>VOFJ01003288.1_pt1 | contig 626348 bp, 671 predicted proteins | sample 5384081 | NCBI WGS metagenome assembly VOFJ01 (sample SAMN12384729, study PRJNA508395) | human gut metagenome | isolation source: healthy gut I | host: Homo sapiens | reverse complement strand
CAATATAAGTAACAATCACCAACGGCGATTACCCGCTATCTTACACCTGTGACGCGATCTCAGATGCATTTGAATGCCTGAGGACGCTTGAAAGTTGGGCGCCCGAGCGGATTGCATTTAATTGGGACGATCTGATGGATAGCCTCGTACAGATGCGCAGAAAAGAAAATGTTAGAGGTTGAATACAGAGGTTGCGTGATCACCGCACCTGAGGAGGCGGATTGATGCCCATCTGGTTAGAGGCCATCCTCGGGTTACTGGCCATCACCCCTTGCGTCGCAGCGTGCTGGCGAGAGGATGCGCTGGTCGCTTGGGAGAGTAGGGTGACCAAAAAAGATAAAACGGAGGAGAAGGGAAAAATCATGATGGAAAAGAAAAAAGTTTGACCGGGAAGAGGCCATAAACCTGATCGCACGTGGGGAGATGGACAGGTTATTAGATTTTAACCTGCGCGGAGCCGATCTCTGTGCGAAGCCGATCTGTGCGAAGCTGACCTGTGCGAAGCCGATCTGTGCGAAGCTGACCTGTGCGAAGCTGACCTGTGCCAACCTGAAGCTGACCTGTGCGAAGCTGACCTGTGCGTGCGTTGCCGACCTGAGCAAAGCCGACCTGCGCGCTGCCGACCTGCGCGGAGCTAACCTCGATTACGCCTGTTGGCCGCTATGGCGCGGCAGTCTGGGTGTCAAGGTGGATGTCCGTATCGCACGGCAGCTTGCGTACCATCTGTGCGCGCTGGACTGTGATGATCCAGAGTACATCAAGGCGCGGAATGCGTTGCTGCCGTTTGCCAACCAGTTCCACCGGGTGCAGGAGTGCGGGATATTGGAGCTAATCGAAGCAAAATAATAAAGCCGCTTCCCGACTGCCATCGGAAAAGCGGCAAACACAATAAAACCATTCTTAGTATATGGGACAATCGGAGGAATGTCAAATGCAAATTGATTTGAGCCAATTATTTATCACTATGCCTGCATGTTACGGAAAACTGGATCAAGGCGTGAACTACACGATCCAGCAGGTTTTAGACTATATCGACGAATTAGGGGATCAGATTTCCGAAATGGAAGCCAAACGTGAACTCCTTCAGGATGAAATTTCGGATATAAAAGATCAGGTTTCCATGTATTACCGACCTGCCTCTCCATATGAGATCACGGGGTTAAGCGAATCGGATTTCCATTGAGGTGTCATTATGAAAGATATCAGACCGCTTCGGGCAGATGAAGTTGACCTTCGCATGAAGGGTTGTGTGGAAGGTAATGCACAGTTTTTGCTATATGTTGATAGCCGGGCTTGCCGGAGAATCTTGGACGAAACCTTTGGAGTGCTTGGCTGGCAGGATACATACACGGAGATCAAAGGCGCTCTGTATTGCACAATAGAGGTGTGGGATGACGAGCATAAACATTGGGTGGCGAAACAGGACTGCGGCGTTGCGTCCTACACCCGAGAAAGTCAAGGGCGAGGCCAGCGATGCTTTCAAAAGAGCGTGTTTCAGCCTTGGGATCGGCCGGGAGTTGTATACGAAAATTCCAATTTGGATCAAAATCGATACCGTAGAGCAGAAAAGCAATGACGGAAAATCAAAACATGTGCCAAAGAACAGATATATTTCGTTCACTGTTTCCCGCTTGGAAGTAAACCGCAATACAGGAAAGATCAAATATCTATGCATTGTCGATAAGAATAACGAGCGAGTTTTTGAATGGGGATTTAGTGATGATCCTTACATTGACGAAGAGACAGAGCAAACCCGAAGAGGGTTGTTGCTTTATTGCGAAGAGTATGAAGAAATTACTGGAACTCCTTACGAAAAAGCATTCCGCGCTGTCATGCGTAAACACCCTAAAAATATTGAAGGCTATGTAAAAGCTATATTGGAAATGAAAGAACGGATTAAGAAAGAAAAAAGCAAAAGAAAGAAGAGGCCGATAGGCAAGGAGTGTGAAGGGCTATGACTGAAATTAAGTACACGGAAGCTGAGTGGCGGCGGGATAAGAGAGGGACATGGCTGTCCATCTTAGTAGACAGTCCGGAAACTGCAAAGCAATATTGCGAGAATCAGGAGCCAGGTAAAAAGTATGTTGCGGAATTAAAGGAATATCGAAAAAACGATCCCTTGATGCAAACGCCTATTGCTGGGTATTGATCGGGCAGCTTGCCGCCAGGCTGCGCATCACTCCGTTGGAGGTATACTGCGAGGCGATCCGTGCGATCGGGGGAAATTATTATGTAACCCCCATCAAGAACGAGGCTGTGGCCCATTACAAGCGAATCTGGGAGACCCACGGGATTGGATGGATTTGTGAGGAAATGGGCCACAGCAAACTGGATGGATACACGAACGTTATTTCTTACTATGGATCAAGCGAATATGATACACGGCAAATGTCACGATTGATTGACTTGATTGTGATGGAGTGCAAGGAACAGGGGATCGAAAACAATGACACCGAGAGAACTCGCTTTACTGAAAGAAGGCTGGAAAAATGGATGAACGTGTCTGTTGGCTTTGTGGGAGAAACGGCAACGGCGATCCACTGGAATGCCATCACATCTTCGGCGGGGCTATGCGGAAGAAAAGCGAAAAATACGGCTTGAAGGTTTATCTGTGCGGGGATCGCTGCCATAGGAACGGGACGAAATCAGTACATAGGAACTCCGAAACAATGCTTTCACTCCATCAATGGGGTCAAAGAAAAGCAATGATGAAAAACAACTGGACGATTGAAGAATTCAGACAGGAATTTCACAAAAATTATTTGGAGGACGAAGCATGATTAATAACGTTGTCATTATGGGTCGCCTGACAAAAGACCCGGAACTGAAAACCACACAATCAGGCCTATCCGTCGTTTCCTTCACAGTTGCGGTAGACCGCAACTGTCAGAAGGATGGGGAGCGTCGGGCGGATTTTTTTGAATGTGGTTGCATGGAGGCAGACAGCAGAGTTTGTGGAGAAATACTTCGCGAAAGGCTCCATGATTGCCATTCAGGGATCAATTCAAACGCGAAAATATGAAGATAAAAGCGGGAATAAACGGACGTCAGTTGAAATTGTGGCGGATAACGTAAGCTTCTGCGGATCCAAAATCGGAAGCGGAAAGCCAAATCTAAATGTGTCCAATGATGATTTTGAAGAAATCGGAAACGATGATCTTCCTTTTTGAAGGAGGAATGAACCATGAATATCGACATTACCGAGTATATCCCTTATGGGCGCAAAAATGCCGTTTCTCGCCACGAACTGCAAAGACGTACCGGTTTACCGGATCGCACGGTTAGGGCGCTTATAGAGGACGCTAGGCGAAAAGGAGCGCACATTCTATCATCCAGTGCGGATAAAGGTTACTGGAAAAGCAACAATGTAGGAGAAATAAAAAGAATTTCTGCGGGAAAGCGACGGGAGAATTAGAAAAAAACAGCACAGACTGTGGAAGCGCGCTGCGGAGGTATGTTGCAGAGCAGGAAGGAGAGGACGTTGTGCCGGTAAGAGCACATTTTCGACATTTGCAGAAACCAAAGATGCCGAAAGAACAGATTACATTTTAGGGGGCGCTGAGTTTGGCGGAACGAAGGATGTTCAGCCTAAAGGTTATTGATACCGATGCATTTTTAGATATGCCAATCTCTTCAAGGCTCCTTTATTACGAGCTTTCTATTAGAGCGGATGACGACGGTTTCATATCTTCACCTAAAAAAAAATCACACGAATGGTTGGATGCAGTGAAGATGATTTGAAAATGCTGATTATGAAACAATTCATCATCCCTTTCACAAGCGGAGTGTGTGTTATTCGGGATTGGAGAATCCACAATTACATCCAAAAAGATAGGTATCATGAAACGCAGTATGTTGACGAAAAATCACAACTCATCCTTGAGAAAAACGGGATGTATACAAAGCGTGTACACGATGTGTACAAAATGGATACCGAGGTTAGGATTAGAGTTAGGTAAGGATAGGTTAGAGATAGGAGAGGATAGGGGTGTGGGGGAAGGAACGCCGCCCAAGGCGGCTGACAGTTTCCCATATTGACGTTTACCGTAAAAAGCATTCATTGATTGCTGCCCTTCTCTTCCAAAGCCAAATGCTATTGATAAAAGTGGACTGCAAACCGGAAGAAAGCCCTACGTGCTAAAAAAAATATCGGTAGATGAATTTCGTGATGTCTGCAAAAAATAGAGCGAAAGCGAATTTCTCACCGGGCGCGACAAGGAAATGGCATGGCTGTTCTTTCGACTGGATTTTAAAGCCCGCAAATTGGCAAAAAAGATCACAGAAGGAAACTACGAGAACAAAAAATTATCCTATCCGGCAAGTAGAATCGGGCGATAGAGAACCCTCGTATGATCTTTGATGAATACATGAATAACGCGCTTCACACGTCGATTTCATACCAGAAACGGGGTGAAGAGAATGAATGAGCCTATCGGGTATGAGGCCATTATCTTGGAGCTCAGAACTTCGTTTAAGGCGTATTGTGAATTATACGGCCATAATGTAGCAAAGCGAGCGGTAAGGCAAGTTTATACGGAGGTTTTCAAAAGTGAACAAGTATCACGCGCAGAAGACGCTTCTGGAGGGAATAAAGTTTGACAGCAGGCATGAAGCGGAACGATACGCGGAATTAAAACTACTCCAGCGAGCTGGGAAAATCCGTAATCTCAGATGCCAAGTTCCGTTTGAGCTTGTCCCTAAGCAAGACGGCGAAAGGGCGGTTAAATACATAGCCGACTTTGTGTATGAAGAGAACGGCAGCATGGTGGTAGAAGACGCGATAGGATTCCGCCCCAAAGATTACATCATTAAGCGAAAGCTTATGCTTTGGGTGCTTGGGATAAGAGTACGTGAAGTATGAAATTATCTACAGAATCAATCGTCAAAGACAATCCCTATGGATACACACTGAACATCAACCATCCTGCGGTATATCCCCTGTACATGCGGTACAAGCACGGTGGAAGGGGATCCCTGTTTGGTGCCCGATGTCGGATGGCGAGCGGATAGAGTTTGAAGGGTATTTGACAGGGAGGGAATCTGGATGAACTTTGAATATCAATTGAGATTTTAATAACAGCGTCCGGCCCGATCACCCGGACGGAAAGCCCCGGATTCGAAATGGAGGCAAAAATGGATTTAGAACAGAAAGCAATTGAAAGGCTGAAACTTGGATCACAAGTGAGCCTTTGCGCATTATCAAAAGCCGTTGCTGCTCACCTACAGCGGCGGAAAAGACAGCGATGTGTGCTTAGAGCTAGCCCAAAGGGCAGGAATACCGTTTGAAGTATGCCATAGCCTGACTACGGCAGATGCGCCGCAAACGATCCAGCACGTCAAGAAAAAAAAATTTGCAATGTTAGAGGCAGCAGGGATACATTGCAAGATCGACTACCCCACCTACAAAGGCAAAAGAACATCAATGTGGCGGCTGATTGAAGAAAAACTCATGCCGCCCGACAAGAACTATGCGATATTGCTGTGCAGTGCTCAAAGAAACAGCGGGAAACCACCGCGCAATAATAACCGGAGTACGCTGGGATGAAAGCAATAACCGTAGAGGTCGGGGCGAATTCGAAGCAATTGGCCGAACAAAAAAAGACAGGATAACGGTAAGTCCCCAAGAGGAAAATGAACAATTATATCTGAGTGATGAATTTTATCTCAACAACGACAATGATCTTCGCCGCCAATGGATGGAAATCTGCATGAAACAGCGGGAAACTACATGTAACCCCATCATCGATTGGACCAATCATGTTTTATGGGACTATATCCACACGGAGCGCATTAATGTCAACCCGTTATATCAATGCGGGTTTTCCCGCGTTGGATGCATCGGTTGCCCAATGGCAGGGGAAGGAAGACATTTTGCATTTCAACAGTTTCACAAATATGAAATGATGTACAAACACGCTTTCGCGCGAATGCTGGAACGGCGTAAGCTCAGGCCGGGAGACAACACCATGTGGAGCACCGTAGATGATGTTTGGAACTGGTGGATGGAGGATAAAAATCTAGATGGGCAGATAGAGATAGGTGATGTATGAAACACTTGACGCATCTATCCCTCTTCTCCGGGATCGGAGGGCTTGATCTGGCAGCCGAGCGGGCCGGATTCCGCACGGTTGGACAATGCGAATTTGCAGACTATCCGTATCAGGTGCTGTGCCGGCATTGGCCGGATGTGCCCAAGTGGCGGGATATATGCACGCTGAGTGGAGGCGATTTTTATGACCGAACAGGGCTGCGAACAGTTGACGTTCTTTCAGGCGGGTTCCCCTGTCAACCGTTCTCCGTCGCCGGGAAGCGAAGAGGCACGGAGGATGACCGTTACCTCTGGCCGGAAATGCTTAGAGTTATCAAAGAGCTGCGGCCTGCTTGGGTTGTTGGAGAAAACGTTGCTGGAATCATCAATATGGCGCTCGACCAGGTGCTATCTGACTTGGAGGCCCAAGGCTACGAAACAAAGGCGTTTGTTATTCCAGCTTGCGGTGTCGATGCCCCGCACCGCAGAGACAGGGTCGCAATTGTGGCTTGGCAAAATGACGGCAAGCCAAACGGGAGGAAACCACTCGTTGCGATCCCCAGAGAGGATGAAAGGAAGAACGCCAAGCCCTGCGGAGTTTGTTATGATGTGGCCCACCCCGAGGGCAAAGGAATCGGGGGATTATCAGTACAGTGCAGGGAATCACGACAAGCCAATACCGACGCTCTCCGGCGCGGTAAAATTGTGGACAACTCCTACAGCCGCAGATTCGGTAGGCACATCTGGCGGGAACAATTCGCGCAGCCCAAGGACGGATGTTGGTGGCCAATTGAACCCGACGTGGGTAGAGTGGCTCATGGGATTCCCCACAGGGTGGACAGACTTAGATGCTTAGGAAATGCGGTAGTTCCAGCACAGTTCTATCCGATTTTTAAGGGAATTGCGGAATTGTTTGGAAGGGAGGGTGCAAAAATGAAACGGAAAATCCGCTACATGGCGTATAGCGCCATATAGACTGCCCGTATCCACGCCAATGTGTTGTGTCGGTTAAGATTCCTGGCAATCAAGGCCATTGCAAAGCCGGAATACTGGCCGTTACATTACAAATGGTGCCCTACATGCAAATATCGCTGTTTGCAGCGAGCGGGCGTTTATGAGCGGGCGCGCGAGGCCTGGGGAATCAAGGAAGGGGATCAGTAAACAATGCCAAAATGCCATCATATCAAGTTAAGCGTCCAATTTTGCGACGATGTGCTGAATGGAGACAAGTGCTTTGAAGTCCGCGAAAACGACCGGGGATATCAGAAAGGTGATCTTGTACAGTTTGAACCGTATGACCCGTACAAACTAATCACCCACCATCCGATCAAAGAAAAAAAACGTATATGATTACCTACGTTTTGAGCGGTTGGGGGATTAAAAACGGATATGTGGCTTTTGGGATTAAGGAGGCGGAGGGATAGACAATGGCAAAATTTTTTTATGGACGGAAAAGTCTATGATACCGAGCAAGCTGAGAAGGTATTCGCTTCACGTGGTTATGGATTTATGTTCGAACTGCCGGAAAATCTTGCAATTTATCACACGAAGGCAGGAAATTGGTTTTCCACGAAGGAAAGTCTCTTGGGGAAAATAAGCGCACAAATTGAAACAGAAGAAATCGAAACGTATGAACGTTTATTTGGGGAGGTAGAACGGGCATGACTAGAGAGAGTAATAGCTCTGCCAGCTTTGAACCTGGGGACTTTTGCTTGTACGCATTTGGCAAAGAAAACAAATCCAAAGCCGTGGTGGAAGTCGTAAAGGTATTGGACGATCCACGTGGAGTGGCGCAAGTTAAATTTCACAGGGTTTTGGCGGATGATACCGGTAACGGCTTGTTCAACTATCTGCGCCGTACAGGCGATACGATGAACGCCAGCTTTGAATATCTTAAAAAGTTGTCCCGAAAGCAGGTGAAAAAAGTGACCGTCAAAGATGCCGAGAACATATCTTTCTGCCCTTATTGCGGGTCAGATGTTGGGTACTACACCAAGGATTATGCTCGTGGGATGATTAGATACTTCTATCGATTTGATGGCAGCGAAGCGGACAACAGCGGCATGTACAACCTGCTCAGTTATCGCAATGGTGCCTATGCTTATTGCGCAAACTGCGACAAAAGGCTATTCAGGATGAATCAAAGGGAAGGATAGAAATGCCAGAAGTAAACATTTATCAACCATGCATTACGCGAATTTCCTACCGGCAGGAAAAGGGAGATTCTGATTATGGCACCTGCCTATGGGCAGATTTTGAATTTGACACAATCAATTATCGCTTACAGATCATGTCTGACTGTGGAAATTATTCTTACCAGTGGGTTCCAACGCCGGGGAAAGAATCATTTTTTGATTGTGCCGGAGAATCAAGCCGGATTATTTACTTAGCAAAATTTCATGTGAAACTGCAATCGACCGAAAACGCGACATTAAAAAGCGCAATTGATTTAATTTATCAAAATTTTGGATATTTTGCCGACTTTGAAGATGACTGGGAAACGCTGCTTGAATGCGAACTCGCTGCTATTACGAACGATGCAGAAATCGCAAACCATATTGTGGGTTTTGCAGATGAGTGCGGAATTGAAGTTGATCCCGGAGAAGCCTTGTGTTGCGTCCAAAAAGACTTACCCATCAACAGCAAAGCGGATTGTAAAAATTTTTGAAACCTGCATAAAGCCTAAAATTCCGAAGGAGTGAACAACCATGATCAAGCTTGACCCCGGCAAGCTCGCCCTCCAAATAATTTGCACCAGTCATATTCACGCAAATATTCTGTGCAGATTGCGCTTCATCGTAGTCAAGTCGGTTGCAGGTGTCAAACATTGCCCGATCTCTCCCGGCTACTGCCCTATATGCAAATATCGCTGTTTGCAGCGAGCAGGCGTTTATGAGCGAGCGCGCGAGGGCTGGCAAAAGCACGGGACATACATTCCCTCAGAAGAAAAATAGAGAATAAATAAAATGAATTGGAGAAGTGGAAATGATGTCTGATAAACTACCCATTTTTAAAGATGGCGAATGCCCTTATTGTCATTACGATACGCATGCAATAGGTAACGAACCATTGCGATGCGAATTATGTGGGTGGATCGATATGAAGCCGAAAACGCACGAAATAAAGATTTTGGAAAGACCTTACATAGCCGCTCATATTGGAATAAAACCTTGGGAATATCGTAAAGATGATCGATGCTATAACGTTGGAGATATTTTGTGTTTATATTTGTGGAATAAAGGGATAGGCGATTATGAAGGGTTCAGTATTAAACGGCGGGTTACATATATCCTGCGCGGCCCTGCGTTTGGCATCCCAGAAGGTTATTGCATCATGACGACGGAGAAAGTGCAACAAGAGGAGGCGAGCGGGGAAAAAATAAAAAGGGTGAATATTAATTGGTTTTAAAAAAGACCTGATGGATACAAAAATATTGATAAAAAAATATCAGTTCTAAAATTGATGATACAGAAACGACAATGCGAAATAGTTCATGATTCTGTAAAAGGCTCATATATAGACTATCCATACACTTCTCATTCTGTATCAATCTATGGCGTTCGTCCCGATACGGATAGGATGATTAGAAAGTGGAAATCGGAGATAATAGCGCTTGAAGCCAAAAAAGAAGAAGTTTGCAACTATGTAGATGCGATTAAGAATAGTAGAATCCAAAACCATCATGTTTTTATCACGTTTTGAATGGTATGGATTGGGATGAGGTTGCTGCCGCAATGGGCCATCATGATTCAAAAAAGACGCTTTACGCATGGCCTATACCCGTGAAACAAAAAATTAAAATAAATTTTCGTAAGCGTTCGTTTTGTTCACAATGTTCGTTTTGTTCGTTTATAATGAATAATGGAGAACGTGTAAAACGCACTCCCTTTCACCTCTTTCTCCTTCGCCGCCTTTCCCCGGGGCGGTAATACCGGGGAACTATTGCAAAGGAGATTATTATGGATAAATTAACACATTACCAAGTTAATAAACTCTGTAAATTGAAGCCGCAAAGGAATCGTTACTATCAAAATACCATGCGGGAGGAGAAACAATCCCGGTTCAACTTAAAACTCAACTGAGCCTTGTGGAAACTTCCGACTTTGTGGATTATGTTATCCTGGGGTCCTTCACAGATGATGGCGACTATAATCCTGAATATCAGGAGTTGATGATATTCGGCGCAGTTCTAAGATTTTTAAGCAATGTTCCATTGCCTGAAACGGAAGCCTACGAAGGTGTAGAGAGGCTGGTCGACCTTGCAACACTGCATGAATTGATGAATTCGACAGACCTGCTCACCCGCATCCGCGCCATGTATAATTCCGAGGACGAAGACGAACGCCGGCTCTGGAAGCTTTTTGACCGGCTGGATTGCATGGTGCTCGAAAAAGATTTCGTTCCTCCAGCAGAAAAATGGCTAGTAAATAGTGATCTCAAAAATATACCAGAGAACCGCCATCCCTCAGGCGGTTCTCTATTTTTATCCAAAGGCAGGTGAAACTAAGTGGCAGCGTTAAGATACAAAAACTGCGAAAGAAATGGAAGAGAAAAATAGATAATTATTTTGAATCATTGAAGGGCCAACCGCTTTTAGATTGCGAAGGTCAACCTGTTGTATGCAAAGGCCGAATTGTTTTTCTTAGAAGAACCCACGCCGCCTACAGTCTGCGGACTAGCGTTGCATCTTGGTTTAAAAAGCCGCCAGTCTTTATTGAACTATAAAAACCGATCCAAAGCATTTGAAGAAGTGATATCCCGGGCAAAGCTTCGAATTGAAGCGTATGCAGAAGGAAGATTATTTGATCGAGACGGATCACGTGGAGCACAGTTTACGTTAGAGAATAATTTTGATGGAAAAAGAAGATGCATCAAGCGATGGAGAAGGAAATAACCTTATAGATGCTATAGCAGAAAGTTTTAAAGGATTTGAACAAGCGTGAAGTATGATAAAGTTCAGCCAAAAACAAATAAAGGGCCATGCTTTGGTGGAAAATGGATCGTTACAGAGGCTTTGATGCTATTGTTTGTGACGGCTCTGTACGATCTGGGAAAACCCTGTCAATGACAATAGGGTTTATTTTATGGAGCCTTGAAAACTATCAAAATCAAAACTTCGCTATTTGTGGTAAAACAATTGCCTCAATACGGCGCAATATTGTAATGCAATTAAAAGCTATGGCTGGGCGGAATTTGTGAAATCGTGGAGCACCGTAGCCAAAACTACATAGATATATCTATTCGAGGTAAAAAAGAATCGGTATTTTATATTTGGAGGACGGATGAATCAAGTTATTCATTAATTCAAGGTATGACGCTTTTGCTGGTGTGCTGCTGGACGAGGTGGCGCTTATGCCTCAATCCTTCGTGGATCAGGCTCTCGCCCGCTGTTCTGTGCAGGGGGGAAGTTCTGGTTTAACTGCAACCCGAAAACCCTAACCACTGGTTTCACCGGGAGTGGGTTGAGGAAGAATATGGCAAAAAGAACAGACTTCATCTTCACTTTACGATGGATGACAATTTAAACCTGACACAAGAAGTAAAGCAACGCTATGAAAGCATTTACACCGGTGTGTTTTATGAGCGCTATGTTCTTGGTCTGTGGGTTGTGGCAGAGGGTGCAATTTACCCGATGTTCCGAGAAAAAGAGCATCTTGTTCCGTGCGAGGAGAGGAAATACGATCAATATTATATTTCTTGTGATTACGGACGATGAACCCTTTCTCAGCAGGATTATGGGGAAGATATAAAGGCGTTTGGTACAGGGTAAAGGAATATTATCATAACGGACGCGCCAGCAAGAATGTAAGGGACGGATGAACAATATTATAAAGACTTGGAAACCCTTGCCGAGAATCTGCCAATACGATCCGTTATCGTTGACCCGTCAGCAGCGAGTTTTATTGCATGTATCAGGAAGCATGGAAGATTCAACGTAACTTCAGCAGAAAACGATGTGCTTAACGGTATTCGAAATGTGGCAACGTGCCTACAGGAGAAAAAAAATCCTATTTAATGATTGCTGCAAAGCTACAGTATCCGAATTTAAATCTTATGTATGGGACGAAAAAATCCGGAGAAGACAAGCCGACCAAGGAAAATGATCACGCTATGGATGATATCAGATACTTTGTCAATACAGTAATCAAACCCAAAAGAGGATTTATCACAGCTGGAAATCTTACATTCAGGTGATCTTTATGATACAAATGACGCAAGAACAATTCAAAGGGTACGGAGCAGAAAAATATTTCTGAGATAGCTGCGTTCGCGCGCCCATACCTAGAACACAGAATTGACCTTTTTATAAAAAAATACGCACGAAAATTGAACGAAAATCAGTTCATGGGAGAGGGCGATGCCGGGAAGATCGTTGTTGCCTTTGAATACTATATCGTCAATATGGTTCAAGGGTATCTTGGCGGGAAATCTCCTATGTATTCTGTTTCAAGGCCTTCAGATTATACGCTTTCTAAAAATGAAAGAGGAATCATTCAAAAAACATCAAATAAGATCAGAGAAGCCTTTACCGGGAAGAAGCCAAGATATAGTGATGAGCAAAAAAAAGCATATGTGGATTCGTTTTCGGAAGCAATTGAATATATCAGGCGATACAACGATGATGCCGCAACGTATGTAGAGATCGTACACGATTATCTCATAACGACTGCGGCATATATTTATGTTTACGAGAACGAAGATAACGAGATAGTATATACCCGTTTCGATAGTAAGCAAACGGCTGCGGTATATGATTACGCTACTCCTCCGAACATGATTGGCATCGTCAGAATGTGGAAAGAAAAGGATATGTCAGGGAACGATATTGACGTAATCGAACTGATTGATGATTCCTTACGACGAAAATTCGTTGATCGGGTTCCGCAAGAACCGGAAGAGCTTCATTGGAACGATGTCCCATGCGTTGCTTTTGAAAACCCCGATGGGATCGCAGTGTTTGAACCGGCGCTCGAAACGATCTCTGCTTATGAAACTAATTTAGGCAACATACGTAGCATGACGAAATACAATGACGAAGCCAAACTCGTTTTTATTGGATATCGGTACGAAAACGACCTCACGAAAAAAGGATGAAGATGGGAATCTTGTGCCAAACCCCGACAGGGAGATTGAAGAAGAGATCATAATGAGAGCGCGTTCTTTATGCATTGATGGCGCAGACAGTACGAGCGGCAGCATTTCGTGGCTAATTAAGGATGTAAATTACGATGGAATTCTTGGAACCTTGAAACAATACCACGATCTGATAACGATGGTCACAGGCGTTCCGAACATGACAGATGAAGCGTTTTCCAACGCTGACAACGCATCTGCATTAGGATACAAGCTCTATGCGCTCGACCAGTATTGCGCTACATTTGACCGGATTGCAAAAAAAGCACTTCTTCGCCTGTGGGAACTTGATTACTGGCCGACTAAATCTCAAAGGTGAAAATTTTGATTTTAGAGATATTGACATCAAATTACAAAGGAACATACCAACTGACCGGGATAAAAGCCTTTCACGCGCCATTGACGCTTATAGAGGCGGCTTAATCAGTCAGGAAACAGCAATCAACGAAAGCCAAATCGAGGTAGATGCAAAGGATGAAATGGAACGGCAGAAAACAGAGCAGGAAGAAGATTTTGAAACCATGAAGAAGCGCAATGAAGAATTGAGAACCGAAAGTGAAGAGGACGGAGATGAAGAACAGTCAGAATCAAATCAAGACGTTCTGGAAGATTCCTGACGCACAGCAGGAAAAAGCTACTTTCATTGGTTGAAACTGAGCAGAAAGAACTATCGGACACCTTGCAATCAGTTCTTGACCAATTCGGAAATACTGAAATGAAAGGCTACCTTCCAAGACAGAAAATAGAACGTCTGTATCTCGCAATCAGGAGATGGGAACAAGATGGGATATGACGAGGGTGAGATGCGGCTATGGATGAATGATTTAAAAACCGTCGTAGAATACGTGGCGAGGAAGCCTTTTTCATGTTTCTTTTTTCGCCTCAATGGTGGACTATAACCGTGCAGTAGCGAAGCGGAGCCTCCCTTTTCTGACGGCTTCCGCAATAGCTGCATACAACCATTCCTATAAGATGGCACATGCTGTTACTGGAAAAGGGAAGAGGCAGGAAATCAATCAAAATTTTGTGAAATCATCCCTTGACGGAACGCTTCCGTCAGGGGGCGACTTTTATTCTGGGTTAGAGAATGATGCACATTACCGAGCGCGTCAAGTTCAAGAACAAGCCATATCCAACTTAATTCAAAAAAGAAGCCCCTCGATATGAATTCTCCTGAATTTGTACGAATCATGAACGCACAAAAACATTGGCAGCTAAGGAGAACGCACGCTTCGGTAGCTGGCGGATACGCCGGATACTACGACATGGTTACATCTTTCATGGTTCATACCGCTGTTGCACAAGCGTACAAGGATGCACAAGTGAAAGAATACAGGTTTATTGCGGTCATCGACGACGTTACCACGACTACATGCAAAGGATTGAACGGGCAAACGTTCCGCATGTCGGATATGAAAATGGGGATCAACTTCCCGCCCACCTACCCGCCGCCGCATCCATGCAGAAGCATTACCGAGCCGATCAAATAGGAGGGATAAATGTGCAGGTTATTGTTGGGGAAAACTGCTATGAAGTAACCAAGCCGGCAGCAAAAGCAATAATGAGAGAAGCGAAAAATGCGGCTTCACATGGAACGGTCTACGCTATCCAAAAAGGGAAATTCATAACGCTTGTAAATCACAAGGGGAGACGGACGGTATTTCCGTGAAAACGGATTCAAAATCTACAGAAAAAGGGTGGTTTATGGTGGTCATCATCATAGATGAAGACGGTAGGGAATACACCTCGTTCATTTCGCAAACTCTGGATCGGCTCAAACAATACGATGTGAGAAGCCTCGCGATTGTTGCGCTGACAAATGGCGAAGACGATTCCGTTACAGCTTATTGGAACGCATCGTTGAATGATATCATAAAATCCAAGGATGTGATTGAATATGACGCAATAGACCGGTTTATTGAAGCCAACCTTCAACGGTATCAAGCCATTTTAAACGAACAACTTGAAAACGATGATTAAAGGGAGCTATAAAGGCTCCATTTTATCATACAAAAAAAATCGACGAAAGGAATGATTACATGCCAGAGACAAATGAAAATTTGGAACCGACCCCCAAAGGCGAAGAAGTGAACTACGATGACCTTCTTAAATCCGATGAACGGTTTTCTTCATGGCTTAAATCAAAGACCCAAAAAGCAGCCGAAACCGCCGTGCAGGAAGCGGGCCGGAAATGGAAGATCATGCACGACAACAGCATGAGCGAAGCGGAGCGCTTGCGCAGTATGACGGCGGAGGAACAAGCGGAGTATTACCGTAAAAAAGTATGAGGACGCAGAAGCATCCCATCAGCGTAAGGAAAACGCTCGGAAACTGGAAGGAGAAACGGCTTCCCTGTTTTTCGCAGAGCGGCATTCCCAACGAATTCCTTCCCTTGTTTAATTTTGAGACGGCGACCGCCGAAAGCGTAAAAAGCCAGGTTGGGCTGCTGTCCCAATTCGAGTTTTTACCCGAAGGGGACGTTTGAGCAGAAAGTTCAGGAAGGGATAAACCAGAAGCTCCAACAAAGCCGCCTACCTCGTCATCCTCCGGAGGCGGAGACGAAGACTTGGACGCACAGATCAATAAGGCGTTTGAATCTGGGGATCGGGTAACGTACATCAAACTCATGAACGAAAAAGCGAAAAATACAAAAAAGGAGTAATTTAAATGGCAGACCAGATTGCAAACCAGTTTTGAAACCCCTAATTACTCTGGATTGCTTTTCAACAAAGGCAATACCAGAACGCCGTTTTCTTCTATGATTGGAGGCAAAACAAAATACACTGATTCATGTGGAATTTGCTGTTGGACAGGAATACACCACAGACGGCGGAACACAGCCCGCGATCAGTGAAGCGGCATCTTTGACAGCTCCAGAAGCATCTGTAAAGAAAAAAAAGCAGACTACCAACGTAACACAGATTTTCAAGAATCTGTTGGCATTTCTTATGCAAAGATGTCTAACATGGGCACGCTCTCCGGCCTGAACGTTACGGGCCAGAAGGCGAATCCTGCGGATGAACTGGCGTTTCAGGTCGATGCAAAAATGAAAAAAAATCGCCAGGGGATATCGGAGTACACTTACCTAAATGGTGTATACGCAAAAGCAGATTCCGATACCAAAGCCAACAAAACACGCGGCATTCTCCCGGCCATTACATCCAATATTGTTGACGCTGCGGGGAAGCCGCTTACTGTTTGGATGCTGGCTGATGCGCTAAAAGTTATCTATGAAAGCAACGCACCGACAAACGGATTGGTGGTATGGCTTGATGCTATTAGCATGTTCCAACTCAACGCCGACGCGCAAATGAACGGAAACACAATTGTTCCGGCAAGCCGTGAGGTCAACGGAATCAGTTTATCGAAAGTTCTGACACCGTTGGGGGAGGTAAACCTTTTACCTAGGAGAATTTCTTCCAGCCGGAACCGCTGGAATCTTCAACTTTGATGTGATTTATCCCGTTGAGCAGATGACCCCAGGCAAGGGAAATTTTTACCTTGACGCACTCGGAAAAACCGGCGCGGGTGAAAAATACTATATTTTCGGGCAGACTGGTCTTGACCACGGCCCGGAGTGGTATCACGGCAAGATCACGGGGATTTCCACAGAATTCAAGGCTCCAACCGGAGTTCGTGATGTAAATGTGTTGAGTATGCCTGAGGCTACGGGTACTTGATATGGATATTAATGCAGAGATCGAAAAACTTATTCCAAGAATCTCCGAAGAACTCTCCGCATCTGATGCATTGAGCCTGAGAGGCATATATGAGGACGCATTGGAAATCGCCCCCCTTGCCAAATCCCACAGAACGGAGCCGAACGCCGCGCTTCTGGTTCTCGTTCGAACTACGTGCTTTCCGTATGGAATAAGCGTGGCGACGAAGGGATGACCGGTAGCGGCGCGGGTGGGCAGACATTCAGTTATGAGGATGCGGAAGAAAAATTATCCAAAGAAATCGTAAGAGCAGGATTGCGGGTGCCGAGACTATGAAAAACAGTACGCTTGTGACAATATGGTATTGCAGCCCTGTTTCCGTCAACGATGGAGGAGAAGTTCTTCAACACTTCGTCAATCTCAGAAGCACAAAAACAAACATTCAGACAGACCGAAGCGAACTGGATATTCAGTCATTCGGGGAATACGTGGATGAAATTGCGAAGCTGCGCTTCACGAAGCTTCCAGAAATCAGAAGGGCGACGCAATCTATTTGCGCCGCCCTTCTCCTATTGGGACATTTGAAAAAAGAAGGTAAACCGTTCACTGACTATGGGGCGGGGGAGTACCGCGTTTTGCAGGTTCTCCCCTCGTTTGTTGGAGCGAACCCCTTTCGGAACCCAACCACGGTTATTATCCGCGCTGAAACGAGGTGAACCATGTTTGAGATCAAAATAAATGGGCTGCAAGAGCTTGAAAAAAAGATCGCGAGGACGATATCTGGAATGCCGGAAAGCGGCTCGTCGCGGCGTGGAAAAAGCGCTTAAAAACCACTGCCGGAATTGCAATTCGGCTTGCGCCCGGCGTTGTTGCAAAATCCATAAAATTTTGAAATCCTCAACGCCGATGGGAATGAAGTGGCGGGCCGGGTGTTCACTGACACGTCCATTACGTCTTTTGCGCCTTATGTTGAGTTCGGAACCGGCGAAGGTTGACGATCAAGGGAACCCGGAAGCAATACGCCTGAAGCGTGCAAAGAGCATACCGTGGTATATTCATGTTTCGATGGTTCCAAAGTCGTTTGAAAAAGTACGGGTATCCGAAAGTCAAAATCAATGGTCAAGAGTATTGGGAATGCGACGGAATGTATCCGCATCCCTATATGCACCCCGCCGCATTCCAAAACCGTGAGGGCACAGTGAACGCCGTTACGGTTGAAATCATCAAACTATTCCGGGAGGCTGTGGTATGAGGCTCTATGCGTTCAGCACGGAAGGGATCACGCGGAAGATAACCGGCGCTATTTCGAGATTGAAAGCTTCGGCAAAGACCGTGTGATTCTCACCAATCCGAGCGCCAGCGCGGAATTCCCTTTGTTGTGTTGTGCAGCCTCCGCTCTTTCAAAAGGAAGTTTACCTTTGATGCGGGGCGACCTCTCAATCACCGTTGAGGTATGGGGCAGCCGGCAGATAGAAGTGTCTTTAGACTGTCTGGATCAAACGTCAAAAAAGCTACAAGGATTGAATTTGAAGCTCACAAACAACACGCCCTTCACAGGGACGAAATCACAGGCAAATGGCGTTACGGCGGATATTTTGAAGGCCGCTGGAATGCAATTACAAATCACATTGAAAGGAATTGATGCCGGTATGGCAGAATTTAATGCCGACGCAAAGACTACGCCGAAGCGGGCACAATGCGAACAGAATTGTGGTATGCGAAGAGGAGATTTGGGCGCAGAAAAGAAGCAAATCTTCATGGTACAGGAAATTTGAAGCTCGAAAGCGCGCTTTGTTAAAGATTACCCATGGCTTGGCGCTTTGAATCTTCGGAGGAATTTGCGACACCGGGTAAAAAGAAAAGTGAACCTCTGGAAGTTCCGGTTTTATATGTTGCAGAGCAGCACAAAGGAATTAAAGACGATTTCAGAAAAGCCATACGCGTGTGGTTTTTGTAAAGCTTCCGGACGAAACAACAGCAGCCGAGTGGCAAACCGTTAACGTATAAATTCCTTGACCTTCCATCTTGCGGGAGACGCAATTTCAGACGGTGACATGATCAAGGACACGATCACTATTTACAAGGATGGCAAGGTTGAAGAAACCGAAGGGCTTCAAATCAGCCGATCTGTGAGAGTAAAGGAGAAAAACAATGGTTATTACAACAAAGCAGAATACTGTGGAAATCCGCCTCACCACCCGGAGCATGGCAGTGTTTGAGGGAAAAATTTGGGATCAAGGATTCAATTCAATTTTTGGAAACGTGCGGCGGCAGGTCCTAACGTTAAGATACTGGCAACGGCCTATTCACATTTTCAAAAAGAGGTTTCCAGTTTGGACGATGCCTTTGACCTTATTGACGAATGAAAACGCAGGACTGAGGGAAAGACCATCTATGAAAGTTAGTGACGTGAAGAGTTGATTCAGGGAGGCAAATGGCGGCGGTTTTTTTTCAAAAAAAATACACCGTAGAGGAGCTGAAGGAGGGAAATGAAAGCACCGGCGCTCGATCTGGAACAGATTGTGAACTCTGCAGTGAATACTATGGCGAAGGATGCAATAATTAGCTTGATTTAATTGCGATACGTCCGGGAAGCTTTAAATGCGAGGGTCAAGCCGCTTGAATTCCAGGAAATGTCACTCTTCGAAGTGCACGAATACATTGGAAGCGTACCACGAACGCCAAAAAGACAAATCTCAGGTATGAGGCGATTCTATTAAGCGGGCTTGCGTCCCAAGTCATAAACGCATTTTCACAACAACCGAAGAATTTGACGCTCAAAAGATGTATCCCGAACTCTTTGAAGAGCCAAATCAAAATATCCCCCGGAACGCAAAGAAAAAAGGCGATTGTTCAGACATGGAAAGCGTTCCTTGACGCATAAGGGAGGCTCCGTAAGGGGCTTCCCCTTCATTTTGATGAAATCTGGTGATTATATGGCGGTAACGGTCGAAGAAATAGAAATCATTGTCCGCGCGAAAGTCGAAGAAGCATTAAAAGAGCTACGAAAAGTCCAGCCCGAATTACAAAAAATCGGAGCCGCCAGTTTGTCCAATATGTCCAGTCAGGCAAAAACAATCGCGCCTTCGGTCTCCAAAGCGGCGGAGGCCGTGAAGAAATCCAATAAGGAGATTCAGGCAGCGGCAAAGGCTGCTGCGGATCAATATGGTGATCTGAACAAGATCATACAGGAAACCGAAAAACGCGCAAAGAACGCGGCAACGCATACAACGATTCAGCAAAGAAGCGCTGATTTGGGTAAAGAGGGTAAAGTGCTAACCCCTACTGCGCCTCTCAATGCTTATATGCAAGACAAAATGTCATATGAAAACCTCATGGCGTCCATACAGGGAAATTGGTTGGGAAGTAATGTGGCATCTCAGACGCAAGAGGCTACAAAAACAGGCGCAAGCGCAGATAGAATATATATCTCGCATGAAGCAAGAGACGAATCGAGTGATTGCGGCCCTCCGAAAGCTTGGCCCTGTTGGTCGGGCAGCAGCGCAGGCAGTCGCGGCCGCAACGAGCCAAGCAACTGATGAAGCAAAGAGATACGAAAATCAAATTAAAAACCGCCAAAACGGCCCAAAAAAGACTTCGGGAGCATGGGCTACTACATAAAAGAGGGCCCTTATGATGACTGTTGTTTGGGGTGGAATGCGGGCGGTCACTTCAACGATCAAAGAAGGGATTCAATCCGCTATTGCCGCGCCGGAAACCGAGAACCTTTTCAGGGTTGCCCTTTGGGAACATGGCAAACGACGCGGAGCAATTCGCCGTGCGGTTAAAAAATAACCTTGGCCTTGATGAATATATCACAAAGGATATGTTGGGAACTTTCCAGCAGATCGGAACAGCGGTTGGCGTAGGCCAGAGCACGGCATACGGAATGAGCAAAAAAGCATGACGATGCTTGCAAACGACATGGCAAGCCTCTACAACGTAGACCCGCAGCAGGCTTATGAAAAACCTGCAATCAGCCCCTCACAGGGCAGGGAAGGGCCGTTCGAAAGTATGGCTTTGTCATTACCGAACAAACCATCAAAGAGGCTGCATGGCGCAATGGACTGGTCAAAAACGGGCAGGAATTAAACGAACAGCAAAATATGTTGCGCGCGGAATCGCTTTAATGGAACAGTCTAAAAACGCGCAAGGCGACATGGCAAATACGCTTGGAAGCGTACAGAACCAGCTTCGCGTTTTAAAACAAAGGATTGACGCAGCAAAAAAGAAGCTTAAGGACGGGCATTTATTCCCGTGATCCAGGCGGCGCTTCCTTGGCTGAATGCATTTGCCGTATTGATCGAGCGAAAGCGGGAACCGCGCTTGCCAAGTGGACACATACAGCAAAATGGGCATGGATTACGATGCGGAGATCGCAAAGCAGAAGCAGGTTATCAATGGCTATAACGGAATTGCGGCGGCAGAGGATGAAATCGGAGATTCTGCGGAGAAAGCCGGGAAGAAGGCTCAAAAATCCTTGCTTCCCATCGACCAAATCAACCGCTTGCAGGCCCCGGCAGAAAACAACATCAAAAACCTCTTCAGGGGGCGGCGCGGGTTATGATCCAGGATGGGGATACGAAGTGGACACCGGGCCGATAGCAAACTTCGGGGCGTTGGCGGATAAACTAAAAAGAAAAGCTTGAAAAGATTTTGCCGGTGGTTACGACTATCGGAATAGCGTTTGCAATGTGGAAAATAGGAAAACCAATTTTCCACGGGTTGGAATTGATTTTAGGCGTAAAGGGCTTGAAGGGCGTATTAGAAAAGCTTGGACTATCTGGCGGAGCAGTTGCAGGCGTGGCGGCGGCAGTTCTTATTTGTGTAGCGAGATTTACCGAGCTGTACACCAAAAGCGAAAAAATTCAGATTAGGGCTCAAAACGATTTGGGACGGTTTTTTTAAACGGTGCGAAAACAGCACTAAATTGGATTAAAGAAAAGTTTACAGGGCTTTATAACTACATCTTCCCCGAGGAAGTCAGGAATGAAATCTCCTCAGCATTAGATGCGCTGGATATTGATTTTGGAGATTTGGGGATTACGATAGCAGGTATAGCCGCCATGTTTATACCTGGCGGTCAAGTAGTAGGTGCTATCCTGCTGGGCTTTGAGGCCATCACGCTCGCTATTCGCGGCGTTGGATATGCTGCTGAGGATTACATACCAGCCTGTAGACCTATTTCAAGATAGCATCAGCAATGTTACCAAAACGAAGGTTGAGCCGTTTGTGCAGCAACTCCGTACTCTGGATGATGCAATAAAGACCATTGATTGGGGAAATAAAATTGTTAAGCAGGAGGATGTTGATAGCATTGCGCAAAAGGTTAAAGCGATTAAGGGAAACCATCGTCAAGGAACTGGAGGCTGATCACAACGAGGCGCTTGCAAATTTAAAACCTCTCAAAGATAATTTAGGCAGTGAAGCATATCAGCAATTGGTTTCCTCTACCGATAAATATTATGAGCAGCAGAAGCAGAAAACGCAAGATGCAGAAATCTCAAATCAATGCGATTATGAAAGCTGCTGCTAAAGATAACCGAAAATTGCGTGAGGACGAAAAAAAAATTGCGCAGTTGCAAGAACAAATGCAGACAACAGGAATTGAAAACCCTTTTCTGAAACCGAGGCGGAATCCCTTGCAATCATGCGCCGCATGAAAGAAAACTCCACTCGCGTTTCCCTTGAACAAGCCAGTGAGATTATCAAAAACGCAAAAAAACACATCGACGAAAAGGTGAAGGCCGCTGAAACCGAGTACGAAAAGACCATATTCTATGCAAAAAAAAAAAAGAGGCCGGAATCATCACTGGGGAACAGTACAAAAGAACTTGAGGCGGGGCGGCGAAAGCTCACAAAAGAAGAGCGAAAAAGGAACCGCCGATAAGATACCCTATTATGGCGTGCTTAATAGCGTCAAGAAAAACCTAGGCGAAACCTCAAAGTACATCAATATTGAAACCGGAGATTAAAAAACAAGAACTGGCAGGTATGGGGAGAGGATATCGCCAAGAGAGCCAGGGAGACGTGGGAAAATATAAAGACGGGTGCTTCTGAAAAATGGGAAGAAATCAAAAATGTGTTTTCGTTTTGGGGAAACAATATTAAAGAATGGTGGAACACCGAGTGGGCGCCAAAGTTCACAAAGAAGTATTGGAAAGATAAGTTCAACTCAATTCTCGACAGTGCAAAAGAAGTGCTTGCCGACTTGAAAAAAACGCTTCGAGGATGGAGGGCTAAAATTAAAACCCCACATGTATTGGGATAACAAAGACGGGTTCAACACATCTGGCCTGATTAAGAAGGCTCTCGAAGCGCTGAACCTTCCCACTGTAATACCGAAGTTTAAAAGTGCGATGGTTGGCCACAGGCGGCATTTTGGATCGTGCTCAGTTTATAGGCGCGGGGGAAGCGGGCGCAGAGGCCATTGTCCCCCTTGAAAGGAACCTTGGGTGGCTGAAAAAAAGCTTGCTGAACAGATCGTAAATGAGATGGAGAGTTATGCAGCTATCCCAACTGTGACCGTAGATCAATTCAGGCTTCCGCAAAACAGAGTAAACTACTCTGGCGCAGAGATAAGGGCGAATACAGCGGGGTCAAGTGATGCCGACCGCGCAAATTCTGCGCTGATTCGTCAACTGATTTCAGAGGTGCGGGCGCTACGAAGAATGATGTAAAGCGCATTGACCCGTGCGTTCAGATTGGAGATGATAAGATTTACAATAGTGCCGTTCTCGGAGGCAAACGGGAAGCATTGGCAACAGGAAGGCCGGCATTTGGGATATAATGCCGGTCAAATTACATTCTTATTCTTTAAATATAGACAAGATAATCCTGATATGATATAGTAAATTCAAGAAATTAAGGAGGGAATAGAATGTATTGTCAAAAATGCGGAACGCACACAGACGGAAAGTTTTGCCCGAATTGTGGAGCGCCTACCCAAGAAGAAAAAGCCGAAACTACGCTGAATGGTCAGTCTGTAAGCACTGCCACACAAGAATCGGTTAAAAAACCGAAAAAGAAAATTCCTACATGGGGAAAGATAGCGATAGCTATGGTGGCAGTATGGATATTACTATTTGCCATATTTCAGGAATTCGGAATGAGCTTAATTGTAGCATCATTGATTGGGGTCATTGTTTACTTAATCAATTTGATTGTAATCAGCCATCAAAAAGCGCAATGTGAAATCTATGGGGATTGCACTTGCAGTCTGTGTGGTATTATTTATTGTGGGTGGTATATCTACTGGAGATGGCGCAGAGACAGAGCCTAGCGGCACAGACCCAAGTATTACACCAGCGGTAGTAAACAAAACTGAATCAAATAAGTCAAATGAACAAACTAAAGCGGCTGAAACGGAAAAAGCCTAAATCAACAGCTCCTACAGAAAACCCTGAAAAGGCGTATAAAAACCGTTGTAAAAAATATCTTATAAAGAACTAGCGCGATATCCAGAAAAATACCAAGGTCAGAGTATCAAGTTTACCGGGGAGGTAGTCCAAGTGATGGACGGTCTTTTCGGAAGTGGCCATGCACTCAGGGTTAATGTCACAAAAAGACGAGGATGGATTATACGATGATACAGTTTACGTGGAATATCTTCCTGCGTCCGAAGAAGGAGGGAGGATATTAGAAGAAGACATTATAACCTTTTACGGTAATGGCAGATGGATTGGAAACATACGAATCCGTTATGGGGCAACAAATTTCAATACCTAAAATTACAGCAATGTATATTGACATAAACTCGTAAACACATATTTGAATAAGTAAACCCGCGCCGCTTCACGATAAGCGGCGCGGGGATTTTATATGCAAAAAATTAATATTAAGGAGCAGGTGAAATGTTCAATCCGCGCTCCACGCGGAGCCCGACATCAAAAAATACACGATCCACGCCTATTTTACAATATTTTGCAAGCCCCACCTCTGGAAAAACATAACGCTTGACGAATCGACTTCGCGGAACTATCATATACTAGAACAAACGTTCTTGCGGAGGCGAACAATGGAACGCTCAATCATGCATGTCGACTGCGACAAATTTTATGCATCTGTGGAGTGTTTGCATCATCCGGAAGCCAGAGACAAACCAGTTGTCGTTGGAGGGGATCCGGAACAGCGTCACGGCATCGTCCTGACGAAAAATGAAATTGCCAAGGGCAATACGGGGGTCAAGACCGGGGAAGCCATCTGGCAGGCCAAACGGAAATGCCCCGGCCTTATCATCTTTCCGCCGAATTTTCCACTGTATGTCCGATTCTCCCGTCTGGTGCGGGAAATCCTGCTGGAGTATACGAACCAGTTAGAGCCATTTGGCATTGATGAGTGCTGGATCGACGTAACTGGCAGCGAGGGCTTGTTTGGACGTAGCGAGACGCTGGCAAAAAAGAGATACAACAGCGCATCTGGAAAGAACTCGGTATTACGGTCAGCATCGGCGCGAGCTGGAACAAGGTAACGGCGAAGTTGGGCAGCGACTACCGCAAACCGCACGGCCTGACGATGCTGTCAAAAAAGCAACTACAAGGCAATTGTCTATCCGCTGCCGGCATCCGACCTGCTCTACGTCGGCGCGGCAACGATGCGTAAGCTTCGAAATTACGGCATTTACACCATCGGAGAGCTTGCAACCGCCCCGGACAGTACCCTGCATGGGATATTCGGCAAAATCGGCTTGATCCTCAAACAGTTTGCGCTTGGTAACGATCAATCCCCGGTCAGCCCCTATGGCAGCGAGATAGTCATTAAATCAGTAGGCAACAGCACGACCACCCCGCGTGATCTTGAAACCGATGAGGATGTGAAGCTGGTCTATTATGTGCTGGCGGAGAGTGTGGCGCGCCGGATGCGGGAGCTCGGGTACAAGGGCCGAACGGTGTGCATCTCCGTGCGGGATAATGCGCTGTCCTCCTTTACACGGCAGGGAAAAGTACCGCACTACACCAACATCAGCAGTGAAATTGAAGAAAAAGCAATGGAACTCTTTCGAGCGAATTACCGATGGGAACGGCCGATTCGCAGCATCGGCGTAAGCGTGACAGACTTTGAGCATGACAGCATTTGTACGCAGTTGGATTTCTATACGGATGAAGGCAAGCGCGAAAAAAGCTGGAGGCGCTGGACAGGGCGGTTGACGGTCTAAAGCAGCGCTTCGGGAATTTTCGCGGTACAAAGGGCGACATTATTAAAAGACAAGACCTTGACACAATTCAATCCCTATGAAGACCATACCATTCATCCGGTGGGATATTTATAAACCAGTGAGGGATGATAGGGATGCAGGATATCAGGCGCAAGGTATACGTCAGTGTATTGGCTGAGATGACGCCTACCGGTTATGCCCAACCCAAGGTAATCACTTGGGAGGATGGCACGCATTATGAGATCGATCAAATTAAGGATGTGCGGAAAGCCGCGTCGCTCAAAGCGGGCGGCGCTGGAATTCGCTATCGTGTCCGGATCGGCCGGACGGAAACCAACCTTTTCCTGGAGGAAAACCGCTGGTTTGTAGAAGGGAAGTGAAGCAGATGTGCGGAAGATACACAATATCAATCGACGAGCAGGAAATACGGGATATCGTGAATGCAATCACGCGGCGGCATCCGGACGCAGAGTTCAAAACCGGTGAAATTTACCCCACAAATCCCGCGCCGGTGTTGCTGGGCTGACCAAGACAATATACTACCGGATGTGGCGGTGTGGGGATTTCCCAACTTCCGCAGCAAAAGCGGCGTTATTATCAACGCCCGCGCGGAAACGGCGCTGGATAAAAAGACATTTCGCGAGAGTTTGCTTACACGCCGGTGTGTGATACCGAGCACAGGATTTTTCGAGTGGACAAAGACGCGAGGAAACAAAAGTACTTGTTTCGTGAATCTGGGAAGTCATTATTGTATATGGCCGGAATTTACAATGATTACGGCAATGAGCGAAGGTATGTGATCCTCACCACGGATGCAAACCAGTCTGTTCAGGAAATTCACAGCCGCATGCCGGTTATCGTGCATCAGCAGGAGATTGGGGACTGGATCAAAAACGAAACCGCAATGTATAAGATATTGGAGCGTGTACCTCCGGTGTTGACAGCCGCGCAGGCATAGATAAAATAACGAAAGCGTTTATCCCACCGGGGTAGGCGCTTTTATATACACGAAGGGCAGGCGAGAAAAAATGTTTACTCCCGGAGATAATCCTATCAGATTGGTAGACGGTCAAAAAAGTAAAATGTCCCTCAAAATATGAATACATTCTCAGTGATGTTTCAAAATCTGACGCAGGGCGTACAGAAGATACGGTGATGCACAAAGGAAAAGTGGGGCAAACAGTTTCTCTAAACGTTGGATGGGAGTTTCTTACCACCTCTGAACTTTCGCGGCTGCTGAAACAATTTGATAAAGAATATATCAGGCTTGAATATCTGGATGCAAAAGCAGGGGATTTTCTTACGTCTGAGTTTTACGTGAGCGACCGCACGTCGCCAATGTACAACAGCGAATTAGATAAATGGGAAAGCTTAGAGTTTTCCATCATCAAACGAAGCGGGAAGTGATATTTTGTATAACATTTCGTCGGAAGCCCTTGCGGTACTGCAATCAGACGCGCCACAAGGGATTTCTATTCACGTTAATGGAACAGGTGGGGAATTGAATTTAACGGAATCTTTGATTTTGTGGGGGATATCACAATAACCCGGCGCTGCGTGGCTGGGGAGAAAATAGAGATCGGTACCGCGATAGCTTCCGAGTTCAAGGCCACACTGCAAAACTATGATGGGCGGTTTGACGGGTTCGTTTTTGAGGGCGCGGAGCTGTTTGTACGTTTTTCTGTCCCCGTTGGAAGCGGAGTTGAATATATCCCCATAGGATACTTTTTACAATCGACGAGCAGCCCCGCAAACTGTCTACTATCTCAATTACTGCGCTCGACCGCATGGCTAGATTCAACCGGTCGTATGATACAACTACGGCCTATCCGGCATCTCTGTACCAGGTCCTTTCTGACGCATGCTTGAAATGCGGCGTACCTCTAGCAACAACATCGGGTAGCCTTATAAACGCAACGTATTCGCCTCCGAAACGCCCCGAATCGGACGGATTGACTTATAGACAGGTTGTTGAATGGATTGCGGAATTGGCCGGTACTTGCGCTTGGATTGATTGGGATGGGAAACTCAGATTGACATGGTATGCGGATACGACAACCCGAATATCGCCCTCAGACCGTTTTACCTCCGATATGCAAGAAAACGATATCACAATTACAGGCATGCAAATCGTGGCAAATGATGAAACGGGGACAGTTTATCAGTCGGGCAACGATGTATATGCGTTGAACATTGAAGGAAACCTTCTTGCGCAAGACAATTTACAAAATCTATGTGATGCACTGCGCGCCAAAATAGATGGCTTTACATACCGTCCTTACACCTGCACGACGATGGGATATCCTCACCTGTGGCCGCTTGATAAAATTATCTATGAGGATAAGGATGGCGTGGAGCATGTCTCAATTATTACAGATCACACGATTAAATTAAATGGAGCATCTGCCATAGCTGCCAAAGGCGAGACCACGCAGCGAAATGGCTACGCAACCTCTGCACCCCCTTACATCAAAAAGAACGGGCCATTTTAGAGCGTATGAAGGCGCAGACCAACCGCAAGTTGTCCGCCATGCAACAAGCCGCTTTGGAACTCAACGAAACAATGGCAAACAGCATGGGGCTTTATAGCACGACAACCGTAAACCCCGACATGTCCGTTACCGCTTACTGGCACGATAAACCTACGCTTGAAGATTCTCAGTACATTTACACCCGGAACGCCGGGGGATATGCGTGGACTGATAGCGGATGGAACGATGGGGAGCCCGTCTGGCAATACGGAGTGACCAAGGACGGCATTGCAATCCTCAACGTACTCCACGTCTACAAGCTGACTGCGGATTATCTCGATGTGCGGGGGCTAACTGTTACCAATGCATCCGGGACGGAAACCCTGAAAATATCCCCACAGGGCGACGTCTCCCTCAACGTCAAAAAGCTTAAGCATCACGGGGAACCAGGTGGCGACGCAGGGGGATTTGACGAGCGGGATCAATGGGCTGCAAATTGGAAGCCGGAATTATATTAAGGACAGTGTATCAAGAACTTTAACTGCCAATTCCCCACGAGTGATTGGTATTATAACAACCTATACACAGGCTTAGAAAATACGCAATACACGTTTAGCGTAGGCAAAATTTCCGTCATTTCGGGAAGCGCAACCAAGGTATCCGTTTTGATCTATGATATAAATAACGCAAAACTCATTCAAACGATGTATTTAAATGTGTCCAATAGCAAGCAGCAAATCTCGTTTACCCCCCACCACCCAGCAGCGCCGCCTTGAGCTTATTAATCTATGCAGGCGTTGCCGGAAGCACGGCTGGAAACAGCCTAAAATACGAACACATGAAGCTCGAAAAAAAAGGATCAAAAGCCACCGACTGGACGCCCGCCCCGGAAGACCGCTCCTATCTCGTCAACACCCTCTCCCCCACGCAGGCGGACGGCCTTTGGCTCGGCAGCGACGGGAAGCTGTATATTAATGCGACAAATATCACCGCTGGGTACTTAAACGCGTCTAGAATCAAATCTGGCACCTTACTATTAGGCGGCTCAAATGGGAGTTAATGGCAATTTAAAGGTTGAGGGAAATTATGCAGATATGTATGCGGAATCATATAATTTAAACAATACGCTATATACGTCTTCGTTATCATTCAGAGATAAATCGGGAACTGAACTTTTTTACGCAAGGCCGGTCAAACTTGGTACACTTGAACAGGTTCAGGTTGGAGGACGGCGTGCGTTTTATATCAGGTCTTTAAGCGAGAACGGAAGCACAGCAGCAGAGTTATATCTTGGCGGACCCAAATCAATGGGCACAACAGGTGCAATTGCTTCTATTAGCGCTCCGGATGGAATTGAGTTAGATGGATACATAATGGCATCTGATAGTGTTAGGCTGGAAAATAGTAAAACCATATATGGCAGGACAACAGGTGATGTTTCGCAGCCGATGATCGGAAAATCCACATCCAATCACACGATCGTTGGAAACGGAATCAGTCTGGCAACACAGAGATCTACTCCAAATCCGGAGGTAGCATATCTTTGTGTTTTAGGCGGAACCGAAAAATTTAGAGTAGACGATAGCGGAGCGGCCTTATACGGAAACAACACAAATATCCGCTCCATTAACGGCGCGCCAATTAAATTTTATATCAGTGGCCAGCTATGCGGATATATCGATAAAAGCGGCTGGCACAATCCATAAGGAGGCATTACATTGGCACTCATCAAACCAGGTTATCATTTTCGCGGCCTGAATGTACAAAAACGCTTATCTCCGCATCAGCAATCTAGAATACCTTTACGCCGACAAGAAGGTGGCCTATCTAATATCAGCCTACGCAAACAAGAAAGCTTCTGAAGGGGATTTGCGGCTTGACGATTATTATGTCGGAATTACGGACATGCCCCTCGGTGGCAGCGTTCCCGACATCCTCCGCATGATCTACGAGGACATTAAAATGAAGGCGCAGGACGCGGATTCCTATCCTGAAATCGCTGAAAAATTTGCGGACTGCATAGATGACGTGGAGGAAGACTTACCCTCCCCCCTCACTATGCCGAGCTCGCCGCCGCAACCAATATCCTGATGGGAGGAGAAAACGCATTAGCATCATCGACGAAGCCCGCGCCATGCGGGCAAGCTATATCGCCCTTGCGCAAAGCGCCCCGGATGAGCTGCTTTCATCCGGGGATTATTTATCGGTTTTTGATCCGCTGTGCGGGGATGGCGGCCTGATCCCCGCGCGCAGCGTGCGCCGCCATGAGGGGAACCTTTACCGCGCAAATGCGGATTGCTGGGATCGGGAGGACAATTGGCCCAGCGCCGCGCCCACCCTCTGGACGCAGGTCACGCCGGACGAATGGCCCGCCTGGGTTCAGCCCACCGGCGCGCATGACGCTTACAACACCGGCGACAAGGTGACGCATAACGGCAAACAATATACCTCACAAATCGACGGCAACACCACAGAGCCGGGAACAGACGAACGCTGGTGGAGCGAAACGAAAGAATAAATTTTAGGAGGCCTAACCAATGTCAATCGCAACCATCAAGGCCGTTATCGACGGCCAGACGTATCCGCTTACCCTGTCGGAGGACGGGTATTATGTGTTGGCGGGCACTGCGCCCGCCTTATCCTCTGCCAACGAGCTGGGCAGCTACTATGGCGTGCAGATTATCGCCACGGACGAGGCAGGTAATGAGACCACGATCAACCAGGAGGACGGGACGTGGGGCGAGCAGCTGCGATTAGTGGCTTACGAGAGCGTCAAGCCCACGGCCACCATTACCTACCTATCATCGGACAGCCGGATCAATACCTGCACCCCAACCATCACCGCCCAACTGCGAGACAACGATAGCGGCGTTGATCCCGCCACTCTTGACCTGCGTATTAACGGCGGCAGCAAGATCACACAGGGTGCGCCGGGGCTTACTCTGACACCAGTAGAGGGAGGCTATGATCTCTCCTACGCTGTGCCAACGGCCCTAGATGAGGGCCAGACGACAATCTCTGTTGGCGTATCCGACATGGATGGCAACGCCGCCGACCCCCGCGTCAATCACCTGCACCATCGCAGTCACCGCGCCGACCATTAGTCTGTCCTCACCTGCGGAGGGCCTTGTAACCAACCAGGCGGCGGTGCAGATTACGGGCATCACGTCGGATGATCAGCTGACATCCGTCACCCTGACTGTCACCGTCAATGGGCACGACCAGGGGCCGGTTACAGTGGACGGCCAGACGGGTGCGTTTAGCCTGACCGCCAATCCCTCCCACATGCAGGAGGGGGCCAACGTCATCAAGGTCAAGGTGGTCGACGCGACCGGCCTTGAGGCCGAGATTACCCGCAATGTTGTGTTGGACACCACCCCGCCGCGCATTGTTGAGGTCATCGGCGTGACCGACCGTGTGCACGTTGGAGCACCGTTTGAGATCCGCGTCAAGGTGGAGGATTGATATGATTACGCGCATTGAGGGCATGGCTGATAACCATGCCCTTGTGTTTGCGCCGGGGCAGGACGGGTACTGGACAGCCCAGGTGCCGCCAGACTTGGAGGATGGCGTGTATTACGTCACCCTGACCGCCTGGGATGCGGCAGGCAACAGCACCTATTACGCTACCATCCTGCTGATGGTGGATGCAGGCGGAATCCGTATCGCCTGGCAGGATGGCGGATACCTGCCGGATTGGCTGCCCGGATATCGGGCAGAGTGGGAGGTGTGCTGTGATGGATAACAACCCGACGATCTACCTGATGCCGGGCGAGCGCAGGCAGCAGCGGGTGCGTATCTACGGATGCGATCAGACTGCGCAGGTCGTCGTGCAGTCGGCGACCTGGGAGCTGCACAGTGATAACGGCGGCGGGATTGTCGATCAGGGGTCGTGTGTGATCTCCGAGGGCAACCTGCTGACCTTTATGCTGTCCGCTCCGGCACATGGCTGGTATCATTTGCTGCTGACCTGCTCAATCGGGCCAGAGATCTACAAGACAACGGGGGAGGCTGATTGTGCGTGATTGTCATTGAGGATGTGCAATTAACCCCCAAGCGGGTGCCCATAGGCGGTAATTATCTGCTGCGCGTAAGAGCACGAGATAATGCGGATGTTTCCTATGCGGATACTACGCTGCTTGAAACGGCAATCGATATGGTGGCGCAATATACACCCTCTGATTACAAGGACTTCTCCGATGTCGAGACTGCTGTTGCCGCGGCACAAGCGCTGCTCAATGCGAAGCCCACAGTTGACCGGCAGGAGGAAGTTGACGCCGCCGCAATGGCGATCTTCGACGCGATTGCCGCACTCGAATGGGCAGAGGGGCACAGCAATAACCCGATCCCATACCGTCACCTAATGTCGGTTACGGAGGGGCTGTATTACAGCTACAACGGGCACATCTATCGATGCCTGCAATCTACATCCAGCAGTATGATGATCCCGGGCACAGCCCCGCGCTATTGGGAGGCGGTTACATGATCTACAGCCAAGCAGCAGCGGCCCATATCTACATCGGGGTTGCAATCATATTAGCGATATTGGTCACGTCGATCTTCGGCGTGGCCTTATCTATTATCTTAAATTTAAGGAGCGATCAACATGAGCAAAAAAGTGTGTTTAGACTGTGGGCACGGAGGCAGCGATCCGGGAGCCGTAAAAGGGTCGCGGACAGAAAAAGAGGATGTCCTGCGGCTCGGGCTGAAAGTGCGCGACCTGCTGACGGCAGCGGGGATCAACGTGGTATTAACTCGCACGGCAGACGAAAGTGTATCCATCAATGACCGATGCAAAATTGCCAACGCCGCGAAGTGTGATTACTTTTTGAGTATCCACCGGAATGCTGCTACACCGGATGCAGCGGGAAATGAAATTTGGGTACACAGCCAAGCTGTGGCACATGTCGTGGACAAGGCACAAAAAAAATCCTGAACGCGGTATGTGCGGTTGCCGGGAAGAACCGGGGCGTAAAGAAAGGCGCGGCGGGGAATTACGCGGATTACGGTGTGAACCGGGATACGGATATGCCGTCCGCCCTGTTGGAGCTTTGGATTTATCACATCGGACACGGATAACAAGTCTTTTGATACCCACTTTGACGCATACGCAAAGGCAATTGCGAAGGGTGTATGTGCTGCACTGGGCGTGGACTACAAGGATCCTCAGCCAGCCCCCCACAAAGCCCTCCCCGGGCGGCGGCTCTGGTGTTATCACTGTAGGCAGCACGGTCAAAGTCTCTGGCGCAAAGTATGCCACCGGCCAGACGATCCCCGGCTGGGTCAAATCCACCACACATAAAGTCTCGGAGATCAACGGCGACCGGGCGCTGCTTGGCCGCGACGGTGGGATTTGCAGCTGGGTTTATCTCAAAGACCTCACGCTGGTATCCGGGGGCGTTGCGAAGCCCATTGAAGTCGGCTGCCAGGTCACGATCAACAAGGGAGCGGTATATGGCGGCTTGACCTCCGCGCGGGGCAATAAGGTGCCTGCCGCTCAGTTGGCCCCCAAAAACATACGGTCAGCAAAAAATCCAGGCGAATAAAGGCGTCCCGGGAGGCGCTGCTCAAGGAGATTACATGTCCTGGGCGGCGGTATCCTCCCCTGACGCGCGTGTAAGGATGGTGGAGCAATGGAACCGGTAGATAAGGCAGTTTGCGAGGCAAAGTGCAAGGTGATGGATGAGAGTTTTTGCCCGCGACCTGCGCGATATTGACGACTGCAAAATCCGCCTGCAAAAGATTGAAGAGCTGACGATCAAAATGGGTGAGCTGGTGGAGGCCAATCAAAAGGCGGTGGAGGATCATGACAGCCGCCTCTGTGCATTGGAGCACCGCCCGTCCATGTGGTGGGATAAGCTGCTCTCAGCGGGCGTCTCCGCAGGTGTGGCGGCGTTAGTCAGTCTGATCGCATCCGTGATTGTGAGGTGAAAACGATGCGTATATGGGTAAGCGTTGCGGCGCTTGTCAATGCAATCGCCCTGGGATTGTTGGCATTGTCAACGTACATACCGGGGCTGTGGGTCTAATTATAAAGCCCTCCGTCGAGTGGCGGAGGGCAAATGAAAACTTGGGGAACATATTATGAACATCAACTGGAAAGTGCGCCTGAAAAGCGGCCCGTTTTGGCTGGGCGTTGCGTCGGCTGTAATTATGGCTGTGTTTTACATCCTCGACCTGTGCGGGGCCGCGCCGGAGATCACAGGCAGCCAGATCATAGAGGCCGTGCGGCTGCTGCTGACTATCCCCGCCGCCATCGGCATCATCTCCGACCCCACCACCAAAGGCGTAAAGGATAGCCAGCTTGCCATGACGTATGACGCGCCGAAGGATGACGGCAAAAAAGTCGAATAAAAATGGCGATCCCCGGAATCCGTTGTGGGTTCCGGGGGATTTTTTGCTGTCGGCTTTCTATTTTGACACATTATCAATGTCACCCTATTAAAGCCCAATTTTATAATAAAATGTATATTTTAATCAAAGAATTAGAGAAAGAGGGCTTTTAAGGATGGCAAAGATAAAATTGTCAAATAGAAAACGGGAATATTGTAGGCAGTTTGGTGTCCTCTTTGCGCAAATTGATAAGGATTTCACAGAACGAGCTTGCCGGGCGGATCCAGCTGCTGGGATGGGACGTGCATAAAAATGCGATCTCGCAAATCGAGCAAGGAACGCGATCAGTGACGGATGTCGAGCTCTGCCTACTCGCGGAGGCGTTGAGTGTGTCCGCGCCAAAGCTGCTACACGATGCGCTGGAAAAAGGGTTTGAACTGGAGGAATAAATCGTGCTGTATTCGCTTGCAACAAGAAAATCCCACCAAGGATTTCTCCCTGGTGGGGCTGCTGCTATTTTCGCATCTTTGACCAGTCAAGTCTTTACCCTTTGCCATAATATTACCTCACAGTTTATCTACTGCGTCAGATATAAGAGAGGAAAAGGTTTTCCCTGTTTCTTTTCGTAGCCTCTCTAGCTTAATAATCTGCTCTGCGGTTAGGATAGCACTAACACATTTGCTTTTCGGCAGGCTTTTAAACGCTAATTTATAAGCATCTTCCGACATGTGCCCCTTAGCCCATTCTATAGCCGATTCCTCGTCAAATGGAATTATTTTTTCTCCCGATCCCCATGAACCATCTAAAACCGTTGCATATTTGGTGTTTGCTCCGCCGCATCCATGCAAAAAGTAGCATCCCGATTTTGTGCGGTACAGGGTTTCGGAGCAGGCGTTAATATCGTTTCCATATACGCCGTTGTCACATTCGCTTATTTTTTTGGCAGTGCTCGTGTCGTAAACCCTTCCTTTAATCACTTTTTTCATAATTTCCTCCATCCCCGTATAGCCGATAGGACAGCTTTTGATTTAGCCGATAATAAGATCATCCTCAGAGATCGCAAGGTACCCGTTCAAAAACTCCTCTTCCGTGCAAGGCGCGAACTCAGAGTGAACCTTTTCGCGCGTGTCGTCATCCATCATGTTTGCCACGACATCCCACAGATTACGTTCGTTGATTTCGATCATAGCCTCTTTTGCGGTGAGGTAAGTTCTTCCGTTGTTTAAGCTGATTTTTTTCATGTTGTTTCCTCCTATTACCATTCTTCGATTTCGTCTTTATACGCTTCGACCCAGCTCCCTTTAAGCAACCAGCCGATGTTGGAGAAATCAATGTCAGGGATATAACCGTTTTCTTCCTCAAATACGGAGATTGCATTTTCAATAATTTCTGTCACATCCTCAGCCACATCTAAGCCAGCCACGTCGTATCCTTCTGCGTCAAGCAGATCAAGTGCAGCCTTGCGATGGGATCCTGTGAGAAGGGATTCTCCAAAGACAAGGATCGGGCAGCCTACATAGCCATTTGCTTTGATGGATTCCGCGATCTCTTTCACTTTGTCATTATCAACATCGTTTATAGGAGCGAAACGACTGATCCTATTGTATGTCATGTTAAATGCCCTCCCTTACTTTGTGACTATATTATATCATATAGATTATAAATAGTCAATATATTTTTGAAAATAAATTATCTGATAGCCAATGTTTTTTTGTGTGTCAAGCAACCATTATGGCGAGATCAACAAAATGGTCAGATATTGGACACTCCAACGCGCGTAAAAAAAGCCCCTCTGTGGCATACTGCATATGAGGTGATCTTTATGGCAGTATCCCATAGAGGGGGCAATATCTTTTGGCCTTGTGCATATACCTGTTGGATTGTACACGGCCACTCGGGACAATGATATCCATTTTAATCAGCTCTGCAAGGATGACCATAGCCGCGTCCGCTACAAAAAGTGTGTGCAAGCTGCGGCAAAGAGGTCAAAAATACTGATATCGTCAAGGGGTTTGAGTACGACGACGGGAAATATGTCGTTGTAACTGACGAGGATTTTGAAAAAATCAAAACCGAAAAGGATAAAAGCATCCAGATCATGCAATTTGCAGACTTGTCCACGATCCGGCCGATCTACTATGACAAAACGTATCACGCTCTGCCGGAGACGGGCGGCGAAAAAGCGTTTGAGCTGCTGCGCCGCGCCATGCACGAAGAGCAGAAGGTAGCCGTTGCAAAAACGGTGATGGGAAACAAGGAGACGCTGCTCGCCTTGATCCCCACAGATGACGGCATACTAATCGAGACCATGTTTTTTGCGGACGAAATTAAGGATAAGCCCAAAGATGTGCCGCGCCCCGATGTGAGCGAGGCGGAATTGTCGATGGCAAAGCAGTTGATCGGCACGATGGTTAAGCCATTTGAGCCTGCCGCGTATAAGGACGAGTATCAGGAGCGGCTAAAAGCGCTGATCGAGCAAAAATTGCAGGAAAAGAAATTGTTGCCCCGGCCCCGGAAAACGAGGGCAACATTATCAGTCTGGAGGAGGCATTGCTCGCCTCCCTGAACCAAAACAAACCCAAAAAGTCGCGTAAGAGCAGGGGCGCATGATGGATTTGTTTGAGCAAAAAAATATCCACCCCATGCTGATAGGGGCGGACGGTGAACCATTTGACAGTCCCGATTATATCTATGAGCTAAAGCTCGATGGGGGAGAGGTGCGTTGCATATCTCGACCCCAGAGAGGGGACGGAACTGCGCAACAAACGCAATGTAAAAAATGCTCCCCAAGGTGCCGGAACTGGCGGAACTACACAAGCAGGTCAAAAAACGCTGCATCTTGGACGGAGAGTTGTTGATCATCAAAGACGGCAAACCGAATTTTGCCGAAATCCAGCGGCGCAGACTCATGAACAACCAGTTTAAAATACGGCTGGCGGCGCGTCGTTCCCAGCGACTTTTGTTGCGTTTGACTGCCTTTATCTCGACGGGGGAGGATATAACAACTCATAAGCTCACTAATCGCAAGGACGCATTGCGTAAAACGATCAAAGAGGGCGGCAGAATTGCTCTTTCCCGCGTCGTGGAGGGACAGGGCACGGAATTTTACCACCTTGCGGAAAAACATGATTTAGAGGGCATTGTAGCCAAAAGAAAGGATAGCATTTACATCCAGGACAAACGAACAAAGGACTGGATTAAGATAAAAAATCTGAAAGATGATGATTTTGTTGTTTGCGGCTACATCCGCAAGGATAACCATATGACCAGTATCGTTTTGGGCCAGTATCAGGACGGTGAAATGGTATACAAAGGCCATGTAACACTCGGCGTAGGCGGTAAGCCCTTCGCGCGGATCGCGGAGCAGCCGGAAACAGACGCGCCGCCCTTCCCGGTGCCAGTGGGTAACGAGAATGCGGTTTGGCTGCGGCCGGAACTGGTCTGCACGGTCAAATTTATGGAGCGGACAGCGAGCGGGGGAATGCGCCAGCCGGTGTTTAAAGGGCTGAGAGACGAGAAAATAGCGGAAGAATGCCGGGTATCGGAGTGATACCCGGCATCGTTATTCAGCTTGGGCGAACATTGTCAAAGTATCTCATGAGTGCATTTTGCAGTTCGCCGGAGTAATTCACGCCGACTTCATCCGCACGCGCGGCCATCCATGCGGGAATTGTAACCGTCTTTTTAACGGAGCGGTTGTTAAGCTTCTCGCGGATTGGCGGCATATACACTTCGATTACAGCGGGAACATCTCCGTCATCTAACTTGATATCCTTTAAGGATGCTGGGGAGGGGATAGGCTCGCCGTCCTGTTCCATCCCCCACAAATGGAGGCCGAGAGCCTCACGCGCGTTTTTTAACGCTTCATCCTCTGTATCGGCGCAAGGAATGCAGCCGGGAAGATTGGGAAATGAAATTGAAATACCATCGTCGGCAAAGTGAAACACCGCAATAAAGCGGTAACTGTCTTTATAGATTTTTGACATTATTGTCACTCCTCATTTATTTAGGGTGCGAGACGAGGGAAAGATCATGGTAGTTTAATCCCCGCCTGCACCTCAATGCTTTTAAGTGTTTTTATCGGTATATCTTTTTTTGGGGTGGGTTATGGTAACACGGCCCTTTTTAACAGGGTGTTTAAACTGGTGATGATCTCCGGTACATCCAATTTCGTACCAACCGTCTGCTTTCAAAATTTTTATAATCTCGCGCGAACTATATCCCTTCACCGATCTCCACCCCTTTCTTACAACGATATTATAACACGTATAATAACACGTGTCAACAGAAATATAAAAAATTCGGGCATCTGGACGACACCCGGAACTTATTATTTTTTGAGAATATCATATTCTTGGCTCCACCAATAATCCTTAATATCATCGCAAACATTGGGGTCATCCAATACCATATGCAACGCTCTTTCTTTAATGACTATTTTATGCAAATTTGTGATTTTGCGTGGACGGTCCCAATCCTTAGGATTAGACGATTTGTTATCGTTGGAAATGTCCCATATAAATTCATATTGAGGCCAAGCAATCATCCCACGCCAGTATGATTTATCGGTTTCACACGATACCTGCATACGGAAATAATTGTCATGGCGCTCTCTTCTGCCTTTCAACAAAAACAGTTTACCATCGATTTCGAGAGTTAAGTTGTTATCAATATAGTACATCGTTGACCTTTCGTGCTCTTCTAAAATCATCTACAATTCCTATATGTCCTTTTTCGATAATATTAAAAGGGCTTTCCCAATCACATTCATAAAGAGATTCTGGTTGATCTTCTACATTCAAAACTTTCCACTCTATCAAATAAATCGACACATTTACCGTTTTGAGATTCGATTCTGTTATTTTTTTGCTCGGCGCTGCTTCTGATGGACAAATTGCGATTGTTTTGCATCGCCCTTCCTGCATCTTTACTGTTTGCGGGTCTCTCAAAAATACGAATTCTTTATTGTCAATAAAAACATGCCCGCTATTTTCACGATGCCTTTTTACATATTCACTGTATTTTTGCAATTCTTTGTCTCCTTTATGTTTTTACTTATTTTATCACAAAGTTGTATATTTGATGCAAGAAAATGTTACCAGTGCATTATCAATTATCTATGTGAAAGAATAGATACATGGACATTTTTGATTTGCAAAACCTATCTCCAATGCTGCCGGGAGCGAGCGGGGAACCGTTTTTGACGATCCAGCATACATTTATGACCTAACGCCTCCAGGAGTGCCTTGTATAGCCTATATCGAGCTGTTTATAGGCGCATCTGTCCGAGACATGGCCGGAAATCGTATGCAGGCGATTTACCCGGAACTGTCAAAGCTAAACATGTACACGCAATGGCGTTGTATATTAGACGGTTACGTATACAGCGATACCGGTAAGCCCGGAACCTATTATTTTACTGCTACGGATATCATCTATTATGGTCACGAAATGATAAACAACGTACCTCTTATAGATCGCAAAAAAATCCTATCAATGAACGTAAGAGGAAATGATTTACTGAGGTTATCACGATATCAAGATAAAGATGCTATACGATTTTGCGTAGATCATTCGGGAATTATCGCCAAACGCAAGGATAGCATTTACAGTCCGGGTGATGTATCGAAAGACTGGATTAGGATTAATCCATATCATGATGGGTCATATATCATATGCGGTTATACTACAGACGGCCGCAATACAAATCTTGTATTGGCAAAGGTTAAAAATGGGGCGCTGGTATATAAGGGTATAGCTGAAATTGCGAATATGGAATCAATGGAATTAATTAAAAGTCATAAAATTTATAAGTCATCACTATTCGCACTGCCGAAGAACATTTCCGCCGTTTGGATCAAACCTGACATGGTGTGCGAGGTAAAGCATGAGGTTGATGTGGTTGGAAATCTCCACATCAAGTTCATAAAATTGCGCCCCGATAAAAATGCATGGGATTGTACGGGTGAATTTTGACTTGCATTCTGACTTGCATAAATTCGAAAATAATCGAAATAATTCGCATTAAATCGGTATTTGATAAAAATAAAAACCACGTAGAAAAGGTCGTTGACCTTATAACTACGTGGTTTTTTTTTAGTATTTATATTATTGTTGTATCGTTTTATTGCACCCGCGTGGGGTGCGACAGCAAAAAGTTTATAAAATAATATGCAAAAAAGAAATAGAATATATCAAAACTCGTCTCAGATCATTTTTTTTGATGCCTTTCATGAACAAAATTGTTCCATTTAATACTTATAGATGCTTTTTACTGGTGCGAATCTTCTTCTGCTTTTCTGTTCGCTTTTGGTTCGCACCGCGTTGCGAAGGGCTATTTTTTTAAATAATCAATGGTTCTGTGACGTCAAAGGACGGCTTCGCCCCCACATGTTTCACCTTGGTCTTATAGTTGTTGCCGAGATAATAGAAACGCAGGCTGTCTGTTTCCGGATCGATGATCTGCTCCAGCTTATGTTCCACTTCACGGCAGATCGCTGCATCTAAATGGCATTCAAAAACAGAATTTTGGACGCGTTGGCCATAATTAACACACTGCTTGGCAACCTTCCGGAGCCGCTTCTTTCCGGCGGTTGTTTCTGTATTAACATCATAGGTGATCAGCACAAGCATAAAGTATCTCCTTCGCATTGGGATCGTTGAAGCGATAACCGCAGCCGGCCCTGTTGCTGGATTCATCGTGGAGATGCCGCTTATTTCCATAGAAACGGCGGGTACCCGTCGGTATCGCCGCGCAGATAACGCGCGAATAGCATCGCCTGCGCATAAGGCACCAAGCCCCAGGCTATCTTTTCTCCTAGGAAAGGGTGCACGATGGTTTCCTGCTTTTTGCTCTGCCAGGCAGTTAAAATCGTCTTTCGAGTCTCGTCATCCATCAGCACAGCGCCGTTTTCTTTTTTGATGGAATCCCTCTGGCTTTACCATGCGGCGGTTGATAAGCGTGAGGACAAGGCGATCCGCCATGACACCGCGCAACTCCTCCATCAAATCGAGAGCGAGCGACGTGCGGCCGGGCCGGTCACGGTGCAAAAAGCCGACGTATGCATCAAGCCCGACTGCCTCCAGAGCGGAAGTGGAATCATGCGCAAGCAATGTATAAACAAAAGAAAGCATTGCATTCACATTGTCGAGAGGTGGGCGGCGGTTTCTGCCGGCAAACCTGAACGCCTCCTTTTGCTGAAGGATCAGGTCATCCAATACAGAGAAATACCGAGCGGCTGCCTCGCCCTCCACACCCCGCATTTCCTCCAGCGTGGAAGCAGATTCCAAGCGCCCGATGGACTCTGCCAGAAAGGCAGAGGATTGCTTGAGTTTCTCCACATCAAGCCGCAGGGCGTAGTCACGCGCTGCCCGTTCGAGGATCCAGCGGCTGTTGTGAACCTTGGCGAGCAAAAAGTTCCGCGCAAGATCCGCACTGGCCGATTCGCTGTCCGATAGGCGGTATTGCGTTTTACGCAGAAGCACATTCCCTTGCTCTTCGCCCACGATCCGAGCGAGAAATTTTCCATTTTGCGTTAAAAAACTTAGCGCGATTTTCCTCTTTGCGCAGGCTCCCATCAGCGCAGGGCTTGCGCCCGTGTAGCCGAAGGCGATGATACTCTCCAAATTATGGAGGGGAATCCGCCGAAGCTCCACATCTTTTTTGAGGATTACGACGTTTTCCCCATCCAGAGCCAAATAGGTATCCGGCGTGGTGACAAACAGGGTGTTAGAAAGCTGTTTCACAGCGTTGCCCCTTCCTTTTGAGATGGCTCTTCGTGCAAAGCAGCCTGGAGATATGCCTGAACGGACTGCTTCTGGCAGAGCTTTGGCAGGCACAGGCCGTTCAGCGAACAGGCCCGGCAGCTCTTTGTGGGCTTCACGCGCGGTGTGTATTGCCTGCGGTAATCGTCATGCATTTCCCGCAGCATAGCACGGACTTTCTGGCGAAGCTCCTCCTCCAGCAACACCTTGCTGCGGCGGTTGGGCTCACCGTAATAGAGATAGGCCTCTGGAATATCGCAGCAGAGCATCTCCTCCAGGCACATAGCCTGGCAACAGAGCTGTAGCCGATCCGCATCGGTTTCTTTGGGGCTGCCGCGTTTGTACTCCACGGGAATGGGAAGCCACTTGCCTCCCCGGCCAAAAATTGGAACACCATCCGGCGAAGCGTGTAGCTCCACCACATCGCATACGCCATTGACGCCGAGCGTGCGGGATTGAACCGCCATGCCGCGGGAGATTAGCACAGTTCCCCGCTTTTCAGTGAAAAAGGCGTCGTGTGCATTCTCGTGTAAGATATGCCCTTCCACCGTGCGCAGATTTTCCTGCCACTGCTGTTCAATATGGATCAGCGCCCATTGCCTTCGGCAGAAGGCAAAATGCTGGAGCCCCGAGATGGCGAGAAAGTCTTCTTCATGATACATTGTTAAATCATCCGCTCACAGGTAACGCCCGCGGGCAGAGAAGCCGTGTCTACCTGTACGTTATAATCGTGATAACCTCTCGGCGGGCAGGAAAAATCCTTATTTTTGACGGTTACGGTTTCAAACAGCTTGTAGGCTGGCGCGTTGCCCAATTCGCTATCGTGCCGGAAGACGATCAGCTCCCGCACTGCCATTTTGCCGCGTGCAGCGGAGCGGTCGGTTTCAAACATATTGATGATCGCTTTCCAGAGAAGTTGAAGGTCCTCCTCGGAAAATCCGGTCACCTTGCGGGCCAGATTGGCGGATATAAAGCCTTCTGCCCGATAGAGCGCATAGGGGACAATAAATTTGCGGCCCATCTCCGTGCCTTTGCGTTCTGCATCGGCCTCTGTGGTGATGGCTACGCGAGTAATGGTGACTTCCTGCTGGACGATCGGATCAATGCTGCGGGCAAAGCCGAGCTGGACGGGGCCGCGCACTTGGCCGCAGTTGAGCGCGGCTTTGACGAAAGTGGTCATCACCGCGCCAAAGGTGCGGATATCAAAAAATTCGCGGCACATAAAATCACGAATTTTACCGTCCAGATCCGGATGATCCTTTTTATTGAGCTTCTTCTCATCCACATTGAGGGCTGTGAAAGCTTCTCGGTCACTCTTATTGAGCGGCACGTTATCTTTGATGTAGATCCGGTAGCCGGGCTGGTCTTCGCAGGCTGTCTCTACAAAGTTGCGGATTTTGCGCTTAAGGCAGACGTCCGTGACAATGCCATGGTTGGTTTCCGGATCGATGCGCGGCATATTGCCTGCATCCGGGTCTCCATTGGGGTTGCCGTTTTCCACGTCGAAAAGAATCACAAAATCATACCTGTTCTTGATCGGCTCTGACATTTATGCTTCCTCCTTCACATCGCTGTCGCTTTTTTTTTTCATATACCGTTTTTGCGTTTGCTGGTAATATCCCAACACAAAACTCCCCTGATCCTCTAGTGAAAAATGGGCGGGGAAAGGCGTGTCGGCAACATCCAGCTTATCGATCAGATCTTTGATCTGGTTGTCGAGATAGCACTTCAGCTTTATATCCTTAATCACCCGAATATGATGCCGTGATAATTTGATCAACGTGGGAAAAACGCTTCCCGGTGTTGCGCAGGCCGAGGTGAAATAGCGATCCTTGATGGTGGTATTGATGTTGGGATAGGCCTCCAACTGCGCTTTTTCCAAAATTGCGAACAGTCGGCCGAGCACATAAGCCTTGTTTTTGCTCTCCTCATTGATCGACACTTGCAAAACCTCCTTATATTCTTCCTCCCCGCGGTGTCGGCGGATGAGATAGCCCTTGATGATGGCGGCTCGGCCGCGTGTGATTTTTTTGATATGCCGCTCGGAATCATCCTGCTCGGCATGGATGCGGAGCATCACCGCATTCATCAATGCCTGCGGATAGGGGGCGCCGGTTAGGATGGAGCGCATGACCGCACCGCTAAGCAGATGGGAGCCGGATTTATCTTTGGCGTTGGGATTCACAGTTTCTCGCAGCAGCCAATAGGGGAGAGATAAGGGAATTCATAGGGCGCCTTCTCAATTTCCATATCGCTGTAGTGTTGTTGAATATGTTTCAAAAAGTTCCCGAAAGAATCCTGTAGGAAAAAACGCACGGAGAGGCGAGCGGCATTCGGCGCAAGGCCAAGGATGTAGAAGGGCGTTTCGGGATTGACGCCCTCCTTGGGCGGAAGGCCCCGGCTGATTTTTTTCAAGGATGGCGCATAACAGCATCTTTTGATTGTCTTCCTTGGGGTTCATTGCGGCGTTGAATAAAATCTGGAAATCCGGGTTTGCACTCTCCGCCCAGAACACAACGGTTGTGTCGCTGATGATCAGCCGGTGCTCCGAATTGGCCAGGAGCGCGTTGAGTGCTGTGACGTAAGCAAAAGCGGCATATTTTCCAACTGGTGCATTGAGCCCCTGCGCCTTGTCCCTGCCATAAGATTCATAGGCGCTGGAATTGAAGCTAACGAGATTGGCCCCCACGCTCTGCGCATCCTTTACGCCCCGGATTTTGCCGTGCAGGATGGCGATGGGCTGGCGCGCCCCCGTGACTAGGCAGGGCAGCTCAACGCCCTGCTCCTGCGCTGCACAGTAAGCTTCCCAGGCCTCCCGTAGGGCGGGAATACCCTGCGCATACTGATCATCCGCTTGAAAAATCAGGTTTCCTCCGGCGGTAAGCCCGGCCAGATGGTCCTTCACATAGCGGTTTTCAGCAGCCGCAGCCGGATCCCAGCGGTCGAAAAAGGCAAGAATTGCGCGCGCGGCAGGATGATCGACGCCGGATAGAATTTCCCGGTGCAGTTTTTTGGAAGCCTCAAAGCATTGAAGGGCACGCTTCGGATTTCCCTTAGTATCTAGGCCCAGCAGGTAAATGGCGTTGTCACACAGGAAGAAGGGGAGGATATTGACGGAGCGGGACTCTTGCTCCGGAACCTCCAGCAATTGTGCTGCATCGCCTTTTTTCTTCCCGTGTTCAACGGGTAGCCTTAGGGTCGTGATGCCGCAGAGCTCCCCCTCCCCAGAGAGTTCCAGCGCATAAGAGACTTTCCCGGTGCAGTAGCCTTGTTTTGGAAGCTTGTCCTCCGCAGCCATCATTTCATAGTATTTGACAAGCGCTTGCAGGATCATCGGATCACCTCGCAGGCGCCAACATCGATCACACCGTTTTTCATTACGGCGCGGAAAAAGGTGGGGTAGATATTTTCCGGGTCGGAATAGTCCATATCATAAAGCATAAACCCGAGATCCTTTTCCGGCTCGTTTTGATAATAGGTGGCAACAAATTCGCCTTCAAACAGCCGGAAATGCGCGGGAAACTCCCGACAGCCAAAGCAAGGCTGGTGATAGCACTGGCCCTCGCGCAGGCGGCGGCAGGCAATTGCATAATGCTTTTCCTTCGTATCCGTTGGGCCTACCTTGTCAGTCAGCTCAAAATGCGCGTCGATCACATAGCGAACGTCGTAAAGCACCATAGAGGCGCGCTGCTGAATCTCCGCCGAGGTGTTCAAATACGGCATGTCGCCGTTGTTTATCGCGCTGCGCACGCTGCTGGCGGAGATTTTTGAGGCGACCTCATTGCGCCGGATGTTGGTAAAGCGGATGGGGTTACACACTTGAATTCGATCAATTTTCCAGCGAATGGCTGGCTTCCAGTAGACTGCCTCGATCAATCCTCGCGCAGCGGATGGCGTGATCACATCGTAAGAAACGCGTTCCCGCCTTCATCTCCGGGCGGGAAAAGAGAGCATAAGGCCCCCAGACCTCCACCCGAATGCCATATCCCATATGGCTCACTCCTTTCCAAAATGAATGAGTATATCAACTGAAGAGCCCGATCCCTCCTTTGCCGGACTGCATGGAGAGCCCGGTTTTTTCATCGTAGAGCGAAAGGTCGGTCAGAATGGCGATCTCATCGTCCAAAACCTCCAGTGCGCTGATGGCGTCCAGCGCCTCATAATGATTTTCATAAACCGAAACGCAATACGGCCCAATTTCCCGCATGAGCCTTTGATTGCGTTCCCCGCGCCGAAGCCGCTTGGCCAACTCCGCGACCGTTTTTTCCACAGGGATGAGAATGGTCCTCGTCTGTTCGTCAATCAGGTGGAATTCCTTTGCAACCGTTTCGAATGGGAAGAGAAACGCATTCTGAGCGCCTTCTTCGAAGCGGTTTACAATGTTTTTTTGATCCAACCCGTTCCCAGAATTTTTGTATAGCTTTCCAAAATAGCTGTGGATTGCCTCTGCGGAGGCGATGTCGGCATAGCGCTGGATCACAGAGAGTGCAACGTCTCTCGGCATTGCAAAAGAGGCCTGGCTGTTTTGATAGGCCTCCTCCGGCTGGAAAACAGAGACAATGCTCTCCTCCGCCGGGCGTTTTCCTTCCCGGTTGCAGCGGCCCGCCGCCTGAATGATCGAATCCAGCCCCGCTTCCGCACGATATACGGTGGGAAAATCGAAATCTACGCCCGCTTCGACCAGGCTGGTAGCGATCACGCGGCAGGGCAGGCCGTCTTTCAGCCGCCCTTTAATATCCGATAGGGCGGTAGTGCGGTGCAGCGGATACATCAGCGTGGTCAGGCAGAAGGTGTTTTCATCTTTGAGCGCCTCGTAAAGATCGCTGGCGTGCTTTTTGGTGTTGACGATGCAGAGCACCTGCTCTAATTCTCCCAGCCGCTCAATGAGCGCCTCGTTGGAGAGCGGGCCGATTGGCTGGAAGCTCTGTGCGTTTGAAGAAGGAATAGAGGGCGGGCACATCCTCCATGATTTCTGTTGCCCGGATTTCCGGCGGGAACAGCTTTTGCAGAGCGGGCTGCGTGGCGGTGCACAGCACGGCGGTACAGCCGTAATTCTGGACGAGCTCGGAGATCGCACGGACGCAGGGGATCAGGTATTCCCGCGGCAGCATCTGCGCCTCGTCGAAGATGATGACACTGCCCGCGATATTGTGGAGCTTGCGGCAGCGGGAGGATTTGTTTGCGAAGAGGGATTCAAAAAACTGGACGTTGGTGGTGACGATAACGGGTTTGTCCCAATTTTCGGCGGCGAGGCGGCGCGGGTCGATTCGGTCGTCGCCATAATCGTATTGAAAATTGTGCTGATGCTCCAGCACGTTCCGATCGCCCAAAACCGTGCGGAATTCCTCTGCCGTCTGCTCGATGATCGAGGTGTAGGGGATCACATAAATCACGCGGCGCTGCTCATTGTGCTTGGCGTGGTTCAAGCGCAAAGGCCAGGGGAGGAGAGCGTTTTGCCGCCGCCGGTCGGCACGGTGAGGGTAAACAGGCCGCGGCCGTTTTCCGCCATTTGCAGGCAGCGGTTTAGAATGTTGCAGCGCATCCGGTTGAGATCATTTTGCGGATGATCGAATTTTTTTAAATATTGTGCCAGTTTGCCACGCAATATGGGAAGCGGTTCCCCGGGTCGCGCGCGACGCTGCCGTTGGACATGAAGCGCTCCGTGTCGAGAAAATCGGCGTCCACCAGGCAGGAGTAAAGCATTCGAGTAAAGAAAGAAATGGTAAAGCCCGCTTTTCCCAACAGGCGCAGGGGAGGCTCCTGGGTTGGAAGCAGAGTGCTCGGATCGATTTCCTGGCGGAAAGCCTGATAATCCTCCACAGGGCGCTGTAACCGGGCGGATAGGGTTGATTCCGCTTCATGGTCGGCCGCGCTGCCCCCATCCGGCAGGCCGGTATGATGCCCCGCAACACAATAGGAGGCGATTCGCGCGTTGAGGGTGTTTGACAGCTCCCATACGAGCTGCGCGCCTGCTGTGGAATGGTCCACCTTGCCGCCTCCGTTTAAGATCCGCTCTCGAAACCCTTCGGAATACTTCCCGATATCGTGCAGCATGCCGAGGCAGCGGCCATATTCGCCACAGCCAAAAGGATTCGCAAATTCTTGCGCGCGGTTCGCTGTGCCCTTCAGGTGTTCAAGAATGCTTTGTTCCCGTTGCCCATCTTCGTTTTTATGTGTGCAATCCACATAGATTTTTTTTTCTTCCTTTTTACGTTATTATATTAGTTATCGTATCATAATATTGGCATAAAAGCAATATTTTTGATGGAAATAATCGGTTAACTGGTGTAATCTAGAAATTTAAAAGGAATAATGTAAAATATAATCCAGCAGTTTTTGGATTGGTTTACACAAAAAAGAAGGGATTATGAGAGTTTACGTTAGGCAAAGGAAACATAGCAACAGGCCGCCAGAGGCTCCTGGCGGCCTGTTGTGTTTTTTTATTTTGGCTTAGGGAACTTAGGAAGCTAGGTGTTCGATCAAAATTTTGAACCCAATACCAAGCAGGATTACCCCGCCGAGAAGCTTTGCCCACTGGCCGAGGAACGCGCCGCATTTTTGACCGATTGCGGCGCCGATCACGCATAAAGCGCAGGTGATGATGCCGATGATTGCCGCGGCTGCCGCAATGTTCGTATCAACGACGGCAAAGCTCACGCCAACAGCGAGCGCATCAATGCTTGTGGCAACGGCCTGTACGAGTAAAATCCGCAGAGTAAAGGGGCGCTTCTCTGCGCAGGCCTCCGGGTGCCGGATTTCCCTGATCGCTTCCAGAAGCATGTGCCCGCCAATCAGCCCGAGCAGGATAAAAGCGATCCAGTGATCAACAGAGGAAATGGCCTCGCTGAAGAAGCGGCCCGCAAAATAGCCGATCACCGGCATGATGGCCTGAAATATGCCAAAGGTGACGGCGGAGAGCGCTGCTTGGCTTCGCCGAAAATTGTGATAGCATAAACCGTTGGAGAGGGAAACGGCAAAGGCATCCATTGCGAGCCCGCAAGCAAGAAGGAACAGGGTGACAGAATCCATCCGTAGTACAGTCCTTTCCATTTTCAATTTCATACGCTGGCTTTTACAAAATAAAAAAACTCATGTACAGCCCAATCAGAGCTGTACATGAGTCTTGTTCATTAAGGCAAGCCAGGCCTATGGCCAGTATGTTGACTTGACACGCGATTTCCGCGTGAACTACTCCCTCACGAAGCTGCTACAGTATACTGCAAACAACGGCAGCCTGTCAAGGGAAAAACTGGATGGAAAGCTTGGCCGCCCCTTCTTGCCTTCCGTGCCTGTGCTTACTCGACGATCACGTTGAGCTTGCGCACGCAATCCGGACATACGCGGTGGCCCTTGTACTCGACCGCATTCTCTACGTCGCCGCAGAAGATGCATGCAGGCGCATACTTTTTGAGAATGATTTTGTCGCCGTCTACAAAGACTTCAACAGAATCTTCACCATCCTCAATGTTGAACTGCCTGCGCAGCTCTTTGGGAAGGACAATCCTGCCCATTTCATCGACGGGCCTTACCATACCGATTGACTTCATAGTACCACACTCCCTTTTTTTTGCGAATCGACCGACGGATAACGGTTCCTTTCGGGGACATTCGCGGGGTACAAAGTACCTTGTATATAATTTAACACTTACTGACATTAAAGTCAATCTAAAGTTCAACAAACTTTGACACGAATTTTGGGATAAAATGACCAAAAATTCAATACAATTGTAGAGGAAAGGCAAATATACAAAAATTGGATTACAAAAGGGGACTAACCAATTATGATGAATTATATTTGGGCAGGCATGATGCTCTTGGCTTTTCTATCGGCTGCATGGCAGGGGAATATGCAGGCGCTCTCCAATGCCGTTATGGCGGGCGCGTCGGATGCGGTTACCCTATGCATTAAGCTCCTGGGCGCGCTTTGTCTATGGGGCGGGCTGATGGAAATCGCCAAGGCCTCCGGTTTGACTGCCACAGTTAGCCGGATGCTGTCGCCCCCCTGCTTCGGCTTTTTATTTCCAAACTTCAAAAGGATGATACGGCAATGAATGCCGTATCCATGAATATAACGGCGAATTTGCTGGGCCTTGGCAATGCCGCCACGCCGCTCGGCCTGGAAGCGATGCGGGGCCTACAGGCGAACAACCCAACCCCAGAAATCGCAAGTGATGAAATGGTGAATTTTGTGGTGCTCAATACAGCGGCGCTGCATTTGATCCCAACAACGGTTGCGCTTCTGCGGCAGGAATACGGCGCAGCTGTGCCGATGGATATTATGCCGGCGGCCTGGCTGACTTCCGCCGCCGCGCTATGCGTCGGCCTGGCGATGGCGTGGCTTCTCCGGGTCAGGCGGAGAAAAAGGGGCGGATAACGTTGCCTGCATTTTAAAAGGAGGCGGCAGATATGGCGAATTTTAGCGCATGGATTTTGCCGGTGATCGTTATTTTTATCATCCTACATGGCTTAGCGCATGGCGTTAAGGTGTTCGATTGTTTTTTGGAGGGGGCAAAAACGGGTTTCGACACGTTTCGTTCTCTGCTTGCCCCACTGGTAGGGCTTGTGATGGCGGTTGGGATGCTGCGGGAGTCAGGAGGGCTAGCGGTGCTCATGGGGCTGATGGAGCCTCTCTCACGCATCACGGGGCTCCCGCGGGAAGTGATGCCGTTGACCATCCTCAGCCCACTCTCCGGCAGCGGATCTCTGACGATGTTCCAGCAGATTTTGCGCAGCTGCGGCCCGGATTCCTTTGCGGGCAGGGTCGCAAGCGTGATGATGGGCTCGTCAGAAACCACTTTTTATGCGGTTACGGTATATTATGGCGCGGTGGGCGTGAAAAAAACGCGGCATACGATCCCCGCGGCCCTCTGTGCTGATTTGACCTGCTTTTTGCTTTCTGCACTAACAGTTGTTCGCCTGCTAATGGGGGGATAGTCCGCCGCCGCGCAACTGCGTATCACAATACATAAAATGATGAATTTTTATGCAAAATAGGGCTTTGTTTATACAAATTCACTATTGCCAATTCAAAAAGGCATGTTATAATAAATTTAATCCGAAAAAGAGGAAGGAACTGTTTGGAAAGGATGGTCATGAAAATGAAGAAGGTTATGAAAGCGCTGTCCCTGCTGGTGGCGGGCGTTCTGGTGCTCGCGTGCTTTGCTGGCTGTGCAGGGCAGAGCGGTCTTGCCCAGATCAAGGAAAAGGGCGAGCTGGTCATGCTGACGAATGCGGCGTTTCCGCCGTTTGAGTATGTCGAAAACGATGAGGTCGTTGGCGTAGACGTCGATATTGCGAACGAAATCGCAAAAGAGCTCGGCGTTAAGCTCACGGTTCAGGATATGGAATTCGATTTGATTATCGACTACATCAAAGCTGGCAAGGGCGATATCGGAGCCGCTGGTATCACGGCTGACGATGAGCGCAGAAAGCAGGTTGATTTCTCTGTTGAGTATATTACATCAACGCAGTATGTGATTGTTCCGGCCGGAACGGATACCAAAACGTTTAAGCTGGATGGTAAGGTGATCGGCGTGCAGGAAGGCACGACCGGCGACGTTTACTATGCAAGCGATGCGGAGGTTATCAAAGCAAAAGAGGTCAAAAAGTATAAGTCCGCAATCGACGCGGCGGCAGATATGCTGCTCGGCCGTGTGGACTGCGTGATTATCGATGAGCTTCCGGCGAAAAAGATTACGGAAAAGAACGCTGGTAAAATGATCTGCTATGATGCCGGCTATGAACCGGAATCCTATGCGATCGCTGTCAAGAAGGATAATGAGGAGCTGCTCGACGCCATCAATACGGTTCTGAAGCGGCTGATGGACGAGGGCAAAATTCAGGAATATGTTGTCAAACATTCCTGATAGCAGTTGGTTGAATTGATTTTTGTCAATAACAGCAGGCGATTTTTGCAAGAGGGTCGTCTGCTGTTATTTTCACTGTGAGTCAGGGAGGCGTTTTATGGAATGGCTTCAGTCCGTGGGGGATTATTTTTATAACTTGCTGATTTATCAGGATCGCTATATGACGATTCTCAAGGGCCTGGGGAATACGCTGGTGATTGCCGCTGCCGCTGCTGTGATTGGCATTAGCTTGGGCATGCTGGTTGCAATGATCAAGTATTTCTGCAAGGATAAAAAAGCGTTGCGCCCGTTGGAATGGATCTGCAATATGTATGTCACGGCAATCCGCGGCACTCCGGTGATGGTACAGCTTTTCATCTGGTCCCTTGTCATTCTGGCGTCCTGGAAAAATGCTTTGCCGATTGCGTGTATTGGCTTTGGGTTTAATTCGGGGGCTTATGTAGCGGAAATTATCCGTGCGGGCATTGCGGCCGTCGATCCAGGGCAGGAGGAGGCAAGCCGTTCTCTCGGGTTGTCTAAGGGCGCTACGATGCGTTATATCATCATGCCGCAGGCAATCAAAAACATTCTGCCGGCGCTTGGAAATGAATTCATTGTTTTGCTGAAAGAGACGTCTGTCGCAGGATACATAGCCGTCAATGATCTGACCCGTGCGGGTTCGATTATCAAAACGGTAACATATGATGGCAATATTTATTTTGTCATTGCATTAATTTATCTGGTTATGGTAATGGGGCTGACAAAGCTGCTGCGGCTGCTTGAAAGGAGGCTGGCGAAGAGTGATAAGGGTTAAGGGCCTGAAAAAAAGGCATTTGGAGATCACCTGGTACTAAAAGGCATTGACTATGAAATCAAAAAAAGGTGAGAAGATCGTCGTCGTCGGCCCGTCCGGCTCCGGCAAAAGCACCTTTCTGCGCTGCCTGAACCTCCTAGAAAAGCCGACGGAAGGGGAAATCTGGTTTGAAGATCAGCTCATCACTGATCCGAAGGTGAAGCTTGATGAAATCCGCGAGCAGATGGGCATGGTGTTTCAACAGTTTAACCTTTTTTAATAACCTGACAATCCTGAAAAATATTACGCTCGCTCCAGTTAAGCTCAAGCTCATGAGCAAGGAGGAGGCCGATGAAAAGGCCTTTCAACTGCTTGACCGCATCGGACTGAGGGACAAGGCCGATGCGTATCCCTCCCAGCTTTCCGGCGGGCAGAAGCAGCGTATCGCGATCATCCGCGCGCTGGCGATGAACCCGAAGATGATGCTCTTCGACGAGCCGACGAGCGCACTCGATCCGGAGATGGTCGGCGAGGTTCTCGACGTTATGAAGGAGCTTGCCGACAGCGGCATGACGATGTTTGTCGTCACGCATGAGATGGGCTTTGCCCGTGAGGTGGGCACGCGGGTCGTTTTCATGGACGATGGGCAGATTTTGGAGGAAAACACGCCGCAGGAGTTCTTTGCGCACCCGCAAAATCCACGCTTGCAGGATTTTTCTTTCCAAGGTGTTGTAAGACAAATCGCAAATCAAAAAACATGCGCGAGCGGTGCCAAATCAGCTCGCGCATGTTTTTTTAGTCCTCTGAAGAAAAAAAATGTATTTCTGTCAATAAGAATTTATATTTGCTGTTTTTCATAGTAGCCCATCCCTGGGCGGAATGTATCGGACGCAGTAAATCCGTGTTTTTCCAAAACAGGTATCCGTGCCTTCGTGTGCCCGGCTTTTTGTATAAAGAATAGAAATTGTAAAGTCCGGCATCCAGCGATTGGCTGCGAGTGAAACAATTTCATTGAGTAGGGGGCGGTCTCGTAGGGCAGGGCGAGGTCGATCCGCAGCACGCCGAATCCGCTGAGGCCGCCGCCCAATGTGCCGCCGAAAATTTCAGCCGTGCCAACCGCTTTTTTACCGTTTTATCAATGATTGCAAAGCGGATATACGCTTGCTGCTGATATTCGCGCAGCCAGAATCGGATGCATTCCTGCATTTGTGTGAGCGTTTCATAATAAAAATCGCTCGTGCAGCAGTCCGCGTTCATGTTGGCGACTGCCCGCCGGTCGGAATAGCAGGCCAGCAGGTCCTTCGCATCGTCCAGTTGTACCAGCCGGAGTAAAAAGAGGAGGTTTCATAAACCGGACATTTTTGATACGGGTTGCTCAAGTGCACCACATCCTTTCGGCTTTCCAGTATATCGGTCAAAAGCTGACAACAAGCCGTCATATTTAAAAAATGGGATTGCATTTTAAAACATGCCTTGTTATACTCAGTTTCATCATGAAAAGGGGGGAGCGCATGGAGCTGCAACAGGAGCTTCTGTGGAAAATTGTCGAACGTGAGCTGGGGATGGGCCTTATCTCCTGCGAGCCGCTGAATGCCGGGGGCTCGGCGGATGTTTACCGGGCAACGGTAAAGGGGGCCGCATACTGCCTGTATCAAACTGTTTCGCTCGGAAGGCGCGGCGGGGATGGCACGGCAGGAGGCGGAGCAGATCGCACTTCTGGCGCAATACTCAATTATCCCGTTTCCGCGCCTCTATTTTGTGCACGATGCATGCAACGCCGGAGGAACCGCTCGAAGCGCTTGGGATGGAATTGATGCCCGGCGTATCGGCGCTCAACAAAACATTTTACTGGAAGTCACCCGCCAAGCGCAGGCGGATGAGCGATCTGTCGGTGGACAGCCTGATCCGTATCCATTCTGCCGAAAATGACCGCTTTGGCCCGTTGGACACGCCGGACTGCCCCACATGGAACGATTTTTATTACCCGCTGGCAAAGGAGGTTCTGGAGAAGGCGCAAAAGGCAGTGCAGGATGGGCGTTTTCGCGCGGAAACCTGCGAGACGATGGAAAAGGCGTTTCGCCGCTATGAAGATATCTTTGGGGAAGAAATCCGGCAGGCGGTGCTCATCCATGGGGACTACTGGCCGGCAAACATCCTGATCGACCCCAAGAGTCTCCTCCCGCAGGCGGTCATTGACCCTTACAACAGCATGTGGGCGGATCGAGAATATGAGCTCTTTGCGCTGAACAATGTGATGGGGAGCTGTTTTAGGCTTTATGAGAACTATAAAAGCAAGGTGGAGCTGAGCCGGCTGTGCGACCTCAAATGTGCATTTTACGCCCTTTACAGCGAGGTGAGGTGGTTTCACCAGCTCGGCGAAGGATCGCATCCGTTTATGTGGACGCTGGCGAAGCGGCTGAAACGGCAGATGAAGCGGTTTTCCCTAGGATGATAAGAGGCTCTCTCGGCTAATCTCTGTGGCATTCAGAGAGGAGGGGAGCCTATGGATTTTACAGCGGTCACTGCGGCAAACAGGCCGCAAGTCAATCGGTTTATCCGGGAGCGCTGGTTTTCAACAGACATGATCCTCCGCGGAGCAATCGTAGACATGACGAAGGCGGATGGGATTCTTACCCTGGATGATGGGCAGATTTTGGAGGAAAACACGCCGCGGGAGTTCTTCGGGCATCCGCAGAACCCTCGGCTGCGGGATTTCCTCTCCAAGGCGCTGTAGGATCTGATTGCCGCTCGAACAAAAGGGCGGGCGGATCAATAGCAAATGGCGGCCGCATAAAACGCAAAAAGAAGGCGTTCCTCAAAGGCATAAAGCCGTCAGCGAACACCCTCTTTCTGCGTATCCTTTTGCGCAGAACTGCTACGAGTTTATTTGAATGTTGTGAAGTTTGACGATCCTTTAAAGATAAACAGCGTTATCAGCCCACAACTGCCATCCTTTGGTTGAAGCCCCAAATGTCATCTTAAACCCGTAGGTATAGGTCAATCCCAGAGACGCCTCTCCGCTGCTTGACAAAGAGGAGGACGGTGCAAAGGAATAACTGGCTTCTCCATTAAGCAGAATGACTGTTGTATAATTGTGTACATATTTCGATCCAAATTCCAACCACACATTTGATTGCTTTGGCATTACCTGAACAATACAGGTTGCGAATTCACCTTTCTTTAGTTTTTTATCCTCAATATTAAACAGGACAATTCCTGTTTTGCGGTCGGCTACACTGGAGATGTTGCTATCTCCATTCGAAACATAAATAATCCGCATACTTGGTATCCCATTCAATACTAATTTTATCCAATGGACCAGGAGCGATTTCTGTTTTTTTTGCTTCTATGCAGGCATCCAAATAATAATTTCGAGAATTGCCACGTCTAAATGAATGTACAGTTAATTCATAGTCCGTTGGGGAAGCGCCATATGGAACGATATCGCCGTTCGAGGAATAGGAAACTTTTTTCGGCGCGCACAGCAATTGCGTATCCAATTGGCTCAGCTTGCGCAAGGCAAGCGCAGGATCCTGCTCATATTGCAGCATAATTTTGTTGACGGCTTTTATATACGCTTCCTCAGAGAGGGGCTCGCTTGATGTATATGCCAATGTGCTTAGCGTATACCCGAGCAGTAGCACGACAACTAGCAGAGAGGAAAGAATTTTTTTATTTTAATTTTTCTCCTTTTTAAAATATTCAATGATTAATAATACGGAGCCTAAAGTCATAAATACAATTGATAGAGGGATCAAAAAAGCGATTAGTCCATCGTCAAACAGCATATCTGTACCTGCTACAAAGAAACTAACTAAACCACTCAGAAAAAAAACAATGCCAATGATCAAGTGCTTCAACGGATCACCTCCTCTTTATATAAGTTAGTATATATATGCATTATATATGTAAATAAATAGAGAGTCAACCACTAATGAAATTTTATATTATTTATTGCGTCCAAATCTGTTTTTTGCGTTCAGAGCATTGTGAAAGCTCGGCTGGATCAGCCGATGATAGCCCTCAAAAATCTGATACGGCTTGCCAGTGCTCCAGCAATGCAAAATACTGATTGGCATTTGATAATGCCATATATAAAAAATCGCCGGATCCATGCAGGATCCGGCGATTTTTTATATAGTGATATGCTTCTGACTGCCTTACTTTTTATGGATCAAGTCGCGCTTCTGCTCCTCCGGCAGGTCAAGGCCCAGCGTTCCGCCCGGATTCATGATGTGATCCGGATCGAAATGCTCCTTGAGCGCACGATAAACCTCCATCTCATTGTGGCCGATCTGGGCCTCCAGCCACGGGGCGGTCATCTTGCCGATGCCGTGATGGTGGCTCATGGAAGCGCCGGCCTTTTGGATGTGATCCATAATACCGTACTGGTATTCGAGATATTCATCAATGCTGTCCATTTTCGCCTGGAAGATGAAGTAGAGGTTTGCGCCCTGTGGGTAGAAGTGAGACATATGCGTCATACACATCGTGTTCGGGCGGCTCTTACAGTAGGTACGCACGCTTTTGTAAACGTCCATGAAGTTATCCCAGTTGACGGAGCACTCCAGTGTGTCGAGCATCAGGCCGTAATCGCCCAGATCCTCGCGCAGATACGGGTCGCGGAAGCGGCCCTTCTCCCAACCTCTTGTGACGATACCGGTAGTGTACATTGCGCCGTATTTATGGCAGATATCCCAAATGCGGCGTTTTACGTTTTTGCTAAAGTGGCGCTCTCCCTCCGTGAAGCCAAGCATCAGGCAACGCTTGTTGGATTCATAGCCGCGCGCTTTGAGCAGCGCGTCAATAGGCGTATCCGCCACGCCGTAGAGGTGGAAGGCGATCTCCGTTTCCTCCGCGTCGGACACACGGAACACGGATGGGAAGCCGAACTCGCCCTGCATGATCTCGCGGGCGGCGGTGACGGCGTCGTCCCAGTTGTGGAAAACATAGCTGAAGCGGAAGCGGTTTTCCGGCATGTATTTGAACACGCGCAAGGTCACGTGCGTCAGGATGCCGAAGGTGCCCTCGCTGCCCATCATGATCTGGTCGATTGACGGGCCGGTTGCGTTGCGCGGGCACTCGTCGCTCTTGATAATGCCCACGGGGGTGACATATTCCTGGCTGATGACGATATCCTCAATCTTTCCGTAGTAGCTGGAGTTCTGGCCCGCGCCGCGCGTGACCGTCCAGCCGCCGACGGAGGAGTATTCAAAGGACTGTGGGAAGTGCCCGCAGGTGTAGCGCCCTTTGGCATGTAGTTTCTCCGGCGCGTTGTTGAGCACCTCCTCAAGCTGCGGGCCGCTCATGCCCGCCTCCACGGTGATCGTCTGGTTGTGCTCACTGAAGCGGATGACCTTGTTGAAATTTTTGCGCATATCGAGCGTGATACCGCCGCACACGGGCTCTACACCGCGCGTGACGGAAGAACCGCCGCCGTAGACGTACATCGGGATTTTGTGCTCTGTGCAGTATTTGACAAGCCCTATGATATCCGCGCGGTTGCGGGGGTAGACCACGGCGTCTGGCACATTCTCGACAATGTGCTTTCTAAGGCGCATCAGGTCGATCATCGTTTTGCCATAGGCGACGCTCAGGCGGGCGTAGTCGTCCACCGTGACGTTTGCGCGGCCCACAATGGCGCGCAGGTCGTTTAGCTGCTCGTCGGTAAAGCGGGAGGGGTGGTCGTATTTGACCGGCTCTAGGCCCATCTCCTTCTTCTCCTGGAAGTCGTCGTCCGTCATGTCGAAAACATCCTTCATCATGCGGTAGAGGGAGCGGCTGGGGGCTTTGAATTCCTTTGGATCGCCCCATTTCAGGATGGAGCGCCAAGAATCGGCAGGCGCTTCTTCATGGTACCAGTCCGGATAAAAATCGGACACCTTTTTTTTGCTGAGAGCCATTGCTGTATACCTCCTATTTTCTGAATTTGATTCGCTCGATGCCTGTTTATGCTTTTTCGCACGCTGCGCCGTGAACCCGGCAGGGCGCGGGGTTTCCGGTCATATCGCTGGTGGCGACGATCTTCACGCCGCATACGTTTTTGAGCACCACGCCGCCAATGGGCAGCCGTTTTTTCAGGATGACGGCATTGATCTTTTCCATGGCCTGCATGATATGCTCTTTCGGCAGCTCGCCATCTGTTTTCACGCTCACATAGGGGCAGTCCGGGAAAATGGTTTTGACCGTGCTCGCAATGGAGCGAGTCGGGTTTTTCAGCTCATTTTCCGCGAAGGCCACGCCTTTTTTGCAGGTGGCGCCCGTCACCTCTATCTTACCATCCTTTTCCATCACCTGCAAGCGGCAGCCGTTTGGACAGACAATGCAGGTCATCTCCTGCACGGTATTTTTCATAAAGCACACGCTCCTTTACTGCCGCGCTTCCATCTTCAGCTGGAGGCTGCGGACCTTTTCTTTGGGCGTAACGGTCAGCGTTTCCATTTCAGAGGGCAGCAAACGCAGATAATTTTTCTTTTTTTCCGCCTGGTCGTTGACAAGCAGCGTAACGGACTGGCCGCGCCGGTCTGTTCGGCTGCGGAAATATACGGTGAAGGAGCCGGGCTGCTCCATATCGTAATACTGTGGCACCGCGTAGAGAAAATCCCCCTTGCGGTAGCTCAGGCGCACCCGGCAGCGGTCGGCGGGCTGGTAGTGCGCCGCCGCTTTGCCCGCGAGCTCGCCGCTTTCGGAAACGTAGTCCACAAGGTCGTTGACGTGCAGGGCGTTGCCGCAGCAGAACACGCCGGGCACGCTCGTCATCAGCCTCTGATCGACGAAGGGTCCCTTTGTGGCTGGGTCGAGCTCCACGCCGAGCTGCTCCGCAATCTCGTTTTCCGGCAGCAGGCCGACGGAGAGAATGAGCGCGTCGCAGTCGATGATGCGCTCCGTGCCCGCGATGGGCTGCATGGAGCCGTCCACCTGGCAGACCTCCACGGCCTCCACTCGTTTCGTGCCGATCACGCGCGTCACGGTGGTGGAGAGGTGCAGGGGAATGTTATAGTCGTTTAAGCACTGTGCAACGTTGCGCGCAAGGCCGGCGGGCGCGTCCTTGATTTCATATACGCCCTCCACCTGCGCGCCCTCCAGCGTCAGGCGGCGGGCCATAATCATGCCGATATCGCCGCTGCCGAGGATTACGCATTTTTTCGTAGGCATACAGCCCATAAGATTGACGAAGTGCTGCGCCGTGCCCGCGGTGTAAACGCCAGCGGGGCGGTCGCCGTGAATCCAAACCTGGCGGGCTGTTTTTTCCCGGCAGCCGCAGGCCAACACAAGCGCGCTGCATTCCTCATAGAGGATGCCGTCCTGCGTTTGGATTTCCAGCCGGAAGCCGCCGCCCGGCTGCTTTTTCGCATTCAGGACGAAAGCGGAGGTACGGTAGTCGATCTCCATCTGGAGCAGTTCTTTTAGAAAACGATCCGCATATTCCGGGCCGGTGAGCCGCTCGCCAAAACGCAGCAGGCCAAATCCGTCATGAATGCACTGCTTTAAAATACCGCCCATTTTTGCTTCCCGCTCGATGAGCAGAACGCTTGCCTTTTCTTTTGATGCGCTGATCGCGGCCGCAAGGCCCGCGGGTCCGCCGCCTAGGACGATCACGTCATACCGTTTCATGCTGACGACCACTCCTTTCTCCCTTGTGTGTGCGTTCCAGGATTAGGTTAGAATCCTCCCCGCTTTTGGTGACCTCCTCTGGGGAAAGCCCCGTCTCCTCGCAGATGATCTGCGTGACCAGCGGGGAACAGAAGCCGCCCTGGCACCGGCCCATGCCGGGGCGCACGCGGCGCTTGAGCGCGTCGATCGTGGTTGCGGGGATGGGGGAATGGATCGTGTCCACGATCTCACCCTTGCTGATGCCCTCGCAGCGGCAGATGATCACGCCATAATCCGGATTCTTTCGGATGATCTCCTGTTTTTCCTCTGTTGTCAAATCGCTCATATGGGGAATCACCCTCCGGCGCGGGTTGAAGCCTGTATTCGGCTTTACCTCCATCTGCTCCTGAAGCGCATCCACCGTGATCCTGGAGATTTCCTCTGCGATCGCAGGGGCGGAAGCAAGGCCCGGCGACTGGATACCGGCCGCATGGATGAGGTTTTGCACATATTCGGAGCGTTCGATGATGAATTCCTCTTCATATGTAGCGGCTCGGATGCCGGCAAAATAGGTGATTACGTCCGAGGGGGCGAAGCCCTTGATGAGCGGGAGGTGCTTTTTCAGGATCGCGTCGATATTCTCGCGGTGCGTGCTGAAGTCCTCGCGCATCGGCTGCTCGTAGGCGTCCGGCCCCACGAGCACGTTTTGGTCAATCGTGCGCATCACACCGCCGCCCTTGGTGTCGGAGGTGGCCTGGCTGAGATCGATCAGCCCCATTGAGCGAGTCACGAGCGGGCCCTTCTTTTTATCCAGAATCACCAGCTCTCCCTTGCGCGGGTGGATGGAGAAAAAGCGGTCGTTTGCCATCTCGGCAATCTGATCGGAGAAAACACCCGCTGCGTTGATGACGAGCCGCGGATGGATGGCGCCGCGGTTAGTGAAAACGCTGCCGATCGCATCCCCCTCCATCTCCATGCCGGTGACGATGGTGTCAAGAGAAACCTGCGCGCCGTTTTCCACGGCGTTTTCCGCCAGCGCAACGGTTAGCTTATAGGGGGATAGTACGCCGGAGGAGGGGTATTCAAACGCGCCTAAGGCGCGGTCTGTGATATTCGGCTCAATTTCACGCAGCCGCTTGCGGCTGATTTTGCCGCCGACAATCCCCAATTTGCGCGCCCGCTCGCCGAGATAGGGCTCTGCCACCGTGCCGAAGATATGGTCGGCATAGAGAATCAGATTGCCATACCTCTGGAAGGGAACGCCGAGCTCCTCGCAGAGCTGTGTATACATCGCGTTGCCTTTCACATTCATCTTACCGCGCAGCGTGTTTGCATGGGAAGCAATGCCGGGGTGGATCATTCCGTCGTTGCGGGAGGAGGCGTGCATGGCAACGTCGCTCTCCTTGTCGAGCAGCAGGATGTCGAGCGCATTTTTAGACAGCTCGCGGGCAATCGCGCAGCCGATCACACCGCCGCCGATGATGAGCACATCCGGCCTGCGGCCTTCCAGCGCGTTATCCCGCTGTTTCGGCGTGCGGATAGGGGGCGGTGTGAAGCCCTTGAGTGTAATATCGTTGATTACACCCTTATAGCCCGCCTTCGCGGCGATTTTTCCGGCTTTGACGATGGCTTTCCAATCGTCAAGCTCCCCCTCCAGCCGGATGGATTTGCGCCACTCGGTGCAGGAGACGCCCTCGTACCCTTTGCCGCGCAGCGTGCGTTCAAGCTTTTGAGCCGTTGTCATGGGAATCACCTCTCCATTTATTTCAATCGTATCTTGCCGTGGATTATAAAAGGGAAATGGTTCGGTTGTCCGAACCTCTTGACAGGATTGTATCAATTTATTATACTTTTGTCAATAAATATAATTCATTTCGTTTAAAAATTCTTTTGGATGGTGCGTTGAATGCTCAGTGTTTCACTTGTTCAATTGATGAGTTTGTTCAAAGGGCTGCAAGATAAAATAGGGCTTTGGCTCATGGTGGCGCTGTGTATTCTGGCATTGCTGGGTTCCAGCGCCTATTTTCTTGTGAAAAGCCTGATCCCGCCGGTGCCGGAATCCATCGAAATCGGTCAGGCGGACGCGCCGAGCAACCGCGGCAAAGCGGATTATGCGCTTATGCAGGCGCTTACGGCGCGCAAGGAGCCGGTCGCCTGGGTGTTCGCGGGGGACAGCATCACGCACGGCTGCATGCACACAGACTATCTGCGCAATTATCAGGAGCATTTTACACAGGCGCTCAAAGCCACACCGGAGCGCGCGCGCGACACGGTGGTGAACACCGGCGTATCCGGCGCCACGACGCGGGAGCTGATGGAATATTTCAACGCCTGGGTGGCGGATTACCAGGCGGACGTCGTCTTTCTCTGCTTCGGGATGAACGACTGCGCAACGGATGGAATCACGCCGGAAAGCTATGCCGGCAATCTGCGCGAGGCGGTCAGGCGTATCCGGGCGGCCGGGGCAATCCCCGTGCTGCAAACGCCGAACACAAGCAACCGCCAGCGCAAGCTCAGGCCCTATCTGGAGGCGGCGCGGGCGCTCGTGCGGCAGGAGGAGATTCTTCTGATCGACCACAACGCTTTCTGGTCGTCTCATCCAAAAGAAGTGAAAAAGCTGATGGCGGACGGCATCCACCCGAACGAATACGGGCACCTGCTGTGGGTTCGCTATCTGCTTCAATCGCTGGAGCTGTGCGTATCCGAAGAGGGAATCTTTGTATCTGGCAGCTATCATGATCTTTCACTGCCGGAGGATCCGGATCCAGCGCGGGCGGAGTTTTCCCTTGACAAAGCCAAAAGCGCCTTGTTTGCGCCGTATTTTTCGCCCGGGCAGCCCTTCGTTTGGGTGTATCTCGGCGGCGGGACGACCGCTGGAACGCGTTTCAGTCAAAACGGCGCGCGGGCCTACCCGGAGCATATCCAGGAGGTATCCCGCTGGGAAATGATTGGCGACGAATATACGAGCCGGATGCGTTATGCCATCAACCAAGCGCACAGCGGCGATACAGTTTCCGACATGCTGCTGCATTACGATGATTGGGTGGGCCGTTTTCACCCGTCGGTTGTGTCGATCATGCCGGAGTTTGAAGGAGAGAAATCAGGCCTGAATGTGCAGGCGCGGTTTGAGCATGACTTGAGCGCGCTCATTAGCAGGGCAAAGTCGGATGGCGCCCTGGTGATCCTGCAAATGCCGTTGACCCTGCGGAAAGATTTGAGCGGCTGCCTTGCCACGATGAGGATCCTTGGGCAGCAGGAGGGTGTGATATTGCTTGATCTTACGCGTTTGGCGCAGGAAACGGCACAGAACGATGCGCGCGTACAGGAGCGATGGTTTGATGAAAACGGCCGCCCGAACGAAGAAGGGGAGCTTGTGATCGCACGTTACTTTTGCACGACCCTCCTGGATGTGCCGAAAAACAGCCGAATTTTGACAAAACACTATTCCTGTGTATAATTAAGATATGGATTTTTTTGGAAGAAGGGTGCGAAACGTATGCTGGATAAAGCAAGCTACACTCCTTTATATATTCAGGTGAGAGAGTATATATTAAACCGCATTCGAATGGGAGATTATAAGGTAGGCGACCGCCTGCCCACTGAGAAGGAGCTTATGGAGCAGCTGCAAGTTGGACGGGCAACCGTGCGTGCCGCTCTCAATGAGCTGGAGCATGAAGGCCAGGTGGAAAAGCGGCACGGAATCGGCACGTTTGTAAAAGAGCCAAAGCGGGAGCTAGGCTTTGAACCGTTAATTTCTCTTTCCCACTACCTGGATAAAATGGGCATCCGTTGTGTCAATCGCGTGGTGAAGGATGAGCCGGTTACGGTGGAAGCCGGCGTCCTCAGCGAACGCTGGGCGCCCGGTAGGGTGGTGCGCCGCCTCAAGCGTGTGCGCTATGGCGAAAAAATCCCGGTGGCTGTGGAGGATAACTACTTTACACAGGAGCTTTATGAACGCATTGCCGGGAGCGCGCAGAGCGAGGCCTCGATTGCGCATGTGATCCTTACGCAGGAGGATTTGAGCGTGGGAAAAATCGATTATTCAATCGTGCGCCGCGTACCGACGGAGAAAGAGCAGGCGGAGCTGCGTGTGCTACCGAACCAGCGCGTGCTGGAAATGACGCGCTGGCTGTATTTTGAGGGGGATGAGGCGCCTTCCAATTTTGTGCGCTTCGTCATGCCGGAGCACTTTATGGATTATCCCTTCGCCGCCATGAAACGGGATTGAACAAAAAAACAAATGCGCCGCGTTTGTTTTGCCGGATAGGAGGCGGTTGGCATTTGAACATACAGATAAACCCTGAAAAGCAGTTTCAGCGCATAGAAGGCTTCGGAGCCAGCGGCGCCTGGTGGGCACAAATCGTGGGCGGATGGGAACACATTGATCCCGCAAGCGGCAAGCCGGTCCGCGCTCCGCGCTCCGTGAACACTCTTCTATTTTTATTGTTTGTATTCCACTGAGCACGCGCGCTTTGTCCGGCGGAAGCGATCAATCTCGTGAAAAAGCTTCTGCGGCACTCCTTGAAAAAGGGGAAGGCAAGGCCTGGCGATACACAGCGTTAGAAATGAGAGCTGACAAGGCGTGGTGGAGGGGGTTTATGAAAAAGCTGATTTTGGATCGTGACGTTAAAATTTATGCCCATTTGCAGGAGAATGGCAATCACTATGTAATCCCGCCGGCGGCTCAGCCCAAATCATTTGTGGGAAACGCGTTTTTATGGGCGCTGGATGAGGGCGAGGATACCTGTTCACTGCTTCAAACAACCGGAGGCTATCGGGTGCGGCACAGTCGGGCAGGGGTCGATATCTTTTTTGATGCGGATTACAGCACTGTCGTGTATAAAGGGGTTCCATCCTGCGATTTTCTTGGAAATGCGTTTTGTGTGCGGGTGGATGGCTCAGACGCCTTAGAGCGGGCAATGGCAAACTTCTATTGGAAGAGCATCTTAAACCAATGCGCCGAGCGCTCCTTTATGCGCAGAAAAAAGCGGCTGCGGGAGGGCTATGTTCTTTCAACGCTGGAAACAAAGTTTTATGGGGGCACTTACCCCGCTGTGGATCACGAATTCCATATTCGCGGCAGGGTAGCGATGGGCGACGCCTTTGATTTGCAGGTGGTCCGCAGAATGCTGGAATTGCAGCTGCGTCTCATGCGCACAGATTGGCGGCGGCAGTTCCGCATTCCGTGTTCTCTACAACCGAATGGGCGGAGGGAATACCGCGTATACCGCAAAAGCAAGGATAAAAAGGTAAAGGCCGTAATGTTTCTGCTCACAGGCGTAATCGAGCTGGTGGAAGAGCTATATCATTACTTCTGCCTGACTAAGGACCTTGGGTTTGTAAAAAAGCATTTGGGCACTCTGGAGCGCGGGCTTTGCTTTGCAGAGCGGTTTCTGGATGGGAATGGCCGCCTTTGGGGCGATGTGTATTATGAAGATCAAGTCATAAAGGATGGCGCCAATGCACAGGCGCAGGCCTTTGCCGTGCATTCGTTCGAGTTAATGGCGCGGCTTGAAGCCATTGCAGGAGCCCCGGAAAAAGCGGATCGTTATGCAGCGTTGGCCAATAAAATGCGGCACAATTATATACAGCCTATCCCGGAGGGCTATTGGAGTGAGCGGGACGGCCGCTATGTGGATTGGATCGACCGGCAGGGTGCGGCGCATGACCATATCCATTTGCTGAGCAACGCCTTGTCCGTCACCTTCGGTTTCAATGATCCCACCAGAAACGAAACGGTGAACGCCGTGATCGAGCAGTATGACGATGTTTTTCAAAAGTTCCCATCCTTTGTCGCGGCAAAAATTGAGGATTATACGCAGTCGGAAATTGGCGTGGGTGGCCCGTATGATTTGTGCGCCGCCGGGCGGTATTGGTGCCACGATGCAAAATACAGGCGGGAAAAGGCGGATGCAGCCCTGCTCAAGCGCCAGTTAGAGCGGGTTGCCCAGCAGGCCGGGGCCGACAATTTTGATATGGGCGAGCGGTATGATATGAATTATATTTACTATAACACGGGGGAAGAGAGCAAACGGAATTGGCACGGCTCGCCTTCCTATTATGAATACCCGAATGTGTTTCTTGATGTGCTGGTGCATGACTTTTTGTGGGCTCCGGCCGGATGAAGCGGCAGATCTTTTGGTTGCCCCTTGCTGCACGGGCGATACACAGGTTTCCATGGCGAGCTTTGGCGTGGCTTATCGGCTATCTGGGCAAGGCTTTTCAATCCGGAATATTTCTGGCGTATCCAAAAAGGTGCGTGTTGATCTATCGAAGATTTTTGCCGGTTGGAAGGATTGTCACGGCGCATCCAGCGCCGTCTACACGCTGCTGCCGAATCAAAGCCTGCATTTTTAAAAGCTTTCCATTCGGGCAAAGGAACGGTAGAAATGAAAAACAGCTTGTCATTGCTGGCCCGGCAGAGCGCTGGGCCTGTATTTTTTGAATCGATTGCTTCCTGACGCGTAGTTCCTCTGTGCTTCTATTTTTCTTTTCCACTCTTTTGGAATATTTGTGGTGAAAAGGCAAAGAATAACGACGCAGAAAAGCCGAGCGCTATCAAGTGGGGCTTTTCAAACAGGGAGGCCGCGCAGAGGCGCTGCGCGGCTCTGTGAAAGGAAGGAATCATACGCATGATCTTTTTGAAAGCGTTTCTGGTTGGCGGGCTGATCTGTGCCGTAGGCCAAATTTTAATTGACTGGACGAAATTGACGCCCGCAAGAATTCTGGTGCTGTTTGTTACGCTGGGCGTGCTGCTTGGCGCAATTGGCCTTTATGAGCCGCTGGTAAAGTGGGCCGGCATGGGGGCCAGCGTCCCTTTGACGGGTTTCGGTTATCTGTTGGCGAAGGGAACGAAGGAAGCCGTGGCCAGCCAGGGCTTGCTCGGTGTGCTGACGGGGCCGTTGACAGCCGGTGCGGCAGGCATTACGGCTGCGATGATCAGCGGGCTGTTGGTGTCCTTTTTTGCAAAGCCGAAGGATAAATAAAGGCTGCGATGGCAAATGGGGACTCTGGCTTCACAATGCAGATGCAGCGCGCGCTTTTGTATTGCCTGTGCAGTGGTTTCCGATAAACGTTGCCTTCCGCGCCGAAAAAACTTGAAAAATCCGCCGGGGATTACTATAATTAAATTTACGAGTAATTTCATATTGAAATCCCTGGAAAGGCGGTTTTTTGGAAGATGGCAGAGCAGAAGAAAATGGTGGAGGAAATTACCTCCATGGAGGAAGATTTCGCCAAGTGGTATACGGACGTTGTGAAGAAAGCGGAGCTTGCCTCCTATTCCTGCGTGCGCGGCTGCATGGTGGTGCGACCTTACGGCACGGCGCTGTGGGAGAATATCCGCGATAACCTCGATCGGCGTTTCAAGGCGCTGGGGCATGAAAATGTGATGATGCCCCTGTTTATTCCGGAAAGCCTGCTCCAAAAGGAAAAGGATCATGTGGAGGGCTTCGCGCCAGAGGTGGCGTGGGTCACGCACGGCGGCGCGGAACAGCTTCAGGAACGCCTGTGTGTGCGCCCGACGAGCGAAACGCTCTTCTGCGATCACTATGCCCAGGTTATTCATTCCTACCGTGATCTGCCCAAGCTCTATAACCAGTGGTGTTCCGTTGTGCGTTGGGAGAAGACAACGCGCCCGTTTTTGCGCACCATGGAATTTTTTTGGCAGGAAGGCCACACCATGCACGAGACCCCACAGGAGGCGGTGGAGGAAACGGAGCGTATGCTCAACGTCTACGCGGATTTCTGCGAGCATGACCTTGCGATTCCCGTGGTCAAGGGCCGCAAGACGGACAAGGAAAAATTCGCCGGGGCGGAGGCAACCTATACGATTGAAGCGCTCATGCACGATGGCAAGGCTCTTCAGAGCGGCACGAGCCACTATTTTGGCGACGGGTTTGCCCGTGCGTTCGACATCCAGTTCACTGGGCGGGACAATACGCTCCAATATCCGCACCAGACCTCCTGGGGTATGTCAAGCCGTATCATTGGCGCGATTATCATGACGCACGGGGATAATAACGGCCTCGTTCTGCCGCCGGCCGTCGCACCCGTACAGGTGGTCATTCTGCCGATTGCAATGCATAAAGAAGGCGTGCTCGATAAGGCGATGGAACTGCGTGACCGTGTCTGGCGGCAACATTCCGCGTCAAGGTGGATGACAGTGATAATTCCGCTGGCTGGAAGTTTGCGGAGTATGAGATGAAGGGTGTACCGCTGCGGCTGGAGATTGGCCCGAAGGACATTTCCAATAACCAGTGCGTTCTAGTGCGGCGTGATAACCGCGAAAAAACCTTCGTCTCACTCGATCAACTGGAAGCGGCCATCGCAGAGCAGCTGGAGGCCGTGCGTGCCGGGCTTTATGAAAAAGCGCTCGCCCGCCGCGAAGAGATGACTTACAGCGCCAAAACCTTGAAGGAACTCAAGGATCTTGCAGAGCACAAGCCTGGCTTTATTAAGGCGATGTGGTGCGGCGACCTCGCCTGTGAGGAAGCTCTCAAAGAGGAAGCGGGCGTTACCTCACGCTGCATCCCCTTTGAGCAGGAGCAGCTTGCCGATACCTGCGTTTGCTGTGGTAAGCCGGCAAAGCATATGCTTTACTGGGGCAAGGCGTATTAACAGATATCAAGACATCCAAATTCAAGCAATCAGCGCCTGCGGCAGAAATGCCGCGGGCGTTTTGACGATATGACAGGATTGTCATACAACCAAGCGAAAAAATATGATATACTCGACTCAGATGAAATAAATAGGGGCGGATGTGCATGCGGATTTTGCTGGTGGAGGATGACCGTACAATCGCCGTGGGGCTCGTCTATGCGCTTGAGCAGGAGGGCTATGCCGTGCATCATGTGCCGGATGCTGCCGGGGGCAAATTGGCGGCGGAGCGGGAGCCGTTTGACCTTGCCATCCTCGACCTGATGCTGCCGGATGGCAGTGGATATGACGTTTGCCGGGCATTGCGGGCAAACAGGGAAACCCCTGTGATTTTTCTTACTGCATGTGACGATGAAGTGAATGTGGTAATGGGCCTTGAGATGGGGGCAGACGATTATGTGACGAAGCCTTTCCGCATCCGGGAGCTCATGGCGCGCATCAAAAACGTGCTGCGCCGCCGGGGCCGCCCGGATACGGAAGCGATCCGGCTGGGCAATATATGGATTTATCCGGCCCAGGCGCGCGTGATGCGGGGCGGACAGGAGGTTTTTCTTACAGCGCTGGAATATCGCCTGTTGCTGACGTTTGCATCCAATGAAGGGCAGACGCTCACTCGCGGGCAATTGCTGGAAAGCATTTGGGATGCGGCAGGCGACTTTGTTAACGACAACACACTGACTGTTTACATCAAGCGGCTGCGAGAAAAGCTTGAGGACGACCCGCAGAAACCGCAGCTGATACAGACGGTGCGCGGGCTAGGTTACCGGGCCGTAGGCAGCGCGAAAAATGCAGAGGAGCATCGTTGAACGCTTTTATCATATTGTATGCCTTTGGAATGGGGGCAGGATCGCGGCTATGCGCTGAAAACCGCTGTTGACAAAAATAAGCATCAATTTGATGAGAAACAGGAGACGCTATGAAAACAAGATGGTATAAAGACGCGGTTGTTTATCAGATTTATCCGCGCAGCTTTCTGGATTCCAACGGCGATGGCGTCGGTGATTTAAACGGTATTCTGCAAAAGGCTGATTATCTGAAGGAGCTCGGCATAGACGCCGTATGGCTGTCGCCCTGCTACAAATCGCCAAACGACGACAACGGCTACGATATCAGCGATTATCGCGCCATCATGGATGAATTCGGTACGCTGGCAGATTGGGAAAAGATGCTGGAGGCCTTTCACAACCGTGGAATCAAGGTGCTGATGGATTTGGTTGTCAATCACACGTCGGACGAGCACCCGTGGTTTCAAGAGAGCCGGAAGGATCGGACAAACCCTTACAGGGATTATTATATCTGGCGCGACGGCATCGGGCCGGATCACAAAACGCCGCCCAACAACTGGCGCGCTTGTTTTGGAGGCTCTGCGTGGGAATATGATGAGGCGACCGGGCAGTTCTATCTGCATCTGTTCAGCAGGAAGCAGCCGGATCTGAATTGGGATCATCCAAAGGTGCGCGAGGAAGTGGCGGCCATCTGCAACTACTGGCTGGAAAAAGGGGTGGATGGATTCCGGTGCGACGTTATTACCTATATTTCAAAGCCGGAAGATCTATACCGCGCGTCACAGAACGACGTTGTGGTCGGCCCACGCTGGAAGGAATATATGCAGGAGCTTTCCGAACGCTCGTTTAACCAATTTGACACGATGATTGTCGGCGAGGCAGCAGGCATAGATTTTGCCCGCGCCTGCGAGATTACGCAAGAGGGCGCGGGGCTATTGGATCTGCTCTTCCACTTTGAGCACGTCGGTGCGCGTGCCGTCTGCGCCTACAACCAGAAATCTACCAATCTGCGCCGCTGGAAGCGCACGCTGTTCCGTTGGCAGGAGCTGCCGGAGGGCTCTTGGGGCGCTTTGTATTATGAAAATCACGACCAATCAAGGAGCATTCCGCGGTTTGCCCCTGCGGGTGCGCACCGCGCGGCAGCCGCGAAGAGCCTCGCGATTTCCCTGCTGTTTCAAAAGGGGACGCCCTTTATCTACCAGGGGCAGGAGCTTGGCATGACAAACTGCCCGTTTAAAAGCGCGGATTACCGCGACATTCAGTCCGTCAATCAGCTGGCGGCAGCTCGTAAAAAGCCGTTTGGCAGCATTGTTGCCTATTTTACCGAGCGATATTTGCAACGGTATGCGCGCGATAACGCCCGTACTCCCATGCAGTGGAGCGATACGGCAAACGCAGGCTTTACAAGCGGCACGCCATGGATGAAAATCAATGAAAATTACCGGGAGATTCACGCGGATGCACAGTTGAAAGACCCGGATTCCGTATTCCGCTTTTATCAAAAGGTATTGGCGTTGCGCAAGACATATGCGGATATTGTGCGAGACGGCGCATTTGTGCCCATTGATGCGCAGAATAGGGAGGTGCTTGCCTTTGCCCGGCGGCTTGGAAGCCGGCAGCTTTTGGTTGTATGCAGCCTGTCGCCGAAGCCGGCACGCGTCAAAATCCCTGCGGAGCTCTGTACAGGCGGCGCGCAGCTTTTGCTGAGCAATATGGAAGCCCCGCCTGCGCTTACAGAAACAATGCGCCTTGCACCCTGTGCCAGCGTGGTATGGGAATTGTGCATGGATTGATCGGCGAAAGAGAGAGGAAGATTCACATGCAGATTCTGCGCAACCGTGAGCTGTGCCGGATGCTGGCCGTTATGCTGGCGGTCATGGCGGCAGGGAGTGTTGCAGGCTTTTGCTTCGACTGGCGGGCCGGGTGCCTTGCGTTTTTGGTAGGCTTGCTTGTAGCCATCTGTGCGATAGGGTTTGCAGGGCGGCAGTACCGTCGCCTGCGCCGATTGAGCGCATGTTTGGAGCGCATCTGCGCAGGCGATTATTCGCTTGATGTACGAAATAACGACGAGGGCGAGCTGAGTATCCTGCAAAACGATATCCATAAGGTCACGCGCATTCTCCGTGAGCAAAACCAGCGTTTGACAGAGGAAAAAACACGCCTTGCCGACTCGATGTCCGACATTTCGCACCAGCTGAAAACGCCGTTGACCTCTATGATGATGCTGGCGGATCTTTTGCAGTCTCCTGACCTGCCTCCGGATCGTCGGGAAGAGTTTTCAAGGGGATTGCATGCGCAGCTCGACCGGCTGGAGTGGCTGGTATCCTCTCTGCTGAAGCTCGCCCGGCTGGATGCGGGGGCGATTGTGTTTCGGCCTGCGATGCATGAAGCGCGCGCGGTGCTGGAGAAGGCGTGCGAGCCGCTCTCCATTTCAGCGGAGCTGCGGGAGCAGACGCTTCTCATCGATGTGCCGGAGGGGCTTCGCGTAAAATGTGATTTGAATTGGACGGCGGAAGCGCTGCTCAACGTGATTAAAAATTGTGTGGAGCACACGCCTCGGGGCGGCACGGTAACTGTGTCGGCTCGACAAAACCCGCTCTATGCGCTCTTTATGGTTGCGGATACAGGCGAGGGTATTGCAAAAGAAGATCAGCCGCATCTATTCGAGCGGTTTTACAGGGGCAAAAACGCCTCGCCGGACAGCGTCGGGATCGGCCTTGCCATGGCGCGCACCATTTTGCGGGCGCAGGGCGGTGAGATCAGCGTTCGGAGCAGCCCGGGGCAGGGCAGCATATTTTCGTTGAAGGTATTTAATCAGGCGCCTTAGCCAAAGGGGAACATGGCGTACAGTCAGCAGAAGAGGTGATCCAATTCATGAAATGGGATGCGAAACAATATTTAAAGTTTGAGGCGGAACGCACGCAGCCAGCCCGCGACCTTGCGGCCCGAGTCACGTTGGAAGAGGAGTGCCGCAAAGCGCTGGATATCGGCTGCGGACCGGGCAACAGCACGCGGATGGTAAAGCAACGATTCCCGGAAGCGGATGTGCTGGGGATCGATCAATCCCCGGAGATGATCCGGGCCGCGAGGGAGGAGAACCCGACGCTGTCTTTTCAGGTTTTTGATGTGACTCGGGATTTCACTGCGCTTGGTACGGATTATGATCTCGTGTTTTCTAACGCCTGCCTGCAATGGGTGCCGGGCCATGAACAACTGCTTCCCCGCCTGATCGGGCTTTTGCGGCCCGGTGGGATTTTGGCGGTGCAGCTGCCCAACAATTTTGAGGAGCCGGTTCACCGGATCGCCGAGCGCGTAGCTGCCAAGGCAGAATGGCGATCGTGCTTCCCGGAGCGGCGTGTTTTCTATCAGCTCACGCCGGAGCAGTATTTTGATTTGTTGAGCGCCAGCGCTGGGGACTTTACGATGTGGGAGACAGTCTATTATCACAGGCTTCCCTCTCATCAGGCGATTCTTGAGTGGTACCGTGGCACAGGGCTACGGCCCTACCTCTCCTGCCTGACGAAGGAAAACCAGCGGCTATTTGAGCGGGAGGTGCTCGATGGAATTGCGCGCGCCTACCCGGTGCGGCAAAATGGAGAGGTTATTTTTCGTTTCCCGCGGCTGTTCTTTACTGCTCGGCGGTAGGGTTTGGTGAAAGGCGGGAGGGAGTGATATCAAACGCATGTTTTGGAGCAAAGAGACGGCCGATCAAAAAACAAATTCCATTCTATTCAATTGGGGAATTGATCCGGTGAAAATAGCCCGTCTGCATCCCTCTGTATGGAGCGCTGATGGAACGTATGTTTTAAAACGTGGCGAATAGGTTCCTGAGATAGAAAACGGTATTCTGTGAGTGTGTTGGAATGGTCCCGACAAAAACAATCACACTCTTCCGCATCCAAACGGGGAAGTTCTCTAAAACGAAGGAAAGCCTGGCCGGCCTTGTTTGGTGACCCGATTCAGCTCATATGACAAAACGCTTTCACCACGCTCCCACTTTACGCATAGGATAGGGGAGCGGGGAAAGCGTTTTTTGATGATGGATCCCGCTAACAGGGGGTGAGTGCCATTGAACGGCCTGTTTTATGCGGTGCTGGAGGCGCTGTTGCTCGTGGTGGCTCTTTCGATGGATGCGTTTGTTGCGAGCTTTGCCTATGGCGCGCAGCGGATCAAAATTCCATTTTCGTCCGCCGCGATTATCAGCGTGATCTGCACGGCAATGCTGGCGGTTTCCCTTCTGGCAGGGGCGCTGCTGCGCCCATTTTTGCCGCAGGGGCTGACCAGGGGGTTATGCTTTGCGCTCCTTTTTTTGTTGGGTGTTGCAAAGCTGTGTGACAGCGCGATCAAAACTCTGATTCGCAGGCATAAGCGGATGCACCGGCAGGTTTCCTTCTCGGTGTTCAGCTTGAAATTTATCTTGGATGTCTATGCCGACCCGGAGAAAGCAGATCGGGATGGCTCCCGGGTGCTCTCGCCCGCAGAAGCCGCCTCGCTGGCTGTTGCGTTATCCCTTGACGGGCTGGCGGTTGGCTTTGGCGCGGCGCTGATGCAGGTGAATGTGTTGATCGTAATGCTGTTTTCCTTGGCCGTTGGGATGCTGGCGGTCCGCTTGGGTGGAAAGATCGGTAACCGCGCGGCGCAGAAATTATCCTTTGACCTCTCCTGGTTTAGCGGGGCGCTGCTGATCGTGCTGGCAATCTTAAAGCTATAGTTACTTAAGCAAAGGCAGAATTTTTTTCTGTGATGACGGCATAGCCCTCCGCCGTGGGATGGAGTCCGTCGTATGTAAACGCCCGCTTCAGATCGCCGTTTTCATCTGAAAGTTCTTTTGTTAGGTCAAGAAAGACTGCGCCGTTCTCCTGCGCGATGGTTTTGATCTTTTCGTTGATTGCTGTGATACCGGCATTTGTTCGCTTCCCAACCATAACGCGCGCATAGAGCGTTTCCATATGCTCGTTTACCGGGTAGATCGCCTGCACGATCAGATTTGTCTCCGGCGACTGCTCCCGGATCATTTTGACGGAGTCCGTGATGTTTTTCAGCAGTTCCTCTTCCGGCACACCCTGGCCAATATCGTTTGTGCCGATGAGCATCACGACGTTGCGCGGCCGGAGTGGTATGACAGTGTCGTTGAGGCGGTCTTTCATGTGTCCGCTTGTTTCCGCGCTGATGCCGCGGTTGTAGACGAGGCTTCCGGTCTTTTGGGTAAAGGAGCCGTAGGACTCCGCCACAGGGTAATATTCTGTGATGGAATCCCCCAGAAAGACGGTTTGGCCGGTGAGGGAGGTTGCGTTGGCGGATGTAAAATTATCCTGCTTGATATCGAGCTGCGCTTCGTTGAAGCCGTTGAGATATTTCACGCCGAAAATGACAAGCAGGATCACGGCGATCAGCAGGACGGTCGGAATCGCGGCGGCGAGCAGGACGGCTTTGCTTTTTTTCACAATGATTTCCCCTTTTGATCTGTTTTTCTGCATATGTATACGATAACATATTTGATCCGGAATCAAAATCAGAGAAATTACGGATTTTGATCGGTATTTTTTAAGCGATAGGGGGCGGATTGCAATCCGTCCCCGCTCTAGTTGTTCAAAGGAATACTTCTCGCTAAATCGATAAATCCCCCTTGGAAAAAACGCCGTGCCGGCGAAGGAGAGCGCAAGCCGGCAAGATACAGCGCCGCCGCTCCCCAGAGGCCTGCCGCCTCGCCCGCCATGATTTTTCCGGCGCGAAGAGCATGAAGGAACAGCCGCCGCTCCTCGCGATGGGGAGCGGCGGCTTAAAGATATTAAGGGCCTTTTTTATTACGAGCAGCGCGAGTAACAAAGCAAGGCCTGCCATCATCACGCGGGTCTAAGAGATACGCACAGCTTGCGATTGCAGAAAACCAGCGGCTATTTTTTATTTGTATTTCGGCCTGGCCTTGTAGGACGTATGCAGCACCTCATGCGCAAGATGGCTGCCCGGCTCGCCGAAGAACTCGGTGTACACCGTTTTGATCGCTTCACTCTCATGCGATTTGCGTACGGGGAGCTTGCGGTCCGCATCATAAAGCGCTGCGGCGCGGCGGTTTTTCAAATCAACGAAGTTACGCACTACCGCGTGTTGAATCGGTTGCCCGCCGCCGTTGATGCAGCCGCCGGGGCAACCCATGATCTCGATGAAATGATAGGGGGATGTGCCGGCCTTCACCTGCTCCATGAGCGTGTGGGCATTGGCGGTGCCGCTGGCGACCGCCACCTTGAGCTTGAGGCCGGCCACTTCATATTCCGCTTCCTTCACGCCGTCCATGCCGCGCACGTCGGTGAAATCCACGTTGTCGAGCGCCTTGCCGGTGAGCGTTTCAACGGCCGTGCGGAGAGCAGCTTCCATTACGCCGCCCGTCGCGCCAAAGATGACGGCCGCGCCGGTGCCCTCGCCGAGCGGATTGTCGAATTCCTCATCCGGCAGGTGCTTAAAGTAGATGCCAGCGCTCTCAATCATGCGGGCAAGCTCGCGGGTGGTGAGCGCGATATCCACATCCGGGTAGCCGGAGGCGGACTGGTCGTCGCGCTTGGTCTCAAATTTTTTCGCCGTGCAGGGCATGATGCCAACGACGACGATCTTCTCCGGATCGATCCCCATCTTTTTTGCATACCAGGTTTTGATCGTCGCGCCGAACATCTGCTGCGGCGATTTGCAGGTGGAGAGGTGGGAGATCTGATCAGGATAGTAGTGCTCGCAGTATTTGACCCAGCCGGGGGAGCAGGAGGTGATCATCGGCAGCACGCCGCCCTGCTGCACGCGCTCGATAAACTCGTGCGCCTCCTCCATGATGGTGAGGTCGGCGGCGAAGTCGGTGTCGAACACCTTGTCGAAGCCGAGGCGGCGAAGCGCCGCAACCATCTTGCCCTGCACGTTCGTGCCGATGCTCATGCCGAAGCACTCGCCGAGGGTTGCACGGATAGAGGGGGCGGTCTGGACAATCACGTATTTCTCCGGATCGTTGATGGCGGCAAGCACCTTGTCGCTGTCGTCCTTTTCCACCAGCGCGCCGGTCGGGCAGTTGACAATACACTGCCCGCAGGATATGCAGGAGACGTCCGCCAGATCTTTATCAAAGGCGGAGCTGATATGCGTATCGAAGCCACGGGCATTCGCGCCGATCACGGAGATTTTCTGCATATCGCAGGCAGCGACGCAGCGGCGGCAGAGGATGCACTTGTTGTTGTCGCGGATCATATGCGCGGCGGAGTCGTCGAACTCGTAGTGCGGGTTCGCGCCCTCGTAGCGCGTTTCGTCATCTACGCCGAACTCTTTGCAGAGCTGCTGCAATTCGCAGCTGCCGCTGCGCACGCAGGAGAGGCACTTGCGGTCGTGCGTGGAGAGGATAAGCTCCAGGGTGATTTTGCGGGAATTGCGCACCTTTTCTGTATTTGTAAAGACCTCCATGCCTTCATTCACCGGGTAAACACAGGCGGTAACCAGGCTTCTCGCACCCTTGACCTCCACCATGCAGATCCGGCACGCGCCGATTTCATTGATGTCCTTGAGGAAGCACAGCGTCGGGATCTCGATCCCGGCATAGCGCGCCGCTTCGAGGATAGAAATGCCGTTGGGCACACTCAAGGGCATGCCGTTGATTTTGATATTGACCATTTCCATTGACAGGCACACTCCTTTCGTTATTTCTTCTTGATGGCCTGCATCTTCTTGCACTTTTCAACACACGCGCCGCACTTGATGCACTTGCTGGTGTCGATGGTGTGCGGCTTGCGAATTTCGCCGGAGATCGCGCCCACCGGGCAGGTGCGCGCGCACAGGCCGCAGCCGATGCACTTGTCCGCGTCTATGTAGTAGTTGAGCAGTGCTTTGCAGACGCCGGCAGGGCACTTTTTATCCACCACATGCGCGATATATTCTTCGCGGAAGAACTTGAGCGTTGCCAGCACCGGGTTCGGGGCCGTCTGGCCCAGGCCGCAGAGGGAATTCTGCTTGATGTAGTAAGCAAGCTCTTCGAGCTTATCAATATCCTCAAGCGTACCCTTGCCGGAGGTGATCTTTTCGAGAATCTCCATCATGCGCTTGGTGCCGATCCGGCAGGGGGAGCACTTGCCGCAGGATTCGTCCACCGTGAATTCTAGGAAGAATTTCGCAATGTCCACCATGCAGTTGTCCTCATCCATGACGATCAGGCCGCCGGAACCCATCATGCAGCCGATGGCGATGAGGTTGTCATAGTCGATCTCCGTATCCATCAAAGAGGCGGGGATGCAGCCGCCGGAGGGGCCGCCGGTCTGCGCCGCCTTAAACTTCTTGCCGTTGGGGATGCCGCCGCCGATATCCTCGACGATCTCCCGCAGGGTGGTGCCCATGGGGATCTCCACCAGGCCGGTGTTCTTGATCTTGCCGCCCAGGGCGAACACCTTGGTGCCCTTAGAGCGCTCGGTGCCCATGGAGGCGAACCAGTCCGCGCCCTTCAAAATGATCTGCGGGACGTTGGCAAAGGTTTCCACGTTATTCTCCGTTGTGGGCTTGCCAAACAGGCCTTTGACCGCCGGGTACGGCGGACGGGGACGGGGCTCGCCGCGGTTGCCCTCGATGGAGGTCATCAGCGCGGTTTCCTCGCCGCAGACGAACGCGCCTGCGCCAAGGCGGATGTGAAGGTCAAAATCGAAGCCGGAATCGAAGATGTTTTTGCCCAGCAGGCCGTATTCCTTGGCCTGTTGGATGGCGATTTCCAGGCGGTTGACCGCAATCGGATACTCCGCGCGCACATAAATATAGCCTTCCGTCGCGCCGACGGCATAACCGCAGATTGCCATAGCTTCCACGATACAGTGCGGATCGCCTTCCAGCACGGAGCGATCCATAAATGCGCCGGGGTCGCCCTCGTCCGCGTTGCAGACGACATATTTCTGATCCGCCTTGTTCATGGCGGCCAGCTCCCACTTGCGGCCGGTTGGGAAGCCGCCGCCGCCGCGGCCGCGCAGCCCGGAATCCTTAATCACCTGAATGACCTGCTCCGGCGTGTATTCTGTCAGGCACTTTGCAAGCGCCTGATAGCCGTCGTAGGCGATGTATTCATCGATATCCTCCGGGTTGATCACGCCGCAGTTACGCAGCGCCACGCGCTTTTGCTTTTTATAGAAATCAGTTGATTCAATGCTCTTTACAACATCCTGATGGATGGTGTCATCATACAGCAGACGCTTGACGATACGGCCCTTAAGCAGGTGCTCTTCCACAATTTCGGGCACGTCCTCAACCTTTACCTCGCTGTAAAAGCAGCCCTCCGGGTAGACGATCATGATCGGGCCGAGTGCGCACAGGCCGTGGCACCCTGTCTGGACCACCTTGACTTCATCTGTGAGGCCCTTCTCCGCAATCTGCGCTTCCAGCGCCTCAATGATCGCGGGGGAGTTTGCGGAGGTACAGCCGGTACCGCCGCAAACCAGTACATGGGAACGATACATTGCTTTTCCTCCTTACTTATTTGGCGATAGCGCCAACGGTATATTCTGTGACGACATTGCCGTTGACGAGGTGATCTGTTACGACGCGGGCAGCCTTTTCCGCCGTCATTTTTACGTAAGTAACCTTTTCTTTGCCCGGCTCCAAAATTTCGACGATCGGCTCATACTGACACATGCCGATGCAGCCGGTCTGCGCCACGGTAACGTTTTGCAGGTGGCGCTTCTCCACCTCGTCCATAAACGCGTTGAGAACCGGGCGCGCGCCCGCGGCGATGCCGCAGGTGGCCATGCCGACCACAACGCGGGTGACGTCGCTCTGATCCTCGCGGACGGTCATCTTTTCCTTCGTTTTCTCTTTTATTGCCATCAATTCTTCGAGTGTTTTTCATTGAGTAACACCTCCACATATCATTTGGGTCTGTTCGGTGAGATAGCCCTGGATCCATTCGCGCACCTCGGGCGTGTCGAGCGGCACGCCATCCAGCATTTGGCGAAGCTCGCGCGTATCCATCGTGAAATCTTTCTGATCCTTTTGCCGGCAATAGCGGAAATCCCGGTCTGTGTTCATGCAGATGAGCATGGTAACAGTGGAACAGATATCGCCCAGCGGGACGAAATCCACATGATCGGTATGAAACAGCGCTGTCACGACCGTCCCTTTGCCGGGCTCGGAGTCGATCTCGAAGCTGCCTCCCGTCATCTCGGCCGCCATACGGAACAGCGGCACGCCCATGCCGACTTTACGGGTCGTGCGAGTGGTGTAGAATGGATCGATCACGCTTTTGAGCTTTTCCCTCGTCATGCCGCAGCCGTCGTCTGCAATGCGGATAGTAAGTAGCCGCTTGGCCGTATCCTCCCGGATATCGATTTCGATGAGCTTTGCGCCTGCGGAGATAGAGTTTTGCGCGATGTCCAGCACGTTGAGTGAAAGTTCACGCATCGCTTAATCCATATACTTCTGTAGGATGCCGGGGATTTCATCGGCGGTGAGCTTGCCGTAAACGTCGTCGTTAATCATCATGACGGGGGCAAGGCCGCAGGCGCCGATGCAGCGGCAGGCGGTCACAGAAAAGCGGCCGTCCTCCGTGCACTCTTCGGGGCCGCATTGCAGCATTTCGCATACCTTGTCGAGCACTTCCTGCGCGCCCTTGACATAACAGGCGGTGCCAAGGCAAACCGAGATGTGGTGGTAGGTGCCCTTTGGGAGAGAGCGCGAACTGGGCGTAAAAGGTGGACACGCCGTACACCTTTTCAAGCGGCAGGTTCATGCCGTCTGCGATCATGACCTGCACTTCAAAAGGCAGGTAGCCATAGATCTGCTGCGCCTGCTGCATGACATGCATGAGCATGCTTTTGTCATGCTTGTTTTCCTCAATCACGGCCTTGAGCTGCGCTTCCTGCTCAGCGGTGCCATGAAAGGGGATACTGCTGACTTTTTTGAGCATTGACAAATTCCTCCTTACGGATATGTGACTGTACCTGCGAATGCGGCCTGTGCCGAATCGAATGGCGCGCCGTGGAGCCTGGCCGCACCCAAATGCCGCATTCCTCTGCGCCAGACGTGTTAAAAATTTAACAAATCTACGCATCCATACCGATAAATTATAGCAGAAATACAATTAGAAATCTACGGTGTTAGCACGGGATAACAAAAAAATTGTTGGAAATCGGCTTTTATCCGGGAAAATCGTAAAAGAATGTGGATTTTCAGGAGTTTAAGCCTATTGTTCGGTAGAATCGAGCGTGTTATAATAAACCAATCAATCGTTTGGAGGGGACAAAGTGCTATTTAACTCCTATATTTTTATTTTATTATTTCTTCCAATCGCCATTATGGGCTATTTTTTGCTCAATCATTTTCACAAGTATCAGTTGGCAAAGGTATTTTTGCTTGGGATGTCGCTGTGGTTCTACAGCTACTTTAATGTGAAATATTTGCCGGTGATTCTTTTGAGCATCGGCCTGAATTACCTAGCCGGGATCTTCCTGCTCCGAGAGGGGCCGGGGAAGGCGGTGCGCAGGCTGGTTTTTCTATCGGCCCTACTGGTCAATATTGGCGCGCTGTTTTACTTCAAGTATTTTGATTTTTTCCTGGAGAATTTGAATACTGCCTTGAAAACAGATTTCAACCTGCTGCATCTGGCGCTGCCGCTGGGGATCAGTTTTTTCACCTTCCAGCAGCTTGCGTTTCTCATTGACAGCTATCGCAGGGATGTGCCGAAATATCCTCTTTTGGATTATGCGCTGTTTGTTGCTTTTTTTCCTAAAATTTTACAGGGGCCGATTGCGCTCCACAGCGAGATGATCCCCCAGTTTCAGGAGGCGGCTAGGAAATCCTTTTGTTATGAAAACTTCTCCAAGGGTCTGATGGCAGTCGCCTTTGGCCTGGCCAAAAAGGTATTGCTGGCGGATACCTTCGGCAAGCTGGTGGATTGGGGCTATGCGGATGTGGGTGCGCTTGACACAGTGAGCGCCCTTTTGGTGATGCTTGCCTATACGCTCCAGATTTATTTTGATTTCAGCGGTTATTGCGATGTGGCAAGCGGTATTTGCAGCATGCTGAATATCGAATTGCCGATGAACTTCAATTCACCCTACAAGGCGCTCACGGTTTATGATTTTTGGAAGCGCTGGCACATCACGCTGACCCGGTTCTTCCGCACCTATATCTATTTCCCGCTGGGCGGCAGCCGGAAGGGGACGTTGCGCACCTATTTCAATATTTTCCTGATCTTTTTCGTTAGCGGCATCTGGCACGGTGCAAACTGGACGTTTATATTATGGGGCGCGCTGCACGGTGTTGCGATGGTGCTCAACCGGATTTTCAAAAAGCAGATTGACCAGATGCATCCGGCCCTGAGTTGGCTGGCAACATTCGCTTTTATCAATGTAACGTGGGTTTATTTTCGCGCGGCGTCCGTTTCAGAGGCAAACCTATTCCTGCGCCAGATTCTTCACCTGAATCTGGCGCCGATCCAGAAGGCTGCAATGGATGTATTTGTGCTGCCGGAATTTGATTTCATATTTCAATTGTTCCACACATCCCGCCCGCTGCTGCTGATGGCGGCATTCTTTGCCTTTGCGCTATTTGCGATTCTTGGCATGAAAAACACGAATGAGCGCATGAACCGGTTCAAGCCGAGCGCGCCGCTGTCGCTGGTGACCGCCGTGCTTCTGGTGTGTGGTCAATCCTGTCCTTTGGTGGCATCAGCACCTTCCTTTATATTAATTTTTAGGAGAACGCGCAATGTATAAAAAATTTGTACGCAATACGCTGATGATGACAGTCGCGCTGCTGATCGTATGCGGATCGGCTATCTTTGCAATCGACCCCTATTACCATTACCATACGCCCTGGTTTGGCTTGCAGGCAACGCCTTTTCAGGAGCGGTATTGCAATGCGGGGCTTGCGGAGCATTTTGATTATGATAGCGTAATTATCGGTTCTTCCATGACGGAAAACTTCCGTGCCTCCTGGTTTGACGAGGCTTTTAGCTGCAAAACGATAAAGCTTTCCTACTCCGGCGCGCGTTCCATCAATACCAAAACGATCATGGAGAAGGTTTTTGAGCACGGCGGGGTTCGCAATGTCTTTTTTGGGCTGGATACCGCAATGCTGACAAGCGCGCCGGATTTTACCCAATTTGATATTCCGGAGTATTTGTATGACGGTATTGGGGGGAATGATGTCAATTACCTGTTGAATAAAAACATCCTGTTTGGCGATACGGTCAAGACGCTCCAGCGGCAGGAGAATTTTAGCTTTGATGATATGTATGTATGGGAGAAAAACTACACGTTTTCCGAAAAAGAGGTGCTGTATGGAAAGCAGGCCTATGTAAAATCGAGGTTAAAAACGGTAAAAGAGCCGATGGAAAAGACCGCGCTTTTACAAACGAGCCGTGCAAATCTGGAGCAAAATATCCTACCCTTTATTCAGCAAAATCCGGATACCACCTTTTATCTGTTTGTGCCGCCCTACAGCATCCTGTTTTGGGATATGGAGCACCGCAAGGGGGAAACAGACGCGCTGCTTTACATGCTGGAGGATACGGCGGAGCAGCTTTTGGACTACCCCAATGTAAAGCTGTTTTACTATCAGAATATAGAAGAGATCGTAACCGATTTAAACAATTATAAGGACTATTCGCATTATTCCTCCGATGTAAACCGATTATATCGTCCGCAGCATGAGGGAGGGCACGCACCAGATGACAAAAGAAAACTACCGTGCGGAGTTTCAGCGGATGAAGGATCTGGCGGAAAACTTTGACTACGAGCAATTTTTTTCAATGAGCTAGATTGAGCCAAATCAAAAAAGCTTTTTGGTTCTGAAACAGGATAATACAATTGAAGCGCTCAAGATCTGTTTGGGGATTTTGCATAATCAACCGTTTGATGAAATTTTCCAGAGGAGGTATCTATGGGCTTTACCCTTTGAAACGAGTATTCCTGCGCTTACCGTTTTTTACAGGGGATTTTCAGCTTCTTCTCCCCTGTGTGCTGCCGCTCATGCCCCTTTATATGGGCTATCTCTCCGGAGGAACCAAAATAATAGGAGCGGATGGCGTACTCCGCTATCCACGGAAAAAAGTGTTTTTGAATACCGTCTTTTTTGTGTTGGGCGTGAGCTTTGCGTTTTTCCTGCTGGGTTTTGGCTTTACCGCCGCCGGGAGGTTCCTAAGTGAATACCGCGTGTGGTTTTCCCGCATCGGCGGTATCCTAGTGATCCTGTTCGGCTTGTATCAACTGGGTGTTTTCGGCTCCAGTGTGCTGGGGCGTGAGCACAGGCTGCCCTTTCGCCTGGACCGTTTTGCGATGAATCCACTTGTCGCGTTGCTGCTGGGGTTTACTTTTAGCTTTGCATGGACGCCCTGCGTCGGCCCGGCGCTTGCAGGTGTGCTGCTGATGGCCTCCTCAGCGGATTCGGCTATAAAGGGCTTTGTGTTGATCGGCGTGTATACCGCTGGGTTTGTGCTGCCGTTTCTTGCCCTGGGCCTTTTCACCGGGAGTTTGCTTGATTTTTTGAAAAAGCATCAGAAGGCGGTTCGCTATACGGTTAAGGCGGGTGGTGTGCTTCTAATTCTGATGGGCGTGATGATGCTGACCGGATGGATGAATGGGATTACTGGTTACCTTTCCAGCCTAGGCACAGGAGCACAGCAGGAATCGGTGTCCAGCCCGGCGGAACCGGGTCCTACGCAGGCTGATTCGCAGTGGTCCTCTGCCACGCGGGGAGAAACAGAGCCGCAGAATGATCGGGAAACTATGCCCGCCCCCTCGTTTGCCCTGACCGATCAGAATGGGGCGGAGCACAAGCTGGCCGATTACCGCGGCAAGGTTATCTTTTTAAATTTCTGGGCGACCTGGTGCGGGCCATGCCAGCGGGAGATGCCGGATATCCAGAAGCTATATGAAAAATACGGGAAGAATACAGGCGACGTTATTGTTTTGGGCGTGGCCAATCCAAAAACAAAGGATGCGCCCAATAATCAGGATCAGGCGGAGCCCGGCATTGTCCAATACCTTTCCGACAACGGCTACAGTTATCCTGTTTTGATGGACCGTACGGGAGCGTTGTTTTCCGCCTATGGAATTACGTCTTTCCCCACGACTTTTATGATCGATCAGGAGGGGAATGTGTTCGGGTATGTGACAGGGATGCTGACAGCTGATATTATGGAGAGTATTGTACGGCAAACGCTAGAGGGCAGGCGGCCTTGATTTGTGCTCCGCCGCCTGTCCGCCGATTCAAAAAGGAGCGCGTTGCATATTGAATAAAAATAAATGCCTCACTAAGCTGAGAAAAAGCACGGTTTTGCATCTTAAAACGCAAAATGAGGGCCATATTGTACGGCCCTCAAGTGGTTTTTCCGGGGCCTGTTGCAAAATACAAAATTTTGCAACAGGCCCCTTTGCCTATTCCACACCGGTTGAAATGATAAAAGCGCTTTCATATCTCATGCAGATCGTCGGAATCCTCTATATATTCTGTGATATCTCCCGGCTGGCAGCAAAGCGCCCGACAAATTTTACTGAGCGTATCTGTTGTAACGGAGGTATTATTTCGCATGCTTGTGATCGTTCCATCAGCCAGTCCAGTCATCTTTTTCAGACGATAGAGGCTGATCCCTCGTTCCTCTAAAAGACAGAAAAGCTTTGTGTATACAATCGCCATTCCCATACCTCCCTTTATATAGTATATATAGGGAAGATAATCTTTGAAAGCCCAATAAAAATTAGCTTAAAAAATATAGAATGAATTTTTATGGGAAGGGACGGATGAAGGGGGGTGGAAGGCGCTCTCAGCATCAGAATCGGAATAGACCCCGCCGTGGCAAAAGCGGCTAGTGGGGCCAAACCCGTGTATTTCAGCAGAGAGGTTCCTACCTTGGAATGAAGGCAGGCGGCGGATCAGCCGGTTTACCGCAGTTGAGCACGGGCTTGGCGGATGTTTTCGACAAACCGGCGGCCGGTTTCTGTAATTCTTTGGTAATCGCCCGTTTTTGCACCGGCGGTCAGGGAACTGCCCGCGCCGACGGCGACCGCCCCCGCCTTGATCCAGTCGGCCACATTATCCACATCCACGCCGCCGGTGGGCATCATCTTCGCATAGGGAATCGGGCCGCGGATTGCCTTAATGATCTTCGGGCCGAACACGTCGCCGGGGAACACCTTGAGGATATCCGCCCCTGCCTCCATCGCCATGACCGCTTCGCGCACCGTCATCACGCCGGGCATGATGGGCACGCGGTAATGGTTGCAGAGCTTTACCGTTTCCGGATCAAAATAAGGGGAGACGACGTATTGCGCGCCGTTTAAAATGGCGATGCGCGCTGTAGCAGCGTCCATCACAGTGCCCGCGCCCAGGATGATGCCGCCGTCCGCATAGCGTTTGGCAAGGTCGGCAATCACTTTGTCGGCCTGCGGGACGGTGAAGGTAAGCTCGATTGCCGCCACGCCGCCCTCCATGCATGCGTCCGCAATGCGGACAGCCTGTTCGCTCGTCTCCGCTCGGACGACGGCGACAATGCCCGCCTCCTGGATGCGGGTTAAAACGGTTTCTTTATCCATATCAATCAGTCCTTTGATTCAATTTGAGATGGGTGCAGGGGATTATCTCTGCACACGCGCGGCCCGCGCCCTTCATCACGTTTTCCACTTCTTTCAGGCTCGCCATGGAGGTGTCGCCCGGTGTGGTCATGGCGAGCGCGCCGTGCGCAACGCCGAAATTGACCGCTTGCTGCGCGTCGCCCGTGGTCATTAGGCCGTAGATGAGGCCGGAAGCGAAGCTGTCGCCGCCGCCGACGCGGTCATAAATTTCGAGCGCGGGCAGGCTGAGACCATGGTAAAGCTGGCCGTTCGCCCAGCAAATCGCGCTCCAATCATTGACCGTGGCGGTTTTCACCGCGCGCAGGGTCGTGGCGACCACCTGGAAGTTAGGGTAGACTTTCACAGCCTCTTCGATCATCCTGCCGTAGCCTTTGATGCTGAGGGTTTTGAGAGTTGCATCATTGCCGGGCACCTCAAAGCCGAGGCAGGCGGTAAAATCCTCCTCGTTGCCGATCATCACGTCGACATATTTTGCAAGCTCCCGGTTGACCTCCTGCGCCTTTGCCTGCCCGCCGATCTCCTTCCAGAGGGAGGGACGGTAGTTGAGATCATAGGAGACGACCGTGCCCCATTTTCGCGGCCTTCACGGCCTCCAGCACCGCCTGCGCCGTTGTTTCAGAGAGCGCGGCGAAAATGCCGCCCGTGTGCAGCCAGCGCGCGCCGAGGCGGCCGAAGATGAAATCCCAGTCGATATCGCCGGGTTTTAACTGCGAGGCAGCGGTATGCCCACGGTCCGACACGCCCACCGCGCCGCGCAGGCCAAAGCCGCGCTCCGTGAAATTCAGGCCGTTTCGCACGCTGCGGCCGATGCCGTCGTAGGGCTTCCATTCAATAAGGGATGTATCCACGCCGCCCTGTAAAATAAAATCTTCGATCAGGCGGCCGACCTCGTTATCGGCCAGCGCCGTGACCACCGCCGTGTGCAGGCCGAAGCAGCGCCGCAGGCCGCGCGCGACGTTGTATTCTCCGCCGCCCTCCCAAGCGCGGAAGGTGCGCGCGGTTTTGATGCGCCCGTCGCCAGGGTCGAGACGGAGCATCACCTCGCCGAGCGAAATTTCGTCAAACAGGCAGTCCTGCTTGGCGCGAAGGTTCAAATCCATTGTCATTCTTCCTTTGCAGATAAGATATTTGATGGATGCTGCAAAAAAGAGCAAGTTTGCCCATGATTGATCAAACAAGAGCTATCCTAAATACAGACGGCCGACGTATTCCGCTGCAATCAATTTTTACACGCCGGAATAGGCTGAAAAACCGCCGTCCACCGGCACAATGATGCCGGTAACAAAGCCCGCGTATGCCTCGTCGCAGAGGTATAAAAGCGTGCCTGTCAGATCCTGCGGCACGCCGAAGCGCCTGAGCGGCGTGTGGGAGAGGATTTTCTCGCTGCGCGGGGTGAGAGAGCCATCCTCATTGTAAAGCAGAGTTTTATTTTGGTTGGTGGAGAAAAAGCCGGGCGCGATCGCGTTGACGCGGATGCCCACATCCGCAAAATGCACGGCCATGAACTGCGTAAAGTTCGATACCGCCGCCTTTGCCGCGGAATAGGCCGGGATTTTGGTCAGGGGCCGGTAAGCGTTCATGGAGGAAACGTTTAGGATGCACGCGTTTTCCCTGCCGATCATATCTTTTGCAAAGGCCTGCGTGGTGAGCAGCGTGCCGAGGAAGTTAAGGTTGAAAACGAATTCAATGCCCTTGGGGTCCAGATCGAAAAAGGTTTTCACGCCCTCCGCCTTTTGCCGCAAATCCTCCGGCTCGAGCGTCTCCTTCGTTGTTGTGCCGAGCGGGGAGTTGCCGCCCGCACCGTTTAAAAGGATGTCGCAGGGGCCGAATGCCGCATGCACCGTTTGGCGGGCCGCCTCCAGGCTCTCCGCGCTGAGCACGTCGCACGCGATGCCGATGGCCGCGCCACCGGATGCATTGATTTCATCTGCAACGGCCTGCGCCGCCTCCTTGCGGATATCGAGCACCGCTACCTTCACGCCGGAGGCCGCGAGATCCTTCGCAAAGGAGCTGCACAGCACCCCGCCGCCACCGGTGACGACGGCCACGCGGCCCTTCAAATTTTCATGCTGTAGCATAATCATCATTCCTTTCTGATAGCCGTTTGAGAGAAGTGCGAAAATTTGACACGAAGATACCTTTACTGCTGATTGATTATCTGCTTTTGGCTACGGCCTCCCAAAGGCCGTTCAGATACGCCGCGCCCAGCGCGCGGTCATAGAGCCCGTAACCAGGCCGTGCTACTTCGCCCCAGAGCATGCGCCCGTGATCAGGGCGGATATAACCGTCAAAGCCTACATCCTGAAGCGCCTTGACAATCTCGTACAGATCGAGCGATCCATCCGCGGAGAGGTGGGAGGTTTCATGAAAGCGGTTGCCTTCCACCTTCACATTGCGAAGGTGCGCAAAATAGATGCGGTCGCCCACTGCGCGGATCATGGCGGGCAGATCGTTATTCTTACTCGCGCCGAGCGAGCCGGTGCAGAAGGTTAGGCCGTTATACGGGCTGTCGACGAGCTTTAAAAAGCGGCGCAGCGCATTGAGGTCCGTGATGATACGCGGCAGGCCGAAAATGCCCCACGGCGGATCGTCCGGGTGGATGGCCATTTTTACGTCGCATGCCTCGCAGACAGGAATAATTTCCTCCAAAAAGTGCTGGAGATTGCGCCACAGGTCCTCATCCGTCACGCCCTTGTATTTTTGGAATAGGTCCTTGATCTCGCCCATACGCTCCGTTTCCCAGCCGGGCATGGCGTAACCGTTGGAGTTTTCATCGATCTCGCGGAACATATCCTCCGGGCTTTTTCCTTCAATCTGCGCCCCATCGTAGGAGAGGCAGGTGGCGCCATCCCCCATCCGCATAGCGAGATCAGTGCGCGTCCAATCAAAGATGGGCATGAAGTTATAGCAGATCACCTTCACCCCGGCCTTTGCAAGGTTGCGGATAGAGGTTTTATAATTCTCAATATATCGCTCAGCGGAGGGCGCGCCCAATTTGATATCCTCATGGACGTTTACGCTCTCAATGCATTCCATCGTGAGCCCTGCGGCCTCAATTTCCGCCTTCATTTTCAGAATGCGGTCGAGCGGCCACGCCTCGCCTGCGGGCAGATCATGCAGGGCGGGCACTACGCCCGTCACGCCCGGCACCTGACGAATCTGCTCTAGGGTGACGGTATCTTTTTCAGCGCCGAACCAGCGCATAGTCATTTGCATCAGAATCGTCATTCCTTTCTGTACAAGAGTGGGTATGCAAAATTCATCTGTTTTAGTTTGCTTGGATATCAATGGTTTCATTCAGTTGGATGGCTTCGTAATCGATCCCATTCTGCATATATAGGGAGAGCAGTTCGCTTGCCCGGCCGCCCTCCTGTGCGCCGATGGGAAAGGCTTCGCCGCCCGGCAGGAGGGAGCGATAAAACGCGTCAATCAGCCGCGCGTGGCCGGAGCCCCAGTAGGGTTTGCCGGGCATACGCTCCTCTTCGCCGCACAGCAGCGTAAGGCGATTCCCCTCAAGCCGATAAAGATTCGACCCTTCGAGGCGGAGCGTTTCCTGCTCACAGACAAGCTCCAACAGCACGGGCGCATTTTGGCGGTAGGCGGTCGTTGCGTAAAATATGCCGGCAGCTCCACTTGCATATTGCAGCAGGACGCAGGCGGTATCCTCTACTTCGATCACGCCCCGCAGATGTTGATTGGTAATCTGGCCGCTGATAGCGGCGATTTCGCCGCCGAAATAACGCATCAGGTCAAGCGTGTGAATCGCCTGGTTGGTCAGCACGCCGCCGCCTTCCTGCCGGAGCGTGCCCCGCCATCCGCTCTCCGTATAATAGGGCGGCTGCCGGTTCCAGGTGACAAAGGCGCGCGCCGCCAGAAGTTTGCCGGTCGTGCCGGATTCCATGCGCTCCTTTGCCGCTTGTACACAGGGGTTATATCGGTTTTGAAAGCACACGCCGTATTGCGCGACAGAGCGTTTCTCCGCCTCGCGCAGCTTTTTGAGCTGATTGGGAGAGATCGCGGCCGGTTTTTCCGAGAGGACATGGACGCCCCAGCCCAGCGCTTCTTCTGCCATGGGCACGTGTAGGGAATGCGGCGTGCAGAGATGGATGACGTCCGGCCGTTCCCGCTGGAGCAGCTCGTGAAAGCTTTGGTAAGGGGCGCCTCCAAAGCGGGCGCAGAAATCCTCCGCCCGTTTCAATCGGCAGTCCGCAGCGGCAACCAGATGGGCGTCCGAGCGCTCACTGAGCGCCAGGGCGTGCACCTGCGCAATCCCGCCGCAGCCGATGATAGCAGTTCGTAGCATAAACGACAACCATCCTTTCCATGCAAGGATTTTAGGAACCGAACGTCCCCTCTACATTGAATACAACGGTATCCTGACTCTCTTTTTTGGCTTTAGAAGAATCAATCCGCTTTTTCAGCTCCGCATAGAACAGCTCTTCGTCCAGCGGGAGCGTAACCGTTTCATTTAGCCAAGAGGAGAGGAACATCGCATTGGAGAGCGTCAGGCCGTTGATTCCCTCCTCGCCGCGCGCAATGAGCGGCTCGCCGCGCAGGATAGCCGCCGCGAAGGCACGCAGCACGCCATCGTGCTGCGGATTTTCACCATCTGTTTCAATATCGATAAAGCCTCCATCCATCCGGCCGAAGCCCTCTGGGCAGGTGTCGATAAAATGCTGCTGGGAATCCTCCAGCTCAAAAACAGAGAGCTTGCCGTTTTCACAGAGGATCGTCGCCCGGTCGAGCACAATCTCAAACCGGTTCGTGCCGGGGAATTCGCCGGTGGTGGAGATGAAAACGCCGGTCGCACCGTTTGGATACTCCACATAGGCGGTCACGTCGTCCTCCACCTCAATCTCATGGAAGTGCCCCTCCTTGCAGAAGGCTCGCACCTTGGCGGGCATGCCGCAAATCCACTGCCACAGGTCAAGGTTATGCGGGCACTGGTTTAAAAGCACGCCGCCGCCTTCGCCGGCCCAAGTGGCGCGCCAGCCGCCGGAGTTATAATAGGATTGGCAGCGGAACCAATCGGTGATGATCCAGTTGGTGCGGCGAATTTCTCCATAACGGCCGCTTGAAACAAGCTCCTTCATTTTGCGGTAAATGTGATTTGTCCGCTGGTTGAACATCACGGCGAAGAGTTTGTCGCTCTTTGCCGCGGCCTCATTCATCTCACGCACCTGTTTGGTGTAAACACCCGCGGGCTTTTCCGTGATGACGTGAAGATTGTGCGCGAGCGCCTCGATCACGAGCGGGGGGTGGTCGTAGTGCGGCGTGGCGATGATAACTGCGTCGCATAGCCCGCTTTCAAAAAGCGCCGCGGCTGTGGGAAAGCCTTCGATCGGCTGCCCGGCCTTCTCGGCCGCCGCTTTTGCGGCTTTCAGGCGAGCGGGATTGATATCCGCCACGGCGGTGACCTTCAATTCCGGCACGTTGCCGCTGAGAATATGCGAAAGGTGGGCGGAGCCCATATTGCCCACGCCGACAATGCCAAAGCGTACCTGCTGCATAGGGATCATCCTTTCCTTATTCATCATTCAGGCATTCAGTCCGCTGAGCAGCCGGTGCATCGCCTGCGCCGCCGCGTCGAACGCCGCGCGGTTGGTGGGGTAGGCATATTGCTCCATCTTTTGCGCTGTTTCATCGTCCTTTTCCAATGCGGACAGGCCTGCAAAAACCTTCAGGTGCGGTTCCAGGGAGAGAAAACGTTTGCCATCCATCTTTTGAAAACGGCGCAGGATTTCGCCAACCTGTCCGTCTCCTGCGCCTGCCGGGGTTACGCTGCCATCCGCCATTTTGGCGTCTTTGACGTGCATATAAAGGATATAGGGCTCAAGCATTTCATAGGCTTCTAGTGGATGTACGCCGCATTGGATGAAGTTTGCCGGGTCGAATACGCCTGCGAGCCGGCCCTCAAAATGTTGGTAAAGGTCGAGGCAACGCTCGGCGGTATCGCCGTAGATGCCCTTTTCGTTTTCATGGCAGCAAAGCACGTTGTGCGCAAGCGCATAATCCGCCATCCTGCCCACGCGGGAGAACACCTCATCCCGATAAGCCTCATAGCTTTGGCCTTCGTCAAAGTAAAAGCTGAACATGCGGATCAGGTGGCAGCCGAGGATTTTTGCGACCTCGACCGTGTTCTGGAAGGCTGCAAAATGCGGCTCGAAATCATCCGCGATATTCATTTTGCCATAGGGAGAACCGATTGCGGAAACCTGCATGCCCTCGGCATCGAGCTTTGCCTTGAGCACCCACGCGTCGTCTGTCGTAAGCGAGGAGACATTGCCCTGGGGCAGGCCGCGGAGCTCCATGTGCGTGATGCCGTTTGCCTGGCATGCGCGGATCTGTTCGTCCAGATCGATGCCCGCCTCGTCGGAAAAGGCGGAAAGGATAAATTCTGCCATAGATTCATCAGCTCCTGTTGGGTGTGCAATCCAGAAAGCATGTTGCACGCCGTTATGTGATATATTGCGAGATCTGCACGGTTGCCCGCAGACGCCGCCGTGCAAATTTCTCTGCTAATAACCGGTGAAACAATACGCCCGGGAATCTCACTTTATTTCTGCACCAGCTTTGCGAGTAGCGGTTGTTTGAAATCCTCCGCCGTTTTGGCTGGCGATGAAATCGGTGTTTTGATAAGCGCGCACATAGTCGATCTGGAATTCGGCCGGGTTTTCCCTGGTGTTGATAAACTCGCCGAGCTTCTGCCCGTAGGGGCCGTATTCCGTATGGCGGATTTCCACCGTAAAGCGCAGGTATTCCGCAACCTGGGAGACGCCGCCCGCGTTTGTGCAGGCAATCGGCTTTCCGTCGAGGAAGAAGGTGTACTCCGTCGGAGTCCAGAGCAGGCCCCAAACGTGGTAATCGTCGTAAAGGTCGACCCCGGTGTCCACAACCGCGCCGCTGTCGCGGTGCCAGGTGTCACTGTAGCCATCCCAATGGATACAGTGGCCAATCTGTGTGGGGTTATGATAAAAGGAGGATTCAAACACGTCTATCTCAGAGCCGTCCTTGCCGCCGTTGCCAAGTCGGCCCATCGTGCCGCTCTGAAACCACATGGCGCTCCAGAGGCCTTCCGCCTTCGGGAATTTCACACGGGCCTCGTAGTAGCCGAAAACCTGCTCCTGCTTGCCGCGCGTTTCAATGCCGGAGGTAAAATCGCCGGAGGCGGGGCACTTCCCGTCCGGGCAGTCGTTATCGTCCAGGTATGCGGCGGAGATGACGCAGTTGCCGTTTTCCACCCGCACCATATTATCGCACCAGTATTCGGTGTTGCGTAGGCCGTGTGGGGAGGTCACCCAGAGATCGCTGTTGAGAGCGTCGCCGTCAAAATTATCCTCATAGGTCAGGTACCAGCCGCCGTGCTCCGCCGCCTGGGACTCATCGCCCACTTGGCCGTAGACGGGCGGCGTATAGGCCGCGGTATCGACCGGCAGGTCGCCGCCGAAAAGGCCGGGGGCAAACCAGAGCAGGCTCTGGAGCGCGGCCATAAATAGAGCGATGATTTTGCATAGGATTGCATACATTTTGATAACCCCTTTCTTCCGGATTTTCCGGGCGGCAGCGCGCCCGAAAAACACCCATCCATTTTTTCATTATAGCACGCCGGGCAGAGGGATTGTCAAGAGCCGAAGCGCGCTCCGGCGCATATATTTCGGAAGGTTACCAAGGGCTTTTTCTGCCGGTTGCTTCCGCCCGCATGAAATGCTATAATTTTGGATGAAAACAGGAAGGGGAGGGGAAACGGCATGCACATCGCAGTGTGCGACGATGAGCCGGCAACGCTTGCATATCTCAGCGAGCTTGTCCGCCGCTGGGGCGAGGGCCGGGCCGACCCGGTGCGCGTGGAGCGCTTTCCCAGCGCGCAGGCGCTGTGGTTCGAGTGGGAGGCAAAGCCCTGCTTCGACCTTTTTTTGCTCGATATCCAGATGCAGGGGCTCGACGGCGTAACGCTCGCGCGTAAAATCCGCGCGGCGGATGAAAAATGCGCGATCATTTTCATCACAGGCACGGCGGAATTCGCAGCCGATGGGTATGACGTATCCGCCCTGCATTACCTGTTAAAGCCAATCGACGAGGCGAAGCTCTTTGCCTGCCTGGATAAGGCTGCGGCCCGGCTGAGCCGCGCGCCGAAGCAGCTGCTTCTGCCTGTTGCGGGCGTGCAAACGCGCTTTTGCGCGGACGATATTTTTTATGCGGAGGCCTTTGCGCACTTCGTCTGCATTCATACGGCCGATGGGGCGCAGCAGGCGCAGGTGAGCATCGGCGAGCTGGAAAAAACGCTTGCAGGCGAGCCGTTCATTCGCTGCCACCGCTCGTATCTGGTCAGCCTCCGGCACATCCGCCGGATTGACAAATCGGAGCTGACGCTCGACAGCGGGGAAAGGCTCCCTGTCAGCCGGCGGCTATATGCGGCGGTGAATGATGCGTTTATCCGGTTTTTTAAAGGGGAAGAATCATGAAAAACGGGCTTTTGATCGCGGGCGCGGTGATACTGTTGCTCCTGCTGGCGGCGGGGCTGGCGCTTATTGTGCGGCGGCTGATCAACCGCAGCGCGGAGAAGCGCGTCGCAGCCTATCAGAACGAGCTGATGGAGCGGCACTACCGTGAGGTGGAGAATATGTACCGCCAAATGCGCGGCTGGCGGCATGATTATCACAACCATATCCAGACCATGAAGGCCTATCTCTCGATGGGGCAGGCGGATCGGCTGGAGGAATACCTCGCCTCCCTCGACCAGGATCTGACGAGCGTCGATACCGTGGTGAAAACGGGCAACGTGATGGTGGACGCGATTTTAAACAGCAAGCTCTCCATGGCGCAGGCAAAGGGCATCTCCGTCAACGCGAAGGCGACGGTTTCACCGGAGCTGCCTGTTGCGCAGACGGATCTGTGCGTCATCCTCGGGAACCTGCTCGACAACGCCATGGAGGCCTGCATGAAGCAGGCGGCACAACAGGAGCGGTTCATCCGCGTTTATATTGGCAGGTTCAAGGGGCAATTCTACATTTCCGTGAGCAATTCCGTGGGCGGGGCGCTGAAAAAGCAAAACGGCGCATACCAGACCACAAAAGCCGGCAGCCATGGCTTCGGCCTCAGGCGCGTGGACGCGCTGATTGAAAATACGGCGGCTATCGCAACCGGCAGGATGAGGGCGACGTGTTCGCAACGGAAGTGATGCTGCCCATCGGGTAGTCAGAAAATCGGAAAGATACCATTCGTGCACGGAGCGAAGCCGTTCGTGCACGATTTTTTTATGGGCGGGCAGCGCATGCTATGATGCAGGTAAAGGGGGAACACAGAATGCAGCAGAAAACGCAAACAAAAAAATACACGACCTGGCAGAATACGATTTATATGCTTAAAAAGGTGTGGGGTTGGAGCAAAAAGGATATTCTCATCTCCCTGCTTCACATCCCGCCGTCGGTCATCTCGCCGCTGATTTTGGTGGTGCTTTCCAAAATCCTGGTTGACTGCCTGACGGGCGGGGTGACACCGGTGCAACTGATCACAACGGTAGGCGTTGCGATTTTGATCTACGGCGCGTGCTGTTGGCTGGATAAGTTCATCGGCGGGCGGATCATATTGGTCGATCTGCAAACGCGGTATCGTTTTAAAGCAGACGGCTTTTTGAAAACCCTGGATACGGATTATGAGAATATTGAGAGCCTGGAGGGCCGGATCAAACGACAGCGGTGCGAAGCGTTTACCCAATATGGAAACGGCTCCGGCGGCTCTGCCGTTTTGACGATGATAATTGCGCTGGGGGTCAATGTGTTCGGTATTTTCACCTATACGGCCATTTTGTCAACGCTCAGCATCTGGCTGGTGCTCTTTTTGCTCACTATGTCGGCGGTAAGCTTTTTCGTCCTGCGGTGGAACAATTTTCACGTTTACCAATTTGATAGGGGACAAATGCTGATCCGGCATAAGCTTGATTACCTGACGCGCACCGCCCAGAAATTTTCGGCCGGCAAGGATATCCGCCTGTATCACATTGCGCACTGGTTCCGCGGCCTATTTGAACAGCTGGGAAATGCGTATGCCGCGCTGCTGCGGAAATGGGTGCGCCAGGAGACAACCTCCGACGGATTGATCGCCTTCTTCGTGCTTGTGCGCGACAGCGTGGCCTATGCCGTGCTGATTGCGCAGGTGCTGCGGGGGCGGATCACGCCCTCCGATTTTGTGCTCTATTTTGGGCTGGTTACCGGTTTTTCCGCCTGGACGCTTGGGCTGGCCAGGCAGGTAAACGAGCTGCACCTTGCAAGCCTGGAGTGCAATGATTACCGTGCCTTTTTAGAGCTGCCCGACCAGCTGCGGCGGGAGGGGGGCGCGCCGCTGCCTGGGGGCGATGCGACGCCCTGCGAGATCGCATTCGATCACGTGCAGTTCTCTTACGCGGGCAGCGAACGGCCCACGCTGCAAGATCTCAGCTTTCAGGTGCGGCCCGGCGAGAAGATCGCGCTCGTAGGCTTAAACGGCGCGGGCAAGACCACCTGCATGAAGCTCCTGTGCGGGCTTTATCAGCCGTCGGCGGGGGAGATTCGGGTCAACGGCGTAAAGAGCACGGAGTTCAACCGGGATGATTATTTCAAACTGTTTACCGCCGTGTTTCAGGATGTCAACTTCCTGCCCGTGAGCGTCGCGCAGAATGTGGCGCTATGCGTGGCGGAAGAGATGGACGAAGCGAAAGTGGCGCATTGCGTTTCGCAGGCCGGGCTCAGCGCGCGGATCGAGCAGCTCCCGGACGGGCTGCATACGATGATGGATAAGCAAATTTATGAGAACGCGGCGGATTTTTCAGGCGGGGAGCGGCAGCGGTTGCTGCTGGCCCGTGCGTTGTATAAGGATGCGCCGGTCATCATCCTCGACGAGCCGACCGCCGCGCTCGACCCGATTGCGGAGAACGAGATCTATCTCAAATACAGCGAGATGACCAAGGGGCGCACCTCCTTCTACATCTCCCACCGGCTTTCGAGCACCCGCTTCTGCGACCGGATTTTATTTTTAGAGGGCGGGCAAATTGTGGAGGAAGGCACGCATGACGAATTGATGGCGAAGAAGGGGAAATATCACCGGCTTTATGAGCTGCAAAGCCAGTATTACAAAACAAATCCGGAAGGGGGCGAGCAGGATGTATGAGCCCAAAAAGTTTGAGGAGCTCTCCTGGCGAGAAAAATTCACCTTGCTCAGGCGCACGGTTTCGGCCTTATCTGCTTTTGAAAAATGGACGTTTCCCACCATGATCCTCAGCGATTTGCTGCTATCGCTCGAGCCGCTGGTGAATCTGTGGATGTCCGCCCTGATCCTCGACGAGCTGATCGGCGCGCGGGATATCAAACGCCTCGTGCTGCTCGTGTTGGTGACGGTGGGCCTTAACTTTCTGCTCTATCTCGGCAAAAATGCGCTGGCGAACCGCCATCACCTTCTAAACAGAACGATGGGATGGGTGAAGGAGAGCGTGGCGGCCAGTGAAAAAATTTTGGATACGGATTATGAAAACCTGGAGAACCCGGATTTTCAAAAAAAGGCGCGGGATTACTGGCAGGTGAATTGGGGCCATGGCGGCGCGCTCAACGTGTTTTATTACTCGATGGATCTTTTCTTCCAGGGCCTTTTCTCCACGGTGTGCTCCGTTGTGATGCTGGTTCCGTTTTTGAAAATCGTGCTGGTGCGCACCGGATCATCCTTTTGGGAATCGCCGTGGCTGGCGCTGGCGCTGCTGGGCGTGATGGTAGCCTGCGCAGCAGCCCTGCTGGTGGTTGGGCATTTTTATCAAAAAACAAATAACCAATATTACGATTTAAATCTTCAGGCCATGCGGCTGTTTTCTTACTATAGCGATTTAATATCAGATTACCGGCTGGGGAAGGAGATCCGCCTCTTTCATGAGAAGAAGCTGATCATGGAGCAGGCCTATGACAAAACGATGCGGCAGCTTGTCAAGGTGTATGGTGGCTTTGCGCGGGCGGAGAGCCGGGTTTGGCTCCATAAACGCGCTGATCACGGCGGTGATGACGGGCGCGATCTATATTTTTGTGGCGCTCAAAGCGCTCGCGGGGCTGTTCGGCGCAGGCAATTTGCTCAAATATGTCGGCGCTATCCAGCAGGTTGCCCATGGCGTGGAGAATTTGATCGCCGGCGTCACAGGAATTGCGGAATTACACCAGACCCAGTATTTTTTTGATCTGCTCGATACCCCTCCCGTCAAATACCAGGGCACCCTGCCGGTCGAAAAACGCGACGACAACGACTATACGATCGCGTTTCAAAACGTCAGCTTCCGTTACCCCGGCGCGGAGGATTGGGCGCTGAAGGATTTTTCCATCCGCCTGCGCGTGGGCGAGCGCCTCGCCGTGGTGGGGCTCAACGGCTCCGGCAAGACCACGTTTATCAAGCTCCTCTGCCGGCTCTATGACCCGCAGGAGGGAGTGATCACCCTCAACGGCATCGATATCAAAAAGTATGATTATGAGGAATATATGACGATCTTCTCCGTCGTCTTCCAGGATTTCTGCGTGTTTTCCTTCCCTCTGGGGCAGAATGTGACCACCTCGCTGGAATATGATGAGCAGAAAGTGTGGAGATGCCTCGAGCAGGCCGGGTTTGCCGAGCGGGCCGAGAAGATGCCGAAAGGGCTCGACACCGCGCTCTACAAGGATTTTGAGGAGGACGGCGTGGAAATCTCCGGCGGAGAGGCGCAGAAGATCGCGCTGGCCCGCGCGCTCTACAAGGATGCGCCCTTTATCGTCCTCGACGAGCCGACCGCCGCGCTCGACCCGGTGTCGGAGCATGAAATCTATGAGCGGTTTAATCAATTCGTCGGAGCAAAGACGGCAATTTATATCTCCCACCGCCTCTCCTCCTGCCGCTTCTGCGATCAGATCGCGGTATTCGACCATGGCAGGCTGATCCAGACGGGCAGCCATGACGAACTGCTCGCGGACGAACAGGGCAAGTATCACGAGCTCTGGCACGCGCAGGCGCAGTATTATGTTCCGGCGGAAGAGTGCGCTGCAAACAATACTTGAGCAAATAAAGTCAGGAATCTATTCGGGTTTTTTGTTATTCTGTTGTTAACCAATCAAAGAGGGGATGGTTGCAATGAAAAGCGGTAATAAGACCGTTGCGGATTCCTATCGCCAATGTGTGGAAGAAATTGTGCCGGAGATCAAGTGGGAAGACATCCGAGATCAAGTGCCCGTAGGGCAGGAATTCAGCGTTGCATTTGCCTGCATGATTTTTCGGCGTTTGAAAAAGCGAAAAAAGGGAAACACATGAGAGGATAGGAAATGAAATGGACGCATTGCAGGCATAGCGCCATGCAATGCGTCCTATTGATTTTTCAGATTGCTTAGCCCCCGGTGGCTGCACTGCACAACAGGGCGTGCCGCCCGGCTGCGGCCGGTGGGGGGCTGCGGCTGTCAGCCCTCGCTGTTTATCCGGTGCTCTTCAATTAGGCTATGCTTCAAATCCCATAGCCTCTGGGAGAGATCCACGTAATATTGATGCGGGTTTTCAAACCGCAGCACCTCTTCCCACAGGGCGTCTACCTGCTCCGCGCAATAGGCGCGGATTTTTTCAACAGAGGGGGTATGGCAAATGCACTTTCCGTGCTCAAATATTTTGCGCAGCAGGGGGCGGGCGAGGAAGTTTTGCACCGTTTTGCGCTTCCAGGTGAATTCCGGGTCAAACAGCTCATACGGCGCACGTTCATCAATCACTTCGTCCATCAAGGTGACAACGTCGGCAATCGCCTTGCCGCTGTCACGATCAAACAGCCTCCATACGGTTTTAGCGCCAGGCGTTGTGATTTTGCTCACATTTTCGCTGAGCTTAATTTTGGGGATGACGCCGTCCTCTGTTTCAATAGCGGAGAGCTTATATACGCCACCGAACACCGGATCGGATGCCGCTGTGATGAGCCGCTCGCCCACACCGAAGGAATCCACCTTGGCGCCTTGGATCAGCATATCCCGAATGATATATTCATCTAGAGAATTGGAGGCGACGATGGAACAATCCGGGAACCCGGCCTCATCCAACATTTTGCGCATCCGCTTGGAAAGATAGGTAATATCGCCGCTGTCGATGCGGACGCCCTTTGGGCGGCAGCCCCGCGGCAGCAGCTCACGGCGGAAAGCTTCAATCGCGTGGGGCAGGCCGGAGTGGAGCGTATCGTAGGTATCCACAAGCAGGGTGCAGTTATCCGGGTATTCACGCGCATAGGCGCAGAATGCCTCCAGTTCGCTATCAAATAGTTGAATCCAGCTGTGCGCCATTGTGCCAAGTGCCGGAATGCCGAAATCACGCTCGCAGATGGTGCAGGCCGTTCCTACGCAGCCGCCGATGAAGGCGGCTCGTGCGCCGTATACCGCGCCGTCGAAGCCCTGCGCCCGTCTGGAGCCAAATTCCATCACACCGCGGCCTTGAGCGGCGCGGACAATCCGGTTGGCTTTTGTGGCGATCAGGCTTTGATGGTTGATGCACAAAAGCAGCATGGTTTCAACAAATTGTGCCTGGATGACGGGGCCGCGCACAGTGACGATCGGTTCACCGGGGAATACAGGCGTGCCTTCTGGGACAGCCCAAACATCGCAGGCAAACTGAAAATGCCGCAAATAGTCGAGAAACGCCTCGCTAAATCCGTGGCCACGCAATGCATCCAGGTCGTCCTCAGAAAAAGAGAGGTTTTCTAAATACTCCACCATTTGTGCAACGCCGGCCATGATGACAAAGCCGCCTCCATCCGGGATCCTGCGGAAAAACAGGTCAAAATACGCGATCGTTTCCGTAAACCCATTTTGAAAATATCCATTGGCCATTGTCAGCTCGTAAAAATCTGTTAGCATGGTCAAATTCAGCTTGCCTGTGTATTCCATGGTTGTTTCCCTCGCTTTTCATCAAAAATTGGTTGTTTTATACGCTGTTTTATGAAAAATTTAATAAATTATATTTTCCTAATTCATAAATTTGTAGGTATTCTTTAAATGAGGAAAAAATTACGGTGATCACCCGGATGAAAGAGAGAGACCCTGCTTCTCCAAGCGGGAGACTGCCGGCTATTATTATAACATTTTTTTTACTGTATGGTTCTTTTTTTCTGATATTTCTTGCTGTGTTTGTTTCTAAGGCTTAAAAAGCAGGCTTTTCATGCGAGTTTGAGCGGGGAAAGCTGCCGTCAGCCGATGGATTTACAATGAATTTGTTTCTAAATTGTGAAAGCACTTGTTTTTTCGAATTTGCTAGGTTATAATACGCGTGAAGAAAGGGACACCGTGTGGTTCCTTTTTTGATAAGGCAAACACCGTTGGCCGACCGGCCCCCCAATATCCGGTTTGCCATGCGGTAAATGGCGCAGTCATTGGCCGCACAGCTTGCTTGATGTTGCCAGGCGCGTGCCATGTTATATTTTTATGGAGAGGTGTGTGGCCATGAGAATCAGAAAACAGCCGCTCGGCGATCGTAATATCGTCGGAGCAAAAGTGGAGCAGTCCCGTAAGGCAATCGGCATGAAGCAAAAGGATCTGTTGACCCAGCTTCAGGTGCGTGGCATTGATCTGAATGCATCCGGTCTTTCAAAGCTGGAGGGCCAGCTGCGGTATGTTACGGATACAGAGCTTGTCGCATTGAGCGATGTGCTCGGCGTATCCATTGATTGGTTGGTAGGCAAAGAGCAATAACCGCATGTATAACGGAAGCAGGCGTGTATCAGGTACACGCCTGCTTTTTGTTGCTGCCTTTAGGCTTAACAAAACCCCTGGTTGAACCAGGGGTAGATAAAAAAGCCTTGGCAAATAAAACCTCCATGCTACAATCAAGATGGTTTGGCAACCGCATCAGGAAAGAGCAAGGAGGTTTTACGCAAGTGAAAAAATGAAGTAAAGCATACGGCGCACTCAAGCTACCGATGTGAATATCACCTGGTATTTGCGCCGAAGTACCGCCGGAAAGTAATCTAAGTAAGGCGGTGCGCAGAGACATTATCGAAATCATTAAAAAGCTGTGCAAGGAGATGAAAGTGGAGATCATCGAGGGAGAGGCGTGCCCAGATCACATTCATCTGCTGGTGAGTATCCCGCCGTACATGAGTATAGCACAGTTCGTAGGGACGCTCAAGAGCAAAAGCGCGCTGATGATCTTCGACAGGCATGCAAACCTAAAGTACAAATACGGGAGCCGGAACTTCTGGTGCCGAGGATACTTTGTGGATACGGTAGGAAAGAATGCGAAGATGATCCAGGAGTATATCAAGAACCAGTTGGAGGAAGATTTGGCAAACGACCAGATCTCACTCAAGGAGTATATGGACCCGTTTACGGGTAGCAAGAGAAAGTAGGCAAAAAAAACAGCCGCTTTCAGCGGCTGCCTGTAGTAGTGATGCGATGACAAACCCTCAGTACCCCTTCCAGGGGTCAGCAAGTACTGACCCCTCTGGGGTCTGAGCAAACCACTAGTTTAACTAGTGGTTTTGATTTGCGGCAGGCTTTGGCTTTGCCAATTAACCAAGAGCAACCGAAAAGGACTGAATAGAATTCAATCATATATCAGAGATTCTATAGAAAATATTGCTATTTTTTAATCCTCTTGTATAATAAAATTGTTTTTTCTTTTTCATCTGTTTCCGCGTCTGCGTATAGAACTGGTGAAACCGTCAAACGATAATCTTATTTGGAACTGGAAAGGAATGATCGGCATGAGACAGATAACAACGCTCTCAAATGGCTGGCTGTTTACTCAAATGGCGCAGGAGGCGCCGCCCGCCCTGTTGCCGCAGGATTGGGAGGAAGTGACGCTTCCCCACACTTGGAACAATCTCGATGGGCAGGATGGCGGAAGCGACTATTACCGAGGCGCCTGCTGGTACTGCCGCGCGCTTTCGATTCCTGTGCCGGCGGACGGTGGGCGCATCTATCTTGAATTTCAGGGCGCAAACAGCATCTGCGAGGTATATCTCAACGGGCAAAAGGCTGCGCGCCATGAAGGCGGTTTTTCGACCTTCCGTGCGGATATTACGCCCTATCTGAAGGCGGATGGGGAAAACCTTCTAGCCGTCATGACCGACAATGGATCAAACGACACGGTCTACCCGCAGATGGCGGACTTTACGTTTTTCGGCGGGCTGTACCGGAAGGTGAGCCTCATTACGGTGCCGGAGAGCCATTTCGACCTCGATTATTACGGCGCGCCGGGCCTGCGCGTGACGCCGCTTCTCAAGGACGGCGCGGCGGATATCGCATTGGAAGCGTATCTGACGAATGCGCGCGACGGGCAGACGCTGCTCTTCGAAATCTATGATAGTGGGGATGACTGCATTGCCCGTACGCAAGCGGATATTCATCAGGGTACGGCTTCCATTCGCCTGGAAAACCCGCATCTGTGGAATGGTGTGGAGGATCCGTATCTCTACAAAGCTTGCGCGAAGCTGCTGGAGGGCGGCACGGAGCTCGACGCGGTTTGTGCGCGCTTTGGCGTGCGTACTTTTGAAGTGCATCCGGACACGGGCTTTTCTCTCAACGGGAGGCCCTATCCGCTGCACGGTGTTTCCCGCCATCAGGATCGGCTGGATAAGGGATGGGCGATTGGCGAAAGGGAGCATGAGGAGGATATGAAGCTCATCCAGGAGGTGGGCGCGAATACCATCCGCCTTGCGCACTATCAGCACGACGCTTATTTCTACGATCTGTGCGATGAGGCCGGCATGGTTGTCTGGGCGGAAATCCCGTTTATCTCGATGTTCCTGAATACGCCTGGGGCGCGGGAGAATACGCTCCAGCAGATGCGCGAGCTCGTTGTGCAGAATTACAACCATCCCTCCATCTGCTTCTGGGGAATCTCCAATGAAATCTCCATCGGCGGCGAGAGCGAGGAGTTGCTTTCCAATCTTCATGCGCTCAATGACCTGGTGCATGAGCTTGATCAAACAAGGCTCACTACCATGGCGAATCTTTCGATGGTCGAAAACGACAGCCCGCTCAACCATATTACCGATGTGATTTCCTATAACCACTATTTCGGCTGGTATCTCGGCAAGGTGGAGGACAATGCTCCCTGGCTGGATACCTTCCACGCGGAAAACCCGGAGATTTGCCTCGGCATTTCGGAATATGGCTGCGAAGGCATCACAACGCTTCACAGCGCATCCCCCAAGGTGCGGGATTACAGCGAGGAATACCAGGCCTATTACCATGAAAAAATGCTGGAAACCTTCGCGCAGCGGCCTTATCTGTGGAGCACGCATGTTTGGAATATGTTTGATTTCGCGAGCGATATGCGCGATGAGGGCGGCGTGCAGGGGCGCAACAACAAGGGCCTCGTCACGTTTGACCGGCAAACGCGCAAGGATTCTTTCTATATCTATAAGGCGTATTGGACGAAAGCGCCGTTTGTCCACATCTGTTCGCGCCGGTTCAAAGAGCGGGCGGAGGAAACGGTGCAGGTAAAGGTATATTCCAATTGTGAGCAGGTGTCGCTCAAGGTAAATGGAAAGAAAACCGGCAGCGTTGCGGGAAAGTATGTATTCACCTTTGACCGTGTGCCGCTGACGATGGGCGAAAATATCATTCAGGCGGCCGGGTTCCTTGGGCAGCAGGAGGTTTGCTGCGAGAGCATCCCGCTCGTGCGCGTTACAGAGCCGAATGCCTCCTACATGCTCGCGGAGGAAGCGGAGAAGGCCGGCCAAAATGTGGAGAACTGGTTCGCCGCCTCTGGCGGGGAGGGCGAGGAGCCGCTCCAATTCCCGGAGGGTTATTTCTCGATCAAAGATAAGGTCGGCGCCCTGCTGAAGAACCTGGAGGGCGAGCAATTCGTCTCTGAGATGATTGGAAAGGTCATGCCGGGCATGAAGGTGAGCAAAGGGATGCTCAACATGGCAAAGCATTTCACGATTGAAAAGGTCATCGAAATGGCAGGGGATCGAATTACGCCGGAGATGGTGCGGTATTTGAACCAGAGGCTGAATCAGATTAAAAAGTAAGACCAATTTGTTTATCCGGCGGATGCTTTTGCATCTACCGGATATTTTTATTATTTATAAAAGAAACACAATAATATGGGGATTTTGGGAATATAAAAACAATAATTTAATATTATTTTCGATATTTATAGATAAAATATTGAAAATTATTATGAGATAAGTTAATATAAATAAAATAAAGGTGTGATTGTTTTTATGAAATGCTCAAATTGTCACATGGAAATCGGTGGATGGGAAAAGACTTGTCCACATTGCGGAGCTATCCTGCGATTTGATGAATCTGGAAAAATAAGCTGCCAGTCTTGTTTCCATAAAAATGACGTTAGCGCACATTTTTGTGTGAAATGTGGTCAAAGATTAATGACGGAGGAACCTGTTTTTCAGCCTGATGAAAGGGAAGATGGACTAAAGGATATTATGCAATATAAATCCCGTTTGGATACAAAGGATATACTAACGGCTCAAAAACGGCAGACAGCGCAAGCGCAACAGGAACAGTGGCGGAAAAAGGGTGAGGAAAGTACGAGGGCTAAATGTCCTTACTGTGGAAGTGAGTCACTTTCGGCCAGCAATGAATTCAATTATCAGGCGGCGGCTTTTGGGTATGGTCTGATGGGCGATGCCGGATATTTAGCGGGAGGGCTAGGTGGCTCCAAACATGTGATGGTGACCTGCTTGAAATGCGGGTACAGATATCGAATTTAGAAGGGGTAGATGTGAAATGAAGTATTGTAGTAAATGTGGAAATGCACTCAACGACGATATGGCTTTTTGTCCGAAATGCGGTGAGGCCTGCATAGAGCAGCCAACTAGCCCAGCTGATCAGAAGTTGCGTGACTTGGAAAGCATACATATCATATTACCAAAAGAAGAGTTATCCTGGGAATACATACGCACTCATAAAGATATTGGTGCTATTTTTGCAAAACAAGAAAAGTTAGCTCAGCAAGCGGTGGAAATCGGCAAGGAATGCATGACTCTCGCCTCAATGGATGAATATAACAAGATTCAAGAAGGAGTTTATCGATTTTATTTACAGAATGCATATGCTTTGATTGATTTGGCGGCATGCCTCTATGAAGATAGTACAGAACTGGATGCTATGTGGAATGAATTCAAATCTTTGGTTGCTAAAGGCCAATTGGATGCGCAGAAATTTATAAATGATATGTCGTCCACGGATGCGAATTACGAGATTTATGCTGGTCTTCAGATACTTTTATCTTCTTACTTCACAGAAGCTCTAGACAGCTCTGTTGTAGCAGATAACGAAAGTTATCAGCAGGCAGTTGTAGATATTCTAAAAAGATATACAGAGGCGCTCTCGCTTTATTTAAACAGGCTGAAAAGTCATTCTTGGGCTCCGCAACCCAGCTTCCATGACAGCCACAGGGAGCTGTTTGATAAAATGCTCGCTAAACTTCCGCCTAACAAAGCGAGCAGTATAGATCAAAGCGTTTTTTCTGAAATTAAGCAGGATGCTGCAAAGGCTGTTTCTGCTAACGGCTCCAACAATTCTAAGCCTGCCGGCAAATCGGGATGCTATATCGCAACGGCTGTGTATGGCTCTTATGAAGCACCGGAGGTGCTCGTCCTGCGGCGTTTCCGGGATGAGGTATTATCGCAGACGCTTTGGGGCCGAGCTTTCATCAAAGCATATTATGCGATTAGCCCGCCGGTGGCGGAGTGGTTGAAAGGGGCGGATACAATTAACCATTTGGTGAAACAAGCTTTGGATAAATGGGTGTCCAGATTGAATAATCAATCATAAATATAAAAAATAAAAATGTGGCAGGCTGGCCGGTTCGAATCGAACTAGACAGCCTGTTTATTTAATGATTCATAATTTTAAGCCCTGGAAGGGCGTTGCGTAACCAAGTGGGAAGAGCCTGTGTACTGTTTAGGCTTTCTACTAGCCCTTTAGCTTGGCAAATACAATGTGGGATAAACGATATAATTACCAGAATATATATAACTTTCGGCGATATTTCAGCCATCAAAATTTTTAAAATTCGATTCGATAAAATACTGTCTGCAATCCATCGTCCGCCGCCCGATTTCCTTGACCTTTCTTATGAAAATTGTTAAAATATACTCCATATTAACAGCTGGTTTTCAGCCGTTTTCAGGAGGATCCTCTTATGATGAAAATTTCTCCCTCCATCCTCTCCTGTGACTTTTCGCGCATGGGCGAGGAGTTTGCCCGCATGGAAAAATGCGGTGCAGATTGGCTGCATATCGATGTGATGGATGGGCATTTCGTCCCAAATCTCACGCTTGGCGCGCCCATTGTAAAGGCGCTGCGTCCCTACGCCTCCATTCCGTTTGACGTCCATTTGATGATCAGTAATCCGCTCCAATATGTGCCGGATTTTTTGAAGGCGGGTGCGGATATCCTGACCTTTCATATTGAGTCCGATTCTCCTGTGGAGGAGACGATCGAGCTGGTCCGCGCGGGCGGCTCGGTTCCCGCTTTGAGCCTGAAGCCCAAAACGCCCGCCGAGGCGGTGTTTCCGTACCTCGACAGGCTGGGTATGGTGCTTGTAATGACAGTGGAGCCGGGCTTCGGCGGGCAATCCTTTATGGAGGATATGATGCCGAAGGTTGCGGCGATCCGCCGCGAAGCGGACAGGCGCGGGCTGAACCTCGATATTCAGGTGGATGGCGGTATCAGCGAGAAAACCATTGCCGCGGCGGCGAAGGCCGGAGCGAATATCTTCGTGGCGGGCAGCGCAGTGTTCGGCGCGACGGACGCGGCGGCGATGATTGCCTCCTTGCGCGTCAAAGCGGAGCAGGCAGCGCAGTGATCAAATGGCCCCGCTGATTTGCTCCAGCGCATTGCTTTTGCATATGCTCTGCCAATGCTCGCGGGTAAAGGCGGCGGGGAGTTCTCCCCGTGCGCAGGGGGCTCCAAATTCGGAAAGCGCAATTTCCAGCAGGTCGGATGACTCCTCGGATGAAACGATCAGGCGGTAGCAATGCTCCTGCCGGTATAATTCGCTTTCTGCTGGGAGAGCGTTCAGCCGGCGGACGTTTTCGGCGGCGTCAAGCAGCCTTTGCGCGCTGGTAAACTCATAGACGATTGGAGTTCTCGATTTTTTCATGGTCAAGTGGCGCTGCGGCTTATGCTCCTGCTCAAGGACGGTAAATTGAAGCACGCAGCCTCCCTCACGAGCGGGTAGCGCCTCAATGAGCATTCGGCCGGATGGATCAATATCGCGGCCAAGCTCCCTGCGGGCTTCATCCAGCAACGTCCAGATAACGCGGCGCGTTTCAATATTGGCGTAGTCCATCTCCTCATATGTAATGTGCAGCTTCGTCATGTCGTCCGCTGTCAGCCGGACTACGATTTTATTCTCTTCAGGCGCCTCGATCTTCAAAGGCACATCCCTCCCCAATCAAAATCAGTTTGCTCGATTTCCTCTCTCTATCATATGCCCAGGCGTAGTCATGCGCAATGCATAATTTCTGGCAAAAGGCCTACAATGAATTTACAGGAAAGGCGGTGAGGCGCTTGTCCGCTTCGGGAGAACAGATCAGGACGCCTTCTGAAAAGGCGTTTCGATCCTATACCATTTCAACGCTCCTTATGCTGATTGCTCCGGCGGTGATGGCGTTTTATTATTACCGGTGGAGGGTGCTCCTCCTTTTGGTGGTTTCCATTTCTATAGCGGCGCTCTGCGATGCTGCCGGCGCGGCATTGATGCGTAGAAAACCGGGGATGGATCCATTATATGCGGCGCTCACCGGCGCTATGATTGCGCTGCTGTTGCCCGCTTCCGCACCGCTGTGGCTGCCTGCCGCAGGGAGTGCGTTTGCAATCGTGGCGGCAAAGCTGCCCTTTGGGAGCGCAGAAAAGACGCCGTTTGTCCCCGCCGCGGCTGGTATCGCCTTTTTGTGCGTCTGCTGGCCGGAGCTCGTTTTTACCTATCCGGCGATCGATAGCTCGCTGCCCATGGCAGTGACCGGCTCGGAAGGCTTTGTGCAGGGCGCCTCGTTTGCCTCCATGCTGAAAGTGCATAATTCGATTGATGGCAATATTTTAAGCTATTTCAACGCGGTAATCGGCAAGGTGCCCGGCCCGATGGGCGCTACCTGTATGCTGGTCATGTTTGGCACGGCAATCGCGTTTTTTATTTTCCATTCTTCCCTTTGGCTCAGTTCCGCGGGCTTTGTAGCGGTGTGCTCCGTATGTTCTGTTCTCTTCCCGCGGATTTTGACGGGGCGCAAGCTGTCCCTAACGATGGAGATTTCAGCGGGCATGCTGGTGTTTACCGCGCTGTTTCTTTTGCCGAATCCCGCCACGCTTCCCAAAACCCATTTACAGCGGCTGCTTTACGGCATGGCGGCGGGTGGGATTTGTATGCTGCTGCGGTATTTCGGCGCTTATGAAGAAGGCGCATGCTTTGCGGTGCTGTTGATGAATGCCGTTTGGCCGATGGCAGACGGGCTGATAAAAGGCCATAAGGAAAAGCAGCAGGCGGCCGCCTCGGCCACGGATATGAAGAAGGAAGGGGGCGGTATGAATGCGTGAGCAGGAGATGCAGGTTCTTTCGGCCAAAGAGGCCTTTCGACGTGGCATTCTGCGGGGCAATCCGGTTTTAATGCTGTGCCTGGGCCTGTTTCCAGCGATTATGCTTGCCACCACGCTGAAGGCGGCTGCAATCGTAGCAGTGGTATCAGCCGTCCTGCTGATGATCATGGAGCTCTTGACGGCTCTCGTATTAAAGAGGCTGCCCTTTTGGCTGCGTATCGGAATATACGCCTTGCTCAGCTTCGGCCTACTCGCGGGCGGACTGTTTGCGTGCGAGCGCTTTTTCCCGGATTTTCTGGGCACGCTGAGCGGCTATCTGCCACTGCTTGCGGTCAATGCGATGATTGTGTTCCGCTGCGAAACCTGCGCTGTGCATCAGCCTCTTCGTGTAAGCATGATGGATGCGCTGGGCGCCTCCCTGGGCTATGCGATTGTGTTGCTGCTGCTCGGATTTGTCCGCGAGTTGTTGGGAAGCGGCTCTATTTTAGGACGTTCTTTTCCAACTCTACCGAAGATTACGGGCCTATTGATGCCCTTTGGAGGTTTTTTGCTGCTGGGCTTTATGGCTGCCGCCGTAAAGTGGATTTATCATCTGCGCCATTCTGGAGAAGAGGAATTGGCAACTCCGGTTGCCCATGTGGATGATGAGGATGTATCCGTGATTGAGCCGCTGGCGCGCCTGTTCCACCGGAAACGAAGCGCTGTGCAGGAAGAATCCGCACCAAAGTCAAAGAAAAAGCCGGAGCAATGGCCGAAGCATGAAACAGATGCTTTGGCTAAGAAGAAATCCGTTCCACTGCCGCATGAAAAGAAGCCCAAAAAGCCGGTGAAGAAAAGCAGGCCCGCGAAATTGGAGCATCAAAAGCCGGGCGACGTGCCGCCTACACAAGAGCCGGCCTCAAAGCATCCGCCCACGAAGAGGAGTAGCTCCGTGGAGAAAGCGTTGAAAGTAGAAAAAGTTAAAAAAGAAGCGCCCTTGTCCGCGCAGAAACGCCCTGCGCACAAGCCGGCAGCCTCTGACGCACAGCCTGATTCGGCACGCAAGCCGAGGCAGGATGAGGAAATGGAAAGCTTTGCGGACGTATTAGCAGCGCTGAACCGGCGGCGTGCAGAGCAGGAGAGTAAACTGCGGGCGGATAATGTCCAGGATGCAAAAGAGAAAGGGGAGCAGCCATGAACGGATTTGTCACGCTTTTGGTAACGGCGCTCTATGCCCTACTGTTGCAAAATCTGGTGTTTACAGGCGGATTCGGCGCAAGCGAGGCGGTCAGAATCTCTTCCAAGCCGCGTTATGTGCTATCGTTTGCCTTGTTTATCACCGTGTTTTCCGCTGCAACCTCGATTATCTGCCGCGCATTAGAGCTGCTGCCACAGGTGAGCCTTGCGCATACGCTTGTACGGCTGCTCATATATATGATTGTGCTGTTTGTATTGTATGTGATCGTAGTGCTGGTGTTTCGTTATGCGTTGCATGCAAGCGACAGCATCCTTCGGAAGATCGGCATGGCGGCATTCAATACGCTAGTGCTTGCGATCCCTGTGATCAACCGCAGTGCCGCTTATACGGTGGGCGAATCTCTTGGCGCGGGCCTTGGGGCAGGCGCGGCCTTCGCTCTGGCCGTGTTTCTGATCCATGCGGGGATTCACGTGCTGGATCGTAACGATAAGATCCCAAAGGCCTTTCAAGGAACGCCGGCGCTTTTTATTTATGTTTCTTTGCTGGCGCTTGCGTTCACTGGTTTTTCCGGCAGATCCCTGTTTATATAATTGCAGGACGGTGCCTGAAGCACTCTGTTTTTACCAATGAAGGGTGCGAATTCCACGAAAGGATGGCTGTTGTATGGGAAAAAAATATAAAGTAAAAAAAGACTACGGCTCCGGGCAGCGCTCCAGCTACTACGGCTTTCGGAAAGATTTTCCGGAAGGGGGGCGCAAAGGCCGCTTCCGCAAAAGTGCCAGCCGCTCAGAGCGCGGCAAAAGAATTGCTAAGATCGCGCTAATGGTGTTGGGCTTTGCCGCAGTAATGGTGCTTGCCTTTTTTATTACAGATTTTGCTTTGAATTTATCCAATAAGCCCGCTGTTACCAAGCCGCCTCAGGTGGAAACAGGCAGTGGCGGGCAAGGATCGGATGCGCCGCAGGAGCCGCAGTCAGAGGGGCCTGTAGCGCAGCAGCAAAAAGCAATTGCGGCGCTCTGGCTGCCGGAGAGGACGCTTCGCAATGCATCTGCCCTAGATAGCTTCCTTGCTGTTGCAAAGCAGAGCGGTGCATCCGCTGTAATGATTGACGCAAAGGATACTGACGGCACGTTGCTTTTTCCCTCCGCATTGGAGCAGGTGAAGGTAACGGGCGCCGCAGAGGGGGCTTATTCGAATTTTGCACAAGCGATTCAAAAGATTCATGACAATGGCTTGTCTGTGATTGCGCGGGTGCAGTGCTTCCGTGACCCGTTGGCCGCCAGAAGGTTGGGGGAGGGTAGCGCGGTATGCTACCAGCGGCCCGGCACGCTCTGGCTGGACAACAGCGCGGATAAAGGCGGCAAACCATGGGCAAACCCCTATTCGGAAACGGTGCAGAGCTATCTGACCGGTTTGATCGGTGAGCTGACAGCCATGGAGATTGACAGCATCCTGCTCGATAGCGTGCAGTTCCCCAGCGGATATGCGCTGAATAAGACCTATTATATAGGAGAGAGCGAAAGCGGCGTATCCCGAAATGATGTTTTAAAGAATTTTGTTGCCAGTGCAAAGCAGGCGGCTGGCAGTAAAAATGTGATTTTGATGCAATCAGGGGAAGGGGCCCTCGGCGGTGGAGAAAGCCAGTATCATGGCAGTCTGTTTGGAAGCGGCGCCGATGTTTATGCGCCGGATTTGCGCCTGTCTGGGCTCAAAGGAAGCATTACAATCGGCGGAGAATCATTCTCGCCCGCAAAGGATCCGTCCGTTTTCCTTGCGGCCGCTGGGAAGCAGCTGAAAGCCGCGGCGGGAAATGCCACCCTGATGCCCCTTTTGAATGCGAGCTCTGATGTGAGCGAGCAGGTGGCAGCCCTAAAAGCGGCAGGGATTGAAAGCTATATTCTATACAATGAGGGCGGTAGCTATACTGCGGTTCAATAAGGAAATCAAAGAAAGGCGTCCTGTCTATTCAGACAGGACGCCTTTTTATCAGATTCTGTTGCTCAGCTTAATAGAGGAATTGGGAGGACCAGCCGCATAAAATCAAGCCTTTGGATTAACAATATCGCGCCAATCAAGGTCTCCACGGTCGAGGCTGTGAATCAATGCCTCCGCAGTTGCAATATTGGTTGCAACCGGAATATTATGCACATCGCACAAGCGAAGCAGATTGGCTTCGTTGGGCTCATGTGGCTTCGGGCTAAGGGGATCGCGGAAAAACAGGAGTAAATCGATTTCATTGCACGCGATCCTTGCAGCAATCTGTTGATCGCCGCCCTGTGAACCGCTTAGAAACCGCTGGATGGAAAGCCCAGTTGCCTCAGAGACAATTTTGCCCGTCGTGCCAGTGGCGCACAGTGTGTGGCGGCTGAGTACGCCGCAGTAAGCGATACAGAATTGCGTCATAAGCTCCTTTTTCGCGTCATGGGCAATTAGTGCGAGTGCGATATTCATATATGCAGCTCCTTTTTTATGAGAGTGTTGATTCAAAAATAACAATTCTTATTCCTATCATAACAGATAAATTACATTTTATCAAGATGTTTTAACGGGATTTTCTCTCCTTCGATCCTTTTTGCGATTCGAAGATACGCGCTGCCCGCCGGGCAATCAAAGGGCACTGGTTTGCCCATCGCCGCACGGTACGTAACATTCGGATCATCCGGCACAATGCCGAGCAGACGGGCACCCGCGCTGTCGATCACCTGGTCGATATTGAGCAGCTGGCGTTTTGAAACGGGCTGAGCCTTAAAGCGGTTGATAATGAGGTGAATCGGCGCGATGTCCATCGCATACAGCGCGTCTACAGCCGCGGCGGCGCTACGAACGCAGACCGCATCCGGCGTGGAAACGACCACCGCTTCCTGCGCCGCACTGGCAGCCAAGCGAAACCCCCGCTCGATCCCTGCCGGCGCGTCAATAAGGATATCATCAAAAAAGGCATCGTACTGTGCGGTAAGGGAGTGCATGGCACCCGGGGTAAAGGCGGGAGTGTCGCGCAAAGGCGCGGCGAGAAGATGAAGGCCGCCCACCGATAAGGGCGCTTTTTCAGGCGCGCAACGGCCCAACAGGACATCCGCCCAGTCGTAAACTGTGTTTTCCGCGCATCCTAGGATCAAATCCAAGCTGCGCAGGCCGATATCGCAATCGATTAGGAGGATGTGTTTGCCCATGCCTGCAAGCGCTCCGCCGAGCCCGGCAGCCAAAGAGGATTTCCCCGCGCCGCCCTTGCCGGAGGCGATCACAATTTTTCTAGCCATGGTGTTCCACTTCTCCTTTCAAGCGTTATTGCAGAAGGGTATTGCCTTCCTGCGGAAGGTCCATTGCGCTTTCGCTGCCGGAGAAATATTGGTTGTAGATTTCTGCTGCGACCGGCGCGCAGTCAACGCCAGTGTCCCCGCTTTCAATGACAATCCCTATGGCAATTTCAGGATCGTTTACAGGAGCGTAAGTAATTAGGACAGCGTTATAATCATTCTGCCATTGGCCGTTGATTTTGCGCTTCACCTGGGACGTGCCGGTTTTAGCGGCGGCCTTGACGCCATTTTTAATTTTGGAGAAGGAGCGCGCGCAGAAGCCGGTTCCGTCGCCCACGCGCCGCATCCCTTCATGCACCAGATCAATCGTGGATTTGCTGATATTCAGATTGGCGGAGACGACTGGTTCCTTCTCCAACACCGTTTTGCTGTAATCATAGGATTTAATGGATTTGACCAAATGTGTTTCATAGCGCGTGCCGCCATTTGCAATAGTGGCAGCATAGTTTGCAATTTGGAGCGGAGTAAACAAGTTGTAGGATTGGCCGATCGCATACTGCACCGTATCGCCGGGGCGCCATGGAGTGCCAATCGATTCGGCATATTCCGGCGTGGCAAGCGTGCCGGTTTCTTCCGCGATCTCAATGCCTGTCGGCTGGCCCAGGCCAAATTTTCGGGAATACTCATTCATTTTTTCAATGCCGATCTGATATCCGGCCTCAAAGAAGAAGTTGTTGCAAGAAATCTCGATGGCATGCACAACGCTGATATTGCGATGCGTGCCTGTGCTGCATCCGAGCTTTAGCTCGCGGTATCTTTGGTACCCCCCCCGGCCGCCGCAATAATAGGTAGTGTTTGCATTAAAAACACCTTCTTCCAGGCCGGTGATGGCGATGCCAGGCTTCATGGTAGAGCCGGGCTCATAAGCGCTCATCATTGCACGGTTCCACAGAGGTGCATTTTCCGCCTTAGAGAGCTCGTCATAATTTTTACTGTAGGTAGAGATATCATAGGTAGGGTTTGATACGGCGGCAAGCACCTCGCCGGTGTGAACGTCGATTACCACGGCGGCTCCGCAGAAGGGGTGATCAGGCTGCTCTGCTTTGAGCTCTGCAATCCGCTTTGCAAGGGCTTCGTTCGCAACTTTTTGGAGGTTTTTATCAATGGTGAGAATGATCGTGTGTCCCTGCTCCGGCTCCTTGACGTATTCTGTTGTGATATTGCCGTCGTCGTCCTTTGTAGTGCGTTTCACGCCGTCTGTGCCGCGCAGGTATTCTTCCATTGCCTTTTCGATGCCGTTTTTGCCGATGGAATCGGTTTGGAGATAGCCTTTCTCTTTATATTTTTCATATTCATTTTCACTGATTGCGCCGACCATGCCGAGGATATGGGGAGCAAGCGCGCCATCCACATATTCGCGGTATGGTACGACCTCAATCTCAACGCCCTGATAAAAATCGCTTTTTTCTTTGATTTCCGCTACCGTTTGGGTGGAAACATCTTCCGCGAAGGTGTATGGCGTGCGCTTACTGAACATCAGGCGGTGCATCTCATAGTATACGGAAGCAATTTTGCGCGCCTGTTCCGGCGTATATTCCTGGAGGCTGTATTTTTCAATGAGCGCATCCAAGCAATTCTGCGCGGTTGCATAACTGTTAACATGCAGGATTTCATCTGATTTTAGGTAGGCCACATCACTCTCCCGATTCTCCGGGAAGGCAATTTTGCCGCTTTCATCATAAATCAGCGGAAGGTTGTCAATCCATTTTTCCCCTTTGGATTCCAGCAGCTCAATGAGGCTGTTGACGAGCTGATTACGCTGCGCAATCTCATCTTTATTATCAGCAGGGAATTTTTCTGCTGTGAATGTGATCGAGTTGCCCTGCCGGTTGGTCACAAGCGGATTGCCGTTGCGATCCAAAATTTCGCCGCGTGCCGCCTCCACCCGCGTGCTGGCGGAGCTGATGGACTTACCTTGTTCGGCATATTCGGCGCCGTGGACAAGTTGCAGCTGAACAAGGCGGCCTGCAAATAGAAGCAGGAATACGCCCAGCAGACAGACAGAGATGATAACGCGGGAGGTACGTTTGTCCTGATTCATCGGTTCGGCCCATCCTTTCATGCTCAAAAATGTTTTCGTAAAAAATCGTAAAAGACACAGCGGTTAGAAACTGCTGTGTCAAAAATGCTCTGTTCATGGAAACCGCCGTTTTGGTGGCGATTGAGTCAACCATCTGGTTGGCGCTCATGCAGCGCGTCGGATGGAAATCATGCCATCTAGAGGATTACGGACGGCTCTTCATTTGTAGAAAGCGGGTTTTTCAGCTTCCTGCCGAGCGCACGTAGGGGGAAGAAAAAAAGGGGCAGGAACAGCACCGCATACAAGCTTGCGGGCAGGTAAAAGCGCACGAGGGCGCTCACAGCGCCATCATAACCCGGAATCACCAGAAAAACCAGCCAATAAAGCAGGTTGTGCACCAACGCCGCGCATGTGGACAGGAGCAGTGCCGTGACAAAATTGACCCGCATCAGGTAGTGCAGCAACAACCCGCAGATGCAGCCGATGATGAGCAGAACAACGGCGTGGAATCCATCTCCACGCGTGCCCACGGCATCCCAAAGCATACCGGCAAACATGCCAAAGCATGCGCCTGCCATTTCACGCTCCAACATGGCAATACAAACCACAAGCGGAATTAAAGGCATCGCGCTGACGCTATATATTCTAGGCAACAGACCGCCCGTGTTTTTGCAGCAGGGATACGAGCAGGATGATTACAGCGAGAATTCCCCATCGCAGGTAGACCTGCTTTTTTTCCTTTTTCACCATCGAAGGCCCTGCCTTTCTGCAAGGATTCCAGCGCGCGCTCCCGCCATTATGGCGCGCTGCTGCCGGAAGCGTTTTGCGCATCCTCCGCCGTTTTCTGCCCCTCAAAGGCAGTGATGATAAAAAAACATCGTGCACTGCGCTAATCTCGACGCCCGGCTTGACTACCGCATAAGCGGAAATATCATACGTATTATTTTTTACATCCTCCACTGTGCCAATAAGGATGCCCTGCGGGAAGAATTCGCCTGCGCCGGAGGTCTGCACAATTCCGCCTTTGGAAACAACGGTTGAGCGCTCCAGGCCGGTGAGCTGACATTTGCCCTCCCGGGATAATGCAATATCCGTGCCGAGGACACCCTGCTCATTGGTGTTGGACTCTTCCGCGCTGACGTTAACTGATGGATCAAGGATTGTTTTCACCGTGCACCCGGTGCTCCATACGCGCTCCACGCGGCCAACCAGATACTGGCCGGAAATAACAGGGTCGTTGGGCTCGACCCCATCGGAGGAGCCCTTATTGAGCGTAAAGGAATAAAATAAATCCGCTGAATCGCGCGCAATGATCGAAGCGGGCGCCATCTCCCAATCCTGATGGGCTTCTTTCACGCCCAAAACGGATTCATAGGAAGTGATCTGACGCTTCATTTCGTCATAATCAACCAGTTTTTTTTGATAATCCGCTATCTGCTGCTTGAGCTCGTCGATCTCCTTTGCGTAGGTGCCTGCGGAGACAAAGCCGCCGGAAAAATTCCCGATTTGCTCCGACACATAGGCGGAAAGCCGCTGCAAGGGGGAAAAAACCGCCCCAAGCAGAGAGGAAGAAGGCGACGCTCCGCCATGGGAGGCCGCCGCAATGATAATCCCAATCATCAGCGCGGCAAGGATGCCGAGCAAAATCTTAAAACGCTTGCTGTGAAAGAAACGCTGCATAAAAATCCCTGCCTGCCTTCCGAGTCAGGCCCAAGGGGCCAAGGGACTCAGTTGTAATCTCTGGTGCCGGTGATGCCGAGCACATCGGATTCCAGACACATGCCGGTGCCGTCCACCACGCAGTCCAGAGGATTTTCCGCCACATGAACGGGCATCTTCGTCTCAACAGCGATCAAACGATCCAGCCCGCGCAGCAGCGCTCCGCCACCGGTGAGCATAATGCCGTGATCAATGATATCCGCAGAGAGCTCCGGCGGTGTTTTTTCAAGTGTGGCCCGGATCGCATCCAAGATTTGGTTAACCGGATCCGCCAGCGCCTCGCGGATTTCCTCGGAGCTTACTTCGATGTTTTTCGGCAGGCCGTCCATCAGGTTGCGACCTTTGACGTCCATTGTGCCTTCGCCTTCATAAGGGTAGGCAGAGCCGATTCTAATTTTAATCTCCTCTGCTGTGCGTTCACCAACTAGAAGATTATATTTCTTTTTGATATAAGAAATGATCGCTTCATCAAAATTATCGCCTGCAATGCGCGCGGAGCGAGAGGTGACGATATCCCCCAGGGAGATGACGGCTACCTCGGAGGTGCCGCCGCCGATATCGACGACCATGCTGCCTGTTGCTTCGCTCACGGGAAGGCCGGCGCCGATCGCCGCGGCCATCGGCTCATCGATCAGGCTGACGTATTTCGCGCCTGCGCTGCGGGCCGCGTCATGCACGGCGCGCTTTTCCACCTCGGTTACGCCGGAGGGGATACAGATCATTACGCGGGCACGGTTGAAGGGGGAACCGCTCGTTGCACGGCGGATAAATTCCTTGAGCATATCGGAAGTAATGTCAAAATCCGCAATTACGCCGTCCTTCAGGGGGCGGACTGCGATAATGGAGCCGGGGGTACGGCCGATCATTTCTTTTGCTTCAATACCTACCGCCACAACGCGGTTCGGATTAGAACGGACGTCTACCGCAACCACGGAGGGCTCGCGGGTGACAATCCCTTTACCTTTTACGAATACGAGTGTGTTTGCAGTGCCAAGGTCAATGCCGATATCCTGTGAAAATAACATGGCGTTCAAACTCCTTTCCAAGCGGGGCGCCGGAGCCCGGCTGCACCCATAACATATATTATTATAACCTTAATTAAAAACTTTCTCAACCGCAAATGGAAAAAACCTGTGCAGTTTTTCGCCTGTTTTCGCCTTATTTTCTGGCGAAATTCTATATCTAATCACACTGAAAGAAGGAGCAAATGGGGCGGATCTACAAAACGGCACTGTTCACCCCGTATTGGGAAAGGCGCCGCGCCGTTTGCGCAATGGGAAGCCCCATCACATTAAAATAATCGCCCTGGATGCTTTCCACCAGAAGGCAGCCGTAACCTTGAATCCCATAGGCGCCTGCCTTATCCATTGGCTCCCCTGTGGCGATATAGCTGCGAATTTCATCATCCGATAAAGCGTAAAAGCGCACGGTAGTAGCGCAGGAGAAGGCTTCTTTTTTGCCGTTTTCACCCGGTAGCGCGACGCATACGCCAGTATATACGGTGTGTTCATGCCCGGCAAGAGAGCGAAGCATAGCGAATGCATGCGCTTCATCCTTCGGCTTTCCGAGAATGGCGCCATTCCATACCACAATCGTATCTGCGGCAAGAATAAGCTCGTCTTCCGCGGCATGCTGTGCGGCGCATGCAGCCTTTTGCGCAGCAAGCTCCGCCACCGCCCGGCCAGGAGGGAGAGCGGGATCTAGGCGCTCCTCAAGCTGCACGGGCCGCACAGAGAAAAGATAGCCTGCGTTTTCCAAAATTTCTCGCCTGCGCGGGGAAGCGGAGGCTAAAATGAGCTTCATAATCCATCTCCAATCGAGTGAAAAATCAGAATAAAACCTATATGATAGAATAAATGCTCATATAATGTGATGAGGATTGGGCACATGACCCTTTTCGGGTTTATCGGCCGGTGGAGCCAAAGCCCCCCGCTCCCCGCTGTGTTTGTGTAAGGGTATCCACCGCCTCTATGACGGGGCAGAGGATGGGCAGAACGGCAAGCTGTGCAATCCGTTCACCGGGCTGAATTTGATAGGGCTCGTCGAATTGGTTGATCAGCCCTACGCACACCTCGCCGGTATAATCGCTGTCAATCACGCCAACGCCGTTGGCAAGCGCAATTCCGTGCTTGATGCCGAGCCCGCTGCGGGCAAATACGAAGCCAGCCGTCCCTTCTGGCAATTCAATGGCAATGCCGGTGGGAACCACCGCATGGCCCCGCGCTGGAAGCAGCAGGGGAGCGTCGATGCAGGCGCAGAGATCCAGCCCAGCGCTGCCCGGTGTGGCACGCTGGGGGAGAATAGCGTTTTCGCGCATTTTTTTTATTTTCAAGGTTGTCATAGCAAGGGTGCATCCTTTCTATCTATTCGGTTTTTGGCTTCTGTGTAAGAGTATAGGGCGGTTTTATCGTGTTTCAAACAGAGAAATATGCCGCCCGTCCATTTCTTAGGCCGGCATCTTTTGTGTTCCCAATTTAACCGGTTATTCCACGCCGCGGAAATAGAGTCCTCGTGTATAAGCGCCGTTTGGCGCGGTTCCATTTTGATATTGGGTGAGAATCCCGACGCATTGCTCCGGCGTTTCATGGGTAAAGTACAAAAGTAGGAAATCGATCTTCTGAATTTCGGCAAGTCGATCCGCCAAATAGATCGGGCGAGAGTTGAATAGCTCGCTGCATCCATCCATGCAAGAAACCGGGAAACGAACGCCCTTCCGATCGATTAAAACCCCATCTTTTCTGCATGAACGGCAGGATTTGCCGTTGGAAATGGGGCAGTTGCGGGTGAGCATGAGCGGAATGCTGCCATATGCGATCAGACCGCGCGGCATTTCTCCACCTAGCGCAGACGCCTGCGCAAGCGTTAGCTCGAAGGAGAGTGTGGCCTGGCTTAGCCCTATAGAGGCGGCTTGCTCCAGCGCCTGTGTATTGAACAGGTTGAGCCCGAAGCCGCCATGGATGAGAAATCCGGCCTCTCGTGCCATGCGGACAGCGTCCAGCGTATGCGCAAGCGCTGTTGTTACACCTGCCTGCTTGGCTGCCTTTAAGCTCGCACGGACAGCGCCTTCCCTGCCAAACAACCCGCGTGGGATTTCCACCGCAATAGGCGCCCCGGTCTGCACCAACGCCTTGAGCTTTGGCGCGGGGGTGTGGAGCGGAAGATAAACGCAGGCGAAGGCGCTCAAATCCGGCGGAAGCTGCCCTTCGTCTGCAAAACGCGCGTAGAATCCAGCAGGCGCCTTCGTTTGATGGGTAGGCGCCTTCATAATGCCGGATTGCACTCGTTTCACAGCAGGCTTACCCAGCAGGCCGGTAAGCGCTGCCAGCGCCTCGCGCCGCAACGAATTGAGGCAGGAGAGGGGAGCGCTCAGGCCCGGCGCAAGGTCACAGTAAACCGATTGTGCATAATATGGGGTGCCGCCGCATTTGGAGAGCTGGCGCGTCACCTCCACTTCGGTGAGCGGACGGGTCAGGGCCGCCTCCGGCAGTTTTTCCGATTGCACACGAGCGCTTTGGCCGCGTGCCTCAGCGGTCAGCGTGAGCGGGATGCCCGGCCGCATCGTGAAAGAGAAGGCAACGCCGATCAACGGCCGTTCTTTTTCATAAAGATGAGAAAGCTCCTTGAGCACAGGAGCCGCTGCCGATACATTCTCTCTGCTCCGGGTGCCAAACATGGCGCGGCCTCGCTGCCCGGTGTAGTAGCCATCGGTGAAGCCGGAGCGAGAAAAAACCGCCTGAAGCTGCCGGGAGAGTGCGCCTTCTGGCTTGCCGTTTTCAAGCGCTTGGCGGCAGGCTGTGACCGCCGCGGCAACGTATTCCGGCCGTTTCATGCGCCCTTCAATTTTAAAGGACAGCACGCCAGCCTCATGGAGCGTGCGGATGTACGGAATCAGGGAAAGATCTTTCAGGCTTAGGTCAGCTCCCGTGCCGCCGGGCGCGGCAAAGGGGAGGCGGCAGGGCTGGGCGCAGAGGCCTCGGCTGCCGGAACGGGAGCCAAGCATAGCGCTGAGATAACATTGGCCGGAGACGCACATACACAGCGCGCCATGGATAAAAATTTCTAGTTCAACTGGTGACTCGGAGGCAAGCGCCGTGATTTCCTCCAGCGTCAGCTCGCGGGGCAGCACCGCGCGGGTGAAGCCAAGGCCTTTGAGCTCCTCCAGGCCCGCCAGCGTCTGCACCGACATCTGGGTGGAGGCGTGCAGCGGAATGCCGGGCGCGCAGCTTTGCGCAAGCCTGGCAATGCCAAGATCCTGTATGATCAAAGCGTCGATACCGGATTCACAGCTCAGGGCGAGCATGTGCTCCGCATCTTTTAACTCCGCATCCCGTACCAGGGTGTTGAGCGTTAAGTATACCTTCACGCCGCGCTCATGGCAATAGCGAACGGCTTCTTTTAGCGCTTCATCGTCAAAATTCTCCGCATTGCGGCGGGCATTGAGCAGCTTGCCGCCCAGATAAACGGCGTTCGCACCGCAGCGAACTGCGGCGGTGAGGGCTTCTCTTGTGCCAGCCGGGGCGAGAATTTCAGCCTCTGTTCGTTTTCGCATGTTTCGCATGTTTATTTTTTGCCGGTTTCGGCCAGCTTTGCGCGCAGGTTTTGAATTTCGCGGTTGAGGCGGTCCACTTCACGGCGGGAAACTTCCACCTCCATACGCGCGCGGGCCGAATCCTCAAGATACTCCCGGATTTGAGAGCGAAGGTTATCCGCACTGCTCTCTGATTTGCGATAGGCGTCCATTGCATCGAGGGAGGCGAGGATTGCCGCCTGCGTGAGGGAAAGCCGCTCATTTTCATGCATCAGGCCGCTGATTGTTTCGTCCAGCTGGGCGCCGAGGGACTGTGTGTATTCCACATCGTCCTCTGTGGTGACATAATAATCCGTGCCGCAAATTTGCAGCCTGACTCTGTTCTTTTCCATACCTAAAATGACATCCTTTCTAACAGACGGTTTCAAAAATAATGCGGAATCGTTTCTATCGTGAAAAATAGGGCCGCATTTTAAAATACGCATAGATGCCCTATTGGTTATTATACTATAGATTGTCCATGCGGGAAAGAGGAAAAACGCTTTTTTCTCAGGAGATGCAAATGGAACGAGCAAATCGATTTTTTACAGGTATGTTCCCGTAAAATTGTGTAAAGCTAAAGGGGATAGCACTTTTTTATGAGAATTTTCAATGCAGGAGAATGAAATCATCCCTTATAGTTGAAATTATTGGAATATTCATATAAAATAGATAAAGCAAATGGATTTAAAATCTTTATTGACAAAATTTTTTGGAGGAAACATATGAAATATACACTTTCTAAGGAGCAGGCAAATAAGCTAATGACGGCTAAGCTTTCCCACTTCTTCGGCGTGACGCCGCAGGAGGCTTCCTATGAGCAATTCTATAAAGCCATTGCCATGATCGTGCGGGATATGATGAGCGACGGCCGCACGGAGTTTGAAGAAAAGGCCGATCAGGGGAGTGCAAAGCATGTTTACTACCTCTGCATGGAGTTCCTGATGGGGCGCTCTCTAAAGAATAATCTCTATAATCTCGGCCTGACCGACGTGTTTAGCAGGGTTCTGGCAGATTATGATATTAAAATGGATAATCTTTATGAGAGCGAGCCGGATGCGGGCCTCGGCAACGGCGGCCTAGGGCGGCTTGCCGCTTGTTATCTCGACGGCCTTGCCACGCAGGGATACTTGGCTACCGGCTATTCGATCCTCTATGAGTATGGCATTTTCAAGCAGAAAATTGTGGATGGCTGGCAGACAGAGCTGCCGGATTTTTGGCTGCCAGGCGGTGAAGTGTGGCTGGTGCCAAAAGAAGAGTGCGCCATTGAGGTGCGCTTTGAGGGCGAGATCGAAGATCAATGGGATGGCTCCTATCACCATACCGAGCATAGAAACTATAAACCGATTATGGCGATTCCAAACGACATGTATGTGTCCGGCAAAGACGGCAGAGGCATCAGCGTGCTGCGCCTATGGACGGCGAAAAGCGCCCGGCCTTGATATGACGCTCTTCAACCAGGGCGACTATATGCGTGCCATGGAGCAGAACGCCATGGCGGAGGTGATCAGCAAGGTGTTGTATCCGGCTGATAATCATCCGGAGGGTAAGAGCCTGCGCCTGCGCCAGCAGTATTTTCTGGTATCCGCCTCTGTGCAGGATATTGTACACCGCCATCTGCGGCAGTATCCTTCACTTGATAATTTTGCGGATAAGGTAGCGATTCATATCAACGATACGCACCCCACTATGGCAATCCCCGAGCTGATGCGTATTTTGCTTGATGAGTGCGGCTACGGCTGGGATGATGCCTGGCGGATCGTAACCAACACGTTTGCCTATACCAACCACTCAGTGATGAGCGAAGCGCTCGAATGCTGGCCGGAAGATCTGTTTCAGCGTATGATCCCGCGCATCTATCAGATTACCAAAGAGATTGACAACCGTTTTCGCGCCTTCGTCTGGGGCGCGACCGGGGATGCGGATCGGGTGGAGCGTATGGCGATTATCTCCAACGGCGTAGTGCGTATGGCAAACCTGTGCGTGGCCGCCTGCCATAGCGTAAACGGCGTTTCGGCCTTGCACAGCCAGATTTTGAAAGACAGCGTTTTTAAGGATTTATATGGCTTGACGCCGCTGAAGTTTAAAAACGTGACCAATGGCATCGCGCACCGGCGCTGGCTCTGCCAGTCGAACCCGGCCTTGAGCGGGCTGATCACCGAGTTGATTGGAGACGGCTTTGTCCACAATGCCGGAGAATTGCTCAACCTGCGTAAATATGTCGACGATAAAACGGTGCTGGAACAGATCGGCCGTGTGAAGTTGGAGAATAAGGAGCGCTTTGCGGCACTTGTCAAAAAGGCAAACGGCATTGCGCTGGACCCCACCTCAATTTTTGATGTGCAGGTCAAGCGGTTGCATGAGTATAAACGGCAGCATCTCAACGCGCTGCATATTTTAGCGCAATACCTGATGCTTAAGGAAAACCCCAATATTGATTTCATCCCCCGCACCTATATTTTTGGCGCAAAGGCGGCGTCCGGCTATTTTATGGCAAAAAAAATTATCAGCTTTATCTGTGCGCTGGCGGATGTGATCAACCGTGACCCGGTGGTGAAGGATCGGATTAAAGTCGTCTATATGGAGGATTACAACGTAACAATGGCGGAGCATTTGATGCCCGCCGCCGATATCAGCGAGCAAATTTCCCTAGCGGGCACAGAGGCGAGCGGCACGGGCAACATGAAACTGATGCTAAACGGCGCGCTGACGCTCGGCACGCTTGATGGAGCGAATGTAGAGATCCGTGAAGCGGTTGGTGATGAGAACATGTTCCTTTTCGGCATGACCACGCCGGAAGTGAACGACCTGAAACGCAAAGGGTATGACCCCAACAATTATTATCTAAATAACAGTGAATTGCGCCGCGCGATTGACGCGATGAAACTTGGCATCAATGGTGTGTCTTTCCCGGAAATTGCCTCTTCCCTGCAAAACAGCGATCCCTATATGGTGATGGCGGATTTCGATGATTATCGCCGCGCCCAGCAGCGGGTGGCCCAGACTTGGGCGGATCGTGAGCAGTGGAACCGTATGTCCCTGATGAATACGAGCGGGGCGGGGCGTTTTGCGGCTGATCGTGCGATCGAAGAATATGCAAAGGATATTTGGCACACAGGAAGAGCGACGAAATAAGAGATTCCCCTAAACGGGCAAAGATGTGTTTTTTGATGTCTATTCAGAAAGGGCAGATGCAAAAGTTTTTCATTTTGCATCTGCCCTTTTGCAAACCTTATTAAACGATCTTGTGCTTCTATTTTCTGAGGTAACAGCTTTTCCGGGCCGGCCTCCATCAACGCATTTGGTTGATATACTCTAAAAATGATGGACCATCCGCTCTTCTTTTACTGTGAAAAGCGAATTTAACGGAGGATGCATAGGTTAAAATTATTTGCTGATTGTGCCGTGAGTTATTTTAGTTTTACATATTTTGCGCTTACAAAGCCCTTCACACCGTTGGAAAGCTGCACCTGATACCAGCCGTTTTGTGCGCTGCCAATCACGGTAAAGGATTGCCCACGGCTGAGCGTGGTGAGAACGGCGGCAGAGGTGGATGCAGATTTGCGGACATTGACTGACGTTAGAGCCGGTGGAGTAGCCGGTGCGGGTTGTGGGAGCCGGAGCAGCAGGCTTCGTGAAGGAAACATACTGGGCGCTTACAAAGCCCTTTTTACGCCGTTGGAAAGCTGCACTTGATACCAGCCGTTTTGTGCGCTGCCAATCACGGTAAAGGATTGCCCACGGCTGAGCGTGGTGAGAACGGCGGCAGAGGTGGATGCAGATTTGCGGACATTGACGTTAGAGCCGGTGGAGTAGCCGGTGCGGGTTGTGGGAGCCGGAGCAGCAGGCTTCGTGAAGGAAACATACTGGGCGCTTACAAAGCCCTTTACGCCGTTGAAAGCTGCACTTGATACCAGCCGTTTTGTGCGCTGCCAATCACGGTAAAGGATTGCCCACGGCTGAGCGTGGTGAGAACGGCGGCAGAGGTGGATGCGGATTTGCGGACATTGACGTTAGAGCCGGTGGAATAGCCGGTGCGGGTTGTGGGAGCTGGAGCAGCAGGCTTCGTGAAGGAAACATACTGGGCGCTTACAAAGCCCTTCACACCGTTGGAAAGCTGCACCTGATACCAGCCGTTTTGCGCATTTCCAATCACGGTAAAGGATTGCCCACGGCTGAGCGTGGTGAGAACGGCGGCAGAGGTGGATGCGGATTTGCGGACATTGACGTTAGAGCCGGTGGAATAGCCGGTGCGGGTTGTGGGAGCTGGAGCAGCAGGCTTCGTGAAGGAAACATACTGGGCGCTTACAAAGCCCTTTACGCCGTTGGAAAGCTGCACCTGATACCAGCCGTTTTGTGCGCTGCCAATCACGGTAAAGGATTGCCCACGGCTGAGCGTGGCGAGAACGGCGGCAGAGGTGGATGCGGATTTGCGGACATTGACGTTAGAGCCGGTGGAATAGCCGGTGCGGGTTGTGGGAGCTGGAGCAGCAGGCTTCGTGAAGGAAACATACTGGGCGCTTACAAAGCCCTTTACGCCGTTGGAAAGCTGCACCTGATACCAGCCGTTTTGTGCGCTGCCAATCACGGTAAAGGATTGCCCACGGCTGAGCGTGGCGAGAACGGCGGCAGAGGTAGATGCAGATTGGCGGACATTGACGTTGGAGCCGGTGGAATAGCCGGTGCGAGTCGACTCAGGCTGATCCTCTGCCCCATCAATGCGTACATATTCTGAGCTGACATATCCCGTTTTGCCATCCCCAAGGCTTACATGATACCATCCATCCAGAATGCCAATAATTTTTACGACATCCCCTTGGCTGAAAAAGGCGATTGTTTCACTTTGCAGAGAGGGCTCCTGACGAATCCGAAGGGATGAAGCGGTAACTCTGCCATAGTGAAGTATTTCATCCTCTGCGTCCCCATCCGGATGGGTTAGCCAGGAGGTAAGGTTCTGTAGAATGTGCTCGGAAGCTTGTGATAGGGACCATGAACCCAGACCCTTTAGATTATATTGATGGATTAGCTTAATTTTGCTGCGCAGGGAACGCTCGTCCTCAAACCATACGGTGTATCGACCGGGCGCAAGCGCTTTACCGTTCACAATATATTCTTTATCGCCCTGCTTTACAGTGAATTCTGCTTTTGGAGACTGGTACGTCTCATCATAAGTGATGGTCGCATTATAGTCGGGAAGCATCCGGCTTAATACATCCAAACTGATTCCATGCCCTTTGAGATTACCATCAGAGCTCCAAATTCTCCCATAAAATGGAACTCCTAATACGATCTTTTCAGCGGGGACATAACGCCGCGCATATTGAATGGAGCGCTCTACAAAATTATAACTAGCGACAGGCCCCTCTGAGCTGCCATTCCAACTTTCATCATAGGCCATAATCATCAAATAATCGGCGTATTCTGCCAAGCTTTTATAATCGTAAGAGCCGTGCCACCCGGTTGTCCACCCCTTGGGATTAGCGGCCACAGCTACAGATACCTCCTTTTCTCTGGGGATTCTTTGCCGAAGCGCAGCTACAAGGCGCGTATAAGCGTCTTTTTCTGTTTCGGTAACATTTTCAATATCCACATTTACGCCATCCAGCTGGTATTGTTCAACGTAATCTGCAATTTGCCGCGCCAACCCCTCCGGATCCCGCAGGGCAAGCTGGCCTGCTCTGCGATCCCAATGATTGCTCAGCATGGGCACCACTTTAATGTTCATACTGTGCATAGCACGGATTAATTCTGTGCTGATTGGGCCGAGTGCCAATTTCCCGTTTGCGTCAATATCGAAATAGGCTGGAGTAACGGTTTGAAAGGAGCCGACCGTTTTGACCAAATTAATTTGTTGCGCGATACTGCCCCCGTAAAGGTATGTCATATGAAATGGGAGCTCGGCCTGCACACTGTTTGATGCGCTCAACAGGCTTTCCAGCCGGATGGTATCAGTCAATTCTGATCGCATTTCCTCCAGATTGGCTGCAAAAACACTGTATGGGATGGAAGCAATTAAAATTCCGGATAGAATAATTTTTACAGTTTTGATTTGGAATTTCTTTGTTTGTGATAGAACGGATTGGAGGGATCGTTGCACACTTTCTTTTCGTTCTGCTGAAAATAAATCCGATCCGAATTCTACATTTTCAGGCAGAATGGTGATGATAAGGTCATAATCGTTATCTTGATGCCTCTGTATTGAATATTGCCACATTGTATTACCCGCCTTTATTGAGTTTTTTATTAGTATATCCATATCAAAAAAGAATCCGGCTGGAATGATACGGAAACAAATGTCTAAAATGGGCTGATATGGATGCGGTTTGCCCCTATGCCATCATAAAAAATAGCCGGTAAGCGTTGTATCTCTGTGATCCCTTAATGAAGGCAGGCCCTGTTTTGCTATTCGCTGCGCTTCGTAATAAAAACACAACCGGTAGCTGGTTGACCTTGTAAGCGACGTATATCCCTTTGATTTTTATGATTGTGACAAGCGTTGCTCTATGGATTGGCTCACTTTATAATAGAAACAAAGCACCGGGTTGATTTTCAACCCGGTGCTTTTAGATTGCCTTTCTTTCAGACGAAACCCGCCCCTTATAACACAGCGGCGAGCTGATCAAGCTCCTGATCGATAAAGGCATTTTTTTTCAATCGGGGCTGACGGACTTTGCCTTCCTTTAGCACAGCATAGGGTTCGCGCATCGCTTCCAGTTGCTCCAGTGGATTGGCGCTGAGGATGAGCAGATCCGCATATTTGCCGCTTTCTACCGAACCGGTGATATCCGCAATGCCTAGAATTTCCGCGTTGGAAAGCGTCGCAGTGTAGATCGCGTAATTGGGAGAAACATGCATCATCTTCTGAAAATACCAAACCTCGCGCCACATATTGTATTGTGTGACGAAAGGGCAGGAAGCATCGGTGCCCATGCCGAGGTGAATCCCCGCCTCCATGGCGGTGCGTACCCCTTCACGCATTCCATCCAACACTACCTCGCTGTTGTAAACGCAGAGCTCATTGAGCTTCGTCACCTCAGGGGAGAGGCGGGCGAGCGGCAGGGCAGGCGAGAAGGTCATGATAATGCCGCCATCCCGCTCTAGCAAGATTTTTTGCAGGGCTTCGTCAAATCCAGCGCTGTGCTCCACCGTATCCACGCCGCCTTCAATGGCAACGCGCATTCCGTCCGGGCTTTCCGTATGCGATGCAACCTTCATGCCAAGCTCATGCGCACGGTCGCATACGGCACGTGTCTGCTCCAAATTCATCTTCAACTCGCCTGGGGAGCCCTTTTTCTTCGCATCCATCACGCCGCCAGTGACACAGATTTTGATGAAATCGGCTCCCGCCGCATGGTGCGCATCAACCAGCGCCCGCAGCTCCGCCGGATCGGAGGCGGTTTCAGCAAACGTGCCGTCGCCATGCCCGCCAGGCACAGTGATGGCTGTGCCGGAGCAATACATCCGTGGCCCGATCTTCTGACCAGCGCGCACAGCGTCGCGGATGCGCAGGTCAGAGCCGCAGAAATCGCCCACCGCGCGCAGCGTTGTGACGCCGGAATCCAGCTCAGCGAGCACGTGGGAGGCAACCATGGCATCCAGCACCTTGTGGCCGAGCTGGGTATGTACAAATTTCAGCACCGCTTTTTGCGAGCCGCCGCCCCCTAGCACTTTGCTGGGCATTCCGGTGCCGAAAAGATGTGCGTGCATGTTAATAAGCCCCGGCATGATGTATTTTCCGGTGCAATCCATTATTTCTGCACCGGTGCGGTCGATATTGCCGATGGCGGCGATTTTGCCGTCCTCAATCAACAAATCTGCCTTTTGGGCTTGGCAGTCCGGTTTTCCGCTGATGATGAACCCGCCTATGAGCGCTCTTTTCAATGGTAGCTCCTTCTTTCTGAATCAATTAGATGAAAATAGATGGAAAGGCCGCCTTCCGTTGCTCTGAATCCCGAAGGGAGCCTGGACAAGCTTGTGCGTTGGGCACGAACCGTTGTCATTCTTATTACAGCATAGTTTACAGAAATTTTCAACTGCTGAGCGCGTGAAAACAAAAAATAGCAGAAAAAGTGAAACAGACTGGTGCGAAGCTTACACCACGTTTCCATTGTGGATCTATGAGCGATAGGCCTTCATAGCAACATAAGCCAAGTACAACAATAAAAAAGCCTTAAACCTCTTTTAATCAACAGGTTTAAAGCTTTTCGGCAATGGAAAGGTGAAAGGATCGGCGCCGCTCGTCTGAGCAAAAAAACTGCGGTGCGCAAATCACGCACCGCAGGTGTGGAGCGGGAAACGGGATTCGAACCCGTTTGAAGCGTTTTTCGATGTTATGAGATATTGCCAAAAACAACGTAGTATCAACGTTTTCTGTGCTTTGCGTTTTCAGATGTTCCATCATATTTCAGCATGTTTTCAGATAAATAAACACCAAATAAGCACCAGATTTCATCTATGCTTTTTTCTTTCCGAGGTCAAGTGAGGCGGCGATTGCTTCACTCGCTTTTGCCTGCGCCTGAGCGAATGCATGAGCGTAAATATTCAGTGTCGTTGATGCCTGAGAGTGACCAAGTGCAGCCGATACCGTTCGGACATCAGTGCCGCTGTTGATCAGCAGGGTAGCGTTGAGATGACGGAAGCTGTGGATATTGACATAGCGCAAATTATTTCTCTCGCAAAACTTCCGCAACCAATTGATCGCCGTTGTGTGGCCCATATGAACTGCTTAATTCCGTATATGCAACCAATGGATACTTTAAATTATGGGATAACGACGATTGTCTCCTGATGTCTGAGGGTGTCGGTGATGGTTGTTCCCCCAAACTTGTAGACGAGGTATTACAAGGGTGTCTGCGGCGTTCCCTGTTCGATCAGGGAGTGTATCAGATGTTCAGCGTATTGACTTCGCCGGGTATCCAGCGGCGGTTCCTCCGGATTGTGGGGAACAGCCGCCCTGACATACGTATTTTCAAAGAATACTGGCTGCTGGATACGGGCAACAAAAAAGACGTACCATCCAGTGTTCTTGGAAAGCTGACCTTTGAAAGCATTTCCCGTAAGGAAAACTCAGTTAAAAGTAAGGATAACCCCCTTAAAAGTACCGGAAATCAGGAAGGTAAAGGAAAGAAAAGTAAAGAAGAGATATATATATGCGCGCGCGAGGGAATCGGGAATCTGAAACAGGTCTCTGCCTACTTCGAGGGAGCCTTCGGGCGGCTTATCGGCGGGAAGGACCGGGACATCATCGTCCGGATCGCCGGGGAGTATGACCCCGACCTGTCGTTGTGCGCGATCCGGCTGGCAAAAGAGCGCAATGCAAACAGCGCAGCCTATGTGCTCTCGATCCTGGAACGTTGGAAGGCGCAGGGCGTCACCCATATTGACCAGGTGAAAAAGCAAAATCAGAACGCAGTCACAAAAAAAATCAGCGCCGTCGGACTATACCGATCCGGCGCTGTATCAGGAGGAAGGTGATCTGGATGCCGTCTTCGGAAGATATCCAAAAAACAAAGGATGAATACGAGCTGCCGCCCTTGGAGCAAACCGGCACATGCCCCCATTGCGGTGCACCCATCCTGGGCCGGAAGATGTTTGGCGGCTGGATCAACCGGGAATGCGAATGCCAGCGGAAGGCCCGCGAGGAAGAGGAGCGTCAGGAGGCCGAGCGTGATTGCTGGCTGATGATCGAGCGGAACAAGCGAGAAAGTGGGATCCCGCCCCGGCAGCGAGAGTGCACGCTTGCATCCTTCGAAGAACGGGAAGGCACGGGCAAGGCCTTGCAGGCTGCCAGGCGGTACATAGAGGTATTCGCGGAGATGTCCTCTCGCGGGGAGGGCCTGCTCTTTGCCGGGCCGACCGGCTGTGGGAAAACACATCTTGCCGCGGCGATTGGGAACGCGCTGCTGGAGGATGGGCGCCGCGTCGTGTTTAAGCGAGTGACGGACCTGTATTACGAACTGCGCGGATCCTTCGACGGAGGAAACAGTGAGACTGATATTATTACCCCATGCCGGCAGGCTGACCTGCTAATCCTTGATGATCTGGAGGCCGATGCACCGACGCCTTGGACGCGCAGCGTCCTGCAATCCCTGGTGGATTACCGCGTCAACTACTATCGCCCGATGGTGGTCACAACCAATCTGCGGGACGAGGCGGCTCTACGGGGAGCAGTTGACAGCCGGACGGTGGACCGTCTGGAGGGCTGCTGCCATCGGTTTGTAATGGCGCCGTCATACAGGAGGATCCGGCATGATGATTAGGTTTGTAATCCCCGGGGAGCCGCAGGGTAAGGGCCGGCCAAAATTCAGCCGGCAGGGAAACTTTGTGAAAACCTACACGCCTGCGAAGACGGAAAACTATGAGGCGCATATCAAGGCGTGCTTTATGGCCTCCGGCGCTGGCATGATCCCGCAAGGTGTTGAGATCGGCATGGAGATCACAGCGTTTTACAGTATCCCGAAGTCCACCAGCAAAAAGCGAGCGGCTCTAATGCGCGAGGGGGTAATCCGGCCGGCCAAGAAGCCGGATTTCGACAACGTAGCGAAGGTGATCTGCGACGCGCTGAACAAGATCGCGTATTACGACGACGCGCAGATTGTGGAAGCTGCGTTCGCGAAGTTTTACGCGGACGAGCCCAGGGTTGTGGTTGGGCTGTGGAGTTATTGAATAATTGTGAAAAAAGCGAATCGAAAAGTGTTTGGTTCGTAGATAAACACTCGAGTTACGAAATCTTAATCAAAGGACCGAGGAACGGAGGCAATCCGGCATCCGGAGAAGTGCCCGGAGTGCGGGCAGAGGATCGTTTATCCGGAAAAATGAAAGGAGATCAACAACGATGAATGTCATAGAAAGAAAATATTATACCTGTGAGAAATGCGGGAGGATGTCCCAAAACGAAGAAAAAATCAAAGAATGCGAAGCGTCACATTTGATGGTCAAGGAAGATGGCACAATTGAAGCCATGTATCGAAAAGGGGCAACATGTCCGGAAATCTTAAAGATTGAGATGGCAGATGGGTCGTTTGCGACATATCAGTTTGACAGGCGCGAAGAAGCGAAGGAGTGACCACCATGTCCGACATCGACCCCGGCAAGCTCCGTGCCGTCCAACGCCTGTGCAGCCTTAAACCGCCGGCAGATAAGCCGCAATGCCCGGATGAACGGTGTGTATGGCTGCTGGATGGCGGGCTGTGTCCGTTTAAACGTTGTGTGAGGAGGGATGGGTTTGACCGTCAAGGAAATGTCCCAACTGTATTACCTGAATCGGGAGATTGTGCAGTTGGAGCGGCAACTTGAAGAGCTGGAATGTCTGGCCGAGAGCACCACGCAGGTGATCACCGGCATGCCCCACGGCAGCGGCACGTCGGATAAGGTCGGACGCTTTGCCGTGCGGATCGCTGACCTGCGGTCAATGATCGACAACCGCAAGGCTCGCTGCTGGGATGAGATGAACCGGCTGAATGCGTACATAGACGGGGTGGAGGACAGCTTGACACGGCAGATATTGACCTTACGGTACGTCAACGGCCTCAGCTGGCAGCAGGTTGCGGATAGCGTGGGCGGAGCCAATACCGAGTACAGCGTTAAGCATATTTGCTACCGATATCTTGCGAAGAACTGAAACTTGGCTCAAATGGCACGCCACGCTGTGATATCATACAGTTGATGAGATATGCTTAATCTCATTCATTCTTTTTTTTCCTTTCTCCCGCCTTCCCCCGGGGCGGCAATACCGGGGACTATCGTGGGGCAACAGGTCGAGACCGGCGGAGGCCAATATTCCGGCAATTTAAACCAACACCAGCGGACTTTGCCTTTCTCAGGTGGTTCGCTATTTTTATGAGTTTTAAATGAGGTGGTGAGGACAGTGTCCGAACAGCTTACGCCACGGCAGGAACTTTTTTGCAGGGAATATATCATCGACTACAACGGGAAGCAGGCCGCTGCCCGCGCCGGCTACTCAGAGAAATCAGCGGAAACACAGGCAGCAAGGCTGCTAAGGAATGACAAGGTTCTTTCGCGCGTGCGGGAATTGCAGGCGGAGCAGGTCAAAAGGCTATCGATCTCCGCCGACTGGGTGATCCTCAAGTTAAAAGAAACGCTCGATCAGAGCATGGCCGCTGTCCCAGTGATGGTCTGGGACCCGGAACAAAAGTGCAAAGTGGAATCTGGGGAATATGTGTTCGACAGCAAAGGCGCAGAGAGGGCCTTGGAGTTGATTGGTAAGCACATTGGAATGTTTACGGATAAACTCTCAGTTTCTCACGATACACCCGTCATCATCGATAACATAGGTGACCACGGTGGCTGAGATTAAGCTTGACCGGGTGATTGCACCCGCCTTCTATGGTCTCCATCAGGATATCAGGTCCGAGGGACACACACATTACGTCCTCAAGGGCGGGCGCGGAAGCACAAAGAGTTCCTTCACATCGATTGAAATTATTCTGGGGATCATGCAGCACCCCGATGCACACGCAGTTATCCTGCGCAAGGTCGGGAACACGCTGCATGATTCTGTTTTTGCGCAGATGCTCTGGGCCGTATCGGCTTTGGGCGCGCAGGAATATTTCCGACCAAATCAAAGCCCCCTGCGGCTAACATACACGCCCACTGGGCAGACGGTCCTGTTCCGCGGTGCCGACGAGCCCATGAAACTCAAATCCATCAAGCCGCCCTTCGGATATTTCCGCTACATTTGGTATGAGGAATGGAATCAGTTCGGAGGAATGCAGGAGACGCGCAGCATCAACCAGTCCCTCATGCGCGGCGGGGGAGCGATTTACAGTTTTTTACACATACAACCCACCGGAATCCGTTCGGGACTGGGTGAATGAGGAGGTGCGCGCCAACCGGCCGGACCGTCTGGTCCACCACTCCACATACGAGGGCATTCCGGCCAGCTGGCTGGGCGAACAGTTTTTCATCGAGGCCCGCCATCTCCAGAAAACGCAGCCAGAACGCTACCGGCACGAATACCTTGGCGAAGTCACCGGTACCGGCGGCGAAGTGTTTAAAAACGTCACGCTGCACAGAATCACCGACGATGCAATCAAAACGATTCGACCGGATCCGTCGCGGCCTCGACTGGGGATATGCGGTGGATCCGCTGGCATATATCGTCTGCCACTACGATAAGACCCGGCGACGGCTTCACATCTTCCACGAGCTGTATAAGGCCGAGATGAGCAACCGGGCGGCCGCCAGGCTAATCCGGGCGGAAAATACGCTCAATCAGGAGATCATCGCGGACAGCGCCGAACCGAAGAGCATTGCCGAGATGTATGAGTATGGATTGCGGGTAATCGGCGCCCGCAAGGGGCCTGACAGTGTCAAACACGGCATTGACTGGATGCGTGACCTTGAAGAGATCATCATTGATGACCAGCGCTGCCCAAATGCTGCGCGGGAGTTTTTAGGATACGAGCTGGATCGGGATAAGAATGGTAACTTTAAGGCCTCCTACCCCGACCGGGGCAACCACACCATCGATGCCGTCCGTTATGCGACGCAGGATGATCAGATCAATGTGCAAGTGAGGTAATGCTATGTACATCACCAACATGGAACTCATCAAGCAAAAGCTGACCGCTGAGGGCAGGCTAAGCACGAGCGATATCATTAAGCAGATCCTCAAAGATGAGGATGCGAACCCTGCAAAGCGATACATGGCTGTTGGTAAGCAGTATTACGACGGTGCTCACGATATCCTGCAACATGATTTTCGGCAGTCGTGGGTTTATGACGAGGTCGGGACAGCAGCAGGGATTGACCGCTCGGGACACCTCATCACGAACGAGAACAATTCCAACCACCATAATGTCCACAACATCTATCAGCAGCAGGTGGATCAGAAAACTGCATACATCGTCGGGAAGCCGCCCAGCGTCACGGTGGAGGGCGCGGAAGATCATTCAGAGTTGAAGTCCTTTGAGGACGCAGTCACCGCCGTTACGTCGGATGAGGAGTTTGCGGATACGCTCAATGATTACGTTACCGGTGCGAGTAACAAGGGTGTAGAGTGGCTACACGTTTATTACGATAAGGCGGGCATGCTGCAATATGTCGTCACACCCGCGGAAGAGGTCATTCCCTTCTATGATTCGGTCTACCAAAAAGAGCTTGTTGAGCTCATCCGCTACTACTCGGTCGCAGTAGTGGCCGATGGCAAGGAAACGCTGCGCAAGAAAATCGAGTGGTGGACGAAAGAAAACGTCACCTACTATGAAGAATCGGAATCCGGCGACTACATTCTTGATCAGGCCCGTAGCCTAAATCCCGCCGCGCATTGGTATAAAATCACGTCGAAGGATGGCCTTGTCACCCGTCGGGAGCCGCATGGCTGGGGGCGGGTACCGTTTATCCCGCTCTACAACAATGGCCGGCATGCGAGCGATCTGACGCGGATCAAGGGCTTGCAGGATGCATACAACCTCATATCCTCCGCCAGTACAAACAACCAAATTGATTTGGTTGAGCTCTACTGGATCGTGCAGGGCTACGGCGGAGAGACCGCGAAGGCCATCCAGCGCAAGCTGCAAATGAACAAGGCGGTCAGCATCTCCGACCCGCAGGGCAAGGTCAGCGCCGAACAGGTCACGCTGGGCGTGCAGGATCGCCTTGCCTGGCTTGATATGCTGCGCAGCGACATGTACAGCCTCGGTATGGCGATTGATACGACCGCCGATAAATTTGCGACGGCGCCCTCCGGCGTGGCGCTCAAATTCCTTTACACGCCGCTCGACCAGAAGGCGAATATGCTAGTCGTGAAGCTCAAGCGGGCGCTGAAAGAATTCATGTGGTTTGTCGCGCAGGATATCAACCTGAAGCAAGGCACAGACTACGATAGTTCTCTCATTCGCGTGGACGTGAACAAGACGGTCATTACGAACGACGCGGAGACTGTAACGATGATCCAGCAGTCGCAGGGGATTGTTCCGACACGATCCTGCTTGCAAAGCACCCGTTTGTGGATGACGTAAACCAGGCCTTAAAAAAGACCTCGAAAAGCAGCGGGAGGAAGCAGCAAAACGCTTTTTGGACGGCGACGTCCCCGCCGGGAGATGGAGAGGGTGAAGATGAATGAAGTCCTCGGATTATTGGGAAAAACGGGCGCTGGCACGAGAAGCGCAGGCCCGAAGAATTGCAAACCGGGAGATTGTGAAAGACATTCTTCCCGCCTATGACCGGGCGGCCCGGCAGATTACAGAGAATGTCAGGCAAATCTTTGAGCGCTATGCAAAGGACGGCGAACTGACCGAAGCGGAAGCCCGTAAGCTACTCAACGTCCGGGAAACCGAAGAGATACTGAACAAGCTCCGCGAGGAGCTGAAGGAGATCAAGGACCCACAGCTCCGGCGCAAGGCATTGAACCGGCTGAATGCTCCGGCCTACGCCGCGCGGATCAGCTGGCTGGAGGCGCTACGGGAGCAAATTTATGCGGAAATGGCAAAGGTGTCTGACAAGGAAATTGAAACGACTGGCAAGGTCATATCCAAATCTTACGAGCGCACCTATTACCGTTCTATTTTTTGATACGCAGGTCGGCACGGGATTTGCTTTTTCCTTCACGCAGCTGCCGCAGCAGGCGATTAAGACCGTTCTGGGCGAAGCTTGGAGCGGCGCGCATTTCAGCCGGCGAGTATGGCACAATACGCAGATGCTGGCCCAGGAAGCCGAGAAGGTGATTACATCTGGCATTATCTCCGGGGCAAGCGTCCCGCGCATGGCGAAGCAGATTGAGGATGTGATGCAGACCGGGAAGTATGCGGCGACGCGGCTTATCCGCACGGAGGCCAATCGGGCGTATAACGCGGCAGAGCTCCATTCCTACGAGGAGACAGAAATCGAAAAGTATGCCTATCTCGCCACGCTCGACAGCCGCACATGCGTTGTCTGCGGCAGGCTGGACGGAAAAGTATTCTCGGTAGAGGAAGCAAAAGAAGGGGTCAATTATCCACCGATGCACCCGAATGACCGCTGCACGACTGTCGCATATTTCGATGAGCTTGGCCTAGAGGGCTTAAGAAGGCGTGCAAGAGACCCAAAGACGGGTGCAGCAAAAATCGTCCCGGCGGATCTCTCCTGGGAGGAATGGAAGACCGGAAACTATACAAAACCGAAGAATAGTGGTATAATACAAGCAGGACGTGATGCAATGAAGATGGACATTGCAATTGACGCGCTTACCTCGTGTCTGGTTGATACTTCAACGGGAAACGTTGTCAAAACTACATTTTCAAAGGCAATTTCCAGCGATTTAAAAAGTGCGAAATCAAAAGACGGTTGGTTATTTAACTGGACTGACCCAGATCTCGCAGCTGACGACATCTACAAACTGACGGTAGCCGGGAGCGAAGAAATCCAGGGCATGATTGCATTGCAATATGAGGAACGCGATAAAGCTGTTTATGCGCATATTGCGGAGAGCGCCCCGTGGAATCGAGGAAAGTCCAAGCGCTATGAGGGCGTAGGCGGTCATCTGTTTGCGATCGCCGCGCAAAAATCTATGGAGAAGGGCTATGGCGGGTTTGTCTTTTTGGATGCAAAGAACGCGGATTTAGTCCGACATTACGAGGAAGCGCTAGGCGCTCAATTCTTGGGGATCGCGCACCCTTACCGTATGATTATCGACGAGGAAGCCGCCGCGAGGCTGCTTCGAATTTATACTTTTGATGAGGAGTGACCAAAATGTCTGAGCAGGAAATGGAAGCGATGAAAGCTTTAGATGAAGCTGCAGAGAAGGCTGGCGGATACCTTTCGCCGTTCTTTGATTCGAAAACACACTACGATTACCGGAAGATCCTCGCCTACTGCCGTGAAAAGGGCATCGAGCCGCCTGATCTGACGATCCGGGAACTTCATCAATTTATCATCGAGCAATAAGCGAAGAGAGACTTGCGGGTGCAGGCCTCTCTTTCTTTTATGCCATGCCGTTTTTGAGGTGATCATTTGAAATGCCCATATAACCGAAAATCCGAGACGCATTATCAGCGCTGGGCGCAGAAGTACGATGAGGATTCACAGTCTCCCAAGGGAGGAAGCCAAATCGATCAGTATATTTTTGAACTGGAAGATTGCCTGAAAGAGGAGTGTGGAGCTTGGCAAAATGGCCGGTGTTGCTATGCGTCTGTTAATCTCGAAAACACTTAAAATTATGGATCTCGCTAACAGGGGCGACGCAGCTTTTGCGCCGTCCTTTTGTTATACAAAAATCCGCTGACCGCGGGCGTAAACGGCGGAGCGGTGCGGGATGCGACCCCGTAAAAAGCGTAGCCGCAGGAGGCATGCATGGAAAGAAAATTTTTGGAATCCCTTTGGGATAGAAAAAAGAGGCCATTGATAAAATCATGGCTGAAAACGGCAAAGACATTGAGGCGCAGAAAGCCCTCACCGCCGCTGAAACGCAAAAAGTGACGGCGGCAAACAACACCATCAAGCAGCTGCAGGACGCCGTCAAGAAATTCGACGGTGTTGACGTTGAAAAAGCTCAAAGGTGATCTTGCCGCCCTCCAGCAGAAGTACGACGCCGACACCGCGAAGCTACGACTGGACAATGCGCTGGATGTTGCTATCATCGACGCGAAGGGCCGTAGCACAAAGGCAGTCAAGGCCTTTTTGGACTACGGCAAGCTGAAGCTGAAGGACGACGGCACGATTGATGGGCTGGACCTCGACACTCTGAAAAAGAATGAGCCGTATCTTTTCGAGGCCATCGAAACCAACATTATAGGGGGCGGAGATCCAGGCGGCGGAAACGAGCCGCCGGAGGAGGGAGAGCCGCCCAAGGATTACGCCGGTTACAAAAAATGGCGTGAGAAACATCAGTAGTAAAGGAGTATGATTTATGCCCAACAAATTTTTGACCCCTGACATCATTGCGAACGAAGCGCTAATGGTCCTTGAGAACAATACAGTAATGGCCGGTCTCGTCCATCGGGATTACTCTAAGGAGTTTAATCACGTGGGAGATACCATTACCATTCGCAAGCCCGCAAAGTTCATCGCTAAGAACTTTGTTGGCGAAACGTCCGAACAGAGTGCCACTGAAGGCAGCACGACTGTTACGCTCGACCATTTCCGCGACGTAACCGTCCCTGTCACCTCCAAGGAGCTTACGCTTGATATCAAGGATTTTTCCGCCCAGATTGTAACGCCCGCCATGCAGGCGATCTCTCAGGCGGTCGACAGTGATATCATCGCCGAGGGAATCCGAAGCGCAGGCCGTACCGTGGCAGGAACTGCGGACGCAACTGATCTGAAGGATCTCGCTAATATCGCCAAAGGGTTCGATCTTGCGGCGGTGCCTGTTGCAAATCGGCGTCTGGTACTTCATCCGACGCACAAATACCGCTACCTGACCACGGATAACCTTACGAAAGTTGCGTATGCGGGAACTGGAGACGCGCTGCGCAATGCAGAGCTCGGGCAGATTTACGGCCTCGACACCTACATGAGTCAGAATGCGCCGGATACGCTTGCCGAGAAATCCGGTACGGCGACAGCTGCAAAGATCACCTGCACAGCCGGAGCGGAGACAGTTGCGCTGTCCGGCGTCACTGCGGCGACAGGCACTATCAAAAAAGGTGATGGATTTATCCTGGATGGATATCTTTATCGCTTTGCGGAGGATAAGACAGCAGCCTCCGGGGTGGTTGAAAGTATTGCTATCGACCAGCCAATCCACAAGGCTGTAGCAGAGGCGGAGGATATCTACCTCATTCATACGACGCATTCTCTGGCTTTCCACCGCAACGGCCTAGCATTGGTTACGCGGCAGCTGGAGCTTCCGATGGGAGCATCCAAAGCCTCCATTGCATCTGCGGACGTCTTTGCAGTTCGCGTTGTATTTGATTACGATTCCACCCATAAGAAGGATACAGTCAGCTTCGATGTTTTGTACGGCGTGAAGACGCTCAACTCGAGCATGACTACAAGGCTGGTGGGGTAATGGACGAACTGCATGAGCGCATGCTGGAGGATTTATATACCCTGATTGGATTCGAAAACGCTGGAAGGGAGGAGCTTTGCTTTTTCCTGCGATCTGCCGAGGAAAAGGCACTCCGATTCACCCGGCAGTGGGAATTGATCGGCGGCATGCCCACAATCGTCGTGGAAATCGCCGCCGATCGGTTTCGCCGGCAGGGCGCCGGGCCGGAGGTCGCGCAGCGAGTAGCAAGCCTGACTGACAACGGCCAATCTGTGAGCTTCCAGGCATACGCGGCGGAGGCCGTGCCATCCTCCGGTTTAACGGAGAGCGAAATGCAGGCGCTGTGCGCCTACAGAAAGCTGTGGTAGCATGAAAATCCCCGACAAATTCAAAGACATACAGGCAAGAGTGTTCCAGGATAAAACCGTCGAACACTTCTTGCCCATTTCTTCGTCCGGCTCGCTTGGAACGCCCACATCCCAGCCGGCCGATGCGCCTTCTGGAAGATACCAGGTCAACTTTATGCTTGTAACAGACGACCTGAAAGCGCAGGAGTGGGGCCTCAGCATCAACCGGGATGCAGTGATGACGGCATCATTCCCGCCACCGGTCGAGGAAGGGCATTTTATCAGATACAATGGGCAGTTTTACCGCGTTACCGGCGTGCAGCCGTTCGACGCTTACACCCGATATCTGCTAAAGGCGGTGGATATATGAGCGTGGAAATTAAGGGCCTCGACAGCCTGCGTAGGAAATTACAATCGCTGGGCGGTGAGCTGGAGCAGGCGACGGAAAAAGGCGTGGAGAAGGCCACGAAGACCGTGCAGACGGCCGCAAAGCTGCTCTGCCCGGTTGACACTGGTTATCTGCGCGAGAGCATCCAGACAAATTTTGCGTGGCAGCCCTCAGGTGAATACGTCGGTACAGTCGGAACGATCGTGGAATACGCCCCGTATGTCGAGTTCGGCACCGGCCAGATGGGCGCTGCGTCTCCGTCCCCACCGAAGGCACCCCTTAGTTTGGGTTATCGTGAGGACTGGAAAGGCCAGTTCGCACAGCCGTACCTCTATCCCGCACTGGTCAATAACCGTGACCGCATCGTAAAACATCTGGAGATTGAACTCCGCAAAGGCATCCGGGAGGCAATGAAATGATTGACATGGAACAAACTGTATACGATATCTTGACCACCACCCTGACCGGAATGAAATGGTCCGTGGGCTTCCCGCAGGATTTTCGCGTGCTGGACGACGGCCTGGGCAGCATCAAGCAAATGGATAACTCTGTGCGCACGTCGACCTCCTCCGGCATTGACCGCATCTCCAACGTGGCTGTGCAGGTACAGGTCTGGGCCCCTACACCAGAGCGGCGCAACGAGCTTGACCGGGCGATCGATGCGGCGCTCACTGCCCTTGGCTTACCCCGCAGCACTTTAAACCACCTGGAGGAGATATTGCCGGGCGCAATCCCCGCATACCGTTCCGTTCTGCTGTACAGCGGTGCGTATGACAATGTGACAAAACAATTTTACATCAAATAAAACAAAAAGTCAGGTCCTGCATGGGCCTGAGAATTGAAATTACATCAGATAAGGAGTTGATTTTATGGATGGGACTTTCTACCATCGGCACAATTTTAAAAATGGGCGCACAATCTTCATCTCTGACGGAAGTACCCGATCTACAGGACTTCCCCGACCTCATGGGTGCGCCAGATAAGATCGAGACCACGACCATGAAAAATACGTCCCGCACTTATATTCCCGGCCTGAAGGATCCCGGAGATATGGCGTTCAACTTTTTGTATTCCGGCATGGGGGCGAGTTCGAATTACGCCATCCTGAAGACCGCACAGGATTCCGGCGCTACACAGTATTTCCAGCTGGAGTTCCCGGACAAATCCGGCTTTGCGTGGCAGGGTAAAGTGACGCTATCTGTGCCCGGCAAGGGCATCGGTGAAGCGTTGCAGTTCACGGCGAATATCACGCCGACAAGCGAGATAACGGAAATTGAAACCGAATAAGGAGGTCATGAAACATGGCGGCATTCTACATCCTGGCTGTTGACGACCGGGAATATAAACTCAAACTCACCACCGCGTCCAAAATCGAAGCGGAGAAGCGCCTCGGCTTCTCGCTATTGGAGGCTCCAGAGAACATCACACGGGCGGAAACCTTCGCGGTCATCCTCTGGGCGGCCCTCCAGAAATATCACAGGACGATGACCCTGCCGAAGGTCTATGATCTCATCGACGAGATGGAGGACAATGGCTGCACGATCAGCGAGAAGGCCGATCTGCTCTTGGAGGTCATGAAGGTCAGCGGTTTTTTTTCGCAGGAGGATCTGCAAGAGATGGAAAAGAAGCAGGAGACGGAATAACCTACCGAACTGTAACGGAACTGATAGAAACCCTGTATCCGCAAGCGCTGGATGCAGGGCTTTCCCCAGATGATTTTTGGGAGATGAGCATCGGCGAGGTTGAGCAGGTCATAGCCACCCGGCTCAAACACCAGCAGGAGCAGACGAAGTCGCAGGCTACGATGCTTTGGAAGCTCGGCGATCTGATCGCATTTGCTGCACATGATCCGAAGCATTACCCGCCCCTGCACGAGGCATTTCCCGGCCTGTTCCAGCCGCCGCAGGAGCAGCAGACGGACTGGCGCGTGATAAAGGCCCGTATGGCATCCTACAGTGCCGTGAAAAATGCGAAAATGAGGGGTGGTGAAAGCCATTGACCGTAGAAGAATTGCAGGTTGTAATCTCCGTCAAGATGGAAAAGATCGATGCGAAAATTAACAACCTGATCAAGAAGTGTGATAGCCTTGGCGCAAATGCGACGAAGGCTGGAAGGGGCACCGACAAGCTGTCCGACGCCTGCACGAAGCTCAAAGACCGGGCGGAGGCCGGCAGCGCGGGCACACAGAAGCTCTCTGGATCCCTGAAGGTCCTGAAAGCGGGCGCGGCCGTCGCCGCGATCACAGCCGTCACGAAGGCTGTAAAACGGCTGACGGACGCTTACGCGGAAACCCAGGCGGCGCAAGTCGGGCTGGAAAGCATCCTTGCAGCCCAGGGGAAGGACGTATCGCAGGCAAAAGCTTGGTTGCAGGAATACACAAAGGATGGCCTAATCCCCCCTGGCAGACGCCTACACGGCCTATAAGAACCTATCCTCCGCCGGGTACGCGGACGACCAGACGCAGAGCGTCCTACAAAACCTGAAGGATTCGGCGGCGTTCGCCCGGCAGGGGTCGCTCACGATGGGCGAGGCGGTCAAATCTGCGACGGAAGGCATTAAGAACGAGAACAGTATCCTGGTCGATAATGCTGGCGTTACAAAGAACCTCTCCGTCATCTGGGAAGAATATGCTGCGTCCATTGGGAAGGGCGTGGGGAGCCTCACAGCGGCCGAAAAACGCCTTGCCACGGTAGAAGGTCTCATGCGGGAAACCGCGTTCCAGACCGGCGACGCGGCCCGTTATGCCTCAACTTTCGCCGGCGCGCAGGCGGCGCTGAAAGCGCAGACAAAACAGCTCTCCAGTGCCCTTGGCTCAATTTTCGCCCCGGCGATGCAGGCGGCGTTGCCGTACCTGACCGCACTGGCTGAAAAAATGACCGTGCTTGCCACACGCGCAGGGCAGGTCATGGCCGCACTGTTTGGCATCAAACCAACGCCGATCAAGCAGCTCTCCGCGAGCACGCAGACAGTCTCTGCGGGGCTTGAGAAGGCCACAAAGAAGGCAAAAGAACTGAAAGGCCAACTGCTCGGCATCGACGAGCTGAACGTCATCGAGAAGGCCGACACAGGTGATAGCAGCGGCAGCGATACCACCGGGAGCACTGGCGGCATGAGCACAGGTATCCCGATCAATAGTGCTCTGTCCAACGCGGATAATGTGATTGATCCGAGAATTACGGCAAGGGCGGAAGAGATCAGGGAGAAGCTGCGTGAGGTCAAAGACTTGATCCAGACCTATAGCCCGGCCATCAAGGGTGTGGCGGCGGTTGGTGCCGCAGCGTTTGGTGCGGCCAAGATCAGCAAGTGGTTTGGGTTGGCCAAGGCAGCAGTGGGCAAATCGCCTTTACTATCCAAGGGCGTGAAGGCACTTGGAAAATCGTTGCTCTATGCAAAAACCTCGTTTGCCATAACCAGAAATCCCTTAAAGGGGTTGGCGAATGGATTTAGCTCTCTGTGGAGTAGCTTCAAACATTTTATGGGTGGGCTGAATCCTATGGTGAAGATGGGTGTTGGCCTTGCAGCCCTTGGTGGTGAGGTTGTCGTTGTCAAAAACGCGGTCGAAGAGTATGCCCTGGGCAACCTGTCACTTAAAGATGCCCCGTTGCAAATCGATCCTACGGCTGCGGCCGCGGGCGGTGTTATGTATGCGACGTTTGGGCCGTGGGGGCTTGTTGCAACAGCGGTGGCGGGTCTGGCGGCCGGGATCTATGGTGTCATTAAGGCAGACGAGCAGCTCCGCGCGGAGGCGCTAAAAAAAGATTTTTATGACGGTGTTGGTACGAGCATATCCGACATTGCCGCGGGGTTTGGGAACATCACACAGGCCGTCATGGACGCTAACCAGCCAATTATTGATAATCAGGCCATCATCGACAACGCCAAAGAAAGCATCAAAAAAACCACATCTGAGATCGACGGATTGATATCAGGCATGGATCGCGGAACCATTAGCGTCGGTGAGGCTGTCCCGCAAATCCAGCAAGCTTTTGCATGCCTGGAAGAAAACACTAAGCAAATATTGGATAAGATTTATGATAACATCACCCGTGCATTGGCGGGGAGCGTTGGAGATACATTAATTTCCCTCGGCTATTCGATCCCGGAAGTAATGGGCTTGATAGACAAAGTGGTGGGAAACAGCAAAACTAAATTAGATGAACTAAAAAACAAGGCCGACGAACTCACCGAAAAGTTGATGAGCGGCAAGGGCGACAAAACGGCGCTTGCGGAGCAGTTGCTCGAGATCAACCGCGAAATCGCAAATTTAACCACAGAAGCCGATCCGAAAATCACAGCATTTAAAACAGCTATAAGCAGCATCACAATTGATAACCTTAATTTTAAATCTGCGGATGAGTTTGCCGCAGCAATTAAAAATATGGCTGAAAAAGCGGATGCTGCAAAAGAATCTGTAGCGCAGGCCAATTCGGCACTCATCAACAATTTAGAAACCCTCAAAAAGAGCGCTACAGATGCCAAAGACATCAAATATATCAGCGGAATCATCGAAAGCATCCAAAAGGATACTATAAAGCAACAAGGCGCTATCGACACTCAGATGCAACAGGTTGCCGATACAATACAGCAATCTTTTTATACGCAATACAAAAATTTGGTGCAAAAAGAGTCACCTGGGTGGTGGGAGAAATTTCTGGGGTGGATTACCCCTGCCAATACCCGAGATATGGTCAACGAAAGGGTTTTGGGGTACTTTGATGATTTGGATGACGCCTTCGCAGAAGTGTTTAACGGGTACGGTTATAGCTCGCTTACAGGGTATGCAAAAGGGTTGCTTGACAATGAAAAAGCAGCCGCTGCGCAGGCCCGGAGCACATCCGACTACATAGCACAGGGCTTTGCTGCCGGTATGCAAATTCACTCTCCCTCTAAGCTGTTTGCACAGTACGGCAAATGGAGCCTGGAAGGCTATGCCGACGGTGTCAAAGACCAAACACGACCGGCGCGTGACGCAATGAAAACTGCCGCTGAAAGTATCTAAAGCAGTTTCGAATCCTCTTTTTCGTATAACTCATTTAAGTCAATCGGCAGACAAGCGGCACAAGGTCTGACTGACGCATTCCGGAATCTTTCTTTCCCTCATATCAAAACCCCGCATTATGAACTGGATTACGACACGTGGGGCGCTGAGGGGGAAGCTTGGCGACAGATGGGCTTGCAGGGCCGCCCCTCGGTCAACGTCAAGTGGTACGCCAAAGGCGGCGTATTTACCGATCGCTCGCTTATCGGCGTTGGCGAGTACCCAGGAGCAGCCAGCAACCCGGAGATCGCAACGCCGCAATCCATCATGCGCGACACGGTCGCCGGTGTACTCCAGTCCGACCGCAGCAATCAGTACGACGTGATCTACCGCGCGGTGTATGCCGCGATCTCGGCGCTGGGGCCGGATTTATTCTCCCCCGAAGTGGTGGTTGATCTGGACGGTCGTAATCTAGGCCGTGGCAGCGCAAAGTACGTCAAGCAGGAGCTTATCCGCTCCGGCGAATGGTAAATAACAAAATCCTCCCTGCCACAATAGCAGGGAGGAACGGATTATTTTTTATTCTTTGCAGTCCATTCACTCCATGAAATGCTCTCTATTAATTCGCTTTCCCCTGTCACGGGATTTTTAGCTCTGCGCATGTGCGGGGAATCATCCTTAGAGTAAGAGACCGTTCCACATCTACATCCGTGATGCAAAGGTGGAAAATTTTTTCCTATTTGTGCCTCAGATGTATAAAATATTTTCTTGTCCATTTCGCCACAAATTGGGCAGGTTTTTGCATCCAAACAAGCCATAAATGTGTACTGTTTTATTCCGATTTGTTTATAGGAAAATAACTCCCGACTGTTACAGATTAGAGAAAATGCGTCGTGAAAAAGACGCGGCAAAAATCCCCTTTCTTCATCAGTGAGCGGAATGCGCAGTGCTCGTTCTGCCAACGGGCCAAGGCGGGGAACGGTAGCACCGATAAGATAAGTGGTGACTAAGATGGCCTTCATTTGATATTCGTATTCGGATAAACCTGAAGGAAGTTCCAATCTTGAATTCATAAAGCAATATATTCCATACGATTCTTCTTCTCTTAATTCAGCATAGCCCCCTGAGTTCCCATATTCCTCAGATTCGCGTGGAATGCGTTGTTCTTCCCGGTATATCTCTACACGCTTATACGCATCTCCGATTCTTTTCCGGCAAATAAGATCAAAGCATTCATCCTCAAGGTTTCTTAGTTTCGATTCCTCTGCAATCGCATACGCATTTAGTGCCTCTTTTCCTTTCTCAGTAATTATATACCCTATCGTTTAAAAAGGGAAATCTTCTAAAAGCTCTTCCTTCCACACGTTATCCTGAATTCTTTCAATCAATTCGTTTTTCTTTCCCGACACTTTCAAATTGAACTTTTTTGATATTTCTTTTAGTTGCGGCATTTTCAGCAAAGAGAGATCATCCGCGAAGGAAGCCTCTGTGAGCAGCTCTTCCCTCTTCAATTGAGCAATTACCCCCGGAAGATCGTCAGAGAACCTATTGATGATCCCAGTAAGCGGAGAGCTCGCGCTGCATCCCTTTGCTCTTTTCAAAACCTCCATTTTAACCGCCTCTGGCATAGCTTCTGGAGTTCCGTTGTCTTTTGTTTTTGTTATGATCTCCTGTGTTTCCCAATTCATAATTTTGGGGCCTGAAGGCTGAAAGAAGGAACCAGTTTGGTAGTTTTCGCAAACGTCGCACAGACCGTCTGCATTTACCTTTAAAAATAGACCTTTACGGCCACATTTTTTACATTTCAAGACAAAATCCCCCTCTCACATCACAAAATAAATGTAACACAAGAGGGGGATTTTGTAAAGATTTCAACCCACAGGCCCCATGTGGAGCCTGACAATCCAGGACGCTATGTACTGATGGGCAGCTTCATTTCAACCCACAGGCCCCTCGCGGAGCCTGACCCGTCCTCCAGCTGCTTGGTATAGACAACTACCGGATTTCAATCCACGCACCCGCGAGGGGTGCGACCTTCCCGGCTTTTGGGTTGCCCTCATAACGGTTATTATTTCAATCCACGCACCCGCGAGGGGTGCGACCAAAAAAAGTGTGTGCAAGCTGCGGCAAAGAGGTCAAATTTCAATCCACGCACCCGCGAGGGTGCGACCTCTGCAAGGATGACCATAGCCGCGTCCGTTACAAAATTTCAATCCACGCACCCGCGAGGGTGCGACCGGTGGAATTTGACGACATGATCCACCGCGTCATATTTCAATCCACGCACCCGCGAGGGTGCGACACAGTTCGTACGTTTCTCACCAAAAGTTCGAAAGTATTTCAATCCACGCACCCGCGAGGGGTGCGACCGCCTGGCCAATCATGGTGATAACCGACAGACAAACATTTCAATCCACGCACCCGCGTGGGGTGCGACGCCTGGCCTATCAGTTGATCATGTGGGTCATCAAATTTCAATCCACGCACCCGCGAGGGTGCGACGTATCGGTCTACCGTGACCGAAGAGACCCCTACAATTTCAATCCACGCACCCGCGAGGGGTGCGACTGCCGTTCGGGTAGTACTTCACGCGAGCGTTGTAATTTCAATCCACGCACCCGCGAGGAGGGTGCGACAGCAAACACAGCCAATCGCTTGCCTGTCTTTACTCCTTTATTACAGCATATTTTACAGGATTTTACAAGCATCCGACACATACAAAACGCGGAAACGGCAAAAAAATCTAAAAATCAGGTGCGAAACTCCTGGCAATTTCATGTTCGCTCAAGGTTCGCACCTGTTTTGAAATAATATTTACAAAACCTCTTGCCTTGTTACTAGTAACAGGAGGTGATAGATTGTCGCCAGAAAGCAGAGCCGAGTACATGAAAGAACGTCGCAAAACCATTGGACAATTTAGCGTCTCTATCCAAAGAGAGAAGCTTGATGCGCTCACCAAAAAACTGGAGACACAGAATAAAACAAAAACCCAATGGCTGAACGAAAAAATTGATGAAGAACTCGGCAAATAAAGAGAACGCCCACCCTCCGACCAAGAAGCTGTGGACGTTCCAACGCACCAGACCGTAGTCTGATAAATCTATTATATCAGGCTACCTCTGGAATTTCAACGAAGTTCAGGAGGTATTTTTATGCTCAAAACGAGAATCAAAGAAATCCGGCAATCAAAAGGCATGTCGCTGCGCATGCTGGCCGATATCAGCGGCACCAGCAAAGAATCCATCATCAATCTGGAAACTGGCCGCACCGATCCGAAACTCAGCACCCTGCTGGCCGTTGCCGACGCTCTGCGCGTCCCGCTCGCGGAGCTGTTCGACGAGCCACAGCCAGCACAGCAGCCCGACCTGCCGCAGAAGCAATATGACGCGCTCGCATGGGCGTATGTAAAAATTGCAGAGAGGTGTATCGCATGAACGATATGGAATACGCGGAAACCCTTGCCGACATGCTGCGCAGTTTAGACGATTCCACGTTGCAAAAAGCAATTGACGTTTTCGAGAAAGCGCTTGACGAAAGAAAGGAGCAGACAGCATGAACGAACTGAAAGTATTTGAGAAGAACGGACAACTTTTGACCGACAGCCGAGAAGTGGCAAAGATGATCGGTAAGGAACACTTTCATTTGATGAGAGATATTTCAAGCTATATGAAAGTCCTGAATGGCATTGAAACCGAGGATTCCGACGAATCCAAAATTGGATTCGTTAAAAACTCACGGCTGAAAATTAAGCCGTCAGATTTCTTCCTCGAAAGCACGTACCTGGACGGCAAAGGAGAAATCCGCCCCTGCTGCCTCCTCACCAAGAAAGGCTGCGACATGGTCGCAAACAAGCTCACCGGCCAAAAGGGTGTATTGTTCACCGCCGCCTATGTCACCGCCTTTGAACAGATGCGAGAGCGTATTAAAACCGGCAAAGCACTCCCAGACGACGAATCCCGCAAGCTCCGCGCCCGTGCAATGGCCTTGAATGCAGCCAACCGCTCCGCCCGGATGCTCATTGACGCTTACGACAGCGCCGGCATCCAGCCGAGCTACAAGGTGCTGGCCCTGACCGATCTTTACCGCAACGAGGGCCTCAAACTCCCTACGCCGCCGCTGGAGGTGGATGAGCTTACATACGACTTCACGGAAATGGCCGAAGCGCTTGGAATCCTGTCCGAAGCGTCCGGCAAGCCCCATGCGCAGGCCGTCGGCGCGATCGTCTCCACCCTCGCCATTCCGGAGCAGATGATCGTCCATGCACCCTATGACCGCAACGGCCACGCAGCAGACTACGACCGCTACAAGGCCCCGGTGCTCGACATGGTGCGCAATTGGCTCGCAGAGCACGGCAACCCTCGCCCGATCGCGGCGAAGGGTAAGAAGTATCGGGTGAAGTACGCCAGTTAAATTGTTGAAACCCTTGCATTCTCAGTATATGTACGGTATAATGTACATATACTGAGAGCAGGAGGCGAAGCAAATGACAAATACCAATATTACGAACCTGCGCAAGAATCTGTTTGAGTATATTGACCAGGCCATTACCTACAATGACGTCATCAATGTCAATACCAAAAAGGGAAATGCGGTCATCATGAGCGAAGAGGAATACAACGGCCTGATGGAAACGCTGCATATCGCGGCGGTTCCCGGACTGACAGAGGCCATCCTTGAAAGCTCGAAAGAGCCGCTTGACAGTATGGCAAATGCGGATGATTTGGAGTGGTAGGGATGTATGAGGTCAAGCTCTCAAAACGCGCGCAGAAGGATTTACAGAAGCTCAAGCAGAGCGGGTTATCCAAAAAGGCTAAGTCGCTGGTCGATATCCTGAAGGAAAACCCGTGGCAGAACCCGCCGCCCTATGAAAAGCTGGTGGGCGATCTCAACGGATTTTATTCCCGCCGGATCAACGTCCAGCATCGGCTGGTGTACAAGGTCTATGAAGATGAAAAAGCGGTTGCGATCTACAGTATGTGGACGCACTACGAATAAGGGAAACGCCCGCACTTGTGATCAGGTGCGGGTTTGTCTTTGAACTTGGCGTATAAAGCCATCTAACGTTAATCTGTTAAATTCATCCGCAGTACGCCCGTGCATCTCTATCATCGGAGGAAGGCATTCCTGAATCTTATATCCAACAGGCGTTAAATCATAATCAAAGATATAAGGATTCACGGCATATTGATGTTGCTTTTTTGTTATAAGCGCAAGTATATCTTCTCTCGAATAAAACATTTTCGGTATGGATATATCTAACGCATTCGATAGCTCCTTTTCATCGATGACCTCTAGACATAATAGCTTATAAGCTACCTCCGCGATCCATGTATAGGGCATTGAGGAAGTGAACATTTGAAGGCTTATTTTTTGATTTTCAATTGATTTTATAATCCATGAAAAATCTTCTTTGCTAATTTTCTTTCTAAACAATTCAACTGATAATGCCTCAATTTTAGAAATATCTACATGAAAATAAATTCCATAAATTTTATACATTTGCTTAGACTGTACCTGTAAATATCGTAATTTAACATCTGAAGATGACAAATTGGCTTTTCTTTCAACTATATTTTTTTTACTGTTTAGTTTTGCACAGCCGATCGATTCAAGATAAGTCCCATAATCAAATGAATAAATGCCCTTCGTCAAAAGGTTTATAATATTATAATCGGCGACAAAGCTACATTTCACATTCCAAAAAGCTAATTCCTGTAAGCTCTTAAGAATGTCACGATTCATTTTTTGGAGTATCTCCATTGCCTGTTCGGCAATAATGCGATCATATGATCGTCCTTTACTAAAAACATGATCCACCGCCAATTGAACCAGCGTATCGTGAACCACGCTGTCATCCGTGGAACTGGCCGTTTTCATTGCGCTGCCTAGCATATATTGCACTTCTGGCTCCGCGAACTCATTGATTGCTTCCGGTTTCTTCTGGTGAATTTGGGCCAAGATCTCATTGAGCACCGGTTCAACACGTTCCCAAGCTTTATCGGATGCCAGTTTGGTGAGGTATGGAAGTTCATTCCTATAAATATCCATTGCGATCTCTTTTTTTGCATCTGCATAAGAGATTCCATATTGATTAATATCTCTGCCGGCCTGCAGATTGTTATCTCCTTCTACCGATTGTTCACTTTTCAACGTGGATATCACCTACCGCCTGGTTATTGTAATTCCCCTTGATCCGTTGTCTGTTGTTGCTGTTCGTCGATACGCTGTTCCTGATTTTCACGATGTTTGACGCGGCATAAATTGACACGCACAGCCCTATAATCGATACCGGCAGGCTGATAATCGTGCAGATCGCTGCGATCATGTTTAATGTTTCAGTCAAGTCAATTCTCCTCTCTTTGTCGTTCTTCCCTATTCATCCCATATTCTACCTGAATCTTTTCCATTCGTAAAGCCGTTTCGCAAAACTTGCCAAAAAAGCACACTAGAGCTCTTTATAGGGTTCACGGTGTGCTTTTCTCATACCTTAAAAGGAGGTGATCCCCATCATCTACGCAATCGACGGCAAATCCTTCCCCAAGCCGCCCTCCAGCTGTGAGCACACCGTCACGCAGGTTGTCACCAAGGCCAGCCGCACCGTGGGCAAGGGCGCGCTGCTCAACAAGGAGCTGCTTGCCGAGAAGGAGAAAATCAACTGCGTCTGGCTGTACATGACTGCGCGGGAATATGCGCAGCTCCGCCAGATGGGCGCAGGGAAAAATTTCTTCCGACTAAACTACTACGACGCCACCACCATGACAAAGAAGACGAAAGAGTTTTATGGCTCCGACATTACTGCCACGGAGGTGAATGGCTTGGATCGGAATGACATCCCGCAAGGCTATCAAACCGTCAAATGGAGCTTTATAGAAAGGTAGGCGAACTCCATATGCTCACCGTCCCCCAGGAATTCCACGATTATTCGCGCGCCTCTGAACGCCGCACGGACCTCATTGTCCGGCTCGATCCATTAAGCTGGCCGACGGGCATCAACGCCCACGGCACCGCGCACAGCCTTTGTATGCCCATCCAGTGGGACAAATCCCCGCCGCACCGTCTTTATGCCACGGGAGAGTACAACCGCACACCCCTCGACGGCCGTGCCCTCGTCAACGGCTGGGCCGGGCAGGTCTACGGCTATCTCTCCAACGCCCTGTCCGATCAGGACGGCTTGTTTATGAAGGACACTGTCAAGCTCAGCTGCACCCGCAATGGCGGTGCGATCAGCGTTTTGACCATCTGCTTTGATCCCGCAGCCAATGAATACGCCGTAGACTTTGACGTCACGATCGACGGTGTATCATCCACGGAAACTTACCACCAGGAATGGCACATCCGCAACAATGACCAGCCCATTGTGTACATCACCGGTATCCGCGCCGCCTACGATACCGTCACGGTCATGGTCAGCAAGTGGAGCCATCCCTTCCACCGGGCACGCATCCGCGAGATCGCAAACGGCGTGCTGTTCGAGGCCACCGGAGATAGCCTCTACTCGTGCAACCTGATCTCCGAATCTGATCCCACCAACCAATCCATCCCCACCGGCGAATGCGCCCTGGCCTATCCCGATCCGCAGGGCATGTTTGACGTTGCCAATCCCAACGGCGTGGCATCTGCTGTCCGGTCGGATCAGATCATGACCGTCTGGATTGGCGTATCCGACGGGCAGCACAAGCCTGTCTATGCCAAAGTCGGCGCCTACTATTGCCCCAAAGCCACCAGCAAGGGCGGTACAGGCGAGCTGCATGCCGTGGATATCCTCGGCAAATTGCAGGGCGCAGCAAAGCCCAACGCCCGCTCCCTTGACCACCTCCATAATCAGAGCCTCGCGGATTTCGTGCTCGGCCTTGGGGCCAGCCCGTGGATCCCGGCGACGGATTTTACAGGATCGGCCCCGACTGCCTTTGATAAAGGCACAAACCGCCTGGAGTGCCTGCGATATGTATCACAATACCTGCACAAGCTGCTGTATGTCGACGCGGACGGCAATGCCCGGCTGACCGCCATGTCCCGTACGCCGGTTGCCGTAATCCCGTTGGATCAGTCCTACGAGCATCCGTCCATTGAGGCCCGCGAGGAGCTCGGCGGCATTGATTACACCTGGCACCGGTATGAAGATACGGGCGAAGAAATCCTTGCGGCTACCGCCGCCATACAGACCGCCAAAGGCGTGCCTGTCACTTACACGGCGATTACGGAGGAGCCGGTCGCATACACCCGCTGCGAAGTGGAGCATCCTTACGCAAGCGACTTTGTTGTGACACTGGTCTCAGCGACCTCCTATGCAATCCGGATTACTGTCAGGACGGACGCTGTGTTTACGGATCCGGATGAGTACAATGTCACGGTCAGACTGTACGGCAAAAAGATTGAGGATCAGACAGGCTCCGGCACGTCTGAAAAGGACAGCGTGGTCAACAAGGAGCAGAACCGCATGTCCGTCGACAACCCAATCCCGGTCGGCATACTCGATCGGCTCACCTGGGGTATGTATCTCCGGCGGACCTACGGCAAGGCGGACATCACCTGTAACTGGCGTGGGGATGCGTCCCTGCAAGTGGGTGACCCGGTCACGGTAGAGGGCAAATACGGCCCTCTGAACGGCGTGATCATCAAGCAGGAGATCGATTACGATGGGGCGCTCACGATGCGCACTACGGTCCGCCAGCCGGATTGGATGATCAATCTGGGAGGTGAGGGCTGATGCATATTAAGACGGGCTGGACGCCCCGAGACTATCTTGACCTGTATGTAACGGACGACGGCGAGACGTTTGACCTGGTGCAGGGTGGCCAGGCAGGCAATAACGATGCTCTGGCCTTCAACCGGATCCTCGCAAACTGCAAGACCATCGCGGACACATACAACAAAATATTCGGTACGGCGTGGAGCTATGGCTTCACGCCGTTTACCGTTGAGAGTATTTACTCTGCCGCCAACCTGCAATTGATTGAGGGCCGCTGCGGGGAACTCGCTCGGGCGTTTGGACTGGATTACAGCGGCAGAACCTGGGCGGCAGGGGATGTCGTTGATTACCGCGACCTTAACCGCTGGGAGGCGCCGTTTGAGTTGATGCAGCACTACGAGAGCCAGACGGCCGAAACGCTTAAAATACGCCGCTGCGGGGCATTTTCCTGCGGCGACAATACCGCATATTACAGATAAGGAGATGATCAAATGGCTTACACGCCAACCAAATGGCAAGATCATATACCCGAGGTGCAGGACGGTACGCCGGTTAGCGCGGTGAATATGAATAAGATCGAGGAAGGGATCATGCAGGCACACCAGGTTGCAGACAGCACTGCAAGCGCACTGGATCACGCCTATCATCCGCTGTTTCCATATTACTCCGCAGGGGCGACAGGCGACAGCACGAGCACAATCTATTACACGGCTGATGGCCTAACCACCGGCGTCTACCTGCTGCTCGCCAGCGGTAACTACAACCCCGGCGGAGCGGCATATTACCGATCTGTCTACAGCGCGATCCTGCTGCTGTCCTGCGGCTACAACAACACGACAAAGCAAGTGGTATACCGTATCAAAATCGGGACGTCCTCCAGCATGGCCGGTACGTCCGGTGTTGCAGACGGGAAGTTTGTAGTCGGCTTTGGGGGGATGGCGTCGGAGATTCAACGCACGGCCGCGACAGCAAAAATATTCATTTGCCTATCGCGAGACAGTGCCGCATCCTCGGCGGACAACTGGGATGTGCGGCTGCATAAGCTGATATGATCTACAGCCAGGCTGCAGCCGCAGCGGCGCATCTATACCTTGCGGCGAGCATCACTATTTCGATATTGGTCACGTCGATCTTCGGCGTGGCCTTATCTATTATCTTAAATTTAAGGAGCGATCAACATGTCGAAACCCACAATCTACATCGCCGCCGGGCATGGCGGGAACGATCCGGGCGCGGTAAGCGGTAAATACATCGAAAAAGCGCTGACCCTCAAAACCGCGCTGGCTTGCCAGAATTACCTGAGAAATTACGAATGCGAGACCGTCATGGCCCGCACAACGGACAAAAGCTGCACAGTTGCTTACAAAATGGAGGAAGTCGAGAAGAAACGGCCCTCCCTCGTGCTCGAAATCCACTATAACGCCGGCGGCGGGGAGGGCTGCGAGGTCTACTACTGGCACACGCACGCGCCCTCGAAGTCACTAGCGCAAAAAGTGCTTGCTGAAATGGTGAAGCTCGGCCAAAAGAGCCGGGGGATCAAGGAGAGCAAGGCGGGCACAAGCTACAACTTCGGCATGTGCCGCCAGGCGGCCACAACGGGTATCCCCTCCATCCTCGGCGAATATGCGTTTGTAGACAACGCAAAGGATCAGGCGAAGATCAACTCAGATGCGAAGCTCAGGGCAGTCGGTGAGGCGTATGCGAAGGCGGCGGTCAGCTATCTTGGACTGCGAAAAAGGAGCACGGCGGGTGATGCACCCTCTACCAAGCCCGAAGCCATCGGCGTGGGCGATATCGTCCAGTTCGCGGGCGGGAAGGTGTATGCCTCCTCCACAGCGACGGCGGCAGCCAGCACGCGCGGCGCGAGCAAATGCAAAGTAACGGCAACCGCACCGGGCGCAAAGCATCCCTTCCACTGTATCAGCGAGGACGGCAAGGGCGTGTATGGCTGGGTCGATGCGGCGGCAGTTGGTGCACCCACAGCGGCCAAGCCCGTGGAGGTTGGCTGCACAGTCACGATCAACAAGGGAGCGGTATACGGCGGCTTGACCTCCGCGCGGGGCAATAAGGTGCCTGCCGCTCAGTTGGCCCCCAAAAAACATACGGTCAGCAAAATCCAAGTTAATAAAGACGTCCAGGAGGCGCTGCTCAAGGAGATTACCTCCTGGGTGGCGGTATCCTCCCTGACGCGGGTATAAGGCGGTGGAGCAATGGAGCCGGTTGTTACAGAGCTTTGCGCAGAGCGCCGCCGCACAATCGACGAGCGCTTTGCGCGCGACCTGAAAGATATCGACGACTGCAAGGCGCGGCTGAAAAAAATCGAAGAATTGACCATCCAGATGGCGGAACTGGTGAAAACGAGCCAGGAGGCAAACCAAAAGCGCTGGACGATCATAATGATCGGCTAACGGCGCTTGAACACCGCCCGTCCATGTGGTGGGATAAGCTGCTGTCGGCTGGGATCTCCGCAGGTGTGGCGGCGTTAATCAGTCTGATCGCATCCGTGATTGTGAGGTGATAGGATGCTGGTATTAATCCCGATCATGATTATCACAGCAGTCACTTGGTTTCTGTCCAAGCTGATCTAAAACGCAAAAGCCCTCCGTCGAGTGGCGGAGGGCAGAAATTAAAAATTGGAGGAATACATATGCTGAAAAATATTAACTGGAAAGTACGCTTGAAGAACCCCACGTTTTGGATACAGCTCGTAATTGCCCTGGTCAGCCCGATCCTAGTGGGCCTGGGTGTGCAGTGGCAGGACATGACGACCTGGGCGGCGCTGTGGGATGCCCTATGCAATGCGGTGAGCAACCCTGTGATCGTGGTGTCGGTCATTGGATCTGTGTGGGCCTGCATTACCGATCCGACGACCAAGGGCACGGCGGACAGCAGGCTGGCCTTGAGTTATACTACGCCGAAGGAGGATCGCCCGGCCGATTGAGCAGTTCATAGTTTCTCATCTATAAAAATAAGAACCCCGCAGCCACACGATCAACGTAGCTGCGGGGTTTTGTGGTGGACGTTAACTTCACACAAGACTGGTGATCGGCAGGGCTATATCCTAATTAAGTGTCTGTTTAAAGTTGTTCCAAATTGCTAAGTGCAGCATATAATTTCTCTTTCAAATCTTCGTAATCTTTATATAAAATAATACGATTGTTGCTTATATCAAAAGGAATAGGTGAATCTCTATGCGCAAGCAAAATTACTGTTTTAGAAAAAAGCTTGAGCTATTCCCAGTTCATAAAACACATTTGGATTTTTCCCATTTAAATCAGCAATTATTAACCTCGAATGAATAATGTATCTAATAATTTCAGAAAAGATGTCGCCTGGTATATACTTCTCATCCCCTCTAAAGGCACGATAGCTTTTAGAGGAGCATACTTCTCGAACAACTTTAAAAACTTCAAGCCCGTCTAAACTGAACGGCGTTAAACAAAAGATAGCATGTTTGTCTATAAATAAATCCTCTTTTGTAATTCCATAGCTTTGCAAAAAACTATTTAATTGTATGGAGTCATTTATTATGTTTTGCTGTTTGTTTATAACAGATAGTGGAATATGATAAGCTTCTTTCCATGATTCGTCGGTGGAGGATATTTTTAATTGTATCTCGGAAATTTTATCTTCCAAATATGAACGCATGTCGTCATAGGTTATATTTCTGTTATTAATTTGTTTCCTTCCATTTCTAATAACTAAGAAAGTTAAAACTAATAAGAAAAGTAAAAAGGTAATGAGCAAAGCCAAAACGAAGAATATAAAAGTTTCTTCGATAGTGTATTTGCCTTGAATGATGGTAAGCATAAATATCACTACAATACAAAACAATAAAAATAGTGCGCCTATGCTTATAACGGTAGAATTAATTCCTTTTAAATTGCTATCTTTTAGCTTTTGCAGCCACTTATTTTTTTTTTCATAGTGTAAGCACCCCTTTTCCAAAAAGCATAAATTGATATTACGTAAGCCCCCAAAGCAAATGCGTAGGATAGTGTGGCGCAGAATCCATACCAGAAAGCAGAAATTTTTTTTAGATTCAAACGAGCGAACTGTATATCTACATAATGCAAAAATAATAAATGCAACCACAATATATACCATAAATAAGAAAAATCCTATAACTACTTGGAAGCTTACGCTATCCAAATCAGAAATATTAGCGAACGAGCTATCCAACCCATAAAGTATATATGATACAATAAAACTTATAGCCAAAAAATGATTTCAGTTGGTAGTTCAAGTAATAATATTTGCAAAACTATTTTATTAATATTTCGATTAACAGTCAATTTAAACATAATCGCAAGTACAATTAAGAGTGTTGGAATTATTATGTATATTGCTGCAAATTTAATATCCATCTTTCCACTCTCTTTCCAATATTGTATCAACAAAATTTTACAAAAAATAAGGAATAACAATCAATATAAATAATATACAAATTTTTAGTCAAATTAGTATAATAAAATGATGTTTTGTTAATATTTGTATTAATTCACAATTTTAAGTTGAAAGTTAAGAAAAGCCCATTCATAAAAATAAAGTGGACCGCATTTTCACTTAGCGCACCAGAGATTCTTAATAAGCGACATCAAATAACAACGCACTTTATTAAAACCAATTGATAATTGCGGCTTTAAATATTTTGTTATACGCTAATGGTGAGCAGTGATATATCAGATAGTTCAGGTTGATTGACTTATATTTTTTCGAAACGATCTAGGCTTTTACGCTGCAAATTGCAATTATATAAAAATAAAATGCGTAGCCAAGCGATGAACCTCGTATCTATGTGGCTTTCATTATTCCTTTTAAAGAGCGCAATAGGGGATTAATTTTCTTATCTGTTCCCGAGTCATTCTGTATACCAATATTTCATGGTTCGGGGTTGAACCTCCAGTAATATCATAATCATCGATGCACTAATCAGATTTTGTACACACTTTGTACACACACGATAATAAAAACAGGTGGACAAGGGTGCATGACAGGAGAAATAGGAATATAAAAAATCCTTATAACTACGTTGTTTAGCGAATGAGAGCGTACAGCGGAAAACAGCTTTAATCCCACTGGCAGTGTAGAGGTCAGCGGTTCGCTCCCGCTATGCTCCACCAAAGCAGGATGATCCGAAACATTTTTATTTGAGTGGTGTTTTTGGAATCATAAGCACCAAATAAACACCAAACTCAATTTTTATAATAAAACAAGAGAGTCTCAAACCTATCATCTACTCTACTAGGTTTGAGACTCTCTTACAATGGAGCGGGAAACGGGATTTGAACCCGCGACCTTCAGCTTGGGAAGCTGACACTCTACCGCTGAGTTACTCCCGCACTGTCTGATATAATAGCATATCCGCTCAAAAAAAATCAATCCCCTTTTCTGGAGAAAGCAGAGCCTTTTTTTTACGGCGGCTGTATTTGTCATGGCAGGAAATTGATCGTAATTCGTCAGGATTGCATAGGCAGAATAAATTTTAGCGCAAACGAGAAGCGCAATATAACGATCACTAGCGATCAAACGGGCATGGGAGAGCTTTTCGGATTCATTGGGGGAAAGCGTTTGAAAGGTTTTAATCTTCATCTGGATATGGGCGTTGAGCGCTTGGGTGATTTGCTGCCCACTTTCGCCCTCTTTTAAATAGAAAATAGCAATTTCGTCTGCGCTCGTATTAATTGTGCTCATATACACCGCGTAATCATCCACAAGGGTCAAGTCAAAGTCATAATGCAAAGGGATCGTTTCTGGCTCCAATTTTGCCATATAGTCAATCGGCACCTCCTGAATAATGGCGGTAGCGATTGTATTCGCCGAGGCAATCGGGGCAGATTCAACGGCGGATTCTTTATCAACCGCCGGAGCACCGCAGGCGGAGAGCGCACAGATCATCAGTGCTGTTATGAGAATGAGGGCTGTGATAGAGGTAAATTTACGAAGGCTCATCACCTGTATGCTCCTTTCTATAAACATTCTTTTCCCACTCAACTGAAAGGAACGTGTGGTTCCATGAAAGTGATTGGTGTAAAGCTGACGATATTATAGCATAAAAAACCACGAAAGACACTACAAATTGATTACAATTTTTGTGCGTTCCATGTATTTTTTAAAAATTTGAAAAGATATTATGTACAATATTCACCAAACAAGGAGATGCGTGGAAGAGAATCGCCTGTTTGCCCTGTAACTGGGATCGTGATATAATAGCACCAAACAATATTGTTTGATGCTTTAGAAGCTGGGCGTTTTGCGAGCTTGGCATCATCCCTATCAAATTGTTTTCTGTGAGGAGGAGCGCTGGATTGGAGCATTCTATTTACGGCTGGATTGAAGCATATGCCCGCGGGCTGTGCGATACGGATTCCTTCACTGGGGAAATTACCGCACTGTGTTGCCGCGGCCCTGCCATGGAGGGGGTTTCCGAAGCGGAAGCGCTGCTGCTGGAACAATTGTGTGCAGGTGCGCAGCGATTCTTCGACGGTAGCGATGCGTATCCGGGCAGAGATCAGCTGGATGAGGCGCAATTTCATCGCTTTTTTGTCCGTTTATATCCGGAGTTGAAAAGACAGATGCCCCATGCGGTTTGCAAAGAGTTTTCTGATTAAGAAAGGATGCAGTCATTATGCCCGCTTTTTCAACGCATTATTTATTTGCACGGGAACTGATGGAGCAGATTGAGGCCATGACTCCGGAAACACGGCTGGATCCGGACGCCGTATACTATGGCACACAAGGGCCGGACGTGCTTTTTTTTCATCGGATTCTGCCCACGATGCCGGGGAAAAGTTGCAACCCGGCCGGCTCGCGAATGCACCGTGCAAATCCCAACGTTCTTTTTGAAGCGATGCTTCGGTATGCTCAGGCGTTGCCTGAGGCTGGGCGGGATCAGGCCCTATCCTATATTTATGGATTTTTGTGCCACTATGCGCTCGATCGAGTTGCGCATCCCTATATTTATGCAACACAATACCGGATCATCAAGGCACGCCATATTTGGTATCTCAAAGGCGTTGTCCACAATCAAGTGGAATATGAGATTGATATGCTAATGCTGCATAGGCACTTGCAGGTGGTTTCCGCGCGGAAGTTTGAAACTAGGGAGGTGCTCTCTATGGATGCCGCCCTTCTCGATGTGATGGCCGGTGTGCTTTCCTTTGCGGCGCAGGAGGCATTGCATGTTTCTCTCTCTCAGGCGCAGGCGCGGCAGTCGTTTTGTGATACGCGCACGATGCAGTCTCTCCTGACGGATCGTCATGGCTGGAAACTGCCGGTCATGGCACTGATTCAGCTCCCGGTTTATCCTTTCCTCGGCCCCTGTCTGACGTCGATGCTGCGCCGGACGCAATCCAGTAAGCGATGGGATTATGCCAACGATCAGAAAGGGCAGTGGGCTTACCCGGCAGCGCCTGACCGGGTGAGTGAGGAGAGTTTTGAGGAGTTGTTTGAACGCGCTAAGGCGGATGCGCTGCAACTGATCGCATCGTTCCGAGATGCGATCTCCGGGCGCGGTTCCTTAAAAGATGCGATTGGCGGGATTTCCTTCCTGACAGGCGTACCTGTAGAAGAATGAGAAAGGACTGTTGTATGATGGAAAAAATTTTGAGCTTTCAAATTGACCATACCAAATTGACCAGGGGGATGTATCTCTCCCGTGTGGATGGGGATATTGATACCTTTGATCTGCGCACGCGCCTGCCCAACCGAGAGCCCGTGATGGAAAACGGTGCGATGCATACGATCGAGCACCTTTTTGCTACCTTTGTCCGCAATTCTGACGTTGCAGAGCAGGTGGTCTATTTCGGCCCAATGGGATGCCGTACGGGATTTTATTTTTTGACACGTGGGATGAAGCGCCAAAAGGCAATTGATCTGACGCGTGCCGCCTTTGCCTTTATTGCCTCCTATGAGGGAGAAAATTCCGGGCGCTTCGGAGCGTGAATGCGGCAACTGGCGCGACCATGATTTGGATGGGGCCAAAAAAGAATCACAAAAAATGGAAAAAATTTTGGAGAATTGGACAAGCATTCAGCTAAAATACCCAGAATAAAAGAATTTGATTGTACAAATCGCCGAAAAATAGCCGTAAAGCTTGCGGAGAACCGTCCATGTGTGTATAATGGGAACTAAATTGTAACCAAATTGTAACCATTTTGTATGGAAATCAAAGATGGAGGTGTTCCCGCATGGGGCTGAAAGATGCCAAACGGGAAAAGCCCGCGCAGGAGGAAGCCATCAGGGATACAGGCAATATAGAAACGGCGCAGGCCGTAGAAAATAAGAAGCATCAAAAGAAAAGCAAATCCGCTTCCGATTTGGCGCAATGGCAGGATGCAAAGCATCCTGGCAACGCGGCGCTTTTGTCAATCTACCGGTGGGTATCGCTGGTGGGAATGCAGACGCAGCGGTATATCAAACGGTTTTACCGGCATATTGAGCGGTATCTGAGGCTGCCGTTCCAGATGCTCCGGTTTGGCGGGCGCTTCGTGTTTGTAACGGTGGACCGGTATGCCTTCCGCGCCTACCATGAGGCAGCGGATGAGGCGAGGTATCTGCGGGTAGAGATGCGCAGTGTGCGTTCGAACCTGAGGCGATGCATAAAAGAAAGCCCGCTGTCGGCGTTTCCTGTGCTGGGGCATTATGCGGCAAAAGCAGTCAAGCGTCATAAGAAGCTGTTTGGAACACTGTTTAATACAGCGTTGCCCATTGGCGCGTGTGTGCTGCTTGCAACGACAGTGGCGCATTGGGGGAGTGTCACCTTTGCGCTGGAAGTGAGCTATAATAATCAAAAAATTGGCTATGTGGCGAGCGAATCAGTGTATTTAGAGGCTGAGAAGCTTGCACGGAGCCGAATTATGACAGGCGGCCAACAGGCTGAAGAGCAGCCCGCCGTGGAAAATGTTTCAACCGCTGGAGCGACCGGTCGGGTTGTCAACTTGGGCACACGGAGCCTTGCGGCGGAAGAAACAGAGAGCACGGGTGAGCTGATATCGAAGCCAACGTATAAGCTGCGGCCAGTATCGATCGATCAGCTGACGGATGCCAACACAATGTCAGATAAGCTGATTGAGCATTCAAGCAGCAAGATCACAAATGCATGCGGCGTGTATGTGGATGGGCAGTTTGTGTGCGCGGTGAAAAACGAAACGGATGCGGTAAGCGTATTCGATAAAATTTTGAATGAAAAGAAAAACAAATGAAGCAAACACAATTGCGGACTTTGTGGAAGAAGTTAACTATGTGCAGGGCCTGTATCCGGATAATGAAAAGACGGTGTGGGATGCGGAGCGTCTGGAACAGAAGCTGAGGAGCAAGAAGGCGGAAGCGGTATACTATACGGTAAAGGAAGGCGACACGGTATCAGGGATCGCGCAGGCAAACGACCTGACGACGAAGGAACTGATGGGGATGAACAGTGGGCTGACGGAAACGATTCATGTAGGGGATCAGCTGCTGGTATCGAATGAAGTGAACTACTTACGTGTGAAGATTATGAAAACGGTGCAGCGCACGGAAGAAATTCCATATGAAACAGAAGAGACAAAGACGTCCAGCATGTATGTGGGGCGGACGAAAACGGTGCAGGAGGGAGTTAACGGGGAGCGCCAAATCACGGAGCTGGTGACATATGTCGATAATGTGGCAGTGAGCACGAAGCAAGTGAGCGCAAAAGTCGTGAAAAACCCGGTGCCCAAAAAGGTGAATGTGGGCACGAAGTCCAAGAGCAGCTACAGCAGCAAAGGGAGTTCGAGCGGATACAGTTCCTCCACATCGCCAATTTATTATGGCAGTGGTTCCGTATCCACAAAGCTAATGTGGCCAGCCCCTACAGCGCATCAGGTTTCGCAGAGATTTGGTCATAATGGCCATAGGGGAATGGATATTACAACCAATGGCGCGTCAGGCCGCCCGATTGTAGCTGCGGCTAGCGGCACAGTGACCTATGCCGGGTGGGATTCCACCGGCCATGGATACCGTGTTGTCATCAATCACGGAAATGGGTTGCAAACGGGCTATTCCCACTGCAAATCCGGCTCAATCCGAGTGCGTGTGGGCCAGCAGGTTTCACGGGGCCAGCAGGTCGCGAGCATTGGCTCAACGGGTAATTCGTCCGGACCGCACCTGCATTTTGAGGTGATCCCGCAACGGCACGCGTGTGAATCCCTCACCGTATATCTCATAGGCGCTGTTTGAGTCCAGCAGTTTGGGCGCGTTGAATCATGCATGAATAAACGCAGAAAGGGACAAAAAAAGGGTAGTTTCTCGTCATCCAGCGTAAACAGATTTTTATGGGGACTGTTGCAAAATATTTCATTTTGCAACAGTTCCTTTTTATACCCAATATGCACAACGGGGCCGTTGCCACGCATTGCAATCAATCAAAAAAACCTGCTGTTTATATTATTTTATAAACAGCAGGAAAACTAGAAAAATTTAAAATTTATTAAAAAACCTTTGCCTTGCGGTGCAATTAGCTGTTGAGATAATCATCCACCACTTTGCCATCCTGAATGCGGACGACCCGTTTCGCCTCCGCCGCAATCCCATTATCATGTGTAATGAGAATCACGGTGCGGCCCTCCTCGCTGAGCTCATGCAGGATGCGCATGACCTCCTTGCCGGAATGGGAATCAAGGTTGCCGGTAGGCTCGTCGGCCAGAATGACAGGGGGACGGGCTGCCACCGCGCGTGCGATCGCCACGCGCTGCTGCTGGCCCCCGGACATTTCTGAGGGGCGGTGATCCAGCCTGTGCCCGAGCCCGACACGTTCCAGCGCCTTGATGGAGAGCTCATGCCGTTCCTGCGCCGCCATGCCGCGATAAACCAGCGGCAGCTCAACATTGGCCTGCGCAGTGAGGCTGGGAATCAGGTTAAAGCCTTGAAAAATAAAACCAATTTGTTTGTTGCGGATTTCGGAGAGTTTATCGTCTGAAAGCTTGGAAACGTCCTCGTCATCGAGGTAATATTCGCCGCTGGTGGGGGGAGTCAAGCAGGCCGATCATATTCATCAGCGTTGATTTACCGGAACCGGACTGCCCCACGATAGCAACGAATTCTTCCCGTTCAACCTTCAAGGTAACGCCGTCAAGCGCATGCACCTCGTTTTCACCGGGATTATAGATTTTATAAACATTGCGGGATGTCGATCAGCGGCAAAATAACCACTCCCCAAGCTAGCAATAAGACATATCATATGCATTTTATAATAAACGGCGCATGTGTGCAAGTTAAGAAAAAAATTGTAAACGAACTGTGAATGATCAGTGCTTCCATTTGACCATATTTGACATGCAGTGAGGGCGAAAAGTGATTCTTTTTATTTTGCGGGCTGTATTGAGCGCATAACGTTCCATACCGCGGAGAAAATAAAGCCATGACAAATGTCATCTGAATATAAAGGAGACGTTATTTATGGCGGTTACAGGGAATGAATACAGCAAGATGGCAGATCAGGCTTCGCCGCCTTCACACAAGGCGCTCAATACGCTCAAAGCATTTTTGATCGGCGGGCTGATTTGCGTGATCGGCCAGGGGCTCAACAGCCTTTATTTAATGGCGCATCTCAGTGAGGATCAGGCGAAAACAACGGTATCTGTCACGCTGATTGCCATCACGGCGCTGCTAACGGCGTTCGGTGTGTTCGACAAAATTGCCCGGCATGCGGGGGCTGGTACCATTGTGCCGATTACAGGCTTTGCAAATGCGGTGGTTTCCCCGGCGATGGAGTTCCAGAGCGAGGGCCGCATTCTCGGCACCGGCGCGCAAATCTTTTCCGTGGCGGGGCCAGTGATCCTATACGGGCCGGCTGCCGCAGTGCTTTATGGGCTGATCCTATGGATCTTTCGGTTGTTTTAAGGAGGGAAGGATTATGGCGATTAGGACTGGCCGTTTCACCATTACACTGCCTTCCCGTCCTGTGGTACAGGGCTTTGCTGCGGTGGCGGGCAAAAAGGAAGGGGAAGGCCCCCTTGCGGCGGAGTTTGACCATATTTTTGATGATACAACCTTGGGCGAGGTTTCCTGGGAGAAGGCGGAGAGTAAGCTGCACCGGGAGGCCGTAATTCGTGCGCTGAGCAAAGCGCAGAAGAGCCCGGCGGATGTAGATGTGATTTTTGCGGGTGACCTTTTAAGCCAGTGTATCGGCACATGCTTCGGCATTCGGGAGCTCGATATGCCGTTTGCAGGGCTGTATGGCGCCTGCTCGACGATGGCACTGTCGCTTTTGATGGCATCTGTGTTTATCGATACAGGCACGGCGGGGCTGGCGGTTGCTTCCACCTCCTCGCATTTCTGCTCGGCGGAAAAACAATTCCGCCTGCCGTTGGAATACGGCGGCCAGCGCCCGCCCTCCGCACAGTGGACAGCAACGGCGGCCGGCGCGGCAGTGCTTGCTTCCTCGGGAGAAGGGCCGCGCGTGGAATCGGTTATTATCGGGAAAATGCAGGATCTCGGCATTAAAGATGCAAACAATATGGGCGCAGCCATGGCGCCGTCGGCCAGCTCGACCATTGCCGCTTTCCTGCATGATACCTGCACAGTACCGGAGGATTACGATATGATCCTGACGGGCGATCTTGGCGCCGTCGGCTCCAAATTGCTCATCGAGCTGCTACGCAAGGATTATCAGATCGATATCGCAGGCGTGCATGCGGATTGCGGCCTGATGCTCTACGATTTAGATGCCCAGGATGTCAATGCAGGCGCATCCGGCTGCGGATGCAGCGGATCCGTGGTGTGCTCCTATATCCTCAGCAGGCTTAAGCAGGGGGAGCTGAAACGCGTGCTTTTTGTGGGCACCGGCGCATTGATGAGCGCAGTATCTGCAAAACAGGGCGAAACAATCCCCGGCATTGCGCATGGCGTGCTGTTGACCAACGGGTAACCGGGTAAAAAGCAGCTCGCAATTTTAGCCGCGCCAAAACCGCATCAATTGCGGCTTAGCGTGGGAAAGGATCGGTTATATATTATGGATGAGATGCTGCGTGATCTGCGTATGCTGGCGCTGGCCGCGAATACGTTGAGAACATTGTCGGTGCTTCGGAAGGTGATCGTCGGGCTAATGGTTGCGTTTACGGCATTGCGGGCTGTGCGCGTCCTCATGCGCCTGAAACAAGCAAATAGGGGATTGCAGGCAGGCCTGAGAACACAATTGCATAGCTGATGAAAATGGCCGCGAGGAAACCGCGGCCGTTTCGTTTGTCATGTGGAATTTTGTTTTAGGCTGTGATATAATAACCTCACGAATCTCTAAGGAAGCAAAGCTTCCAAGAGCTTCGGAGAACATTGAATCATTGATTCGGGCTGACGCCCTGCGGCTATGCCGCCCATTGCGCCTTGCGCAATGGAATCATGATATAATAGCTTCAGACAAATCGTTTGCGGCACGGAGGGAGATTTTATTCAGGATCAGACGTTTTGTTTTATGCATTGAAAAAGCCATTGGGCATCGGCATCATGGGAGACTGGCGGTGGCCGGGGGATGCCTAGACACTTCAGATAGAATAGGAGAACGGATGTATGATTTTAAAGAATACCGTTTATTATAACGAAGCGTTTTTACCCCAGAAGGGCGATATTGCGGTGGAGAATGAAATCTTAGCGCAGGTTGGAGGCACTCAGACAGGCAGTGGAATTGACCTTTCCGGCTGCACGGTGGTGCCCGGGTTTATCGATATTCATACGCATGGCGCAATGGGCGGCGACACCTGTGATGCAAGGGAAGAATCGCTTGCAGGAATGTCGCGGTTTCTGGCGAACCACGGCGTAACCTCTTTTTGCCCTACTACGATGACGCTTCCCTTTGAGCAGCTTGCGGAAAGCCTGCGGATCGCCCGTGATTATCGCGGCCATGAGTGCGGCGCTTACATACAGGGCATCAACATGGAAGGCCCCTATATCTCTGCCGCCAAGAAGGGCGCCCAATGCGGAGATTTTATTCGAAAGCCTGATTTTGAGGAGTTTTTAAAGCTGCATGAGATTTGCCCCGTGTGTTTGGTGGATGTGGCGCCGGAGGCAGAGGGCTCCAATGCCTTTGCCGCGCGGGCCAAGGCATACTGCACGGTATCCGCTGCGCACACAAATTCCGATTATGAAACAGCCGAAAAAGCTTTTGAAGCCGGGTTCTCCCATGCGACGCATTTGTTTAACGCGATGACGCAGCTGGGTTCCCGCACGCCCGGCGTGGTCGGCGCAGTGTTTGACAGCGATTCGGTCACAGCAGAGCTGATCTGCGATGGTTTCCATATCGCGCCGGCCACCCTGCGCATTGCGTTTCAGCTCCTTGGGGAAGACCGCAGTGTAATCGTAAGCGATGCAATGATGGCCTCTGGGCTTGCGGATGGCGACTTTGAGTTGGGCGGGCAGAAGGTTTATGTGCGCGATGGAAAAGCCCTGCTTGCAGATGGAACGATTGCGGCAAGCACGACGAATCTCTATGATGAATTCCGCAACGTACTGCGGTTTGGCATCCCATTCCGTCAGGCGCTCAAATCCTGCACGATTAATCCGGCCCGCGTGATCCACGCGGATAAGGAGACGGGCAGCATTGTGCAGGGCAAGCGCGCGGATCTTCTTGTGTTGGATCGGGATATGGAAATCCGGATGGTGATCGCCAGGGGAGAAATTGTAGTGAATCATGATCGATAAAAGTAGCCGGTAACGAACTGTTCCCGTGAACAGATGGTACTCTTGAACCCGTGTTATTTGGGCAGGCCGTCTGCATCTCTTTGATTCCACAGGGCCAATTGGCTTTGCTTTTGTTACTCCCTGCGGTTCGTAACGATCTTCGACCGTTTTCGACCGCATGGCCCCTACGTTTCTCTGAAAACAAGGCGTTTCACCTGCGGGCTTCCTGAAACAGGGGGCGCCTTTTTGCTTCGCATGATTGATGGGGTAATGAATGTCCTTGCGGAGCGCATTTTTGATCAAAAACCCAAGGAAGGCAGGCAATAAAAATGCCCGCCTTCCTTTCTTTTATATTTCAATCATGGGGGATTCATAATGTTTCCGAGCCCTTCTTTTCTCTTCCATATGTTATTCATTCTCTAATGGTAATTTTAGCGCTGCCATCGTGAATCTGATCCGTCAATTGGATTCGCCCATCGTCCGTAAAGGTAGCGATGATTCCGTTGTGGTTGACCGTAGCATACACGGAAGCATGCGCAATCATCACTAGGTTCCATTTAACATTGGGATAAATTTTACCCAGCTGGTTTGTAACAATTGCAATTTCTGGATGGAGCGTGCGGATGAAAAAAGGATTGGTTGCCGTTGTGTAGCCGTGATGGCCTACTTTGAGTAGGTCCACTTTGCCGACCAGCGGCGCCATTCTGTTTTCCAGCCCGCCTTCCGCAGAGATATCGGCTGCGAGGAAGGCGGTGCGTTTACCTTTGGTGACCTTCACGCCGACGGAGCTGACGTTTTCGCCTGCATGGGGCTTCGACAGGTCGGTCACAGTATTAAAAAACTGCAAGGTAAAGCTGCCGAAGGTAAAAGGCTCATCCGGCAGGTCGGAAACGATGGGGATATTTTGTTTTTTTCAAGCGCCTCTACCGTTTCTTTGTAAACAATATCAAGCCCCCACTTGTTTTTTTCCATGTTTTTGAGAATTTCCGGGGTTAAAAGGCTTCAGATAAGCTTTTTGAATCGTGATATCCGGGTCGTTAATGATCCAGCGAAAGCCGCCGATATGGTCGTAATGGCAATGGGTCGGCAGGATAAAATCAAGCACGATTTTGCCCTCCGCATTGATAGCCGTCTTTTTTTGACATAAGCCAGCACAATCTGCTCATAGCCAACCGCGCCGTGCTTGCGGCGGTAGTTGTCGGAGGAATCGCCCGCGTCGATCAGGGCGAAATGGCCGTCGCTCTCCAGCAGAATGGCGTCGGAATTGCCGGTGTTTAAAAAATGAATTCGATCCGCTCCGGCTGTTTTTACTGTTACTGTAGGCTCCGGCGTGACGGCATAGCGTTTTTCATAGTGATTATATAACGCCACGGTTAGGATATCCAATAGAAAGATAAGGGCCATCAGGGTGACCATAAAATAAGTAGCAATTTTTTTAAACATGCAAGAAACCTCAATTGCTCCATGGGAATTTTATCCCCACAGTAAATATAGGATGATAAAAGATACGCTGCGATTATAGCATGAGCAGAGTGCGCTGTCTATCTCCATGTGCGGAAGTTGTGCTATTTTTTCTGTTTACGGAAGATAAATAATTTACTAAATACATAGTTGATGATGACAATCACAATCTGCACGATGAATTTTGCGATCATTTCACGCATCCCCATCGCGCTGACGAATAGATACATCAGCCCCATATCCACCAGAAGGGAAAACAGCCGTGCGGAGAGAAAACCGGCAAATTCCTTCCACACGACGGCGGCCTTCCAACTCCGACTGTTAAAAACAAAGCGTTTATTGGTGACAAATGCAAAGAGCACCGCCACAATCCAGGAGAGCGCATTGGCGATCAGATAGTTTTTATCTCCTAAAAATCGATCCTTGCCCAAGAGCTCATTGAAGAGATAAAAAGGAAACCATGGAAACGACGGTCGTCAGTAAGCCGAAGAATACATAGCTGATGATCTCATGGTTAACGAGGCCCAACAGCTTGTCAAAGGCTGTGTGGTAGCCGTGATCCGGCTTTTCCTCAGTGGAGGCTTCCAGTGCGCGCATATGCTCGCTCACATGGAGATAGGAGCCATAGGCAGTGAAGATATGCAGCAAAAACCAAGTGAATGCAGCCCCCGCAGCTTCACCGGAGGCGCAAGGGACCCACTTGACGGATAGCCCGGCATATTCCGCCGCCGCCGCGAGAAAGGCGCCTGCACTCGGCCCCTTTTCCGGTATGCAGTCGAGCAGAGGAGTGAGCTTGTCCGCTTGAATCAGCACAAAGGCCGGTGCGCCGGAGGGCAGCCAGCGCATCGTAAAATAGGAGAGCAGCATTTTAGAGAGCCAAGCGGAAAAGCCCGTACCGTGTGTTCCGGCTAAACAGTCGCATTCTGCCCGCTGCGCCCATGCTTTTGCAAATTCCGCAGGGGAATAGCTCTGGTGGGGCAAAAGGATATAGTCTGCCCCGCTGCGCAAAGCTGCCTGTAAGTCATCTTTTCTATTTTCACCCGCAACGGCGGCCGCACACTCGAGGCCGAGCGCCTGGCAGGCCGCTTGCCAAGAGGAAAGCAGCTTTTCCTCCGATAAAAGAATATAGATCCGTTCCAATCAATCATCCTCCCGAATCGCGTTTTAAGCACTTTGGGCGTCTTCACATGCTTCTCATAAGATCCTGCACAAAAGTTATTTTATTTTTTACCACTGAAAATGGCGCTTGACAATCTTTCAAAAGCGGAATTTCTCAAACTAACTTCCCCGTTCGGGCTTTTCATGGTAAAATAGCTTCAAACAAAGTTTGAAGCATTGGAAAAATGTCTGTCGGCGTGAAACGCCTCCTGCCGCGGTGCGGCAACGCCATTTTTTATATGGAGGAGTTTTGCGAGTATGGTAAATTTACAGCTTAAAGCGGAAAATTTTAGAGTTTATGATCGTTTTGCGGGTATCGTAAAATAAAAGAAAAAGCTTCTGAATTTGGAAAGGCGGCGGTTTCATGCGCGTTACAGTAAAAGCAGCGGCAAAAATCAATTTGATGCTCGATATCGTCGGGCGGCTCGAAAACGGCTACCATAACCTGTGGATGGTGATGCAGTCTGTTGACCTATATGATACAGTCGCAGTGGAGCGGACAGGAGCAGGGGGGGAAATCCGCCTTACCTGTTCGGACGACCGCCTCCCCACGGATGAGACGAATTTGGCCTTTAAAGCCGCGCGCACATTTTTTGAGGCGACGAAAGCGGCAAACGACGGCATTTCGATTACAATCAATAAGGCGATTCCGTTTGCCGCCGGGCTTGCCGGAGGCAGCGCGGATGCCGCGGCAACGCTTCTGGCGTTGGATAGGCTGTATGGCACGCGGCTTAAAATGCGCACGCTTAACAAAATCGGCTTAACGCTTGGCGCGGATGTTCCGTTTTGTTTACAGGGGGGCACGATGCTGGCGCAGCATATCGGGGAGTTGCTAACACCCGTGCCGGAGCTGCCGGATTGTTTTATCGTGCTGGCGAAGCCCGCGCAGGGGGTTTCTACCGCGCAGGCGTATCATTTATGCGATACCGCGCCGAATCTGCGCGCGCCGGATAGGTTTGGTATGCTGGGCGCCCTGCTGTCAGAGGATTTAGAAAGCATTGGCAGGCTGGCAGGGAATGTCTTTGAGCAGGTGATTGATGTGCCGGAGCGGGTGAGAATTAAGGCGCTCATGCGGGAATACGGCACGCTCGGCTGCTGCATGAGTGGCAGCGGGCCTACAGTATTTGGTTTGTTTGATACGCATCAGGCTGCGCAGAGCTGCGCAGAACATCTCAGGTCAGTTGTGCCGGATGTATTTATTTGCCGCCCGGTAGAGGAAGGCTGTGTTGTCACAGAAGAGGCAACGCGGTGAAATTGAAAAACAGAAGATTTCCTGCATAATGGTAAAAATCCCGTCCATACTCTTGATACTCAAAGAGAGGACGGGATTTTTATGAAGCTGAAACGAATTGAGGCCGCGCTTTTATGCGCCGTGCTGGTGGCATCCCTTTGCAGTGTGACGAGTTTTGCCTCTTCCTGTGCACAAATCCGGGAGAGCGTGCTGCGCCTTCATGTTTTGGCCAATTCCGACAGCGATGCGGACCAGGCGCTGAAGCTACAGGTGCGGGATGCGGTGCTGGAAGAAGGTGCGCATATTTTTGACGGTTCCCTGACGGCGGGTGAGGCAGAGCAGGCCATCGAACAGGCGCTCCCACAGCTGGAGCGGGCTGCGCGCAGCGAAGTAATGAAACGGGGCTATACGTATGAGGTTCATATTACCGTCAGTGAGGAATATTTTGATACCCGTACTTATGAGGATGAGGTGACGCTCCCAGCCGGACGCTATCGGGCGGTGCGCGTGATCATTGGCAGTGGGGAGGGGCATAACTGGTGGTGCGTGATGTTTCCGCCGATGTGCCTTCCGGCCGCGCAGGGCGGCGTAGATCTTGACGGCGTGTTGGATGGAAAAAGAAGAGAAAATTGTGCGCGCAGCTCCCCCAAATATGAACCGCGCTTTAAGATTGTGGAATGGATTGAGCGGTTGCGGGAATATCTGCGGGAGGGGTCGGAAGAGGATGGTTTGGAAACGGATTATTTCACCGTGACCAAAGTGGATCAAGAGAGCACAACAGAGTCGAAAACAAAGCCGTTATCTATCTGGCAAGGGCTTTTTCCCTTACTGTGGGATGGACAGGCAGATGGGAGAGAGGGGCGCTTAGCAATATAAGGCTTGATCAATACTAAAAAGAGGCTGTTGCAAAATCCTTTGCAACAGCCTCTCATTTTTTCAGCGGCTCTTCGCCTTTTTATTACAAAGCAACGCCTGCCATAATCGCACAACAGAATGAGATATACGCCCCTTTTATTAGAACAGGCGGCTATGAGCGATTCTTTCATAAGCTCCCTACCATATTGCAGCCGTCTTCAAAGGGAATCGCATTGGCGAAACGGGCGGAGAACGCCGGCGCGGACGGATGGCATAGTCGGATGCCGATTTTGCTCCCCATTTCGGCACGCACAGGCACAATAAAGCTCGCCTTTTCCCCGCTGGCGAGTTGCTCCGGCAAGTAAGAAGCTTCATAATCCACTACCTTTCCCTCCCGATTCGAGATGGAAACGGTGAGTCTGGATAGCGTGTAGGGCAGGGCAAAGCCTTTGTTCAGAAGTGTAAAACAAATTTCATGTGTAAAGTTTTCATTCTTTATATCTCGGTGCGCACCGCAATCGAGCAGATGAATCTGATATCCCAAATGATCGCATAGATAGTCAAATATGGTCCGTCTAATCGGCTGTCCGGCATGATTCGTAAAATAGGCCGGGTGGTATGGGCATTGATAAAAAATCCAGCTGCTCAGGGGCAAGGGCTTCTCCTTGCCAGCGGAGCATGTTGAAGCTGCCGCCTCCCTCCCGGTAATTGTGTGATATGCTCAGGGTTGAGAGGCTATGGTTTGCGCAGCAGGCAAGCATCTGCAAGCCGTCGATCCGACCGTTCTGATAGACAGTATCCTTGCCCCAGGGCATTTCCCCATCGTTGAAACGTAGGCGGGAAAGGGCGCGGAACGTGCGCTCTCGCCTGTTCCAGAAGCGGCCGCGGTCGCTGTTCCATTTAAAATGCGCGCCCACGAGATAATCATCGTGGAAGCCGATTCGCCCTTGCTCTTGATGGGGGCTTTTTCCCAAATCGGAAGAGTGCGCACCTGGATGGGGAGCTGTGCAGGCGCCATTTGGCAGATGGCTTCCATCAGTTTTTTTGCCGCTGTGATGGTGCTTTGCAGTATGCCATTCGCCCCATGCACCGTTGAAGCCTGCCTGAAGGGCGGCAACGGTTTCGTATACAAGCGCTTCGTGCTGTTCCATCCACACGCTAATTTGGCCGGCATGCGCAAGGATTTGAGCGGTCACGGGGCCGTTTTTTCGGTCGGCTTCCTCCTCATAGGCGAAGCGCAGTAAGGCCCGCAGGCGCTTCTGGCGCAATGTTTCTAGATACGTCTCCAGTTGGGAAAAGGCGTGTGCATCAAGCGGCCGGTCAAGGTATTCCGAGAGATAGACGTAAAGCTGAACGAGCTTGCAATCTTCCTCCCGGTAGAAAACGAGTTGTTTTTCCAGATAAGCCCCGGCTAAAAAGCCGGGGTGGAAAACGGCGCTGCCGCTTCCGAGGCGCAGATAGGCCTCCAAGCGGAAGCCACGGTCTGGATTTTGCCGCAGCAGGGCGTAATCGTCCCCTGTGAGGGGCTGGCAACGATTCAGATGAAGGCAGTTCATAGGGCGCCCTCCTTCCAGTGTTGAGGTCAATCCTGACCGCCCGTCAGGGCTGTCAGGCCGGCCAAAAAAGCACGGTCATTTTGATCGAGCTCCGCCTTTTCCAATAAGTCGGGCCGCCGGTAAAAGGTGCGCTCGAGCGCACGCTCCCTGCGCCAGCGCATGATGTTGGCATGGTGGCCGGAGAGTAGCACATCGGGCACCGCTTCTCCGTGCCATTCATAGGGTCGGGTATATTGCGGGTATTCCAAAAGGGAGTGGAAATGGCTTTCCTCCTGAAAGGCTTCGTCGTTGGCTAATACGCCCGGCAGCATGCGGCAGACCGCATCCACCAGTACGAGCGCAGGCAGTTCGCCTCCGGTGAGCACATAGTCGCCGATCGAAATCTCCTCATCCACCAGCTCTTCGATCACGCGTTCATCTACCCCCTCGTAATGGCCGCAGAGCAGCGCGAGATTTTCATATTCTGCAAGCTCGCGCACTCGGTTTTGCGTGAGAACTTTCCCCTGTGGGGAAAGATAGATAAAATGCGGCTTACGCCCAACTTCCCCGCATAAGGCCTGAAAGCAGTCATAAATCGGCTGGGTTTGCATGACCATCCCCATGCCGCCGCCGTAGGGCGTGTCGTCCACGCGGTTGTGCTTATCCAGCGTGTAATCCCGGATATTGCGGCAATTAAGTTCGACCAGCCCGCGTTCCCGCGCACGGCCGATGATACTTTCGCGCAGCACCGTGTCGCACATTTCGGGGAATAGGGTTAAAATATCGATACGCATTGGCTTTGAATCGATCCTTTCTGTTGTTTGATCAAATGCTGGTTCCATCGCTTTCTGTGCCTGCCTCATCAAAAATTCCCTTGAGCGGGCGAATTCGGATGATTTCCCTCTCCACATCCGTTTCAATTACAACAGGCGGGATGGCGGGCAGCAGGTATTCCCTCCCCGCATCGTCCTGCACATGCCATACGTCGTTTGCGCCGGTTGCGCTTACCTCTGTGAGCGTGCCGTAAGGCCTGCCGTCATCCGCATCTACCACGCGGCAGCCGATCAAGTCCTGGATGAAGTAATCGCCATCCGGGAGCTTCGCGTCATCCCGGTTCATAAAGAGCACGCGCCCGCGCAGGGCGGAGGCGTCTTCCACCGTGTTGATTCCTTCTAGCTTTAGGAGCATCACGTTGCCGTGTGGGCGGCTGGAAAGGACGCGGGAAGCTCCCTTGCCCTCCCCGCTAAAATATAGGGTGTGAAATTGCTGAAAAAAACCGGGACCGTCACACCAGGGCTGAACGCGCATTTCACCGCGCACACCATGCGTGCCGACGATTTGCCCGAGCTCTAAATATTGCCTGCGCATGCTATTCCTCCATTTGAAAAGAACTCTTCTTACTTGCATTATACCCGCTGCGGGACGGGGGGTCAAGCGATGAACAGTCAGGGCCTGATCGGGCAGGAAACGCTGTGGAAGGAAAACCTGCCGATGGTTGTTCCGCTTGCATCGCTATGATATAATAGCGTCAAACGGGTCGTTTAACGCATTGAAAAAATGCCTGCCGGCGTGAAACGCCTCCTGCCGCAGAGCGGCAACGCCATTTTTCGCAGAAGAAGATCACAGTGTCAAACAGGTTGTTGCAAAGGGCGCGCTTTGTGCAATGGAATTACGATATCATGGCTTTAAATGGGCCATACAGTTCCCATTTTTACAATTTGAAAGCATAGAAAGGTCTGCATGTTATGGCCTAGTAATATAAGGATGATGGAGGGCGATATTGATGCGATATCCGTATGGGAAAGCGATTTTAATCACCGGCGCATCCTCTGGGATCGGGCGTGCGGCGGCAGAGCTGTTTGCCGATGCGGGCTATACGGTTTGGGCGGGCTCGCGCCATTGTGAAGAGAGCGTTGAGAAACGGCAGGGCGGCGGGGAAATCCGCTCGCTTCAAATGGATGTGTGTAATGAGGATTCCACTCGCCGCGCAGTAGAGCGGGCGGTGAGCGAAGGCGGGTTGGGGATTGTGCTCAACTGTGCAGGCATGGGCATTGCCGGCCCGGCGGAGGATACGTTTGAAGAGGCCGTCCGCGCGCAGTTTGAGGTCAATTATTTTGGCACGCTGCGGGTTAACCGGATGGTGTTGCCCTATTTCCGCGCGCAAGGAAAAGGGCTGGTGCTTGTAATGAGCTCCGTTGCGGGGCGCGTGCCGATTCCCTACCAAAGCCACTACAGCTCTTCAAAATATGCACTGGATGCCTATGTAGAGGCGCTGCGTATGGAAGCGCGGCCGTTTGGGATCCGTGCAGCCCTCATTGAACCGGGTGATACGAAAACCGGATTCACGGCGGCGCGCCGGATGGCGATGCCGGAGGACTCCCCCTATCGGAAGGCTTGTGAGGGCGCAATTGCCCGCATGGCGCACGATGAGGAGACGGGCGTGCCCGCGGCAAAGCCCGCGCAGGCGGCTTTCCGCCTGGCGGAGCGGGAAAATCCGCCAGTACGTGTGACCGTTGGCGCCATGTATAAGGGCGGGATGGGCCTGCGGAAAATCATTCCTGCGCGTGCCTTTGAGCGGATATTGGCGGCAATGTACCGGTGAATGGCAAATAAATCGGACGGGCACTTCGAATTCGTTGATTTTTTTGAGAAGAATTGGTATAATAAAGACGATATCATTTTCATTATTTTAAGGAGGCATCACGATGGAATTTAAAGGCAGCAAGACAGAGGCGAACCTGATGGCAGCGTTCGCAGGTGAATCTCAGGCGCGCAATAAATACACTTACTACGCTTCCCAGGCGAAAAAGGACGGCTATGAGCAGATTGCAAATATCTTCCAAATGACGGCGGACAATGAGAAGGAACATGCCAAGATCTGGTTTAAGCAGCTTCACGGCGGCAAAATCCCCGGCACCATGGAAAACCTGCTTGACGGTGCAGCCGGCGAGCACTATGAGTGGACGGATATGTACAAGGGCTTTGCAGAAGAAGCAAAGGCCGAGGGTTTCAATGAGATCGCGGCGCTGTTTCAGATGGTGGGCGATATCGAGAAGGAGCATGAGGAGCGCTACCGCAAGCTGATTGAAAACCTGGAAAAGGGCATTGTCTTTGAGCGTTCGAATGAGGTTGTGTGGATCTGCCGCAACTGCGGGCATATCCATGTGGGTAAGAATGCCCCGTCTGTTTGCCCGGTGTGCAAGCACCCGCAGGCATATTTTGAGCTTCGCGCGGAGAATTATTAATTACAATCTAAATGAAAGCGGCTGCGGCAAATTCGCCGTAGCCGCTTTTTCTACCGCCTCCTCAGCCTAATTCTTGTGTTGCATCGTTATTCATACAATAGCGGCCGAAACAGGCGCTTGCATCCTTGCAGGGAATGGAGTAGGATAAGAAAAGCGAAAGGGGGCATGTGCCATGCGAAGAAAAGATCGGGAGATCATAAACAAAGAGCAGATTTGGCGGATTATGCAGCGCTGCGGCGTATGCCGTGTCGCCTTCCATGACGCCGAGTATCCCTATATTGTTCCATTGAATTTTGGTATAGGGAAAGGGGAACCGCTCACGCTCTATTTCCATTGCGCGGCGCAGGGGAAAAAGCTGGATTTGATGCAGAGGGATCGTAGGGTCAGCTTTGAGATGGATTGTGCTCATCAGCTGGTGACGGGCGATCTTGCCTGCGATACCACCATGGAGTATGAGAGCGTATGCGGAAACGGCCTGTTGGAAACCTGCGTTGGGCCGGAGAAGGAGCGGGGCCTTGCCCGCGTGATGGCGCATTATTGTGGGGAGAAGCCTTATGAATTTGATGCGGTTTTGCTCCAGCACACGGTTGTTTTACGGCTTACCGTGCATACAATCACGGCAAAGGCTTTGAAAAAGGAATGAGAAAGCGCGATCAGAGAATCATAGAAATAAAAGGACGCCAAATGCGCGGGGAATCGGAATTTTATCCGGTTCCCCGCGCATTCCCTTTGCTTAGTTCAGCCCGGTTTCGCCTACTGTCTGAAACAGCTGATCCACAGCGTCCCGCAGGCCTTTATGCTCCGCTTTTTGCAGGCTGGGGTCGGCTTTTAAAATCTCCCTGGCCGCCTGTTGTGCCTGCTTCAATTCTTCCAAATCCGTGACCATATTGGCGATTTTTAGGGCAGGCAGTCCGTGCTGGCGCGCACCAAAAAAATCGCCCGGGCCGCGCATCTTCAAGTCGGCGTCCGCAATTTGAAAGCCATCGGTTGTATCGCACATGGTTTGCAGCCGCTGCTTCGCCTGTTCATTCTGCGCGTCGGAGATGAGGATGCAAGTGGAGGGGCGCCGGCCTCTCCCCACGCGCCCGCGCAGCTGATGGAGCTGTGATAAGCCAAAACGCTCGGCGTTTTCAATGACCATCACCACTGCGTTGGGCACATCTACCCCGACCTCCACGACCGTTGTGGAAACCAGGAGCTGGATTTCATTGGCTGCAAAGCGGCGCATGGTTTCTTCCTTATCCCTCGGTTTCATACGCCCATGCAGCAGGCCGAGGCGATAGCCTAGAAAGGGGCCTTTTTTTGAAGCTTCTCCGCATATTCCTGCGCGGCGGCCAACTCTGATTCGCCTTCCTCCACGAGGGGACAGACAATATAAGCCTGAAGGCTCTGATCGAGATGCTTTTTAATATAGTTGTAAACACGTTGGTGCAGCCGGCTGCCCACGGCATAGGTCTTTATCTTTTGCCGCCCGGGTGGGAGCTCGTCAAGGATGGAAATATCCAGATCGCCATAAATCATCAGTGCAAGCGTGCGTGGAATCGGCGTGGCGGACATTACAAGCAAATGGGGGCTGCCGCCCTTATCGGCCAGCGCGGCGCGCTGGCCTACGCCAAAACGGTGCTGTTCATCCGTGATAACTAGGCCAAGGCGGCGAAAGGCAACGTCCTTTTGAATCAGCGCATGTGTGCCCACGGCCAAGTCGATTTCACCACGTTTTAGCATCGCCTTGATCTCCTTTTTCTCCGCTGCGCCGGTAGCGCCGGTCAAAAGGGCACAATGGATGCCTGCCGGGCTGAGAAGGCCCTTCAGCGTGTGATAGTGCTGCTCAGCTAAAATGCCTGTGGGCGCCATCAAGGCGCATTGAAAGCCATTTTTGGCCGCGGTATGGATGAGTGCCGCCGCCACCGCTGTTTTACCAGAGCCGACATCCCCTTGCAGCAGCCGGCTCATCGGTGTTTTAGAACGCATATCACGCAGGCATTCTGAAACAGCGCGCCGTTGTGCACCGGTGGGGGAAAAGGGAAGCAGCGCGAAAAAAGCTTCGCTGTCATCCTGATTCATCTGTGCCGCCGTCTGTGTTCTGGCGCGGGCCTTCAAGCGTAGCAGGCCAATTTGCAGGGTGAGCAGTTCCTCAAATACCAGCCGCCTGCGCGCCTGCAAAAGCGCTTGCTCATCTGCTGGAAAGTGGATGTTTTCCAGGGCGAAGCGCACATGGCAAAGGCTTTGCTCCTGGCGAAGCACATCCGGCAGGGGGTCTTCAAGCAGGCTGCGCCGCATAGCCAGAGCGCTGGCGACGCAGCCTTCAATCACGCGGGTGGAAAGCCCCTGCGTTTGCGGATAGATCGGCCGGATTCGCCCACCTGTCTGTGCCGGTTCCACGAGAGGGGAGGCCATCTCGCGGCGGCCAAACTGCCCGCCGACCCGACCGAAGAAGAGATATTCTTCCCCCACTTCGAGCTTTTCAGCGGCATAAGGATTGTTGAAAAACGTGACCTGCATCAGGCTCACGCCATCGGTCACGGTTGTTTTATAGAGGGTAAGGCCCTTACGGATCAGGTGCTTGGATGGTGTGCGGGATACGATCGCTTTCACACAGCAGGTTTCGCCGAACGGCGCGCCTGCAATGGAAACCGTTGTGCTCCAATCCTCGTAGGCACGCGGGTAAAAATGAAGCAGGGCGTCGATGGAATCCACGCCGAGCCGCTGGAACAGCTCGGCGCGTTTTTCCCCCACGCCCTTGAGATAACGGATATCCGTATGTAGCTGGTTTTGCATGCGTAAAATCTCCCGTTTCGCACTTATTCCACCGAGATGATGAAATAATACACCGGCTGGCCGCCGTTGACGATGGAGATATCAACATTCGAGCCATATTTGGCGGTGAGCATATTCTGGAGCTCCAGCGCCTGCTCCTCGGTGGCATCCGCGCCGTAAAAAATGGTGATGAGCGAACAATCCCGTTTGTTGAAAAGGTGCTTGGTCACGCGATAGGCAACATGCAGGAGATCCTGCTCGACCACTGTAATTTTACCATTTTCCATGCCGAGGATCTGGCCTTTTTGAATACTCTCCCCGTCAATGGAGCTGTCGCGCGCGGCAAAGGTGACGAGGCCGGTGCCCACATGCTGCGCTGCTTTCATCATGTTGACGTGGTTTTCCTCCGCACCGAGCGATTCGTCGAAATTGAGCATTGCAGTCACACCCTGCGGAATGGTGCGCGTTTGTAATACGCTGACGCCGCGATCTGCGAGCGGGATCGTCTGCTCAGCAGCCATAATAATATTTTTATTATTGGGTAAAACGAAAACATGCTCCGCAGGGGTGGCCATGATCGCGTCGAGAATATCCTCCGTGCTTGGGTTCATGGTTTGCCCGCCGCTGACCACTTGATCGGCTCCAAGCTCTAAAAACAACTCCTTGAGCCCTTGCCCAGCAGCGACCGCCACAAAACCAAAGGGCTTGGCCGGCTCCTGCACGGCAGGCGCTTCCGGTTGCGTTTCGGGCTCATTGGGGGAGTCAAAGGCGGCGTTCGTATGCTGCTGGCGCATATTATCAATTTTGATATTGACCAGGGGGCCATATTTCAGAGCTTCCTGGATGACATTGCCCGGCTCATTGGAGTGGACGTGGACTTTGATGATCGTGTCATCATCCACCACAACCACACAATCCCCAATGGATTCGAGATAGGCGCGCAGACGGACAGGATCCCGTGTGGAGTGCGGATCCTTATGGATCAAAAATTCAGAACAATATCCGAATTCGATCTCTCCATCCGCGTTGGCAACGATTTCCTTCCGCTCGCCGTGATGCTGGGCAGTGATGGGGGAAGCCTCACCCGCGGTGCTGTCGATGATGCCGCTACCGTTAAAAACGCTGCGCATTCCCTCCAGAATCAGCACAAAGCCTTGGCCACCTGCATCTACTACGCCAGCTTTTTTAAGGACGGGAAGAAGCTCCGGTGTGGTGGCAAGCGCCTTTGCCGCGCTTTCACAGGCGGCGTTGAAAACAGCAATCGCATCCGCGCCAGTGTTCGCCGTGCGCTTGGCGCTTTCTGAAGCAAGGCGGGCCACGGTAAGGATTGTGCCCTCTGTGGGCTTCATCACGGCGCCGTAGGCCATCTCTACACCAATTTGAAGCGCATTCGCAAGGGCGACGCCATCCACCTCCCGGCAACCTTTTAATCCTTTGGAGACCCCACGAAAGATCAAGGATAGAATCACCCCGGAATTGCCCCTTGCTCCGCGCAGAAGCGCGGAGGCAACCGCCGCGGCAACTTCGCCCGCGCCCGCGTTTTCCATGCGGGAAACCTCCCGCGCGGCAGCGCCAATGGTCATGGACATATTCGTGCCCGTGTCGCCATCCGGCACGGGGAAAACATTGAGCGCGTCAACATCGCCGCGATGATTATTGATATGGTGAGAAGCGGAGACCACCGCGTCCCGAAGCATACTGCCGGTTATCACTGTATAAGCACTCCTTACGGTTCATTCTACCTGGCACAGGGCGCAAGCCAGCCTTGCCTTCAGCGAGGCGTTCGGCGGCGCTGTTAGGATTTCATCCCATCCACAAACACATTGACCTTGCGCACTTCAAAGCCGGTCGCCTCTTCCACCGTATAGCGCACCTTATTGACGATGCTTTTAACAATGGCAGAGATATTGAGCCCATAAGTTACGATAATGTGTAGGTCAATGGCAAGGCCGTCGCCCTCTTTACGCACAGCGACTCCCTGGTCGGGGAAGCTGCGGCGGCGGTTGAAAAAGGAGCGGATGCCTTGCCGGGCGTTGCTGTTGGCCATGCCGACAACGCCAAAGCAGGATGAGGCGGCGTTGCCCACCAGGCTGGAGAAATAGGATTCTGAAATCTCGATTGTGCCAAGATGGTTTTCCATCCGGATCATTTGCGCAGACCTCCCTCTCGATGCTGCGTGTGCCATGGGAAAGCCGAAACCATAGCATTACAGCCAATCATTATACACGATAATTCGAAAAACAGCAATGGATGGGGGGATAACTTAATGGATTGTTTACGATTGTGCATGGTTACTTGGGATGTAAAAAGGAGAATACTGGGCATATATACAATAATTCGACATAATATTATTTATATATACAATAAAATTTTCAATTATTTACAATATATAGGCAGTATGCTAAAATAAAATTGAATGAAATAGAATGGCGTGATGCCAATCTACATTTTATCATAGGTAGGCGATTCATCCCATTGATTGAGTGGATATCTAGAAGGGAAGGCTTGATTGATCGAATGGATGGCCGGTTAATATTTATTCTGCATGGAATACAAGCTATGTAACGAATTCTCCTTGGGAGGAGTTTAAACCAACGTTTTACAAGGATCAACTTGACTTGTAAGGAGGGAGATCATGTGGGGAAACGGCTTTCCGGCTATGCGGTTTTTGCACTGTTTTTCCTGATCGTTGTGAAAGCCGTGCGTTTTTTCGTCCGGCAGCCCGGCGGCGGGATGGATTGCTTTTTTCTCGCGGCTTTTGCGGCCTTTGGGATATTTGGCGTGGCCGTCCTCGTGGAGGAGGGGCGCCAATCCCGCAAGGCGGGTCAGAGGCGGATTCTATCTCTTTCGATTTTGCTGGTTCTTGTCACAGGCTTCTTTTTGCTGATGGATTACCGGGAGTATGCAATGCTCAGGCAGGTTACAGCCCTGCTTGGGGGCGCGGCCTGACACGGTTGCAGTTGCCTTGACGGAGCGTCGGGGCAGGGTCGGCGGACGGCGTTTTGAAATGCGAAAAGGGAGGTCTTTTGAATGCGGGCAAGACAGATTCTTCAGATTTCAGGGTTGCTGCTCCTCTGCCTGTTCCTCTTGAGCGCGTGCGATGGCTGTGGGCCGCTGGATACCCTGCGTGTGGACAGCCCGCTGGATGAAAGTGAAATCACGCTGCCCATCCAAAAGGGTTATGGCCAGCTTGCCGGTACCTCCGCCTACTTCCGGACGAAACAGACGCCGCGGGATCTATATCAGGCCTATAAAGCGCTGGAGGCGGAGAAAGGGCTGCGGGTAACGCCTTATCCGGCAGGCCTGCTCATCGAGCAAACCGGCGGCAGCGGTGCGCGGTATTACTGGCTGGCCGCCACGCGGGAGAGCACAAAGCGCGGGCGGTGGTACCTGCTCTCCAATATGGAGGCTAAGATTGTGGATCGAGATACCTGGTTTGAGGAGGAATGGACGCCGCAGCAGGGCGGCGATGTGCAAACGCCGGTTACAGGCGCAATGATCCTATTGCCCTACCATCTGCTCGCGCAGGAGGCGCAGGTTCCCTTCAACGAGGTATCGAAGGATACGTTCACTCCGGGCGTGCTGTACCGGATGGAAGAGTCGCCGGAATCATTCTATCAATTCTATGAATCAATGAACGTCTACCGCCTGGAAAAGCGGGAGAACGGGTTTTCCATCCTCTCGTATGCGGAGGGCTTCGACGCTTCCAAGGCGCTGCGCACCTGCCCGGCGGTTACGTTTATCTTCCATACGATAGGCGGAAACACCTATTTCAGCGCACAGCTGGATTAAACCACAATGAAAAAACGGCCCCGCACAGGCTTTTCGAACCTGTGCGGGGCCGGTCTATCTGATCCGCGTTAAAAGTGCCAATCCTGCAAATTCGCATACACATCGCCAGAGTAGCTTATAAGCTTCCCTTGCACATCCCTGCTGCGGGCCGCAACTCCTTTACGCAAGCAGATGGGAAGGAAGGCGGGGCTCTCCTGGAAGGAATTGAGAAAATCCTGAAGGGAAACAGCGCCTGTGAGCATTTGATGATAAGCGGCCGCCAATGCGCCCTCCAAGTTCACCCCGGCTTGGGTCGATCCAGATTCCTCAAAAAATGGAAGGAGGCTCATGTTGTTGGAGAGCTTTACTTCCCCAAGATATAGATCAAAGCTGCCGCCCTGCACCGCCTTCGTGTAATCCGCCCATGCGAGCTGGGAAACCGTTATCTTTATGCCTACGGCAGAAAGTTGGGTGGCGATTAAATTGGCTGCGGAAAGGCGGAAGGGATTCCCTTGATTGACGATCAGTGTGAATGTCAGCGCCTTCCCATTCCCGGTGCGCGCGCCGGAGGCATTGGTTTTGTCGAAACCGGCTTCTTGCAGCAGCTGAACGGCAGCTTCCTTATTCTGCTTGACGTCTGCACACGTCAGCCCTTTCAGCGCATGCCAATCCGGGCGAAACGGGATGGCGCTGGCTGAGGCATGGCCCTGATAGGCGGAGGAGGCGATCTTCTCCCGTGCAAGCGCAAGGCTCATCGCCTGTAGCACTTTCTGATTCTGCAAAAGTTCGTTTTTGGATTGAACGCCGAGAAAAACAAGGTTATTCATCAAGAATTCTTCTGTGTTGGCGTTGATTCGCTGATAGACGCCGCCGCTTAAATCATTGAAAATAAAATTGACGTTGCCAATCTCCAAGCTGTGAATCACCGAATCGCTATCCGGCACATCGACAAGGGTGATCGAGGTGAAATTCATTTTGTCGCCCCCTGACCAGGCCTTATTGGCCTTCAGGGTGACGGAGCTGTCGCCTCGCACTGCCGTATAGCGCCCGCTGCCAACCGGAATCGCCGTTTCAGAGGAGTCGCTCCCGCGCTTGATTACGGCAAAGTCAAGGCAAGCCAGCGCATAGGGATCGGCTTCTTTCAAAGTGAACACAATTTCGCCGTTTTGCACTTTTGCGCCGCTGAAATTGGAGAGCTGCGCCCGATAATGCGGGGATACCGCTGCCTTTTCAAAGGAATAGACAACATCTGAAGCGGAGAGGGAAGATCCGTCGGAAAAGACAAGGCCGCTTTTGAGGGCAACGCGCACCTGCGTGCCGCTGACGCTGCCGGAGGTGGCGAGAAAGGGCTGCGGTGAAAGCGCCGCGTCAACCGAGTAGAGGGAATCGTAAAGCACAGTGGAGAGCAGCTGGTTCGGCAGGCTTTTCGCTGAAAACGGATTGAGAGAATCGCCTTTTACATACGGCAGGGAGAGCCTCCCAGTGCCGCCCGTGTTTTGCAGGCTTTCTGAAATGGCTGTTTCCTCTCCAGAGGCGGCGGTGGAATCCTCCGCAGGAGGCTCCTTCCCGCAGGAGGCAAGTGACACGAAGCAGACGGACAGGCATAACATCAGGGCAATCCACCGGGCAAAAGCTGAAGGCTTCATTATGATGACCATTCCTTTCTTGCGTCGTTTTCGGAGGAAAGCACGCCAAGCGTGCGCTTACTGCTTTTAGAACGGGATTTATTGAATGCAAACGCGTTGAATTTGGGTTGTTTTGCCGCTGTGCTCATCAATTTCAAAGATGCAGCCGCACATCATGCAGGGACCGTCCCCGTTTTCAAAGCGGACAGGCATTCCAGTGCGCATTTTTTTCGATTGCCAGTTCCGGGCGGACGCCCAACACGGATTGGATCTCTCCGGTCATGCCAAGGTCGGTCAAATACCCTGTGCCTTGCGGCAAAATTTGCTCGTCGGCCGTCTGCACATGCGTGTGCGTGCCGAACAGGGCAGAAACGCGACCGTCCAGATAAAAGCCGAGCGCTCGCTTTTCCGCCGTGGCTTCCGCGTGAAAATCCACAATTTTGATCCGGCAGCTTTTTAATTCCTCCTGTCGAAGCAGGCGGTCAACACAATCAAACGGATTTTCCAGCGGATCGAGGAAAACAACACCCAGCAAATTGATCACAGCAATTTGGACGCGCCCCTTATCGATAATCTGATACCCGCGCCCTGGGCTGCCCGCGCGGTAGTTGGCGGGGCGGATAAGATATTCTGTTTCATCGAGGTAGGTATATATCTCACGGCGGCGATAAACGTGGTTGCCTGTGGTGATTAAATCCGCTCCGCTGGTGAATAGGTCCTGCGCTGCCGCAGGCGTAATGCCGTTGCCCGGCGCGGCGTTTTCACCGTTGACAATACAAACATCGATTTGATTGAGCTTCTTAAAGGAGGGAAGGTGCGCGCGCAGAAAGTCGCAGCCGCCTGCGCCTACCACATCCCCAATTGCAAGAATATTCATGCGATCATGCCTTTCTGTGCCGGTAATCGGCAAACGCTGCCCGCTTTTCTGTGCATGCAGGGAAAAGCGAATGCAAAAGGAGGGTATACATCCCTGCATACCCTCCCAACATGTCAAAAAAATTATTTTGCGTAATCAACAGCACGGTTTTCACGGATTATGTTAACCTTGATCTGCCCGGGATATTCGAGCTCGCTCTCAATCTTTTTCACGATTTCTCGCGCGATGAGCGTCATCTTATCGTCCGTGATGACCTCAGGCTTCACCATGATGCGCACCTCGCGCCCCGCCTGAATGGCGAAGGAACGGTCAACGCCCTCAAAGGAATTTGCAATTTCCTCGAGCTTTTCCAACCGTTTGATATAATTCTGGACGTTTTCACGCCGTGCGCCGGGGCGGGCGGCTGAAATAGCGTCCGCTGCCTGAACAAGGCAGGCGACGATCGTTTTGGGCTCTACATCACCATGATGTGCCTGAATTGCATGAACCACGGCTTCGTTTTCGCGGAACCGCTTGGCGTATTCCACGCCAAGCTCCACATGAGAGCCGTCGAACTCGTGGTCAAGCGCCTTTCCGATATCGTGCAAAAGGCCTGCCCGGCGGGCGGTTTTGATATCCGCGCCGATTTCGGAAGCCATGAGCCCCGCGATGTAGGAAACCTCCAGGGAGTGGTTGAGCACGTTCTGACCGTAGCTTGTACGGTACTTGAGCTTGCCGAGGAGTTTCACAAGCTCCGGATGCACGCCGTTGACGCCGGCATCTACTACGGCGCGCTCGCCCGCCTGTTTGATAGTAGCCTCTACCTCACGGCGCGCTTTGTCAACGGTTTCCTCAATGCGGGCCGGATGGATGCGCCCGTCTGTAATAAGCTTTTCCAAAGATACGCGCGCAATTTCACGGCGTACCGGATCAAAGCTGGAAAGTGTGATGGCTTCGGGCGTGTCGTCAATGATGAGGTCAACGCCCGTGATTGTTTCAAGCGCACGGATATTACGGCCCTCGCGGCCGATAATGCGGCCTTTCATCTCATCGTTCGGCAGCGAAACAACGGAAACAGTCGCTTCCGCCGCATGGTCGGCTGCACAGCGCTGAATGGCAGTGGCAACAATCTCCCTTGCGAGCGTATCCGCCTCATCTTTGGTTTTCTGTTCGAATTCCATGATTTTGACGGCCTTCTCATGGGTGAGATCGTCCTCCAGGTTTTTGAGCAGATATTCTTTTGCCTGCTCTTGAGTAAACCCGGAGATCCGCTCAAGCATTTCAAACTGGCTTCTTTTGATGCTCTCTACTTCATCCAGACGCGTTTGAGCATCTTTCAGTTTTTTGTTGAGCGTTTCATCCTTTTTTTCGAGATTTTCAATCTTGCGGTCGAGCGTCTCCTCCTTTTGGATGATCCGGCGTTCCTGGCGCTGAACTTCTGAGCGGCGTTCCCGCAGCTCGCGTTCCAACTCGTTGCGCTGTTTGTGAATTTCGTCCTTTGCCTCAATGATGGCTTCCTTTTTTTTGGTTTCCGCCTCTGCAAGAGCGTTGTTAACGATCCGGGTCGCCTCTTGCGTGGCAGAGCCAATCTCTGCTTCTGCAACGCGCTTGCGGTGCATTTGGCCAAGCAAAAAGCCCACAATGCCAAATACCACGGCGCTGGCGACCACGGCAATTATGATTTTTATAATGTCCGTCATGAAATAAAGTAGCACCTCCCTCATTACAAGTGTTTTTGTTTTTGTTCATCATCAAAAGAATCGCAGCAGATTTGCCTGCGGCAGGGCACACAAGGAAAAAGAGCTCTCCCGCTTGCCATTGCAGTTGCGGAAAAGGATCATCTATATGCCCTGAAGCATGTTTGCCATTTATTTCAGAGAAAATGCGCAAAACGATGTATGAGTTCGCATAATGATACACCATCCCTAGTATTTTACCCCGAACAGGGGAAACTGTCAAGAAAATTGTATTCCCACGCGGCAATTTTCAGCGGGAAAAACAAAGTTACGCCCTCACACGGCATTTTCCTACACGGGGGCCGAAGGCTCCGCGATGGGTTCAGAGGCGAAAAATTTCCATTTCAGGGCGGTTGACAAAGGCGCCCGGCGGTGATACGATAAAACCAATCTAAAAAAAGCTGTGATGGAGAGTGCTTTTTCCAAGTAATACCTTTTTCAGAGAGTGCCCGAAGCGTGCTGGAATCGGGCGCATTGGTTTGAAGGCATACCGCTCCGGAGCGTGTATCGAAAAGCGGTATGATCGCGTTAAGATACGCCGTAGGCGCTGCGTTAAGGCGTTTTGAGTGGCGGCTTTGTGCCGCAAGCAGGGTGGAACCGTGGAGCAAAAAGCTTCATCCCTCATTTGTTGAGGGATGAAGCTTTTTTGTTGCAGGCTTGCTTACTGCTCTATTTCATGGATATGCTCTGTGCCAAGATACTTGGTAGATGAATTCATCCTGTAGACACCGGTAGGCCAGATGGCTGTGGGAGAATGGGGGATGAGCGCTTCCGGTCGTTAAGGCGAGCCCTAGGCCAAGGCGGTTGAAAAACCAACGGATGGGTTGTTTCATCATATGTGATACCTCCAGTTTGTCGATGATTCGCATGGTGCAGGAGAGGGTGCGTCCTCTCATCTGCTCTGTGCTTTCAGTTTACACTGTTTTGCTGATTTATCCATGCAGAAACCGGTATGCTTTATATACTTTCCGGCAGGAAGAAGAGGGAGGATGGCTAGTGGCAGGGAACCGTTTGCTGATATTTCAAAGCGAGGCGCCGGTGTTTCTCCCCCATTTGTTGGAGGTGGGGCTGTATCATGGAGCGGCGCTGCCGGAAGAAAAAAAAGGATACCGCATGGCACTTGGGCCGCCCAAAGGCGGATTATTTGCTCTTTCATTGCATCACGGGTGGGCTGCGTATCGCCTGCCGCCAGAAAGAATATTTCGTTGCAAGCCGGATGCGCGCTGCTGCTGGATGGCAAGCAGGCTGTTTCAGTGGAGGCGCAGGCGGGGGCACGGGTTGCCGCGTTCCGCTTCCGGTGTGAAAAAGGCAAGCCTCCGCTACGGGTTGGCCGGGTGAATCAAGTGGCTCATGGGCCGGTACAGGAGGCGCTTTACACAGTCCTATCGGCGGTAGACGAACCCGCAGAGCCTCTTGCGTGCAACCAGCTCAGCCTACAGTTTGCGCTTTTGCTATACGAGTGGCGAGGGGCGGCAGAAAATAGAGAACGAAAGCCAACCGTATCCGCCTATGAAGCGGAAATCCATGAGGCAGTATCCTATATGCGGGCACATCTGGATGAAAAAATCCAGATGTCGGAGCTGGCCAAGGGGCTGCACCTCTCTGAGCGGAATTTTCGCAAGTGCTTCACGGCGTCGATCGGGGTTTCTCCCAAGGCATATTTGCAGAAGGCGCGGCTGGAACACGCTAAGGATCTGCTGCGGGCCGGAGAGCAGAGCATCAGCGAAATATCGGAAGCGGTCGGGTATTATTCCCAATTTCAGTTCAGTCGAGATTTTAAAAAGGAATACGGCCTAACGCCCTCTGATTATCGCGGCGGAGCGGAGGTTCCCCGCGCAAAAAAGGCCGGTAATCCGAAAAAGAAATAGGAGGCTATCTCATGATAAACGTTACCTTAAAGGGCGGCGAAATCCGTCAGTATGAAGCTGGCACAACGGCTTTGGATGTTGCCAAAGCCCTTGGATCAGGGCTCTACAAGGCTGCCTGTGCATGCAAAATCAACGGGGAGCCATGCGATTTGCGCACCGCGTTGCCGGATGGTTGTGAGCTTGCCATTCTCACCTTTGACGATGCGGAGGGGAAACATGCTTTCTGGCATACTGCTTCGCACATCATGGCGCAGGCCGTTAAACGGCTGTATCCGGATGTGAAGCTTACCATCGGCCCGGCGATCGAGAACGGCTTTTACTATGATTTTGACGCTGGCGAGCCGCTTACACCCGAGACACTGGAGAAAATTGAGGCCGAGATGAAACAGATCGTCAAGGAGGCGCTGCCGCTTGAGCGGTTTGAGCTTTCCCCAAACGAAGCGGTCAAGCTTATGGAGGCGAAAAACGAGCCCTATAAGGTGGAGCTAATCGGCGAGCACGCGGGCAAGGGCGAGCCGATTTCCTTTTACCGGCAGGGTGAATTCACGGAGCTCTGCGCCGGGCCGCATCTGCCGGATACGGGCCGGGTCAAGGCCTTTAAGCTCACCAGTTGCACAGGCGCTTATTGGCGCGGTGACGCAAAAAATCAGATGCTTCAGCGCATTTATGGCACGGCGTTCCCAAAGCAGGCCGCGCTGGACGAATATCTGGCCCGCATGGAAGAGGCCAAGAAGCGCGATCATAGGAAACTTGGAAAAGAGCTGGAACTGTTTACCATCATGGAGGAGGGCCCCGGCTTCCCGTTTTTCCTGCCCAAAGGGATGGTTCTCAAAAATCTGCTGATCGACTATTGGCGCGAGATCCACCGCGAGGCAGGCTATCAGGAAATTTCCACGCCAATGATCCTTAGCCGCTCTCTCTGGGAGCGCAGCGGCCATTGGGCGCATTATAAAGAAAACATGTATACCACTGTGATCGATGAGGAAGATTATGCGATCAAGCCGATGAACTGCCCAGGCGGGATGCTGGTGTATAAAACGAAGCCGCGTTCCTACCGCGATCTCCCCCTGCGGGTGGGCGAATTGGGGCTGGTGCACCGCCATGAGCTCTCCGGCGCGCTGCACGGCCTGATGCGCGTGCGCTGCTTCACGCAGGATGATGCGCATATCTTCATGACTCCGGATCAAATCAAGGAGGAAATCAAGGGCGTGGTGGCGCTGATCGACAAGGTGTACGGCACATTTGGCTTTCCTTACAAGATTGAGCTATCCACCATGCCGGAGGACCATATGGGCGAGCTTGCGGACTGGGAACGCGCAACGGATGCCCTGCGTGGCGCCATCACTGAGCTCGGCTATGCGTATGAGGTCAACGAAGGCGACGGCGCCTTCTATGGCCCAAAGCTCGATTTCCATTTGCAGGATTGCCTAGGCAGAACTTGGCAGTGCGGCACGATCCAGCTCGATTTTCAGCTGCCCGAGCGCTTCGAGCTCGAATATACGGGCGCGGACGGCCAAAAGCACCGCCCAATCATGATCCATCGCGTGGTGTTCGGCAGCATTGAGCGCTTCATCGGCATTCTGATCGAGCATTTCGCGGGCGCATTCCCGCTATGGCTTGCGCCGGAGCAGGTGCGCATCCTGCCAATCTCCGAGCGCCACCACGAAAAGGCGCGGGAGATATACCAGCAGCTCTTTAACGCGGGGATGCGAGTTGAAATCGACGAGCGCAGCGAAAAAATCGGCTACAAGATCCGTGAGGCGCAGTTGCAAAAAATTCCGTATATGCTCATCATCGGCGACAAGGAGGCGGAGAGCGGAACGGTATCCGTCCGCCGCCGTGGCGAAGGCGACCTTGGTGCGGTGAAAACAGAGGCGTTTCTTGCCACCGCGCTTGCGGAAATCACAGCGAAACAAATGAACTGATAAAGGGAGATTCAATATGATTCATGTAACATTAAAAGGCGGCGTCGTCCGCCAGTATGAGGATGGGGCCACGGCGATGGATGTTGCCAAATCTTTAGGCGCCGGGCTTTATAAAGCTGCGTGTGCATGTAAAATTGACGGAGCCCTGTGCGATCTGCGCACCGCGCTGCCTGGGGACTGCGCGCTTTCAATTCTCACCTTTGACGATGCGGAGGGCAAGCGCACCTTCTGGCACACGGCCTCCCATATTATGGCGCAGGCGGTCAAGCGGCTGTATCCACAGGCGAAGCTCACGATCGGCCCGGCAGTTGACAACGGCTTTTACTACGATTTCGACGCGGAAGAGCCGTTCACCCCGGAGTCGCTCGCCAAAATTGAAGCCGAAATGAAAAAAATCGTGAAGGAAGCGCTGCCGCTGGAGCGGTTTGAGCTTGCGCCTGATGATGCGGTTAAGATTATGGAGGAGAAAGACGAGCCCTATAAGGTGGAGCTCATCCGCGAGCATGCGGAGAAGGGCGAGCCGATTTCCTTCTACAAACAGGGGGAATTCACGGAGCTGTGCGCCGGCCCGCATTTGCCGGATACAGGCCGGGTCAAGGCATTCAAGCTGACAAGCTGCACGGGCGCTTATTGGCGCGGCGACGCAAAGAACAAGATGCTCCAGCGCATTTACGGCACCGCGTTTCCGAAGCAATCCGAGCTGGATGCGCATCTAACGCAGCTGGAGGAGGCCAAAAAACGCGATCACAATAAGCTTGGCCGCGAGCTGGAGCTCTTTACGACTTCCGACGTGATCGGCCAGGGGCTGCCGATCCTGCTGCCCAAGGGCGCGCGTATTGTTCAGATTTTGCAACGCTTTGTGGAGGATGAGGAGCAGAAGCGCGGCTGGCTACTGACGAAAACGCCGTTTATGGCGAAGAGCGATCTCTACAAAATTTCCGGCCATTGGGATCATTATAAAGACGGCATGTTCGTGCTGGGCGATGAGGAGAAGGATGACGAGGTGTTCGCCCTGCGTCCGATGACCTGCCCGTTCCAGTATCAGGTCTACCTGAACCGCCAGCGCTCCTACCGCGACCTGCCGATGCGCCTGGGCGAGACCTCGACGCTGTTCCGCAACGAGGATTCCGGCGAGATGCACGGATTGATCCGTGTGCGGCAATTCACAATTTCCGAGGGCCATCTGATGTGCACGCCCGAACAGTTGGAGGATGAATTTAAGGGCTGCCTGGAGCTCGCCATCTTTATGTTGAAAACGGTGGGGCTGTATGAGGATGTATCCTATCGCTTCTCTCAGTGGGATCCAGACGACCGTGAAAAATATATCGGCACACCCGAGCAGTGGGCCGAGGCGCAGGGCGTGATGCAGAAAATCCTCGACCATCTGGGGCTGGATTATGCCGTGGGCGTGGGCGAAGCAGCTTTCTACGGGCCGAAGCTTGATATCCAGATCAAGAATGTCCACGGAAAAGAGGATACGCTCATCACCATCCAGATCGATCAGATGCTCGCGGAAAAATTCGGCATGGAGTATACGGACAAGGACGGCGCAAAAAAGAACCCCTATATCATCCACCGCACCTCCATCGGCTGCTACGAGCGCACGCTTGCGCTGCTTATCGAGAAATACGCGGGGGCATTCCCGCTGTGGCTTGCGCCGGAGCAGGCGCGCATCCTGCCGATCTCCGAGCGGCACCATGACACGGCGCGCGCGGTTTATGAGAAGCTGTGCGGCGCGGGCCTCCGCGTGGAGCTGGATGAACGCAGCGAGAAGATCGGCAAGAAGATCCGCGACGCGCAGATGGAGAAGATCCCTTATATGCTCGTCGTCGGCGACAAGGAGGCGGAGAGCGGGACAGTATCCGTCCGTATGCGCGGGGAAGGCGATATCGGTGCGATGGCCGTTGATGATTTTTTGGCGCGCGCGTTGCTGGAGGTAGCGGAAAAAAAACGGTAAGGAACGTGTAAAAAAGGCTGTAGGGCTCTTGTTCTGCGGCCTTTTTACAATATTATATAAGGGAGGAGTAAAGAAAGCGACGGAGTATCCTGCCGCCGCTTTCTGAAACAGCAAGCTATGAAGAAGCTCAGTAAAAAAGCCAGGACGGCCATCATCAGCACGGTAGCCGTCGTGCTTGTCGCCGCAATTGCCGGCACGAGCGGGTATCTTATCCACAAGAAGGTGCCGGTTAAGCCCTCCAACGAAGTGGAGCAGGTGGAGATCGACACCAAAACCGCCGGCACACTGCGCATGGGGGTCATCAGCGACACCCAGCTGCCGCCGAATAAAAAGCTGGAAGAGGCGCAGGAGGGCCTTTACCGCGAAAACCTAAAAAAAGCGTTTGAGCTGCTGAAAACGCAGAACGTCGACGCAATTCTCCACGTGGGGGATATTGGCGATATGTGCAGCAGGTATGCGTATGAAACGTATCTCAATGTGTTTCACGAGGTATTCCCGGACGAAAACACGCGTCCCTATGAGTTCCGCATCATGGGCAATCATGATACCTGGTTCGATACCGATTGGAGCACCACGCCCGCCAAGCACAAGCTTTACCAGAGCGTGTTCAAAGAGAACCCGAACCGCCATCTTTCCATCAACGGCTTCCACTTTATCTGCGCAAGCCCTGACAACACTGGAAACGCGGACGGCTATTCCCAGACAATGCGCGATTGGATGAAGGAGCGCCTTGCGGTTGCGAAGGAGCAGACAAAGACGGGCAACCCGATCTTCTTGATCACGCACCATAACATTCCGGATACTGTCTACGGCGGCAGCGACTGGGGCGCGGAGCAGGTGCGCCAGGCGGCCACCGATTTTGAGCAGGTTGTCTCGATTTCCGGCCACAGCCATTTCTCCATATTGGATGAACGCTCGATCGACCAGAACCAGCTCACTGCCTTCACCACGCAGTCGCTCGCCTATGTGGATATGGAACGCAATATGTTCAACGCCTTTAAAGGCCTCTATGACGACGAAGGGGCGCTCAAATATAACCCCTCCTCCAGCTACGCCAGCGCGCCCGCGCGAGATGATGAAAAGCCGATGTGCCTGATCATGAATATCACGGATCAAAGCACGGTAGTCGAGCGATGGAATATTATCGACCAGGTTGAGGAGAAGGCTGACAGCCGCTGGAAGCTCACCTACCCGATGGAGCGCGGCAATTTCCAATACCGCTATGATGCGCGCGCAGCGAAAAGCGTTGCGCCGGAATTTCCTAAGAACGCTTCTATAACCTATAATCCGTCCATCCCTTCAACGCGCGAAGTGGCTGGAAAAACGCCTACTCTGCCGGGCGTCAGCTTCCCCGCGGCAACAAATCCGGATTTGGTCAACCTCTATCTCTATGAGCTGACCAATGCGCAGACGGGCAAGACATATGTTTATGCAAGACCTATTCCGATTATTATCTGGGCCTCGGCTCCATGGCAAAGCAGGTGGATTGGGCGATCGATCCGACGCTGCCCAGCGGCAGATATACGGTAAGGGTTTATGCCTATGAATCCTTTGGTAAGCGCAGCGAGCCACTAACGGCGGAGATTGATTACACGCAGCCACAGCTCGAAATTCAGAAATAACATAGAAAACGGCCGGGCGGCGGCCTTCGCCCGGCCTATCTGAAGGAGAAAGCAGATGAAAAAAATTTGGAAAATTGTCATTGCGGCGGCCGTTGTGCTGGTTGTGGCGGCGGCTGTGACTACGGCGGTGTGCCTTCATTTCTTTTTAGCGCCCAAAATTGCCGAAACAAAAGATCTGGGCAGCGTCCATGACGGAAAAAACCTGCGCGTGGGTATCCTTGGCGATACGCAGCTGCCCGGCAGCGAAGAGGAGGAACAGGCCAACAAAGGCGTCTACAAGGCGAACCTGAAGGCGGCGCTCGAACTGATGAAGGAGCAGAAGGTCGATTTACTCATCCACGTTGGCGATTTCTGCGAGGTGGCGAGCGATTTCGGCTATCAAACCTATTTATCCGTATTCAATGAAGTATATTCGGACGCGGCCAGCCGCCCGGTGACCCAGTATATCATGGGCAACCATGATTTTTGGACGGAGGGCAGCCACGGTTACCCGGGCTATAAGCAAAACCTGTTTGAAAAGAATTTAGAGCAGTCGCCCTGGACGCACCTAATCCTCAACGGTTTTCATTTTATCGCCGCTAGCCCGGATTCAGGCGACTCTAGCCGTGCCTACACGGGCCGCGCGCTTAACTGGCTGGATGAGCAAATTGCGCTAGCAGAGAAGGACGCGGAAAAGGACGGCAAGCCTATTTTCGTCATCACGCACCAGAACCCCAGCGCCACGGTTTACGGCAGTGGGGAGTGGGGCGACCAGAGCTTGAAGAGCCTGCTCGACAAATATCCGCAGGCGGTGTCGATCTCCGGCCATAGCCATTTCTCAATTCTCGACGAGCGTTCTATTTATCAGGACAAGTTCACGGCCTTTACAACCCAGTCTATCGCCTATCTGGAGATGGAGCGCGATAAATTCGACGCCTTCCGCGCTTATGACGCGGAAACGAACGCTTACAGCACGCTGAAGGGCTATATCAGCTGCCCACCGGACGATACGCATGTGCCGATGTGCCTAATTATGAATGTCGGGCAGGAAAAAACAGAGATCGAGCGATGGAATGTGCTCGAAAAATGCGAGGAAAAGGCGGACAGCCGCTGGACACTTGCCTATCCGCTTGACCTGGCGCATTTTACCTATCGCATGAACGACAGGCAGATCGGGAGGGCTGCGCCGGTGTTCCCACAGGGCGCGGCAATTGCCTATGAATCCGCGATTTCGAATTGGAACCCGGATGGAGCGGTCAAATCGCTCCCCGGTATCTCATTCCCCGCTGCGCGGCATACGGATCTGGTGCACAGCTATTTCCTGCGCCTGACGAATACGCAGACGGGCGCGCAATATGAATATACGGTCTATTCCGATTTTTATAAAGGCGAAAAAAGCATGGCGGATACGGTGAAGATTGCAATTGATCCGTCCGTGCCGGGAGGCAGCTATCGAGTGGAGGTATATGCGGCGGAATCCTTTGGGCAGATGAGCAAGCCCCTGGCCGGGGAGATCGACTACCGGCAGCCCGCGCCGCAGCAGCAGGTGCAATAAGGTTTGAGCCTATATATAATGAAAAGGCGGTGCAGGGGAAATCCCCCTGCACCGCCCCTTTTGTAAGGGGCCGCTGATGCGTTGTTTACAGGCAGCGCCCCGGTGATCACCGTAGAAGCCTGCGGTCGGGCGGCTTCAACCGTTTTAGGCGGGGAGCATGGAGGAAATGATTTTGACGAATTCCTCCTCTGTCAGGTTATCCGCTACGACCTCATAATCCAACCCCGCAAACTGAAACTGAGCGATCAACAAGTCGTAATAGCCAGCGGGCGTGTTGGGGCCGTCCTCAACGACTGTGTACGGACCGTAGTCCATTTTACGTTTGCCGAACAGCACCGCATGGCCGTTGAGATCGGTTTTTTGCATATCGTCCGGCCAGACATAGATGCAGTCGCTCCATAATTGCATTTTGGAGACCGATATGACCAACTTCCGTTCGAGCGGATTATAATCTGGGTTTCCAGGTGTTTCCTGATAATAAAAGCCGATAGAATCGTACAAAATGGTGCCGTCGTTTTTGTATATCATTGTAAAGGACATATCCTTTACATCAATGGCGTGCAAATCAGACGGAAGAAATGTGGGGCGAACGTCCCGGCCTAAATATTCCACCACCTGCGCAAAGGTCAGCTGCTTTTCAAAGGTCTCTTTCGGGTCGTAGTAGCGCCTGCTTGCGAAAATTGCTGCGCCGAGCTCATTAAAATGCGCTTTGGGCGCAGCGGCAGGCGTTGGGGGCTGCGTCTCCGGCGCCGCCGCAGCGAGCGTAGGGGGTTGCGTTTCGGCCGCGGCGGGGTGATTTGGGAGCGGGCTCCACTGGGAGAACAGCACGGCCGCTGTGAGCAGCAGCGCGATGCATGCGGCGGCTGGTAAATAGGTGCGAAGGCTTTTTCGGCGCGCCTTTGGCGCGCACTCGCGCAGGATGTTCTGCCGGACCTGCTCTGGGTCGGGCAGGCAGGGCGCGATTGCCTGCCGAAGCAAATCTCGTTCTTGCATGAGAGTCATCCTTCCTTTCTTTGTATGCCGGGGATTGTACGGCTGTAGCGTTTTTTAAGGCTGATATTTCGCACGCAGCTCGGAGAGCGTGCGATACAGGCGGTTTTTCACGTTGGATTCGGTCATCTGCAATTCCGCCGCGATCTGCGGGATTGTTTGCTCCATATTATAGAAAAGATAAAATATTTTTTGGGTAACGGCAGGTTTGCCGCGCAGATGGAGGCGTATTTCAGCAAGAAGCGCGTCGGTGACCAAGCGGTCGTCAATGGAGGGTTCCTGCGTTTGCAGGGCCGCCTCGAACGGCTCGCCCTCCCGGTTTTCCCGTTCTATGGGAAGCCCGTTTTTCAACTTTTGCAGCAGGGTATAGTGCCGGTAGACCTTTTGTTTTGCAATTTGCATGGCAAAGGCCTCCGAGTTTTGGACATATTCGCCTCCCCTTTTTTTCAGAATGAAAAAAAGCTCTGTGTAGGTTTCCTGAAAGATATCCTGAATATCAGAAGGGTTTCCGCATTTTGAGGTGATATAGATGAGAACCTTTTGACTCGTTTCATCGTACATTTGATTGAAAAGGGGTTCGATTGCCTGGCCGGCCATTCCAATGCCTCCCTTTCCTTTGATGGCGGCGTGCTGAAACCTGTATGGCGGTTTGACGCCGTTCACTGTAGAAGCGTCTGAATCAGTCGAAAAAGTTTCAGAAGAATGAAACATTTTTTAAGAAAAGAGCTTTAGCTTGCATCGGCCTAGCCCGATGCATTATAATGGATAAGGTCATATCCTGTTTTATTTCATTTCTCATTATGGGAAGGACGACGAACATGTATCGCTGCAATATTGTGCCACGCCCCAACCAGATTCAGCCCAGGGAGGGCTTTTTTACGATCCCGCGTGAAGGGCGGATCGAGGATTTTGTCACGCGTATGATCGATACGCGGTTATCCGGCGCGGAGAGCTACCGGTTGCATGTCCGCCCGGAGGGGATTACAATCAGCGCCGGCACGCCGCGCGGGCTGTTTTACGCGATGCAGTCGGTCAGGCAACTCATAGCCACTAGCGTAGGGCGGATTCCATGCATGTGCATCTGTGACGAGCCGGCCTACCCTTATCGTGCCTTTATGATTGACTGCGCCCGCCATTTTTTCACCGTCGCGGATCTGAAAAAAATGATTGATGCCGCCGCGCTGTTTAAGATGAATGTGTTCCACTGGCATCTCACAGATGATCAGGGCTGGCGCGCTGAGGTGAAAAAACACCCGGAGCTGACCGAAATAGGCTCGATGCGGCGTTCCTCCGATTTTGGCGGAATCCATGTGGATGGCCCTTATGGTGGGGCCTATACACAGGAGCAGATGAAGGAAATTGTTGCCTATTGCGCCGAGAGATATATTGAGGTGGTGCCGGAGTTTGACATGCCGGGCCATACCTCGGCCTTGCTGGCGGCGCATCCGGCTCTCTCCTGCACGGGCGGGCCGTTTCAGGTGCAAACAAAGCAAGGGATTTTTAAAGATATTCTATGTGCAGGCAAGGAGGAGACGTTTCGTCTCATTTTTGACGTCCTGGAGGAAATGCTTGCTGTATTCCCCTCCCGCTATATCCATATCGGTGGCGATGAAGCGCCGAAGGCGCGGTGGAAGGCCTGCCCGGATTGTCAGGCCCGAATGCGGGAAGAGGGGCTTTCAAGCCTTCAAGCGTTGCAGGGCTATTTTATGAACCGCATCATATCCTGGTTGGGCGACCGGGGGAGGGCGGCTGTTGTCTGGAACGAATCCCTGCGTGGCGGCAACCTTGCCCCCTCTGCCGTGGTGCAGATGTGGATGGATAAAAACGGGGAATGCGCGCGCTGGGCAAATGGTGGCGGCAAACTCATCGTATCCGATTTTTATCATTACTATTGTGACTACCCCTATGCGATGACCCCGTTGCGGAAAACGTACCATTACCGCCCGGCGCTCAAGGAAGTCAGGCCAATTTATCAAAAAAACATTCTGGGTGTGGAAGCACCGGTTTGGGCAGAATATATCGAAACCTTTGCGCACATGAGCGAAATGTGTTATCCTCGTTTTGCCGCCGTCGCAGAGGCGGGCTGGACGCGGGAAGAACGGCGCAATGCGGAGAGCTTTGAGCGGCGGTTTCAAATGGTGACGCCAATGCTTGCAGCATTGGGCGTCCATCCTGCTGCGCCGCAATTATGGAATCCGCGCCCGTATATGAGGTTGAAAGGAACAGCGCAATTTTTTCTGCCAAAGCTACCTTCTAATTTCCGTGATTAAGCATGTAGGGCATAAAAACAAAGGTTGAATTGTTCCAGGCGGGCCTTTTTCGAGTGCCCGCCTATTGTTTTTTGAAACGTCAGGCGCTCTCCGCTCGATGAGAGAGAAAAAAATTGGATAAGTGGGGAATAGAAAACGGGAATTTCTTTTTCATTATAAATAGAAAAAGTGCGTTGCTTTCCTATGGTTTTTAGGGATTATCCTATTTTGCACATATTTTTTTTATCGAATAAAATGATTTTATTCTACATAAACAGGCTTTTTCAAGGCCTGAAAATATTGCGTACGCTGGGCGAATCGGCTAGAATAAGAATTAGGAACCTTGTGTTTTTTCACAACGTGCAGAAAAGGAGCGACTTGTATGGCTGAATTGAGATGGCATCCCTTGACCAAGGATTGGGTGATGATTGCGAGCAACCGGCAGAACCGGCCCAATATGCCGAAGGATTATTGCCCGTTTTGCCCGAGCTTTGGCAATGTGCCCGATTATGAAGTGCTGAAATATGATAACGATTTTCCCGCCCTCTCGCAGAATCCGCCGGAGCCGGACGATGTGGCGGATGACTTTTTAAAGTGCGCCCTTCCTATGGCAAATGCGAAGTGATTTTATATTCTCCCGGCCATACGGTCACGCTCCCTGAATTGTCGGACGAGCATATGCAAAAGCTGGTTGCCCTTTGGTGCGAGCGGTATGAAGCGATGCGTGCGGATGAAAAGATTAAATATGTATTTCCATTTGAAAACCGCGGTGCGCTCGTGGGTGTTTCCATGCCGCATCCACACGGCCAGATTTATGGCTATTCCTATGTTCCCAAAAAGCTGGAGCTGGAGGCACAGTCTGCCCATGAGCATTATGAGCAAACAGGCAAATGCATTTTTTGCGATATGCTGGAGCATGAACTGGCTGCGGAGAAACGGATTATTTTCCGTAACGAGTATTTCACAGTATTCCTGCCCTTTTTCTGCGAATACCCGTATGGCGTATATATCTTCCCAAACCGTCACGTTCCTTATATGACGGATCTCAATGAAGAGGAGCGTTTCGCCCTCGGCGTTACCATCCGCGATACTGTGGCGATGTTTGACAATCTTTTTGATTATCAGTTCCCTTACATGATGTGCATGCATAACGCTCCCGTAAACACAGGGGACTATAGCAAGGATTATCACTTCCATATTGAATTTTTCCCGCCGATGCGCTCTGCGGATAAGCAAAAATTCAACGCATCCAGTGAAACGGGTGCATGGGCGCATTGCAACCCGCGCGCGCCGGAGGAATCCTCGGAGGAGATGCGCCAGGCATATCAAAAAATGCTGCGCAAACGGGCCGAAAAATAATTTTTAGGTTTCTCTACGGGGCAGAGTCTGTATCACAAAGTGAAAATTTTTAAAAATTTAACATGGATTGATTTGGAACCGCTGCGTTTTCTGCCAGCGGTTCCTTTTTTATGTGTTTATTTTATGTAATGCAATACTACTTTACACACGTAATTTTTTAGATAAATCAGGCTTTTTATGCGAATACAGCTCTATAACAATCACGAATTAAGATTTAGAGATGTTATGCAAATTATATATCATAACTTTATATTACTAATTTCAAGGATAATTATTCCGTTTCATACACATAATTCCTCGACATAAACCCATTATATGTGGTTTTGTATATAAAAAACATTAAATTCTAATATTTTTGGGAAATTAAATGTTGACATAGCTCAAATAAAGGTTTATATTGGAAATCGACAAGGGGAAAGTTGTCATTTGAAATCGAACCTTTTGTGGGAGATACCATGTTAATAATGTGGTCTTATTTCACATACTACCGTGGTGAGAGAAAAAATGGAACGAATGGACGCGTGCTCCGGCCCCTATGAGCGCATGTGTTGGCCACATGTCTTTTTTCTCGGTTATTTTTCTTTAGAATGAATGGCTGAGCCGGGCGCGTGAATATGGAAGAGGGAGGTGAGTCCAATGGCTTATATGAGGTGAGCGCTGATGCCGCTTGATTCATGAGCTTATGATTCTGAATGGACTAAGATGGCAAATACGCGCTATCAATTTGGACATGCCCGCATGCTTTGCGGGAGGCGCGTTTATACGCGCGCGAATCACCCATTGGCGATTGGTTCGCTCAAATGAAGGCAAAAAGCAGAAACAAATGGGTCGTAGCAGGAGGCGGAAGCCGCTTTTTCGGAAGTGGATTTCGTTTATTTCTGCGTGTGGTTTCGTGTGAATCGGCAGTTGTGCGAAAAAAACTGCCATTTCCGGATGCTTTCAAAGTGGCCGTTGCAGCCGCGGAAACCGGATTGCCCTTCTACCGTGGGCGTTCGGGTTGCCTTCATCCGAAAACATTCTGCTTCGTCCAGATCCCGCCAAATTTTCAACGCTTTGCCCGCCAAGATAGGCTGGGATTGAGCGAGCCGTATCTGGAAATTTGCTCTTTGATCGAAGAGAAAAGGCTAAAAATGCTGCTTGAAGCCGGAATATTGGCCTGGAGTGATGATTGGGAAACGGCATATGGCGTTGTGAACTGGCTTTTCACAAAAGTTGAAACGAAAAAACGATGTCAGAATGAATTCGTTTTGACTGCGAAAAGACTGAATTTTGGCCCCATAATGCAGGAGAAAAGTGCGACTTAAAAAAACTTCAATTACAGGCTGAAATGCAGTCAAAATAAAGTCGTAATGACTGCATAATGACTGAGTTTTAGCCTCGCAGCAGACGAAAAACAGCCCATAAGTTCTGGAATGGATGCAGTCATAATGGGGCTGTTATGACTGCCTTTTGGCCCCGTTTGCAACAAGTTGAACAGCATTCAATGAAGTCACTTTGACTTCATAATAACTGCTTTTTGGCCCCATTTGCAAAAAAGGTTGAACGGCATTCAATGAAGTCAGAATGAAGCCATTTTGCCTGCAAAAAGACTGAATTTTGGCCCCATAGTGCAGTCAAAAAATGCAACTGAAAAAAGTCCAGAAAAAAATTTGTAAAAAGCAGGGGATTATCAGGAAAAAGAAAGGGAATAGTGGGATAGATCAGGCTTTGATCGACTGAATTCAGTTGGTTAGATTTGCCCACACGGGTGCGTGCCCCGGCCTTGCGATGCCTGGCGACACCCCTGCGCCTCCAGGCGATGAATTTGAAAAACGCCTGGTTCAACCGTGTGAAACATAAAAAAAGAAGAAGGGGAGAGTGTGCCATTGCCGGCTCGTCAACGTGCAATCGTTGCGCCCGCGTGTGGCGCAGAGCAGTGAAAGCTGCATCCCCAACGGAGGTTCCTGCGGAAAGCAGGCCCTGCGAGGGCCCGATCCAAGGGAATGGGAGCGGTAGAGGCGTGTCTGCGTTGAAAAACGCCGCGTTGCATCTGCCGTGCCAACAGCACGCGCGTGCATTTCAAATGTAGAAAGGAGAATTCTAGTGAAACAGCATAGAACGGCTCGTCTCCTTAGTGTCATTCTCGCTGTGGTGATGATCTTTGGGATCCATCTCTGTTGGCGTTACGGCGGCATATGCGCCGTATCTGGATGACGCCCTAACAGACAATTACAACACGATCGATCAGGTCACCCTGACCGAAGCGCAGCAGGCTTCTCTGCTGCTCGACAAAGTGGATCGCGCCTTGGCGGATGCAAACATCGTCATTGATGTTTCCGTCGTCGGCACGCTGAATCTCACATCCATCGATAACGCGCTGAGCTCGATTTACAGCGTGACTGGCAACATCCTTTTTTTAGCTCCGCCACAGTCGGCGATCTTGCGGTTTTAAAAACGCATCGCGCTGACATTGCCTCTGTGCGCCGCTCAACAGCAGGTGCAACCGATGTGGATGTGCTCAACTCCATCGTGACCTATCTCGGCCACTGTGCGGGCACGCTCTCCAAGCTGGTGGATGGCTCCTTTAACTGGGCCATCGTGAAGAGCTACCTGCCCTCCAACATCCGCATTATCATCGACGACATTCCGAATTTCATCAAGGAAACGCTTTGGAATCTCGTCCACCCGACCACGAGCGATCCGATGCCCGCGGGCGAAACCCTCGACCAAATCGTCCAGTATATTCTGGATAACCAGGTTGGCGGCAAAAACGCAGCGGCAGTCGGCTTCGATGGCATCCTGCCCGGCTTCGATCTTGATCTAGCCACGGCCAACGGCTACCGTGCCATTGAAGAGGTTGCTTTCCGCGCGTTGAATCAGTTCCTGGTTCCGCTGATGAATAGCGGCCTGAAAGGCGTCATTCAAAATGCCATCACCGCCAATTCTCAGAAGGGCGGCAATCTGGCAGCCCTCGTCAATCCGGATTATATCGTAACGGCTTATCCGGATAAATCTGCTGAGAATCCGGGCGGGTTCGACACCGCGAAGGGCTTCACAGAGCAGCTCAATGCGATCCTGGGCCACTATGTCAACGAAATGCTTCAGCCCGGCCAGACGCTTTTCACCTGGCGGATGACGGCAAACGCTGGCGAAACGCAGGCTCTTTCAGCTTGTGGAAGATAATATCAGCAGCCTGATCAAAGCGATCATTCCGCTCGGCGGCGATACGATCGACACCACCAACATGCAAACCATGGATCTCGCCACTTACATTGCGCGTTCCGCCGTGCAGGAATTCGTCAAGCATGTGACGATTCCGGCGGACGCCTCTCTGCGCGAGATCGCGGTGATCGGCATGAAGGAATTCATCGCCACAATCGTCCCCGAAAAGTATGACAGCATCGTGGTTGCGGATACCAACGAGGCAATCCTCGATTGCGCAAAGGTGATCGGCACCTATTATTTCAACAATCTCTTTGATTTCGACTATCATCCCACAGCTGCGAATGATACGTTCGATAACTTCCTTGCGGCTCTTCTGAGCTGGGGCATGCAGTATGCGGATGGCATTCTTGCCATCTCCAAGGATGGCATCACGGCGGCCAATGTCTGGGAGAAACTCGACACCGCTGTTTTCGCCATTGCTGACAGGCGCTGGTTCAATTATTATGAAGAGATGTTCCGCGATGCCGATGGCGCGGGCGTTGAGGCGGATCTGACGGCGAAAACGCTCGTCAATTACGTCATGGATACGCTGCTTGATGTTAATTTCGGCAAGCTGTTCACCTTCTTTGATCATAGCGAAAACAGCTCCCTGAATAACACAACGGCGAAATCCGTTATCGTCGGCCTTGTCACTCGCATCGTTAACGGCCTTGCGCCTGGAACGATCCCGAGCACCATCGTGAACTTTGAGGATGCGCTGAACACAGCAACGCTCAAGGCGGCTTTCCAAAACCTGCTTGAGCAGCTCTCCTCGAAGAAAGAAACCTTGATGCCCACCGTGCTCAATCTGCTGGTTTCCATCACAGGCTTTGGCAATGAGCAGTCCCTCGGTAAAGCTGGGCTGAGCCTTGCCTCCCGCGTTTACTGTGATGGCGGCAACGTTCCCTCTGGGCAGACCATGCGCATCTCCAACCTCTCCAACGGCCTCAACCGCGGTTGGCGCGATGCCGCCGGTGTGCTCCATCAGGACGCCATGTATAAGCTGAAGCTCGTCTCCCTGACGAACACGGCCGGCCTGACCACAGGCGCTGTGGCCGACACCGTCATCGATGCGAATGACTCCATCGATGTTGCGATCTCCGGCTCCGTGGCGAATAACACGGAAGTCCGTTTTGACCTTGCCTATCACATCCTCGATGAAACAGGCGCGGTTCTCACGGATACGCCGCAGGTGGTTTCCACCTATTCCTACTTCTATAAAACGGCTGGCAACTATGAAGCCACCAATACGGCGGGCGAGCAGGATGCCAACCATGCAAACTGTGTCCTCATCGAAGGCTATCCGACCTATCTTTACACAACAGATGTCAATCAGGTCGGCATGTTCAACGTGATGGCGCGCCACTATTATCACCTGACCCAGGGCCAGAATGGCTCGCAGCGCATTCTCAATGCGGTTGTCAACGGCACTCTGCCGGCAGGCGTGAGCGCGAATGCGCCGGAGGCGGGCAGCGCATATGATTATATCCTCCTGCTGGACGGCGTTGGCATGGGCCAGAGCTCTTATGGCCGAGTATCCCCCTACGCGGTCAGCCGCGATGTGAACGACCCGCAGCCCTATGGCATCTATGACGTCACCTTCCAGTTCGATATCCGCAACGAAGGCGGCAGTGTGAAACGCACGGGCGCGATCGATCACAAGATCGTCATCTATAACGATTTCGGCCTGCCCGGGCTGCTGAGCACCGTGATGGGCGCAAGCCGCCAGCGCGCCGATTATCAGGCGAACGCGGATGCGGAGTGGAATGCATACCTTGCAGCGCTTGAAGCGGGCTATGCGCTCACACAGGGCAACCCCGATCACAGCAAGATGTTTGCAGACCCCGCCAATCCGGATGGCTCCGACAACGCCTATAAGGCGGCTGTGGACGCCATTAACGCGGCGGTAACGGCTCTGGATGCAAAGGTGAAGCCCACCAATGCCGCGGCCGTTGCAGACCTCAAAGGAAAGGCCACCTTGCAGGCGCAGGAAGGCACAGAGTATTTTGACTTTGTCAATTATGAACTCTTCACCTTCCGCCGCTGGCAGTCTTGGTTGAACAGCGCTTGTAGCATCGTCAATTCGCAGAACGTTGCGGAGGGTGAGACGGCGCCCGCAGTGCGCGATCTTGATATCAAGTATGCCAAGCATATGGTGGAGCTGCTCTACCCCCGCATGATCACCAAGGCGGCCGATAAGACCGCGCTCAATGCGGCGCTCACCACCTATGGCAATGAAGCGCAGGCCGGCAAGGCGCCGGATACCTGGGCGGATTATGCTGCTGCAAAGGCCTTTGCCCTTGAGGTGCAGGCGGATAGCGCAGCCATTCAGGCCAAAGGTCAACACGGCGCGCGTAGAGCTCATGAAGGCCTATCGGAACCTGAAGGATGAAGTCCTGACAGTGGATACTGGCAGCACAGCTGTCATTGATTCTCGTCAGATGTTTATTTATGGTTTGGAAGAGCTCATGCTGAGCTTGTCTGGATATGTTAGCCCAGTTGGCAATTACACAATTGAGATCGACATGCACGATCAGTTCTCTCTTGGAACCGGAGCATATGTTTATGTGAAACAAGAGGCAGTTCAAAAGGCACTCTATACTGTAGTGCTCTTCGGAGATCTGAATGGCGACGGTGAGATCACAGACGCTGATCAGACGATCATGAATAGTCTTGTCAGTGGCGGTGATACGGCTGGCTTCTTTGCAGGCGGCCCATTCTTTACCGCGGCGGACCTCAACAGCGACGGCCAGATTGACGCAACGGATAAGGCGATCATGGATGCCCATATCGCGGGAACCTATGTGATCGACCAGACGGGAAATAACGAATTACCAGCGGCATAACCTGCCTCAAACCTCTGCCCGTCCGGATAATCCGGGCGAGCAGAGGTTGAACAACCTTGTCGCACCATAGGGGAAAGTGGATTTCATGGTGTGCTATTTGATAATAAAAACAGATTTTTCAGTTATATAGCACATAAATTGGAAAAAACACTTGACAATTCCAAAATGTATATGGTAGAATCAGGTCGAAATTTAAGGATATAATACCATTCGTTAAATTATTTTACATCAAATATGTTCGGCTGGATTTTTTTCTGAATTCAACATCAGAAAGCGACATTTTTTATTTTCCTCCAATGATATCGTAAGATATTGAGGGAAAGTTAATTCCCTAAATTCTAGTATCATATTGGAGGTAGGTGTCCGGATGGTAAGGAAAAAACATGTTGTTGGGCGAAGAGTGCTATCCATATTGCTTTGTATGCTAATAGTATTGTGTACAGTGCCAATGATCGCTATAGCCGCAGCTGATGGGGCGGGTGTTAAGGTGATCGAGAGAAGCAAACCACTTTTGTATGTATACAGAAATATTGCAGAAAGATATCAACCGGAGGCTGTGAAAACACAAACGCCTTTATCATCTTATCCGTTGGTAGTCACGGGCGCTGTTTTGCGTATGGCAACAGAACAGGGTGGTTGGGATCAGACCGGAACATACAAACACACAGTTCTTAAAGCGGAATGGGTGAATGCGGATAAATCATTTGAAGAACCTGGCACGTACACAGAGCCAATTCGAATTGCTCATACGACGGATGAAACTATTTGGGCTATTGTAGAGTATACGTTCACAGTGGAGCAGGCCAGTTCGGTTGCCCCTGCTGAAATTACAAAAATGCCGGAGATCGCTCCTATAGTATTTAAGGAAAACCTGACGGTCTCCGAGTTAGCGCTTAGCGGCGGTGAAGCGAATGTGCCCGGCACCTTCAGCTTCACAAACCCGGAGCAGAAGCTCAGCGCTGGAGAATATCAGATTTCTGTTACGTTTACCCCAGATGATGCCGCCGCAGCTCTTCCGGTTACTGTGAAGGTACCTGTGGAGGTTGCAAAGGGAACGATATCGGTTCTTTCCGTTCCCGTCATCACCATCGAATATGGCACAAAGTTAAAAGATGTCTCTCTTGGAAATTTCAGCGAACTGGAGACGATTCCGTCGAGCGGCGTTAGCTGGGGCTGGACGGGCGTCGGCGGTGCCGCTGGTTCCCTATCCGACCCGCGGGCTGACCAGGTTCTGGCAGTCGGCACGTATGACGATATCCTGGTTCGCGCTTATACCATCTATAACAATAACTATGCCGAAACCTTCATCCCGGTGAAGGTGGTTGTCAACCCAGTGTCCAAGGAGTTCCCAATGCTTTGCGAGATGGATGAGGCCGCGCGCCGGATCATCGTCACCGGCAGAGGGAATTCCGATGCGAAGGGCGCCGTCACCTATACGCTGCACAGCGATGCGTTGGCAGAGGATCTCGTCATCGAGGGCAAGGGTGTTCAAGATGTGGCAACCTTCCAGCTGGATGATAACGCAAAGAGCGGCGCGTATACCGTAACCGCAACGTATACGGCGGGGGAAAAGGATCCCTGCAACTATGCTTCCGCAGCGAAGCAGTTGGATATCAGCTTCTTCCACAATGTTGCGGTCACCGGCGGCAGCGGCTCCGGTGATTATCAGGCGGGCAGCACCGTCTATGTTATGATTGATGCGGAGTCCATCAAAAAAGAATTACGAATTCAAGAGCTGGAAGATCACCAACGCAAACGGAGATACCATCGATGTGGGCGTGGAAGATCTTACACAGAGGGATATTTCCTTTGTGATGCCTGATGAAGCGGTCAAGGTGGAAGCGCAGGCTTCGTTCTCCATCCAGCTGTTCTTTGAGAACTTGGGCAATTCCATCCTGAGCTTCATCATGAAGATTGTGGAGTGGTTCCAAGGCATCTTCAATGGCTTGGGCGCGCTCTCCTGATTCCATCTTCTTTCTTTTCTTTTAGTTTGTAACCTCGCCTGGCAGCCACCTTATTTCTTCACCAATGCCGGGCAACCGGCTTGGCTTTGGTTTGCCTGGGGACTCCCCATCTCCCCAAGCATCCAGGCGAGGTTATGATACCAGATAGGCGTTTTTTCCGCAAAGCCTTGTGCATGCGGGCTGCGCCTCCAGGGGGTGAACGGCGGTTGGGCAGGCTGCCGGGGGCCTCCATCTTCCGAGCACGGTGTGCGGGCTTTTCAGAGTCTTACATAAGAAATCTGATGTTTTTTCATGAGCCACATGGAAGGGCCTGGGTTCCGAAGTCGGGGGGAAAAGTTGCGCTCTCATTCTGCCCTGTGTTGCCATTGCCTCGGGTATGGTAAAGCCGATAAGCTCTTATGCGGTTCCCGCACCGGCCGGGCGCCCTGAATGCCTGTGTTTGCATTCTCTGTTTTCCAAAAAAACTGCACGTCCTCAACCATTGAATGAATCGGCGCATGACATGTTTGCGGAAAATGGAAATCGACAGATTACACGGCGGATTAGGCGTGCTTGAATGGCGCGGTCGCAGCAAAAAGAGTTTTCGGAAATGGGCGCTCCATGTTTCTGCTTTGTCGACAGGCGGGAATGTGAGCCGGGTTTGCATAGGAAGCTTCCGCCCGGTAGTAGCCCAGTGGGAGTGAGGCGGCGGCTTGTCCGGATGCCTGCCTCCCATTCCTGACACACGTCCTTGGAACGGCGTGATGGACGGGTTTCTATGAATTACGGGATTCCCCGCGTGCACGACGGTGCACGCGGGGAATTTTCTTTTTGCGTTGTAGGCATTTTTTGCGTTGTAGGAATGTTCTTTGGGTTGTGGAAATTTTCTTTTGCGTTGCGTAGGGGCGAACTGTGTTCGCCCGTTTTCTTGATGTATCCCATCCCTCGGCTGACGCAAACCCCGCCGTAGGGGCGAACTGTGTTCGCCCGTTTCGATTCATCCCTTGCCCTGTGGTTCGTGCGAATCCTACGCCATAAAAAAGGCGTTGGCGCAGCCCCTTCCCTTTCAACCAATCCTCCAAATTATCCTTATCGCTCCAGATCGTAAAAATACCGCTCGAGGATCGCCAGCCCCGCGCCCTTGTAGCATGCTGTGCGGAACTCCTCCTTGTTTGGCAGAAGCTCCGGCATAAAATCCCGCGCTGCGGCAGAAGCAGCGTTTCAAATGCCTCCCGCAGTTTATCGATAAACTGCGGATCAAGCTTGCTATAAGGGGTTTCCACAATGATCGTTTTCGGATCGAGCAGCCAGGTCACATTGGCAAACAGAAGCGCAAGCTCTGGAATTGCCTGCTCCAGATAGGCGGACAGGCGGGGGGTCTTCCCGATGGTTTGCCACAACCTCCTGAAAAGAGGGCACGGAGCCATCCGGCTTCGTAAACAGCCTGCACAGGCCGCCAATGCCCACGGCTTCTTCAATCATTTTGCCGCTTTTCGTATACATTCGGCCAATCTCACCCGCGCAGGAATAGGCGCTGTTAAGAACTTGGCCATGATAAAAAATTGCGCCGCTCACACCTTCACTAATGAGAGCGTAAAAAATATGGTCATGCTGCAATGTAAGGCTGCCGTTCAATTGCGCAGCGCATCTCACATCTTCATCGATGTAAAGAATCTGATCGGAAAAGAAAGGGCACAGCGTTGCTTTTAGCTTAGCGGAAGAAAGCTCTGGGATGCGCGAATGAAGCACCCTATCGCCCTGTTGATAGTAGGGGCCGGGCACGCATACGCCTACGCCGACCGTGTTGCCCATCTCATCCTCCAACTGCTCGCGCAAAAATGAGGAGACCGCATTGCGGAGGTTTTCCTCATAGCTTTGATTGTGGTCGTATTGGTGCTGATAAAGATCTGGTTTGAGCTTTAAATCCATTTGCAAAAGGCCGAGTCGGAAATCACGCTGCTCTAGATCGATCAATACTATTTTTTTGCGATCCGGAACGATGGAGACCACATTGCCCTTGCGGCCCACCTTGGTAGTATCCTTTTTTTCCTCAGAGGCAATGTCGCACCGAACGAGCTGATCCACAATTTTCCCCACCGTCATCAGGCTGATCCCTGTTTTGGAGGCTAGCGTTTGCCGTGAAATAGAGCCCTGGCGGTAAATTTCTTTGGAAAACTTTCATCATATTTTGAAGCTTAATATTTTTTTTTTGGGTAATGAGCTGCATCACTGGTTTCCTCGTTTCTATTCTGTTTTCAGTCTGCCGGAAAGGCAGGGGTACAACTGCGCGAAAGCAGTTTCAAGCGGATATCAGAATTCATTTATTGTATGCTGTTTTGGGGGGGATCAAGGCGAAATTAGATTTTTTCAGCTATTGGAGAGCGAAAACCGAAGAAATCGGCGTTTTTATGTGATTTTTTTCTGATTTTTGCGCTCGGAGTCGTTTTTTCATGGAATTTGAATGAATAACATGGTGACAAGCCCTCACCGCATATGCATGATTAAACAGGTGCGCTTTTCGCGCCGAATTTTCTGCAAGGATGGGATGCCATGAAGGTTATGATTTTTACGCGTAGGCGGTTGGCTGTGCTGACAAGCTGCCTCGCGGCAGGGCTGCTGGTGGCTGTGCTGGCAGCGCAGGGCCTGAGTGTGGTCACTGCCGCAAGCAGGAAGCTGCTGCCTGTTTACAGCGTGGAAACAGCGGAGAAAAAGGCTTGCCTCACCTTTGACGCCGCGTGGGGCAATGAGGATACGCAGGAGCTGATTGCGGTGCTGGGCAAATATCAGGCAAAGGCAACCTTTTTCGTGGTGGGCGAGTGGGTGGATAAATTCCCGGAAAGCGTGAAGGCCCTGCATGATGCGGGCCACAGCATCCAAAACCATTCCAACACACACAAGCACTATCCAAAGCTCAGCCGTGATGAAATCATCAAGGATTTGAATGCCTGCAACGATAAAATAGAAAAGTCACCGGCGTGCGGCCCACGTTGGCCCGCCCCCCCCATATGGGGATTATGACAATGCTGTGATTGAAGCAGTTAATGCGGCGAAGATGACGTCAGTGCAGTGGGATGTAGATTCGCTCGACTGGAAGGACCTAACAGCCAGTGAAATGTATCAAAAAGTGGTGCCCAAGGTGCGCAACGGCTCCATTATTTTGTTCCACAATGCGGCAAAACATACGCCGGAAGCACTGCCCGCCATCATAGAAGCGCTGCAAAAGGATGGGTATCAGCTCGTCACGCTGGATGAGCTGCTCTGTAAGGGCGAGTATACGCTCGACCACGCGGGGCGGCAATTCCCCAAGCAGGGCGCGGCGGCGGAAACCCAACCGGCCGCATAAAATAGGGCTGCCCCACAGGCACTTTCAAAAATGCGTTGTTGCTTTCCAGAGGCAAAGCTTCGGCGCAGATACACAGACGTATCTGCGCCGAAAGCCACGTTTTTTAAAAGTGTGTATGAAGCCGAAACAAGCTTAGTCAATTTCAAAATCGCTCTGGTCGTATTGCGGGAGCCTTGGGCGCGGCTTCGGCTCGCGCCGAAGAGGATCATAACGGTATTTCCGGCAGCGGTCGCCCGGCAGGACGACGCCTTTTTTGATGCATAAAACGGTTTTGCCATCCGGCGCAGTGCGCCCATGCTCGCAAAAAGCGCAGCAAGGCTCAATCTCCGGGCTGAAAAGCTGATATTTCATGATAGAAACCGTCCTCTCTTGAAAGGCTTGCAAGGGGCTTTATAATATCTTTTCAATTTTGAGCAGTTTTAATTCAAAAGGCCGGAAGGAGAGCGTCCCCTGGCAGGGCTCCAGCGTATCCTCCATCACATCGGTGAGCCCCGCGTTCCGATAACCGGAGAGGGAGATCTCTGCGGCCTGCGCGGCCTCAGAGCAGTTGTAAAGCCGCAACACCGCGCCGTTGCCATCCCTCGAAAGCTGGACCGATTCCAACACGATATTGGTGTTGGAAGAGGCATAGCAGCTGGCAGGGCCCGACGCGGCATCCCCCGCTGTTTCATAAATCGGATTATTGAGCTGATAGGCTAGGGCATATGTTTCGCGGCTTAGGCCACCCTCGTGCGGGAGCAGTGCAAGCTTGATGTGATGGACGCCTTGGTCTACGTTATGCCCCGGGCCGCCGCTAGGCGAGCGGATGAGGTTTACATCAATCACGCCGTTTTTGCAGCGGAAGCCGTATTTGCAGTCGTTCACGAGCGACAGGCCATATTCCCCGCAGCTCAGGTCAACAAATTTCTGGCCGGATACCTCATACTGCGCTTTTTCAACGCTGTTGTTTTCAGTTGTTTTTCGCTTGATATGACCGAAGGGGACGTTGAAGCTGCATTCGTCCGTTTCAATCGAGGTAGGGAATTCAATGCGCAGCATCCGGCTTTTTTGATGGCAGTCAATAGTGAGCTCTATTTGCAGCGCGGGGCTGTGATCCATCAAATGATAATCCATGGTAACCGTGCTGTCTCCAATGCGGTAGGAACCCTTGGCCGTTGCGCACGGGCCGCCGACCATCGTTTCAAAGCCTACGCACCGTGCCTCCCTGCGCGAAGAGGCATAGTTCTGCGGGCGGATATCCCAGCAGTCGCCAACATCGCGGTATTGTGCGATGACAGCCATTCTCCTTGCCTCGTCTGTGAACTCTCGTCCCATCCGCTTATCATAGAAAGAGCGGATAAATCCGTTTTCAAACGTGATTTTAACGCAGTCGTTTTCAATGAAATCCTTTTCTGCGTGCGCATGGAAAGTGGTAATCTCATTTAACTCCTCCCTTGGGAGGAAGCCGAGGGATGGAATTTCAGCCTGATACCACTTGCCATGCTCCTTGACTGTGACCGTATCGGCAAAGGAGTTAAAGTTAAAGAATCCGCGGCCAAAAACAGTGGAGGAAAGCGCGGCAACCGCCTGCGTAACTTCAGAATAAATTGCCTGGTAGCGCGCCTGGCTTTCGTCATACACCCGATTGATCGATGAGCCCGGTAGGATATCGTGAAATTGATAGAGTAGGATCTCCTTCCACAATGCATCCAACCGCTCGGGCGAAAGGGGAAGCGCCGTTTTACCGCCCGCAAGGAGCATCAGCAGCTCATAATTGCGCAGGGCAAATTCGCACTTGCGGTTATAAAATTTATTGGCACTCTGCGTTGTATAAGTGCCTTGGTGCTTTTCCAGATATAGCTCGCCCTGATGGACCGGGTAAACGGTGCCGTCATCGAGCTTTTGAAAGGCGTCGATCGCTTTGGAGGGGATCACCTCAGGCTCCCCCTCGATATTGCGAAAACGCTCCATGCGCTCAATATGCTCATAACCGGGGCCTGCGCCACCGTCGCCGATGCCAAAGAGCATGATGGCCTGATTGCTGATTTTGCGTTCTTGGTAATTACGCTCGCCAAATTTCATGCGCTCTGCTGTGACAGGGCCGTTATAAGTTTCATCCGGCAGCATATGAGCCAGCACCTCGGAGCCATCCGGGCTCTGCCAGCGGAAGGTGTGATAGGGGAATTTATTCACCGTATTCCAGCTCATCTTTTGCGTTAAGAAATAGGGCACGCCCGCAAGCTTCATCACTTGCGGCAGACAGGCGGAGTAGCCAAAGCTATCTGGAAGCCAGAGGATTTTCATATCCAGCCCAAATTCTCTGCGAAAAAACTGCTTGCCGTAATAAAACTGCCGGAGCATGCTTTCGCCGCTGATGAGGTTGGAGTCCATCTCTACCCAAGTGGCGCCCTGCACCTCCCAACGGCCGGCCTGCACAGCCGCTTTGACACGCTGGTAAAGCTCAGGGGCCCCTTCCTCGATCCAGCGGTAGAGCTGCGCCTGGGATGCGCCGAAGATATAATTCGGGTATTTCTCCAGGTTGTGTAGTTGGGTGGAAAAAGTCCGCAAGCCTTTGCGCTTCGTTTCCCGGATGGGCCACTTCCATGCGAGATCCAGATGGGCATGGCCGATCGCGTAATATTGGAAATGGCCGGGCTCCTGATTGCGCCGATCAAAAAGAGGCAGGAGCTTTTCGCGGTATGCGGCGGCTTGTGCGTCGCTGATGGTTGGATACACCTGCAAAAGCGCGGAAAGCTGCTGGAGGATTGCAAGGGTAAATTCTGTATCCGGGTTGGTGTCATAAACAGAAATCAGGGCCTGCACGTCATAGGCGAGCGCCCGGATATGCTCATGGCACACAGCAGTGGATAATTCGCCAATGCGCGCGCCGTTTTTTAGGTTGCCGAACAGGTCGTTTGCCGCGGCATCGATCCAAAAATCGATCTCGCCATCCTTTGAGAAATCCTTGACGACACGCTTAACGGGGAGGGAGAGTGTATAGTCGTATTCAGAGGCATAGCAGGTGATTGCCTGCACAGGGGTTGCGTCAGGCTGATAGATTAAGCCCTCGCCGCCGATATTGATGAGATAAACATTGTGATCCCCTCGATGCACAGGCGGAATTTTTCCCGTCACATGGAACCATGCGCAGTCAAACGTGTGCTGCGCCCAGCGGTCGCCAGGCTTAAGATGTTGCATCAGCCTGCCGGTTTCCTTTTTTGCAAAGGGCAGGGGCTCCTCGCTCACATAAGCGTCGGCCTGGAGCGCCCCGGTAACCTCATAAGCACGGTCAAACAAAGCTTCTGTCATGCGTTCGATCCGCGTTCTGAGCAGAAGATCCGCCGGGCGGCGGGATTTGGAGAAACGCTTTCGATCCTCCAGCCTTTTTTTGCGGTTTACAGATCCGCAGGTCATTTTTTGGGAAAATGTTTTTTGCATCGTATCTACCGCCTTGTCAAAGTGATCAATTAATTGCCGTATCGCTGAGAGGACAGGGCGTGCCGTTATGCAGCTGGCACTGGGGAAGATACGGGCGACCTTGTCCAGATGATGGATGGCCAACCCTTTTGGGTTCGCCCTGTTCCCATGTATCGCCTTAGTTTAGCATGTTTTTCGACGGCCTTCAACCTCTAAAATCAGCAGGGCGCACATAAACAGCATTCCGGCGGCCACCGGCGCAGAGGCGGCGAAGGCCTGCGGTAACGCCTGCACATGGTTAGAAAAAACTGGCGTTTCACAGGGAAACAGCCGGAAAAGCCCTGCGCTGATCAGGCAGGCAAGCAAGCCGTTTGCCACCCTGCCGCAAAAAAAGAGCGGCAGGGAAAGCTTTGTTTTGGATACATCGTGCAGCACTTGGCAATGCACGCAGATTCCGCCCCAGCCGAGCACAAGCGCAAGGGCGGGCAGAGGCACTTTTCCGGCTGCGCTGGCGCAGCCGGAGGTTACCTCTAAAAAGCATTGTAAAAGAATACGCAGTGTGCTGGGCAGCGGAAGAAGGCTGAACAGCGCAGCAATGCAGGAAAATAGAATGACCCAAACGCAGATAGATACAATGCCTGCGCAGCCTTGTGTAGCGGCGTCCACCAGGGCCTGCGCCATGGACGGGCCGGTAGGGGGAACAACAGGGCTTTCTCTCATCGTCTCTTTGGATGCGAGAAAGCGCATGCAAAGCCCGATCAGCAGCGCGCTGGCAGTGAGTGCCGCGCAGAGGATTAGCCCGGCCTGTCGGCTGCGGAGCATGGCGGAGCCAACGGCGCTGATTAAAAAGGCAGGGCCGGAATTGACGCAGAAGAACAGCATGCGCTGCGCCTGCTTTTGTGTGATCAGAGCGGCGTCGAGCAATTGCACCGTCATGCGTGCGCCAACCGGATAGCCGCCGATCAGGCTCATCAGGATGGCGCTGCCTGCCGCGCCTGGCAGGCGAAACAGTAGCTTGGTGATCGGTTCCAGCAGGTGGCCTGCCCGTTGCGCAAGGCCGGATTGCACCAGGAAGGACGAAAGCGCTAAAAACGGAAAAAGAGATGGAATCACAACTTGCCCGCATAAGGTAAGTCCATCCCGCACCCCTTGCGAGGCAGCCTGTGGCGCAATCAGAATGCCGCCCCCAAAGGCGGCGGCGCCAAATGCGGATAATAGGATTTGCAGCGTTTTCAGCCGTTTCTTTTTCATAGTCCTTCCCCCCTGATGCATATATATGAGGAACGGGCGGGGGAACATGCCCGGCATATCAGGAAACGCGAGGTTGGGGCCATGAGAAAAGCAGGAATACGCAGCCATCGGGGCAGCGGCGCGCCAAACAGCGGGCTGACCACCAAAGAAAAACTAACGCAGGAGCTGGAGATCCCTCAAGCCGCTCTACGCGGCGTTTCCCATATGGAGCTTTCCGGTAACCGGGAGGCAATCGTTGAAGGCTGTAAGGGTGTTGTGGAATATGACGAGGGGATTATCCGCCTGAATCTTGGCAAAAATATCGTGCGGTTTACAGGCACTGGGCTGAGCATCCGCACTTTAACGCTGGAGCAGGCGATTATCACCGGCAATATCCTCTCCATTGATTTTTCTAATTAAGTGGTTGCCTGGGTAGGCGGGAAGGGGAGACACAGGTGCTTTTTATTAAACTCATCCGTTTTTTATGCGGATATGTGCGTTTCCGTGCAAAGGGTGGCTTTCCGGAGCGCTTTATCAATTTATGCTCCAAGGAGAATATTCCCCTGTGGGACATCAGCGGCAGCAAGGGGGAAATGTATGCCAAGACAACAATTCGTGGGTATCACCGCATCCGCGCCTGCGCGCGCAAATCCGGCATGCGGCCGCGGGTGGCAGGGCGCGTATGGGCTTCCATTCTTTCTGCATCGCCACAAGCGCCGAATTGGCCTGCTTTGCGGCGCAGCGGTAGCCGTGCTAATTGTTTGCATCCTTTCCTCCATGATTTGGACAATTGACGTGCAAGGAAATGAAGCCGTTTCAGATACGGAAATATTGGCCGTATTTGAAGAGCTGGGCGTCCGAATCGGGGCGCGCCGTTCTAAAATCGATGTGGAGGAGGTGCAGCGCACCGCAGCCAGGAGGCTCAACGATCTTGCTTGGTTGGCATTGAATATCAAGGGGAGCGCTGCCGTGATTGAGGTGCGCGAGCGTATCCCTGCTCCTCAGGTGGAGAATGATACCACGCCGCGTAATATCCTTGCTTCACAGGATGGCACGATCCTCAGCCTGAAGGTATATGAAGGAGAAGCGGCCGTGAAGAAGGGGGAGGCTGTGCTAAAAGGGGATCTGTTGATTAGCAGTGTTGTTACCAACAAAGATCTTTCTGTCTCCTTCAAGCACGCGCGCGGTGTTGCGATCGCGCAGACGCGTCACACGGTGAGCCATACCTTCCCTTTCCGGCAAAAGGCACGACAATATACCGGAGTGGAAAGCGAGCGTTATCGGCTTTCCTTTTTTGGGTTGCGGATTCCTTTTGGCTTCGACCGGCAGCCGGAAGGGGAGGCAGAGAGCTTTTTCTTTCGTAATACGCTGCGCATGAATCAGGTTCCGCTGCCCGTTTACACGGAAACATATCTCAAGCGGGAATATATCGAACAGGAGGTTACGCTCCCCAAAGCGCAGGCGCTGTTGGCCGCAGCGGCGGAATATGAGCAAAAGGTGAGGGCGGAGTTGGGGGAGGCAACAATTCTGGAGCAGAAGGTGGAAACGCATTTTACGCAGGAGGCCTGCGTTATCACAGGCACTTATACTTGCGAGGAAGAGATTGGAGTTCCGGAGGCACTACAGGTTGAGGATCATATGGCCTTGGAATAGTGTAAAGATAAATAACTTTACAGATAGAGAGATTCGTTGAAAAATAACGGATTGATTGGAAAATCTAAGAAAAAGATCAGGCTTATATCCGACAAGCCATTTACTTGACAGATCAAAAAGTTGTGCCTGCCCGGTCTTGCGCCATACAGAACACTCCACATGGAGAAAAAGCAAAAAAAGTTGGGAAATACGCAATTTTTTATCCAGCGGATCATTATATGGATGGGTAGAAAAGCGCTGCGTGCGCTGTTCCATCCTGCTCAAAAACGGATTCATATGATGCCTGAAGGGCAATGCTATGCTTTGCATCAAAACGGGCCTTGTATATGCATTTTGTATATACAGAGCCTGTTTTTTTTCAAAGATGTGGAAAACTATGTGAAAGTAAAGTTAAAATCTTTACATTTAAGGCGTTATAATTCTCAATTTAGAATTATAAAAACGAGTTTCCACACTTTCCACAGAGTTTTCAACACTGAAAAGTTTTTTTTTTTACTTTACAGGTTTGTTTATGCAGGAGGAGGCAATCTTTGCATGATAATTTTGAGAAACTAGAATAAAATGGATGAATATAAATTGCGTTTGCATAATGGGAGAGAAAGAGATTGCGGCTGGAGGAAAGTATGTTATAATAACCTCACGAATCTCTAGGGAATCAAAGATTCCAAGAGCTTCGGAGAACATTGGCCATCGAATCGCGCTCACGCTTTCGGTTCTCGGCTAAATAGCTTCAAACGGGTCGTAAAGTTTCAAGCTTTGAAACTTGAAGCATTGGAAAAATGTCTGTCGGCGCAAAACGCCTCCTGCCGCGATGCGGCAACGCCATTTTCCGCGGAGGGAGCTCCAGGGTGTGGCAATGCAGCCTCCAACATGCTGTTTAAAGCGTAGAATTATATCTGCGCGTTTTTCGCCAGTTGATTTGTCAAAAAACATGATGCGTCGCTCGGCCGGAGCAGGCAAACGTTTGCCTGCAAAGCGCCGGTTGGAGCGGCCGTCTGCTCTCAGAGGAAGGTGACACAGGATGTCGATAAAAATTTATTGCTTTACCGGAACCGGCAACTCCCTATCCATCGCCCGTCAGTTGGCACAGCCGATGCGTGCGGAGGTTGTCCGGTTGGATCTCTCCTATTATGGAGAACAGGCGAGCGAAACCTGCGTGTCAGAGGGGGATATTATCGGTTTTGTTTTTCCCGTCTATGCATGGAGTTATCCCGATGCGGTGAAAGCGTTTGTAAAGAAGCTGAAGGTGGAGGGCCGGCCGTCCTATGTATTTGCTGTGGCTGATTGTGGCGATTCCGCCGGGGAAACGCTAACCGCTTTTTCAAGGCTGTTGGAAAAGCAGGGCCTCCGCCTGGATTATGGGAATATTTGTGCAATGCCAAATAATTACCTGCCGCTGTCGAATGTGGATAATAAAGCGATGGAGCGCACGAAGCTGGAAAATGCCCGTGTGCGCTGCACGAAAATTGCAAAGGATATTGAAGAACGGTTGGTAGGGCTTAACAGCCTGCCGCCAAAGGCGATTGATCCGTTTTTGCTTCATGTGGTGCATCCGCTCTTTTGCTGGTATGCCAAACGGGCCTACCGGAATTTTACTGTGGAAGAAGGCTGCACCGGCTGCGGCCTCTGCGCGAAGGTATGCCCGCAGAAAAATATTCGGCTAGAGGGCGGGCGCCCCGTGTGGGGAAAAACATGCGCAAGCTGCATGGCCTGCATTCATTGGTGCCCAGTGCAGGCGATTCAATACGGCAAAAAAACGAAAAGCTTTGGCCGGTATCACAACCCCAATATTAATGTTTCGGCGCTCTGTGGGGAGAAGGAGGGGGCAGGCCGATGAAGGGAAGGGTGATTTCCCTGCATGGAGTCCTCCGCTCAAAGCGATTCAAATGGACCCTGGCAGCCGCGGCCGTATTGCTTGCGATCGGGATCATTACCGGCGTGATCCTGTGGGAAACGCGCGGCGGTGTGACGGCGGATCGCCCAGAGGTTACAGAAATTTTCGGCGTGCCGGTGCATACACCGTATTCATTCCGGAAACACTTCCGGGCAGGCCAGGAATCAAGCGGGAAGTAAAGTTCATCGTAATCCATGAGACAGGTAACCCCTCCGAGGGCGCGGATGCGAAGGCACACAGCGATTACCTGTTAAACGGCGGAGAGGGCACAACCTCCTGGCACTATACGGTGGATGACCATGAGATTTACCATCACATTCCGGATAGTGAGGTTTCTTGGAATGCTGGCGACCGGCGCCAAGAGCCGGGCGGCAACATGAATGGCATCAGCATTGAGCTGTGTGTCAATCAGGATGGCGATTTTGAAAAAACCTTCGACAACGGTGCACGGTTAACGGCGTATCTGATGAAGGCGTATGATCTGAAGCTGGATGATGTGCAGCAGCACAACTATTTTAATGGAAAGAATTGCCCGCAGACAATCCGGGAGAGCGGCCGGTGGCAGGAATTTCTAGAGCTAGCGGAAAGCTATCTCAAGCAGAAAAATAAATAAAAAGAGAAAAACAAAAAGAAAAGGTTCTGCCGCAAAACTTTGATATTGCGGTAGAACCTTTTTCCTTCCTTCCTTTGCCTCCGCCATCCATTTGGCGGAGAAAAAACGAAATCGGCTTGATTTTCGGCCTTTTTATTTACTATAATACATGCAAGGCTCTTTCGTTAGAAAAAGGAATGGTGAAAGCCCTACCATTCGCGTTACGATGATCCTATGATTCAAATGTTAATTTAAAATCAGGAAAAGAGGGAATCCAATGCCCCAATCAAGTTTGGAGCTTTACACCTCCATTGTGCCGTCGCCGCGGCAGACTGCCTTTCAGGAGGGCGGTTTCCATGTGTTTTTTCACTATGGGATCAATACATTTACCAATAAGGAATGGGGGAGATGGCAAGGCTCCCGCCCAATTATTTAACCCCACCCGGCAAAGCACGGATCAATGGATGGAAGCCGTATCTGCCTCAGGCGCTAAGGGCGTAATCCTGACAGCAAAGCATCACGACGGCTTTTGCCTCTGGCCAACGGAAACAACGGAATACTGTGTGCGCAACAGCCCGTACCGCGCGGGGCACGGCGACGTAGTGCGCGAGGTTAGTGATTCCTGTAAAAAATACGGGCTGAAATTCGGTATTTACCTTTCGCTTTGGGATCGTAACTGCCCTCTCTACGGCACGCCGGAATACAATGATTTTTATGTCCGCCAGCTCACAGAGCTGTTAACCGGCTACGGCGAAATTTTCTGCATCTGGCTGGATGGGGCGTGCGGCGCGAAGATGGACGGCAAAGAGCCTTACCCATATGATTTTGATCGCGTCTACAAAACCGTGCGCGAGCTACAGCCGGATGCGGTTATATCAAACTGCGGCCCCGATATCCGCTGGGTGGGCAACGAGAGCGGCCGCGCCAGAAAAAGCGAGTGGAACGTTGTGCCGGCCTTTTCCTGCGAAACGCAGAATATCGCCTCCCACTCCCAGCAGACAGATGCGCAGGATATGAAACAGCAGGCTTCTGATAGTCATCTGGAGGATCTCGGAAGCCGCGCTTTCCTTGCGAACTACGATTCCTTTATGTGGTATCCCGCGGAGGTGGATGTATCTATTCGGCCCGGTTGGTTTTATCATAAAAAGGAGAGCCGCCGTGTGCGCAGCCTGGAGAACCTTCTGCGTATCTACTATGGCTCCGTGGGCGGCAACAGCCTGCTTTTGCTTAACGTTCCGCCGGACACGGAGGGCCTGCTGCATGAAATGGATGTCAGGCGTCTGAAAGAACTGGGCGACGAAATTAAAAAAGGAGTCCAATTGCCCGCATTGGTTTCCAAAGTTTCCGCCGCACCCCATGAAGCAGGGCACGGCCCGGAGAATCTGCTCACAAATGAAGCCGATTTCTACACGCCGACGGAGGTTGCCGGGCGCTATGAGGTGATTCAGGAGTTTGCGCGGGCACAAAAGATTGATAAAGTCCTTTTAAAAGAGCAGTGTGCGTTTTCCCAACGGATTGAAGCCTTCCGCATCTACGTGCGACTTAATGGACGGGAAAGGTTAGTTTATGAGGGCACGACCGTTGGCATTTGCCGGTTTGCCCTCCTGCCTAAGCCCCTCCAAGCGGATGGTATTCGTCTGGAGATCACGCAGTGCCGCGGAAAGCCCTATCTCAGGCAACTGCAAGCCTATCAGGTAAACGGCAGATTGCCGAGGCCATCGTGGCGCAGGCGGGCAGCCCGCCTGTGAGCATTACGATTTTTGATGTGTTATAGAAAGAAGCGGATTTCCTCGTTGGAATCCGCTTCTCAGTTTCCTATTTTCGTTTGCTGGATCACCGGTCTGGATTCCAAAAATCCTCATCATCTTTCCATGCACCCGGGGAATAGAAAGACGTGTCGTTCCAACCGAAGCTGTTATCGTTTTGATGCCAGCCATGGTTTGCATCCCAGCTCTGGTGCGTTTCCCGCCAATAGGGCGGCTGATTTTTCGCATTGCCATAGGGGGAAAAGGCGTTGTTCGGCACCATGCCAAATTCCCAGGGGGAAGCAATTCCACGGTCGAGCGCATTCTGGCGCAGCAGCTCATAATACATGGCCTGTGTGGTGTAAAGATAGGGATGCACATATAAATAGGCAATGCCAAAGGTGACCGCTCCGAGCAGATACCACCCCAAAAAGCTCAGCTCCATGAGGAAGAGGCTCCCTTTGTACCCCTTTTGTAATCCGCTGGCTCAAATTGAGCACTTGGGAGGCGGTGAGCGTTGGATTGTCGTGTTGAATTAAAGCCGCCATGGAATAGGAAAGAGATTTGACGATCCCGGGGATGATAAAAAGCATCGTCCATAGCACGGTGTAGATCCTACGCAGCAGCATGGTGCCAAAATAGTGGCTGTAATGCGCAGCTGCTTCCTCATACACACTGCCGAGGCCCGGCGCTCTTCCACGCAGGCAGCCCAGATAATACCCTGCGATTGAAACTTCAAGCGGCAGCAGCAACAGTGCAATCAGAGACATCATGTTCCACGATACGTTGATGAACTGCGTTTGATAAATCGCATTAAATGTGTTGCGCAGCTGGACGTAAAGCGACGTGCCAAAGTTGATATAATTGACGGCCTCGATGATAATGCCGGCTAAAAACAAATGCACCCATTGGCCGTTTGTAAGAAACTGCCGGGCGTTGGCCTTAATGGCCCTACGGTTCAGTACCAAGGGGAAGCCTCCCATGTGAAAATCTGCATGCATAACGCACGGTTTGCAACCTTTACACACGAGAGTATAGCATTATTTTTGAAGAGAAAAGTTGATGAACTGTAAACAAATTGCGAAGTTTACGCAGAGATTTCTGTTAAATTATCTAAAAATAGCGCTAGAGCCAATCAAAAAGCATGTAATCGGTTAAATTTCCGCGTCCCGTGCAATGCTGCGCGGCGCGAGATTCAGTGCTTGACGGGCAAAAACAGCGTGTGCTTGCTGGTAGTAGGGGTAAACATAAAAAATAGGGAACAGGAAAACGCAGGATAGGATCCATGGCGCAAAGCTGAGCGCAAAGGCGGCCGCCCTGCCCATCTGCCCATCCATCACCCGTTCGCTTTCCCGGATGACAGCGGAGGCTGTGGCCTTGTCTGATTCATCAAACAGGTAAAAAGCCAACAGGTAGCGCCGTGTCACAACCAGAAAGAAGAGAAGGCCCGTGATCAAAAAAACAGCGCCTGAAATACAGGGAATTAAAAATAGGATTGCTTCGCTCCCATTCACCAGCTTATACCATGCGATGCCGAGCAAAATAGCCCCAGGCCCGCAAAAAAGAAGCGCCCAGCCTAGTTTCCGAACCAGCAGTGCGAGCCATAGCGCTACAGCCCGCATCGCTCTGCGCGCGGGGCGGAAAGGGGAAAACAGGGCGCCTATGCCGTTATGTCGCCCGTTTCTGCCGCTCTGCCGCCAAAACCAGGCCATTCGCCCTGCTTTGAGCGGCGCGCAGAGTAGCACGCAGGCTGCCAGCGCGAGCAGGGATATAACGAACACCATCATGAGCGCGGCTGTTTCCCCTCCCATGCTGCGAAAGGCCTCCTGTGCCTGTGGCAGCGCAATCACGCGCCTGCCAAGGGCGTCAGCACCCAGGGCAGGAATACAATCAGCCCGGAGAGCAGCCATAGGGCGTTTGCCGATGCATTATGCCCCACCAAGAGCGCGCGCGCTTCTATTTTTGTCATGGCCTCGTGCATATGATGATGCTCATTCCTTTCTGATTCCTGGCAGTTTGCAAACGTTCTCTTTCAATGATCTTGCAGCCATTTCTATTATGAACGAAATGAGAAGCTTTCATGCGTATTTGCCGCTGCGTCCGCTATGACTTTTCTCCATAAGGGTTGCTTTTGCGCTATCCACAAAATTTTTTTATCCCTACTCCTCTGCTGGGCACATTTTGCCCTTTTTTATTTTTTCCCGATATGGTAAGATAAATCTAAGTATCGGTATCCGCAAAGAACGGATATCTGAATGATTTAGGGATAAGGAGTTTTGCCAATGTCCAGCGTAAAACGTCTTTTTGTGGAAAAGCGGCCCGGATTCGATGTGGAGGCTCGCCATATGCTGGCCGACCTGCGCGAGAATCTGGGGATTGCCGCGCTTGAGGCGGTCCGCGTCGTCAATCGCTATGATCTGGAAGGGGTCGACGAGGCTGATTTTGATCGTGCTTCCCGCACCATTCTCTCCGAGCCGAATGTGGATACCGTGTCCGCCGCGCTCTCTGTAGAGCCCGGCTGGCGAGTTTTCGCGACGGAATATCTCCCCGGCCAATACGACCAGCGCGCGGATTCCGCGGCGCAGTGCATCGCCCTGCTTACCCAGGGGGAGCGGCCAAGCGTTCTCTCCGCGCGCGTGATTGCGCTCAAGGGGGATTTGACGGACAAGCAGTTTGAAGCGGTGAAAAATTACCTGATTAACCCTGTGGAATCCCGAGAGGCCGCCATGGAACTGCCGGAGAGCTTGCAGCTTCATGCGGACAAGCCTGCCGATATTGAGCGGGTAGCCGGCTTTATCCAATGGACGCATGAAGAGATTGCGCGGTATCATGCGAAGATGGGCTTTGCCATGAGTGTTGCCGATCTGGTGTTTTGCCGCGATTATTTTCGAGATACGGAAAAGCGCGATCCGGCAGTGACAGAGCTCAAGGTAATCGATACCTATTGGTCTGACCATTGCCGCCACACTACCTTTTTAACACAGCTGGACACGGTGGATATTGAAAAAGGTCCGTTGGCACGCGCCATTGAATCCGCCTGGCTCGAATATGTTGTCGCCCGTACAGAGGTTTATCAGGAGCGTAAAAAGGACATGACGCTCATGGATATGGCCACCATTGGCACCAAGGTGCTCAAAAAGCGCGGCCTCGTGCCAGATCTCGACGAGAGCGAGGAGATCAACGCTTGCTCAATTGAAGTGCCCGTGGAGATCGATGGTAAAACGGAGACCTGGCTCGTCCAGTTTAAAAACGAGACGCATAATCATCCCACAGAGATTGAGCCCTTTGGTGGCGCGGCTACATGCCTGGGCGGCGCGATTCGTGACCCGCTCTCCGGGCGTGCCTATGTCTATCAGGCCATGCGCGTCACCGGCAGCGGCAATCCGCTGACTCCGTTTGAGGATACATTGGCTGGAAAATTGCCACAGAAGAAGATTACTGTCGGCGCAGCGCAAGGCTATTCCTCTTATGGTAACCAGATCGGTCTGTCCACCGGGCAGGTTGTAGAACTATATGACGATGGATATACCGCTAAGCGCATGGAAATTGGCGCGGTCATCGGCGCCTCCCCGAAGGAGAATGTACGCCGTGAGCGCCCGCAGGCAGGGGATGTGATCGTTCTGCTTGGCGGCCGTACAGGCCGTGACGGCTGCGGCGGAGCCACCGGCTCTTCCAAGGCGCATGACACCTCCTCTATCGAAACCTGCGGCGCAGAAGTGCAGAAGGGCAACCCGCCCACTGAGCGCAAGCTCCAGCGGCTGTTTCGCAACCACGACGCGGCGCGCATGATTAAGCGCTGCAACGACTTCGGCGCGGGCGGCGTATGCGTTGCCATCGGCGAGCTGGCGGATGGGCTTGATATCGACCTCGACGCCGTTCCGAAGAAATATGACGGCCTTGACGGCACAGAGCTCGCCATCTCCGAATCACAGGAGCGTATGGCAGTCGTGCTCGCTGCGCAGGATGTGGAGGCATTCACCGCCCTTGCCGCAGAAGAAAACCTGGAGGCAACTCCGGTGGCTGTCGTCAAAGACGAACCCTACTTAACGATGAAATGGCGCGGCGATACCATCGTATCCCTCAGCCGTGCCTTCCTTGATACCAACGGCGTTACCCAGCACGCGCAGGCGAAAATTGCGGCTGTAAACCCAAAGAAGAACTATCGTTCTGCTGTTCCGGCCGAGCTTGCGGGGAAGCCGAAGCCCCAGGCGCTGCGGGAGAACCTTGCGCGCCTGCCCGTCTGCTCGCAGAAGGGGCTGGTGGAGCGGTTCGACTCCTCCATCGGCGCGGGCACGGTGTTGATGCCCTACGCGGGCAAATATCAGCTCACGCCGGAGGACGCGATGTGCGCACGCATCCCGGTTCTAAAGGGGGAAACGGACACCGCCACCGCCATGAGCTATGGCTTTATTCCGGCTTTGAGCCGCTGGAGCCCCTTCCATGGTGCGGCGTACGCGGTGACGGAATCTTTGGCAAAGCTCGCTGTGATTGGCGCGAAGCCCTTTACCGCCAGGCTCACCATGCAGGAGTATTTTGAGCGATTGCATGATCAGCCGGAACGCTGGGGCAAGCCTGCGGCGGCTTTGCTCGGCGCGCTGACCGCACAGCTGCACTTCAACGTGCCTGCCATCGGCGGGAAGGACAGCATGTCCGGCTCTTTCAACGAGCTCGACGTACCGCCCACGCTTGTGTGCTTTGCCGTCGCGGCGACAAGGGCGAGCAAAACCGTTTCCTCCATCTTTAAAAAGAGCGGCTCCCGCGTTGTGCTGCTGCACCTGCCAGTGGATGCAGAAACGCTCCTGCCCGATTGGGATCATGCTACAGACTTCCTCAACCGCGTTTCCGAGATGGTGTCTGATGGGCGCATCCTCGCCGCCAGCGTGGTGCGCGAGGGCGGCGCGGCGGCAAACGTGTGCCGCATGGCGTTCGGCGACAAGCTGGGCTTCCGCTTTGCGGACGGCCTGACCGCCGAAACCCTCTTTGCGCCGGAATGCGCCTCCATTGTGGCGGAGCTGGCCGACGGCGTCTCGCTCGACGGCTTCCAGTTTACGGAGTTGGGCGTAACGGCGGACGACGGCCAGTTTGCAATCGACGGGGAGACGCTCCCAGTCGATACGCTCATCGACGCTTGGACGGGTACGCTTGAGCCCGTATTCCCGACCAAGGCGGAGGAGCCCTCCATGCAGGCGGAAATCCCGCTCTATACGGAGCGCTCCGGCAGAGCGCCCGCGATCAAAATGGCAAAACCGCGCGTGGTGATCCCGGTCTTCCCGGGCACCAACTGCGAGTATGATACGGCCCGCGCTTTGAGCGCGCAGGCGGCGAAGCCCAGGTGATCGTGATGCGCAACCTCACGCCGCAGGCGATTGATGAATCCACCGAGGCACTGGCAAAGCTCATAAAGCAGGCACAGATCGTTATGTTGCCCGGCGGCTTCAGCGGCGGCGACGAGCCGGATGGCTCCGGCAAATTTATTGCCACCACCCTGCGCAGCCCCCGCGTGCGCGACGCGGTGACTGAGCTGCTCGACCACCGCGACGGCCTGATGCTCGGCATCTGCAACGGCTTCCAGGCGCTGATTAAAACAGGCCTCGTCCCCTACGGCAAAATCACCGATACGCAGGAAACGGACCCGACGCTTACCTTCAACAACATTGGCCGACACGTCTCCTGTATGGTTTATACGCGTGTGACGAGCGTGAAATCCCCGTGGCTGGCAGGCACGGAGGCGGGCGAAGTGTTCGCTACCCCTGTTTCCCACGGCGAGGGCCGCTTTGTGGCGGATGAGGAAACGCTCAGTCGCCTGATTGCGAACGGTCAGGTTGCCACGCAGTATGTTGATCTTGAAGGCCGGCCCTCAGGGGATATCCGCTTTAACCCCAATGGCTCTATCTGTGCGATCGAGGGCGTCACAAGCCCCGATGGCCGCGTGTTCGGCAAGATGGCGCACATTGAGCGCAGGGGCGACCACCTCTACAAAAACGTGCCCGGCGAGAAGGATCAGAAGATCTTTGCCTCCGGCGTAGCATATTTTAAATAAGGCGCTTTGCCTGTTTGATTCCAAATGAAATGAAGGGACTTGGTTTCTAACATGAAATACGCAGTTGTTCTCTATGACGGCATGGCGGATTATCCTGTGCCCGCGCTTGGCGGCAAAACGCCGATGATGCTAGCGAAAAAACCGCGATTTGATTCCCTCGCCCAACGCGGCGAGGTGGGGCTCGTGCGCACAGTTGCCGAGGGGCTGACCCCGGGCAGCGACGTTGCAAACCTCAGTGTGATGGGCTATGACCCGAAAAAATATTATACCGGCCGCTCTCCGCTTGAGGCCGTCAGCATGGGCGTAAATCTTGGCGATACGGATGTCGCCTTCCGCTGCAATCTCGTCACCTTGTCAGACGAAGCGGACTATGCGGAGAAAACCATGGTAGATTACTGCGCGGGCGATATTTCAAGTGAAGAGGCCGCTGAGATCATCAAAACCGTACAGGCACATTTCGGCAACGCGGAGTTTGCTTTCCATCCTGGCGTGAGCTACCGCCACTGCATGGTCTGGCACGGCGGTAAATTGGAGCTTGGCCACATGACGCCGCCGCATGATATCTCCGGCCGCGTGGTGGGCGAGCACCTCTCCCGGCATCCGGACGCCGTCCGTCTCATCGCCATGATGGAGGAGAGCTATGCGCTACTTAAAGATCACCCCGTCAACCTTGCCCGCATCGCCGCGGGCAAACGCCCTGCCAACAGCATCTGGCTTTGGGGCCAAGGCAGCAAGCCCATGCTTCCCTCCTTTGAAGCGACCTACGGCGTGAAGGGTAGCGTGATCTCCGCAGTCGATTTGCTCAAGGGTATCGGCAAATGCGCGGGGATGGATACGCCGGAGGTGCCGGGTGCCACGGGCTATATCGACACGAATTTCAAGGGCAAGGCCCAGGCCGCCGTGGATGCGTTAGCGAGCGGGAAGGACTTTGTCTATATCCACATCGAAGCCCCTGATGAGTGCGGCCACCGCAACGAACCGGAGAATAAAGTGCGCGCTATTGAGCTGATCGACGAGCAAGTGCTCTCCGTCCTCCTGCCTGCGCTCGAACAGTATGACGACTATAAAGTGATGATCCTGCCCGACCACCCCACGCCGATTGTTACGCGCACGCATGCGGGCGACCCGGTTCCATACATGATCTATCATAAAAACAAGGAAAAATCCAGCGGAGTTGATTCTATCAATGAAGAATCTGCCAAGGCAACGGGCAATTTCATTGAATATGGCTCCGGCATCATGCAAAAATTCCTGACAGAGGATTAAAACGGCAATTAAACGATAACCCGAAAGGACTGAACTGTGATGGAAAAGAATTACCACATCAACACCAACTGCGTCCAGGCCGGCTATTCGCCTAAAAACGGCGAGCCGCGCGTGCTGCCGATCGTGCAGAGCACGACCTATAAATATGAATCGAGCGAGCAGATGGGCCGGCTCTTCGACCTGGAGGAAAACGGCTACTTTTACACCCGCCTGCAAAACCCCACCAACGACGCGGTTGCGGCGCGCATCACGGCGCTGGAGGGCGGCGTGGCCGGGATGCTCACCTCCTCCGGCCAGGCGGCAAACTTTTACGCCACCTTCAACGTGGCTTCTGCGGGCGACCACATCGTCAGCTCCACCGCGATCTACGGCGGCACATTCAACCTCTTTTCCGTCACGATGAAAAAGCTTGGCATCGATTTCACCTTCGTGCGCCCCGATGTGAGCGAAGAGGAATTAAACGCAGCCTTCCGCCCCAACACAAAGGCGGTGTTTGCGGAGACGCTCTCCAACCCCTCCCTCGACGTGCTGGATATTGAGAAGTTTGCGAAGGCCGCACATGCGCACGGCGTGCCGCTGATTGTGGATAACACCTTCCCCACCCCGATCAACTGCCGTCCCTTCGAATTTGGCGCGGATATTGTCACTCATTCCACCACGAAATATATGGATGGTCATGCCACCAGTGTCGGCGGCGCGATCATTGACAGCGGCAATTTCGACTGGACGCAGAACGATAAGTTCCCCGGCCTCACCACGCCGGATGAGAGCTATCATGGCGTGACCTACACGGAGCGCTTTGGCAAAGGCGCTTATATTACCAAGGCCACCGCACAGCTCATGCGCGACCTCGGCTCCATCCCCTCCCCACACAATGCGTTCCTGCTGGGGATCGGGCTGGAAACGCTCTTCCTGCGTGTGCAGCGGCACTGTGAAAATGCGCAGAAGGTGGCGGAATTCCTGGAGGAGAACGAAAAGGTCGCATGGGTCAACTACCCGGGTCTTCCGAGCAACAAGGGTTTTGCGCTCGCGCAGAAATATATGCCGCACGGCACGAGCGGCGTGGTCTCCTTCGGCGTAAAGGGCGGCAGGGAAGCCGCAACCCGCTTCATGGATCATTTGGAGCTTGCCGCCATCGTCACCCATGTGGCGGACGCGCGCACCTGTGTGCTGCACCCCGCGAGCACGACGCACCGCCAGCTCACCGACGAGCAGCTTGATGCGGCGGGCGTGGGGCCGGATCTAATCCGGCTATCCGTGGGCATTGAGTATGTCGACGATATCATCGCGGATCTCCGGCAGGCGCTGGAGCAGGCATAACACGGTTGTGAAAGAAAGCACCGTTTCTATCAGCCGGATAGAAACGGTGCTTCTGGTATGAGAGGCTGCTGCAACATGCGTTTGCAGCAGCCTCTTCGTGTTTTTTCTATGATTCAGAGTTTTAGCCTTTTCTATCAAACAGCCCCTTGAACCAGGCGACAACGCCGGATTCCTCCTGCGCCGGTGCCTGTGCCGGCTGTTGGCTTTCTGCCTTGATGCCATCTGTTTTCAGAATGAATTTTACATCTGTATCCATTCCATCCGCGGCCTGCGTATAAAGGCCGTACTCCTTGGAGAGATTGAGCCATGCCTGCACGCGCCCGAGTAGGGAGGAGGCCGCGTCGGCCGCATCGGTGTATTTGGAGAGCAGGCCTTGCTGCTCGATTTGATCGAGCGTTTTTACAATGCCGGAAGCCGTGCTGAGCGTTTCCGGCTGCGCCGCATTTTGCAGCGCCTTCATGATCTCGCTGCCGGAGGAGAGATCCGCCTGGATGCGCATCAGAGCGGCGACTGTTTTCGGCATGTTTTCAAGAGAAGCGCGCACGGCTGGATCATTGAGGTCGCCCGAGAGGGATTCGAGGATTGGGGCTGCATCCTTCAAATCCTGCGCAAGCGTGGGCAGCATCTTTGCGAATGCCTTTAGATGTGGGTTGGAGGCCGCCTGCATCACCTGTGCCAGCAGAGTGAGCTGGCCTGCGTTTGCCTCAAAATCCTGTTTCATCTGCATGAGCTGCTTTGCGGTTTTTTGCAGGTACTGCATGGTGCTTGTATCAGAGAGCAGATCGTTGAGGGAGGCGAGCTGATCCTTGTTTTTGGCAAGCTCGCCCGCCAGCGTTTGCAAATCCGGCAGAACGCCGGTGGCAAAGGTCAACAGGCTTTCCACCCGGTCAGGGCCGATTTGCTCCACTCTAGTACTCAGCGCCTCAGCTTCTTTGAGCAGTGCGGAAAGCTTCTTGGTGACGGAATCGGCAATCTCATCTTTCTGGGCAAGCTCCTTGCGGATCGTTTTCTGCACCGTGGTGACGATCAGGCGGGTGGGGGAGGCGAGCAGCACGCCGACGGAGCCTTTTTCTACCTTTGGCAGGAGCGTATCTTTCAGCTTTGCCGCGGTCTGGTCGTTTCGAGCGGCAATTTCGATGCAATCCTGAACGGTTTGCCGGTTCCCCTTTGCAATGGCGCCGTTGGCGGCGATCAGATCGTTTGCACTGGCATCGAGGATCGCCTGCACGCGTTGCGCGGAAACCCCTGTTTTTTCCGCCGCGATCTCCATGGCCTTTTTATCCACCAGCGCATCGACCATCACGCGGATATCATCCTCTGTGAGTGTGATGCCCTGCTTTTTGAGGGAATCAAGCAGGGAAGAAACCTCTTTGAGCAGCTTGACGGCATCCGTGCTGCTGCCCATCAGCTCGGTGAGGGTTTGAAGCTCCTCCTGGGAGGAGGCGAGCTTGCTCAGTAACCCGCTGGAGGAATCCAGCACACCGCTGAGGCTGTCGAGATTCCCCGCCGCGGAAAGGATCTGATCGAGCGGCTCCAAATCGATCGATTGCAGGGCAACAACATCGATGAGCAGCTTCTGAATATTTTTGATCAGGCTGCTGTCAAGCAGCTGATTTGCGCAGGAGAGGAGCTTTGTGTCCCCCTAGCAGCTGCGTAAGCTCCGCGGCGTCCGCATCCTTGGCAAGCTTGCCGACCAGGGCAAGATTCTCTTTGGTAAAATACTGCGGAAGAAGATCAAGCAGTGCTTTCTCTTTCTCATAGATAGACGTGAGCTCTTCCATGAGTGAGCGCATCTCCCGCATATTGTCGCCGTCGGTTAACAGGGAGCGCAGCACATGATCTGGGTCGAGCTGCTCCACCGCATTTTGCATATCGTTCAGGGCATACAGGCTCTTTTTGATTTCGCTGAGCTGGCCGGAGGCCTTGCTCAAATCAAGAGCGGGAATGTCGGTCGTCATGGCAAAATACATATTATCCAGCTCAAAATCCTTAACGTCTGCCGTTAGAGTAAAGGTTTCCGGGAAAGTGAGGCTTTTGAGCTCCTCTATGGGCATGGAGGCAAGATCCAGGCTGTCATGAAGGCCTGGCAGGGCGATGAATACGGGCAACAGCTGCTTGCTGCCGTCGCCCAGGGTAGCGCCATTTTCCATCTTGATATTTTGGAACTTCTCTTCCGGAAGGAGCATGCCGCCCAACGCGGCGACCGGTGTATAGATGACGGCCTCCCGCCCATTGATATTGACGGTATGCGGCTGGGTGTTTTTCATCTGGATTTCAATCTTCACCTTGCCGCTCTTACCCGCAAGATCCGAAGGCTCAATCTCGGCGCCGTCCAGATAGTAGCGGATCGAGATATCGACGGGCAGATCCTTTTTGAGATTCGCCTTTATAATAGAGATCGGTGGAATCCATGTTCCAAGCGATCTGATTTCCTTTTTGCACAGGTTTTACATCGCTTTTGATATTTTGAATTCCGTCTAGATCGCTCTGGTCGGCCACCTGCACGCCTGCCTGCTCCGTATGGAGCCAATCTGTCACAATTTTTTTAGAAACGTTACCTTTTGCATCCATTGTAACATAGACCGTTTCAGATTTGCGGGTTTTTCCAGTATAGGGGGCATACGTTTGTAGACCTTGCCGCTCTATGGCAGGGGGCTGCGTCGTGTCGTTTGTGCTTTCCTCCGGCTGCCCCTGCGCGCTGCATGCGCTCATCAGGAGGATGGAGGGTACGAGCACGACACAGGTTAATTTTTGTATCAGATGCTTTGTTTTCATGGGAATCGCCACTCCTTTCATGGCTTGCAGCCATATGCAAAATCACTTCGTTTTTTTTGATTCGGATTGATTGCCGCCAGAAGAATCGACTGGCGAGGGCCGGCCGTTTGCTTTTTTGCTGCGGCCATTTGGCTTTGTGCCACTCCAGCTGAGGCTGGTTTTGGAGATGATCCTTTCGCAAACAAGCAGCAAAGGCGTCAGGAAGAAGAAAAATGACAATTGCACTGATCACCGAGCCGCGAGCGAGCATAGAGCAAATGCTCTTGATCATTTCGATGTTGCAGGTCAGATACACACCGAAGGTGGCGCAGAAGAAAACCAGCGCGCTCGACATAATGGAGCGGTCGGCGGCATTGGCTGCAATGCGCATGGCATTCATGCGGTCGTGCCCGCGTTGCAGTTCCTCCCGGAAGCGAGTGGTCAACAGGATGGCATAGTCCACCGTTGCACCCAGCTGCACACAGCTGATCACGGTAGGTGCAATGAAGGGGATGACGGTGCCGGTAAAAAAGGGAATCGCCTCGTTGATGAAAGTAGCGAGCTCAATGCTGCCTACGACGACGATGGGGATCGTGAGCGATTTAAAACAGATCGCAACGATGATAAAGATCGCCAGCGTGGAAAGGATGCTGGTAACGATAAAATCCTTATCCGCGATTGTGGTCAAATCCTTTGTCAGCGGGCCTTCGCCCGTAATCATACCGCCGCTGTCATAGGATTTAACGATTGCCGTCATCTCATCAATCTGTTCGTTTTCTTCCTCGGTGGCGGCGCTGAAGCTTGAGTTGATCATGAGCAGCTGCTTGCCGTCTTTTTTGCAAATCTCCTTTGATTTCCTCCGGAACAAAGGAATCTTCGATCGCGGGGCCCAGGAATTTATTATAGGAAAGAACCGTTTCGATTCCATCCACTTGCTCCAGCTTTGCCGACATTTCGGTTAGCTTGCTGGCGGGAAGGGTATCGTCAACAATCACAAAGTGCGTCGTTGCCATATTGAACGCATCCTTCATCTTGTTGAGTGATACGATGGAGGGAAGATCCTGCGGCAGCCCGCGGTCGATGTTATAATATTTTGTTACATTATTTTGGCCGATGCAGGCAGGAATTGCAATGAGAAGCCCAACTGCGATTAGCACACGGCGGTGCTTGAGAATGAAACTGTTCATTCTATTAAAGCTTGGGATCAGGCTCCTGTGCGTGAATCGGTGAATTGGTTTATCAAATGCAAGAATCAAAGCAGGCAGGACGATGACAACCGTGATAACGCCGAGCACGACTCCCTTTGCCATGACGAGGCCGATATCACGGCCGAGGGTCAGCCGCATGAAGCACAGCGCCAGGAAGCCGAAGATCGTGGTAAGCGAGCTGCCTGACAGGGAGAGGAAGGTATTTGATACGGCGCGCGCCATGGCGTCCCGGTGGTCGCCGCCTTTTTATCACGCTCCTCTTCATACCGATCCACGAGGAAAACCGAGTAGTCCATCGTAACACCCAATTGAAGAATGGCGGCGATGCACTGTGTGATATAGGAAATCTGGCCGAAGAAAATATTCGTGCCAAAGTTATAGACAACCGCCAGGCTCAGCCCCAATAACAATACCCACGGGAGAATCCAGGATTTTAGCGAGAGCGTCATGGCAACCATGGCAAGCGCGATGGCGATGGCAATGTAGATGGGCGCTTCGCTATCGGCCAATTCTTTCGTATCCAGTGATATCGTGGAAAGGCCGCTTAAAAAGCACTGCTTGTTCATCAGGCTTCGGATTTCACCGATGGCCTTCATCGTCTCCTCCGATGCACTGGAGTGGTCGTATTGGACGAGCATCATGGTGGCGTTTGTTTTTTGGCTGTAAAAAACGTTTTTAATTTCATCCGGAAGGATATCCTCCGGCACGCCGATGTCGAGAATATCATCGATCCAGGTGACCTGATGCACTCCTTCCACCTTCGACACTTTTTCCTTTAGGGCGGCAACGTCCTTGGCGGGCATATTCTCCACGATCAGGACGGTGCTTGCGGAATTGTGAAAGGTTTCGTCCAGCACCTGCTGGCCTTTTACCGAATCAAGGTCATCCGGCAGATAAGAGAGAATATCATAATTGACATATGTGTTCAAATAGCCGATTGCACTGGGGATCAGCAATAGAAAGGCAATCACAAGAATCAGCTTTGTGTGATGGGTCAGCCACCGCGAAAACCGGTCGATCATGCGGCAACACCTCGTTTTCTATACAAAATCAAGTTAACGAATCATTCTGCGTATGGCGTCATAGAGCGCCGGCTTTATTTCAGAAAGCTTGTAGGGCTTTTTGGTACAAAAAATAGCGTCGCTGCAAACGGAGCCGGTCATTTCGATGATGATGTAAAGCGTCTGCTCTGCCTGTTCGCGTGACTTGCCCCGCTGCATCAGGCGCTCTATCACAGAGTCTACTATCGGGCCAAGCTCGCCATCCCTCAAATATTCCATAACGGAAAGGCTGGCGGATAACTTTTTGTGGATCAGCAGCACCAGATCATGGTTTTTCTCAAGAGAATCGATGAGCCGGGAGGCGAAAAAAAGAATGCCCTCTTCCAACTCAGGCTGCTCAGTTTGATATTTTTCTCCAAGCTCCCGCAGGGCCGCACGAACGAGCACGGTGCTTTTTATACAGAACGATCTGGTCAAGCAGATCATATTTATCATGGAAATAGAGGTAGAAGGTGCCCTTTGCCACGCCTGCCTTTTTAACTACTTCGTCAATTGCGGTAGCGTGCACGCCTTTGCTAACAAAGAGATTATAGGCTTCCTCAATCATTCGAATACGCTTTGCGCTTTTTTTATTCTCCAATGCCGGTTTTGATGTTCCCTGGGTTTCCACATTTTTTCCTCCTTCCAAGGGCCGCCGTTCTAATAGCGCTTCATTTGAATCGCGTTCATTATTTCTAGATAAAACAGCTTTAAAACCGTATATAATAAATGATAAACAACGCAGTCCAATCCTCCTTTCACACAATAATCATCATATGCGCGGTAGCTCCAGCGCTTCCAATAGGGCTGTAGGTGGCGTTTTCGTGGTTGCCTTTGCTCAAAAAAGTGTGGTGTTGCAGCAAAGGCATTCTTTTTCCAACAATCAGGAATGACGAATCGTCATTTATCTTTTCAAGAGGCAACGATAACACTAAACTGACGAATCGTCAATCTTTTAAACGAGATATTCACAAAAATTTAATATGATATATTAGAAATAAGATGGCATTGTAAATAGAATAAAAATATGATATGATTTTTTGTATCATCTGCTTGGAAGGAAGGCTGTTCTATGACAATTGGATTCATTGGCGGCGGCAATATGGCTGGCGCAATCATCAAAGGCCTGCTCGCTGCTTCCCTTTACCGTCCGGAGGAGGTTTTCGTGACGGATATTACACTGGAGCGCTCCAAAGACTGTGCGAAACGGCTTGGCGTGGCAGCAGCGGATACTGCCGAAGCGCTCATTGAGCATGCCGACACAGTGGTGCTGGCTGTGAAGCCCGGGGTGTTCCCTTCCTTGTTGCCGAGCATTGCCCCCTACTTGCAAGAAAAAAATCCGCTGGTGATTTCCATCGCGGCTGGAAAAACGCTTGGTTTTATTGAAGAAGTACTTGGCTTTTCACCCGCGCTTGTGCGGGTGATGCCCAATATTAACGCGAAGGTAGGGGCGGCAATGAGCGCATTCTGTGCGAATCAGCAGGTAACACAGGAGCAAAAAAAGCTTGTGGCGCGTTTGTTTTATGCCATTGGGCAGGTCAAAGAGCTTGATGAGGCATTTTTTCCTCTGTTTGGCGTAATTGCAGGCAGTGCGCCCGCGCGTTTGCCTATCTCTTCATCGATTCACTGGCCCGTGCGGCGGTAAAGAATGGGATGCAGAAACAAGTGGCTTTGGAAATTGCGGCGCAGACGGTTCTAGGCAGTGCAAAGCTGATTTTGGAGGGCGGAGAGCATCCGTGGGCGCTGATTGATCAAGTTTGTTCCCCGGGCGGCACAACGATTGAGGGATTGCTGCATTGCAGGACGCCGGGTTTGAAGCAGGGGTACGAAAATCGGTTGACGCAGCGCTGGAGAAGGATCGGAGGCTATAAGGCCGCAGAAGAAGAAAAAACACTGCGCTGTGCTTTTTTCCATGTGATTGGTTGGTTTGCTTCCCCCTCTAGTCGCGGCAAAGGCAGTAAGGGTTGGTTATTTTTTATACGCATTTGGCAGCAAGCGTGAAAAACGGGCATATGATGAGAATTGCCCCCATCTGCGTGAAGAGACGCTTTATCGGCTTACTTTAATGTGATAAGGGAAGTATAATGGCCTTCCTTTAGAACGTTTGACTACAAATCCATGGCATTTTTCTATATATTGCACAAAAAACGCAATATGCAATTTACACAAACATCAGACCTTGAAAACGGTTTCGCTTGGGATACAAGCTGAATTTTCGCAAAATGGTCTATAACTCGCCATAAGTCGTTGACGGAGACAAGTTTTGTGATATAATATGTAGCGAAGCAGACATGAAATTTGATTGTGTGGGAGATATATCATTATGTATGTGAAAGACGTAACGGTTCAGAATCAGGTCGGCCTGCACGCTCGTCCGGCAACCTTTTTTATCCAGAAGGCAAATGAGTACAAATCCTCCATTTGGGTGGAAAAAGAGGAGCGCCGCGTGAATGCAAAGAGCTTGCTTGGCGTTCTTTCCCTCGGCATTATGGGCGGAACGAATATCCGGATCATTGCCGGCGGCCCCGATGAGGAGCAGGCGGTGGAAGGGCTGATCAAGCTTGTGGAATCTGGTTTCGCGGAGTAATCTTTCGGAGAAAACCGACCGTTTTCTTTCAGCCCTGTCTAGGATGGGCGCCTGTTTTTAGGCGTGGACAGGCTCGAAAAGTGCATGAATGAAAAAACAAAGGCTCTGTTTGGCAAAAGCAGAGCCTTTGTTTTTTATTCTATTATTAAAAAACAAAATACACAGGCTATGGATGCGGCCTGCGCATTTGGTGATATGGAATTCTGGCCACCCTGACTCACACAAGGGGAAGCGCCCCCTATTCTCACTGCTCTTCCGGGTTGCTTTCCTCCTGTTTATGGGCTTTGCTCGCTTCCTCTTCCTGCTGGAGACGTTCCTCTTTTTTCTCCTTACAATAATCAAGCAGCTGGCTGCTGAGCATTGTGTTTAAAGCGGCCTCAAAGGAGAGCAGAGCAATCAGCGTTAGCGCGATGCTGCTCTCATCTGTCACACCCTGGTCCTTGCACTGGTGCTCGATTCTGGAAAGTTTCTCTTCGATATCCTTCCGGTAGGCCTTTTCATAGCCGCCAACAAGGTCATAAAATATGCCGTACATGTTGTCGAGCTGCTCGGTATTTTCAATATGGGAGGTGAAACGTTTGATTTCCGGCATCGGCAGATTCTGCTTGAGCAAAAAGATATAAATCAGCGTAATGATATGGCGGCGGTTGTAGCGTTTGTTTTCCGGGCGGGGGAGCACACCCTCCTTGCTATAGTTGTTAATCATCGTGTTAGTGAAAACGCTCTCATCCTTGCGGCGCAGGCTCGGCCCCATTTCCTGCTCCAGCAAGGAAGTCACCTGCTCCATATAGAGATCTATTTTGGGGATATCTCCGGAAGAGAGCAGCTTGAAATCCGCCAACTCCTGAGCACGGCGCAGTGTTTCATCTTTTAGATCGGACATTCTAAAAACCTCCATCTATATTGCACGTCAAACGTTATTTACAGCTTTATTATACGGCTTTTTATACTGCATAGCAAGCATAAAAATAAAACGCCTGGAAAACCTCTTCCCAGGCGTTTGGTTCCGAATCATAAAAAGACGGGTAACAATAACCTTTATCGAATAACGCTCACTGCCACATCCGGCGTGTCGGTGATAATACCATCTGATCCCCACTCGCTGCATAGACGCATGGCTTCCTCCAGATTGACTGTCCATGGGTTTACAATGATTCCAGATTTATGACAATCATCTAAATAATCCTCGTCTACATAGGCGATCAGGGGATGCAGGGCGTCGGCATGGATTTGTTTTGCATAAGCGATTGGATCGTCATAAACCTGCTCGATCACGGGGGAATCAGGGGAATATAAGAAGCCAGTGCGAGTGTTTGGGTCAATTTCCTTCGCTTCCACCAGCAGGCGCGGATCAAAGCTTGAAATGATTAAACGATCAAAAAGATGATGCGCCTTGACGCACGCAATCGTTTTGCGGACGATATCTTTTTCTCCGGATTTTGGGCTTTTAATCTCCACGTTGATGATGGAAAACGGATCCGCAATCTCCAAAAATTCATGCAAAGTGGGGATTTTCGTTCCTGCAAAATCAGGGGAAAAATAGGAGCCAAAATCAAATTTTTTGAGCTCTTCCAGCGTGTAGTCGGAGATGTTGCCCTTGCCATCGGAGGTTTCATCGATGGTGTAGTTGTGGCAGATGACCAGTTCTCCATCCTTTGTTAGATGGACGTCGTTTTCCACGCCATCCGCTCCGAGCTCGATTGCCTTGAGGAATGCGGGGATCGTATTCTGCGGCGCGTGCTTGTTTGCGCCGCGGTGCGCGAGGATCTTTGTCATAAAAAATCTCTCCTGTCCTTTGATATCGGTAAAGAAATGAATGCTCCGTGCCTATTATACCTGATACCATCTGTTTTGTTAAGCGGGAAAGTTGAATTTCCGGCGCAAATGCTTGCCTTTTTTCCCACTCCGTTTTATCATAATCGTTGTGTTTTGATAACGGGGGGCAGTGCAAAGAATCGATCTTTCAAAAGCCCCATTATGAAAGGAGGATCATATAATGGATGCTTTTTCCTGCGCTGCTTGCCCGCGCCGCTGCGGCGCCTTACGGAAACCGGCGCAGCCCTCTGGAGGATTTTGCGGGATGCCGGCCGGGTTTGTGGTTGCGCGGGCGGCTCTGCATCAGTGGGAGGAGCCTTGCATTAGTGGGCAACACGGTTCTGGAACCGTGTTTTTCTCCGGCTGCTCGCTGCGCTGTGTTTATTGCCAAAACCAGCAGATCAGCCTCGGCCGCTATGGAGCGCTGGTGACGGAGGAGAACTTGCTGCGGATGTTTGACCGGCTGATTGAGCAGGGCGCGCATAACCTGAATCTAGTTAATCCAACCCACTATGCGCCGATGCTTGCAAAGGCTCTGAAAAAATACTGTTCGCCTGTGCCGGTTATCTATAATTCAGGGGGATATGAGCGGGTAGAAATGCTCAAGGCCCTGGAGGGGCTCGTTGATATTTATTTGCCAGATCTGAAATATGTGGACAGTGCGGTTTCGCTGCGTTATTCCGGTGCGGCAGATTATTTTGACTATGCTTCGAAGGCGATCTTAGAAATGAGCAGGCAGGTAGGGAAAGCGACCTTTGATGAAAATGGAGTGATGAAAAAAGGGCTGATCGTCCGGCATTTGATCCTGCCGCGCAATACGGCGCAGTCCATCAAGGCGCTTACATGGATTCATGAAAACCTGCCGGAGGGGACGCTCGTCAGCCTGATGTGCCAGTATACGCCGTGCGGGGAGCTTGATGCTTTTCCGGAGCTGACCCGACGAATTACGCATAGGGAATATGATAAAGTGGTGGATCAAATGCTGGAGCTGGGCTTGACCGGCGGATATTTGCAGGAATTATCCTCGGCAAAAGAGGAGTATATTCCGCCTTTTGATCTCAGCGGAGTGATTATATAGTATCAAAAACCGCATCAAGATTATATACTGAAATTAATAAAAGAATTGGAAACTTTAATTTGAGGAAACTATTGACATGAGATGTGTAGAGTGCTATGATGGGTATCGCAAAAGAGAGAAGAACTGATAGGCCGATTGAAAAGAGAGGGAGGATGATTATGTCACTGGATAAAGTGCCGCTGATTCAATACGGCAAGGCGGAGGATATCATCAATTCTGTTACCCATGCAGTGGGTGCGGTGTTTGGTGTTGTCGTGCTCATTTTGTGCACGGTGCGTTCAGCAAAGCTAGGCTCGGCGATGGGCGTGGTCAGTTCCGTAATTTACGGTGTGTCGATGATTCTCCTATATTTCTGCTCGGCACTCTACCACGGCTTGCCGGCGGGGAATGCAAAACGGTTTATGCGCATCGTTGACCATGCGGTGATCTATTTGCTGATCGCGGGCACAATCACGCCCTGCGTGCTGATCGCGCTGCGCTCCGAGAGCAATGTGGCGGGATGGGTGATGTTTGGCGTCACCTGGGGCTGCGCGCTGCTGGGGATTATTCTAACACTGATCGATTTTGAAAAATTTAAGGTCATGGAAATGGTGCTCTATATCGCCATCGGCTGGACGCTGCTGTTCGTGGTAAAGCCCCTGTTTCACGCGCTGAGCACGGCGGGCGTTGTGCTGGTGATCCTGGGCGGCGCGGTGTATACGGTCGGTGCGATTATCTATGGCTTTGGCAAGAAGGTCAAGTATTTCCATGCGCTGTTCCATATCTTTGTGCTGGCGGGCAGCACGCTGCATTTCGTGGCGGTTTATTGGTATGTGCTGCCGCTGGCGAAATAAGCAGAGCGAAGATTTTTACAACAACATTTCCTTTATCTCCTTTTGATGAAGTTCACACACAAACGGAAGGCGGCAGGTGCGTTGTGCATCTGCCGCCTTCCGGTTATTTATAATTGATCATAAAATGTGCATAAAAATAATATCAATTTCTTGTAGATTATAACTGTTTAACGAATCAGGGAAAAGTTGTAATATAATACTATAGATTGTAAAGAAGGGGGAATCTATGCATGTCAATATTGAAGGTTTGTAGAATGATTTTACAATAAAAGGGAGAATTAAAAAATGAAGAAGTGGATTCGTGTTCTGGTTAGTGTTTTTTTGCTGGGAAACATTCTGTGTTCAAGCGGCGTGTGGGCCATTCAAGAACCGGAAATAGGGATAGGTTCTGATACATATGATACATTTCATCGAGAGATCGAACAGAAGATTAAGGGAATTTATTGCCGATACTCCTCTGAGGCGGCATCTATCCGTGCTGAAATGGGCGGCAATGTGAAAGCGCGGAGCGTATTCTCTGATGGAATGCAGCAGGATATGCGATCGCTGGATCAGAAAATGCAAATCGTGCAGACAAACTATGAAGATGAAATGAAAGAGATGTTGGAGTCTTACGGCGCTGTTTGGATAAAGGACGACTCGCCTGCATTGTTTTCGTCAGATGCCGGCCAGATGCAGACGGATTCCAACGTTGCTTATTTTTCAAATACAAAGGAATTCTGTTATATTGCCGCTTTTTATGCTACGACCTTTTTAAATGATATGTGGGGAAGATTATGATCTGGTTTCCATGGAGATGAAGGATGAGAATGGATGGAGCTGGAATAAAATATCTGTCACAGCATATTTTAATAATTATACGATGTCGGATTCCACTATGACGGAAATGGGTGAGGCGAATCAATATCATATCGTTTCTGGAACACATGTGTCCGCGCGGACTGATTTTTGGAATGGCTGTATTTTTAATGTAAGAGATCAAACGACGGGGAATGCAATTTTGGGGAATACATATGGCCTTTCAGATTTGCTTTTGATCGGCTGGCTGCAAACAAGAGGCTCTAGCAGGGTTAATTATGTAAGAGCAGATTTTGAGCATAATTATAAATGGATTGTATTCAGCAGTGTCTCTGTTTCTTGAGCAGATATCAAGAATTTTAATTTGAATGTAACTTATAGTAAAGAGAGCATGCGGTGGTCCCGCACTGCGGGCTCCAAGAGAGTTGAAGTTCCTGCATCTTAATAAATTTTACTAAATCACAAGTGGAAGAAAGGAGATAACAATTTGTATACAGAAATAAAGCTTTTAATCGCGGGATGCACTTTCGTTCTAAGTAGCGCAATTATGATTTGTGCTAGTATTACCGTAAACGGTTCTGGCTTTGATATTTTATCGTTGTTTTTAGGCGCTTTGGGAATTTTGTTTGTCATTATATCGCTTTCCCTGAATAAAAGAGATAATACTGAAGTTGATAATCGCAATGACCATCAAGATTTGCAAAAAAAATAAAATATAAGAAGATTTTTAGCGTGTCAATTTTCGTTTCGTATAAAACAGGGAAAAACATACAAGGAACCACAGGGGCAAGAAGCTCCCGGGAATGATTCTAAATAGGAGGACCACAGCAAAAAGCCAATTTAGAAAGTTGGCTGATATTCAAATCTGTTTCAGCGGTTTTGGCTGGATATTGATTGTCTCCATACAAAGGAGAAGGTGACTTGAATTGTTAAAGGAAATAAGAAAATTGGTCATCGGCGCTGTACTGACTCTGAGCGGCGCAATTATGATGACCAGCGAGGAAACCATTGCAGTCGTCGGTATGGTCATCGGTATCATCGGGTTGCTTTTTCTTCTGGTTTCTTTGTTTTCCGGCTCCAAGCTTGCATCTTATTACAAAGAGGATGATGGCACAGAGCAGGAATCGAAGCACGATACAAAGTGACAATTGATCGTAGAATGATAAACAGGCATCCCCGCAGGATCGGCTGACCCTGCGGGGATGCCTGTATCGTAAGGCGATCAGGCCGACTGCATTTACGGCCATATCTCCTCAGGGTCCACTCCGTACACCTGTACCACATCGAGATATTCGCTGTTGGCCAGATCCTTAACCGTGACAATCTTCCCGCCGTCGGAATCAAGGTCGAGCCCGGCGGATTGATAGGCTTCCCAAACAAGATGCGCGCACTGTGTGCCGCCGGGGGCTTCTTGGAATTTGGAGGTGAAAATCCCCGCTACCAGGTTATAGGGGATGCCTGCGAGATGTTCGTTTGCAAACGCGACGGCCTGAGCCGCCTTCTCCCGATATTCCGGCTTGGGGCGCAGCAGCATAAAGGTGGGCCAATCGCGCCACCCATTGGTGCTTTGATAGGTGGAATCCACGCCGAGTGAGATTGCCTCCAGCGTTTGCCCTGCGGCGGCGCTTGTAACAAGGGCGGCATGGCCGTGCCTCCAACCGAAGGAGTGCATGGAGCGGGTGAGAAGGATATCCCCATCTTTTATAGGCGCAAGCTGAAAGCCATAAATCCGACCGCCGGCCTCATCCGTCAGGCTTTCCTGAAAGGCGGTGAGGGAGTTTTGTTTGCATTCAATCCGTGGCGCACGGAAAAAATCTGCCTGGAATTGTTGGATTTTTCTCTGCCATCCGGCAGCAGGAGCAGATCTTGCACGGCAGGCCTGCCAAGGCCGGTTTGCCGATAAAGGAGCTCATAATCCGAATCGGATAGAGAATCCTTCGCTAAAAGCGAGTTAAGATCTGTTTTGGCATAATCGGGCGATACATGGTCGCGCGGTTCCGCGGCAGCGTTTAGCAGAAAGTTCAGCAGGAAAAAGATGGTGATACAGGCAATCGGAATGAAGATCGCCTTTAAAATACGTTTGGTTCTTTTTTTCATCTTACTCATTGTTACAATTTGCACTCCGATATGAAAAAATAAATGGAAACACAAGGCCGCGCCGAGCGGGAACCGGCGTTTTCGGGAACCTATTATAGCACAGAATTCCAAGATGCAAAACGTTTTTCTTGCATCCTTCGATGCGGTCCGGTATAATCGAAGGCAGGCTACATATATGAATGTAAAATCTTCAGGATTGTGAGAGGAACAATGAAACAGAGATTGACGCAAGCTCCTTACGATAGAAAACAAGTGGGGCAAGACCTTTCTTCCGGCGGGATAGCGGCGATGTCTATGCTGCCCTTTGCGCTGGCATTCGGCGCACTGGCGGGGATTGGCATGCCCGCGGGGCTGATTGCAGCGGTGGGGGCGAGTCTCGTGACCGCGCTCGTCCCAGGCCGCGTGCCCTATTTTGCTGGGCCGGTCTGCATTGTGTTTTTGGTGTTTTCCGCCTGCGCAGGGCGTTATGGGCTGCCGGCAGCGCTGACTGCCTCATTTTTTGCGGGTGTGCTGGTGTTTGCCGCGCTGCTGCTGCGTGCGGACAGGCTGCTGCGATTTATCCCCGCGCCGGTCGCGGGCGGATTTACCATTGGCACGGCGTTGGTCATGACGATTTTGCAGACAAACAATTATTTCGGCATCAATGCAACCGGCGTCAGCGCAGTGGATATGCTGCTCTCCTACCGCAGCTTTGGTTTTCATGCAAATTGGAGGACAGTGCTCTATGGCACAATCGTGCTGGTGCTGATGATTACCTATCCGCGTAAATTTAAAAAGCTTCACCGGAAAATACCGGCTCAATTTGTAAGCCTTGTCATCGCGCTGGGGTTGCACCTTTGCCTTGTTCCGTCCGCGGGGCAGTCACCGGTTCTGGAGGTGGGAGCCTTTTCCCACAAGCTGTCCTCCTCCGGGGGGTTGCTGTTCAATGGGTTTACAGTTGCGCCGGTAGGGGGCGTGGTTCTTTCCACCGCTGCGATTGCGCTTTCGATTCTGGTTTGTAGCGGCAGTGCATGGTCACAGGAACGCAAGTTATCCGTCAAAGCGATTGCGCTGGGTGTGGGGAATATGCTCCTGCCGCTCTTCGGCGGAATGCCGATGGGGGCGGCGCAGGAGCAGAAGGAACAAGCCACGCGCATTGCTCCACTTTTTTCCAGCGTTTTGATGTTAGCCGCCGTTTTACTGCTGGGCGGTGTGTTTGAGCGAATTCCGCTGTCCGTCCTGGCGGTGATCTTAATTGTGACGATGTGGGAAAAGCTCGATTTCCAGGCGCTCAAAACCGTGTTCGGCGGCAAAAAGCCCATCCAAATTATCCTGTTTTTTCTGTGCGCCGCTGCAACGGTTTTTCTCGAACTGCCCTATGTAATGCTTCTGTTTGCTGTTGTAACAATTTGCTCAGCGCTGCGTATACGGAAAAAAAGGTGAAAACCTGATAAAATTCAGATTGCTTTATGAAACGGATTCTATTATAATGAATAGCAAATACAAGTGGAAAGGTGGTGAAAGGTTGATGCGTCCGGCGAAAGAGACAGCTTGGAATTTGGCCGTGCGAAACGATATATGCTGCAAGGAGCTGTTTCCGGGCAGCGATATCGTCCGCAGCTACATTCAAAACAGCTGCGCCCAGGGGGCAGTCTGCCCTTTTGGCAAAATTGAACCATATGCTGACGGCAGTTTTTGCCGCAGCAGGGGAGAAGTCTGCCCTTTTTGCAGAAAAGCCGGATTGTTTTGAATGCCTTTCACCATATTTCGTCTGGGCCTCATAAACAGGCCCAAACGGAATGAATGGTACCCTGTGCAGTCAAAACGATCTGCACAGGGTATTTTTATGCCCAAATTCGATTGTTCTAAGGATGCGTTGCATATTGAATAAAAAATGTTCACTAAGCTGAGAAAAAGCATGGTTTTGCGTCTTGAGACGCAAAATGAGGGCTATATTGTACGGCCCTCAAGTGGTTTTTTGGGGGTCTGTTGAAAAAATCTTACATATTGCAACAGCCCCAGGGAAGGAATGATTTTCATATGATTTTAAAATACAGCCAAACGATGCGCATGGCGATGCGCGCCCAGACGAACGGCGGCATTTTCTATCTGCTCCCGAATATAGCCGTCCGGCTCGTGCATTTGATCCCGCTGCTATTCCTTTGGTCCGTTTTATCAAGGAGCGGCGTAGAAACCGGCATGACGCTGAAGCAGATGCTTTCCTATACCTATCTCAATGCGATATTGGCCGATTTATTGGTGGTGCAAACCTTTGCATCGAGCTGGTGCTATGAAGGGGAGCTACACAGGCTCTATCTCCGCCCGACCCCTATTTTTGGCGGGATCGTGGCGGAAACGGTAGGCGGATGGATCCCGATGCTGCTTTTCTTCTCCCTTCCGCTGCTGTGCGCCGCGCCGTTTTTGGGGATTTCGGTTTTGCCGGCAAGCCCTTGGTTTTTTCCCAGCCTGCTGCTCTGTATCTCACTCGGGTTTGCGATTGACTTTCTGTTTGCCTGTGTGGCGATTGAGCTGCGCGGCATCTCCTGGCTTGCCCATGTGATTCGCACAGCGATCGTGGCGCTTTTCTCCGGCACTGTGCTGCCCTTTCGGTTGCTGCCGTTTGGGTTAGCGCGTGTGTTTGAACTACAGCCCTTCGGCAGCCTCGGCGGTGCGCCGCTGGCATTGTTTGTCGGCACGGCACGGCCTGAGCGCATTCTGTTGGCACAGGTGTTCTGGAACCTGACGCTCTGGCCCGCGGCTATTTTATGGTTTTGCAGATCACGAGAGAGGCTGGTGAGCTTTGGTGGATAGGCAGAAAATATCCCTCAAACAATTTTTATCGCTGTATGTGCTGTATGCCAAAATGGATTTTGCCTGGCTACTGCGGGACCGAGTGTTTGCGTCCCTTGCAATCCTGTCGGACGTGATATCTAATCTCTCCTCGATCGCGGGCATATTTCTGCTGGCATGGAAATTTGGAGGGATCGGCGGAATGAGCCGGTATGAAATTCTATTTATGCTCGGATACACCTCCCTGATGACGGGGATTTATCAGGTGTTTTGCTCCAGCAATAACGTTGGGCATATCAGCCGCCGGATCGGGCGCGGCCAGGTGGATCACATGCTGATGCAACCGCTCCCCTTGCCGGTGCAGCTAATGACAGAGGGCTTCATCCCGTTTTCAGGGAGCAGCAACCTGGTTTCCGGCGCGGCGCTTCTCTGCATTGCCGTTGCAAAGCTCGGCATCCGGCCGCCGTGGTGGTGGGCGCTGGCGCTTGCCGGGCATTTGGCCGCTACGGTTGCGATCCTGGTTGCCTCCTCTTACCTTGCCTCTAGCGTGGCCTTTTACGCGCCTGCCCAAGCGGAGGAAATTTCAACTTATGTAATCGATGCGCAATGCAGCCTGGCGCAATTCCCACTCTCCGGCATGCCGCTTGCGTTGAAAGCGCCTCTGCTGACGGTGTTTCCCGCGGGGCTGCTGGGCTGGTTTCCATCGCTTGCACTGCTTGGGAAACCGCCGCTCGACCTGCCGGGCTATTACCCCGCAATCATTGCGGTGGCGCTCGCCGCATGCGCGGCTTACTTTTTCAGGAAAGGATTGCATTACTATGTTAAAAAAGGGATCAACCGCTACCTCGCCATCGGACATCGCCGTTGACGTGCGGTCTGTTGTGAAGGTGTTTACCCAATCCCAGCGGGAGAATGCCGGGAACGGCGTGCTGAAAAGGCTCGCAAGGCCTGAGAAAAAGCGCGTGTATGCGCTTGATAATGTGACCTTCCAAATCCGGCGCGGCGAGTTCGTCGCCTATGCCGGGCCGAACGGGGCGGGCAAGAGCACAACGATGAAGTTACTCTGTGGCATGCTTTTGCCAACGGATGGGAAAGTCTCCGTGCTCGGCCTGTCGCCTGAAAAAAACCGGATTTCGCTCATGAAGAGGCTCGGCGTGCTGTTCGGCAACCGGACGGAGCTATGGTGGGATCACCCTGTTATGCAGAGCTTCGCGTGGAAAAAGGCCGTGTGGCAGATTCCGGAGAATGTCTATCGGCGGAATTTGGAGATGGCAATTGAGCTTTTGGATTTGAAGGATCTTTTAAAGACCTTTGCGCGGGAACTATCGCTCGGCCAACGGATGCGGGCGGATATCGCCATGATGCTCCTGCACGCCCCGGAGGTAATCCTACTGGATGAGCCAACGCTGGGGCTGGACGTCGTTGCCAAGCGGCAGATGATTGCATTTTTAAAAACGGTCAATCGGGAAAACGGCGTGACGATCATTGTGACCAGCCATGATATGGACGATCTGGAGGAGATGGCAGAGCGCATTCTGATGATTTCTGCGGGCAAGATTGCATATGACGGAGACTTTGATGGCTTGCGCGCCTTGACGGGCCGCCCTTCCCGACTCCGGCTAACGGTGGATAGCGTCTGCCCGCCCGACCTGCCCATTGGGCACCTTCTATCAGAGGAAAAGGGCGTTTGCGAATATGAATTGGATTTATCCTCTATACAGGTGCATGAATTGCTTGCACAGCTTTCAACGCTACACGGCATCCGGGATTTGGAAATCCAAAAAGCGCCGATCGAGCAGGTGATTGCGGAACTGTTCCGCGCCTGGCGGTAACGGCGCGGCAGCGGCCCCACTTTGCCTCTCATCCGCTATGACGGCGCACTGCGGGGCCGGGCTGCCACGTTCTGTCGAAAAAGGCGGCGGGCAGAGCGCTTTTTTCGGAACGGATGCCGTTTGCTTTCCGGTCGGAAATCGTGTATACTAAATAAAAAGGCAGATCCGGGCGGATGTTGTTCGGGGCGAAATCAAAGTCGCTCCCCATACGGGGAGCGTGGATTGAAATGGAGAAGGTTTTCTGGATGGGGCGGCAGGCGGCTTCCCCGCCCAAATGGCCCCAATGGAGAGGATGAGAATCAGATGATTTTAACAGTCGACATCGGCAACAGCAATATCACGATGGGGGTATATCGGGAGAATGATCTCCTATTCGTTGCCCGCCTTGCGACAGACCGTTCCCGCACGGGCGATCAATACGCGGTGGAGCTGAAATCCATTTTTGCGCTTTATGATGTGGTGCCGAAAGATTTTGAAGGCGCGATCATTAGCTCCGTTGTGCCGGAGCTGACTGCCGCCGTGCGCAAGGCCACGCAGATGGTCACGGGCCATGTGCCGCTTCTCGTTGGGCCGGGCCTGAAAACCGGGCTCAATATCCGCACGGATACGCCCGGTATCCTTGGCGCGGATCTGGTGGTGGGTGCGGTGGCCGCCATCCACACTTACGAGCTGCCTTGCCTTGTGATGGATTTGGGCACGGCAACAAAAATCAGCGTCCTTGATGAGCAAGGCACCTATCTTGGCTGCACGATTTCTGCGGGCGTTGGCATTTCACTGGATGCGCTTGCAACCCGCACTTCGCAGCTTCCGCACATTAGTATTGAGGCGCCGCATCATGTGATCGGCACGAACTCACCGGACTGCATGCAGTCCGGCACGGTGTTCGGCACCGCCGCCATGCTTGACGGCCTGTGCGATCGTATTGAGGAAGAGCTCGGCAGGTCGGTGAAAACGGTCGTAGCGACTGGGGGCCTTGCAAAGGAAATCGTTTCCAACTGTAAGCGGAAAGTCCTTTACAGAGAAAATCTGCTTTTGGAAGGGCTTAAGCTGATTTATGATAAAAACACGTCGAAAGGCGGCCGCGGCATGCAGCGTTGATTGCTGAAATTGCCACTTGACAGGAATTGATTGTAAGGTTAAAATACTTTACGAATTGATTCCAATGGAAAAAATCATATTTTAGCTTATTTTTCCGCAACACTGGTTTAAAAATTGCTTTTCAATATTTTTTTTTTTTGCCAAATTTTGCGCTGCATCTTCCTTGGGGGAGAGCAGCAGCAAGGAGGAATATAAATTGAAAAAGAATACCCTTGCGAGGACGATGCGCCTCGCGCAGCTCGCCATGCTGATTGCCATCCAGGCGATCCTAACCTTCACCCCGTTGGGCTTTATCATGATTCCGCCGATCTCCATCACGATCATGCATATCCCCGTGATTATCGGCGCGGTGACGATGGGGCCGTTGTTCGGCGGGATTCTGGGTGCTTCCTTTGGCGTGATGTCAATGCTCAAGGCAACCTTTGCCGCTGCGAGCCCGGCGGATATTATCTTTTCCCCCTTTATCAGTGGAACGCCGGTGCAGTCGCTGATTCTGTGCGTCGTGCCGCGCATCCTGCTCGGTGTGATCGCCGCATGGCTGTTTATCGGCCTGAAGAAGCTCATTAAAAACGAAACAGCTTCGATCGGCCTGAGCGCTGGAATTGCCACGCTGTGCCACAGCGCGATGGTGCTCGGCCTGATGTGGTTTCTCTTCGATTCTCTTCCGCTCAAGGAAGTATTTGCCACGATGATGTCGCTCAATTGCCTTTTGGAGATCGCGATGGCTGTCGTCGTCGGCATGGCGGTATGCAAGCCGCTGCTGGTCTATCTCCGTAAGCAAAAGCTGATCCAAAAATAGGGGCTAAATCGGCCACGCACCCGGTTGGATATCCGAGATATCGCTTTTTGATGGATCGGCTGGCTAGCTGGGTATTATAAATAAGGAGAACACGCGCCGTAAATTTGCACTTTTGCATTTTATGGCGCGTTTTGCTTTTAATTGATATCAAAATCGTTTTAAGCGGAGCTATCAAACCAATTTGCCGGAGGGGAACGGGGAGCCCGTCCGAAAAGGACGAACTCCCTACAGGCCAATCAGCTGGATTCAGTGTTTCTGAAAGGGTGGTTCGATACCGAAACGAAACCTGGCATCTTTTTTGAAATTACACCGGCACGGATTCCCTTCTGCACGATAAATCGCTACGTTTTTTAAGTCGTATATGACAGACCACACCGTATCTTTCCCTGTGCTTCTGTCGTATTGACATAAAAACCCGTCCTTTCCCGCTAAAAGCTCCTGTGCCGATTGGATTCCGATTTGCCCTCTCTTACGCTCCAGTGCATTTTTGAGCGTTTGATATCTTGTCTCTGCCTGCCAGTTATCAATTTCTGGGTTTGTAAACGAAGCCATCGCTTCCGAATGAAAGACATTGGTGGCGTAGACATAGGGGCGCCCTTCAGATGGCCGGATGATTTCTATTTTCTCTGCATTACACTCTACAACGGCAATCTCTCCTATGCGATCTGCTATCGTTAGCGTTTGGGCCGAGGCGATAGGAATTTCTTGAATGTAGTGAATCGCCTCGTTGGTTGATTTGCATTTTTCCAAGATGAACCGTAACAGCATCCCTGCATTGAGCCCTGGCTGAATGGCGTGAGGATAAACCGCGGTTAGGCCGACAGCAAGCCCTTGTTCGTTTATGCCGTCCTCCAGTTCGAGAAATGCTGTCGTATTTCCTGTAAATCCATAGGAATCAGCGTCAATATGATAAATGACATTTAAATTATATTTTTTCTAGTTCAGTTAAAAAATCGCTGTTTCTTCCGAACAGAATCGTTTCATGATCTGCCACTGCAAAACATGAGCAATGGCAGGCGGGCGGCATGGCATACATGCTGAATAAAACAGCTTGGAGCATTTCAGCCTCACAATGCTGCCCATCCGCCAAGCCCTGGATTTCTTCTAATATTTCTGGAAAGTATTTTTGATAAACGGGAACACAAGCCAAAGCGAACGCCTTTCGCTCTTTCTTTATTGGAAAAGGAAGGTTGTTTAAAATAAAGTGGCCGTGCTTTTCCAAAAGGGACCCCCAATGAAACCCGATTTCGTAGTGTGTCCCTTTCAAATGTGCATGATACATGATTATTTCGCTCCTTCATCTGTTACAATAAAGAGCAGCCGGCAACTCTATTTCAAAGGATAATGGAATAAAAATTTTATGTCAATATCTGCTTTTGGATTTGGAATATCACCTCAAACTGTCCCTTAGAATGTATACTGATGAAAGTGAGGGGAGGTTGACGCGGCATATTGTAGAAAGGAAGTGGTTCTTGCCGCCTTGAAAAGCACGAAATAGATGGTATAATAACAATGAATAAGCATGCGTGCGGCTTTGCGCATACCTCAATTTTCAGGAGGAATCATCAATGGACAACACAGAGAACAAGAAATTTTATATCACCACGCCGATCTACTATCCGTCGGATAATTTGCACATCGGCCACGCTTACTGCTCCGTGATGGCGGATACCATGGCGCGGTATAAACGGATTCAGGGGTACGACGTGATGTTCCTCACCGGCACGGACGAGCACGGCCAGAAGATTGAGGAAAAGGCGAAGGCCGCGGGGATCACGCCGAAGCAGTATGTCGACCACGTTGTATCCGGGATCAAAGATCTTTGGAAGCTGATGGATATTTCCTATGATAAATTCATCCGCACGACGGACGATTATCATGAAAAGGCCGTTCAGAAAATCTTCAAGCAGCTCTATGACCAGGGCGATATCTACAAAGGCTCCTATGAGGGCTGGTACTGCACGCCCTGCGAATCCTTCTGGACGGAGACGCAGCTCGTCGACGGCAAGTGCCCGGACTGTGGGCGCGAGGTCAGGCGCACGTCCGAGGAGGCGTATTTCTTTCGCCTTTCCAAATATCAGGATCAATTGATCAAGCTTTTTGAGGAGCATCCGGAGTTTCTGGAGCCCGCCTCCCGCCGCAATGAGATGCTCAATAACTTTATCAAGCCCGGTCTGGAAGACCTGTGCGTGTCCCGCACGTCGTTTACCTGGGGCGTGCCGGTCACATTCGACCCGAAGCATATCGTCTACGTCTGGGTGGATGCGCTCTCCAACTATATCACCGCGCTTGGCTACGGCTCGGAGGATGATAGCCTCTATCAGAAATACTGGCCTGCGGATATCCATCTCGTCGGCAAGGAGATCGTGCGATTCCATACCATCATCTGGCCCGCCATGCTCATGGCGCTGAACCTGCCCCTCCCCAAGAAGGTGCTCGGCCACGGCTGGCTGATCCTGGAGGGCGGCAAGATGAGCAAGTCGAAGGGCAACGTCGTCGACCCCGTGGTGCTCTGCGAGCGCTACGGGGTGGATGCAATCCGCTACTTCCTCCTGCGCGATATCCCGTTCGGCTCGGACGGCACCTTCTCCAATGAAGCGCTCATCACGCGCATCAATTCCGACCTTGCCAACGATCTCGGCAACCTCGTCTCCCGCACGGTGGCGATGGTTAACAAATATTTCGGCGGCACGATCCCTACGGAACGCACGGCTGGGGAATTCGACGAAGACCTGATCGCGCTTGCAACTGCTACAAAGGCGAAGGTGGAGGCCTACGCGGATGAGATGCAGTTCTCCCAGGCGCTTACGGAGCTGTGGGCGCTCATTTCCCGGACGAATAAATATATCGATGAGACGGCCCCGTGGGTGCTCGCGAAGGATGAGGCGAACCGCGCCCGTCTGGCGGCTGTGATGTACAACCTCTGTGAGGCGATCCGGATTATTTCCATCCTCGTCTCCCCCTTCCTGCCGCACACCGCGCCGAAGATTCAGGCGCAGCTCGGCGCACCTGCGGCTGTGCTCTCCTGGGAGCAGGCGGGCGAGTGGGGCCTGCTGCCGGCTGGCTTTTCGGTGCAGAAGGGCGAGATCATCTTCCCACGCATTGATATCGCCAAGGAGCTCGCGGAGCTGGAGGCGCAGCAGAAGGCTGCCCGCGAGGCGAAGGAACAAGCACAGCAGAAGGCGGAGGGCGTCGCCCAGATTTCAATCGATGAGTTTGCAAAGGTCGAGCTGCGCGTGGCGGAAGTGAAGGATTGCGAGCCGGTCAAGCGCGCAAAGAAGCTGTTAAAGCTCACGCTGGATGACGGCAGCGGAACGCCGCGCACGGTAGCATCCGGCATTGCGCAGTGGTACAAGCCGGAGGATTTGATCGGGCATAAGGTGGTGCTGGTGGCAAACCTGAAGCCTGCGGTGCTCTGCGGCGTGGAGAGCCAGGGCATGATCCTTGCCGCGGACTGCGCAAAGGATGATGTGAAGGTGCTCTTTGTTGATAACATGCCAGCAGGGGCAAAAATCCGGTAAGAATTTCGGGCGGCGCAGGGCAGAAATGCATTGCGCCGCTCGTTTGATTCTGTTTATTGGGAGTGATGAAATGGAGATGGAGACGCTTTTCATCCGGGGAATTCCCGCCGTGGTGTGGGGAGAGTTGTCTCACCACGTATTAATCGCGGTGCATGGCAATCTTTCGCATAAGACGGATACCGTGATTCGGCTTCTGGCTGAGGCGGCAATACCGAAGGGCTTGCAGGTGCTCAGCCTCGATCTGCCGGAGCATGGAGACCGGCCAAAGGGAAACCCGCCCTGCAAAGCGTCAGCGGCGAAAGCAGACTTGGGGCTTGTGATGGAATATGCAAAATCCCGATGGCGAGAAATCAGCCTCTTTGCCTGTAGTATGGGGGCGTATTTCAGCCTGCTGGCATATCCGGACGAAACCATTCGCCAGTGCCTGTTTTTGTCCCCGGTTGTAGATATGAGGCGGCTGATTGAAAATATGCTTCGCTGGTCCAATCTCAGCCAGCAGCGGCTGGCTGCGGAGGGGGAGCTTGTGACGGCAGCCGGACAAACGCTATATTGGGACGATTACTGCTTCATCAAAGCACATCCTGTGACCCGATGGGAACCGCAGACGGAAATTCTATATGGCGAAAACGACGGTTTATGCGAACGGGCTGTGCTGGACGCGTTCGTCCAGCGCTTTGACTGCCGCTTGCAGGTGGTGAAGCAAGGGGAGCATTGGTTCCACACGCCGGAGCAGCTGGCGGTTTACCGGAACTGGTTGGAGAAACGGATCGAACCAGCTTCCAGTGAATACGATTTGAAAGGGGAGAGCGAATGCTGACGGAAACCTTTGACCGGTCGGAGGAGATCATTCGGCCAGAGATGATATACGGAAAACGGAAGAAGCTGTGCGATATCTGCATCATCACCTTCTCGCAGCATGTGATCGAATATGCGTTGCAAAAATATGACTGTAAAAAGGTCATATCGCTTGAAAGCACGGGGGGGTCTATCCCGATTTATATCATGACATATCAGGAAAAGGAGCTTGCCCTTTATCAGTCGATGATCGGCGCTCCCGCGGCGGGCGCCTGCCTGGAGGAGGCGCGTTGCCTGACGGGTGCATCTCACTATATCATGTTCGGCTCCTGCGGCTGCCTGCATGAGGAGATCACCGCCGGAAAGCTCATCGTTCCCACACAGGCATATCGGGATGAGGGGCTTTCCTACCACTACGTGCCCGCTGGGGATTATCTGCCGCTCCCAAATGCCGGGCGGGTGGCCTCGTTTTTCGAGCGGAAGGGTATCCCGTTTGTCACCGGAAAAACCTGGACGACGGATGGGCTATACCGCGAAACGCGCGCGAATATGAGCAAGCGAAAGGCGGAGGGCTGCCTGACTGTCGAGATGGAGTGCGCGGGGCTTCAGGCGGTGTGTAGTTTCCGGGAGTTGCAATACTATGCCTTTCTCTTCGGCGGCGATCTGTTGGATGCTGCGGAGTGGGATGTTCGGATTCTGGGGAATCACAGGGAAAAAGATTGCCAGATCGAAGGCTTCCGCATTGCGCTGGAATTGGCGCACGCGCTATCAATGTTATTCAGTTTGGAATAAGGATGGTTTCATCGAATGGATTCACTGATTTTTGATTCGCCCGCGATGCAAACACCGCGTGTGACACTAAATTCACCTATCATCTTTGACTCTCATGCGCACTATGACGATCGCGCCTTTGACGGCGACCGTGAGGCGGTGCTTTCCACCCTGCCGGGGGCCGGGGTTTGCGGAGTCATTAACTGCGGCGTCGATATTCTCTCTTCCCAAAAAGCGCTTGCGCTCGCCGCACAGTATCCCTTTCTCTGGGCAGCGGTTGGCATCCACGGGCAGGAGGCGGGCCGGGCAAAGCCGGGCGATCTTAACCGCTTACTGCCACTTTTGGAGGAGCCGCGCGCGGTGGCACTCGGAGAAATCGGCCTCGATTACCACTATGATGACGGTGCGCCGCGCGAGGTGCAGCGGGAACTGCTCGAGCGGCAGCTCCAAATTGCCGTGGAGCGTGATATCCCGGTAATTTTGCACGACCGGGAGGCGCATGAGGATATGTGGAAGCTGTTGCAGCGATATAAGCCGCGCGGGGTGATGCACTGCTTCTCCGGCAGTGTGGAGATGGCGAGGGATCTGGTGGGCATCGGCATGTATATCGGCCTTGGCGGCGCAGTGACCTTCAAAAATGCGCGCCGTCCAATCGAGGTGGCGGCCTGGCTGCCGGAGGACAGGCTGCTCATCGAAACGGACGCCCCCTATATGACGCCCGCACCGTTTCGCGGCAAGCGCAATTCCTCGGCGCTCATTCCTTACACGGCGGAGAAAATCGCCCAGGTGCGCGGGATGACGCCGGAGCAGGTTTTGCGGATGACGAGAGAGAATGCGGAGCGATTGTTCGGCGTTGTTTGCCCGGCATGATGCATAGAACCGAGAGAACCAAATTGCTTTTTCACGCTTCAGCCGTAAATAATGGTGGCTGAAGCGTGATTTTTTCGACTGGAGGACTTACAACACACGATTTTCTGAAATGTTGACAGGATGATGTCAATATAATTACGCTAGAATAAAACATCATTTTCAGAAAACTGAAAAGACAAACCAGAAAGAAACAGCATGTCTGCGCAGGCCGGCTTCCAACAATTTGCATGCGACGCTCCTTGACTTTTTTCACAAATCTGGTATGATATCGAGGGAACAAATGTTTAGAGCCGCTGCGCTTAGGGAGGTCTGTGTATGGCACAGAAAAATTTGTTGGTAAAAGGTGCCCGTGAGCACAACTTAAAAAATATTGATATTGAAATCCCGCGCGATAAGCTTGTTGTTTTTACGGGACTTTCCGGCTCCGGAAAATCATCGCTGGCCTTCGATACGATCTATGCGGAGGGCCAGCGGCGCTATGTGGAGAGCTTATCCTCCTATGCGCGCCAGTTCTTAGGCCAAATGGAGAAGCCGGATGTGGATTCGATCGACGGGCTTTCTCCGGCGATTTCGATCGATCAGAAAACCACCTCTAAAAATCCACGCTCTACGGTTGGCACGGTCACGGAAATTCATGACTATTTGCGCCTGCTGTATGCCCGCGTTGGCATTCCGCACTGCCCGGTCTGCGGCAAGGAGATTAAGCAGCAAACAGTGGATCAAATCGTGGACCGCATTATGGCGCTTGATGAGGGCGCGAAAATCCAGGTGCTCGCGCCGGTGATTCGCGGGCGCAAGGGCGAGCATAGTAAGGAGCTGGATGCGGCACGCAAATCCGGCTATGTGCGCGTGCGTGTAGACGGCAGCATTTATGACCTCTCTGAAACGATCAAGCTTGATAAAAATAAAAAGCATAACATTGAGGTGGTGATTGACCGCCTGGTGATTGATGAGGAAATTCGCGCTCGGTTGGCGGATTCCGTTGAGACGGCCTGCGCCCTCTCCGGAGGCATTCTGCTTATCGACGTGGTGGGGGGAGAGGAACTGCTCTTCTCGCAGAATTACGCATGTCCGGAGCACGGCGTGAGTATTGAAGAGCTGACTCCGCGCATGTTCTCCTTCAACAATCCTTTCGGTGCGTGTCAGACCTGCTCCGGCCTCGGCATTTTTATGAAAGTTGATCCGAAGTTAGTCATTCCGAACCCGCGATTGTCCATTCGGCAGGGGGCAATCAAGGCCAGTGGATGGACGGCAGCGGAAGGCGGCACGATTGCGCAGATGTATTTTGAAGCGCTGGCGGAGCACTATCACTTTTCGCTGGACGAGCCGGTCAACAAGCTTTCCAAAGAAGCGCTCGATGCAGTGCTCTACGGCACGAAAGGCAAAAAGATCAAAATGCATCGCCGCAGCGAATATGGTAGCGGCACTTATACCACGGATTTTGAAGGCGTGATTCCTAATCTGGAGCGCCGTTACCAGGAGACAAGCAGCGAATGGTCGCGGGCGGAAATTGAGCAGGTGATGAGCGCGAAGCCCTGTCCGGATTGTGGCGGCGCTCGGCTGCGGCCGGAGTCGCTTTCTGTCACGGTGGGCGGTATCAATATTGATCAGTTCAGCCATAAATCCATCACCGACGCGTTAGAATTCGTCAATGCATTGCGGCTCACCACGCGCGAGCAGATGATTGCGAAACAGATTCTCAAGGAGATTCGCAGCAGGCTGCAATTTCTCTCAAGCGTCGGTCTTGATTACCTGATGCTTTCACGGCCCGCCGGCACGCTTTCGGGCGGCGAAAGCCAGCGCATCCGGCTCGCGACGCAGATCGGCTCCTCGCTGATGGGGCGTTTTATATATTCTGGACGAGCCGAGCATTGGCCTGCACCAGCGGGATAACGACCGGCTGCTGGAAACGCTCAAGCACCTGCGCGACCTGGGCAATACTTTGATTGTGGTGGAGCACGATGAGGATACGATGTATGCTGCGGATTATATTGTAGATGTTGGCCCCGGCGCGGGTATCCACGGCGGAGAGATCGTCTGTGCGGGTACGGTCGATGAGATCAAGGCCTGCAAACGGTCGCTAACCGGGCAGTATCTCAGCGGCGCGCGGTTTATCCCGATCCCGGAGAAACGGCGCCAGGGTAACGGCAAGTTCCTCAAGGTGGTCGGCGCAAAAGAAAACAACCTCAAGGGCATTGACGTGACGATCCCGCTAGGCGAGTTTGTGTGCGTAACGGGTGTGTCCGGCTCCGGCAAATCGTCTCTGGTCAATGAAATCCTTTATAAACGGCTGGCGAATGAATTAAACGGCGCGAAGCGCACCATCGGTGCGCATCAGGATATGGTGGGCATCCAGCATCTCGATAAAGTGATTGATATCGACCAGTCGCCCATCGGACGCACGCCGCGCTCCAACCCTGCAACGTATACCGGTGTGTTTACGGATATCCGCGAGCTGTTTGCCTCCACGCAGGAATCGAAGATGCGCGGCTTCAAATCGAACCGCTTCTCCTTCAACGTGAAGGGCGGACGCTGCGAGGCCTGCCAGGGCGACGGCATAGTAAAAATTGAAATGCATTTTTTGGCGGATATCTACGTGCCCTGCGAGGTCTGCAAAGGCGCACGATATAACCGTGAGACGCTGGAAGTGAAATATAAGGGTAAAAATATTTACGATGTGTTGGAGATGACCGTGGAGGAGGGGCTGGAATTTTTTTCCGCCGTGCCGAAAATCCAGCGTAAGCTTCAAACACTCTATGACGTGGGGCTGGGGTATATCAAGATCGGACAGCCAGCGACGACCCTCTCCGGCGGCGAGGCACAGCGCATGAAGCTTTCGAGCCGAGCTTTCCCGCCGCGCCACGGGGCGCACGATTTATATTTTGATGAGCCGACGACGGGCCTGCACATGGCGGACGTGCACCGCCTAATCGAAGTGCTGCATACATTGGTGGAAAATGGTAATTCGGTGCTGGTCATCGAGCATAACCTCGACGTGATCAAAACCGCCGACCATATCATTGACCTTGGCCCGGAGGGCGGCGACAAGGGCGGCATGATCGTGGCAGAAGGCACGCCGGAAGAGGTGGCGAGGGTGGAGGCTTCCTATACGGGTCGGTATCTCAAACGGATTCTGGAGCGGGGATAATAGGTGAGGATCTCTAGCGCAGACGAACTTCGTACGAAATTTGCCAGATATGAATCTGTGAAATCACTCCAGTAACGCCCAGCCTTGCAGAGTGCTTGGGCAGAAAAAACAAAAACGGCGCAAAACGTGACTGCACATTTTGCGCCGTTTTTTCATTGAAAGTTAATTGGATAGGAAGCGTAACGTTATGTGGCCTTATCGCCGAAGAGGCTTGTAATCCACTTGCCGATCTTGAAGAAGAAGGCGGCGACCCTTGCGAAGAGGCCGGCGACGCCGCCCTGCTCTACGTTTTGGCTTGGAAAATCCAATAAAACAATGAGATTTATACGAAATGAAACTGTAAAAGCGGGAAGGAGCACGCAAATGAATGAAAATTTAATCTTGAAAGATATATCTTTTTCATAAATTTTTTGATAAAATAAAGAATAAAATATGCGGTTTGTGATTTGAAGGAGGAGAATTCGGATGGAAAACAGGTTAACATGGCGCAGCAAAATCGGATACGGCGTCGGTACGATCGGCAAAAGCATGAGCTACGGCCTGGCAAGTGGATTTATCTCTTATTGGTTTTTATCAGGTTTGGGGCTATCGCCGGCATTTTTGGGCGTCATGCTTTTTGTCGCGCGCCTTTGGGATGGCGTTAACGACCTGCTCATGGGCGCGATTATCGATAGCACGCGTACAAAATGGGGAAAATTCCGCCCGTGGATGGTGATTGGAGCCGTGACCAATGCGGCGGTGACGGTTTTGCTTTTCACCAACCCCGGCTTTCGAGGCGTCGGCCTGTATGTGTATGCGACGGTTTGCTTTGTCCTGTGGGATATGACCTATACGATGATTGACGTTAGCTACTGGGCAATGATCCCCGCGCTGACGCTCGATTCCCATGATCGTGATCAGGTTTCTATGCTGCCGCGTATCTTTGGCGGCGCGGCGGGCATTGTGGGCGCGTTTACGCTGCAAATCACAGACAAGCTCGGCGGAGTTGCGAACGGCGGGTTTATGAAGTATGCGCTGCTCACATCTGGGATCTATATCCTGACCGTTTTGATCTGCGCTGGCACGGTGCGAGAGAGAATCGCGCCGCCCCCGCAGCAGAAGGAGGAGGAAAGATTCTCTCTGATCCGCAGCGCAAAAATCCTCTTCCATAACGATCAAGCGCTCGTCATTGTGGTGATTATGATCCTATTCAAACCTTGCGATTAATTTAACCAACGCGGTCAATGTGTTCTATTTTGTCTTTGTGATCGGCAGCAAAGATCAATATACCTTCTTTACCATCCTGCTTGGAGCCTCGCAGGCGATCGGGCTGTTGGGATATCCGCTTTTCTCCAAATGGTTTGGCCGCAACCGTGTGAATATTGCTTCGCTTGTGCTGCCTTGTATCGGCTATTTGTTGATGTTCCTTTCTACCCTGTTTTTGCATGGGCAGTTCCTGCCGTTTGCGGCCGCGGCGTTTGTGATGTCCGCAGGCTTTGGCTCCATGGGCGTGATGCAGAACGTGATGCTCGCGGACGCGGTGGATTACGGCGAATGGCGCACGGGAGAGCGCAACGAGGGCGTGATTTTTTCGATGCTGACCTTTCTGAGTAAGGTTGCGGCGGGGCTAAGCTCCCTCATTACGATGCTTGGATTTGCTGCCGTTGGCTTTGAGGGAAAGGAAGATTCCGTGGCCACACCGCAGGCGGTGAACTGCATTGAGTTTATGATGTATATCCTGCCGCCGCTGATTCTTCTGGTGGCTCTGGCGATCTATTTCAAAAAATTCAAGCTCAAGCCCGCTTTGGTCAAGCAGATTTCCCACGAAATTCAGCAGCGGAGGGGAACGGAATATCGGGGTTGATCCTAGTGAACCCGTCTAGAAGGTTGGTTCGCCTGGAGGAACAGGGAAAATCCGCCGTGAAGTGGCACGGCGGATTTTCTAATAATGATTTCCCGAAAGGGATTAGAAGATTTCGAACATACAGAGAAAAGCGAGTTTCTAGATCGTTTTTTCGGATAGCTCGCGTTATGCTACAGCCTTGCCGCCGAAGGTTTTGAAGAGATCAACGATCGCGCGGGCGATGCGGTTGAAGAACGCCATCACCTTTGCAAAGAAGCCGCCGATGCCTTCGTTGTTGGACTTGATGCCGAGATTCTCTGCGATGGATTCGCAGAGAGCGACGGATGCGTCCGCAATTGAAAGCGCGTCACCGCCCTGCGCGGCAGCGACGATCGCGCCGATCTCATCGCCATAGCCCATGCCGATCTGATCGCCGATGAGCTTGGAGAAGGCAACCTGATTGGCCGGGATTTTCAGGGTCTTACCCACATAGTTCATAAGAGCCGCGAAGACCATGGGCTGGTCGCCCTTGATCGCCATGCGGTAGCCGCCTGCTATGCCGCTCTCAGCAGCATAAGCTTCGCCCATCGTGGTGAGATAGTCGGTATCAATCGACGGGAAAGTCAGGCCGATGCCTGTGCCGATGGAGGAAACCAGCCCGTTAAAATCAGGCAGAGCCAAGCCGAACATTGCTGCCAATGGGTTGGAATTGATTGCGGTAACTAGGCCGTTATAACCGGCCACCAGATCCGGCAAAGCGTCGCACAGAACATTGATCGGATTGGCGAGCAAAGCGTCAATGGATGGGAGCAGGCGCTTCATGAAAGCCACCGTGAGGCCGGTGCTTTGATCCGCGCGTTGGTTGGATTCCTCCATAAACTCATTTGAAGTAGGCATTTTGACCGTATGGAAAGCTTCCATTACCGGAACCAAATTGTCGTAAAGTTGCAGGAAGCCAACCGCAAGCGCCAGAATTTGGCCGATACCCATCAGAGCAGTGCCGGAAACCTCAAGAAACTCATCGGCATTGCCGGGGGTGATGCCCCACTTGATATCTGCGGCGTTCGCGTCGTCCCAACTGGACAATGTTTTGATGTATGCTGCGGCTTCGGTGTAGCCGGCAGCCGCTACCTTGCCGGCAAAAGTGCTGGGCTTCAGATCGCTCAGGAAGGAAACCTTGCCATTGAGCAGGATCATCAGTGAAGATATGGTCTGATCGCTGTAAAGGGTGGATTTGACGTCGGATGCCTTCAGAATTGCGGAGAGCAGGCTGTTGAGCGTGTCTTTTTGTTTGCTTTGCGGCTTTTGCGCTCATATTTTCATACACTGCGGAATGGTCGGGCCGTGTCGCATTGAACGCTTCAGCCGCCGCCGTTGCAGCTTCAGCGTTTGACATTGCGCTCGCCGTCATTACGCCGCCGAGGGTCGTCATCACCATCAGGGCGGCCAAGAAAACGGAGAGCAACTTCTTTGCCTTTTTCATTTGTTTTTTACCTCCAGTCATTTTTATCACCTTATTCATAAAACAAGGTGTTGCTCACTCTTTTTATTGTGAACAATTTCACTATAATACATTGACCGCATTTTGAAAATGTTTCGTGGGACCTTTCGCAGGATATCGAAGCTTTTTGATTGCTTTTCTAAAGAATTCTATTTTATATAAAACTTCTGGGGAGATATGGAAAATTTTTGTTCAAACAGATGGAAATCTCATTCTGCTTCACGCATCATACGCAGTGAAGTGGGCATGTAGTATGCTGCCGGGCGGCCTGTGAGCGAGACTTACTCTACTGCATTCATGCGTGCGGCATATGGTGCAGAAATAATTTACAAAATAGCTTGCGGAGCAGGGTTTTGTTTTTTATAATAAATACGAATCTGCCCGGAAGGGGAGAGCATCAAGGCCTGAAGGCCCTTCAGGCGGCTATGGAAAGGAACGGTAACCTTCTATGATCCAAATAACCAGCCAGAAAACATTCCATTTATCCACTGAAAAAACAAGCTATCTGTTCCGCGCGCTGCCCTGCGGCAAGCTCGAGCAGCTCTATTATGGCAGGAAGATACCAGCGTGTGAGGAATATACCTTCCTCTATGATAAGCACGCCGCGGGCTACAGCAATACCACGGTTTATGATAAAAAGGATCATCTGTCGCTCGACCATATCCGGCTCGACTATTCTGAATTCGGCAAGGGCGATTACCGACTGCCCGCTATGCAGGTGCAGGCGGAAAACGGAAATTTTAACTGTGATTTTAAATTTCTCGACGCAAAGGTGACGGACACCAAGCCGGAGCTTGCAGGCCTCCCCTCCAGCTACGGAGCGAGCCAGACGCTGACGGTGATCATGGAGGATAAAGCGCTCTGTGCGCAGCTCCATCTGTTTTACACGGTGTTTGAGAATTGCAATGTGATCACCCGCAGCGCGCGGCTGATCAATAACGGCGAAAAAACAATTAAAATCCACTCCCTAATGAGCATGCAGATCGATCTGCCCGCTGGGGATTACACCATGCTCTCCTTCGACGGCGCGTGGATCCGCGAGCGCTATCAGCACGAGCGCAAGCTCACGGCCGGAGAGTGCTCCATTGGCTCCATCTGCGGCACGAGCTCCAACCGTCACAATCCGTTCTTTGCAATCCGAAAGGGCGATTGCAACGAGCAGGCGGGGGAGTGCTGGGGGATTAACCTCGTCTATTCCGGCAACCATATCGGCCGCGTGGAGGTGGCGCCGCATGGGATGGTGCGCGTGCAGAACGGCATCAACCCGTTCGAATTCGAATGGGCGCTTGCACCGGGCCAATCCTTCGACGCGCCGGAATCGGTGCTCACCTACAGCCATGAGGGTTTAAATGGCATGAGCCGCAATATGCACGCCTTTGTTAAGGAGCATATCGTGCGCGGCGAATGGAAGCACAAGGAGCGCCCGATCGTTGTTAACAATTGGGAGGCGACCTATTTCCAGTTTACAGAGAAGAAAATCCTCGCCATTGCAAAGGAGGGCGCTCGTCTGGGCGCGGAGCTCTTCGTTTTGGACGACGGCTGGTTCGGCAAGCGCAACAGCGACCAATCCTCCCTTGGTGATTGGTGGGTCAATAAAAAGAAGCTCCCCTCCGGCATTGACGGCCTTGCGAGGAAAATCAATGAGATGGGCCTCAAATTCGGCCTGTGGGTGGAGCCGGAGATGGTCAACCCCGACAGCGACCTCTACCGCGCGCACCCGGACTGGGCGATGACGACAAACGACTATGAGCCCACCGAGGGGCGCAACCAGCTTGTGCTGGATTTGACGAACCCGGACGTGCAGCAGTATCTCATCGACACGATCACAGATGTCATTAAGCTCGGCAATATTGAATACATCAAATGGGATATGAACCGCCAGTTCTCCGATGTGTTCGGCCGCACGCTCGGAACCCGCCAGGGCGAATACTTCCACCGCTATTATCTCGGCCTTTACAATATTTTGCAGGCGCTTTGCGACCGCTTTCCGCACGTTCTCTTTGAATCCTGCTCCAGCGGGGGCAACCGCTTCGACCTCGGTATGTTCTGCTACATGCCCCAGTGCTGGACGAGTGATAACACCGACCCGCTTGACAGAATCCGGATTCAGACCGGCACTTCCTATGGATATCCGCAATCTGTCATGACGATGCACGTCAGCGCATCGCCCAGCTTTGCTTCCCTGCGCGTTTCCTCCATTGAAGAGCGATTCAATGTGGCGAGCTTCGGGCTGATGGGTTATGAAATGGATGTGACGAACCTTTCTTCTTTTGACCGGGCGGCGGTTAAAAAACAGATCGCTTTTTATAAGGAGCATCGCAGGCTTTTACAGTTCGGAGAATTTTACCGCATCAGCAATCCGTTCAAAGAGAATACCTGCGCGTGGCAGGTGGTGTCGCCGGACAGGGCGGAGTCCATGCTCGGCTGCTTTATTGACAGGCTCACGCCAAACAGCGGGCCGGACCGGCTCGCTTTCACAGGGCTTGATCCTGAAAAGGTGTATCGCTTTACAGCTCGGCAGCAGCTTTTGAACCTGCGCACCTTCGGTGAAATTATCAACACGCCGCTGCCAAGGAAGTTTGACATGGAGGATGGCAAGGTTTATAATTTGCTGACGGATCATATCCGCCTGCACTCCGAGAAGGAGGAATACACCCTTCCGGGCGCGGCGCTGCTTTATGCAGGCCTTGTGCCCTGTCAGATGTTCGTTCTGAGCGGATATAATGGAAAAACACGTGTGCTGACGGATACGGACTCCCGCGTTTATTATCTGCATGAAACGGCGCGAGAAGAAGAGATCATCGGCGGCGCGGAGGAAACAACGTCGATCGTTCTGCATAAGGCTTCATTCGGCACACAGAGAGAAGAAAAGAATGTTTGAAAGGAATGGATCAGATCATGAGAACCAACCTTCCCCTGAATTTCGGCTGGCGTTATACGCCAGCCTTCGACCCGGCGATGGTTATGCCGGATTTTGATGCGAGCGCATTAGAATGCGTTGACATCCCACACACCTGCAAGGAGCTTCCCCTCAACTATTTTGACGAGCGGGATTATCAGTTCGTCAGCGGCTACCGCAAGGAGTTTTCCCTGCCCCGGGAGATGAAGCGAAAGGGCAACCGTTTCCTGCTGCATTTTGAGGGCGTGGCCAACGCCGCGAAGGTGTATCTCAACGGCGCGTTCCTTGGTGAACATAAGGGTGGCTACACGGCTTTCACCTTTGACGTGACAGAAACGGTCAAAACGCGCGGCAACGTCCTCGCCGTGGAGGTGGATTCCACGGAGCGGGAGGAAATCCCGCCCTTCGGCAGGGTCGTCGATTATCTCTGCTACGGCGGCATTTACCGCGAGGTCTGGCTTGAATGCGTTAACGAGGTGTATATCGCGGATACCTTCATCCGCACAAAGGATCTGCTGCTTGGCAAAAAGAAGCTGCTCGATATCGACGTAACGTTTTCAGAAAAAACGCAGGGCGATTTAAAGCTTGCATTATATGACGGCGAAAAGCTGATCGCTTCCCGGGCCTGCCCGTTTGAGGCAAAGGTGCTCAATCTCAAATGGCGCGTTTCCGGCGTGACGCTCTGGTCCACCGAACACCCAAAGCTTTATACACTGAAGGTCGTCTATAATGACGGCGCGGATGAAAAATCCTACCGCTTCGGCTTCCGGGAGTGCGAATTCCGTAAGGATGGTTTTTATCTCAACGGCAAAAAGCTCAAAATTCGCGGCCTCAACCGCCATCAGGCGTATCCGTATGTTGGCTATGCGATGCCGGCCTCCGCGCAACGGGCGGATGCCGACCTCTTAAAATTTGAGCTCGGCTGCAACCTTGCGCGCACGTCGCACTACCCGGATTCCACGCACTTCCTCGATCGCTGCGATGAAATCGGCCTGCTCGTGTTTACCGAGATGCCGAGCTGGCAATTCACCGGAGAGGGCGAATGGCGCGAGAACTGCCTGAAAAACGTGGCGGACATGGTCAAACGCGACCGTAACCACCCCTGTGTGATCCTCTGGGGCGTGCGCGTCAACGAAGGGCCGGACTGCGACGAGCTGTATGAAAAGACAAATGCCATCGCCCATTCACTGGACGATACTCGTCAGACGGGCGGTGTGCGCAACTTCCCGCAGAGCCATCTGCTGGAGGATGTGTATACCTACAACGACTTTATCCATTCCGGCGGCAAGATCGCGCTGAACCTGCCCCTGCTTGTGGCAGGGCCAAATGCGCCTTATCTCGTCACGGAACATAACGGGCACATGTATCCAACCAAGAGCTTTGACCGCGAGGAGATCCGTGTGGAGCATGCGCTGCGCCACGCCCGCGTGTTGAACGCGGCCTACGGCAGCAGCCGCACCAGCGGCGCGATCGGTTGGTGCATGGCGGATTACAACACGCACAAGGATTTTGGCAGCGGCGACCGCATCTGCTACCACGGCGTGACGGATATGTTCCGCGTGCCGAAGCTTGCCGCCGCGCTCTATGCCTCCCAGCAGGACGATACGCCAGTGATGGAAATTTCCTCCTCCATGGATATCGGCGAGCATCCGGGCAGCCAGCTTGGGCAGGTTTACGCCTTTACCAACTGCGACTATATCAAGCTCTATAAAAACGGCGTATATGTGAGCACGGCTTACCCGAACAAAAAGGCTTTCCCACACCTGCCGCATCCGCCGGTTTTCACGGATGATTTCATCGGCGACGCGCTCACCGAAAAGGAGCATCTCAACGAGACCGCGGCTAAATTCCTCAAGCCCGCGCTGGTGGCCGGCTCAAAATACGCGTTCTCGATGCCGAAGAAATATTTCCTGATGGCGGGCCTTGGCATCGTCACGAGCGGCATGAAGATTGGCGATATGGTCTCCCTTGTTGAAAAATACATCGGCGGTTGGGGCGACGAGCAAGTTTCTTACCGCTTTGAGGGCTATAAGGACGGGCAGCTTGTTAAAACAGCCGTCAAAACGGCGGTGGCTGAGACAAAGCTCGACGTCCGCGTAGATAATCCGGAGCTTGTGGAGGCGGATACCTATGATGTGACCCGCGTTGCGCTGACGGCCGTTGATCAGAATGGCAACCGCCTGCCCTTTGCGAGCAACGCCGTGACCGTCCATGTGGAAGGCCCCGCAGAGGTGATCGGCCCCAAGAGCTTTGCCCTCATCGGCGGCGACCGCGCCTTCTGGCTGCGCACGAAAGGCGCAAGCGGCGAGGCTGTCGTCACCATTACGGTTGAGCATATGGGAACCTATACCTGCAAGGTGCAGGTGACAAAGCGGCAGTAATGAGATAAATAAAGTATGAATCGTTTTCGCAGCTTCCCATTCCGGGAAGCTGCGATTTTTTGCTGCCTTTAGGCTTAACAAAACCCCTGGTTGAACCAGGGGTAGATAAAAAGCCTTGGCAAATAAAACCTCCATGCTACAATCAAGATGGTTTGGCAACCGCATCAGGAAAGAGCAAGGAGGTTTTACGCAAGTGAAAAATGAAGTAAAGCATACGGCGCACTCAAGCTACCGATGTGAATATCACCTGGTATTTGCGCCGAAGTACCGCCGGAAAGTAATCTATAAGGCGGTGCGCAGAGACATTATCGAAATCATTAAAAAGCTGTGCAAGGAGATGAAAGTGGAGATCATCGAGGGAGAGGCGTGCCCAGATCACATTCATCTGCTGGTGAGTATCCCGCCGTACATGAGTATAGCACAGTTCGTAGGGACGCTCAAGAGCAAAAGCGCGCTGATGATCTTCGACAGGCATGCAAACCTAAAGTACAAATACGGGAGCCGGAACTTCTGGTGCCGAGGATACCTTGTGGATACGGTAGGAAAGAATGCGAAGATGATCCAGGAGTATATCAATCAGAACCAGTTGGAGGAAGATTTGGCAAACGACCAGATCTCACTCAAGGAGTATATGGACCCGTTTACGGGTAGCAAGAGAAAGTAGGCAAAAGAAAAACAGCCGCTTTCAGCGGCTGCCTGTAGTAGTGATGCGATGACAAACCCTCAGTACCCCTTCCAGGGGGGTCAGCAAGTACTGACCCCTCTGGGGTCTGAGCAAACCACTAGTTTACTAGTGGTTTTGATTTTTGCCTGCCGAGCGAATTGCATTTGCAGGCTTTTGAAGTTTTCTTTTTTGCATCAGGCTTGACAAATACCCTAGGGAGGTATATTTTATAAATAAACAAATACCCACTATGGGTATTTGGGGAAGGAGGAATGCTTGGTGGATTCCAATCAAGAGAAGGTTGATGTCGAAATAGGATGTGAGAAGTGTTGCCCACGCTATAAAAACAGCCCGCGTGACGAAAAGGCGGTTCGCCTGCTTCAAAACCGGCTGAACCGGATGATCGGCCAGCTCAACGGGATTAAAAATATGGTGGAGGGGAACCGCTACTGCGGCGATATCCTTACACAGGTGGCGGCGGTGGAAAGCGCCTTGCAGAGCTTTGGCTACCTAATCCTCCACGATCACTTGGAAACCTGCGTTGTGGAAGAAATCCGGAAGGGGAACACGCAAATTGTGGAAGAAGCGGTGGATTTGATGAAAAAATTAAAATAGGATATCAGGAAATGGGGTGGAAAGATGCAAACAGAAAAATTCCGTGTGACCGGCATGACCTGCGCCGCATGCAGCGCGCATGTGGAAAAGGCGATGGCCGCAGTGCCCGGTGTGGAGGAAGTGACAGTCAGCCTGCTGACGAACTCGATGCACGTGGCCTTTGACCGGCCTGCCACGGCGCAGGAAATTTGCAGCGCGGTTGCGTCGGCCGGTTATGGGGCGGAGCTGGAAGGCTCTGCCAGGGGGAAGGGCCAAAGCCGTATGGCCGCGCGGGAGGCGTTGGAGGATCATGAAACGCCGAAGCTCATGAAAAGGCTGATCGCTTCCCTATGCCTGCTGCTGCCGCTGATGTATGTGTCAATGGGTCACAAAATGTGGGGCTGGCCCGTTCCAACCGCGTTGGGGGAAAACCCAATGGCGATCGGTCTGTATGAAATGCTGTTAGCCGGGCTGATTATGGTAATTAATCAGCGATTTTTTATCAGTGGCTTTCAAAGCCTGATGCACGGCGGGCCAAATATGGACACACTGGTATCCATGGGGAGCGTCGCCGCGTTTGGTTATAGTGTAGCGATATTGTTCTCCATGAGCAGCGCCCTGCTCGGCGGCAATTTGGAAGGGGCGGCCCATTATGCGCATGAGCTGTATTTTGAATCGGCCGCAATGATTTTAACGCTCATCACCGTTGGCAAGCTGCTGGAAGCCTACAGCAAGGGCAAAACGACCAACGCCATTAAGGGCCTGATGGATCTTGCCCCGAAAACAGCGCATGTGCTGCGCGGCGCGCAGGAGGCAACCGTGCCGGTGGAAGAGGTGCGCGTGGGCGATACCTTTTTGGTGCGGCCTGGCGAAAGCATTCCAGTGGATGGGCGGGTTTTGGCAGGGGAGAGCGCGGTCAACGAGGCGGCGCTCACCGGCGAGAGCCTGCCGGTGGATAAAGCGCCCGGCAGTTTGGTCAGCGCGGCAACCCTGAACCAGAACGGCGCGCTCACCTGTGTGGCCACCCGCGTCGGCGGCGATACGACGCTCAGCCAGATTATTGAAATGGTGGAGAATGCCGCCGCGACGAAAGCACCGATTGCAAAGGTGGCGGATCGGGTATCCGGCGTGTTCGTGCCGGTGGTGATCGGCATCGCCTTGGTAGCCGGCGCCGCCTGGCTGATTGCAGGAAAAACCTTTGGCTTTGCATTGGCGCGCGCAATCAGCGTGCTCGTCATCAGCTGCCCATGCGCATTGGGGCTTGCAACGCCCGTGGCGATCATGGTGGGCAGCGGGGTAGGCGCTAAAAAGGGCGTGCTGTTCAAAACGGCCTCTGCGCTGGAGGCAACAGGAAAGACGGACTTTGTTGTGTTGGATAAAACCGGGACGGTCACGCAGGGAAAGCCCCAGGTGACCGATCTTCACCCAGCGCCCGGTGTGGCAGAGGCGGAGCTGCTACAAACTGCCGCCGCGCTGGAGGAGAAGAGCGAACACCCGTTGGCACATGCCATTCGGGCAAGAGCGGTCGAAACCGGCCTGCAATATGATTCTACCCGTGCGTTTGCCGCGTTGCCCGGCCACGGCGTACAGGGTGAGATTGGCGGGAAAGCCGCTTTCGGCGGCAACGCCGCCTTGATGCAGGAGAAAAACCTTTTGACCGGCCAGATGAAGCAGGCAGGCGAGGCGCTAGCCAACGAAGGGAAAACGCCGCTTTATTTTGCTCTGGGCGGGCGGCTGCTCGGGATTGTTGCAGTAGCGGACGTGGTAAAGCCGGACAGCGCAGAGGCAATCCGGATACTGAAGCATATGGGCGTGCAGACCGTGATGCTCACCGGCGACAACCGCCGCACGGCAGAGGCGATCGCAGGGCAGATCGGCATTGATGCAGTGGTTGCCGACGTGCTGCCGAATGATAAGGAAGCCGTTGTGCGCAGGCTTTCGGAATATGGGAAGGTGGCCATGGTCGGCGACGGCATCAACGACGCCCCGGCGCTGACCCGCGCAGACGTCGGCATCGCCATCGGAGCGGGGGCGGACGTGGCCCTGGATGCGGCGGACGTTGTGCTGATGAAATCGAGCCTTTTGGATGTGCCGGCCGCAATCCGCCTATCCCGCCAGGTGCTGCGCAACATCCACGAAAACCTGTTTTGGGCGTTTCTTTACAACTGCATCGGGATTCCGATTGCAGCGGGCGCGTTGATCCCCATCTTCGGCCTGCAACTCAATCCAATGTTCGGCGCCGCCGCGATGAGCCTTTCGAGCTTCTGCGTTGTGATGAACGCGCTGCGGCTGAATCTGTTCCACATGCACGCTGCGAAGCGGGATACCAAGCGAAAAAAGATCCCCATGCCGGAGTTCCTATCCGGCTTTCAGGAGAAACAATGCCCGGCCTTTGCGCCGGAAAAAATGGAGGTAACATCAATGAAAAAAACGATTTTGATCGAAGGCATGATGTGCGCGCATTGCCAGATGCATGTGCAGAAGGCGCTCGCCGCAATAGACGGCGTGTGCGCTGTGGATGTGAATCTGGAGGAAAAGAAGGCGACTGTGACGCTTGCCAAGGTTGTGCCGGACCAGGCGATGATGGACGCAGTGACGCAGGCCGGTTATACGCCGGTCAGCTGCTCGGCGGAGTAAAAAGCAAGCAAAGTTACCGCCAGTCGAAAAGCCGCTCCGGGGAAACAAAGCTGTTCTTTTCCCGGAGCGGCTGTTTGTATCTGTTTGAATCCGGAAGGATGCGCTGCGGCCGTAACGTGCGCTTGACACAAAAAAAATATGATATAAAATGGAATTATACAATATAAAAAGTAAATTCGTCTTAATTTTACAATAAATGTATATTTTTGCAAGGCTAATTGTAAACTTTCTGTGAACCCCGGCATTTGTTGCATCATGCAGGGCAACAAACATTGCGTTTTTGCCTATTGGTAGAGAGCTTTTCTCAAATTCAATACCAATAGGAAGTGCAAAGATGACAGAAGAAAATTACCGTTACCGTACAAGCCAGCTTCTGCTCCGGAATCAATTTGAGGGCAGCGGCGCATGGAAAATCCCGATGATACCCAAAGCCGCGTTTGATGAGGAAGAATTCCGGGATCTGCGGCTGATCGGCTTTGATAAAACAAAGCTGGAGGATGAACGGCATTTGGGGCGGATCGTCCATTTTTTCCTCTACGACTACAAGTTTGAGAGGGTGTGGAAGGATCTCGATCATGATATCGAAAAGCTCAAACGGTACCGGGCAGCGCTCTCACCTGATTTCAGTATGTATATAGGGAAGCGCCGCTTCCCTATGAGATGCACCCGCTCATGCAGCTTTATAACACCTTTCGCAACCGTTGGTGCGGGGCGTATTTTGCCTCGGAGGGGATGCGTGTGATCCCCACCGTGAGCTGGGGGGATGAGCGCAGCTTTGCCTTTTGCTTCGAGGGGATTCCAAAGGGGAGCACCGTGGCGGTTTCGACCTATATGGTATCGGAGCACGGGAATCGTGCGGATCAGAAACCGTTTTTTATGAAGGGCTATGAGGAGCTGCTGCGGCGGGTGGAGCCGGAGCGGATTCTCTGCTATCACGAGCCGTTCCCGGAGATGCGGGGCAACATTGTCCCGATCGATTATGAGCTCAGCTCCTGGCGGCATATGGACGACGATGCTTACGTGCCGTCTAAATACGCGAAATATATCTGCGGGCTGGAGCCAGTGCCGCCGGGCTGTGATTTGGTGATCAAGCGTGGCTATGTCATGCGGGACGCTGGCTGCCGGATGGGAATGGGCAGCGCCTACGGCGGCAAATGGAAGCCGAAGAAGGAAGAGGACAAGCGGTTTTTGGGGCAGCCGGGGGAGATAAAAATTACTTATGTAAGCGGATATAAAGTAGCAACTAAAATTGGAGAAGATGGGCGTGCAATCAGAGAGAGGCATTATACGGATCACAGGAGACCCGATAAGCATTCTGGTCCTCATGATCATGAGATACATTGGGATAATCCAAATGAGCACCCCGATCCGCAAGGCCATATCAACTATCCGAATGGCGTACCGGAATTTAAATATTTTGGAGGATTTACAATGGAGCATACAGACATATTAACTGGTAACACAGGGGAAAATCATTTTGAAACAATCAATGATTTCAAAGAATGTATGCGCTACCATGGAGAGGTAGAGTTTGAGTGGAAGGGAACTCTTTATACGATCACTCATCCGGAAGGTATGATAAATATTAGCGAAGCCTGGAAGCCGGAAACGGAAAAATGGTGCGCGACGGCGGACGAAGCCCTTGAATATATGATAGACGGTGTCCGGCTTCGGGAGATCATTACACAGGTAGAAGTAAAAGCCAGGACAATATAATAGAGAATTACAAAATTCGAGTGCATGACAGGCATCTTGAGAGCCTTGCCCAATATCTGTAGATGGCATGCCAAAATTGCATCTGCCGTCGGCCGCGCGGAGAGAAGCTGTTTCTTCCTCTTCACGCGGCCTTTTCATTCATATATTAGAGATTGCGGGCGCGCAATTTCCACGCATTTTGTTTTTTTGCGGGCCGGTTTGCGGGCAGATCGCACAAACCTTGAAAATTCGTGATTCCGCCGAAATTTTTATGAAATAATTGTTGCTTTTTCCAAATCGGTGTGGTATCATATTCAAGCATGCTGTGTAGGTGTGCAGATATGCGATGATGCAGAAGGTGGCCGCCCCTTGAGGCGGGGAATTTCTGCGGAGTATGTCCGATTTACAAACCGGGCGAAAGAATACTGGCTCGCTTCGGCCGGCCGCAGTTTGTGCTGCGGCGGGTTTTCTGCGGCCAGGCGCGAACAATCGGAACCCGGATCATGTTCTCAGCAGATCCGGTTTTTCAATGCAGCAAGGTGAAACACCCGGCTCAGTGTTCAGATTTTCGCGTTGCCCGCCAACAATGAAGGAGGCGTTCCCCATGGCAGTTAAGGAAAAGATCCGCATCAGGCTCAAGGGCTACGATCACAATCTCGTCGATAAATCGGCGGAGAAGATTGTTGAGACGGCCAGAAACACAGGCGCGCAGGTCTCCGGTCCCGTGCCGCTTCCAACTGAGAAGGAAGTCGTCACCGTGCTTCGTGCCGTGCACAAGTACAAGGATTCCAGAGAGCAGTTCGAGCAGCGCACCCACAAACGGCTTATCGACATTCTCAGACCCTCGAACAAAACCGTCGAGGCTCTGACAGGTCTTGAGCTTCCCGCCGGCGTGGAAATCGAGATTAAGCTGTAAGGCTAATCCGCTTTACGTGCCGCAGGTCAAGTTGGCGCAAGCCAACCAATAACCGAAGGAGGAAAGGTAAATGCAAAAAGGTTTGATCGGCAAGAAAATCGGCATGACGCAGCTTTTTGACGAGCAGGGCAATGTTGTCCCCGTTACCGTTATTGAAGCAGGCCCGTGCCCGGTCGTCCAGAAAAAGACGGTCGAAAACGACGGCTACGAAGCCGTGCAGCTCGGTTTTCAGGATGTCAAGGCTCAGCGCGTCAACAAGCCCATGAAGGGCCATTTCGCGAAGGGCAATGTCGCTCCGAAAAAGGTGCTGCGTGAATTCCGTCTCGCGGATATCAGCGCGATGAATGTCGGCGATATCCTGAAGGCTGACGTCTTTGCGGCGGGCGATCACATCGATGTGGTCGGCACCAGCAAAGGAAAAGGCACGGCAGGCGCGATTAAGAGATGGAATTTTTCCCGCCTGAAAGAGTCCCACGGTACCGGCCCGGTCGCAAGGCATGCCGGTTCGCTCGGCGCGTGCAGCGATCCCTCCCGCGTATTCAAAGGCAAGAAGCTTGCGGGCCATCTGGGCGCGGAACGTGTCACAATCCAGAATTTAGACGTTGTCAAGGTGGATGTGGAAAACAACCTCATCGCGGTCAAGGGCGCAGTGCCCGGCCCGAAGAACGGGATTGTCCTGCTCGCCGACAGTGTCAAGAACGCGTAAGGAAGGAGTGGAACAAATGCCTAACGTATCAGTTTTCGACGCCGCCGGCAAAAAGGTGGAAGACCTCGCCCTGAGCGAAGCAATCTTCGGCATCACGCCCAACGTTCCGGCGATGCACCTCATGGTGGTAAGCTATCTGGCAAACCAGCGCCAGGGCACGCAGTCTACCCTTACGCGCTCTGAAGTCAGCGGCGGTGGCAAAAAGCCGTGGCGCCAGAAGGGCTCCGGCCGTGCAAGGCAGGGCTCGACCCGCGCTCCCCAGTGGACGCACGGCGGTATTTCACATGGCCCGAAGCCGCGTGAATACGGCATTTCCGTCAACAAGAAGGTAAAGCGCCTTGCCATGAAGAGCGCGCTTTCCAGCAAGGTTGCGGGCAATGAGCTCGTTGTGCTCGACAAGCTCGCGCTCAGCGAAATTAAGACCAAAGAGGTTGTCAAGGTGCTCGGCGCCCTTCAGACCGGCAAAAAAACGCTCATCGTTCTGCCGGAGAAGGACGACACGGTTTACCGCAGCGCGCGCAACATCGCAGGCGTGAAAACAACGCTTGTCAGCACCCTGAACGTTTACGACATCCTTAACTGCGACACGATTCTTGTCCTCAAGGACGCTGTCGCGAAGATTGAGGAGGTATATGCATGAGCAAGTTAGCACAGGATATCGTCCTGCGCCCGGTCATCACCGAAGAGAGCATGCAGGGCATTGCCTTGAACAAATACACGTTTCAGGTAGCCAAGGATGCCAACAAGGTGGAGATCGCTCAGGCGGTTGAAAAGCTTTTCGGCGTAGAAGTTGAAAAGGTCAATACGATCAATGTCCGCGGCAAGCTCCGCAGGCAAGGCCGTTACGAGGGATACACAGCCTCTTGGAAAAAGGCGATCGTAACGCTTACGGAAAAGTCCAAGAAGATCGATTTCTTCGACGGCATGATGTAAGAAAAATCCCCTTAAAATACCCGGCGGCGACGTATGGAGCCCGGCATGCTCCGCAAAGCCGCTACGAGGAGAGTGAACCAAATGTCGATTAAAATCTACAATCCGACCACGAACGCACGGCGTAATATGTCGGTAACGGATTACACGGAGCTGTCGAAGAACGGCCCTGAGAGAAGCCTGCTGGCTCCTCTGAACAAAAACTCCGGCCGCAACAGCTACGGCAGGATCACCGTCCGTCACCGCGGCGGCGGCAACCGTAAAAAATACCGTATTATCGATTTCAAGCGCGATAAGTTCGACATGGGCGCACAGGTGCTCAGCATCGAATACGACCCGAACCGTTCCGCCCATATCGCCCTGCTTCAGTATGAAGACGGCGAGAAGCGCTACATCCTCGCTCCCGCGGGCCTGAAGGCCGGCGATACTGTTGAGGCGGGCGCTAACGCGGATATCAAGCCCGGCAACGCACTGCCGCTTGCTAATATCCCGACCGGTACGTTCATCCACAATGTGGAGCTTTATCCCGGCCGTGGCGGGCAGCTGGCCCGCGCAGCGGGCAACGCCGCTCAGCTCATGGCAAAGGAAGGCGCTTATGCGTTGCTCCGTCTGCCCTCCGGCGAGTTGCGTAACGTATCCGTTAACTGCATGGCGACCATTGGCCAGGTAGGCAATGTCGATCATGAGAATGTTAAAATTGGTAAAGCTGGCCGTAAGCGCCACATGGGCTGGAGGCCGACGGTTCGCGGCTCTGTCATGAACCCGAACGACCATCCGCACGGCGGCGGCGAAGGCAAATCCCCGATCGGCCGTCCCGGTCCGGTCACGCCGTGGGGCAAGCCTGCTCTTGGCTACAAGACGCGCGCGAAGAAGAACCGCTCCGACAAGATGATTGTCAAGCGCCGTAACGGCAAGTAGTCGATGAAAGGAGCTTAAGAATTATGGGCAGAAGCGTGAAAAAGGGCCCTTTCGTACAGCCTAAGCTGCTCGAAAGAGTCCAGAAAATGAACGAAGCAGGCGAGAAGATCGTCTTAAAAACTTGGAGCCGCAGCTCCACTATTTTCCCGGACTTCGTCGGCCACACCTTTGCCGTTCACGACGGGCGCAAGCATGTGCCGGTTTATGTGACGGAGGACATGGTTGGCCACAAGCTCGGCGAGTTTGCTCCCACGAGGACCTTCCGGGGCCACGCGGGGTCGAAAACCTCGAATTCCAAATAACGGTCGAAAGGAGTGTGTCAAACATGGAAGCAATGGCTAAGGTTACGCACGTGCGCATTGCGCCGCGCAAGGTGCAGATTGTTCTGGATCTGATCCGTAATCAGCCCGCTGATAAGGCCATGGCAATTCTCAAGCACACGCCCAAGGCCGCGTGTGAAATTCTTGAGAAGCTGCTCAAGTCGGCAATCGCAAACGCTGAGGCAAACAACAATATGGATGTTTCCAGGCTGTATGTGGCGAAGTGCTATGTCTGCCAGGGCCCGACCCTCAAGCGTCTGAGGCCGAGAGCACAGGGGCGCGGATTCCGCATCAACAAGAAAACGTCGCACATCACCCTTGTACTCAAGGAAATGGAATAAGCGAAGAGGAGGTTAAACAATGGGCCAGAAGATTAATCCCACCGGCTTGCGTGTCGGTGTTATTAAGGATTGGGAATCCCGCTGGTATGCGAAGAACGCAGACTTCGGCGATATGCTTGTAGAAGATTATAATCTGCGCGAGTGGCTGCTGACTAAGCTTGCCCCGGCCGGCGTTCCCAAGATCGAGATTGAGCGCGACGCAAACCGTGTGCGTATCAATATCCACTGCGCAAAGCCCGGCATGGTAATCGGCCGCGGTGGCTCCGAGATTGACAAGCTCAAAGCGGAGTGCGAGAAGAAGCTCGGCAAGGACGTTTCTCTGAATATTGTGGAGATTAAGTCCCCCGATCTGAATGCGCAGCTTGTGGCGGAGAGCATCGCTTCCCAGCTCGAACGCCGTATTTCCTTCCGCCGCGCCCTCAAGCAGGCCATCGGCCGCACAATGAAGCTTGGCGCGAAGGGCATCAAAACGCAGGTTTCCGGCCGTTTGGGCGGCGCCGATATCGCCCGTACGGAGCACTATCATGAGGGAACTATCCCGTTGCAGACCATCCGCGCGGATATCGATTACGGCTTTGCTGAGGCAAAGACGACGTATGGCCGCGTTGGCGTGAAGGTCTGGATTTATCGCGGCGAGGTGCTGCATGACAATGCAAACCGCAGGCCGCGCAGGGAAGGAGGAGCTCGATAATGCTGTTACCGAAGCGTGTCAAATACCGCAGGGTGCAAAGAGGCCGTTTGAAAGGCAAGGCTACCCGCGGCAATCAGGTAAACTACGGCGATTTTGGTCTCGTTGCACTCGAGCCCGCCTGGATCACCTCCAATCAGATTGAGGCGGCCCGTATCGCCATGACGCGTTACATTAAGCGCGGCGGCCAGGTTTGGATCAAGATCTTCCCGGATAAGCCGATCACCGAGAAGCCGGCCGAAACCCGCATGGGTTCCGGTAAAGGTTCCCCCGAGTATTGGGTGGCGGTTGTAAAGCCCGGCAGGGTCATGTTTGAGATCGCGGGCGTTGATGAGGAGCTTGCGCGTGAGGCGATGCGCCTTGCGGCCAACAAGCTGCCGATCAAGTGCAAATTTGTAAAGAAAGAAGAAACGGGTGGTGAGCAGTAATGAAAGCCAGTGAAATGAGAAAACTGTCCCCCGCGGAGCTTGATGCCAAGCTGATCGAATTAAAGGACGAGCTTTTCAATCTGCGCTTCCAGCTTGCCATAAACCAGCTCGATAACCCGATGCGAATCAATGCCGTCAAGAAGGATATCGCCCGCATCAAAACGATTCAGCGCGATATCGAACTGCACGGCGCGACTTCGTGAGGGAAGGGAGGCTAAAGCATGAGCGAAAGAAACCTCAGAAAAACGCAGGTGGGTATTGTCACCAGCGATAAGATGGATAAAACCGTGGTTGTTTCCGTAAAGGACAGGGTAAAGCATCCGCTTTACAAGAAAATTGTCAACCGCACTGTGAAGCTCAAGGCACACGATGAGAAGAATGAGTGCGGCATAGGCGACCGTGTTCTCGTCATGGAGACCCGCCCGATGTCGAAGGACAAAAGATGGCGCGTGGTCGAAATCATTGAAAAAGCCAAATAAGTTTGGCGTAACACAAGGAGGAAAACACTGTGATACAGCAGCAGAGTTACCTCAAGGTTGCCGACAATACGGGCGCGAAGGAGCTTATGTGTATCCGCGTGCTGGGCGGTTCCCGCAAGAGATATGCCAATATCGGCGATGTAGTGGTTGCTTCGGTTAAAAAAGCAGCACCCGGCGGCGTTGTAAAAAAAGGCGAAGTTGTAAAAGCGGTTGTCGTCCGCACCGCGAGCGGCGTGCGCCGCGAGGACGGTACGTATATCCGGTTCGACGAGAATGCGGCCGTTATTATTAAGGACGATAAGAATCCCAGGGGCACACGTATTTTTGGACCGGTGGCCAGAGAACTGCGCGAGAAAAAGATTATCTCAAGATTCTCTCCCTCGCTCCGGAAGTGCTTTAAGGGGAGGTAAGAATTTATGAACAATAAAGTGCATGTGAAAACCGGCGATGAGGTCATCGTCATCAACGGCAAGAATCGCGGCATGAAGGGCAAGGTTTTACAGGTTAGCCCCGCTGAGGGCAAGGTCATCGTCGAGGGCGTTAACATTGTTACCAAGCATGTGAAACCCCGCAAGATGGGCGAGCCCGGCGGCCTGATTAAGGCGGAAAGCGCGCTCTATGCCAGCAAGGTTCAGCTCATCTGCCCGAAGTGCGGCCGCCCGACCCGGATTGGCCACGCGATCAACAGCAAGGGCAAGAAGGTGCGCACCTGCAAGAAGAGCGACTGCCTCGCTCAGTTTGAATAAAGGGAGGGACATGACACATGGCAAGACTCAAGGAACTCTATGTCAATGAGGTAGCCCCTGCACTGATGAAAAAGTTCGCGTATAAAAGCGTCATGCAAATCCCGAAGCTTGACAAGATCGTCATCAATGTCGGCTGCGGCGAAGCGCGCGACAACCCGAAGGTGCTTGACGCCGTCGTTGCCGACGTTTCCGCGATCACGGGCCAGAAGCCCGTTCTGTGCAAGGCGAAAAAAAATCCGTTGCAAACTTTAAGCTCCGCGAGGGCATGGTAATCGGCGTAAAAGTTACCCTGCGCGGCGAGCGGATGTATGAATTCCTCGACCGTTTCTTCAATCTCGCGCTGCCCCGCGTGAGGGACTTCCGGGGCATTAACCCCAACTCCTTTGACGGCCGCGGAAACTATTCCATGGGCATCAGGGAGCAGCTGATTTTCCCGGAAATTGATTATGATAAGATCGATAAAGTCCGCGGTATGGACATCTGCTTTGTCACCACCGCAAACACGGACGAAGAAGCCCGCGAGCTGCTCGCTCTGATGGGCGCTCCGTTCTCGAAGTAAGGAGGGATTATTGTGGCCAAAAAGTCGATGAAAGTCAAACAGGCAAGACCCGCGAAATATTCATCCAGGGAATACAACAGGTGCAAAATCTGTGGCCGGCCGCACGCCTATCTTCGGAAGTACGGAGTTTGCCGTATCTGCTTTAGGGAGCTCGCCCATGCGGGCCAGATCCCGGGCGTGAAGAAGGCCAGCTGGTAAAGAGCAATTGCAAAGGAGGTTGACGGCATGCAAATTACCGATTCGATAGCCGATATGCTCACCAGAATTCGCAATGCGAATTCGGCAAAGCATGATACGGTTCAGATTCCCGCATCCAACATGAAGAAAGCAATTGCTCAGATTCTTGTGGATGAGGGCTATGTAAAAAGCTTTAAAGTGATTGACGACGGCAAGCAGGGCATGATTGAGATTGCGCTCAAATATGGCCCGAACAAATCCCAGGTCATCACTGGTCTGCGCAGGGTTTCCAAGCCCGGCCTGCGCATTTACACCAATTGTGAGGAGATGCCCAAGGTCATGAAGGGCCTCGGTGTTGCAATCCTCTCCACATCCAAGGGCGTTATGACGGACAAGGAAGCCCGCAAGGCCAATGTTGGCGGCGAGGTCCTTGCATTTATCTGGTAAGGAGGTGCAGGAAGGAATGTCACGTATCGGCAGAAAGCCAATCGTTATTCCAGCAGGCGTCGATGTGAAAATCGATGGAAGCACTGTCACCGTTAAGGGCCCGAAGGGCACCCTTTCCAGAACAGTGCATCAGAATATGAATGTCGCGGTGGAGGATGGCGTGATTCACGTTACCCGCCCGGACGACAATAAGCTCAACCGTTCGCTCCATGGCCTGACCCGCACTCTGGTGGCCAACATGGTCGAAGGTGTGGAAAAGGGCTTTAGCAAAGAGCTCGAGATCAACGGCGTCGGTTATCGTGCCGCAAAGCAGGGTAAGGATCTTGTTTTTAAACATCGGCTACTCCCATCAGGTGATTGTGCCTGAAACCGACGGGATCGCCATTGAGGTTCCCTCGCCGAACAAGGTTGTCATTTCCGGCCCCGACAAGCAGAAGGTCGGCCAGTTTGCAGCGGAGGTGCGCGAGAAGCGTCCCCCAGAGCCTTATAAGGGCAAGGGCATTAAGTACGTTGATGAGCACATCCGCCGCAAGGAAGGCAAGGCCGGTAAGGGCGGCAAGTAATCTGAATCGAAGGAGTGAAACGAAATGGTGAACAGACCTGACAGCAATAAGGCGCGTCAGACCCGCCACAAGAGAGTGCGCGGCAAGATTTCCGGCACTGCTGAGTGCCCGCGTCTTAACGTATTCCGCTCCCTGCAGAATATCTACGCTCAGTTAATCGACGACGACAAGGGCGTTACCCTTGTATCCGCTTCAACTGTGGAAAAGGATTTCGAGGAATACGGCGGAAATAAGAGCGCTGCCCGCAAGGTGGGCGAACTGCTCGCAAAGCGCGCCGCTGAAAAGGATATCACGAAGGTCGTTTTTGACCGCGGCGGCTATATCTACCACGGCCGCGTCAAAGAGCTGGCCGAAGGCGCCCGCGAGGGCGGCCTCAAGTTCTAAACGAAGGAGGAATACTTTTGGCTAAGATTGACGCATCGGCTACGGAACTCCAGGAGCGCGTAGTTGCCATCAACCGCGTTTCCAAAACCGTTAAGGGCGGCCGTATCTTCAAGTTCGCGGCGCTCGTTGTCGTCGGCGATGGCAACGGTTCTGTTGGCTTCGGCCTCGGTAAATCGGGCGAAGTCCCGGACGCAATTCGCAAGGGCATTGAGGATGCGAAGAAAAATATGATCAAGGTAGCGCTCAAGGGCACTACCATTCCCCATGAGATCACCGGCAAGTTCGGCGCAGGTGTTGTGCTGCTCAAGCCCGCCGCTCCCGGTACCGGCGTTATCGCCGGCGGCCCCGTGCGTGCGGTCGTTGAGACGGTTGGCATCAAGGACATCCGCACCAAGGCTCTGCGTTCCAACAACCCCTGCAATGTAGTCAGAGCGACCATCGACGGTCTCTCAAAGCTGCGCAATGTCGACGAGGTTGCCGCCATCCGCGGCAAGTCGGCCAAACAAATTCTAGGTTAAGGAGGGTGGATAAAATGGCAGACGTCAAGGTAAAGCTTGTCAAGAGCCTGATCGGCAGCAAAAAGGATCAGATTGCCACCGCCCATGCACTTGGTCTTCGTAAGATCGGGGACGTATCCGTTCAGCCGGATAATCCCCAGACGCAGGGTAAGGTGAAAAAGATCATCCACCTTATTGAGGTAACCGAAGCGTAAGCAAGGAGGTGCGAATAAATGAAGTTGCACGAACTTTCACCGGCCGCTGGCTCCAAAAAGGAAGTTAAGCGGATCGGCAGAGGTGCAGGATCCGGTCAAGGCAAAACGGCTGGTAAGGGCCCACAAGGGGGCCAGAAGGGCCCGTGCGGGCCGCGGCATGCGCCCGGTTTTGAAGGCGGCCAGATGCCGCTGCAAAGGCGTGTACCCAAGAGGGGCTTTGTCAATATTTTTGGCAAGGAGTTCTCTATTGTAAATGTTTCCGCGCTTGATCAGTCTTTTGAAGACGGTGCGGTGGTTGACATTGACGCGCTGATCGAAAAGGGCCTTGTCAAAAAGGTGCTCGACGGCGTGAAAATCTTAGGAAACGGCGAGATCAGCAAGAAACTTACCGTGCAGGTAAATGCTTACTCAGAGGCCGCGAAACAGAAGATCGAGGCGGCAGGCGGAAAGGCCGAGGTGATCTGACATGTTTCAAACCTTTATCAACGCGTGGAAGATTGCCGATCTGAGGAAGAAAATGCTGTTTACAGCGCTGATTCTCCTTGTATTCCGGATCGGCGCCGCGATCCCGGTTCCCTTTGTGGATATCGGGGCCGCGGGCATCATTGCCGATCCCAACGCCGGGAACTTCATGAACTATTTGAGCATGATGACCGGCGACGCGTTCAACTACGGCACGATCTTCGCAATGTCGATCACGCCGTATATCAACAGCTCCATTATCATGCAGCTGTTGACGGTGGCGATCCCCGCTTTGGAACGACTCTCCAAAGACGGCGAGGAAGGCCGCAAGAAGATTGCCGCAATTACCCGTTATGTGGCGGTTGCACTCGGCCTTTTGCAGAGCACCGCTTACTACTTCTATCTTCGCAACACGAAGACCAACGGCGTAAACTTCCTGCTGAAGGATCCCGCGACCGGCGCGGATTTCACAGGCGGTTGGGCGGTATTTCAGGCCATTATCATTATCCTTGTATTGACGGCTGGCACCGCATTAATCATGTGGCTCGGCGAGCAGATCAATGAAAAAGGCATCGGCAACGGCATCTCTCTGATCCTGTTTGCCGGTATCGTTTCCCGCATCCCGACGATGGTTACCCAGCTGTTCCACCCGGAGCGCGGTTATATCTCGAAGGGCGGCGCGTATTATGCCCTGGTGCCAATCGTTGTGGTGTGCGTGCTTTTGATGATCGCATTCATCGTATGGATGGATAATTCGGAGCGCCGGATTCCCGTGCAGTATGCAAAACGCGAGGTTGGGCGCAAAATGTATGGAGGCCAGTCCACGCATATTCCGATTAAGGTGAATATGAGCGGCGTTATGCCGATCATTTTCGCAAGCTCCATCCTTTCCCTCCCGCCCACCATCGAGCTGTTTATGACTGTCAAGGAGGGCAGCGGCTGGGAGACGTTCTTCAATCTCTTTAAAGCGCAAAGCCCGTTTTATGCGGTGATCTATTTCGTTCTCATTATCTTCTTCGCGTATTTCTATGCGACGATCCAGTACAATCCCATCGAGATGGCCAATAACATCCGCAAGAACAACGGCGCCATCCCCGGCATTCGTCCTGGTAAGCCCACGTCTGATTATATCAGCCGGATTCTGTCAAGAATTACATTGCTCGGCGCTCTTCTGCTGAGCGTTGTGGCGCTGTTCCCGATCCTGTTCTCTCAGATTACTTCGCTTGCGAAGCATCCGATGAATATTTCACTGGGCGGCACGTCTATCATCATTCTGGTCGGTGTTGCGCTTGAAACGGTGAAGCAGCTGGAATCCCAGATGATGATGCGCCACTATAAGGGCTTCCTTGACTAAGAACCGCGAAAGGAGAAAGGCATGAAACTCATTCTTCTTGGCGCGCCGGGCGCGGGTAAGGGAACGCAGGCTGAGATGCTCTCCGCCCACTATTCCATCCCCGCGATCTCCACGGGCAACATCATCCGGGAAGCCCTCAAAAAGGGCACGGAGATGGGCTTGAAGGCAAAATCCTTTATTGACGCGGGGCAGCTCGTGCCGGATAATGTCGTTATCGGCATCATCCAAGAGCGCCTTACGTTGGACGACTGTAAAAATGGTTTTATATTGGATGGCTTTCCACGCACGATCCCACAGGCAGAGGCGCTTGACGCGATGGGCATTGAGATCGACAAGGTTGTTGATATTGAGGTGCCCGATGAGCTGATTGCCGGCCGTATGGCTGGCCGCCGGGTTTGCGAGAAATGCGGTGCATCCTATCATTTAGAGCATAAACAGCCCGAGGAAGAGGGCGTCTGCGACCAGTGCGGCGGCAAGCTTGTGCAGCGCAAGGACGACCATCCTGACACGGTGCTTGACCGCCTGCGCGTTTATCATGAGCAGACGGAGCCGCTCAAAGATTACTATGCGAAAACCGGAAAGCTTCGCATTGTAGAGGGCAGGATGAGGTGGAGCACACCTCGGCGCTGACTCTCAAAGCAGTGGAGGATTAAGCATGGTGGTGCTCAAAACAAGGCGGGAACTGGCGCTCATGCGCGATGCATGCCGCATTTCTGCCGAGGCGTTGCAGATCGCGGGGGAGGCGGTCAAACCCGGGGTGACAACCGCGGAAATTGATCGCATTGCGTATTCGTATATCGTAAAGCAGGGGGCGACGCCCAATTTCCTGCATCTTTACGGCTTCCCCGCCACCGCCTGCATATCCATAAACGACGAAGTGATTCATGGCATTCCGAGCAAAGAGCGCGTCATCCGTGAGGGTGATATCGTCAGCATCGACCTAGGAGCCGCTCTGAACGGCTTCAACGGTGACAACGCCGCCACTTTCGCGGCGGGGCCAATCAGCCCCGAAGCGAAGCGGCTGATCGACACGACGCGTGAGAGCCTTTACGAGGGTATTCGCGCGGCGGTCGCGGGCGGCAGGATCGGTGATATCGGCAGCGCGGTGCAGCGCTATTGCGAGGAACGCGGCTATGGCGTCGTCCGGGAATATACCGGACATGGCGTGGGTGCAAAGCTTCATGAAGATCCGTCGGTCCCCAATTTCGGCACACCGGGCCGTGGTGTGCGCCTGTTACCAGGTATGACCCTAGCCATCGAGCCCATGATTAATCAGGGCACTGCACAGATCAAATCGATGCCAGACGGCTGGACGGTCAAAACCGCCGATGGAAAGCTTTCCGCTCACTTTGAGCATACCGTGGCAATCACGGCGGACGGCCCTCAGATCCTAACGCAAGTTTAGGGGAGGGGTCGCATGGAGTTTCAAGTGGGAGACGTCGTTTGCTCAAAAGCCGGGCGCGACGAGGGAACTTTTTGGTGGTAGTCGGCATCGAGGGCGGGTACCCTTTACTGTGCGACGGAAAGCAGAGGCCGCTTGAACGGCCAAAGCGAAAAAATCCGCTGCATCTGGCATGGACCAACCGCCATATCGATCTGCAAACGATGGAAACCAATCGTGCATTACGCAGGGCGCTGCGCAACCTAGAGGAAGCGGGCGCAGTTCGTGTCACAAAGGGAGGTTAAGCTGTGTCGAAACAGGATATGATCGAGATTGAGGGTACCGTGACAGAAGCTCTTCCAAACGCGACCTTCAAGGTGGCGCTGGAGGGCGGTCACGAGATTTTAGCCCATATTTCCGGTAAACTGCGCATGAATTTCATCCGCATTCTGCCGGGCGATAAGGTGACAGTTGAGATGTCGCCATATGATTTGACCCGCGGGCGCATCACATGGCGCTCCAAATAAGGAGGTAATCGAATGAAAGTCAGACCTTCTGTTAAGAAAATTTGCGAAAAGTGCAAGATCATCAAGCGCAAGGGGAAAGTCATGGTGATCTGTGAGAACCCCAAGCATAAGCAGCGCCAGGGCTAAGCCTTGGCCGATCAGGAAAAACCACTTATGGAGGTGCAAGTGACAAATGGCGCGTATTTCAGGTGTTGACCTGCCGAGAGACAAGCGTGTTGAAATCGGCTTGACCTATATTTACGGCATCGGCCGCAAGACCGCCAGCGACATCATCAAAGCCACAGGCGTAAACCCGGATATCCGGGTCAAGGACCTGAGCGAAGACGATGTTTCCAAGCTTCGTGAGTATATTGACCATAACGTCAAGGTAGAGGGCGACCTGCGCCGGGAGACGGCCTTTGATATCAAAAGGCTCATCGAAATCGGCTGTTACCGTGGCGTGCGGCATCGCAAGGGCCTGCCCGTGAGGGGCCAGCGCTCTAAGACGAACGCCCGCACACGTAAGGGCCCGAAGAAGACGATCGCGAACAAGAAGAAGTAAGCTAGGAGGGATAGAATGGCTACAAAAGCTTCCGGGAAAAAGACCGTTGCCACGCGCAGACGCCGTGAGCGTAAAAATATCGAACGCGGTGCGGCGCATATCCAGTCCACGTTCAACAATACCATTGTGACTATCACGGATACACAGGGCAATGCGGTATCCTGGGCAAGCGCGGGCGAAATGGGCTTCCGTGGCTCCAGAAAATCCACCCCCTTTGCCGCACAGACCGCTGCTGAAACAGCTGCCAAGGCTGCGATGGAGCACGGCATGAAAACGGTTGAGGTTTATGTAAAGGGCCCGGGCTCCGGGCGTGAGGCCGCCATCCGTGCGTTGCAGACCGCAGGGCTGGATGTCAGCATGATTAAGGATGTCACCCCGATCCCGCATAACGGCTGCCGCCCGCCGAAGAGAAGGCGCGTATAACCAATTCAGGAGGTGTAACGAACTTATGTCAAGATATACCGATCCGGTTTGCAAGCTGTGCCGCCGCGAGGGCAAAAAGCTGTTCCTAAAGGGCGAGCGCTGCTACACGAACAAGTGCTCCGTGGAGCGCCGTTCCTATGCGCCGGGCCAGCACGGCCAGAGCCGGAAGAAAACTTCCGAATATGGCCTCCAGCTGCGTGCCAAGCAGCAGGCCCGCCGTTACTACGGCATTCAGGAGAGCCAGTTCCGTAAATATTTCGAGATGGCGGAGCGTCGTCAGGGCGTAACGGGCGAAAACCTGCTGCGCATCTGCGAGAGCAGGCTCGATAATGTTGTTTACCTGCTGGGCTGGGCCTCGTCTCGTGCGGAAGGCCGTCAGCTCGTGAACCATGGCCATTTTCAGGTCAATGGCAAAAAGGTCAACATCCCGTCCTATCTTCTGCGCGCGGGTGATGTGGTTACGATTAAGCAGACCAGCCGTGACAGCGAGAAGATCAAGGCGACGGTTGAAGCAAACGCTTCCCGTCCTGTTCCCCAGTGGCTGGACCTTGACAGGGAAAACCTGCAAGCGAAAATCGTCAACCTTCCGGAGCGCGATCAGATTGCTGTTCCCGTGGAAGAGCATCTTATCGTTGAGTTCTACTCCAAATAATGCAGCCTGACGAGGTTGTTTTTTGGAGGAACGCAGTACCGCAGGCCGGCCGCCTGAGTTTAACAAGGAGGGTTTTGAATGATTGAAATTGAAAAGCCCAGAATCGAAACGACCGATTTGAAGCCGGACGGGACCTATGGCAAATTCATCGTGGAGCCGCTGGAGCGCGGCTACGGCACGACGCTTGGCAACAGCCTGCGCCGCGTCCTGCTCTCCTCGCTGCCGGGATATGCCATTACCTCCGTTAAAATTGACAACGTTCTGCACGAATTCTCCACGCTCCCCGGTGTGAAGGAGGACGTTACCGAGATTGTCCTGAATCTGAAGAATGTGATTCTCAAGATTCACGGAGACGGCCCCAAGACTGTCTACATTGAAGGCAGCGGCGAGTGCGAGATTACCGCGGGCAACATCAAAACAGACTCCGAGGTAGAAATTCTCAATCCCGAGCTTCACATTGCTTCGCTGGATAAGGATGCCCATTTGAACATGGAGCTCACAGTTGACCGCGGCCGCGGTTACGTTCCGGCGGAAAGAAACAAGCAGCAGATGCAGCCGGTTATCGGCGTCATCGCTGTGGACTCTATCTATACCCCTGTGCTGAAAGTGAACTACACAGTCGAGAATACGCGTGTCGGCCAGATTACCGATTATGACAAGCTGACCCTTGAGGTATGGACGAATGGGACCATCTCCGCCAAGGAGGCGGTATCCCTGGGAGCCAAGATCCTCAACGAGCATCTCAATCTCTTCGTAGATCTCTCCGACGAGGCCTATGATGCGGAGATTTTATGGTCGTCAAGGATGACAACGGCAAAGAAAAAGGTTCTGGAGATGACCATTGAGGAACTTGACTTGTCTGTGCGTTCCTTTAACTGCCTGAAACGGGCGGGGATCAACACGGTGGAGGATTTGATCAACAAGTCCGAAGAGGATATGATGAAGGTGAGAAACCTGGGCCGCAAATCGCTTGACGAGGTTGTGGCAAAGCTGGAGTCTCTCGGATTCGACCTCCGCAAGGACGAAGAGTAAGACCGACGAGGTAAAGGAGTGATTTTGAATGCCCGGTACCAGGAAACTTGGCAGGACCACGGACCATCGCAAAGCGATGCTTCGGGCTATGGTGACCTATCTCTTGGAGAACGGCAAAATCGAGACCACTGTTACGAGGGCCAAAGAGGTCCGCTCCATGGCGGAGAAAATGATTACGCTCGCCAAGGAGCCTTCCCTGCATGCCAAGCGCATGGCGCTTGCGTATGTCACAAAGGAGGACGTGGTTAAGAAGCTGTTCGACGAGATTGCCCCGAAATATAAGGATGTCAACGGCGGCTACTGCCGCATCATTAAGACCGGCCCGCGCCGCGGCGACGCAGCGGAGATGTGCATCATCGAGCTGGTCTGAAACAAGCAAAAAACAGCATAATAAAAAGAGAAGCCGCAGGTGGATCACTCCGCCTGCGGTGTTTTTATAGAATGTAAATTTTTGTAATACTATACAAATTGAATATCAATATATTAGGATTTATACCAATTCACATATATGGTTGGGTGAAGTATAATGAAATTACGAAATAGGAATATTTAATAAAAATATTGAAATAAATAGGAGAGGGGGAGATCTCATATGGTTTCAGTATTTTACAATATAATTGTGTTTGACAATGTGTATACATAAAAAGGAGATCATCATGAAAAAAAAAAAGATCATAGCCCTATTTTTGTTCTTGTTTATTTTGCTCCAACTTCCATTTGGAGCATCCGCTTTGGTTTTCAAGGATCCTTTGACTGCCCAGACCCGTGGGATTCACACAATTTCAAATTATGAACAAATGGATTTGGGCAGAGCCGGGGAGTTGCGCGTAAATGAATATAATCAAGAATTGTTATTAACAAGAGAGGAACTCTCCCCTAGCCGGAGACAATCTTCCGGTACGCTTGCAAAGGATTTATCACTCCTATCCGACCGGTCAAAACTCCGTTGGGCCTTATGGAGTGCAATGGAGCATCAATTATTCTGTTCGTCTGCGTTATGATACGGCAGGCGGCTTTTTTGTTTATGGCCGCGATGATGGGAGCCGGACCGTCTTTCAGAAGACAAAATGGGTCAGCGGCGATTGGGTTTGCTGGCGGGAGACCTCGGAGATCGGCCTACTCTATCAATTATGGCTTCCGAAAGGGTCAACCGACGTGTCACAAGCCAAAATGAAAACGATCCACGGAACCTATCAAAGCTTTGATTCTATGGGCCGTATGGTGCAAATTACTGACATAGATCGACCGGAAAACGGTATACGGGATTGCATATCAGGATGGTGATCGTATTCAGTCAATTACGGATTCCATTGGCCGCGTATATTGTTTTGGTTATAATCCAAAAAGGGCAGCTTATATCCATTGCCTGTCAGGAACAGGATGGCAGGCAGATTCAATTTTCAACAGAAAATGGCGCTAAAGTGCCGTTTGTATTAGAATATAGCTATGATAACAGCGGAAATTTGATTCAGGCAAGCTATCCGGATGGCGAGTGCGTGCGATACGATTACACAAGAACCGGAAGATTAAGCCAGATTCACACCGTTGATGAAAAGCAATTTGCCATCTCCTATGATGGAAAACGTGTCAAACAGATCGAACAAATTGCGGACGTTGGAACGCAAGCGCATCGGAAAACGCTCATAGAGATGAATCAGGATTTAAAGGAGAGAATCCGCTCCATTCTGATATCCGGGCCGACAAATGAATCATTGAACACACAAATTACATATCAGTCAGATGAAAATGCATTGGTAACGCGCAGTATATCTCTGCATATATTGCGGATGAGAACAGCGTCTCCTCCGACTGGGAATATACATATGATGCAAACGGACGAATCCGCACAATTGTGAAAAACGGCGGCTTGGCCGCCTCCTTCCGGTATGATGAGGCCGGGCAGCTCAACCGTGTGAACGATGTAGCAACACAGACGACAACGATCTACTCGTATGATGTTGGCGGAAATCTGACGCAGAAGCGGGAATATCCGTATACTATTTCAGAAAATCCGGAAAATGTGCGTAATACTGTGACCTATGGTTATGAGGATGCCGAATGGAAGGATAAGTTGACTTCCTATGGTGGAAAGCAGATTGTATACGATGAAATTGGAAATCCAGTTCAATATGAAGGGAAGCAATATCAGTGGACAGCCGGCCGGATGCTGGAGGGGTATACGGATGAATCGTATAAGATTGCCTATACTTACGATCAGAGTGGCCTGCGTCAACGCAAAACGATCATGGATCGGGACGCCTCCGCGCCGGTTATGGAATATCATTATTATTGGAACGGCGATTTGCCCGCCGGTTTCGAAGTGACGGAATACACGCAGTCAGGCCCGGTAACGGATACGGTTTGCTATTGCTTTGGCGACGATGGAACGATTTACGGTTTCCTTGTCAACGGGACGGACGCCTATCTCTACGAGCGCAATGCACAGGGCGATGTCGTGGGGATTTACCATGGCGGCGAACGGGTCGCGTCTTATACATATGACGCTTACGGCCGGATGCTCTCTGCCGATGAGATGGAAGTGGAACTGTCCAAGCTGAATTTGCTCTACTACCGTGGATATTGTATGGATCGGGAGACGGAACTCTATTATCTGCAATCGAGATATTATGTTCCGGAATGGGGGCGCTTTCTCAACGCGGATGTCTATGTGGACACGGGAACCGGGCTCAACGGGACGAATCTGTTTGCCTATTGCGACAATGACCCAGTGAATCGGATTGATCCGAATGGATACTGGGGATTGGATGTGCATAAGACCATCACACAAGAGCTTCATAAGGGCGGGAATAATCCGGCTACAATAGAACGTGTCGTTGATGGAAATCTTTCTTTGGACAATATATATCCTGCGTGGGTAGCGATATATAGGAATCAAAAATTCCACTTTGACCGTCGAAACGATTTGACATATCAATCAAACAAAGATACCAGATTTGAACAAGCTGAAAATAATATCGTTACCGCAGTCACCACTTTTATTGCGGATAGTTATGATATGGATGGATACTATTATCTTGGAAGGGCAGAGCATAGTGCTCAGGATTATGCCGCGCACGGAGATATTGGTTTAGACAATCGAATTTTGGCAAGCCATGCAACCAATAGAGATGTTGATGACTACAAGTATGACTGGAGTGATTCATCTAGAGGTAGATATAATGTGAAGGGTTGTGTAAAGCCTACAGTCAATGAACAGTATTCACGACTAAGAGAAGCATGGGATAAAAGCGTGGCATATTTTATAACTTTTTCATATCTTTTAACAGAATATCTGTGACAGTAGAAAAGAGGGGCTTAACTTGGATGTATTTTTATCAAACGTTACAAGCTGTTTTGAGAATTCTATATTTATATCGAAGCTTTCTTTTGGTTTTTATCGCGGCAGCAGCATTATTATTATTTCTTTTTTTTTGAGAAAAAAGGCATGGAAGGTTATTTGCCGGAATTATGCTTGGCATTATGAGCCTTAGTATTGCTTTCCTTTTTTTTGCTTGGCTGCTACAATGCTTTTTGCGTCCATCCTACCAAAAGCAGCCTGTAACACAAGAGCAGTTAGAAAACCTATGCAAAAAATTAGAGAATGGAACTTATGATGCCTATCAATGCTTCCAAGAAGGCACATCGCTCAATCTGCCAAAGGACGAGTTAGATCCGGTTCATTTTACCACGAAAGTGGTGACACTTAAAAAAAGGGTTTCCCAAGGTCACGGGCCTTTACGCAATGCTTGATATCAGCATATGGGGGAACTCGAATCGGAGGGAGACGCCATTAAAAAATACGAGGCATTTTTAACAAATTACTGGACGAATCCATTTGAAAACAAGGAGGAGAGCCGGCAAGAAATTATGGAAAAAGGATATCTGGAGATCGAAAACCAGCGCTACCGCGCTTTTATTGGGCCGATCGAGTTTTCTGCGAACTTTTTTGAACCAACAAAGGGAGATAGCGTACGGAGGTTATATCGTGTTACCGTACAATATGGCCCCATGCTAGTACAGATCAGTGAACGGACAGAAATGGGGGGCGTTAAACTGATTTTGCCGGATCTCATCATACAGGATCGCATGTTTGACCCCGATTTTAAAATTGAATAAAAGAAGGGCGCTTGCCGGCGTGGCAGGCGCTTTTTCGGCTCTGCCCTAACATAAGTCGCTCTTCCCGCCGCACATATGACCGAGCAATCTATGCTTCCGCGCGGTCAGGAAAGGCATGGTCGAATTGATGATTGGCACACCGTGTCCTCCCCAGCGATGTCGTCTACGCTCTACAGACGGATTCGCAAGCGTAGGGCGGGAACCTGCAAAACAAATTATAGAAAGGCAGCATAGGCAATAGGTACCTGTATGTGAAAAATTTTTAAGGATAAAAGTTAGGATAAAACTATATTTAATAGAAGGAGATATTGACGTAGATAACAATGCATTGTATAATTAGTAAAAATAGGAATATATTCCTGTTAAAACAGGTTATAAAGGAGGAGTACCATGAACAGGGAAATACCCTTCTTGATTGAAAGTTGAAAGAGCCTAGGTCATTTGATAAGTTGTTATGAAATCAAATTGGTTTTGAAAGAGGGATAATTGAAATGTCAAAAAAACGTAAATTCATTTCCATGATTGTTGTAGTTGTCATTGCCATATCTCAGCTTTTCGTTTTAGTACAGGGCGCTAGTTATTTGCCGTATTGGAATGTAGAAATGCCGAATTGGCAGACCCAGGTTGTACTTGGCAGTGGTGAGAAAGGAAATCCGGATCATCAATATACGCAGATCAGTTGCACCGGAGGGACTGTGAATAAAATCACAGCGATCGCACAGCTTGCAAACGGTTCGAACATATCGAAGAACTGGGTTGAGATCGAAAAAAAATGTAACGGGCGGCACCGCTGAAAGAATTCCGCATAATCAGTATATTGGAAAAGGTACGGGAATGAAGGTTATGGCCTATCAAAAGAATGTTTTAAGCAAGACGGCCTCCGGTTCCATCTGGTTCTGATAAACGCTCAAAAAGGGGCTATCCGTATTCATACGGGTGGCCCAAAAATCAGAGAAGGGAAATCAACATGATCAGAGCACAAATGAAATTGTTGTTCAAGAGAAAAGAGTTCCAGGTTACCTTTGCCGGAATGATGCTTTTAATCGCCTATGTTTTTTATCGCAGTGTTATACGGCTTTTGGAACGGATGCAACCTATTATTTGTCGGCGGATAAGTTATTTATCGGCCGGGCAAATGCACACATGATATCAATATCATACTTCCTTTTTTGCTCCCCCTGGTTTGCGTGCTGCCTTTTGCTGATTCGTATGTGACAGATAAACAACAATATTGTTTACCAAGCCTGCTGTCCCGTTCCACGCCTAAAAAGTATTATTGGGCCAAGCTGAAAATGGTAGCTTTCTCTGCGGCGTTTGTTATTTTTATCCCTTTTTTCATTCATTTTATTTTGAGTCTGATCGCCTTTCCACTCCATAGTACGAACTATTCGTGGAATGCGCTCTCAACGGATCAGTCTCCCTATTATGGTTCCTATATGGAGGGAGCGCTGTTCCCTTATTTATTTGTCCACTGTCCGTACTTATATAATTTTCTTTTTTTATGTTTATTGACTTTGTTTTGCGCGCTGACTGCCGTGCTGGTATTTCAAGTTTCCTTTTTTATCTCTAAAAATCGAATTCTGGTGCTTGCATTCGCCTTTTTTGCTCAATAATTTGATTTATATTCTAGCCGGGCTTTTTTCGGATTTGGATATCCGGCCTTATGCATATCTTTTTTCTTTGGATACTTCGCCGACAAAACGGCTCTGGTTTTTGATGCTTTTGTTTGCTGCGATGCTGATCGCAGCCGGTTGTCTTACGCCGGTATGTATTCGAAAACTACAAGAAACAGAGGGGCAGTGATATGCGTTATTTGCGAATCTACCGCCAACGGATGCTTCTTGTGGTATCGCTCGCGGCAATCAGCGGGCTGTTTGTAGCTGCTGCAAACTCGATGAATATGGAATTTGATACGGCATTTGAAAATTATATCAATGCATTTTATTTTTTCTTATTCTGTTCAAAATACGCCCGCGATTCTAATGATGCTATTGCCCTTTTGGTTATTAATTACATGCTTGATCGATTTGTTCCGAAAGGATTTTTCGATAGAAGCGGTTTATTGTTTTACGCGATGCAAGCGTTTTTTACAATGGTTTTTGGAGAAAAGCGCGGTTTTGGCGGCCCTTTCTTTTTTCTTGGCGTGTTTATCTATCAGATCGTTGGGATTTTGTTTGTCAGCATTTATCATTCGATTCCGTTGAGGGAGATGATGCAGGCCGCGATTCCAAACGCTTGTGTATTTCTACTAAGTTGGTTGTTTGTTTTCTCTTTGGGCATGTGCTTCAATGTATTGTCGTTTTTTGTAGAGCCGAAATGGCTATTACCTGTGTTCGTGATTGTTGTTTTTATCTTTGCCGTGCAGATGCAGCATGCGGTTGAAATCAAAGGGCAGTGGTGGTTGAATCCAATTTGCCATTTTTACATCAAACTTCATACGGTGTATTCTACCTTTGTCTCAGGCGGTCAGCAGGAGAGTATGCCGGGCTTTCAGCTTTGGCACTCGGTTGTTTATTTTGCGGCCTTTATTGCCGCCTCCATGGGGATTGGATATCGCTTTATTAAAAAGCTGGATTTTGGGCTACTGTTGGAAAAATAAAACCAGAACGTATCCATCTATAGGATGAAATGATATTAAGGAGGTTTCTATGCCTTATATTGAATGTCACCACTGTAATAAAATCATTCACAATGTGTCTATTTTAAAGGATATCACTTTAAACTTGGATAGAAATAAAATTTATGGATTTATCGGGCACAATGGCTGTGGGAAAACCATGCTGTTTAAACTTTTTGACAGGCATGATCTCCGCGAGCGGGGGAGAGGTATTCGTTAATGGAGAGCGGATCGACCCGGCGGCGCCTTATCCACAAAAATTAGGGGTTATGATCGAAAATAATGGGTTGTGGCCTTATCTCTCTGCCTATGATAATTTAGCGGTGCTTGCTTCGATTCGCAAGGAATTAAATAAGGAGGATATTGCGTCTATCTTGCGCCGGGTTGGCCTGGACAATACGGGAAAGAAAATTTTCGCAAAATTTTCACTTGGTATGAAGCAAAGGCTGATGCTGGCGCAAGCTATCATGGAGCAGCCAGAGCTTTTGGTTCTGGACGAACCTACAAACGCCTTGGATAAAGACGGAATTCGGCTGTTTAAGCGGATTATACTGGACGAGAAGGAACGGGGTGCAACCGTGCTCATTGCAAGCCATTCGTTAGAAGATTTCACAAATTTCTGTGATGATGTGATTTATATGGAGCAGGGGGAGATCATCAAAACGGAATCGGGGGATTCGAATGAGGAGATTTAGTTTCACAAAAATACTAGGCGTTATCCTCGCATTGGCACTGGTCGTCTGTATTGCGTCTGGCCTTGTTACCCGCTTTAGCTATACAGATACCGTTGCACAGACCAGCCGTTCTGGACGCGCCTTTTTGGCCTTTCCCAAAAGTGGACCGTCCGATGATGAAATCGATATGATCATGCAGTCTGTCCTGCAAGCGGAACTGATTGCACGGGTAAAATGCCTGGAAAGCCGGCCCGAATATTTAACGACAAAGGCTACGCTACAGGTTTTGGAGGTCTACCGGGGAAATATCGAAGCGGATACAATGATTGATTTTTATGAAAGCAATTACATTGATTTTTATGCAAACGGCACACCGGCCTATTTTGATCATTCCTATTTCAATCTGATGCAGGATAATGAGGAATATATTGTTTTTTTGCCAATCAAAAAATTTATCATCCGGTTTATCAGGAATCGCTGAAGAGAAGCGTTTATATTCCTGCGTGTTTTGAGTTATCGTGGTTTTCCCCAGATGACACAGCCCTCCATTTTGGTATAAAAAGGATGTGCTGGAGCAGAAGATTTCCTATTTTAAAATGAAAGACGAGGAATTTATCTGTTTTTCAAAAAGCAGAGAAAACAAAATTAATCAGTTAAAAAAGAGTATTTTAGAAAAGATTGGTTGAAAAGCAGGGGAATACTCTTCTGGTAATACTATTTATGGAAATGAATGGACCTCCGCTCTCAGAGCGGAGGCTGGCTTATTTTGTATGTTTGTTTTGGACTTTCTCTTTTTGCATTATAACATGAACCGCCCCTCCCGCCGCATATATATGACCGAGCCCTTAGAGGCAATCTACGTTTGACCGCGCAGCACATTTCCGCACGGTCAGGAAAGGCATGGTCGTATTGATGAATTGGCATACCATGTCCCCTAGCGATACCATCCACGCTTTACAGACGGATTCGCAACGGGGGCTAACAGCAAAACAGGTGAAGCAGCGGCAGGGGCAATATGGGAAAAAATCAGCTTCAGGAGGCAAAGGGAAAGAGCCTTTTCAGGCGGTTTCTCTCGCAGTTTGCAGATTTCATGGTGATTATTCTCCTGATTGCAGCAGTCATCTCCTTTGCAACTGCCTTTCTAGAGCCGGATGGGGATTTTGTAGACCCAGTCATCATCCTGCTGATTGTGATTGTGAATGCGATCATTGGCGTAGTGCAGGAGAGCCGCGCGCAGAAGGCAATTGACGCGCTTAAAAAGATGAGCGCACCGCATGCCGAGGTGATCCGCGCGGGCAAACAGCAGAAGATTGATGCTGTGGAGCTCGTGCCAGGTGATCTTCTGCTTTTAAATACTGGTGATCTCGTTCCGGCGGATGCACGCCTGCTTGCGTGCAGCAGCCTAAAGATGGAAGAATCCTCCTTGACGGGGGAATCCCTGCCGGTGGAAAAGCAGGCGGACACACACCTGCCGGAAAAGTGCGCGCTCGGAGACCGGACAAATTGCGTGTTTTCCACCAGCACCGTCACTGCGGGCCATGCGCGCGCCGTCGTTACGGAAACAGGGATGGATACGCAGGTGGGGCATATCGCCCACATGATTAACACACAGGAGGCGCCGCAAACCCCTCTTCAGCAGCGGCTTGCGCGCGTGGGACGAATCTTGGGGATAGGCGCGTTGGGCATTTGTTTCATCATTTTTGTGCTGGGGCTGTTTCAGCATGTGCCTCTACTCGATAGCTTCATGCTTTCCGTCAGCCTTGCGGTGGCGGCGATCCCAGAAGGGCTGCCTGCAATTGTGACGATCGTTTTATCCATCGGTGTGCAGCGCATGGCCCAAGAGCAACGCGATCATCCGCCGCCTGCCCGCCGTGGAAACACTTGGCAGCGCCACGGTGATCTGCTCGGATAAGACAGGGACGCTCACGCAGAATCGAATGACAGTGACACGCCTTGCAGATATCGATGGGCCGGTTTCCCCTAGCGGAGATCGGGGGCGCAGCATGCTGGCACTTGCCGCTTTATGCAACAACGCCGTGCTGGAAGGGAAGCCGGGCAAATTCAGCGCATCCGGTGAGCCGACGGAAAACGCGCTCGTTACTGCCGCCGCTATGCAGGGAAAGCTTAAGCCCTCGCTGGAGCGCAGCTGCCCGCGCGTAAAGGAATTGCCCTTTGACTCCACCCGCAAGCGCATGACGACTATTCACAGGTTGAATGGCGGCTATCTGGTCATTACCAAAGGTGCGCCGGATATCCTATTGCCAATGTGCAGCCGGGTGCTGGTGGCTGGCCAGGAGCGGGAGATGAGTGCTGCTTACCGGACGCAGATTCTGAAACGGAATGAGGAGATGGCCGGGGATGCGCTGCGCGTGATGGGGGTGGCCTACCGGCAGGCTTCTTCTGAACCGGGCGACCCGGAGCGGGAGCTTGTATTTTGTGGACTGCTCGGTATGTTAGACCCACCGCGCAAAGAGGTTTGGCGCGCGGTAGCAACCTGCAAGACGGCGGGAATTAAGCCGGTGATGATTACAGGCGACCATGCTATCACCGCTTCTGCAATCGCAAAGGGAAATCGGCATTACAAAAGATGGCAAGGTGATGACGGGCCATGAGATTGACCAGCTTTCCCAAGAGGCATTGATTCAAAAAATTGGCGATTACCGTGTTTTTGCCCGCGTATCCCCGGAGCATAAGGTGCGCATTGTCAAAGCATTTCAGGCAACGGGCGAGATCGTAGCCATGACAGGGGACGGCGTGAACGACGCACCCGCCCTGAAGGCCGCAGATATCGGCTGTGCAATGGGAAAAAGCGGCACGGACGTAGCGAAGAGCGCAGCGGATATGATCCTGACGGACGACAACTTTGCAACCATTGTGCGCGCTGTGGAGCAGGGCAGAGGCATTTATGACAACATCCGCAAAGCTGTGCATTTTCTTCTTTCGTGCAATATTGGGGAGATTTTAGTTATTTTTATTTCTTCTCTAATGGGGCTGCCCGCGCCGCTCTTGCCGATTCAGCTTTTGTGGGTGAATCTCGTCACAGATTCCTTGCCGGCTATGGCGCTGGGCGTAGAGGCGGTGGATCGGGATATCATGCGCCGCAAGCCGGTGCCGCCCAGGCAGAGCCTTTTTGCACGGGGCCTAGGCTTCGATATCGCCGTGGAGGGCATGATGGTGGGCGCGCTTGCGCTGCTTGCCTATATGCTGGGGCGTACGGTTTTTTTTCGGGTGCAGGCACGGTTTTAGGCCGTACGATGGCGTTTGCCGTGCTCAGTTTTTCACAGCTGGTGCATGCGTTTAACACGAGGAGTGAGCATTCGCTTTTCTCCGTGGGCTTTTTGAGTAATCCTAAAATGGTACTATCTTTTTTTGTATGCACACTGATGCAGTTTTCTGTGATTGGCATCGCCCCATTGGGCGCACTGTTCAAAACGGTGCCGCTGGATGGGATGCAGTGGTTAGTTGTGGCCGCGTTATCTCTTGCACCGCTGGTCACAGTGGAGATTGGTAAGCGGATGAAGCCCAGAAATAGCCCAAAATAATTTAATTGCCCATGCTGTAAAAAAGCAGCATGGGCAAAAGTTTGTTTTAGGGGCGCGGATAAAGCCTTTGAGCAGTGAATGATGGCAAGTTTTTTTGCTTACTCTTCTTGCTTCAAGGGCTCCTCGGGCGCTTGCTCCAGATCATCTGGATTTTCTGGCAGAGGCTGAGGCGGCGTAGTGTCCTCCGGCGCCCAATTCCCGTCAGCTTTCATCGGCTGCGGTTCCGTATCAGGATCAGCCTTCCGGATGGGATAGGGCTCCAGGAAAAACGGCCTTTTTCCGCTCCGGTTCCAAACCAGCAGCAAAATGAGAACTGCGAGCGCAAATACGGAAATACCAATGCCGATATACATGCCGCGCGGCGTGTATGAGAAGGAGACGGTATGGCTTCCGCTGCCGATAGGAATGGCGAGCAGTGCGTCGCCCACCGCGAGCAGATCCTGTTTGGCAACCTTTTCGCCGTCTACCGTTACCGTCCAGCCTTCGTCATATGGAATGGAGGTATATAGGACGCCGTTTTCGGCAGCATTGACTGTGCCGCTGATCTCCGTATCCGTAAAGCGTTCCACCTGTAGGGAATCCGCTTTCAGCTGATCGTAGCCGCGTTTGAATTCCGTTTCATCAAAGCCATAGGCATAGAAATCAATATAGCCGGAATCGCCACTGTTGATGGTGATATCCACGCTAATGATCTCGCCTTTCTGGTGGCGGCCGATATCGAGGATATATTCGCGATCTACATTCTGGGTGTTGTTGTAGCTGTCCGATGAGATGCTGATCTGCTCCACATTATCCGATTTCACATAGAGATAGAGGTTTTCTGTGCCTGGGCTGATTAGGTGGACGGTCAGGCTGGCGTCCTCTCCCGGCGTGGTGCGGAAGAAGGTGAAAGTGCCCAGCTGGGATTCATCGCTGAAAGAATCGATATTGTAGTAATCAATGCTGGAGATTTTCATCGGATGGAACAGTGTGCCGCAGCCGGTGGCCTTTTGGAAGAATTCCTGCTGCACCAAAAAGGGATCGCTGCCGTCTGTCGCCCAGCTTTGCACCGTGTCATTCACGCGGAAGGCGATCGGCAGGGCATAGTTGTTTTCATAGGCCGTAAATTTGCCCTGTGCAATCGGCAGCTTGGTGTAGAGCGCTGCGTCAGGGTCGACCTCCACCGTATTATTGACGATATATTTTAGGCCAAACATGCTGTTATAGATTGGCGTTTGAAGGTGGTAGGTGTAGCTATTGATAAAATTGCCGAACATACCCAGGCGGCTCTGTAAGTTCGATACCTTTTCATAAGCCATGGAGGAGAAGGTGGAAACGCCGTTGTAATGATACCAAGCAGGATCCATCCGCGCACGCAAATTAGTTAGCTCCATGCGGTAAAAGCCACCGTTTTCCCGCTCATCCAATTGCTTTTTGACCGCTTGAAAATCGGGCAGGTCGGAAACGTAGTTGCTTTTGGGCTGATCCATGCTGTAGTTATCCGTATTGGCGGCCGCGGCCTCTGTAACGACACAGCAGAGCAACAGCACTGCAACAGCAGAGGATTGGTAACGCTTATCCTTCATCAGCACCATCACGAGCACATAGATCGCAATGAGGATTAGTGTGAGAATCACGGAGAGCTCGTCCACATTCTTGGAGGTAATTTTCTGAACGATCACCACATAAGCCATCACGGCCAGCCCGACGCCCGCAATCTCCTTTGTGGAGTATTCCTTGAGCCGCATAAGCACCTGGTAGGCCATAATCAGCAAGATGAAGGAATAGAGGAAGGACTGGCGGTAGGGTAAATCATTGGGAAAGTGGAAACCATGCCAGATGTAGTTGAGAAAATTTGTGTTGAAGCTGAAATAGAAAAATACGAGCAGGGATAGGTGCATCACTTTTTCCCGCTTTGAGATCGACTTTGCGAAGAGATAGAGCGGGATCAGGATCAGCACAATCGCACCGCAGTATACGTTGGGCATGACGTCCTCACCGCTGCTGCGGATGGTGGGTGTCACACTGGCAAAATGGTTTGCCAAAAAATCAAAAATGGTGAAATAAGAGGCGTATTTTTCCGGAAATGTGCCGGAAGTGGCGGAACATGCCTGCAAAATAAAATAGGTGGGGATCAGGGCAAACGCCGCGATGCCGCCCGAGAGGATGGAGCCGCCTGCAAAGCGGAAGCCGCTCTGCAAAAACCGGCTGTTTTTCATTCTGCTCCAAAGGGAGCGTTTTTCCCCTTCAGGCTGGAGGCCGGAAAATCGGGCCGTAATTTCATAGTGGCTGAAATAATACACCAGGAAATACAGCACGGCAAAAATGCAGACCATGAAGGCCATATAGTAGTTGGAGAGCATGGTCAGCGCCAGCGCGGCGGTATAGAGCCAAAAGCGGCCTTTTTTGATGATCTGCTCAATGCCGAGTGCAATCAACGGCAGGAGGAGCATGGCGTCCAGCCACATCACATTCCAGTAATAAGCGATGAAAAAGCCACAGAAGGAATAGAGCACGCCGAAGGCGGAGATTGTCGCGTCGTTTTTGCCGGTGGAGCGCTTGAGATAATAGGCAAAGGCGGCGCTGGCGAGGGCGGCCTTGAGCAGGATCATCGTGGCGATGGCTTCGGGGATATTAGAGTGCCCAAAGAGGAGAATGATAACGGACAGGGGGCTGGAGAGATAGTTATAAAAATTGCCGAGAAAGCTGCTTCCCAAGCCGGTATCCCAGGAATAAATCAGGCTTTCCCCGCCCACAAGCCGCTCGTACAGCTCCGCAAACAGGGGGCCGTATTGGTGGTAAAGATCCATGCGCAGAATCGTCCTGCTGCCAAAGGGGATCAGCTCAAAGCAGATGTAAACCAGGAGCATCACCAGTGCAGAAGCCGCAAAAGAAATCCATACAAAACGGTTTTCATAGAACCGCTGCGACAGCGTGGGGCGATTGAGCTTGCTGTGCGTTTGTTCCATCGTCAGCCTTCTTTCTGAGCCGTACGGCTACTAATCAGATTGAATGAAAATAGTCTATCATAATTTTGGAAGCCTTTCAAGGAAAGCTTCCGCATAGATTGAAAAAGAGCAGGAAAAAACAGGGCATATTGAATTTTCAATCTGAAAAACGTATAATAACGAGAGTAAATCCTATTAAAATCAGTATAACCAGTTTGGAAAGGAATCCTATCAATGAAGGAATTGTTGCTGCAATTATGTGCGCCCGCCGGTGTGTCGGGCGCAGAGAAACCAGCGGCGCAGGAGGCTGCCGAAGCGCTCAGCGCGTTTGCGCAGGTGCATACCGATGCATCTGGGAATGTGATCGGTGAAATTGCCGGGCACGGGCCGCATATCCTGCTGGATGCGCATATCGACCAGGTCGGCATGGTGGTCACCGGCGTGGATGCGGAGGGCTTTCTGCGGATTGACAAGTGCGGGGGAATCGATATCCGCACGTTAGCGGGCCATGAGGTAACGGTGTGGGGGAGAGAGCCGCTCTACGGCGTGGTGTGCAGCACGCCTCCGCATCTCTCCAAGCAGGAGGATCAGTCAATTACCGATATCACGGAAATGGCGATTGATATCGGCCTTTCAGCGGAGGCGGCGCGGGAGAAAGTGCATCCGGGCGACCGAGTGACGCTCCGGCGCTCGCCCAAAAAGCTGCTGGGCGGGCAGATCAGCTCTCCGTCTTTGGATGACCGCGCGGGCGTGGCAGCGGTTTTGCGCTGCCTTGCCCTGCTCCAGGAGCAAAAGGCGGATTGCCGCTTGACCGTTGTGTTTTCTACACAGGAGGAAGTCGGCGGCGGGAGCGCGGGCTGCGCCTCCTTTGCGGCCAGGGCTGAAGAGGGCATTGCGGTGGATGTAAGCTTTGCCATGACGCCGGATGCGCCACGGCACAAATGCGCACAGCTCGGCAAAGGTACAATGATCGGCATTGCGCCAACTCTAAACGCAGCGATGAGCAGGCAATTGGAGGAAATTGCCCGCAAAGAGGGGATTTCTTATCAAACAGAAGTAATGAACGGAAAAACCGGGACGAATGCGGACGAGATGGCCGCGGCGGGCGCGGGCATGCGTATGGGGGTTCTATCGATCCCACTGCGGTATATGCACATGGGTATTGAAGTGATTGACCCGCAGGATGTAGAAAGCACCGCCCGGCTTTTGGCCGCTTATATTTTGGAAAGGGGGCGCGCATAAATGCTGGAAACACTGAAAACGCTCTGTTCCCTGCCGGGGGCGTCCGGACGGGAGGACGCGGTGCGGGAATACCTGATCAGGCGTGTGAACCCCCATGCGGAATATGAGGTGGATGCGCTTGGCAACCTCCTCGTGCACAAAAAGGGCGCGCAGCGGGCAAAAAAGAAGGTGATGCTCGCCGCCCACATGGATGAGGTGGCGCTAATCGTCACCTATATCACAGAGGATGGATATTTGAAGTTTTCCCCTGTTGGCGGGATTGACCCGCGCGTGCTGTTCGGCCGGGGCGTATTTGTGGGGGAGAAGCAGCTCCCCGGCGTGATCGGCTCCATGCCGGTGCATTTGCTTGAAAAGGACGATCTAAAAAAAATCCCAGATTTTGAAAAACTGTATATTGATATCGGCGCGTCCAACGCCGAGGAGGCGGCGCAGGTTGTCCAGCCGGGTGATATCGCCTATTTCGATTCAGTCTTTGTGCCGTTCGGCGAGCGGCGGATCAAAGCCAAGGCGCTCGACGACCGCGCGGGTTGTGCGGTTTTGCTGGAGATGATTGAAAGCGATCTTCCCTATGATCTCGATTTTGCCTTTACCGTGCAGGAGGAAGTGGGGTTGCGCGGCGCAGGGGCAGCCGCCTACCAGCTGAACCCCGATTATGCGATTGTAGTGGAAACGACCACGGCGGCGGATATCGCAGGCGTGCAGCCGCATAAGCGCGTGTGTGCGCTTGGGAAGGGCGCTGTGGTTTCCTTTATGGATCGGAGCACGCTCTATGACCGGAAGCTCTATGATTTTGCCTTTTCCCTCGCGGAGCGGAAAAATATCCGCTGCCAAAGCAAAACGCTGGTGGCGGGTGGGAACGACGCGGGTGCGATCCATAAGAGCCGCGGCGGAGTGAAAACCATCACGGTATCCGTGCCGTGCCGCTATCTGCATTCCCCTTCCTGCGTGATCGAAGAAGGGGATTTATACGACACTGCGGATCTTGTGCGCGCGCTTGCGCAAAGCTTTGCCAATGATTCGCTTGATTGATCAGCGGGAGGTTCCCCGGCTCCTTTCCTTTTGCGAGGGGAGCCCTTACGGCGTGCGGCTCGCCGCCTTTCTGCAAGCGTATGGGCCGGGCTATCCGTTTGCGCTTTTTTGGATGCAGACGGATGCCTCCGGGCGTATAACCGCCGCTCTTTCGCGCGTGGATGGGCAGGTGACGGTGTGCGCCTGCGAACAGGCGGATTGGGAGGAAGTGTGGGCATTTTTATCCGCCGCCGGGTATGAGAGCGTTTTGTGCCCGGAGTGGGCGGCGCAAACGGCCGGCCTGCTCTCCGCGTGCCGGCTGGAAAGCTGCCGTGCCATGCGGCTGAGTGGGGTACCCGCCGTGCCGGAAATATGCGAACCGGCGGCCATCTGCAAGGAGCCCTCGTTGCGGCAGGTTTATGAATTGCTGCGTGCAGCAGGGGAGCCGCTGCCCCAATGGGAGGCGTGGCTGCCGGATGTTTCTCACCGGGTGCGCCACGGCGCAGCCCGCATATGGGCATTGCAGGAGGGGGAAGGTTATTCTGCCTGCGCAATGGCTGTTGCCCTCACGCCACAAGAGGCGTTGCTCGGCGGCGTGGCGGTTTTGCCGGAAAAGCGTGGAGGGAGGCTTGGCTCCTATCTGGCCGCCGCCCTTTGCAGTGCGCTTTCACAGGAGGGCAGGGCCGTTTATTTATTCCGCCGGGCGGGCATGCACAAGCAGTTTTATGAACGGATGGGCTTTGCACCATATGGCCCGCCCGCAATGATGATGATACCAAAAGGAGTTTAAGATTACATATGCAGCAGCCTTTTTTTGAACTTGATCCAGCAGTCCGGCAGGCCGGGCAGGATGCGCTGGAGCGCGCAAGGCCGGATTTTCAGAGAATTGACGAAATAACGGAATACAACCAGCTTAAGGTGCTTTCCGCCTTTATCCGGCACGGCGTGAGCGAGAGCCATTTTGTATCCTCCACTGGCTACGGCTACGACGACAGAGGGCGCGACACCCTAGACCGGGTTTTCGCCGATGTGATGGGCGCAGAGGATGCACTCGTGCGCCACACCTTCGCTTGCGGGACGCACACGCTGGCGGTGGCGCTCTATGGCGTGCTGCGCCCGGGCGATACGATGCTTAGCGCAACGGGCACGCCCTACGATACGATCCATTCTGTGATCGGCCTGAGCGGGGAGGGGCAGGGCTCTTTGAAAGATTTTGGCGTCCGCTACCGCCAGGCGGAGCTGGGGCAGGATGGCCTGCCGGATCTCTCCGCCATTTGCGCAGCGATTGATCCGAGCACCAAAATGGTCTATATCCAGCGCTCGCGCGGCTATTCCCTGCGGCCAAGCCTGAGCGTTCGGCAGATCGGCGAGGTTGTGAGGGCCGTCAAGGCGGTCAAGCCGGATGTGATCGTGATGGTGGATAACTGCTATGGTGAGTTTGTGGAGGAAAGTGAGCCGCTTTCCGTGGGCGCCGATCTGATCGCGGGCTCTCTCATTAAAAATCCGGGCGGCGGCATTGCGCCGACGGGCGGCTATATCGCGGGGCGCGCAGATTTGATCGAGCTCTGCTCCTACCGGATGACGACCCCGGGCCTTGGCCGTGAAGTGGGGGCGACGCTCGGCCAGAACCGCCCGCTCTATATGGGCCTGTTCCATGCGCCGCATGTAACGGGGGAGGCGCTGAAAACCGCCGCCTTTACCGCCGCCTTATTTGAGCGGCTTGGCTATGACGTGACCCCGCGCTGTGGGGAAACGCGGCACGATATCATCCAGGCCGTGCTCCTGCGGGAGGAAAAGGCGCTCATCGCTTTTTGCCAGGGCATGCAAAAAGGGGCCCCGGTGGATTCCTTCGTCTCACCGGAGCCATGGGATATGCCTGGCTATGACAGCAAGGTGATCATGGCGGCGGGAGCGTTTACGCTCGGTTCGTCTATTGAGTTGTCGGCGGACGCACCGCTGCGCGAGCCATTTGCCGCCTGGATGCAGGGCGGGCTCAATTTCCACAGCGCAAAAATGGGCGTACTGCTCGCTGCGCAGGAGATGAAAAACAGGGGGGTGATTTAACATGGCTGAAAAGCGGGAGGAAGAGGCGGTTTACCGCGGCATCACGCCGGATGCGCTCTGGCTGCTAGCGGAGAACCGCTTTCAAAACAGCAAGGAGTTTTATGAATCGAAAAAAACCGCCATTAAGGAGCAGGTGCTGATTCCAATGCAGCAGATTTGCGCCGCACTGGCGGATATGATGGAAAAAATTGATGGAAAAATCAGCGTGATTCCAAGCCGGATGATTTCCCGCATCCGCCGCGATACGCGCTTCACCAAGGATAAAACGCTCTACCGCGAGCATGTGTGGGCAACCTTTGTGCGCCCTAAAAAAGAGTTTCCGTGTTCGCCCGCATTCTGGTTTGAAATCACACCGCAGGGATACACCTGTGGTGTTGGGTATTACTGCACCACTCCACAGCTGATGCAGGCCTACCGAGATGCGATTCTTGCCGACCCCGCAGCCTTCCGCCGGGCTGTTCGCAAGGCGGAACGGGCCGGCTTTGCCTTTGGAGGAGAAAGCTATAAAAAGGATAAGCCAGGCAATGTGCCGGAGGATCTGCGCACGTATTATAACCAGAAGGATGCCTTTGTCTGCCGGGAGAACCCAAGCCTTGCGCCCCTACGGGATGCGGGAATCATCGAGGAATTTAAAAAAGGCTTCCAGGAGCTCGCGCCGCTTTATCATTTTTTGCAAAAGGCGAGCGAATCAATCGAAATGCCGCCTGAAGAATCAGCAAGGGAAAGCTTTTAGGGAGCCGCCGGTTGAGAATCACGCCTGACCTGACGGCCGACGCACAGGCTGAGGCTGCCTTTTGGGTTATTTCTTGAAATGGCTCAAATCCGCTGCGCGGCTTGCAGGCAGGATTTGATCAGTGTTTCCCTGGCTTGGATTGTTTTAGGGGGATCTGCAAAATGCTTTTCATTTCGCAGCCCCCCCCTTTCTATTCAAGGTGAAGCGCCCCCAAAAAGAATAAGCCGCCGCATGGAAGTGGAAACCATACGGCGGCTATTTATGAGGTGAAAAAGATGAAGACAGAAGATGGCTTATTTGAAGAGCGCAATAATCTTCTTCGCGAGATCAGAGAAGAACTTTACGATCTTCGCAAAGAATGCGACGACCGGGTTCACATCCTCCTGCGCGCCAATATTGGTTGCAAACTCTTCGACCAAGCTCAAGCAGGAATCCGCCACATCGAGCGCCGTGCCATTCTTAGCGGCTTCAACGATCTCGAGGTAATTATCTTCATATTCCGGGCCGATCTTGCTGACGACGAAGCGGCCGATCTCAACATGATTATCCGGGTTTTGCAGGACTTCGCCCACATACTGCGCAACAGCGGCAAACACCATCGTATTATTGCCTTCAATTTTTACGCGATAGCTGGCGGTGTTGCCCTTATCGGTTGCTGCGCGGCCGCTTTCCGCAACAACTGCCGTGCCCATTGTGATTAGATAGTTTTCATCAATTTCAGGCATGGTAAGCTTCAGGCCAAGACCATCCGTCACCATAGGGATCACGTCAGAAAGACCATTCGGAAAGGCTATCCTTGATACCGCCGATGATCGTACCGAGAAGGCCGGAAGCGTTTTTCAGATAGTTCATCGCTTGACCGAAGGAATAGGTGAGATCCGGCAGAACCTCACAGGTATATGCGATCGGGTTTGCCATGAGATCGTCGAGCGCATCGCAGATGTAGTTGATGATCTGCTGCATATACAGCTCTTTTTTTTATATGAGCTGCCAACTTTTGCGTTTGACTGAAACGTCTTGATATCCACGAAGGCACCCTGGTGCAGCGATTCCAAAATCGGGAAAAGAACGCGATTAAAAGCATCTTTCGCGAGCGCGGGAAGCAAAGCGATCAAGCCGCCGATGTTCGCGCTCAGCGCCCAGCTCAGTGCGGTGACAAATTCCTCACGATTGCCTGCGGTAACGCCCCAGACAACTTTAGAAGCATCGTATTCATCCCAACTGGAGATCGTACTGAGGTAAGCGGCTACATCCGCGTGGATGCCATTCTCCGTTAAATACTGGGAGAAAGCTTGGCAGGGGGGTCATGTTAGCGCCGATCATGATTGTATCGGATGGGATCAGACCTGCAAGCATTGGAAGCAGCATATTAATGGTTGCATCGCTGTAAATCGTGGCTTTCAGGTTTTGCTTTTCAAGCACTGCGGAGAGCGTTTTATCCAGAGCGGTCATCGTAGAATTCCACTGCTTTGCGCTCATGCTGGCATAAACGTCAGAATGATCCGGAATGTTGGCATTGAATTCCGCAACGGCTGTTTCGGCCTCCTCATTAGTCATGGCGCTCGCGCTGATTGCGCCGAAGCAGCTCATCAGCATCAAAGCCGCTAAAAACAAAGAGAGGAGCTTTTTTGCTTTTTTTCATTCTATTGTTTCTCCTTCATATTGAAGCAAACTTGGGCGTTCCACTTCACACCCAGGATAGATTCATTATAGACCGATCTATTGGAATAATCTATAGGAAAAAACGTAGAAAAAGGATCAGGAATTATAGATATAATAGACAAATAACAACTCGGTGTTGCTTTTTTTCACTATACTGCTTTAGCTATTTATATATTTAGAAAAATATAGCCCCTTCTCCCAAAAAGGAGAAGGGGCGTTTTGTATCTTTCTGTACCGTTTATTCTTCTATATCACGAAAGCGTGGTTCCTGTTCGTGTTTTTCCGTGATAAATGCTGTAACCTCTTCCATGCGCTCCTTGCTGAGTTTATATTTCTTTGAAAAAATAAACAACGAAAGAAGAACGAAAATAGGCGGAATGAGGAACATCATCACGCAAATTGCATTCTGTGCGGAAGCGGGCTGTGAAATACCCTGCTTGACAAGCTCGCCGTCATAATGCGAAAGCTGTAGTCCCGCGCCGATAATCAGGCTCTGAATCGAATAGGCCACTTTCAACAGCAGGCTTTTCATGGAGAAAACGATGGAGTCCGTCCGGTAGCCGAGCTTGAATTCGCCATAATCCACAATATCCGCCAGCATGATCGTTTCCGCCACAAACATACAGCCGATCCCCATGCAGCCCACAATGCCGAAGATGGCAAACAGGATAAACTGGTTGAGCACCGGGCCGAATAGCCCCATGCCGAGATAGCCGATGATCGAGAGGAGCATGGCCCCCTTGATGACACGGTTGCGCGTGAACTTTTTGGAGAGCACAGGCAAAAGAATCAGGCCCAACGCCTGGCCAACGCCGCCAATTGCGCCGAACACGGAATATAAATCTCTGTTTTCTAACACGGATTCAAAATAGTAGATGCCTAAGCCATTGGTTAAATACCAGCCGGTGTTAAAGCAGATCGCGGTGAGAATAAAGATGAGGAGCTGATCGTTATTTTTGATGGTCAGAAACGCGCGCTTCAAGGTGAATTTTTCCTGATGCTCCGGCTTTGGATGGACGGTTTCCTTCGTGGTGAAAAAGGTCACTAGGCAGCCTAATACCAGCAAAACGCCGCAGATGGCCGACCAATAGCTAAAGCCGATTGCATCGTTGCCCTTACCAAAGAGATTGAGCATTGGCACGGTCAACACAACGATAATGATCTGGCCAAAGCCGGAGAAAAAGCGCGGGAAGGTTGCCGCAAGATTGCGCTCCTGCGGGTCGCTTGTCAATACGGGCACCATCGACCAATAGGGGATATCTACAATCGTATAGGACATGCCCCAGAGGACATACATCACAGCTACATAAACGTAAAGGCCGATATTAACCGCGCTGCCCGATACAGAAAAGCCGGGGTTTGTAAACAGGAAGAACAGCACCACAGCATTCAGAAGCGAGCCTGTTAAAATCCAGGGGCGGAATTTGCCCGCGCGCGTGTGCGTATTGTCAACGATCGTGCCCATCATCGGATCGTTAATACCATCCCAGATCCGGGCGCAGAAGGCGACTACGCCAACGTAAAACGGTGCGATAAGCAAAACATTTGTCAAATAATTATTGAGGAATGAATTGAATAATCCATAGCTCAAATCCATGCCGATCGCGCCTACGCCGTAGCCAAGGTATTTTCGCAGAATATATGCATTCCGCTCACTCTTCGTTTTCTCCATTCTCTTTCCTCCAAAATCTAGTAGTCCGAAACAATTATAATGGTATTGTAACTTTTTCCGCAATCCACGTCAACAGAAAAAGTGACTGAACTTGACAGGAATGCATTTACCACCTACAATAATGCAGATTTATCTTTCCAGGAACGTTTTCGTTTGGAAGATCGTGCTTTCAAATTTCACTTTATGTTTTTCAGGCATAAATATTGTTATCATTTTTACTGCGGCAAAGCCGCGCAGGAAAGGTATGGTCATCATGATGGAGCTGCAATTACAGCCGTTGGCCGCAGAGGGCAATGGCCTGCTTGCCCGCAACCCGGACCGTGGGTTGCGCCTTGAATTGTATATGGGGGAGGAGATCGCCTGCGATGTATTCACCGTCAGCCGCATGGCAAACCCGGCGGCGCATATCGAGAGGGTGATTGAAAAAGGCATTGCCCGCTGCGCGCCGGAGCAGATCACGCTCGCACAGGTTTATTTTTACCTAACCGGCTACCGGGGCGGAGAGATTGACGAAGCGGGCTTTCAGGCGATGCAGATCTATTTTGATACCCTGCGCGCGCATGGGCTCAAGGCGCTGCTGCGCTTTGCCTATTCAACCGACCCTGGAGTGAATGACGCGACCCAGGCGGATATGCTGCGCCATATCGAACAGCTGCGCCCCTTTTTGGAGCGGAACAAAGCGTACATCCACGTTTTGCAGGCGGGGATGATCGGCGCATGGGGAGAATGGCACAGCGAAAAAAAGCGCGTCAGCCGCAAAAAAATCCTGCGCGCGCTGGCGCAAGCGGCACCAGAGGGTATGTATCTCCAAGTGCGCCTGCCCGGGCTGCTCAAGCTGCTCGGTAAGCGGCACCCTGCCTATTGCAGGACTGGGCTGCACGACGACTCTTTTTTCGGTAATATCAAGGCGAAGCAATATGAAAACGGCGGCTTTGACCCGGGCACGCGCATGTATCGCACGGCTTTGGCGAAATCGCCGGAGAGCCCACAGGATGGCGAGCTTTATTGGAGCAGTTGGAACCATGCAAATGGCGTTTACTGCGACGGCCTGCGCGCGGTGGAGCGGCTGGCGGAGCTTCACTTCACTTCTTTGAGCGCAGTGCACGGCTATCAAGATTACCCAGAGGACGAAACCAAAACGACGATGGGCCGCTGGAAGCGGCAGGAGATCACGCCGGAGCTTTTGGCTGAAAGGGGGATTCCCTGCGACCTCGCCTGGTTTTGCAACGAATCGGGCGAGCGGGTATCCCGCAGCGTATTTGCATATGTGCGTGATCATCTGGGCTACCGGCTTCAGGCAAAAACGCTGCGGCTGGAGGGCGATTGGAAGCCGGGTGCACAGATGCATGCTGCTCTGACCGTTTCTAATTATGGCTTTGCGGCCGGCTTTCACCTGCATGCCGGTTTCGCAATGTTGGATAGCTCCGGCCGCGTGCTCTGTGAGTGCCCGGCAGGGGAACCGGATCAGTGGCGCGCCGCACAGCCCGGTGGGGCGGGGGAAGCGCCGCGGTATACGGCGGCCGCATGGGTTCCCCTGCCAAAGAAAAGCGGGGAATACCGCCTTGCGTTTTATCTGCGTAACAGCGCCGGGCAGTGTGCAAAGCTTGCAAACCAGATGGAGATGGAGCATGGGTATCATATTTTGTATCCCTTTTCCTTATTATAGTCATTTGCACCGGCTTGTGCAGCGCAGTTCGGCCAAAAAATAGCGGCTGGCCGGTTGCGCCAGCTGTAAAAAAGGGCGGATTGATTGACAAATGCCCCGTGGAGGGATACAGTGAAACCAGGGCGGATTCTCAGGCGGCTCCGCCGCTGGGAACGATCCAGTTTTGATGGAGGCGATAGGATGGAGCACAATGTTGAAATCAATGGCGTTTCAATCTGCTATGAGCAGCAAGGGGGTGGCCGGCCAGTGATCCTGCTGCATGGCAACGGCGGTAGCCACCACACCTTTGACGGTTTGATAAAAAGGCTCTCGGCCTCCTACACCGTTTATGCGCCGGATAGCAGGGGCCATGGGCACAGCGGGAAGGCCGGACCGCTCTCCTATGAGCAGCTTGCCAGCGACACGGCGGAGTTGATCCGGGTGTTAGGCCTGGAGAAGCCCATGCTTTATGGCTTCAGCGATGGCGGGATTGTCGGCCTGCTTGTTGCCTCCGGCTGGCCGGGGCTGCTCTCGAAGCTTGCGGTCAGTGGGGCGAATTCCAGCCCTGCGGGATTGAAAGCGCCCAACCGGTTTGCCTACCGGCTCATTTATGCGGTCACCCAGAGGCAGCAGACCGGCATGATGCTGCACGGCCCTGCACTCACGCGGGCGGAGCTTTCGCGCATCACCGTGCCCACGCTTGTAACGGCGGGGGAGCGGGATGTGATCCGTGAGGAGGATACGCGTTTTATCGCGGCGCATATTCCACATGCAGAGTTAAAAATTCTGCCCGGGGAGAGCCATGGCAGCTATGTGCACGATTCGGATAAGATCGCGCGCCTCCTTCTTCCCCTTTTTTTGGGCAATAGGATCATCGATAGATTGCAGAAATATTTCAATCGGTAACAGGTTTCTTACAATTTCGTTACTTTCGGATGGGACGTATTGACGAAACCAGTGGCAGCCGATATACTTTTCAACAGAGGTTTGACGCCTCTGTTTTCAATTCATGAAAAGAACAAGGAAGGGGGAACAGGTTTGACGAAGAATGTTCTTGAATTGTTGGAGCATTCCGCACAGAGGTTCCCGGAAAAAACAGCGTTTGTAGAAGAAAAAGAGACGATTTCTTACGCATCCTTTTTAGGCCTTTGCCAATCGGCCGGGACGGGGCTGCTGGCGCTTGAAGCATATGGCCGTCCGGTTGCAGTTTATATGGATAAAGGGATTGCCTGCCTTGCAGCGATGCTGGGTGTTGCGTACAGCGGCAGCTTCTATACGGTGATTGATACCCATATGCCCGCTGCCCGCATCCAGAATATTTTCAGCACGCTTGCCCCGGCTGCCGTGTTGACGGATGCCGCGCATGCGCAGGCGGCGGCGGAGTTCCTGGGCAACGCGAGGCTGGTGCTGTTCGAGGAGATTGCGCAAACGCCTTGCAATCGGGAAGCGCTTGCACGAATCCGGAGCAGAATGATCGATACCGACCCGCTGTATGCGCTCTTTACCTCCGGCTCCACAGGCATTCCGAAGGGCACGGTGGTGTGCCATCGCAGCGTGATTGATTATGCGCACTGGGTAACGCAGACCTTTCACATTACGCAGGATACGGTTTTTGCAAGCCAGACGCCTTTTTATTTCAGCATGTCGGTGCTTGATATTTTTGCGACGCTCGGGAGTGGTGCAACGCTTTGCATGCTGCCGAAATCCTATTTTTCATTTCCGATCCAGCTGCTTGAATACATGGAGGCGCAAAAGGTAAACACTATTTATTGGGTGCCGTCCGCACTCGGCTTGATCGCGCGAATGAAGGCCTTGGATTACGTAAAGCCATCTGCGCTATCGACGATTCTATTCGCCGGCGAAGTGATGCCGGTGAAATGGCTTAATATTTGGCGCTCGCATTATCCGCAGGCGTTATTTGCCAACCTCTATGGTCCGACGGAGGTGACTGACATCTGCGCTTATTATATCGTTGACCGCCCATTTCGGGAGGATGAATTGCTGCCGATTGGCCGCGCATGTGATAATTGCGGATTATTGGTGCTGGATGAAAACGGCTGTGAGCCGGCCCCTGGTGAACTGGGCGAATTGTGTGTGCGCGGTTCGTTTTTGGCCATGGGGTATTACGGTGTGCTGGATAAAACGGCGGAGAGCTTTGTTCAAAACCCGCTTAACTGTTCCTATCCCGAGTTGATTTACAAAACGGGGGATCTCGTGTATTACAATGAGCGCGGTGAGCTGGTGTATATGGGCCGCAAGGATTTTCAGATCAAACATATGGGCTACCGCATCGAGCTGGGCGAGATTGAGGCGGCGGTATCCGCCTGCGAAGGGCTGGAGGTGTGCGTTTGCCTGTATGACGCCAAGCGGGATAAGCTGATCTTACTCTATGAAGGGGCTGCTGCTCAGGCAGATATCCTTCCCTTTGCAAAGGAGAAGCTGCCATCTTACATGATGCCGAACAAAATTATTCGGGTCCGGAAGATGCCATATAACGCAAACGGAAAGCTTGACCGCAAATGGCTGGGCGAGCATTATCGGGAGCTGGAAGGATCATAACAATCTATCCAAAACAGTTTGATAAAAAGAATTGGGCTTGAGAGTTTGGGAGATTCCGCTTTTCAATCGCGTTTTACGCTTTGTGGCAGAACCACCGCTCATCATTTTGACTGTGCCAAAACCGCATCATTGTGTGGCACGGCGCAAGAAAGGATCATATACGTATGGAAGAATTATTAGAAATTTTGCAGGAGCTGAAGCCAGGTGTGAAGTTTGAAGGGCAGACGCGCCTGTTTGACGATGGCATTCTCGATTCCCTGGATGTGGTATCCTTAGTATCGGAAATCGACGATGCGTTTGATGTGGAAATCTCCGTTGTAGACCTGCGCCCGGAGAATTTTAACTCTGTGGAAGCAATGATGGCGCTGATTGAACGCTTGCAGGAGGAATAAAACAAGCTTTTTTCTGGCTGAACGCGTTAAGCGCTTGTTTTTGGAATGATCTGCGGTTCTGTTCTCTCCGCTTGTGTGGGCAAGCGGAGAGAACTGTTGTAATGACGAGAATGGCTGGAGGGGTTTTAGAAACAAATATTGGGGGGAACAGCCAAACATGAGTTATACTGCGTTTACCTTTATTATTTTCATGCTCGTTACCATGCTGCTGTATTTTATCATGCCCCGGCGCGCACGTTGGGGCGTTTTGCTGGCGGCAAGCTACCTTTTCTATTTTTTGTCGAGCAAGCTGCTCGTGTTCAGCCTGCTGGCAACAACGGTTTCGGTGTATCTATCGGGCCTGGCGCTCGGGCGGATCAATACGCAATTCCATTTGGCCAAAAAGACAGTGCCAAAGGAAGAGAAAAAAGGCACTGCGGCAGAAAACGGCAAGCAAGAAAAAAATTGGTTGTATTTTTGGCGGTGCTCTTTAATTTCGGGCTGCTGCTATTTTTCAAATATTTTAATTTCTTTGGAGAAACGGTAAACTCTATTTTCGGCTTGTTTGCAGATGGCTCCTTGGTGCCTCACCTGAAGCTGATTATGCCGCTGGGCATTTCCTATTACACGCTGCAATCCGTTAGCTATGTGGTGGATGTCTACCGTGGCAAAATAGAGCCGGACCGTCATTTCGGCAGGCTTGCGCTGTTTGTCGCTTTTTTTCCGCAGATCGTCGAAGGCCCGATCGGGCGCTATGGGCAGCTGGCGCAGCAGCTTTATGAGCCGCATCGCTTGAGCACTGCCAATCTGATGCAGGGGATGCAGATGATTCTGTGGGGCCTGTTCAAAAAGATGGTGGTAGCCGACCGGGCGGGTATTTTTGTCGATGCCGTGTTTCATGACAGTGCGGCGTATACGGGCCTTCCCGTTATGCTCGCCGTGCTGCTGTATACCATTCAAATTTATGCAGATTTTTCTGGCGTGATGGATATTGTGCGCGGAGTGGCACGATTATTTGGCATCCAGATGGCGCTGAACTTCCGCCGCCCGTTTTTCTCAACCTCCGTGCAGGAATTCTGGCGCCGCTGGCATATCACGCTTGGCGCATGGCTGCGTGATTATGTGTTCTATCCGGTTTCGCTTTCCAAGCCGATTTTAGCGCTTGGAAAAAAGGCGAAGAAAGTATTCAAGGGCCATGCCGGCCGCCAGCTTCCCGCCATCTGCGCGCTGTTTTTTGTTTGGTTTGGCAACGGCCTCTGGCATGGGGCGGGTTGGAAGTTTATCGCCTATGGCCTGTATTATTACATCATTATGACGATTGGCACGCTCTTTGAGCCACTGTCCGTAAAAAAAGCGCTCCATGCGCTTCATATCGACCGGGAGGGGAAACCGTGGCGTGCCTTTCAGGTGCTTCGCACCTGCGGATTTGTCTACATCGGCATGTTGATTTTCCGCGCGCCGGGGTTACGGTATGCGGGCAGGATTTTTGTTTCCATGTTCCAGGGGCCGTTTTTGGGCGGAGGCTTGGTTTTGCCGAAGTTTGAGGCGGCTGATTGGCTGGTGCTTAGCATTGCCGTGCTGCTGATGCTTGTGGTGAGCGTGTTGCAGGAGCGGGATATTAGCGTGCGTGCGCTGATTGCAAAGCTGCCGCTGCCCATACGCTGGGTGATTTATTTTGCGGCTTTATTCAGCGTGATTATCTTTGGAATTTATGGAGATGGGTATCACGTTGGAACCTTCCTTTACGGTCAGTTTTAAAGGAGGGTGGAAATGAATTCTTTTCAAAAACAGCTTTTGCTCTGGCTGAAAAGGGCAATAAAGGCTGCCGCTTTTCTTCTTGTTTTTATCTTTTTGCTGAATACCGCTTCCGTTATTTTGACTCCAAAGGTGAATAAACGGGAGGATGGCTCCAGCGAAGCGATCCATTTTGGCTATCGTGGCGAGCCAAAAGATTCTCTGGACATTGTAATGGTGGGCAACAGCGATCTTTATAATTCGGTGATTCCCATTGATCTTTATCAGAATTTTGGTATTGCAGGCTATGCTGGAGGGCGTCCTTATGAATCCGCGTTGGGTGCATGGCGGCAAAGCCGTGATATTCTGCGTTATCAACGAAACCCGAAGGTTTTAATATTCGAAACGGATTGCCTTTTTCAGGAAGAGAACACATTTACTTGGAAGTCGCTCAACTGGAAGGCGCTTTGCGAATCTACGCGTGCCTTTCAGAATTCGCTGCTCAAATATTCAGACAGTAAGCTTAGCAATGCGTTGGGCACAAAACTGGGGTCTGTGCTTCCGGCTATAAAATACCACTCAAATTGGAAGAAGATCACCTGGCAGGATTTTATTGATCCGTTTCACAGGGCATATCATTATGCAGGGAAGGGCTATATCCTGAATGTCAAAGCCCAACCCTACAAAGGCGGATTTGATTATATGGAGCCCGGCACAGCCCGGATACACCGCTGAGCAGTCAGGCGAAAAACGCGCTCAACAAGGTGAATGATACGTGCCGCAAGCGCGGAATCGGGCTGATGCTGCTTGACATGCCCTCTGCCAAAGCATGGAGCTATGAAAAACACCAAGCGGTGGCGGCGTTTGCTGAGGCAAACGGGATTCCCTTCCTGGATATGAATATTGAGGCAAAAGAAGGCCGCTTTTTATTCGATTGGACAACGGATACCAAAGATGCGGGCAGCCACCTGAATCTCAGCGGCGCGCAAAAGGCGACCGCTTACCTCGGGGCGTATCTGAAAGAGCACTATGACCTGCCGGACCGTCGCCTGGATTCGAGCTATGCTTTTTGGAAAGACGATATCGCGCGGTATCAGGAGCTCCGAGCGGAGAAAATTGCACAGGCGGCGCAAAAGACGGCCTCGAAAAAGCCTCCCTCAAAGCAGAGAGGGAAGGCGCATTCCTCAGGAAGTCAGGCGGCAGGCAGATAAAGCGCCCGGCTGGTTTGTCTTTGAGTGGGAAACAGAAGCTGACCTTAGAAAGGTATGATGGAAAGTATGCAGAAGGTGCCAAAAGAATTGGCTGTTAAAATAGGGCGCAGGGCTGTAAAATGCATCGCCTTCTCTATTGTTTTTCTCCTGTTGCTTCAGGGGGCTTCCATGGTGCTGGTTCCCCGCAACGATAAGGCGGAGGATTCCACCCTGAATACGGTAGTGTTCGGCTATCTGGGAGAGCCCGATCATACGCTGGATGTCGTTATGGTCGGCAACAGCGATCTCAATAATGGAATATCGCCGGTTGCAATGTATCGTCAATATGGCATTACAAGCTTTGCCAGCGGCCAGCCGCGCCAGAATCCTTTGACTGCATGGCTGCGCGTCAAGGAGGCGCGCTCGCCCGCCAATCTCCCCGCGTCCTGGTGCTGGAAGTGGATGCGATGTACCGCAACCCCAACATGCACAAAAACCATTGGAAGATGTTTGTGGATAAGGTGAAAGCCTTCCCGCGGCAGGTATACGGCTATTCCGATACTTTTATGAATAATGCAGTGGGCACGGGCGTTGGCTACCTTTTTGCCGGCGTGAAATACCATTCCCGCTGGAAGGAACTCACCCGGGATGATTTTACAGATATCCGCCGTAAATTTTACCACTATGTCGGCAAGGGCTACTTGATCCATACAATGACTGTTCCCTATCAGGGCGGCTTCGATTATATGGAGCCGGGTGGCAGAGACGAGCCGCTGAGCAAGGAGGCGCTGCGCTGCCTGCATAGAGTGATGGAGCTGTGCAAAGAGCGCGGGATTCAGCTCATGCTGCTGGAAATGCCTTCCGCAAGCTCCTGGAGCTATGAAAAGCATCAGGCTGTTTCGGAATTTGCCCGGCAGAACGGCTTGCCGTTTCTAGATTTGAACGTGGAGGCGCAGCAGGGCCGCATGGTGTTCGATTGGACGAAGCATTCCAAGGATGGGGGAGATCATTTGAACCTGTTCGGTGCAGAAATTGCTACAGCCTACCTCGGCGCATATCTCAAGGAGCATTACGACTTGCCGGATCGCAGGCAGGATCCGGACTACGCTTTCTGGAAAGAGGATGCGGCCTATTATGAGCGCAATCGGCGCAAAGAGCTGGAAAAGCTCAATGAAATGCCTGAAGAAGAACCGCCGCTGCATGCCGAAAAGAAAGCGGCCGCCTGACGGAAAAAACAGGGATAAAAAGGCACGCTGCAAACAACAATGCAGCGTGCCTTTTTTGTTTTATGATGCAAGAAAGAGAGCAGCTTAATCCTTCGGCTCAGCATTCTCTTCGCTTGTTTCTTCCGCATCCCGCTCGTGCAACAAGCGGCGGCGTTTTTTTTCGCCTGCATCCGGCTCTTCCACAGGTGCCTCCCCTTGGGGGGCAGGATTTCCACACGGACTTTCCCAATACGGCGCTCTTCCACGCTCAACACGGTAAAGCGGATATTTTCATACTCCACCACATTCATTTCCCCGTCTCCGGGGAGGAAGCCAAGCTGGCTTGTGATGAAGCCGCCGAGCGTGTCGTAATCGCCCTCCGGCAGATCGGCGCCGATGAGTTCATCCACCTCGTCAAGATCCGTTATGCCGTCGATCGTGAAGGTGGTGTCGTTGATTTTGGAGATCTCCTCATCTTCATTGTCATACTCATCCTGAATATTGCCGACAATGCTTTCTAAAACGTCTTCCAGCGTGACAAGGCCCGCCGTGCCGCCATATTCATCCACCACGATTGCCATTTGCACATGGCTCTCACTCATCTCCTTGAAGAGCTCGTCGCAGTGCTTGGTTTCCGGAACGTAATACGCCTTGCGCATGATATCGCGCAGGGTTCTATCCTTGGGAAGGCTGCGGCCCACATACTTGAGCAGATCTTTGACCATAGGCGATGCCAATGATATTGTCCGGATCATCGTCGTATACGGGGATACGGGAGTAGCCTTCTTCCATCGAAATTTTCACAACGTCCTCGAGCGGGTCGTCGACTTCCACCGCAAACATTTCCGTGCGGTGCGTCATAATGTCGCCAACGTCCATATCGTCAAACTCGAAAATGTTGTTAATCATTTCCTTTTTGGGTATTTTCAATGACACCCTTTTCTTCACCCACATCCACCATCATGCGGATTTCCTCCGCGGTGACGTCCTCTTCATCCGCATTCGGATCGAAGCCGAACAGCCGCACGACCAAGTTGGTGGAGAAGGAGAGGAATTTAACCACCGGCTTTGTTATTTTTGCCACAAACAGCAAGGGGCCGACCGCGAGGAAGGAGACCTTTTCCGGCTTCTGCATGGCGATCTTTTTCGGCACAAGCTCGCCGAGCACTAGGGAGAAATAAGACATAATCAGCGTGATGACCACCATCGCAAAGCCGCTGATAACGCTGTAGGGGATCACTGCGACAACCTTCGGCTGCGCAATTGCCGTGGCAAGCTTATCCGCAAAGGTCTGCGAAGCAGAGGCGGAGGTCAAGAAGCCGGCCAATGTAACGCCGATTTGAATGGTGGAGAGAAAGTTGCTGGAGTTTTCCGTCAAGCGCAGAATTTGTTTGGCCTTCTTGTGGCCTTCCTCTGCCATTTTCTGAATTTTGTTGTCGTTGAGCGAGATCACTGCGATCTCGGACATGGCAAAAAAGGCATTTACCAAAATCAGCACAAGCAGCAATAATAGCTGCAAAATAATGTTTCCGGCAGGGTCCGGGTCATCCATAGGGGATTGGCTCCTTTCTGAATTGCTTTGCAGGAATGTTACAACGGGACGTGTGCCGGGCAGGCAGACTCACAGTGGAAGGGTGGCTGCGCTATGGTTGTGAATTTTCCTGTCACGCGCGGGGTGCCGTTGCGTTGCAAAGTTGCAAAAGTAGATTTGCATTATTATACCCGTTTTATCAGGGCGTGTCAAACCGAAAGGAAAGGGCTGAGAAATCGCCAAACGGTGTGCGGAAGGGCGCTGCGCAGGCCCTTTTGCAAGTGGTTCAAAAGAGGGCTGAATGCGGCAAAAACGGCTATTTTCGGGCGGTTTCAAAAAATTCACAAATTGTTAAATTTCCGCAGCCCGATTTTTTGCATACTTTTACCCCGCTTTTTTGGTTTACACAAACGGACAAACGTGTTAGTATAATGAGTGGCAGTTTCTATCTTTATCTATTGTCCCCAAAGGCATGGAGAGCAGTCTGTCCGCAGAGGCACACCAATGCGAATGCGGGCGGAGCAGCCTTTCCCGCCTGAATCAAAAGGAGGAAATATTGAGTATGGCAAGAAAAACCAAGACCATGGACGGTAATAGCGCCGCGGCATACGTATCCTATGCGTTCACCGAAGTTGCCGCTATTTACCCGATCACGCCGTCTTCCGTGATGGCGGAGGAGACCGATAAGATGGCCGCAGCCGGCCAGAAAAACCTGTTCGGTCAGAAGGTAAAGCTCGCTGAAATGCAGTCTGAGGGCGGCGCGGCAGGCGCTGTGCACGGCTCCCTTGCAGCCGGCGCGCTCACCACGACCTACACCGCATCCCAGGGCCTTCTTCTGATGATCCCGAATATGTATAAGATCGCTGGCGAGCTGCTGCCGGGCGTCATCAATGTTTCCGCCCGCTGCGTTTCCACACATGCGTTGAACATTTTTGGTGATCATTCCGATATTTATGCCTGCCGCCAGACCGGCTATGCGATGCTCTGCTCTAACAGCCCGCAAGAGGTGATGGATCTCGGCGCTGTGGCTCATTTGGCCACCATTAAGAGCCGCGTGCCCTTCCTGCATTTCTTCGATGGTTTCCGCACCTCTCATGAGATCCAGAAGATCAAAATTTGGGATTATGAGTCTCTGGGTGAAATGCTTGACTGGGATGCAGTAGACGCATTCCGCCGCCGCTCCCCCTGAACCCGGAGCATCCGGTACTGCGCGGTTCCGCTCAAAACCCGGATATCTTCTTCCAGGCACGCGAGGCCTGCAACCCCTACTATGACGACGCCGTTGAGGCGACCGTTCACTACATGGACGAGGTCAACAGCCGCCTTGGCACAGATTATAAGCCCTTCAACTATTATGGCGCGCCGGATGCGGAGAATGTTGTGGTTGCAATGGGCTCCGTCTGCGATACCATTGAGGAGACAGTGGATTACCTCAACGCACACGGCGAGAAGGTCGGCCTTGTGAAGGTGCATCTCTACAGGCCTTTCTCTGTGAAGCATTTGGTTGAGGTTCTGCCAGCTTCCGTCAAGAAGATTTCCGTGCTGGACCGCACCAAGGAGCCCGGCTCCCTGGGCGAGCCGCTGTACCTTGATGTCGTGGCGGCCCTGCACGACACGCCGTTTGCAAATATCCCGGTTTATGGCGGCCGTTATGGCCTCGGCTCCAAGGATACAAACCCGGGCCATATCATTTCCGTTTTCCGTAATATGGAGGCGGCGGAGCCGAAAAAGCGTTTTACCATCGCAATTGAGGATGATGTGACGCATCTCTCCCTGCCGGTGAGCGAGAATCCGGATACCACGCCGAAGGGCACGCACTCCTGCAAATTCTGGGGTCTTGGCGCAGACGGTACTGTCGGCGCAAACAAGAACTCCATTAAGATCATCGGCGATAATACCGATATGTATGCACAGGGCTATTTTGCCTATGACTCCAAAAAATCCGGCGGCGTAACGACCTCCCACCTGCGCTTTGGTGAGAAGCCGATCAAATCCACCTATCTGATCAATCAGGCGGATTTCGTGGCCTGCCACAACCCATCCTATGTGACAAAATATAAGATGGTTGAGGATCTTAAGAAGGGCGGCATCTTCCTGCTCAACTGCTCCTGGGATGCCGCGCAGCTCGATGAGCATCTGCCCGGCTCCATGAAGCGCTATATTGCGCAGAACGATATCCAGTTCTATACCATCGACGCTACCCACATTGCAAAAGAGCTTGGCCTCGGCGGGCGTGTCAATACGATCTTGCAGGCTGCCTTCTTCAAACTCTCCGGCATCATCCCGGAAGAGAAGGCTGTTCAGCTCATGAAGGACGCTGCCACCCGCTCCTACGGTAAGAAGGGCGAGAAGATTGTTGCTATGAACCACGCTGCGATTGAGCGCGGCGTTGCGGGCACGGTAAAGGTTGAGATCCCGGCCTCCTGGGCAAATGCTGAGGATACGGTTGTGGAGACAGAGGTCAACACCGACCGCCCCGAGCTTAAAAAGTTCGTCAAGGAGATTCTTGAGCCCGCGAGCGCCCAGCTTGGCGATCAATTGCCCGTATCCGCCTTCAAGGATACGGCGGACGGTACCTTCCCGCAGGGCTCCGCTGCGTTTGAAAAGCGCGGCATCGCAGTTGATACGCCCTGCTGGATTCCGGAAAATTGTATCCAGTGTAACTTCTGCTCCTATGTTTGCCCGCATGCGGTCATTCGCCCGTTCGCACTGACAGAGGAAGAGGCCAAGAACGCCCCTGAGGGCATGAAGATGAAGCCGATGACCGGCGTGCCCGGCATGCAGTTCTCAGTTGCTATCTCCGCGCTTGACTGCACGGGCTGCGGCTCCTGCGCAAACGTCTGCCCCGGTATGAAGGGCGAGAAGGCGCTCGTCATGAAGCCGCTTGAGACACAGGCTCATGAGCAGGAGAAATTCAACTATGCGCATGCTCTGCCCGAAAAGCCGGAGGTTGCCGCAAAATTCAAGGAGACCACCGTCAAGGGCAGCCAGTTTAAGACTCCGTTGCTTGAGTACTCCGGCGCCTGCGCCGGCTGCGGCGAAACGCCGTATGCCAAGCTTGTTACCCAGTTGTTCGGCGATCGTATGTATATCGCCAATGCAACGGGCTGCTCTTCCATCTGGGGCGGTTCCGCACCGAGCACGCCCTACACGGTGAATAAGAAGGGTCAGGGCCCGGCTTGGTCGAACTCCCTGTTTGAAGACAACGCGGAATTCGGCTACGGCATGTTCCTTGCCAACGCACAGATCCGTGCGCGCCTGGAGGAGAACGTGAACGTTCTTGCTGAATGCGATAAGGCTGGCGTGGCGGAAGCTGCGAAGGCTTGGATTGACACAAAGAACGACAGCGGCGCCAATATGGCTGCATCTGAAGCGCTCATTAAGCTCCTTGAGGACACAGCGTTTGATAAGGATTGCTGCAAGGCTGCTGCCGAGGCGATCCTGAAGGATCAGGATTATCTCAATAAGAAGTCCATCTGGATCTTCGGCGGCGACGGTTGGGCATACGATATCGGCTTCGGCGGCCTGGATCACGTGCTTGCACAGAACCAGAATGTGAATATCCTCGTCTTTGATACAGAGGTTTATTCCAACACGGGCGGCCAGGCGTCTAAGGCAACGCCTACTGGCGCTGTCGCGCAATTTGCCGCAACCGGTAAGGTTGTTAAGAAGAAGGACCTCGCTGCAATCGCCATGAGTTACGGATATGTCTATGTGGCGCAGGTCGCCATGGGCGCAGACTACAACCAGTGCCTGAAGGCCTTCCACGAGGCGGAGAGCTACGATGGCCCGTCCATCATCATCGCCTATGCGCCGTGCATCAACCATGGTATCAAGGGCGGTATGGGCATTAGCATGACGGAAGAGAAGGCCGCTGTGGCCTCCGGCTACTGGCACAACTTCCGCTTCGACCCGCGCCTGGCTGCGGACGGCAAGAACCCCTTCTCCCTTGACAGCAAGGAGCCGAGCCAGAGCTACCGCGACTTCATTATGAACGAAGTGCGTTACAACTCCCTGCTTCGCGCCTTCCCGGATCGCGCAGAGTGCCTGTTCGAGAAATCCGAGGAGTATTCCAAGGAGAAGTATCAGCATCTGCTCAAGCTCAAGGATCTCTACGCGCCGGCTGAATAAGTGCCGGAGAGCTTCTAAAAACACAGTGCGCGTGCTCCGCAGATTATCTGTGAAGCACGCGCATTTTTTTGGCGACAGCATGTGCCCTTGAGAAGGAATTTAGGCAAATTAGGCAAAAAAACCGTGCTGCCACAGGCCCTTTTCTATGTGGCAGCACGGTTGTATATTTAGTTAACTTTCTGGCTTACTGATCTTCCAGAAGGCCCCGGATGACCTCTGCGCTCTTATCCATCACCATCTGGATGCCGCGGTTGACATCAAAATAGTCTTTTCGGATTTGTTCCAGATGCTCGCGCCCCGCCGGCTCAATGTGATAATAAACGCGCAGCTGGCGGCGCCCAGAGGTGGACTGATGGTCGGTGATATAGCCCTTGCTCATGAGGCGATACAGGGTGGGATACATAGAGCCTTCCGGGATCGTAATTTCCCCTTTACTGCGCTTTTTGACGAGCTGAGCCATCTGATAACCGTACATATCCTCTTCACACAGCATTGTCAACAGCAGCATTTCCACGGCACCTTTTTTAAAATTGTCTTTGGCGCTCCCCATCGAGCAAGCCACCTCATTTCTTAATTATAATTTTACTACAGTTGAATGGTTTTGCCTCTCCATTCCGTAGCGCCAATCTGGAAGCTGTCGTTTTTCGCGAAAGCAAGACATTTCCTATATCATAACACGATCATATTGAATAGTAAATACCTGGCGCACATCTTATTCATTTATTACGAAACTATTTTTTTGAGTAAGCATTGGAACCATCTATAACTAATTATACCATGAAGTTTTAAAAATGCAATACATTTTGCAATATTTTATTACGAAAAATCGTATATTAAACTTTCATACTCAATTTTTAGAGAAGAATTGCTTTTTTGCCAAAGCGGATCGGCCTTCAAACCAATGCAGAGCATGCGCTTCATCTGTTGTTGGTAGCATCAGCAAACAGGCGCAATAGCGCTTTTCTTTGGTCCGATTTTCAAAGGGCGAATGCTCCACAAAATAATCCATTTGATTTTTGGTTTTTCTCTTGCATCCCTTTGTGCTTTTTTATGCTAAACTATTTAAGCATTTGTTTTCCGTCGTGCCATTGCGACGGGGTTCATGCCGGCTGAGAGGCCAGACATTGAAACGGACGGTCCGCTTCCGCCGTAGGCGGTATGAACGCCTGTAAATTAAAGGAGGAAATTTTAGAAATGGACGCTTTGAAGATCATTACCGAAGGCCAGATGAAGCAGGACGCACCGGTGATTCGCGTGGGTGATACGGTGAAAGTTCATGTAAAGATCCGTGAAGGCGAGCGCGAGAGAATCCAGGTGTTTGAAGGCACGATCATTGCGAAGAAGGGCAGCGGCGTATCTGAAACTTTTACCGTTCGCCGCGTTTCCTATGGCGTTGGCGTGGAGCGTGTTTTCCCAGTGCATTCTCCCAATGTTGCAAAAGTGGAACTGGTTCGCTCCGGTAAGGTGCGCAGGAGCAAGCTGTACTATCTGCGCGACAGGGTCGGTAAGGCTGCAAAAGTTAAGGAACAGCTTCGCTGAGGGCAGAAGTATACACAAGGGACAAGGGTGACACCTATGTCCCTTTTTTGTTAGGATGATTTACATGCGCAGATATGAAGAATATACCATTCAATTTGATGAAATCCCGGCACGCCGCACAAAGTGGAATGTGATCTATGAGATGCTGGATTCCCTTTCTCTGGCGGTGCTGCTTGTGATGGTGCTGTTCGCTTTTGTGTGCCGCCCATTTTGGGTAAGCGGCGCCTCAATGGAGCCAACGCTGCTGGATCGCAATTGGGTGGCGGTCACCACACTCGGCTTTCATGCGCAGCGCGGCGATATCGTTGTGATTTCGCAGCCGAATGCGCTCAACGAGCCGCTGATTAAACGCATTATCGCCGTGGCGGGGGATACGGTTGAGATTGATCCGCAGGCGCATACGGTTGCGGTAAACGGCGAAAATTTGGACGAGCCCTATATCAGCGAGCCGGTGGAGAAGGCAGGGGATCTTACCTATCCAGTCCAAGTGCCGGAAGGTTATGTTTTCGTGATGGGGGATAACCGCAACGATTCGCTTGACAGCCGTTCCTCTACGATCGGGTTTATCGATACGCGCTATCTTTCTGGCAAAGCGGTGTTCCGGCTGCTCCCGGCGGGCCAGTGGCAAATCGGGTAAAACATATCGGATGAGAAACAGGATCCTATTTCAGAGCGGAGGTTATACAGATGGATACAGAAGAAAAAGTCCCCCAAGAAGGGCAGCCGGTGGCGCCGCAGGCGCCGAAGAGAAAGCAGATGTCGCCCGCTCGCAAAAAGCTGGTATCCGCTGTGTATGAATTTGCGGATATCCTGGTGTCTGCCTTGCTGGTGATTTTTTTGATTTTTACTTTTTTATTCCGTTTGGTAGGCGTGGAGGGAACCTCCATGGTGCCCACCTTGCAGGAGAATGACCGTCTGCTGGTATCGAGCCGGCAGTATGAGCCACAGTATCAGGATATCGTGATCGTCACACAGCCCAACGCTTTTCACGAGCCAATTGTGAAACGCGTGATTGCCACGGAGGGGCAGAAGGTAGATATTGATTTTGAAAAAGGGATCGTCTATGTCGACGACAAAGCGCTCGACGAGCCCTATGTCAATGCGCCGACACTGACGAAGGAGGGCGTAGAATTTCCCGTTACCGTTCCGGAAGGGCACATCTTTGTGATGGGGGATAACCGTAACATGTCAACAGACAGCCGCTCGCCCATGATTGGGTTTATTGATGTGCGCTATGTGCTGGGCAAGGTAGAGGGTCGTATTACGCCTCTGGGGCACTGGTCGGTCTATTGACGGGATCTGGAAGGTAAGGAATCAATGAGTGATTTTCAGAAACAGACGGTGCAGTGGTTTCCCGGCCATATGGCAAAAACCCGGAGGCAGATCAAAGAAAGCCTCCCCCTTGTGGATGCGGTGACGGAGCTGCTGGATGCGCGGGTTCCCCTGAGCAGCCGCAACCCGGAGCTAAATGAACTGATCGCCAGCAAGCCGCATATTGTGCTGCTCAATAAGTGCGATATGGCGGACGAGGCGGCCACGCGCCGCTGGAAGGCGTGGTTCGGCAGGCAGGGTAGCCCTGCCTTAGCGGTGGATTGCCGTTCCGGGCGCGGGCTGAACGATTATGGAGATACGGTGCGCGAATTGCTGCGGGATAAAATCCAATCCAATCTGGAAAAAGGGATGGCGGGCCGCGCGCTGCGCATGATGGTTGTCGGCATCCCCAATACGGGCAAATCCTCTTTTATCAACCGCATGGCGGGCCGTAGCCGCGCTAAGGTGGCCGATCGGCCGGGTGTGACCAGGCAGAACCAATGGTTTGCCATCGGCGGAGGAATCGAGCTGCTCGATACGCCCGGCGTGCTCTGGCCGAAGTTTGACGATCCGGAGGTGGGCAACCGCCTGGCCTTTATCGGCTCGGTCAAAGATGAGGTGATGGATGTGGAAACGATGGCAGTCAGGCTGCTGGCTGTGCTGGGCGCGCAGTATCCGGCGCGGTTGTGCGAGCGCTATAAGATCGATCGGGAACAGGCATCCCAGAGCGAGCCCTATGAGTTGCTGGAGCTGATCGGCCACAAGCGTGGCATGCTCATGCGCGGCGGAGAGATCGATACAGAGCGGGCGAGCGCTATGCTGCTGGATGAATACCGCGCGGGCAGGCTCGGGCGGATTACGCTGGAGTTTCCACCGGCGGATTAAGCAAGAAAGGCTGGGGGAATCCGGCCTTTTTTCTATGTGTAAGGGGAATTGGAATGGAAGAGATCAATTGGTACCACTATGAAGAGGCGGCGGCCCAGGAGGGCTTCCAATGCGTGTGCGGCATTGATGAGGCCGGCAGAGGGCCGCTTGCAGGCCCCGTGTTTGCGGCATGCGTTGTGCTGCGCCCGGGGGAGGAGATCGCAGGGCTGAATGATTCCAAAAAGCTCAGCGAGAAAAAACGCGAGCTGCTTTTTGATGAGATCACCGCCCGTGCAGCGGATTATTCCATCGCTATGGCAACAGAGCGAGAGATCGATGAAATCAATATTTTGCAGGCGACCTTTCTCGCCATGCGCCGGGCGTTTGACGGTTTGCATAGGAGGCCGGATCTCGCGCTGATCGACGGCAACCGCGCGCCGGGTCTGCCTGTCGCCGAACGCACGCTTGTCAAGGGCGATGCCAAATCCGCATCTATCGCGGCGGCTTCGATCCTTGCAAAAGTTAGCCGTGACCGCTGCCTGTATGAGCTGGATCGGGAGTATCCGCAATACCAGTTTGCAAAGCATAAGGGCTATGGCACGAAGCTGCATTATGAGATGCTCGCGCAGTATGGAATTTCCGCAGTGCATCGAAAAACCTTTTTAAAGAATTTAAGCCGCCACGTTAAGTGACAAAGCCGCCACGTTAGTGGCTGTGAATCATATTCGGCTGTTTCAGGGAGGCTTTTGATGGATGGAAGGCAATTGGGCCCGCTCGGCGAGCGCGCCTGCGCACAGGCTCTTCGCAAAAGGGGATATCGGATTTTGGACGCTAATTACCGCACCCGGTTCGGCGAGATCGACATTATTGCGGAGAAAAAGCCATATATTATATTTGTCGAGGTGAAAACGCGTGGTCCGCAGGCAATCGCTTCTCCCATGGAGGCGGTTACGCCCATAAAGCGGCAGAGGGTGATGCGCACCGCTTCGCTTTACCTTGCTTCTCATCCCTGTGCGTTGCAGCCGCGTTTCGATGTGATGGAGGTAGAGGCGGACGCCTGTGGAAGGGTGCGGGAAATCCGCCATATGGAAAACGCCTTTGACGCACAGGATTACAGATGAGCGGGAGGAATAAGGTTAAAAAATGAATTTTTTAACCAAGGAGTTCTGTCCTTTCTCGTTCAAAGAACGAGAATTTGACTTTGTCAAACCGGACAGAACATCCCGCCTTGTAGAGAAAGGATGGCCATAAACATGAGGCTGTTTGACCTGCACTGTGATACGATCGGAGAATGCTGGAAACAGAAAAAGGATCTCTTTGAAAACAACCTGCATCTTTCCTTGCAAAGGGGCAGCGCTTATGCGCCATGGCGGCAGGTTTTTGCCGTTTTTATCCCGGATTCCTGCCGCGGGGAGGCCGCTTGGAATTATTTTCAAGGCATTTACGATGATTTTTTGCACCAGCTTGAAACGCATAAAGACGCGGTTTCTTTTTGCCGCACCTCTGACGAGTTGGCCCGTGCGGAGCGGGAGGGGAAGTGCGCCGCAATTCTCAGTGTGGAAGGCGGCGCAGTGCTGGGCGGCAGGCTTGACCGCATTCAAAAGCTGCATGCTATGGGTGTCCGGTTGATCACCCTGACCTGGAACGGGGCCAATGAGCTGGGCTGCGGCTGTGGAAAACGGTGCGCGGGCGGGCTGACGCCGCTCGGCAAAGAAGCGGTGCGGGAAATGGAGCGCACCGGCGTCGCGGTGGACGTATCCCACCTGAGCAGGCGCGGGTTTAGGGATGTGGCAGGGATTGCAAGGGCACCGTTTCTCGCATCGCATTCCAACTGTAATGCGGTTTACCGCCATCCCCGCAGCCTGACAGACCGGCAGATTGACTGCATCATTACACGCGGAGGGCTGATTGGGATTAATCTATACCGGGCCTTTTTGGGCAGGCCGGGAAGCGCTGGCTTTGCGGCGGCGCACCGGCACATTCGGCATGTGCTGGAGCGCGGCGGAGAGCATGTGCTTGCGCTTGGCAGCGATTTTGACGGCTGCGAGCTGGAGCCTTGCTTTGCCGGGGTTGAAAAGCTGGAAGCATTTCAGGATTACCTGCTTGCGAACGGGATGCCCCAGGAGCAGGCTGACGCGCTGTTTTACAAAAATGCGGAAAAATTTTTTCAAACCCTTTTACAGCCGCAAACAGATATGTTAAAATAAAATTATCAATAGCCGATTTGATCAATGGGATGAATCAACGAAAAATATGTGTCAAAGTAAAGGGGTTTGAAATGATGCTGTATACGAGCACAAGAAATAAAGCCGTGCATGTTTCCTCCGCCCAGGCAATTGCGCAGGGGATTTCTGCTGAAGGGGGTCTGTTTGTTCCGGAGGAGATCCCAAAGCTTTCGATGGAGCAGATTGCCGCGCTTGCTCAGCTTGACTATATTGAGCGGGCAAAGGCAGTATTATCCCTCTACTTAACGGATTTTACGCCGGAAGAGCTGGATAGATGCGTTCGCGGCGCCTATGCGCCGGGCAAATTCAGTTCCCCAAAAGTGGCGCCGCTTGTCCATCTGACGGAGGATATCCATGTGTTGGAGCTTTGGCGGGGGCCGACCTGTGCGTTTAAGGATATGGCGCTTCAGCTTTTGCCGCATTTGCTCACCGTTGCCGCTTCCAAAACGGCGGAGGGGAAAACAATCGTAATTCTGGTTGCTACCTCTGGAGATACGGGCAAGGCTGCGTTGGAAGGGTTTAAGGATGTGCCCAATACCAAAATCCTCGTATTCTACCCGGAAGAGGGCGTAAGCCCCATGCAAAAGCTTCAGATGACAACGCAAGAGGGGGATAACGTCGGCGTTTGCGCAATCCACGGCAACTTTGACGACGCGCAGACCGGCGTGAAGGCGATCTTTACTGATCCGGCAATCACGGAGAAGTTAGCGCAAAAGAATATGATGTTCTCCTCTGCCAATTCGATCAACTGGGGCCGCCTCGTCCCGCAAATTGTCTATTACATCTCCGCCTATTGTGACTTGCTTAAGGATGGCTCCATCGAGCTGGGCGATAAAATGAATGTAGTCGTCCCCACGGGCAATTTTGGCAATATCCTCGCTGCCTATTATGCGCGCAGGATGGGGCTGCCGATCCAAAAGCTGATCTGCGCTTCCAATGCGAATAATGTGCTGACAGATTTCCTCCAGACCGGGAAATATGACCGTAACCGCAGCTTTTATACCACAATGTCGCCTTCGATGGATATCCTCATCTCCAGCAATTTGGAGCGGTTGCTCTTTGATTTATGCGGTCAGGATGATGCGCAAAAGGTGCGTGCGTGGATGGATAGCCTGAAACAGGATGGCTGCTATGATGTGGGCAGGTCCATGCTGAATAAACTCAAAACGCTTTTTGCGGCTGGTTGCTGTAATGATAGCCGCACGAAGATGACGATCCGTGAAACCTACAATAATACCCACTATCTTTGCGATACGCATACAGCTGTAGCTGTAGACGTATGTAAACAATACCTGCTGCGCACAGGAGATAATACGCCGGTGCTGATCGCTTCCACAGCAAATCCCTTTAAATTCTCTGCAAGCGTGCTGTCCGCCGTCGGGAATGGGCAGGTGGAGAGCAGCGATGAATTCGGCATGGTACAGGAGCTTTCCAGTCTTACAGGCGAGCAGGTGCCGCCGCAGCTTGCAGGCCTTGCGCAGAAAAAACAGCGTTTTACCAAGGTTTGTGAACGGGATGAGATGAAAAACGTGGTTTATGAGATGCTCGGCATCGAGTCATAATAGACGAAGAAGCGGAAATAAGGCTGCTGCAAAAATTTTGCAGCAGCCTCGCGCGCTTCTTTTGTTTTTTTTACTGCATGCCGCCATCCGGCTCGTAAGTCGCGCACTCCGTCTCAGACGAACAGCACGCGTTGCGCGGCCCAACCTGAATCTTGCCGGCCATGCACTTGGTCTTGCCATCGTGATATACGCAGCTCGTCACGCTGCAATCGATATCGCTGATTTCCTTGATGTGTTCCTTACCCATCGTAACGCCTCCTTTCGCGGCGCTTTCCGCGCCCGGATTTATCTTTTGCATCCTTTGGCTTTCTATGCGGAGCAAAGCGGCGGGAAAAACATGAATCGCCTTGTTACAGGGCTGAAGGCGAATCGGTATTTTTTGGATATAAAAATTTTGTGGATATGAATTTGGAAAGATTGGAGGGGAACGCAATGTCGCTGTTTGCCATCGCGGACCCGCACCTGTCCCTAGACGCTGATAAATCCATGGAGGTTTTCCGCGGCTGGCAGGATTATGTGGCGCGGCTGGAGGCAAACTGGCGCGCTGTAGTAGGCGAGGAAGATACAGTTGTGATCGCAGGAGATCTTTCGTGGGGGATGTCCCTCGCTGGAGCGCTGCGGGATATGCAGTTTTTGCATTCTCTGCCGGGAAGAAAGCTTTTGCTAAAAGGCAACCACGATTATTGGTGGTCAACGCGCCGAAAAATGGATACCTTTTTTGAAGAGCATGGGCTTCACTCGCTTCAGATCGTCCATAACGATGCCGCTTTGGTGGAGGGAATTGCTGTGTGCGGCACGCGCGGCTGGTTTTTTGATGCGGAAGAGGACGCCGACAAAAAAGTAGTGCTGCGTGAGGCAGGCAGGCTTCGTACCTCCATTCAGGCGGCAAAGGCGCTTGGCGGTGAGCCGGTGGCGTTCCTGCACTATCCGCCCGTGACGCAGTCAGCTCGGTGCGAGGAAATGATGCGGGTTCTGGAGGACGAGGGAATCCGGCGCTGTTATTACGGCCATCTGCATGGACCGGCTACGCGTGCAGCAGTGACAGGCGAGCGGGAAGGGATTCGTTTTTCACTGATTTCTGCCGATTATTTGAGCTTTTGCCCAAAGTTGGTGCCTGCTGGGCTGGAGGGAGATGCTTCCTCTACATAGTGTCTCCAATCAACCATTTTGAAAGCCCGGAAGAATTCGGGCAAGGATTCATGAAGAATTTGTAAAGAATTTCAGATTTTAAAAAAAAACTGGAAATTGCAGCATGTATCTGCTATAATAACTTAGTTAAACTGCAACAGATGTACAGGAGGAAAATTAAGATGAGTTTAAAAACAGCGACCAAATTGGAAGAGGCCGGTGTATACGAGCTGGAAGTAACGGTTGACGCCGCGACGTTTGAGGACGCTGTCAACAAAGCGTATCTCAAGCAGAGAAAGAATATCACCGTTCATGGCTTCCGCAAGGGGAAAGCTCCCCGTGCATTTATTGAGCGCGTTTATGGCCCTGAGGTGTTTTATGAGGATGCGATCGAGGCGGTTTATCCGCAGGCGGTCAAAGAGGCTGTGGAAGAGTCCAGCCTGAAAACGGTTTATGAGCCCTATGAACCTAAAGTGGAGGAGATGGGTAAGGACGGCGCTCTGATTAAGGTAAAGGTTGCCGTGAAGCCTGAAGTGGAGCTGGGCGAATATAAAGGCTTGGAGGCGGAGAAACCGGCCGTTGAGGTGAAAGATGAAGAAGTCGATGAGGAAATCGAGAAGATGCGCGAGCGCAATGCGCGTTACATCAGCGTGGAGGATCGTGCCGCGCAGGATGGCGATCTGGCTGTGATTGATTTTGAAGGCTTTGTGGACGGCGTCGCTTTTGAAGGCGGTAAGGGTGAAAATTACGACCTGACGCTCGGTTCCCATCAGTTTATTCCCGGCTTTGAGGAGCAGGTGGTAGGCCACAGTGCTGGCGAAGAGTTTGACATCAACGTTACCTTCCCGGAAGAATATGCCGAGGAGCTCAAGGGAAAGGACGCCACCTTTAAGATTAAGCTTCATGAGATCAAGCAGAAAGAGCTGCCGGAGCTGGATGATGAGTTTGTCAAGGATGTCAGTGAGTTCGACACGCTCGATGAGCTGAAGGCGGATACCAAAAAGAAGATGCTCGATCATAAGCAGGAGCATGCGGATGAAGATTTTGAGCATGCGGTTCTCGATCAGCTTCCCGCGCTGGTAACGGCGGAAATTCCGCAGTTGATGTTTGATCGTGCGGCGCAGGAGGAGTTTGATGAATTCAATTACCGCTTGCAGTCGCAGGGCATTGATTTTGACACCTACCTCAACTACACGGGCATGGAGCGCGACGCGATGATGGCCATGTACCGCGAGCAGGCGGAGACGAATGTGAAGACCCGTCTCGCGCTGGAAAAGATCGTGGAGCTTGAGCAGATTGAGCCGGCCGAGGATGAGATAGAGGCGGAATATGCAAAGCTCGCTGAGAATTATAAGATGGATATCGACAAGATCAAGGGCGTGATCCCTGCCGCCGACATCAAGGCGAACCTTGCCATGCGCAAAGCAATTGACCTGCTCAAGGAGCATTCTGTCGCTAAGAAAAAAAAAAAAAGGCGACCCGCAAGAAAAAAGCCGCAACGGAAGAGAAACCAGCTGAGGAGCCGAAAGCGGAATAATTTTGACTCGGCGTTTAAAGCGCGCGCCGCCTGTGCAATACTAAAGGCATATGCGGCGCGCGTATTCGAAAAAAGTAATTGCGAGCCATTCGATGTGGCCCGCATTTTGCGCATTTTTTGGCACAAAGCGTGCTGTTTCGATGCGTATGCTTTTTGCAAACACAGGCGTCAGTGGATTGGGCGAAATCCTCTGCACTGATGTAATCCATGACACAATTAAAGGGGGATCTTTCCTATGAGCTTAGTACCAATGGTAGTCGAGCAGACCAGCAGGGGAGAAAGGCAGTTCGATATTTTTTTCCCGCTTGCTCAACGACCGCATCATTGTGCTCTGCGATGAGGTCAATCAAACGACTGCAAGCTTGGTGGTAGCGCAGATGCTGTTCCTGGAAGGGCAGGATTCCGAAAAGGATATCAGCTTTTATATCAACAGCCCGGGCGGCTCCGTAACAGATGGGCTTGCAATTTACGATACCATGCAGTATATCAAATGCGATGTTTCCACTATCTGCATGGGCATGGCGGCGAGCATGGGCGCATTCCTGCTTGCAGCCGGCGCAAAGGGTAAGCGCCTTGCGCTGCCCAATAGCGAAGTGATGATCCATCAGCCCTCTGGTGGCATGCAGGGGCAGGCGACGGATATGGAGATCACAACCCGCCATATTATCAAAACCAAGGAGCGCCTCAATAAAATCCTGGCCGCCAATACAGGCAAGCCCTATGACGTGATCTGCCAGGATACGGAGCGCGATAACTTTATGAGCGCACAGGAAGCGCTCGAATACGGCCTGGTTGACCGTATCATTGAGCACAGGTAATTGCTTTTTACCGGGGAGGTATTGCACGAATGCCAAGAGATGATGACAACAGTCAGAAGGGTGTACGCTGCTCCTTCTGCAATAAAACGCAGGATCAGGTGGATACGCTGGTCGCAGGGCCGGGCGTTTTCATCTGCAACGAGTGTGTGGAGCTTTGCCGGGAGGTCATTGAGGATGAGGACCGCCCGCACCGCCACGGTGGGAGGGACGACGCGAATTTTACCCTTCCCACGCCGGAGGAGCTGAAAGATCAGCTCGACGAATATGTGATCGGGCAGGAGCAGGCAAAAATCGCGCTGAGCGTGGCTGTTTATAACCACTATAAACGCATTTATTTCGGCAAGGGTGCGGATGTGGAAATCCAAAAGAGCAATGTTTTGCTCCTGGGCCCCACAGGCGTTGGCAAAACGATGCTTGCGCAGACGCTGGCCCGGATTCTTAACGTGCCGTTTGCCATTGCGGATGCGACAACGCTCACAGAGGCGGGCTATGTCGGCGAGGATGTAGAAAATATCCTCCTGCGGCTGATCCAAGCGGCGGATTACGATATTGAGCGCGCGGAGCACGGCATTATCTATGTGGATGAGATCGATAAGATTTCCCGCAAAAGCGAAAACACTTCAATTACGCGCGACGTCAGCGGTGAGGGCGTGCAGCAAGCGCTGCTGAAAATCCTGGAGGGGACGGTTTCCAATGTTCCGCCGCAGGGCGGACGGAAGCATCCTCAGCAGGAGTTCATCCAGATCGATACCTCCAATATCTTATTCATCTGCGGCGGCGCCTTTGATGGAATCGAAAAAATCGTTGAAAACCGGATGGGAAATTCTTCCCTCGGTTTTGAAGCGACAATCCGCGGCAAGAAAGATATGGAGCTTTCCACGATCATGGAAAAGGTCATCCATCAGGATTTGGTCAAATTCGGCCTGATTCCGGAGCTGGTTGGCCGTATGCCGGTGATCACGGCGTTGCATGCATTGGATCGGGAGGCGCTTGTGCGCATTCTCACAGAGCCGAAAAATGCGGTGATTAAGCAGTATAAAAAGCTGTTTGAGATGGATCATGTGGAGCTCGATTTTGATAAGGACGCGCTGGATGCAATTGCAGACCAGACGCTGGAAAAGGAGACGGGAGCTCGTGGCCTGCGCTCCATCATGGAGAAGTTGCTCACGCCGATTATGTATACAATCCCTTCGGATTATACGATTGAGCGCGTGCAGATTACGGCGGCTTACGTCAAGGATAACCAGCCGCCCCTGATCGAAAAGAACCCTAATCGCAAGCCTGTCCGGCTCAAGGCCGCCACGGTGGTGGAAAAGCCGAGGCCGCGTTCTTCTGCGGTTTAACGGTTTTTGCAAAGGCGGGCTGCTGCAAGGTGCAAAGCGTTTTGCGGCAGCCCTTATGGAAATAAATTTAATATTTTCCCGTTATAAGGGAAAATAAGGCTTGACGGAAGCCGTGGATTGTGATAAAATAACTCCCGTCGCTTGAAGGCTCTATCTGCTTCCTATTGTTGATATGCGGGCGTAGTTCAGTGCCAGAACGCCGGCCTTCCCGGCCGGAGAGGTGGGTTCAATTCCTGCCACCCGCTCCATTTTCTTTCCGAATCCCGGCGCACGCGGGAAGGCTTTTGTGCGGGTGTAGTTCAATGGTAGAATCCCAGCCTTCCAAGCTGGTCGCGTGGGTTCGATTCCCATCACCCGCTCCATATGCGCCTGTAGCTCAGGTGGATAGAGCAACTGCCTTCTAAGCAGTGGGCCAGGGGTTCGAGTCCCTTCAGGCGCGCCATCTATGGTGGATATAGCTCAGTTGGCTAGAGCGCCAGATTGTGGCTCTGGAGGCCGTCGGTTCGAGCCCGATTATCCACCCCATTTGATGATTCCATACGCAAGGCGAAAGCTTTGCGTATTTTGGTATCAGCGTAAGAAGCGTAAAATAAAATATTGGGGTGTAGCCAAGTGGTAAGGCAACGGACTTTGACTCCGTCATCCGCTGGTTCGAATCCAGCCATCCCAGCCATAACTGCGGTGTGCAATTTGCGCACCGCAGTTTTTTTCAAACGGCGGCTTGCGTAGCCTGAACAGCGCCATGTTCCATCAGAAACAAAAAATTTTGTATCCACCAATGTTTTTGGATCGATAAAATAAACGCCCATATTTCCCACCCCTGTATTTTTCATTCAAATATTATATTGAACAATGTATTGAGTTTCTTACAAAAGCATGGTAGAATACACCTGCATTTATCAAAAAAGTATGCAAAATGTCGAAAGAGGAAAGGCGTTTGCAAGCTCTTCCCTCACATTGCATTTTATGCTTTTGCACATGAAATGCAATGCGGGGGTTTTGGCGCAGCCAAAACTGCCCAATTTGATGACTGGGAAAAAGAAAGGGATGGTCAAAGGGATGCTAATTTTATGTTGTCTGGTCGTCGGGATCGCCATCGGTGCAGCGGAATATTGGCTGCTGCAAAGGAAAAAATGGTTCCCGGATTTGCCCTATCGGATCATAAAGGATACGATCATTGTTAACCTTTTGGCGATTGCTGTGATGAAATATTTCCTAAAGATTCCGGATGTGTTTTATATTAGCCGCCATGGCCCGCTTTACTTTTTGAAATACCTGTGCTTTGCGCTTTGCGTAGGGGCAGCCGTTCTGTTTCTGAAGGGTATTTTTGAGGGTGTTCTGACCTACGAGCGGGAAGAGCGCAAGCAGAAAGCAGGTTTTCTTGTTGGGAAGGTGATCTCCATTCTGCTTTTTGCAGTCGGTGCGGCGGCTTTTACCGCCACAAACTGGGGAAAAAGAACGTTTGGTGATATTACGCCCGATCAATTTTTGGTCAACCTCAAATCCCCGATTGTCGGCACCAGCTCCGATGTGATGGTGACTGCATTTGAGGGCCCTGTGTTTGAAACGGCTGTATTGACAATGCTGTTCAGCATTTTTGTATGCTCTGTATACCGCCTTGTGCTGCATCGTGGGGAAAAAGCTTCGCGTTGTGTTTGGCCGGATTCCCCGGCCAATCGTGTTAAGCCTTGTGTTAGCGGTTGCCGTTTTGGCCGGCGGGTTGGTTTATGGTGTGAAGAAATTCCAGCTGGTCGATGTTTATCATGCTTATGTTTCCGATTCCAGCTATATCCAAGATCATTATGTGAGCCCCCGCGATGTGAAGCTGATATTCCCGAAAGAGAAGCGCAATTTGATCCATATTTATCTAGAATCGATTGAAACCACCTACCTGTCCAAAGAATTGGGCGGCTATATGAAAACAAACCTGATGCCGGAATTAACGCAGCTTGCCGGGGAGGGCGTCAGCTTTTCTCATACGCCGGATACGTTTGGCGGCCCGCGCCAGACGGTGGGCTCCAGCTGGTCGGTAGCCGCAATGGTCAATATGGAATTGGGGCTCCCTCTGAAGATTCCGATGAATGGTAATTCTTATGGAAAATCTGGGAAATTTCTACCAGGCGCTGTTGGAATAGGTGATATTTTAAAAGCGCAGGGTTATGAGCAGACGATTATGTTTGGCGCGGATTCTGATTTTGGTGGGCTTACGTCATTTTTCCAAAACCATGGCGATTTTAACTTCATGGATTATAAGGCGGTGAAGGAGAAGGGGCTGATTCCCAAGGACTATAAGGTTTGGTGGGGCTATGAGGATGATAAGCTCTACGAATTTGCCAAGGAGGAGCTAATCCGTCTTTCAAAAACGGGCAAGCCCTTCCATCTGAATATGGAAACGGCTGATACCCACTTCCCGGATGGTTACTTAAGCCCTGGTGTAAAGGATAAACACGGCAACCAGTATGCAAACGTTATCTCTTATTCGACCGCTGAAACGGTTCGGTTTATCCGCTGGATTCAGCAGCAAGATTTTTACCCCAATACGACAATTGTATTGACAGGCGACCATTGGAGCATGGATCAGAAATTTTTTGCAAAGGTCGATAAAAAATACCGCCGTGCGATCTTTAATTTGATTCTAAATGCGCCGGTAAAAGCGGAAAAGGCATATGGGCGCGAATTTGCCCCGTTTGATTTCTACCCGACGATTTTAGCAAGCTTGGGCGTTCAGATCGAGGGCGACCGGCTTGGTCTGGGCACAAACCTCTTCTCCGGCGCGCCGACTTTGGTCGAGCGGGATGGCCTGGATAAGGTCAATCAGGAGTTGAACGAGCGCAGCAATTTTTACAATGACGAGTTTATCGCCGAGTGGAAAAACAGCACGTTTGAAAATACGAAGGTTTCCTATCAATAATCCCATTCTAAATCCTTGAGCGGCGGAGTTATTTTGCTCCGCCGCTTTTGGGCATACATGAGCGGATATCATTTGCGCAAAAGCGCACAGATATGCTATACTAAATCATAATATATCGTCGGCGTTACCGCCTGTTTGGCGGCATCGTGAAAGGCAAAGCTTGAAAGATGAAGCTTGCAAACCGCGTTTTTTGTTCTGGCGGATGAGACGCAGTGTAAATTTCGAGCTTTTCCAAAACCGTACAATTCTGTGGCTGGGAGTAGAGGGGGAGAAAAATGGCCATAGGCATGAAAAATCTAGTTGATCACAAGCGGTTTTTTCTTGTTCGGCGGTGTTATACCCGCAGGAAAACCTCCCTTGGCCGAGAAAGGGGCAGACGCCAGTATGGATCTTCAAAACGGGCATTTTCCTGGTAAGGAGGCGATTAAAAACCTCCTTGCCTTTTTAAAATGGTCGGCGCTCGCGCTGTTTGCCGGGATTGTCATCGGTTTAATCGGAACTGCTTTTCACATGGCCTTGAGCGGTGCGCTTGCATTGCGGCAGGCGCACCCGTGGCTCGTTTGGCTCTTGCCGGTGGGCGGCGTCTTGATTACGGCGCTGTATAAATGGGGCGGGATCAATAATGATCGCGGCACGAATTTCGTGTTAATTGCGGTGCGCACGAATGAAAAGCTTTCGTTTAAAACGGCTCCGCTGATTTTTGCAACCACGCTTTTAACCCATCTCTTTGGCGGATCGGCCGGCAGGGAAGGGGCGGCGTTGCAGCTCGGCGGTAGTCTCGCTGCAAAGTTTGGAAGGATTTTGCATCTGGATGAGAAGGATGCACGCATTTTGACCATGTGCGGCATGAGCGCGGCTTTTTCCGCCCTGTTTGGCACGCCGGTCACCTCTGCGATTTTTTCCATGGAGGTCATCAGCGTGGGCGTAATGTATTATTCAGCAATTGTGCCCTGCGTGATCGCTGCTGTGGTAGGAGACCGAATTTCTTCCCTTTTCGGGATTGCCCCCACGGAATTTTTGCTTACGGGTGTGCCGGAGGGCTCGGCGCTCGGCGTGGCAAAGGTGGCGCTGCTCGGCGTACTGTGCGCCGTGCTGAGCATCTTGTTTTGCGTGTGCATGCATCAGTCGGCTGCGCTCTATAAAAAGTTAATCCCCAATAAATATCTCTGTGCCGCTGTGGGCGGTTTACTGGTTGCCTTGCTGACCCTGCTGGTCGGCACGCGTGATTATAACGGCGCCGGTATGGATGTGATCGCCCGTGCCGTTGCAGGGCAGGCGCGCCCGGAGGCATTTGCCCTAAAGATCCTGTTTACAGCGCTGACGCTGGGCGCGGGCTTTAAGGGCGGCGAGATCGTGCCCGCTTTTTTTACAGGGGCGACGTTTGGAAATGTGATCGGGAAGCTGCTGGGCCTTTCGCCCTCCTTCGGGGCTGGGCTGGGGCTGGTGGCGCTTTTTTGCGGCGTGACCAACTGTCCGGTCAGCTCTTTAATTCTGAGCGTAGAGCTATTTGGTGCGAAGGGCTTTGGCTTTTTTGCCGTGGTGGTCGCGGTGAGTTTTATGCTTTCTGGCTATTATGGGCTTTATAGCGAACAAAAGATCGTCTATTCAAAACTCAAACCGGAATTTATTGATAAAAAGGTAGAATGATAAGCATAGCGGAAGCAAGGCTTGTTGACATATCAGGCAAGGGGGAATGTTGCATGAATCAGGAAAAAATAGACCGAATTAATTTTCTCGCGCGCAAATCACGCACAGATGGGCTGACGGATGCGGAGAAGGAGGAGCAGTTGGCACTTCGGCAGGAATACATCGCCGCGTTTCGCCGGAGCCTGACGGGCCAGCTTGACAATACCTGGATTGTGGATGAAAAGGGGAACAAAAGAAAATTGGAACGCCGCCCGGGCGTGGCAAAAAAGAAAACGGCCGCGGTAGAGCCGATGCCGTTGAAAGTGAATATGGAAAATAATAGAAAAAAGACTGCCGATGAATAGCTTGACGAGAGGAGGCAGGAATATGCTTGTAAAGAAACAATATGTAACGGCCGCTTTGATCCTGGCGTTGCTTTGCGCGTTCGCATCAGTTCTCTCCGGCTGCGGCCATTTGACGGAGCTGGATAGCCAAACGACCGGCCTTGTTTCAGAAGAAACGACTGTGGAAGGTTACCACCGGATCACCGCGCAGAAGGCAAAGGAGATCATGGAGAGTGGAAAGCCCTATGTTCTTCTGGATGTGCGCAGCCAGGTTGAGCACAATTTGAAATATATTGAGGGAGATATTTTAATCCCTCACCGGGAGATTGCAGAGAAGGCGCCCGAGCTGCTACCGGATAAAAACAAGACGGTCCTGGTTTATTGCGCCAGCGGCGTGCGTAGCAAGGCGGCGGCAGAAACATTAATCCAGATGGGGTATACGGATGTTTATGATTTCGGCGCGATTACGGATTGGCCCTATGGCGTAATAGAAGAAAAATAGGCGCAATCCGCTTATCGGCTGTCATCTGCTTTACCTGCGCGCAGGATGATTTCAATCAGCAACGCCGGCACGATAGCGGCGGCAAGCGTATCCTTCCCGCAAACAAAAAGATCGCCGCTCAAAATCATCAGGGCGTGATAATCGCTCAACCGTCCAGCGCAAAGGTATGCGGCGGCCGATGCGGTAAAAAGAAAGATCACTAGCATACCGCCATATTTCAGCAGCAGCTTTGGCAGGCGGTGCATGGTATGTACGGTATCGTGGAGCTCTGTTAATAGTTTCTGCATTGGATGCATGGCCATCCCTTCTATAAACGACTCGTTTTTAAAATAATATTGCGTTGCGATTTTAATCCATTATAGCGGTCTGCGGCGCTGTTTCGCAATGTATAAATGTTGGAATGCTGATACAACCCAGGCCTAACACGCAGTTTGAAAGATAAATCTGCAAACTTTTAGGAGGATGGTATTCTTGATCCAAATTGGAGCATCTACCGCCTGCTTTTATCCGCTTGAAACTGAGCGAGCGCTCAAGCGGGTAGGGGAATTGGGCTTTTCCACAGCGGAGGTATTTTTCAACTCTTTTTCCGAGCTGCGCGGCCCGCTCTTGAAGGCGATTTGCCGGGAACAGGAGGCTTGTAAGATTCAGGTGGTGTCAGTGCACCCCTTCAGCTCTGGGACTGAGCCTTTTTTTCTTTTCAGCGCATATGAACGGCGATTTTATGACACGTTGGAATATTATAAGCGGTATTTTGACGCGGCAAATGCGCTTGGGGCGCATCTGCTGGTGATGCATGGGCTGAAGCCGGGGGCCTCGATTGAAGAGCCGGAATATTTTGAGCGCTTCGGAGCGCTTGTTCAACTGGGCCGGGCACAGGGGATTATGGTTGCGCAGGAGAATGTGGTACAGTTTTCCTCACAATCCCCCGTTTTTCTTGCCCGGATGCGAAAGGCACTGGGGAATGATTTTCATATGGTGCTGGATCTCAAGCAAGCGGTGCGTTCCGGCCTTGACCCGCTCGAGCTTGCGCGGCAATTTGCCGGCGAAATCGTCCATGTCCATGTCAGCGATCACCTGCCCGGCAGGGATTGCCTGCCGCCTGGGGAAGGCGCGTTTCGTTTTAACGCGCTTGCCGCACTGTTGGAGGATGCGGGATACCAGGGAAGCTTTATGATTGAACTATATGCGGGGAATTTTACGGATGACAAGCAGTTGATGCGTGCTAAGGCCTATTTAGAGAAGCAACAAGGCTGAGAGATTGGGGCTTGCGGATATTCCGGATGGGTATGGTATAATAGCTTCAAAGCGGATAGCTTTGAAGCATTGGAAAAATGGTTGTCGGCGTGAAACGCCTCCTGCCGCGATGCGGCAACGTCATTTTTCGTAGATGGTTTTTGCAATGGTATAATAGCTTCAAAGCGGATAGCTTTGAAGCATTGGAAAAATGGTTGTCGGCGCGAAACGCCTCCTGCCGCAAGGCGGTAATTCCTATGATTAAAAGCGCTGGAAGTGATGAGTGTGAGATGTCCATTCTGTGGCTATGAGGAAAGCAAAGTGATTGATTCCCGCCCGACGGATGAGGGCGAGCGCATCCGCCGCCGCCGGGAATGTATGCGTTGTGCAAAGCGCTTCACCACCTATGAGGTGATCGAAAGCGTTCCGGTGGTCGTTGTAAAAAAAGATAAGTCGCGCGAGGTTTTCGACCGTGATAAGCTTTATAACGGCATGCTGCGTGCTTGTGAGAAACGCCCTGTCAGTGCGGCGGCGTTGACGGCCGCTGTGGATGATATTGAGACGTCTCTACAGAATTCGTTGGATAGAGAGGTGACCTCTGAGCACATCGGTGAGCTTGCGATGGAAAAGCTCAAAGAGATCGATGAGGTGGCATATGTCCGTTTTGCTTCCGTATACCGCCAGTTTAAGGATATTGAAACATTCCGAGAAGAGTTGATGAAGCTGAAAAGGGAAAAGTCGGAATAGAACGGGGCAAAAGCTTTTTTGAAACGTTCTGAATCGAATAGGGTGGAATCTGATTTCAGAGGGATTGCTGCAAGAAGCTTTGCAGCAATCCCTTTCTTGCTGCCTTTAGGCTTAACAAAACCCCTGGTTGAACCAGGGGTAGATAAAAAAGCCTTGGCAAATAAAACCTCCATGCTACAATCAAGATGGTTTGGCAACCGCATCAGGAAAGAGCAAGGAGGTTTTACGCAAGTGAAAAATGAAGTAAAGCATACGGCGCACTCAAGCTACCGATGTGAATATCACCTGGTATTTGCGCCGAAGTACCGCCGGAAAGTAATCTATAAGGCGGTGCGCAGAGACATTATCGAAATCATTAAAAAGCTGTGCAAGGAGATGAAAGTGGAGATCATCGAGGGAGAGGCGTGCCCAGATCACATTCATCTGCTGGTGAGTATCCCGCCGTACATGAGTATAGCACAGTTCGTAGGGACGCTCAAGAGTAAAAGCGCGCTGATGATCTTCGACAGGCATGCAAACCTAAAGTACAAATACGGGAGCCGGAACTTCTGGTGCCGAGGATACTTTGTGGATACGGTAGGAAAGAATGCGAAGATGATCCAGGAGTATATCAAGAACCAGTTGGAGGAAGATTTGGCAAACGACCAGATCTCACTCAAGGAGTATATGGACCCGTTTACGGGTAGCAAGAGAAAGTAGGCAAAAGAAAACAGCCGCTTTCAGCGGCTGCCTGTAGTAGTGATGCGATGACAAACCCTCAGTACCCCTTCCAGGGGTCAGCAAGTACTGACCCCTCTGGGGTCTGAGCAAACCACTAGTTTACTAGTGGTTTTGATTATTCCCATCGTGCGGAGTTTCAGCACAGGGTTATTTGCCTCGTGCGGGAAAAGCGGAGGTTTTATCACAGGCAAAGTGCCGGCTATCGGTTGTAAGAGGTGGATTTATCGATTGCCGCTGCTTTCCTCCCGCACCGCGCTGAGCATCCGCGCCGCGCCACCGGGATTGGTCGTTGTGCCGTATAGCTTTAGCCGGGTATAGGTGAGCCTGCTGAGTTCCCGCAGGCCGGACGCTTCATATAGCGCGCCCGCAAACTGATCTGGATTGATCCCATCCGGGATCAGGCGGAAGTAAGGCTCTGGCAGGTTGATCCCTTCGGCAGTGATGCAGAGATACCCGCCGCTGCTTTCTTGATTGGTGAAAACAGCGCATTTCCGTTCTGGAAAGAAGCTCTCTTTCAGGCCGCCCGGCGCGATGACAACGGTGCTGTCCCGCGCACCGGCGAAGGTATCCTGAATCTCAAAAGCGCCGCCCCATAATCCTGCATAACCTGCTCAGCAGTTTGCTCATATATGGCGGCATGATCTGTGACAACCCGTACCAGGGAGGCGAAGGCCAGCAGGCGGCCTGCCCGCCGCGCGAGCCTTCCTTTTGTGGTCAAGCAGTGTGATGCATTCTTCGCCAGGTGGCTGCCGTCTGCGCGAGAGGACGTCGCAGGCCGTATTAAATAGAATCAATGGGGCAAGCGCATCTGGCAAAAACGCTTTGACCGAGCCACCGTCTGGAGGAATGATTCCGTCCGGCAACAGCATTCTCCCAGCGCAGCGCCCGGCACAGAAAGCGATCTCTTCCCAGGGGAGCTCTCCTTTCCGGCGGGATGCCTCCACACAGAGAAAAGGCGTGCCGCCCTTCACTGCAACCTGAATTGCCTGCGGCCTTGCCGGATGCATGCGTTCTTTGATCTTTTGCAGGAAACCGTTTTCCTGCGGCCTGATCTGTAGCACGGCAAACATTGCTGCGGCCATCTCCCTTCCCCTGATCGTTTCCATACCAGTTTCGTACCGTATCTATATGCTGTGCCGTTGCGGAATATCCGCTTTGTTTGCCCTGGAAAACAAGATAGTCTTTTGCCGCAGCGTGCCTCATAGAATATAAAGCGGCTTTCTGTTACCGAAATGCCGCGAGAGGTTCGCAAAGGAGCGTCATCCATGGATAATCGGAAAAAACGGCTTTTGGGAATGGGCTTTGTTGTGGCGGTGCTGTTCGCCGCCAGTATGCTTGCCTTTCAGATGCAGAAAGCGGCCCCGGCGGCGGCCCCGGCACAACCGGCGGGGCAAAAGCTGCCAATCATTATGTATCATAACATTTCGCCGAATGCGGGCAGGCAGGGGAAATACACGGTTTCTGTCAAGGAGTTTGAAGGCGATTTAAAATATATCAAGGAGCGCGGCTTTACTCCCATCCTGACTCAACAGCTGATCGATTATGCCAAACAGGGCAAGTCCCTGCCGAAAAAGCCGCTGATGATTACATTCGATGATGGCTTCGAGAGCTTTTACGCCTACGCCTTTCCGCTCCTGCAAAAATATGATATGTGCGCTGTGATGGCGGTGGTCGGGCAATATGCGGATACGTTTACCAAAAAAGAGGATCATCACCTCAACTACTCCTACCTAACTTGGCCAATGATTGGAGAGCTGAGTAAAAGCGGTCTGGTGGAAATCCAGAGCCATACCAATAATATGCATACGATCACTTCAAAGCGGCGCGGTTGCACCATCAACAAAGGAGAGAATAAGGAAAGCTACAAAGCCCTCCTGCGAAAGGATCTGGAGCTTAATCAGAAAAAAAATCCAGGAAACGACGGGAAAGGCTCCTACCGCGCTTGCCTATCCCTATGGTTCGCATTGTAAATCCTCCAAAGAAGTGCTCAAGGAGATGGGGTTTCAAGCGGCGTTTACCTGTGCGGAGAAGGTAAACGTCCTCCCGAACAAGGGCGGCGATTTAGATTGGCTTTATACATTGGGGCGCTACAACCGTGCGCATGGCGCTTCCTCACAGGCTTTTCTCAAGCCGATTCTCGATCAGGCGGAGCCCACATGAGCTGGAGCAGAGGGCCTCATTTGATGCTTTTTTCAATGGGCGCGTTGCAAAACGCTCCTTGCGGAAACTCGTCATGAGACAAACCGTGGTTTCGGGCGCGCAAAGCCCGAAATTTGCCTGCGTGAGGCAAAAACGGTTTTTTAAAAGGGGCTGTTGCAAACTGTAAGGCATTTTGCAGCAGCCCCTATTTTATCTTGTATTGTGCTTTCGATTCAGGTAAAATGCTTTTGGATTCTTTTGACGGGGAGGCGCAATATGAGGCATTTTGATGTGGATTTTCGGGATAAAAACGGGGAGCGCTATCAGCTCTCCAAGCGGATTGCAGAGCTGACAGAGGCGCTGATGGCAAATTATTTCGTTTACGATACGGAGGTCCTGGAAGGCGTATGGTTTCGGGATGGAAAGTTTACCTATGAGCAGCGGGAGGAGGGACGTGGCTTCCGTTCGACACAGAGCATGATACCTGGGGCTATGCGGATTGCTATGCGTGGATGAAACATTCCTTTACGGTTCCCACCCGGTTTGCAGGGCGGCCCGTCTATTACCAAATTCTTCCCCAGGAGGGGAAGAAGTGGGCCTGGGGGGATCTCCACAAGCGTTGCTCTATGCCAATGGGGAGGCGCTTCAGGGCTTTGACAGCAACCACACCCGCACCCGGCTGCTCGACTGTGCGCAGGGCGGGGAGCATTATGAAATGCTGCTCAATCTGTATGCGGGGGCCGAGATTATGAGGGCAAGATCGGCACGCGCTTGCGGCTTTTGAGCGTGGATGATGAGGTGGAAAAGCTTTATTGGCACCTGCGCACCCCGCTCGAGGTGGCAAACCTGAAAGAACCGGACGAGCTTGCCCGGATTCACCTCCTTCAAACGCTCAATGAGGCGGTGAGCCTGGTATCGTTTCATCTCCCCTATGGCGAGGATTTTTTAGAGAGCGTGCGTGAAGCGACCGCCTACCTGGAAAAAAGAGCTCTATGGAAAGCGTGAGATGGAGGCCACTGTTTCCGCTGTGGGGCATACGCATATTGATGTGGCATGGCTGTGGCGGCTGCGGCAGACGCGCGATAAAACGAGCCGTTCCTTTGCCACAGTGCTCAAGCTGATGGAAGAATATCCCGACTATCGCTTTATGTCCTCCCAGGCGCAGCTTTATGAGTTTATCCGGCAGGAGCACCCGGCGATCTTTGCACGCATTCGGGAGAGCGTGCGCCAGGGGCGCTGGGAGCCGGAGGGCGGCATGTGGGTGGAAGCGGATACCAACCTTTCCTCCGGGGAATCGCTGGTGCGTCAATTTCTGGTGGGGAAGCGTTTTTTCCGCAATGCGTTCGGCGCGGACTGCAAAATCCTCTGGCTACCGGATGTGTTCGGCTACAGCGCCGCCCTGCCGCAGATTATGAAGCAATGCGGGATCAATTATTTTATGACCACCAAGATTTCCTGGAATGAGTATGATAAGCTGCCTTACGACACCTTCCTTTGGCGCGGCATCGACGGCAGCGAGGTGCTCACGCATTTTATTTCCACCATGGATACGGTCAAGGAGGAGAAGGATTGGATCACCACCTATAATGGGGATCTGAATCCATCTCAGGTGATCGGCTGCTGGCAGCGCTATCAGCAGAAGGATCTCAACCGCGATGTGCTTTTTGCCTTTGGCCACGGAGATGGCGGCGGAGGCCCGACGCATGGCATGCTAGAGCGAGGCAGGCGGATGCATATGGGCATTGAAGGCTGCCCAAAGGTGGAGTTCCAATTCGCCCGCGATTATTTTGACCGGCTTCAAAAAGGACATAGCGGGGCGGCAACGGCTGCCTCGATGGGTGGGGGAGCTCTATTTTGAACATCACCGCGGCACGTTGACCGCACAGGCCTCTGCCAAGCGGTGGAACCGAAGAAGCGAATTCCTCTATCATGATCTGGAAACGCTCGAAAGCCTTGTGAACCTCGACCATCTTTCCAGCTACCCATCTGCTGCATTGTTAGAGGGCTGGAAGGTGATTTTGCTCAACCAGTTTCACGATATCCTGCCTGGCTCATCGATCCGGGAGGTATATGAGGATTCCCAAAAAGCAGTATGAGGACCTGCACCGCACAGGCGGACGGATGCTGGAAAAGGCATTGCAGCAGGCTTCGCGCCGGGTGGGCCTTGCGCGGGATTCACTGCTTCTTTTTAATACGCTCGGCTTTTCACGCAGGGAAGTGGCTGAGATGCAGCGCCCGCAGCACACGGGCTTCCTCCTGCGGGATCCTCAAAGTGGCGCGGTGCTCCCCTGGCAGAAAACTTTTGACGGAAAGATCATTTTTACCTCGCCGGAGGTGCCGGCAAAAGGGTATTGCGCCATATCGGTTGAGGCGGGCGAACAGCGGCAGACAACGCCTTTGACTGCTACGCTTCGGGAGATGCATACGCCGTTTTTTTGATCTCACCTTTGATGAAGCAATGCAGATTGCCTCTTTGATTGACCGGCGCACCGGGCGCAGCGTAGCGCCGCAGGGCGAGCCGCTCAATCGGCTGATCGTTTATGAAGACCGTCCCTTTGAGCACAGGGCTTGGAATGTGCAGGCCTATTATACGGAAAAATCCTGGGTTTTGAGCGATGTATCCCATGCAGAAGTGCTTGAGTGTGGGCCGGTACGGGCCGTGGTGCTCGTAGAGCGAAAGTTCCTGCATTCTGTGATCCGCCAGTATATTACGGCTTACGCAGAGCTGGATCGGATCGATATCCGCAATGAAATCGACTGGGACGACAGCTATCTGCTGCTCAAAGCGGATTTCCCGGTGGATGTCAATGCCGTGAAGGCGACGTTTGATATCCAGTTCGGCAATATTGAGCGAGTAACACATGAAAATACGCTTTGGGATTTTGCACAGTTTGAATCCTGCGCGCATAAATGGGCGGATTTAAGCGATAACAGCTTTGGCCTTGCTGTGCTCAATGATTGCAAATATGGCTATTCGGCAAAGGATGGGCATATTGCCCTCACCTTGCTGCGCAGCGCAAACGATCCGCAGCCGAAACAGGATTGCACCCATCACACCTTTACCTACTCGCTTTTATCCGCACGCAGGCCCGGCTGCCATTTCCCGTGTGGTGCAAGAGGGCTATTCGCTCAACTGCCCACTCTACACAATGTTTAGCAATGCTCAAAAGGGTGCATGGCCGGAGCGCTTTTCTCTCGCCTGCGTGGATGCGGATAACATTATCCTGGAAACGGTGAAGCGCGCGGAGGATAGCGATGCGCTGATTCTGCGGCTTTATGAAACGTGGAACCGTGCGACAGATTGCAGCATTCGTTTCGGGCGTTTAATGGAAATGGCGGCGCAGTGCGATATGATGGAGGAAAATGAGGCCTTGCTCCAAGTGGAAGGCAACCGGCTCCGGCTGCATTTCAGGCCGTTTGAAATTAAAACCTTTAAAGGTGCGGCTGGAGCAGGCGTAAGGCGCCCCGCGCGGTCAGAAAATAAAGTGAAGATCCGCGGGCTGTCACAGGATGGCCCGCGGATTTTTTGCCAAATAGGTTTGAACCATGTTTAAAGCATTGAAAAATCATCTTTCGTGTTTTGTGTATCACAAAAATTTTCATTTTTTTTACAATGGTTACTTATTTTTATCAATTTGGTTAAAATGCTTGTAATTTATTCTATTGGAAGCAAGATCATCTTCTTCTATGCCATAATCATAGCGATTACAACAGGCTTCTTTTCGCCAATTTTTACACTGTATAGCGCATGCCTTTTCACACAAGCTGAAGGTGAGGAAAATTTCGCAGAAAAATGGCAGAGAGCAGATGAAATGCAATGAAGTGGAAAACGTTTTTAAGGCGGATGCATGCGTCGAGCTTGAAGCGGATGTTCCGGCTGATCCGTGCGATCAGCCGGGAATCGCACAGGCCTCGCTTGTTGATTTTGATCGACATGCTTTGGTGTGTGGTGCGCTATGGGATTGGATATCTGGATTATAAGGTGTTTGGCTTCGCGTTTATCCATGGGGAAGCGCGTAAAACATTCATGACGATGGATGATAACCTGGCGCTCGTGCGTGCGGTAAACGACAAAGCGTATACGTATCTTTTTGACCAAAAATGCGCCTTTAATGAGCGGTTCCATCGCTTCCTCGGGCGGGAATGGCTCGATCTGCGCACGGCGGATGTGGCGGCTTTTGCCGACTTTATAAAGGATCGGGAGGATTTTTTTGCCAAAGAGGTAGATAGCTTTGGCGGTCAGGGCGTTAGCCGCGTTTTTGTGGAAGAGTATCCGGATTCAAGTGCGCTATATCACCAGCTGCGCGGGCGCGGGCAATATCTCGTGGAGGAGACAATCCGGCAGCACCCGGAGATGGAGCGGCTGCATCCGGGCTCGATCAATACGCTGCGGGTTGTTACCTTGCTGACAAATGGGGAACCCTATGTGATGTATGCACTCATCCGCGTGGGTGGGAAAGGGCAGTGCATTGACAATATTTGCAGCGGCGGGATGTATGCGCCGGTGGATGAAAACGGTATGGTGTTTCATGACGCTTTTTGCGAGCTGGAAGAGCGCTTTTATGCTTGCCATGCGGAATCGGGCGTTCCGTTTGTGGGGTTTCAGGTGCCGTGCTTCCATGAGGCGGTAATGTTAGTAAAAAGGGCGGCTTTGGTTGTGCCGCAGGTCGGATATATTGGTTGGGATGTGGCAATTGGGGTGGATGGGCCTTTGCTCATAGAAGGCAATGTGATACCGGGCTATGATATGTGCCAAAATTATTGCCATTTAAAGAAAAGGGGAGAAGGGATTTTGCCCCGGTTTGAAAAAGTGATGGGAATGGCTTTTTTTCATCATTGAATCAAGAATAGCCGGTAACCGTTTCTGATCCATAAGCTGAATGCTTCTCTTTGCTCTGTAAGCTTGCGGCAGGCTGCATCACAAACGGGCTTGCAGTTGATGTGAGAGCCATCGTCGTTTTTATTGATTCCGCGGCCTGCGGGCAAACATCGTTCGCCTGCCTGCATAAACAGCGCGAAGCTCTTTTGCCGTGTATCCATGGCGGATTTTGTGCGACTACTTATCTCTTTCATCATCGAAAAAACCGGCCCTGCGATATGATTTGAAGTGATCCCAAAAAGTTAGACAAAAAAATTAATTAAGCAGCAGAAAGGGCTTGTAGTCTGTGAATAGCAGGCGGCAAGCCCTTTAGCTTTGCCTTAATGCGGCGGGATATCCGCCTGGCCGATATAGCCTGTTACATAGCCTGCAATTGGTGTTTTGCCCACCCAATCTGCGCGTGGGGTAATCCGGTAGCGCCCGCTGAAAGCTTTGCCATCATATAGATAATACGTTCCGCTAAGCTTTCGCGCTGCGGTTTTTGCAGTGGAGGATGCATAAAGCGAGGCATTGGAAATCGCAATTTTCCGCCCTGCCCGATACCGGTTTACCGGCTGAACAGGGGCCGCCTCGCCATTTTGCTCAATAGCCGCCGCATCAACCCAGCCATACACGCCCTTGCCATCCTCGCTGATACAGTGGAAGGGATGCTTTGCGCCCGGTGCGGTTGCCGTTACTTTGCATTTGCTTGCGCCGCGCGTACTGGCCGCTGTTGCCGCAGTGGACGATGCGTAGACTTTCCCTCCTGTAAACTGGACGATATCCCCCACGCCGATGGCTTCGGGCTTGGTAGAGGGTGCATCACCCGCCGTGCTCCTTTTTCGCAGTCCAAGATAGCTGACCGCCGCCTTCGCATACGCCTCACCGACTGCCCTGAGCTTCGCATCCGTATTGATCTTCGCCTGATCCTTTGCGTTGTCTACAAACGCATATTCGCCGAGGATGGAGGGGATACCCGTTGTGGCCGCCTGGCGGCACATGCCGAAGTTGTAGCTTGTGCCCGCCTTGCTCTCCTTGATCCCCCGGCTCTTTTGGCCGAGCTTCACCATTTTCAGCAAGCACTTTTTGCGCTAGTGACTTCGAGGGCGCGTGCGTGTGCCAGTAGTAGACCTCGCAGCCCTCCCCTCCGCCGGCGTTATAGTGGATTTCGAGCACGAGGGAGGGCCGTTTCTGCTCGACTTCCTCCATTTTGTAAGCAACTGTGCAGCTTTTGTCCGTTGTGCGGGCCATGACGGTCTCGCATTCGTAATTTCTCAGGTAATTCTGGCAAGCCAGCGCGGTTTTGAGGGTCAGCGCCTTTTCGATGTATTTACCGCTTACCGCGCCCGGATCGCTCCCGCCATGCCCGGCGGCGATGTAGATTGTTGCAGCCAATTGAGATGCTCCTTTCCTACTGTAATGGAGTTTCTGTAATGATCGGCAGCTCCAGCAGCTCACGATACATGATTTCGCCATGCCCGTTTCCGCCCAGGCCTGCATAGACGGCATACAAATTCACAAGCCTTTGCCGGACGGAGAGAGGGATGCCCGGAGCGCCGATATAATCGCGGTAGATTTTATCGAGGCTGTCATATAACAGCTCGGTGGAAGCCTTTTTGAGCAGCTCGCTGCTCACGATTTTTGCCTGATCCGCTTCAATGTGCTGCTCTAGCATGGCAAACATATCCGCGATCCTTTTTTCTGATGCATCCGTCCGGCTGGCGCGCCGGATAAAGCGCGCCAGCTTTTCACGAATCGGACGGATGCATAAGGCGAGGCAGCCGGAGATGGTTACAATATTTCCCGCCGCAGCGCCTATGGTTTTTAATAGTTCTAATAAATCCATTCATCCGCCTCCCAACCTTCTGGGTCATTCCGCGCAGGCGTCGGATTTTTCGCTGAGAAATCGGTCAAGCTGTGTTTTTGCATACGCTTCAATCGCGTCAAAAGCATTTTGTACAATCGAGGAGATCACACTGCGCGGAAAGAAAATCCGTATGGGTGCAGGCAGGATGCGGCAGAGAGCATCCACCACCCATTCAAATTTTTGACCTCCCGCCTTGGTGGTATCCGCAAAGGCCTTTTCCGCTTCGCCGATCAGCTGTCCAGCCTGCTGCTGAAGCTTGGTATTTTGCTTCCAATAGAGGGAGAGGCCACCGAGTAGAACGAGGCCTGCCGTAATCAAAATTTTTAAAATCAATTCCCAGTTCAAAAAAAAGAACCTCCTTTTTATGATATTATTGCGGGATGTAGCCGGTGCGTTAAATGGAAACCTGCTCCCACATCGTTGGAGCCGTGCCCGGTATCCAGGTGCAGGGGGCCATATCCGACTTGCATAGCCACAGTTGATCCGCATAGCTGTAATACAGCCCGGCCTTGCAATCCATCCCATACACCCAAGGGATGGGGTCAGCCATTGTCCCAGCGTGTGCCGGTACAATCGGGCGGTAGACGGCCAGCATCCCCTCCGCATCTGGCGGGCGGTTATCGGTGGGCGTGTTAAGCACCCGGTACAGCTGGCCGTTGTAATTGACGATCATATCCCGCTTGCAGGACTGCCAATCCCACGCTGGGTACATCAGCGGCACTGTAACCGCTACATCCTCCGGCAGGGTTTGCGCAGCGGCACGGAGCAAGATCTCCCGCTGCTCTGCAAGCGCTTGGTTATGCGCACGCGATTCCCTGCCCAGCGCATTTATTTGCGCAATCATCTCTGCGTCTATCATCGGTCATCCCTCCTGTAAGATATATAGCGTGGCTTGAGTAAACATAGATGGGATAAGGTTAATCGAAAGATCTCCTATATCCCCCTCTGTCAATGCTCTCGAAATATCTGCACATATTACAAATCCATCTAGTGGAGCCACAGTGAACAGCCGTGCCAAATATATAGGTGTTGGTGTGCTTGCGCCAAAGGTCATTATGCCCGGGACGTTAAGGAGTGCGCTGTTGCTATTAATCACGCCGTCCGTCGTTAATACAACATGCATCACACGCACATAATTCTCCGGACTGATATCAATCGGTGCATATAGGACTTTTAGATCGTCGTCTCGCGTCCACACCAGCGGGACGTCCTGTGTAGTAAAGGAGGAAGAACTCCCGGAGCCCCCGCCGCTTCCGTTTTGGCCTTTTAAATTAGGGGTAGTAATGGAGCCGTTTTTATCGGTGATGGTAAGTTTGTATTCTGTGGACGTATTGCTTGCAACCGCCACAGTGGGGCTTACCCCGTCTGTGCCGTCCCTGCCGTTGGCGCCTGCTGGGCCTGGATCGCCTTTTGGACCCTGTATGCCGGGCTCTCCCTTGGGGCCTGTTTCCCCCTTGTCGCCGCGCGGAATGGTAAAGTTCAGCACCGGGGCGGAGGCTGTGCCGGAATTGGTGACGGTGGCGTTTGAGCCAGGCGCGCCGGTGGTTGTTTCACCGACCGTTACGGAAACACTGCCGCTGCCCGCGCCATTCTGCCCTTTCAGGTTTGGGGTGGTGATAGATCCGTTTTTGTCGGTGATGGTGAGCCTGTACTCCGTGCCTGTGTTGCTTGCGACTGAAACAGTGGGGCTCACGCCGTCCGCCCCGTTTGCGCCGTGTGGGCCCGGCGTGCCTTCGGCTGAAATGCCGGTATCCGTATCGCCGGTCATCCAGTGCTTCGTGGCGCTGTCGATATGGGGCGTGATGCCGGGCTGGCCGGGTGTGCCCGGCGCACCTGCTTCACCCGGCTCCCCCCCGGCGGCCAGCGGCGGAAACGCCGGTATCCTGGGAGCCGAGAAACCAGTTGCCGTTTGCCCCAATGTGGGGTGTGATGCCGTCCCGCGGGGAAGAGAGCGGTGTGTCAGCGGCGGATTCCTCCCCGGAAACGGCAGATTGGAAGCTAAGGCGAGCCCGGGGCGATTTGCAAAGCAGCACTTCCTCACCGTTCTTTTCACGGCAGCCCTCCACATTGAAAAAGAGGCCTTGCGCATCCGTTAAATCGTGCCAGAGCTTGCAATAAATCAGGTTGCCGGAGCGGTATGCGCGGTCGCCCTCCGTGGCTTCTGTGATCCGATTGGTTAAAATGCGCTCCTCGTTGCCATACCGGCAGAAGGCGAGGCGATAATATTCAATTTCAGAAGCCCCCATTTCCTCCGGCAGGCTGATGATGAGCTGTGTCATCAGGTGTTCGCCCCGCCGGCCGGCCAATGTGCCATCCGGATAGGAAACGGATTGGTTGGTGAAATCAATGCGTACGGTTCGCATGATGCGTTCATCCTTTCATGTTTATGGAATGGGGGAATTGCTATGCCTGCGGCTCGGAAATATTCGGAGATGCCGGTTGCTGGGCAAGCGCTTCCAGCTCGGCGAATGCGCCGCGTAGCTGCGCCATGCGCTCCCGGCAGGCTTTGAACTGCCTGCTCAAATTCGATTTTTGAAGCGTCAGGCTGTTATATTCCTGCTGGAGTTCCGCCTTGCGGCGGGTAAGATATTCTTGCATAGTATATTTCCTCCACTTGGTTATTCTTTCGTTTCGCTCCACCAGCGTTCGTCTGTTCCCGGCTCTGTGGTGTTGCCGTCGATTTGTGAGGTATATTGTTTGCCGTTGTGCGTCACCTTGTCGCCGGTGTTGTAAGCGTCATGCGCGCCGGAGGGCCGCACCCAGGCGGGCCATTCGTCCGGCGTGACCTGCGTCCAGAGGGTGGGCGCGGCGCTGGGCCAATTGTCCTCCCGATCCCAGCAATCCGCATTTGCGCGGTAAAGGTTGCCCTCATGGCGGCGCACGCTGCGCGCGGGGATCAGGCCGCCATCCCCGCACAGCGGATCAAAAACCGATAAATAATCCCCGGATGAAAGCAGCTCATCCGGGGCGCTTTGCGCAAGGGCGATATAGCTTGCCCGCATGGCGCGGGCTTCGTCGATGATGCTCATGCGTTTTCTCCTCCCATCAGGATATTGGTTGCGGCGGCGAGCTCGGCATAGGAGGGGGAGGGCAAGTCTTCCTCCACGTCGTCTATGCAGTCCGCAAATTTTTCAGCGATTTCAGGATAGGAATCCGCGTCCCGCGCCTTCATTTTAATGTCCTCGTAGATCATGCGGAGGATGTCGGGAACGCTGCCACCGAGGGGCATGTCCGTAATTCCGACATAATAATCGTCAAGCCGCGTTTCTTCTTCAGACTGTGATATGGATTTATTCGCATAGACAGACACAAGATATGCAACTTTTTTCTGGTTATAAAGATATTCAAGGTTGCTAATGCGAAGATAAGCGTTTGGGACGTTCAGCCCTTTGAATGGATAATTTGGTTTAATCAATGCCAATGTAATACCCTCCTTTAAGCGTTATGCCAGCCGCTTTTATCGATATATCCGCATAGCTGGCCACTGATATAAAATTTGATCGCTGCTCCACTGTTGGAACGGATATGTGCATTGCTTCCATACATAACGATTCCGCTTCCATCTACACGGACCTTTTCTGCTGTACCGACGAACATCGCTACCGCGCCGCCTGTTCTGGTATAAATGTGGGTGTTGCCTGTTTGTGTCGCCAGTCCATAAACGGCGTTGTTTCCGCCGGACTTTTGGGCGAGGAGTTCCTGGGTTCCTCCTGTTGTGTAACCTTGAAGTTGTGCTTGATTTATCATACGGACATGAGAAGATGGATAGACTTCGCCATGTAAGTCTATTCGTTTTTTTCCCCATAGATCTATAGTATCCGCAGTAATATCTGCGATAGAATTCTCTCCAGCTTGATCACATAGGGATATGGTACTCCTTGCATTTGCGGTATCGCGTGTCTTGATGATTACTGCTCTATAGTCGATGGCACCGTTCCCATTCATGGAACAAGCAAGAGTGGAAATACTGCCTGCTTCGCCTCCCTTCACATCATAGAAATATAGACCCGCAAATTTTAGGGAGTTTATCCAATTTGCTAACTTGGTGAGAGTATCCAGATTTGAAGGCGGGTTGGGCATTTCAAAGCCACGCAGTTGTGCCTTGGTTCCAAATAACAGAGAGGCATCGGTTGATATTGCGTTTGCGGTAAAGCTTCCATTCATCTCCGCATTTTTACCCACGATCTTTCCATTGTTTAAATCGAAATAAGATTCTCCATCTGATGATCGGATTACGCCATCCACGATCAGTTCACCGCTGGTACATCTTCTTAAAAAGAGATCTCTTATATATGTGGGAGGCGTTCCCGCTACAGTATTTTCTATAAAAAAGTCCCAGTATAATGGAACTCTTGATACGTTGATATCTTTACTGATTGTTATCTTCGCAGAATATTTTTTTGCGCTGCCTGTTCCGGTAAATGCAACTAAATTAGACGTGAATGTGACGGTGTTGCTTGCCGTACCGGAATCGTATTCAGGTACTTGATAATGCATTCGCATACCAACAGTAATTCGTCTTCCGGAGGGGATAATGGCAGTCATTTCAAAAACATAAGAATCCCCCTTTTTAAAATCAATGTTATATCCACGGGCCGCAATGCGGGAGGAATATTGGGTAGTACCCACGTTAAAATATCGAATTCCATTGACTGTTGTGACTGGAATCCCTTCCGGATTGGAATCAGGATTTTTCTGAATTAAGTTATTATAGTCGCCGATCATCATTTTGTCTGTTGTAATACAATTTGCAGCAAGCTTGTCTGTTGTTATAGCGTTTGCCACTATTTTATTCGCTGTAACTGCGCCATCCTTAATCATAACGTCTGTGGCCATTCGATAAAGCTTCACATCTCTTTGATAAAACAATGGAGATGCTGTATCAGAGAAGTTTTCACAGCAGAAAAACCAATTTCTATACGCTCTGTTTTGGTCTGGGGAAACGGTTAGAGTGAATGTTATAGAATAGTTTGTAAAGGAATCTCCCTTGCTATCAATAAGTGCTCTTCCTAAATTAACATAATCTTCTTTCCCTTCTTCATGAACATAATACAACCTCAAGATACATGCGATTTGTTTTCCATTGGAGATTTTTCCGTAGAATGAAAAATGATAACTATCTCCAACAGAAAAGTCTAAGCTATACCCATTCAGATAATAAATTTTAGAATAGGGCTTAGCAGTACCATCGGCGTTGAGTTCTTTGGTTATGAAATATTTTTTGCCATCTACTGTTTCTGTTTTTAAGCCATCCGGATTCATATCCGGATGCGCTTGAATCAGATTTGTCGAATCGCCGATTTTCAACTGATTCGCAGCAATGCTATTGGCCTTGATGATATTGCCCTCAATCTCCCCGCTCACCTTCAAATTTTCGCCGATGATCAGATCGCCCATGAGCAGCTTCGCATTCAGGCCGTACATGTAATTCTTCCCGTCCGGCGTGGTCGCGCCGTCGGGCAGCAGGTTTTTACCCAGCACAGTCTCCGTCGTTTCGAAATCGTCCGTGGAGAAGGCGATGGTATTATTTGTGATTTTCAAAACCTCAGGCTCGTAGTCGCCGGTTGGAAGGCCGTCTTCGCCGATGACCGCCCTGCGGCCGTTGATGCCGGAGGCGTCGATGACCATCACCTGGTTATCCGCGTTGACCACCATATTGTGCGTAAGGTTGATCGATTCATCCTTCAGCTCCGCCAGATGGTCGAGATCGTCTTTTTGCTGCTTAAAATCGAAGGTGGTGCGCAGGTATTCCACCGTGCTTGCCGTTTTGGCGATGGAGCCGCCGACGAGATCGTTGAACAGCGCGCTCGGGTCGCTGAGCTTATAGCGGTTGCCAAAGGTGAGGGAGAGGGAGCGGCCGTCATAATCCACCGCCATTTCAAGCAGCAGGAGGCTTGCAATATCCTCCTCGCTTAGCCGGATGTCGATCAGGCAGCCGGATTTGAGCTGGCTGGTTAAGTGGGCAAACTCCTTTTGAAACACGAAGCTCGCGGTTTCCACAGAATACTCATAGCGCGGGGTGGAGATGGTTTTGAGCAGGCTCTGCGCCTTGTTGTAAAGCTCCAGCGCCTGGGCCTGCGCCTCTTCATAGCTCATGTTATCCTGCTTTGTGATGTTCTCTTCTGTATACGCGCCCTGCTGGATGAAGCGGGAGAGCACCTCCATCTCCGCCGGTGTGAATACAGATTCTAAGCGCACCTGTTTTTGGAGCGCCAAAAGCTTGTCGTTCTCTGTGTTGAGCTGTGTTTGAATAGAAGAGAGCGCGCCTTCCGCCGTGCTCAGCGCCGATTTTGCAGCTAGGATTTGCGGGTGAAGAGCTTTGAGATTTGCATTTTTGATATCCTGTGACGCCGTATCGCTGATGATGGCGGATTGCTGCACCTGCAAGTTTGAAAGCTCCTGCTTGAGGCGGGTGATCTCGCCTTCCTTTTCGGCTTTTCGCCCCTGAAGCTTGCTGATTTCCGCACGCTGCACCTGAAAGGCGCTGTTTTCTGAGCTCGTGAGGGCGTCCACATGGGCCTGCCAGTTTTTTACCTTTTCGATCAGCGCGGCATCCATCCACTCCTCTGTGGCGTAATAGCTGAAGTTATAGATCAAGTTGGTGCCCAGCGGGTTTACGCTGAGGATGTCGAGCCCGTTGCCGCCCTTGACGAGCAGGGCGGTTTTGATCTCGTCGGATTTGGTGCGCAGGGTCAGCCCCTGGAGCACATCCTCCGTGGAGAGGCAGATATCCGTGCGGTTATCGTATTGATAGCGGTCGTAAACACGGATGACGCGGTTCAATATGTCAAATTCAAACAGGCATTCATACGCCTCCTCCAATTCCGTCATGAGGAAGGCATAAACCGTTTGATCGGTTGTGTCAAAGGTGCGGGAGCGCGCGGCAACGGCGGCGGGGATGCCGTCCGTATCCAGCCGCCAGGAGGGGAGGCGCTTCATGATATCTGAGAGCAGGGAGTTTTTCGGGTCGCTGTCGTCTCCGCTGTAAAACCGGTAGGTGCCTTCATAGTAGCCGAGCTGAATGTTGTTCAGCTCATATTCGCAGGAGGAGGCCTCCACGGTTTTGAACGCGTCGTTTCCCTCTTCGGAAACGGACACATCCGTGATGACGAAATAGCCGATTCCATCCACCAGGAGGTAGCGAAAGGGCTCCACCTGTTCATAGACGGGGCAGCGGCACTCCTTTGCGCCGCGCTGGATGGTGAAGGAGAGATCGGATAGATCGTTAAACCGGATATTCATCTGCCGGTCCGAGAGGTTCGAGAGGATGCCGAGCGCGCGGCCATCCGGGTTGCAGAGCGTGATCTGCGGGATTTCAAAATTCCCGAAGGAATCAAATTGAGCAAGCAATTATATCAGCCTCGCAATCCTGTATTGAAATGTGAGCTTCTGTATGTCCCCGGTCGCGGCAAAGCGGTTCAGGCCGGGGAGCAGGCGGAAGAAATTTTTGTTAAAGCTGTTATAGATCGGCTCGGTCGAAAGGGTGGAGCGCACCTCCAGCGTTTCCGGCAGGAGGGTGATGGTGTGCGGCGTGGCGTTGAGGCCGGTAAATGCCGTTTGGCGGTTTTGATCGGTCACGTTTTGCAGCATGACGCTGCCGCCCTGCGTTCCGGTTTGTAGAATAACCTCCGGGTAGAGATAGCCCTTGTAAACGGACGGGTTCTCAAACGCCATCTGCGTGCCGATCTCCGCCGCTTCGTATACGGCTTCGCCATCCTCCCAGCCCCAGGGCGCGTCGCACAGCAGGGTGGCCTTGAAGCCGACCGCTCCATACTTGCCGTTTACGCCGCCCTCGATCTCCTCCACGGCGTGGAACACACAGTTGAGGTAAACGCCGTCGTATTCGTCGGAGAGGGGTTCGAGCTTGCGAAACGCTTTTTCATGAAAAAGCCAGGCGTAAACCTCGCCCACCTCCGCGTCTGACAGCACGCGGTCGGATACGATCTCCACATCGAAAGAGAGCGGCTCCTCCCATGTATCCTGCTGGAGAAAATGGTGGTGTGAAAGCCGGTTATATTGCGTGGAATAGGCGGGGCCGCCCATTCTGCGCCGGTCGGGGGTGAGCTCCACCTGCGCGAAAAACAGCCCCCAGATGGCGGAGGACTGGTTGTTGTAGTTGAAATACTTTCCGGAGAGATGCATAAAAAGCCTCCTTCATCCATCCCCCGGGGCCTGCCGCTCCGGGGGATGTGTCAATATCTGTCGTCTGGTTATTTAGAATCCATTACCCCAAATGCTTTGGGTTGATCGTATGGCCGCTGCGCAGGTATTTCTTATTCGCCTGCGTGAACACCTTTTCCGCAATGCGGTTTTCCGCCTTTTCGAGCGCCTTGACGGTTTCCATATCCGCATTGCCCTCCACGATCACCTTGGAATCGATCTGAATGCAGGGCGCGGCGCCCGGGGCAAAGCCCGCGCCGAAGGCGGAGGAGAGCTTGGCCATGCTTTGGTTGAGGAAGGCGGCGGGGTTCTGCGCGAGGGCAATAATGCGTTCGGTGAGCGTGCTGTTGAGCACCCCGTCGCCGCGTGAAAGGTGGGTCAGCCGCCCCTGAACGGGGTTGCGGATAATTAGCTCCGGCCCGGCCTCGTCCACCAGCGCAAGCTGATCGGAGGGGATGAAGGGGGAGCCGGAGCGGTAGCCCTTCACGTTCTTTTTGTCGACCCACGCGATGGTGTTGCCAATTTTTGAGGTGGCGCCGATGGCAACCTTCCCGTTGGCGATGTTGGTCACGTAGAGCTTCTGGTTCCAGCCCACGCCCGCGTTCTTCGCCATCGTGCTCCAGGAACCCACGCGTTTGCCGGAGGAGGAGGCATAGGCCGCTGCGTCCTTTGTGGTCACGCTCGCTCGCCCACCCTTGACCGGGGCCTTGGCGGCGGACGAACCGCCGGAGGACGCGGCGGGCTTTTGCTGCGCGGCGGCGCTGGGCGTTTTGACGGGCGGCTTGATGTCACCAGGGTTTTCGGAGATTTTGATGGCGTTTGCCTGCGTGCCGTAGGTTTTGAGCGCATCGGTGGCGGCCTTCCACGCGTCGGTCACGGTTTTGTTGATGCCGTCGCCGTATTTCGCGTTCCACTCCATCAGCTCCTGGTAGACGGTTTCGCTGCGGGTCATGATATCCGCCATGGCCTGATCGCGCACCGCGCCCTCGTTATCGAGGAATTCATCAATCTTCTCGATTTTGGCGTTGTTCTGCTCTTCCAGCAGGGCGTATTCCTCATCGAGCTTTTCCTTCTGCCGCTCGATGGACTGCTCTTTTTCGTATTCCTCAAGGTCCTCCTGCTTTTCGGCAAGCTCGGCGCGCAGCTCGGCCTGCTCGCGCTGGGAGGCGGCGCTCGTGTCGGCGGAGAGCTCATTCAGCCGCGTTTCGATCTCTGCGATATCCGCGCGCTTTTTGGCGGCGGTTTTGGCGTAGTCGTCGGCTTCCTTCTGCTTGTCGAGAGCCTTTGCCTGCGCGTCGTAGAGCTTTTTGTAGCCGTCGAGCTCGTCCTCCAGCGCTTTCTTTTTGAGCTCCTGCTCCTTGCGGATATACTTCATGCGCATGTCGACGATATCTTCAATCGCGTCGGCCGCGTCTTTGGCCTTTTTGGCCTCGGCCTCCTGATAGGCCTTGGTCTCCTTGTAGATCTGCTGCTCAAGCTTACGCAGGTCTTCCTTCTTCTTGGCAAGCTTGTTGTAGGCGTAGGTCAGGTCGGCGATCTTCTGGGCCTGGTTGTCATCGTACTTGCCCATGGCCTCCTTGTAGGAGATTTCGTCGAGGTAGTCATCGAGCTGCTGCTTTTCATAGGCTTCGCGGGCGGCGTAGATTTTCTCCTCGAGCTGCCAGCGCTCGGATTCCTTCTTCGTGAGCCTGGATTTCGCGTTTTCCAGGGCTTTGATGTAGCCGAGCTCGTCGTTTTCGTATTTGCCGATGGCTTTGAGGTGCTCGATGCGCTTTAATTCGTTGTCGAGGGCTTCGTTTTTGTAGGCGGTTGAGCCGGAAGAAGTAGATTTTGTCTGGTTTTTCTTGGCCGTATCGGCAGCGCGTTTTTCGTAATCCTGTTTGAGCTTCAGGTTTTTCTTTGCGTCTTCAATTGCCTTTTGCAGCTTTGCGCTTTGCTCATAGCTGGCGGCAAGATCGCTGTCGAGGAAGCTGGCGAGATATTGTTCATAGCTTTCATAACCCTTGCTGTTGTTCCCACGGCGGAATTCATGCTCCGTCATGACGAACTTGTCCGTTTTTGAGGCCACGGTAGCATAGTCGAGGCTTCCCATGATGCCGGCTTCCTGCTGCATGAGGTTGATGCGGTTCTGCGTTTCCGCGAGAGCGGCCTCGCTCATTTTGATCTGTGCCTGAATGTAGCCGGTGCTGAATTGGCTCGTTGCGCCGCTGAGCAGGCTCATCGCGCCTTCTTCGATTGCAAAACCGTCCGCCGTGGCGGTCACATATTGCTGGAGCTCCGGGTATTTGGCGCAGAGATCACTCACCTCGCTGGCGTTTAGAGCTCGTTGGGGAGTTAACAGCGCCTTCAATATCGGCAATCTTCTGGTTGGCCTCGGCGAGGGATGCCGTGGCGGTTTGCAGGTTTTCTGCCGCCGACCGGGCCTGTTCGCCGGTTTGCGCCATAGCTGCTAGCTGCTCGACTGTCGCCTGCGCGGAGCCGGAAACGGAATTGAGCTGGCTGGCAAGGTCGTCGCCCGCGATTTGGGCAAGGTTTTCCGCTGTCAGTTCCCCGGCGGCGGCCGCATCGAGCAGTTTATCCTTTGCGTCGTTATCGCCGAGCTTGTTGTTAAACAGGTCGGCGCGCGTTTCCGCGTCGCCGAGCGCGTAGGTAATCTGGTTGACCTTTTCGCGCGCCGCGTCGCCGATTGCGCCGTCGCTGCTCTGCGCAACCTTCTGGTATTCCTCGGCGATATTCAGCAGGTTGTCACGCACGGTCTGGAATTGTTCGGACTGGCGGTCCAGCCCGTCGGTTGACAGGCTATCCGTCCAATACTCTGCGTATTCCTTGGCGGACATGCTCATGTCGTCCATCATGTCCATCTGCTGCTGGGCCATGTCCGGGTCGAACAGCATCATGTTGGAGGCGGATTGCATGGTTTGGCCCTGCGCCATGCTCGCCCCGATCTTTTCCCACCAGGATAGTTTGCCGCCATCCTTGGAATAGGAGGAGTCGAGCCCTTCGGATTCGAGGTTGTCCATGAGCTCCTTGCCGCTCTCGGCCTGCTTTGCTTTGAGCGCTTCGCCTTTTTCCTTGAGCAGGGCGACCTGAGCGGTGAGCTCTTCCCGCTGGCGTTCGAGCTCGGCGGTTTCCTCCTTGTCGGCAAGGGAGGGGTTCTGGATGCTGTTGAGTGTGTTCAGCCGTTCCTCAATCTGCGCGAGGCTGGAGCTTGCGTTGTTGAGCTCCGTCTCGTTTTCCGCATAGGCCTGGTTCGCGTTATCCACCGCCTCGACGGCGCGCTCGTGGGCGTGCACGAGGTAATCGAGGCCCATCACAAGGCCGTTGACGGCGAGGGTTACACCCATGCTGATCGCGCCCGTGAGCGCGGCTGAGGCGACGGATTGGGCGATTATCGAGCCGGTGGAGAGTTTGGCTGCCGCTGCGGCTTGGTTTTGCCCGTTGATAAAATCGTCAATCACGACTAAATTTCCCTTGCCTTTTTGGGCGAGTTCTTGTGCGGCGTTTCCAGCGTCGTCAAGAGCTTCCATGTGGGCAACCGTGCGGGGAACGCCTGTGTCCAATAGTTCGTTATAGTATTCCAGTGCGTAAATATCATCTTCTATATTTTCACTGAGTTCTGGCACCGGAATGATGGAAGTTGATGCAGCGCTTTTTTCCCTGAGAAGGCTGGTGCTGGTATTGACGAGGGATTGCTTCACAACATTGGTTGTGTCGGATAAAAGATTAAGCTTCTTTCTGTTACTTTTGTGACCATGATGAGTTTTGTTTTGACAGATGCTATTGCAGTTGGTATAATATTCCTGGTCTCAGGTGAGAGGCTGAAAACAGGGTGAGAGAGATATCATACCATGTGAAAGGAAGGTTGCTAAGGAATGAATGAAGTGTTTTTTTGTCCGGTTTGTGGACACATAACCAATGCGGAAAGATTATTATTGACGCACAGAGAAAATAAAATGCCTATATTGTGGTTCTGCCTTGCAGGGAACGGGGAAAGATAAAAAATACTATACGGAAAAAGCTTTTAGCACTTATGAGCTTGGCAGCAAAAATTTTCCTCAATACGCCGATGAAATGATTCGTAAAGAGGTTTATTACGATAATCCACTTTTCGATAAGGAAAAATGTGAACTTCGGGAGCAAAAACAGCAAAGAATTGCTGCTCAAAACAGGGCTGGCTTGAATCCCCTTGATAACGTTCCCAAATGCCCCACCTGCGGCAGCAGAAACCTCTCCCGCCTGAGCGGCGTCGGCATGATCACCATGTTCGGCGGCTTCGGCGTGACGGACGGCAACGCGGGCAAAACCTTCAAATGCAACAACTGCGGCTACCGCTGGTAAAGTCATATTATACATACTGTAAAACAGGGCTTCGAATCAAAACGATCATTTTCAATCAACTCCTTTCCATATCTGTCCGGCAGGCACCGGGCGGCCTCGGCAACGATGCCGGGGCTTTTTTGTTGCGAGCGGCCAGCGGCTTGCTTTGTCCCTTTTGTAGCTGAAAGGGCTCGAATTTTGACAAATGTTTATGCAGTTGGTATAATATTCCTGATCTCAGGTGAGAGGCTGAAAACAGGGTGAGAGAGAGATATCATACCAAGTGGAAGAAAGGTGAAACGAAAAATGGATCAAGTGTACTTTTGTCCAGTATGTGGTTATGTTACTGATGACGAGATATTAACTGTAATGCGTATGGAAAGAAAATGTCGTTTTTGTCATTCTGACTTACAGGGAACAGGGAAAGATCATGACTCTTTTTGGAAGAGGTCTGACGATAGGCAGGAGCGCAGAAGGCTTTTAAAATGCCTTAAAGAAACTGTCCGGGAAGAATACGTCTACAACAACCCTCTCTTCGACAAAGCGAAATATGAGGCCCGCGAGCAAGAAGACCATGAGCGCATCGAGCGCAACAAAGCTGGCCTGAACCCCCTCGATAACCTCCCGAAATGCCCCACTTGCGGCAGCACGAACCTTTCCCGCCTGAGCGGTGTCGGCATGATCACCATGTTCGGCGGCTTCGGCGTGACGGACGGCAACGCGGGCAAGACCTTTCAATGCAACAACTGCGGCTACCGGTGGTAAGTGTAGTGTGCTGATGATCGTTGCAAGGTGGAAGTTTTCTGCGGCTGGGCATAGCCCAATTCCGGTTTGCCTTTTTGACAGGAAAGCACAAAACTTCCAAGATGAAAAATGTATTTTTCATTTTTCCACCCGTAGGGGCGAACTGTGTTCGCCCGCCGGTAAAAACGATGCTTGCGGGCGAACACAGTTCGCCCCTACCGAATTTATACATATCGTAAAACAGGGCTGCGGATCGAAACGATCATTTCTATCAACTCCTTTCTGTTTGTTTTGCGTTTTGTTCCCCTACCATAGGAAACAGCGTCTGCGCCATTCGTTTGGATTGGCGCAGACGCTGTTTTCTATAGGCACGCATGGTGCGGTGAGCTCTTCCCGCTGGCGTTCGAGCTCGGCGGTTTCCTCCTTATCCGCAAGGGAGGGGTTCTGGATGCTGTTGAGGGCGTTGAGGCGCTCTTCCACCTGCGCGAGGCTGGAGCTTGCGTTGTTGAGCTCCGTCTCGTTTTCCGCATAGGCCTGGTTTGCGTTATCCACCGCCTCCACGGCGCGCTCGTGGGCGTGCGCGAGGTAATCGAGGCCCATCACAAGGCCGTTCACGGCGAGGGTTACACCCATGCTGATCGCGCCCGTGAGGGCGGCGGAGGCGACGGACTGGGCGATCATGGAGCCTGTGGAAACCTTGGTCGCCATGCTGGCGGCTAACTGAGAGTTATGGTACTTGTCGATGTCAACGGGCAGGCCGTTACTTTGCCGGGCAGCTTCCTGAGCGGCTTTGGAGACTCCCATTAAAGATTCTGCGTAGGCTTCGGCGGGAGTAGCTCCATACGCTAGGAGACTGTTATACTCTTTAAGAGCTATTTTGTCATTGTCTAAATTCTTACTGAGTTCCGGCGCTGCAATCACAGAACCGGGTACAGCATTGGAATCAAGTCCTTTAGCTTTCAGCAGGCCGCTTCCTGCGGCCATGAGGGATTGTTTGGCAACATCTGTCACGCCGCCTAAAACGTTCAGCTTCTTTCTGTTACTTTTGTGACCATGATGAGTGGTGTTGTTTTGACAATAGATATGCCGTTTGGTATAATATTCCCGATCTAAGGTGAGAGACTAAAATCAGGGTGAGAGGTAATATTAGACCAAATGAGAGGAAGGTAAAACTAGAATGGATCAAGCATATTTTTTTTGTCCAGTATGTGGATATATTACCTATGAAAGTGTTTTAACAGGTTCAGCTATAGAAAAAAAATGTCTAAGTTGTGGTTCTGCTTTGCAAGGAACAGGGAAGGATCATGATTATTATTTTAAAAAAGCATTTGAAGTTCGCGTAAAAGATGGTAATTTTCCTAAACAAGTCGCTGAAGTAGTTCGCAAAGAGTTCTATTACGATAATCCTCTTTTTGATAAAGAGAAATATGAGGCGCGTGAGCAAGCAGACCGCGAGCGCATCGAGCGCAACAAAGCTGGCCTGAACCCCTCGATAACCTCCCCGAAATGCCCCACCTGTGGCAGCACGAACCTTTCCCGCCTGAGCGGCGTCGGCATGATCACCATGTTCGGCGGCTTCGGCGTGACGGACGGCAACGCGGGCAAAACCTTTCAATGTAATAACTGCGGCTACCGCTGGTAAGTGTAGTGTGCTGATGATCGCTGCAAGGTGGAAGTTTTCTGCGGCCGGGCATAGCCCAATTCCGGTTTGCCTTTTTTGACCGGAAAGCACAAAACTTCCAAGATGAAAAATGTATTTTTCATTTTTCCACCCGTAGGGGCGAACTGCGTTCGCCCGCCGGTAAAAAACGATGCTTGCGGGCGAACACAGTTCGCCCCTACCGAATTTATACATATCGTAAAACAGGGCTGCGGATCGAAACGATCATTTCTATCAACTCCTTTCCTTGTGTCGGGCGGCTGTCCGGCCTGGCCTCGGCTTCTCGCCGGGGCTTTCTTGTTGCGGGAGTTAGCAGCCTGTGAATTGATTGCGGTTTGTTTTGTTGCATTTGTAGCCAGAAGGGCCTCTGTTTTTTGGCGAATGTTTATGCAGTTGGTATATGCTTATGGCTCCACACCCGTAGGGGCGAACCGTGTTCGCCCGTTGATAAAAAACAATGATTGCGGGCGAACACAGTTCGCCCGCAATCTACCATATTTATACATATCGTAAAACAGAAACAGCCCCGGTTTCCGCCGGGGTTTTCTTTGGTGCGAGAGTTAGCGGTCTGTGAGTTGATTGCGGTCTGTTTTATAATATTCTGATTTCCCCTTTTAAAATATCTTTATCTTCTTCAAAGGTCCTAGCCGATGCTGGGGCCTTTTTTTGTCTTTCGAGCAACATTCGGAAGATATTGGGGAGCAATGCAATTATTTGAGCAACTTATTATCCATAAAGAGCGCCTCTTCATTTGTTTTTGGTCATTACAAAATATGGAATATAATTCGTTCTTTATCCGCAATTATATCCTCAACAAGATACAATTTTTATTGTTCTAAATTTTTATTATTTATTTTTTGACTGCAATTAAATAAAAAAAATATCTTTAAAATCATTTTTTAAAAATTCTCTAAACCAATTCTATGGGTTTTTGTATTGCTTAATATCCGACAAAATATAGGTAGTTTCTATCGAATTATATTTACAACTTTTGTTAATATGAGGAGATAATAAAATTTTTTTGTCTTATCCACACTCCCTAAAAAAAAGATTATATTATCTTATATTAGAAATTAATAAATATCACTATTAGGGGAAAATATGGATCTATCATCTATTACAAGATGACAATATATTTCTAATAAGTCAATATCTATACATATTTTGAACAAAAACGTACGCATTAAATTGTAGTGACTTACAGAAATTGGAATTAGTGAATGAAATGTGTTGAAAAAATGATACAGGTATGGTTTTTATTATTGTGGGCGTGGCTCATGACAAAAAGATAAAGGAGAGTTCAAAAATGAAGACAGCAAGTTATCGAGTTGTTCGGATGTCTGTGTGCTATCAAGATGTGGAAGAAGAGGTGATGTACGGAATCGAGGCTATCTGCCCAGAGGAGGGGAAAGTATTAGACCGGGTTTGCAGGATTTCTGAAAATGAGGCAGAGGTTCAAAAGCTCTCTGAGATGATGAATCAGAATGAGCTGTCGCTGCGTCACTTCCGCTGTGTCGTTGACGATTTCAGGCATTAAGCCGGGTTTTGCGTTGCTTTTAGAGCGGGTAGCCTCTGCTCTCACACAGGGGCTTCCATCGGGCTCTCTCATCATGGCGGACAGGTCTTTCAGCCTGCCTCTCGCATTTCATGGTGTTATTGTGCGAGTACGGACTGGATCTTCACCCTCCCCGGTGGGAGGGGAGCAGCTCAGGCCCCAATGTTGCCACTGCGGCCGTTACAGTCTCTACGGATTCCGGGGGCGTTGCCGCCGCCGGCCTTTCCTCGGTCTGAACCACTGCTGGCCTTTAACCGATACAGCTGCTTTCTCTGCCGCATATTACTATGCGGCACAGGCAAACATTTCATTACCTGCACTGCCGCTTGAGGCGGCGCTGAGCTTCCCGCCCAGGGAGATAAGGCCTTGCACGCTGGATAATCCGTCAAGGCTTTCCCGCAGCCGGTTGAGCTTTGCTTGAAACTGCTCTGCTTCGGCTGAATTTTTTTTTTTTGCATCCAGGCGCTTAGTTGATCGGATAAAACGAGCCTGTCCGTATCCAGCGCCACGGAGAGTGAGAGAGATTGGCCAGATAGCAGGCCTTGCGCCTGCCGCATAGCGCTCATCGCCTGTTCCTGAATTGATGCGGGGTCGATAACTGCCTGGATTTTTAGTTTGCCGCGCTGCGCAATTTCATCGGAGAGCTTCGGGAGTTGCTTTGCGATGGCTGCGGCGCTTTTGGAAAGATCGGCCTGCAAAACGATCTTTGCCGTATCGTTATTCAAACAGGATCACATCCTTTTTTAAGATAGGCGTTTTTGGCTCATTTTAATTTGGCATTGCCGGCTCATTCGTCTGTTGTGCGGAATGCTCCAACACCGCTGCCACGAGTTTTTTCTCATCAATTGATTCTAACTGAGAAAGCCTTTGGGCAAAGGCATGCAGGTCGATGCCGTCGAACGCCCCTTCCCATTGATCGAGCAGACGGGCCGCGCTTTCAAACACGCTGTCTAGCTTTGATTTGCCTGCTGCCTGCTGCCGGAGGAACTCAAGTTTTTCGAGCACCATGCATTCCAGCCGGTCAAAAAAGCTTCCAGAGCCGGCGTTCGTCTTCGTCCTTGAATTATACATGGCGCGGATGCGGGTGAGCAGGTCCATAGCATCCATCATCTCCTGTAATTTCGCAAGGTCCAGAAGCTTGCGCTCGGTTTCCGGCTCTTTTAGCTCCGGTAGGGGCACATTGCTTAAAAATTGCAGGACTGCGCCAAACATCATTACCTCCTGGTATTCTGGAATATAATCGCCCTCTGCTGTGAAGGAAGCCAGTGCGACGCGGTCGATAAAAGCGGAGGTATCCGCAAGGCTCAATGTGTTTTTGAGCTGAACCGGAATTTCATCCTCTCCGCAGCGGTAGAGAATACTAACGCATCCGGCGGGACGCAGCGCCGTGAGTTTTTTTACCTGCGCATTGGTGAGCTTTTTTCGCATGATCGTCGTCTCCTTTGCGATTGGTTTTTTATTGGGTGAGCATGGTAGGGGAATAGGGCGCGGATTGATGGGAGGGTAAAAGCGCCCTTTTTACGGCAGGAATGCCTGTTCCAGCCGTAAAAAGAGGGCTTTTGAAGATGGCTTCGGGGCGGCAATGCCGCCCCGAAGCGCTTTGGAGGAAATGCAAAAAAAGAAGAAAGTGAGGAAAAGGCAGATTTTTGATTAACCCTCGATGAGCTGCATATCGAGGAAGTCGTTGCCATCCACGGCAAAGAGGTCGAAGGTCATGGAAAGGGTGCTCGGGTCGCCCGTATTGCTCAGCGCAAGGCTGAATGCCGCCTGCGGAACGGCTTTGTGGATCACGAGCTTCATCGGCAGCAGCTCGTCGTCCTCCGTCTTGTAGAGCGTTTCGCCATAAGCGGTGTAGGCCTTCGGGAAAACGTCGCTCTTGAATTTGACAATCTGAATGCCCTGCTCTTTGTTGGCCATGTAGTAAACGATGTATTCATCGCCATCCGAGCCATCCTCAATGGTAGCGGCTTTTTCTGCCACTGTGGCAGAGATAGCTGCGCCGCAGTCGTCATCCGCCTTGTAGACTGTTACGGAATTGGCGACCGGCTCCTCGGAGAGTGTCAGCTTGCCCGCTGCCAGCGTCAGGCGCTCGCGGGTGAATACTTTGCCGCTAGTGAGGATTTCTGTGCCTGCCAGCATGGCGAAGAGCTTCATGGGAGTGATCTGCGTGTCAACCTTCATGGTGCAGGTGCGCTCGCCAATCGAAGGGCACGCGCGGCGCTGCGCCGCGGCCGCCCTTTGCAAGCACGCGGGTTGCCGCCATTTCCGTTGTGGTAACGTTGGCGAAATCGACGTTGAGCCAAGGCTGCTTTGTCTTAAAATCCACCAGCGTAAAATCCGCGACCTCGCGGTTGGACATATTCGGGTTTACATGGTTGCTCATGTTGTGTTACCTCCGTTAATTTCTAAATTTTATCCTAAACGGCCAAACGGCCGTGATAGGCGGGTAGGCTGCCTATAGCTTTTTATACCAGTCGTTGGGGTCGAATTCGCCGCCCCAGCCCGCGTAATTCATCGCGTGGATATTCACCTGGTTCAGGTAGCTCTGGCGCAGGAATTGATCGTAAAGCTGATAAACCGTCAGATCCCATACATTGCACATATTGATGCTGTTATGTTGAACGCACAGCGCGGAAATGAGGTTGGGCAGGCTCGCATCCGCCTGCTTCTCCTTCGCCTGCTGCGGTGATTTTTTTTTGGCACGCTGTAGCTTCTCATAGATTTCACGCGCCTTGTCGTTGCGGAACTGTTTACGGTTGGGTTGGGCGCTATCTACATGATTGCGCTGAAGGATACAATCGCATACGTCTTCATAATTCGCTTCATGGATGATGCCCACCGGATGCCCTTCCGCCATACAGAGAAGGGCGCTGTGCGCCTGTGAAAACACGGCGTCTTCCACCAGGAAAAAGGAAAAGGCAGCGCATAAAAGCGCGCGTAGCTCCTGATTCCCGATCAGCGTATGGAACGCGTTGGCCCCACCGGGATCCGGCAGACCGGAGGCCGCAAATAGTTGCTCGGCATGCAGGGATAACAGCGAGAGATAGGCGTTGTAGGTTTCATAGCCGAGGGCGGCAACTTGCCGCAGGGTAGGCGCGATTACATGGCCCACCCGGGCGAGCGGATAGGGCGCTGGGCTGAGCAAATCCAACTCGTTGAGACGCGTCATGGGGTGAAACCTCCTCTGATTGGGTGATAGAAGAAAAGTGTGCGGTCAGCCTCTTTTTTTGCGGCTGAAGTCGGAGGCCGAATATTGCAGGACATAGCCGTAATATTCTGGCGTGGGCTCATAGAGCTGCATGCCTTCCCACTGTAGGCGTCCAATGCCGAAATTTGTGCTTTCGTTCAGAAGATGGTCTGTCTCTGATGCGAGTGTGTCCGCAAGCGTTTCATATGCTCCGCCGGGAAACAGCGCTTTGTTGCAACAGATCCAAATGTAGATTTGATGGGTACGAATGCTGGATGTGCTGCTTTTGGAGGTGGCAATATCAACGCTGATACAGCAATCAGGCTCCTGCAACGGGAATGCGGTAAAGCGGTATGGAAAGATACGCTGCTTTGCCACTTCCGCGTCTGCATTTGCATCGCCTGCGGCCAAAGCCTGCGTGAGCGCCGGGGAGGATTGCAGGAGGTCAATGATGGTCTGTTTATACCGGGCTCGTTGTGTAAGACTCAAAGGAAATTCACCGCCTTGTTTTTAAGATGAGAATATGGTTTAAACGGAAGGGGGGCTTTTGCCCGTTCCCCTACCACAATAGAAATTGCAGCACAAAAATAAAAAGCCCCGGAAACCCTAGCAGCTACGCGGGTTCCGGGGCACAATCAGGTGCGTTCTGAATCAAAAAAGTAGCGGCGTGATAGCGTGCGAGCGTCTTTTTTAAATTCATTTCCGCCCGACAGTCCGGGCAATATTTTTGATTGTTTGTTTTGGGCTTAAGGAGTTTCCCGCAGCATGCACAGCGGATGATCCGTTCCCCTTGCAGCGAGAGATAGAAAAGCCCAGGCTCCCGAAGGTCATCGAGCGCGCAGGCCGTTTGTGAGGCCGGGCGAAAGAATAATACGTGGATATGGAGGTTATCCACGCCGCGGCTGAATGCGATCAGCCCTTTTTCCCGCAGGGTATGCAGCATGGCAGCCTGCCTCTCCTTTCCCGCCTGCACATGGGCCATGCGGAAAATAGCGCTCCATTTCTGCGTGTGACCCAGCCATCGTTGGCCGGGTTAATGAGTTGAGCATATTTTGCAAGGCATAGCAGTGTAAAAGCAAAGCCGTTCCAGAGGCTGGCTTGCGAGCGCCCGGATGCTTGCAAGCTCCTCTTGGGTGATTTCAATCTGATTGGCCTGTAAGAGGGGGCGTCTGTCCGCACGGGAGGAAATGTGCTCGATTGCCGCGCTCCATTGCACGGCGTGATAATTCGCGTAGTTCTCCCGCATAAACCGGTGAAGCGTTTCCTCAATCTGTGGCTTCTCATAGCCCTCATAACAGAGGTAACGGGAAATGCAGCCCAAGGTCTGCGCCGGTTTTTTTCCAACCGTTCCACAGGCGATTGCCTGCTGTGCAAAAGCATGCTCGTTGAGAATCAGTTCCATGGTTCCTCATCCTCTTTCCTAAAGTTTTATCTGCTGGCTTTTTAGGGAGAAGCGCCGGCCGCGATATACGATCTCTCCCGCTGCATCCGCAGCCGGATAATGGATGATACCACCATTTTTTTGCAGCAGGTTCCGGAGGATCACATGCCCGCATAAATCCCAGACGAATTGTTTCGAGCGGTTGTCGCAATAGCACAGGTCAATGAGAATATCGCACAATTCCGCTTCATTGGGGCACAATGCGGCGCTTTCTCGCCGGAATTGATCGAGCAGAAATTCCCGCGTGCGGGCCGCATCTTCCTCCCGAATGTAGGTGTTGGCGCTTCGGCTTTTGAACTGCTGCACCTCCCGCGCATACGTTTCATAGAGGGAAGAGATAGCCTTTTTCCGGCTGCTGCTGCAATAAACGCCGCTTTTCAGGAGGGTATGGTCAAAGGCAGCCCGTTTTGTCCGGTGCTTAAGCAGAGAGTCAAATTCCACCTCCATTCGCCAACACAGCCGGTTGAGCAGGCAGGGGGCGGTGCCGAGCGGCATGCGGCGTTGGTATTCCTCCCAAAAGGCGCATTCCTCCGGAGAGCGGATGTGTTTTTGGGATAGCTCTGAAAAGCGAAATGCCGAATTCCATCAAGCACTTTGTGTTTGCGTGATCGGCATAGGCGCGGTAACGCTTTCGCTCCTGCGGATAGAGGTAGCACATAAAATAGGGCTTTTTATCTGCCAGCAACTCCCGCAGCTGCGCCTTGCGTCGCTCCTGCTCTGGCGAATCGCCTTCGGAGCATCGCAGGGAGGAAGGACTATACCACTCTTTCGGCATAGGCTTTGCCAGAATCCCCTTTGCTTTATCAATGGCATTTTGTTGGAACAGCTGGCCGCATTTGATGCGGTAATCAAGCGTTTGATAGGCCTCGCTCCCCGGGGCAAAGCGGGCCTGTACTTCAAACATGGAGGTGATGCGATTGGTGATTGCGCCGATTTCATCTCCAAAGCTGTTAATGTTTGCTTGGATCAAATCCGCTTGTGTCACTCGCCTTTTTTCTGCCAGCCGCTGGATACATAGGATGGCGGGATCTTCTCGCGTGTTTTCCACCAAAATGGGGTTATCAAGTGAGAAGGCAGCTGTCCGAATCTTTATCCAGGCCATTGAGCGCGTGAGCGGCGGTGTCCCAGGCGTTAAAAATCGTCACGGTGGTCAGGTAGCGGTACCAATCCCGCATCTCTTCCGTATCCCGCATGCAGAGCAGGCGGATATTATTGTGGCAGGTCATGGGCGCACGGAAGCAGACGACGCGCGCCGCCTTTTGATCGTTCCAATAGCGGTTATAGGCCTCGCCTGCGCGCAGCAGCCCGGTTACCGGAAGGCCGAATATGCTTTGGCACAGCGCGTAGGGATCTCCGCTGACGATGGAAAAATTGCCATGGACACGGATGACGCCGATTTTTGCCGCCTCGATCCGCTTTGTAATCATCTGCCGAATTTTTGCCTGGATAAACGGATCACAGATCAATCGCGCATCTGCCATCAAAGCGTTTGCAAAGTTCAGCCCTCCTTGCAGGGCGTTTTCTTCATTCAGTTCGGTCCCCTTCAAAAAAAGCAGGCTTTTTGCGCCAATCTCCTCCGAGCACATCGGCGATTTCCGTAATAGTCGGGCGGATGAGCGTTTCCAGCTGTTCGTGTGTAAGCCGGTAGCTTTGAAGAAACTGATAGTTCAAATTTCGCTCCGACTCCAGCTTTTGCGGGCACGCCTTGGTCACGCTGAAGCAATAGTGGTGCTTGCGGCAATTTTCAAGATAATCCTGGCAGCTTTGATAGCAATTCCACAGCTTGAGCATAGAGGCTGTTAGGACGACGTCTATCTCCCGGATATCCTTCGTATCGCCCCCAAATATCCTGCACAAGATAGCTCCCGGCAATCTTCTGCGCAAATTGATGGAAGTCAAAGCAAAACAGCATCCCTTTGCACCAGGCGTTGCGGATGCAGAAGCCGCTGAGCGGCCCTTCTCCGCCAAGCTCCGCATTCCACTGCCTGCTCAACGAAGGAGAAATCAGGCCGTAGCCGTCGCTGTCGATTAGCTCAACGGGGGCATTTTGTTCCAGCGTCAAGTTGGGCTCGCCCGGCGCTTGATCGTCAATGCGGATAACATCGGCGGAAAAGTGTGTAACGCAGTCCTCAACCACCAGAACGCCGCGTGGGGCGGAAACGGGCGTACTACCGCTGCAAGCAAGCGCGCGATAAGCTTCCAGTTTGGCTGGGACGAGCGGAACGGCTGGATCGCGGCCATTATCTAGCCGTTCTATCAGCGCTGGGAAAATCGCTTGGTTGACATAAACGATCGTAGAGGTTTTCACACCCCCGTTTGTGCCAAGCAGCCGCACAAATGGAATCCCATTGACGGTAAAACCTTTGTTTGCCCTGTGGTAATCGGCGATGGAATCCATCACCAGGCAGAGGTAATCCGGTTGGAATTGGAGCTGGTCGAGCCGGTCATAGGCCTGCTGGATTTCCCGTCGGACGGCGGGAGAGGATGGGGACTGTCGGAGCGCGCGCAGCTTTGTTTTCAGCGTATAGATGCGTTCCGCCCGATTTGCCACGCCTTGGAGTTCCTGCATGAAACGCAGCAGCGTGCTGTCGGCAAGCGCAACCAACTCCCCGTTGCGCCTTGCATCCGCAAGGGTCAGGGAAAGTGACCATCCCGCCTTTTTCAGGCGTTGGGTATGCAGCTTAAAGACAAAATGCTGATAGGTTTTGATTTGTGACATGATAAACCATCCTTTCGATAGCAGCGCCTCAATTCTACCAAATGGTTTCCTCCGCATAGCCCTCGCTTTGCAAGATATATTCGGCAAGACGCATGGCAGCGGCCTGCGGCGAATGTTCCTGCAAAATCAGGTCGGCCTGCCCCTCCCAACCGCGAAACGCATAAAGATCGCATAGGATGTGGCGCAGGGCAACGGGGAAGGGAATGCCGGCCTCCCGCAGCTGTTTTTCCCGTTCATATGCGGGTTTGTATAGATAGACCATTTTATAAGGGCCAAGGCCGCGGGGTGGGAAGCAACGGATGGAGGCCAGTGCGGCGGGATTAATCCGCCAGATGCTGCTCGGCTCTGCGCCGTCATTCCCATCTGCGCTATGATAAATAGAAGGGCTGGCCTGTAAGCGATAAATATCCCGCAGCAAACAGAGCGTTTCATGGACGCTGCTGCCTGCCTGCCCGGAGACAAAATAAAGATATTGCATCAAAATCCCTCCTTTTCAATGAAAAAAGGCCGCCTAACATAGGCGGCAAAAGCATATAAGAACATTTGTTCTACTTCTATTATACTGGAGATATCAACATCTGTCAACTCCAATCAAAGGCGAGGGGACTGTTGAAAAATATTTCATTTTGCAACAATCCCCTTCTTTGCACACAGCTTTTACAGGGTTTCCGCAGGGGTTGGGTGCTCGTGCTGTTCTGCGGTGATCTCCTGCAAATGTAGCAGCAAAAAGCGCTGCGCCTTTTCATGATATAGATTTAGCATAAAGGGCACGCCCGTGCGGCTAACGCGCTCTTCGCTTATGATGCCGATTGATTGGCCGAGCGGGGATGCAACGCGCATGCGCTTGTTTTGTGCGCGCGTGATTTCCGTAAGATAGCCTTTCTCCACCAGCCAATTGGTCACGGCTACCGGCGAGAGGGACGGGAGGCTTGCGGATCGATGCGGGCATTCACATTTGCCGCAAAGGCTTTAATGGGAATGGGGGGTTCAGAAATGGCCACCTGTGCGAGAGCCTCTTCTGAAAGGGAAAATGGGAGCTTCCTGCTAGGGTGGCGGGCCAAAATTTGGCCCCCGTTCGCAATGACCTGGCCCAGAATGCCGGATACATAGGCAAAGCATTTTTGCAGGCGCTCCGTTGCCAATGGATCGTCCCGTTTGAGTGGCTCCTGCGTGATTGGGTCGGTGCCGTTGGAGAGCTGGTCGAGGTATTGCTTTGCGTGCTGCATGGTTTCAAGCTGTGTCATGATGCAGGCCATCCTTTCCATACTAATGTTGGATTTATGTAAAAAGCGGAGCGTTCCCCTTCATCATACCTAACTGAACCCTGTTTGGCAAGGGCCTCGGGCCGAGGGGGATCTGGCAGTCTAGCGGTTTTGCTGATTCTAGCGGGATAGAGCTCGTCCAGCACGGCGGCCCATTTCAAATCTTCAAGCGCTTTTTAGACCGGAAGCCCTTCCGGTTCCCGCTGCCTAGCTTACGCTTTGATTTTAACAGATTTGGAGGCCTTTCCAATATATAATAGTATACAGCTACTGTTCGCGCAGGGAGATTCCTCTTTTTCTCTTTACACGGCGCGCCGAATGCAGTAAAATAGCTGTAATAAGGATCACCCTAAACTGAATATCGGAGGTTTTACGATGCAGCCAGTATATAAGCGCATCCTTTTTAAAACTCAGCGGTGAGGTGCTTGCGGGTCCTCAGGGCCATGGTATCGATTTTGATACGGTGCAAAACATCTGTAAGGCCGTGAAGGAATGCTCTGACATGGGCGTTGAAATCGGACTGGTCGTCGGCGGCGGCAATTTTTGGCGCGGCCGTTCCAGCGGCGAAATGGATCGTACGCGCGCAGATCATATGGGCATGCTGGCCACGGTGATGAACTCCCTCGCCCTTGCGGATGCATTGGAGCAGCTGGCGGTGCCCGTGCGGGTGCAGACGGCGATCACGATGAATCAGATTGCGGAGCCGTATATCCGCAACCGTGCCATCCGCCATCTGGAGAAGGGCCGCGTCGTCATCTTCGGCTGCGGCACGGGCAACCCGTTCTTCACCACAGATACGGCGGCCGCTCTGCGCGCCGCGGAGATCGATGCAAATATCATTTTCAAGGCGACAAATGTGGACGGTGTGTATGACCGCGATCCCAACAAGTTTCATGATGCGGTGAAGTTCGATACGCTCTCCCATTTTGATATCCTCCAGAAGGGGCTTAATGTGATGGACAGCACGGCAGCCTCCCTCTGCAAGGATAACAACATCCCCATTCTGGTATTCAATTTAGACAATCCCCATAATATTGTAGACGCCGTGTTAGGCAAAAATATTGGTACAATCGTGAAGGAGGACTAACCCCCATGGAGATGAAGCAAGTATATGAGAATGCAAATGAGCGCATGCATAAAACGATTCGCGCTCTGAATGGCGAGTATGATTCTATCCGCGCCGGGCGGGCCAATGCGTCTGTGCTCGATAAAATCCAGGTGGATTACTATGGCGTGCCGACCCCGATCAACCAGATGGCGGCGATTTCCGTGGCGGAAGCCCGAATCCTGACCATCCAGCCGTGGGATGCTTCCACCCTGCACGCTATTGAAAAGGCGATCCAAACCTCTGACCTCGGCATTAACCCGCAAAATGATGGCCGTGTGCTGCGGCTGATCTTTCCGCCGCTAACGGAGGATCACCGCAAGGAGCTTGTAAAAACGGTCGGCAAAACTGCGGAGGAGGCGAAGGTGGCAATCCGCTCTATCCGCCGCGACTGCATTGAAAAGTTGAAGGCGATGAAGAAGGGCTCTGAAATCACGGAGGACGATCTGAAAGACGGCGAAAACGAGCTGCAAAAGATCACGGATAAATTTACGAAGGAAATTGATTCGATTGCTCAGGCAAAAGAAAAGGAAATTATGGAAATCTGATCTGGGTGAACGCCAGCTGCTTGTTGCACTGGCGTTGCTGTGATTGTCATTCTGAGGAGAAGGCGGCGCAAGACTGCTTTTTCCTCAGGATGGCATTTTACTATCACTTTTTTCACGCTGGAAAATATTGCTCGCAAGCGGTTTGCGGGCGGAAAGGCGGCGGAGGAATGAGCGTTATCGATCGGGAGCGGCTCCCGCAGCATGTGGGGATTATTATGGACGGCAACGGCCGTTGGGCAAAGCAACGCGGCCTCAAGCGCACGCAAGGGCACAGGGAAGGGGCTCGTGTGTTTCGCCGGATTTGTGAGTATGCCAATGATATCGGCATCCGTTATATTACCTTTTTACGCTTTTTCCACGGAAAACTGGGCGCGCCCGCCGGAAGAGGTCTCCGCTATTATGGAGCTCTTACGTGAATATCTCTTTGAGGCGGAGGAGCGGAAAAAGGAGAATGCGGCGCGCGGCATGCGCATCCGCTTTATCGGCAGCCAGGAGGGCCTGCCGGGCGATATTATCAGCCTGATGAATCAGGCGCAGAAGGAGAGCCTCGCCGCGACGAAAACGATTGTCAATATTGCCGTCAATTACGGCGGCCGGCAGGAAATCCTGCAAAGCGTACAGCGTCTTGCGCAGCAGGCGGCGGTGGGGAAAATCAAGCCGGAGGAGATTACGCTGGAACAAATCGGCGGCGGTCTGTATACGGCTGGGCAGCCGGACCCGGATTTGATTATCCGCCCGAGCGGGGAATACCGGCTTTCTAACTTTCTGATCTGGCAGGCGGCCTATGCGGAATTTTGGTTTTCCGATGTGCTGTGGCCGGATTTTACTGAGGCTGATTTTGACCAGGCGCTGGAAAGCTACCAACGGCGCGACCGTCGTTTTGGCGGTATTTGAGCCATTCAAGCATTTTGGGCAATTCTATTAAGACTTTATCGGGAAACCAGTGTTTCCCTTCCAAGACGAAGCCTTATCAATGAAAGGCATGTGATCTGTAAATGAAAACGAGAATCCTATCCGGCGTGGGCGTGGTCGTCTTTTTGATTGCGATGCTTTTGTGCACGTATACGCCGTTTTTCTCCCTTTTCCTTGCGCTGCGCTCCGGTGTAGCCGTGTTTGAAATTGAGCGTGTGGCGCAGGTGAAGAATAAAGCCATCATGGGGATCAGCGTCGCATTTTCGGCGCTGCTGCCGGTGCTGATTTCCGCAGGGGTCAATTTGCCTGTGCCGCTGGTGGCGATTGGCTATACGATACTGCTGCTCATTCTGATGCTGGCGCAGTATGAGATCACTCGGTTTGAGCATGTAGCAATCGCGTTGTTTGTTTCCCTTGGGATTCCGCTCGCCTTTTCCTGCATGATTTTTTTGCGGGATATTTATACGGTCTACCCGCAGGCGTATTCAAAGGCGGACGGCCTGCTATTCGTGTTGTTCGGCATCAGCAGCGCATGGGTCACGGATATGTTTGCCTATTTTATCGGCAGCAAGTTTGGCAAGCATAAGATGACGCCGAAGATCAGCCCCAAAAAATCCTGGGAAGGCGCCGTAGGCGGTGTTGTAGGCGCGGTGCTTATTAATCTGCTGGTTTTCCTGATTTTTAATTTGGCGGTTAAGGAGCGGCTGCTTTTGCCTTATTGGGCTGTCATTCTCATCACGATTGCGCTGGCAATCATCAGTATGCTAGGCGATTTATCCGCCTCCGTCATCAAACGCAATTATGGCGCGAAGGATTTCGGCAAGCTGATCCCCGGCCATGGAGGTGTGATGGATCGGTTTGACAGCTGCCTTTTGTGCTGCCAGTGCTCTATTTTATCGTCCGATTGGCGGCAATGCTTTCCTACTAACGAGGGAGATAGGCGCATAAAGTTAAAAGAGAGATGTTCAACCTTGGAAGTTTTGTTCTTTAGGGTCAGAAAATAGACCAGAATTTGGCTGTGCCAAATCACACAAAAACTTCTGCCTGGCAGAGAAAGGAGGGCCATACTAATGTATAAGCGGTTATCCATTTTAGGCTCCACTGGATCGATCGGAACGCAGGCGCTGGATGTCGTTCGGCTCAACGGTTTTACCGTTTGCGCGCTCACAGCCAACAGCCGTATCGATGTGCTGGAGGAGCAGATCCGGGCGTTTCACCCCGCGCTGGCCGCCGTTGTGGACGAAGAAGCGGCGAAGGATTTGCGTGCCCGTGTGGCAGATACGGGCACCAAAGTGCTCGCCGGCATGGATGGCGTGATCGAATGCGCACGCTGCGAAGGCGCTGATACCGTGCTCAACGCCATTGTGGGCATGGCGGGGCTTTTGCCGACGCTCGCCGCTATTGAAGCGGGCAAAGAGATTGCGCTCGCCAACAAGGAAACGCTTGTGGCGGGCGGTAAGCTTGTGATGGAGGCGGCGCGGAAAAAGGGCGTGCGAATTTTTGCCGGTGGACAGCGAGCATTCCGCAATTTTTCAGTGCCTTCAAGGCGCGCCCGCGGGGCAAAAGGATGCCCTCAAGCGCATTATCCTAACGGCTTCCGGCGGCCCGTTTTTCGGCAGGACGAAAGAAGAACTGCGCGGGGTAACGGTGGAGCAGGCGCTCAACCACCCCAACTGGAGCATGGGCGCCAAGATCACGATCGATTCCGCCACCATGATGAATAAGGGCCTTGAGCTGATTGAGGCCGTATGGCTTTTTTCTATGCCGCCGGAGCGGGTGGATATCGTCGTCCATCGCGAGAGCGTGGTGCATTCGCTGATTGAATTCGCGGATCATTCTGTCATTGCCCAAATGGGTGTGCCGGATATGCGCATTCCGATCCAATATGCGCTGACGTATCCAGAGCGGCATGTCTCTCCCGTCGAGCAACTCAGCCTTGCAGCGTTTGGCGCGCTGCACTTCGCCGAGCCGGATTATGAGGCTTTCCCGCTGATTCAAGTATGCCGCAGAGCGATTCTGCGCGGCGGCGTATACCCGGCGGTGGCCAATGCGGCCAATGAGGAGGCGAATCGCCTCTTCCGCGAGGGAAAGCTCCGCTTTTTGGAGATCGGCGAACTGGTGGCCGCGGCTGCGGAGTGTGCGCCCGACCGACCAGATTATACATTGGATGATATCTGTGAGGCGGGTGCGGCCGCGCGGGAGTTTGTACGCAAACAGGCAAAAACCTAAACTGTTCGATATGAAAGAGGTGACCCGGTATTAATATTCCGATTTTGTTACTTGATGCCGCCAGCGTTTGGAGCAAGGCCTGGCCTATCCTGTTCGCTATTTTGTTTTTCGGTGTGATTATCCTAATCCATGAGCTGGGGCATTTCACGGTAGCCAAGCTCTCCGGCATCAAGGTCAATGAGTTCGCCATCGGCATGGGGCCAAAGCTGCTGAGCTTCGGCAAAGGGGAAACGAAATATTCCCTGCGGCTGATCCCCATGGGCGGCTATGTCCAGATGGAGGGAGAGGATGAGGCAAGCGAAGATGAGCGGGCTTTTAACCAAAAGCCCGTGTGGAAGCGCTTCCTCGTTGTGATCGCAGGCGCGGTGATGAATATTATCCTCGGCCTTGTGCTCGTTGCGATTTTGCTCACCCAGCAGAATTTGATTGGAACGACCCAGATCGCCGGTTTCCATGAAAACGCATCAAGCCAGTCCTCCGGCTTGCAGGAGGGCGATGTGATCACGCATATCAACGGCACCTCCGTCTGGTCGGATCGGGATATCAGCTTCCTCATGGCGCGGGATAGGGACGGCGTGATCGATTTCACCGTCAAGCGCGACGGCCAGAAGACCGAATTAAAAAATGTGAAATTCGACACGCGCGAGGTGGACGGTCAAACGGTCATCACCTTTGATTTTATTATCATCGGTGAGAATAAAACCTTTTGGAACGTGCTGAAAACATCGTTCCTGGAAACGGCCTCCATGGCAAGGCTCGTGTGGCTGAGCCTGTTTGACCTTGTAACAGGGCGTTTCGGCTTGAGCGATCTGGCCGGCCCAGTCGGCACGGTGAGCGTGATTGCAGAGGCGACCACATCCGGCGGGTTCCTCAACGCGCTGTCGCTGATGGCGTTTATCACGATCAATATCGGCGTATTCAATTTGCTGCCGATCCCGGGGCTTGATGGCGGCAGGCTCTTTTTCCTGATCATCGAGGGCATCCGCAGAAAGCCCATCAACCCGAAGCGAGAAGGGATGATCCACGCGATCGGCCTGGTTTTGATGTTTGCGCTGATTGCAGTGGTCACATTCAACGATATTTTGCGGCTCATCCGAGGTGGATGACGTAACTGCCGCTTTTGCCATGAGAAAGGAATGACATACGATGGAGAGAAGGCAAAGCCGGGCCGTTTTTGCAGGCGGCGTGCAGATCGGCGGAGACGCTCCGGTGAGCGTGCAGTCGATGCTCAACGTTCCCGCACACGATGTGGAGGGCAATGTTGCACAGGCAAAATCCCTGTATGAGGCAGGGTGCGAGATCATCCGTGCCGCAGTGCCGGATCTCAAATCCGTGCAGTTGATTCCCGCGTTAAAAAAGGCAGTGCCCGTGCCGGTTGTGGCGGATATCCATTTTGATTATCGCATTGCGCTTGCCTGCGTGGAGGCGGGGGGTGGATAAAATCCGCATTAATCCGGGCAATATTGGCTCCGACGAGCGGGTAAAGGCGGTTGCAGATGCATGTAGGGCGCAGAGCATCCCTATCCGCATTGGCGTCAACAGCGGTTCGCTGGAAAAGGAGATCCTTGCAAAGCATGGCGCTCCGACGGCGCAGGCGCTCGCGGAGAGCGCCATGTATCATGTGCGGCTGCTGGAAAAATGCGATTTTTACGATATTGTGATTTCGATCAAATCCTCGGATGTGCAGCGGATGGTGGAGGCATATGAGATCATTGCGGCGCAGTGTGATTATCCACTCCATCTTGGCGTAACGGAGGCAGGTACCGCCCGCATGGGGTTGATTAAATCAAGCGCCGGCATCGGTTCGCTTCTGCTGCACGGCATCGGCGATACGATCCGCGTTTCCCTGACGGACGCGCCGGTCAATGAGGTCTATGCGGGCTTCGATATCCTCAAGGCTGTGGGGCTCAAGACGGATGCGCCCACGCTCGTTTCCTGCCCGACCTGCGGGCGTACGAAGATCGATCTGATTGGCCTGGCCGCCCAGGTGGAGGAGCGGTTGCGGGATTGCCGCAAGCCGATCAAAGTGGCGGTCATGGGCTGCGCAGTCAACGGCCCAGGCGAAGCGCGAGAGGCGGATATCGGCGTAGCAGGCGGCGACGGCTGCGGCCTACTTTTCAAAAAGGGCGAGATCATCCGCAAGGTGCCGGAGGATCAGATTCTGGACGAACTGATGCGGGAGATCGAAAAGCTTTGAGAGGCAAACGACCGCAAATGAATAGCATATAGGAGACGTTATGCAGAAGGATCGTTTTTTAGCCCTGTTTGGGGATTACATAGAGGAGCATATCAGGCAGAATCTGTCCGATGGGCAGGTTCTGTCTGTTGTCATTGAACGGAAGCGCGTGCGCTGGATATCGAAGTGGATTTTGACGCCGTATTTCCGGAGGAAACGCTGGAGGCGGCGCAGCGGTCAATCCGAACGCTGATGCGGCTGCAATCGGTGGCTATTGAGCCGTATTTTCCCCAAGGAGGCTTTTTCAGAAGCCTATTTTCCACATATGGTGCGGGCGCTGCGGCGGGAAAACGCCGCTGCGAACGGCTTTTTGAATGATGCGGCGGCCCGTCTGGAGGAGAATGTGTTCACCATCACGCTCACGCACGGCGGCGCGGATATTCTAAAAGATACGGGCTGCGACGCCTTTCTGCGCGCGCTGGTGCAAAAGCGCTTCGGTGTTGCGGTAGAAATCCGGTTTGACGGCGAAGTGACCGTTACGCCGGAAGCGCCGGCTTTTGTGAAAATGCAGGAGCAGGCGGATGCGCAGCAGAAAGCAGAGCGGGAGGCCGCCAAACGCAAAGCGGAAGGGGATAAGCTGAAAGGCGAGCACAAGATGTACGACGGCCTGCCGCTTTATCTCGAAACCGCGCGGGAGATTCTGGGCCGCCCGGTGCGCAACAAGCCGACGCCGATCCGCGATCTCAACCCGGAGGACGGCACGGTCACAGTCTGGGGAGACGTGTTCGGCTATGAATCGAAGGAGACGCGTGACGGCAGAAGCCTCATCATCTCTTTTCACATCACTGACTACACCGGCTCCTACACGGTGAAGATTTTTGATGAGAAAGAAAATGCCGCAAAGGTCGATCAGGCCATCAAGGATGGAATGACGGTGCTGGTGCGCGGCAGCGTCAGCTACGATAAATACTTCCGTGATTACGCGATCCGCCCGCTTTCCATCATGAGCGTCCAGAAGGAAAAGAAGATGGATGATGCACCGGTCAAGCGCGTCGAGCTCCATCTGCACACCAAAATGAATGAGCGCAATGGATGGTATCTCCGACTGCTCCGCGCTTATCAAGCGTGCTGCTGAATGGGGGCATAAGGCTGTTGCAATCACGGATCACGGCGTTGCGCAGGCGTTCCCGGAGGCGATGAACACCGCCGCTGCAACGGGAATTAAGGTGATCTACGGCGTGGAAGGCTATTTCGTCAACGATATGGTGCCGATTGTCACCGGCCGAGAGGATACGCCGTTCGACGGTGAATTTATCGTTTTCGATATCGAGACCACGGGCTTCAACGCGCAGGATGATCGCATCACGGAAATTGGTGCTGTGCGCGTAAAGGGCGGGAAAATCCTCGATTCCTTCGATACCTTTGCCAATCCAGAAATGCCAATCCCCGCGCGCATTACGGAGCTGACCGGCATCACGGACGAGATGGTCAAGGATGCGCCAGACGAGGAAGCGGCGGTGCGCGCGTTTCTTTCCTTCTGCGGCGACGCTGCCACGCTGGTAGCGCACAACGCCCCCTTTGATACCGGCTTTATTCGCGCGGTCTGTGCGCGGCATCATATCGAATACAACTATACCAGCATCGATACCGTCCCGATGAGCCGCTCGCTCTTAAAGGGGCTGAAGAATTATAAGCTCGATACGGTTGCGAAATATTTAAAGCTGGAGGATTTTAACCACCACCGCGCCTGTGATGACGCCAAAATCCTGGCGGATATTTTTGTCCTTCTGCTCGAAGAAGCGCGCAAAGCGGGCAATATCGAATCGATTGGCCTGCTCAATACTGCGCTTTCGGAGGTGGACCCCAAAAAGCTGCGCTCCTATCACCAGATTATCCTGGTGAAGAACCTGACGGGGTTGAAAAATCTCTACCGGCTGATCTCGATGTCCCACCTGAAGTATTTCTACCGCCAGCCGCGCATCCCGAAGAGCGAGCTGATCAAATACCGCGAGGGGCTTTTGATCGGCAGCGCCTGTGAGGCGGGCGAGCTCTACCGCGCCGTGCTCGACGGAAGGCCTTGGGACGAGCTAAAATCAATCGCTTCGTTTTACGATTATCTGGAAATCCAGCCCAAGGGCAACAACGCCTTCCTCGTGCGGGAGGGCCGTGTCAGCGGCGAAAAGCAGCTGGAGGAGATTAATCAGACGATTCTCAAGCTCGGCGATGAGCTGAATAAACCGGTGGTCGCCACGTGCGACGTCCATTTCCTTGACCCGGGCGATGAAATTTTCCGCCGCATCCTCATGGCGGGGCAGGGATTTTCCGATGCGGACAACCAGGCCCCGCTCTACCTGCGCACCACGCAGGAAATGCTCGATGAATTTGCCTATCTCGGCGAGCGGGCCTATGAGGTGGTCGTGGAAAATCCGAATCAAATTGCGGATATGGTAGACGTGATGCGCCCCTTCCCGGAGGGCAATTTCCCGCCGAACATCCCCGGCGCGAAGGAGGAACTGCGCGAAATCTGCTGGACGAACTGCAAAAAGATGTATGGAGATCCTGTGCCACAGTATGTGGCCGACCGCCTTACGCGCGAGCTCGATTCGATCATCGAGCACGGTTTTGCCGTCCTCTATATCATCGCGCAGAAGCTGGTGAAAAACTCCGAGGATCACGGCTATCACGTCGGCTCCCGGGGCTCCGTCGGCTCGTCGTTCGTGGCGACGATGGCGGGTATCTCCGAAGTGAACCCCCTTGCGCCGCACTATGTCTGCCCGCAGTGCTGCCACAGTGAATTCTTTACCGACGGCTCCGTCGGCTCCGGCTACGACCTGCCGCCCAAGGATTGCCCGCACTGCGGCATCCCGATGAAGCGCGACGGGCATGAAATCCCGTTCGAGACCTTCCTCGGCTTCAACGGCGATAAGGAGCCGGATATCGACCTGAACTTCTCCGGCGAGTTCCAGGCGCAATCCCATCGCTATACGGAGGAGCTGTTCGGCCCGCAAAATGTGTTCAAGGCCGGCACAATCTCCACGGTGGCGGAAAAAACGGCCTATGGCTTCGTGAAAAAATATACGGAGGAACGGGGCCTGATTCTGCACAAAGCTGAGGAGGAGCGGCTTGCGCGCGGCTGCACCGGCGTCAAGCGCACCACCGGCCAGCATCCGGGCGGCATGGTCGTTGTGCCGAACGATCATGAGGTTTATGAGTTCACGCCCGTCCAGCACCCGGCGGATGACGCGGATAAGGGCTCCGTCACCACGCACTTTGACTTCCACGCGCTGCACGATACGCTGTTAAAGCTCGATGAGCTTGGCCACGATGTGCCCACCCTCTACAAGCACTTGGAGGATATGACGGGCATCCCGGTGATGGACGTGGATATTTGCGACCGCAAGATCATTGAGCTGTGCACCAGCCCGGAGCCGCTCGGCGTGACAGCCGAGGAGATCGGCTGGCCGACGGGAACGCTCTCCATCCCTGAGATGGGCACGAATTTCGTTTGCGGTATGCTCATGGAGGCAAAGCCGAAGACCTTCTCCGACCTGTTGCAGATTTCCGGCCTGTCGCACGGCACAGACGTGTGGCTTGGCAATGCGCAGGAACTCATTCAGAACGGTACCTGCACCATCTCTGAGGTAATCGGTACGCGTGACAGCATCATGACCTATCTGATGCAGAAGGGTGTAGAGCCTGGCATGGCGTTCAAAATCATGGAGATCGTCCGAAAGGGCAAGGCCCCCAAGCTCCTCACGGACGAGCACAAGCAGGCCATGCGGGATAACAACGTGCCGGAGTGGTATATCGACTCCTGCCTGAAGATCAAATATATGTTCCCCAAGGCGCACGCCGCGGCCTATGTCAGCGCCGCGCTGCGCTTGGGCTGGTATAAAATCTACCGGCCGCTGGAATATTACGCGGCGCTTCTTACCGTGCGCGGCGGCGATCTTGACGCGGTGTCAGCCGTGGCGGGGCGTTCAGCGGTCAAGCGCAAAATGGATGAGCTGATGGCAAAGGGCAAGGACGCCTCCGCGAAAGAGGAGGATCAGCTCACCATTTTGCAGATTGTCAACGAGATGCTCGCGCGCGGCATTGAGTTTTTGCCCGTTGATCTCTACAAATCCGACGCGACCGTTTATCAGATTGAGGATGGTAAAATCCGCCTGCCGTTTTTGGCCCTCAAGGGGACGGGTGAAAGCGCGGCAAAGGGCCTTGCCGCCGCGCGGGATGACGGCCAAGGGGCATTCATCTCCTGCGATGATCTGCGCAACCGCTCCGGCGTTTCCAGCAGCGTGATGACGATGCTGGGCGAGGCGGGCGCGCTTGAGGGGCTGCCCCAGAGCAGCCAGATGAGCTTATTTGGTTAAAGAAAGGCTGTGGAATGCAATGACGCAACAGAATCGCTCCTTTGCGATACCCTTCCATTCTGGGGATGGGCTCGGCTGCAATTACTACCGAATTCCCGCCCTGATCACCACGCAGCAGGGCGTGACCATTGCCGCAATGGACGCCCGCTTCGGCGGCCTGCATGATTCGCCTAACAATTTGGATACAGCGCTCTCCCTGAGCAACGATTGCGGCAAAACATGGTCGAAGCCAACGCTTCCCTTCCACCTTGTAGACTATGCAGATAGCGATGCGCGTTTGCCGCTGCGCAACGGCGCGATGGCCACAAAGCCGAGCGCATCAACTATAGATCCATGCCTGCTGGAGGATCGGGAAACGGGGCGGATTTTTTTGTTGGTGGATATGTTCCCCGGCGGATTTGGTTCCCTACAGGCCAAAACGGGCTCAGGTTATGCGCAAATTGGCGGCGAGGCCTGCCTGCGGCTGCGTAAAAAGGGCGGCTTTTCCTTTCGCTATTATGCGCGCCCGGATGGAATGATTTGTTCGCAGGATGGGCGGCCAACCGCCTATTCCCTGAATGCAGAATATGAGCTTTTGGAAAACGGGAAGCCGCTTTTTGTCCGCCAGCGGCAGGCTATCGTCGGGAAAACACTGGTGCGCACGAAAAAGACGGATATCAAAGTGCCGATGCATCTTTTTTACGCGGATTCCCTTTTTCAAGTAGAAAAAACATCTTATCTGTTTTTGCGCTATAGCGACGATCAGGGCAAAACCTGGTCAAGCCCCGTTTCCCTCAATGCAATGGTAAAATCGCCGGATATGCGCGTGCTGGTAACAGGGCCAGGCTGTGGCGTCCAGCTGCGTGGCGGGGAACATGCCGGAAGGCTGCTGTTCCCTGTTTATCATGTGACGGCCGGCTTTCGGGAGCAGTCCTGCATGGTGATTTACAGCGACGATCATGGCGAAACCTGGCATTTGGGCGGCGGGCCGCGCTATGGGCGGAAGATCGGCATGATGAGCGAATCCCAGCTTGTGGAGCTGCCGGACGGCAGCGTGCAGGTGTTTGCCCGTACCAAGGCGGGCAAAGTCGCCACGGCCCACAGCGCGGACGGCGGCATTACCTGGAGCGACGGCGCGCTGGTGCCAGAGCTGCCTTTAGCGGGAGGAGCGGGCTGCCAGATCTCCGCCATCCGCTATGAGGGCTTCATCGATGGCAAGCCCGCGGTGCTCGTCTCCGCTCCGGCTGGGCCGGGCCGCAAGCACGGCATGATCCATATCGGCCTGATCGATAAGCAGGAGGATGCGGTTTCTCCCTACACCTTTGCGTGGAACTATCATTTTGCCATTACGGGGCCGGAACGATCCTTCGCCTATTCCTGCCTGACGCAGCTGCCGGATGACCGGATCGGCATCCTGTATGAGGAGATCGATCATGCGCAAAGCGTGGATACCACGCGGTTTGAGGCGATTTCCATGGAAACGCTTCTGGCTGAGAAGGGCTCGCTTTAAACATCAGCAAAACGGCATACAGGAGGATTTAGCCGGACTTTTGCTCGAAAAGAGCCGAGCTTTTTATGGAATCGCCGCTTTTTCAGCACCATTTATGCTGACGCATAGCGGCAGAATGGAGGTTCATATGGGAACCGTTTATCTGTTTCGTGGCAAGGCGGCCACCGGAAAAACGACCTTATCCAGCCGGCTGGCTCAAAAGCTGGCGATCCCTGTTTTTCGCAAGGACGATATCACCGATGCGATCAAAAGCGGTGAGTATCTAACAGACCGGGGCGCCGGAAATGCTCTATGTTATGATATCCTGTGCCGCATCATGCAAACCAATCTCAGCTTGAGCGCGGATTTCATTGTGGACCTGGCCCTCGGCGACCGGGGCAATGCGGCTTTTTTTCTGAACAGGCTGGATTTTAAGCAGAACAAAGTGTTTCGCTTTTTTCTGGATTGTAGCGATGAGGAAGCATGGAAGCAGCGGCATCTGGAACGGCTGAAAAACCCGCTGTTGCATGAATCGTTTCATTCCCTGGAGCATGTTTTAGAGCATTATCGGAAAGCAGATATCGGCCCCCTGGAGGACGAATATGTGATCGACAGTGCAAACCCGATTGACGAATGCTTTGCGGCGATCAGCCGGATCATCGCTTCCGGCCGGCCTGGACGGGGCATATAAAAAGCCCGACAGTAGCTGGTTGGGTGAAAAACGGAGTGTAAAAAATTCTCTTTTTCAATAGATTACAATAAGAAGAAAACCTCTGACCATACGGCCTGCGGTTTTCTTCTTATCGGATGGGGTTTATGAATCGCCGGACGCTAAGAAAGGGGGAGAGAAAAGCTGTCCGGACGCATTGTCAAAGGGAGATCTTGGAGAAAATCGAGCAGAAAGCCTTAATGAATTTCAGCAGTGTTGCAAGGATACCCTGCGGGGCGGTTTCCTCCTGCGCGGGCACATCATTCTCTGTCAGCAGCCAGAGCTGGCCGCCGTAGAAAGGGTTCGCCATGCCGACATAGAGGCCTTCGTCCGTAGGGATGAAATTGCGGATGCCCCAGTTATACTCATCGTTAAAGCCGTTTAAATTGATGATGTCAAAGTTCGCACCGTCCGATGTTGCATATAGGCCAGCGCCGCGCTCATCCGCAGCGACCACGTTGCAGATGGAAACAAACTTATACAGGTCGCCGAGCGGGGAGGCCTCGATCAGGCTGCGCGCATCCTGATCAGGCAGGAGCTTGCTCATGAGGTCCAGCACGCGATCGAACTTTTTGCCCGCCGTGACCATGACGGACTGTAGATTGTTGCTGATTTGCGCAATGTCCTTATCCGCAAGGAAGTTGATCGTGGCAAGTATCGCTGTTTTGATCAGGTAGGCCTGCGTTTTGCTCAGCTCTTTTTTGCCGGCGTCCGTCAGGCGCTTGTTAAGCGTATTGAGCACGCTTGCCACAGCCTCGTCCTGTTCGGCCTCGTCCAATTTGAAAACTGCGTTGAGCTTTTCGTTATCCACGCCGATAGTGACGTATTTGAGCAGCGTAGCGGCGTCAAAGGTGCCGAGGAACAGCTTGCCGTTATACTCCTTGAGCGCCCAGACGTATTGTTCGCAGCTCAGGTTTTTCTCCGCGTCGTTATCAAAGCCTGCTTCCAGATTGCCGAGACGTTCGTTGAAATACTGGTTTTTGTCCGGCGTGCCGAGCACAAGCTCCCAGTTATCGTTCTGATCAAAACGGTACAGCTCAATGGGGTTCTGCAATACGTTATACATCATGTCGAATTTGCCGTTGAGCATATCGAAGATCGCGGTGAAGGGATCGGACGCGGTGCCGACATAGACATACTCTTTGCCGTCCTCCGCCGTGTATTTGCAGAAGGTGGCCATTATGTTGATCATGTTACCCATGCCCTTGTTATAGCTGCCGAGTCCGTCCGCTACGATAGCCTCCCATTTCCAGCCCGCCTCATTTGCGCCCGGCTGGCCTGCGCCGACCTGCGTCGCCTTGTAGATCATAAAGCCGGAATCGCTCTGAACGGCCTGCGAATTGCTGATCGCCACATAGATGCAGCCGTTGAAGCTGATGATATCGTTGATGAAGCCGTTCGCAAGCACGTCATCCGTTCCGCCGTAGTCGTTGAAATCGGCGGCGGATGCGATCTGCGTCCAGTCCGCGCTGCCGTTCGGGTCAGGGCTTGCGTAGACGACCGGCCCGCGGTCCGGCGTGGAAACACCGAAAACGAGTTCGTCCGCATGAACCGTCATCGCGCGGATGGTGCTGCGGCCGCCGATGCGGAGCACCTCCTGCGGCTTATCCCCCTTCTCCGGATCAAAACCTTTGTCAATGCGGAGGATTCGTGTGCAGGAGTTGCCTGTGCTGCCGAAGAAATAGCTTTCAGAGTCGCTCCCCTGCGGGGTGAAGGTGGCGTTCGCACTGCGGTAGCCAGTGTCGAGCGGCTGGCCGTTTTCCCATTCTGAGGTATAGGCAAGCTTTAGTTCGCCAGTCTTTTTATCGAGCATGAAAAGCCTTGCCGCCCGGTCGGAAAAGTCGAGCGGCGGGAGCTCGCCCCTGGCCCAGCAGGTCGAGCAGGGGCGTGAATTTGGAGAACGTTTCCGCATCGGCCATTGCTGCGCCCAATAAAATATTGCGGTTGCCTCCGATAAAAATATAATCCTCTGTCTGCCCCATGGACCAGGGGTAGGAATTCATCCGGTCCCCGCCCGGTGAGGAAACCGTCAATTTCGCCGCTCCCGCGATCCGGATTGCTGATTTTGGCAGCCTGATATGCGCCCATATCCAGTGAAATTGCGTTTGGGGATGCGAATGCCGCTCCGCCAGCCGAGGCGAAAAGAAGCAGGATCGTCAGGCCAAAGCAGAGCCCTCTTTTCAGTTGTTTTTTGATCATGAATGCAATCACCCTTCCTTTATTATGCAACAGATTTCCATTCTCCACAGCCTCGTTTTGCCACAGAAGGGGCTGTGCCGGATATACAAATCTGCATATTGACACAAAAATGATTTGGAAATATTACATATAGGCTAGACGATGTGTTGATTAATTTTATTGTTTTTATTATAATGGCTGTATAATGTGATGTCACGCATCAATTTTTCAGCAAGTGTATGAAATTCGACAGACCTGAATAAATTGTTGCCAGATGGGGGAGTGGCAGGGGTTGAAAAATGGTTCAACCTGCCCAGAAAAGAAAGGATGGTCATGAATATGCAGGGAGCAACACAGGACAGACGGGTGAAACGAACCAAAACACTGCTCCAGACGACACTTGTGGAGCTGATGCTCGAGAAAGAAGTCAGCCAGATTTCCGTCAAGGAGCTGACCCAGAGGGCGGATGTGAACAGAAGTACATTTTATCTGCATTATTTGGATATTTACGATATGCTCGAACAAATGGAGGATGAATTCGTAGGGCGCGTTCGGAGTTTTTTTCATGACTATTTTACGCCTGTGCCGACTTCTACGCCGATTACGATGTTCCTTCAGATTTCTGAATGGATTGAAAAGGATAAGGATTATTACATCAAGCTCCTCCGCGGGACGGCGGCCTCGCAGCTCCTGGAAAAGCTGCGCGTGCAGATCATGGATGAATTTCTGATTTTCTTACATACGATTTTTCTCGATGAAGATTCTCCTGACCTTCGTACCCGCGTAAACTTTATCGTATCCGGGACGATCGGCGTGCTACGCATGTGGGTGACGCAAGAGAACACCGAGACCCTTACTGCGCTGGCTGAAACGGTTGAGGATATTTTGAAGAACGGATTGATTCAGGATTATCCGAAAAAGCTGATCTCCCATTACCCGGATTACATGCAGCAGCTGGCGGAGCTTCGAAAGAAACAGAAGAAGGGTTGACACAACTCGTTCAGTGTGATATCATGCTATCACGCTAAAGCGAAAGGGGCCGTTATTTTGGCAATCAGACGATATGAGCGTGCGACGCCGGAGGGCACGCGTGACCTGCTTTTTGAGGAGTGCGCCGCCCGCCGTGAGGTGGAGAGCCGGCTTTCCGGTTTATTTAAGGCAAGGGGCTATAACCGCGTGATCACGCCAACCTTGGAGTTCTTCGACGTGTTTGACCGGGAAAGCGCCGGTATGCCGTTGGAAACCCTTTATAATATTACGGATTCGCATGGCAGGCTGATGGTTTTGCGCCCGGATAACACGCTTCCCATCGCGCGCATTGCAGCCACGCGCTTGCGGGAGGAAGCCATTCCCCTGCGGCTTTTCTATTCGCAGAATGTTTTCGCCGCAACCCGGGGCTGACCGGCCGCCGGGATGAGGCGGCGCAGAGTGGCATTGAGCTCATCGGCGCATCCGGCCTGCGGGCCGATCTGGAAATCCTTACAACGGCTGTGGACGCGCTGGAGCAGTGCGGCGCGCCGGATTTCCGTATTGAAATCGGCCATGCCGGTTTTTCCGGCGCATTGTTTCAGGCGCTGGAGGCGGATGAAAAGCTGCGCGGTGAGATCGTGGAGCTGATTGAAATGAAAAACTATGCCGCTTTGAACGACGCGCTTGATCAGGTGGGGGATACGCAGGCTGCCCGCGCGGTGCGCAGGCTGCCGCGTTTGTTTGGCGGCGAGGAGGTGCTGGATGAGGCCGCCGCGTTATATGATGGGGAAAGCGCTCTGGAGCCGCTCGCTTATCTTCGCAACATCTACCGGCTGCTGATGCAGCTTGGTTTACAGAACAAGGTGAATATTGATCTGGGGCTCGTCCACCGCGGGAATTATTATACAGGCACTGTTTTCCGGGGCTATATTGAGGGCTCGGGGATTACGGTGCTCTCCGGTGGGCGGTATGACGGCCTGCTCGGTGAATTTGGATGCCCTTTGCCCGCGACCGGATTCGGCGTGGAGGTGGATGCGTTGGCCTCCGCCATGTGCGCGCGGGGCGACGCGGCCGAGCCGAAGGCGGCGGATGTGCTGGTGTTTGGTATCGACGGCTGCGAGGTGCGGGCGCTCTCCTATGCGCGCTCCCTGAACGCGCAGGGGCTTGTGTGCGAAAACTGTGTGCTCAATTCCGCTGAAGCGGCGCGTGACTATGCGGCTCGCAAGGGCATCGGCAGGCTCGATGTCGTCAAGGAGGAGAGCGTGGAGGTCATCACGATCAACGGCGTGAAAGGGGGCGAAGTGCAATGAGGCCAATCCGGATCGCCCTCACCAAGGGCAGGCTTGAAAAGATGAGCGTGCAGCTTTTCACAAAGATGGGGCTCGACTGCACGGCGCTGATCGAAAAGGGAAGAAGGCTGATTCTCCCGGTGGGCCCATATGAGGTAGTGTTGGCGAAGGCTGCGGATGTCATCACCTATATTGAGCATGGTGTGTGCGATATCGGCGTCGTGGGCAAGGATACGATCGTGGAAAACGGCGCGAGCTTCTATGAGGTGACGGACCTTGGCTTCGGCCGCTGCCGGTTTGCACTCGCGGGGCCGGTAGGAAAGGATTTTTTCAGCGGTTATAACGTTAAGCGCATTGCAACGAAATACCCCAAAGTGGCCCGCTCCTATTTTGAATCAAAGGGCATGGATGTTCAGATCATCAAAATTGAAGGCTCCGTAGAGCTCGCACCCTTATTGGGGCTTTCTGATGCGATTGTTGATATTGTGGAAACGGGCACGACGCTCAAGGAAAACGGCTTGGAAGTGATTGAAGAGATCCTGCCGGTTTCCGCGCGCGTGATCGTGAATATGGCGAGCATGAAGCTGCGCCGCGAGGAGATCGAGGCGTTTTTGGAGCAGGTGGACCAAGTGAAGGAGGAATTGCAATGATCCCAATTACCCATGCTGACGGAAGGGCGGAGCAAAAGCTCCTCCGGCAGCTCAAAGCGCGCAGCGGAGAGGTCGACCGCAAGGTGACCGCCGCCGTGACCGCGATTCTTGACAACGTCCGGCAGAATGGCGACCGCGCCGTGGAGAATTATACGCTCCAATTCGACGGACAGATGCCTGAACATATCCTCGTCGAGCGGCCGGAGATGGAAGCGGCGCTCGACCAGTGCGATTCCAAGTTCGTCTATGCCCTCTATCAGGCGGCCGCCAACATCCGCGATTTTCACGAGCGGCAGAAGCGGCAGAGCTTTTTAAACACGCTCGATAACGGCGTGATCCTTGGCCAGCGCGTGCGCGGCCTAAAACGCGTCGGTCTCTATGTGCCGGGCGGCACAGCGGCGTACCCCTCCTCCGTGCTAATGAACGCGATCCCCGCAAAGATCGCGGGCGTGGAGGAGCTGGTCATGGTCACGCCTCCTGCAAAGGATGGGAGCGCCAATCCGGATATCCTCGCGGCCGCGGCAGTCGCGGGAGTAGATCGGATTTACCTCATGGGCGGCGCGCAGGCAGTGGCGGCGCTTGCTTACGGCACCGAAACGGTGCCACGCGTGGATAAGATCGTCGGGCCGGGCAATATTTATGTTGCCACGGCAAAGCGGCTGCTCTATGGCACGGTCGATATCGATATGGTCGCGGGGCCGAGTGAGATTCTCATCGTTGCAGATGATACGGCTAATCCCGCCTTTTTAGCGGCCGACCTCATGTCCCAGGCCGAGCATGACGTGCTGGCCTCCGCCATCCTGCTCACCACCAGCGAACGGATCGCAAGGGAGACGGTTTCCGCGCTTAAGGAGCAGGTGCGCTCGCTTTCCCGCCGGAAAATCATTGAACAGTCCCTCCTAGACTACGGCGCAAAGTGATTATTTGCCGGACGCTCGACGAGGCCATCGGCTTTGCAAACGATCTGGCGCCCGAGCATCTGGAGCTGTGTGTGGAAAACCCGATGGAATACATCGGCCGGATTGATAACGCCGGCTCGGTTTTTCTCGGCAACTATTCACCGGAACCGCTGGGCGATTATTACGCAGGGCCGAACCATGTTTTGCCCACGAGCGGGACGGCGCGCTTTTTCTCCCCGCTGGGGGTGGACAGCTTCGTAAAAAAATCGAGCTTTCTCTATTATACGGAGGCAGCCCTGCGCGAAGCGAAGGACGATATCGTCAAGCTCGCGGAAACAGAGGGCCTAACCGCTCACGCGAATTCCATCAAAGTGCGGTTTTAAAGGGAAAATAAGATTTTTTGATTTGCCGATAGAGAAAGGATGGTCCTATCCGTGGCATTTGCCCTGAATGATAAAATCAAAACGCTGACCCCTTACGACCCGATCTGCGGGGCGTATCCGATCCGCTTGGATGCAAACGAATCCTACATTCCGTTCCCCGATGAAGTGCAGGCGGAGATGAGGAAAGCGCTGGAAGAAACCGCGCTCAACCGATATCCGGACCCGTATGCGCAGAAGGTCTGCGGCCTGTTTGCCTCCTTTTACGGCATTTCGCCGGAGCTTGTGACGGCGGGCGACGGCTCGGACGAGCTGATCTCCATTATCATGAGCGCTTTTCTGCAAAAAGGGGACAAGGTGCTCACCCTTGCGCCGGATTTTTCCATGTACCGCTTCTATACCGGCATCGTCGAGTGCCCGTGCGTGACGATGGAGAAAAACGCGGATTTCACCATTGATCCGCAGCGGGTGATCGACACGGCGCGGCGGGAAGGCGCGCGGCTAATCGTATTCTCCAACCCCTGCAACCCAACCTCCGTGGGCCTTTCCGCGGACGATGCGCGTAAAATCATCCGCGGGACGGACGCGCTTGTTGTGCTGGACGAGGCGTATATGGATTTTTGGGATCAATCCCTGCTGCGGGAGGCGGCGCAGTATGACAATCTCATCATCCTGCGCACCTGCTCAAAGGCGATCGGCCTCGCGGGCATCCGGCTGGGCTTTGCCGTGGCGAATGAAATGCTCACGCGCGTGATCCGCAGCGTGAAGTCGCCCTACAATGTCAATTCCGTTTCGCAGGCGCTTGGGTGCGTTGCATTTTCGCATCCGGAGCAGCTCAGGCGCAATATTGAGCGGCTGATCGTTTCGCGCGAGGCGCTTTACCGGCTGTTCCAATCGCTGGCGGCCGATTTCCCCGGCAAGGTGGAAATCGTGCGGCCCGTCACCAATTTTGTCTGGGCGAAATGCGAGCGGGCGGGCGAGCTGTTCGACGCACTGAAAAGGCAGGGGATTATCGTGCGCCGCATGGGCGAATACCTGCGGGTGACGGCCGGGCGCAACCATGAAAATGAGAAGGCGGCGGATGCAATCCGTTTCTTTTATACAGAGAAAGGATGATTGGAAATATGCGGACTTCCGAACAGATGCGCAGCACGAAGGAAACGCGCGTGACTGTGCGCCTCAATCTGGACGGCGGCGACGTTGCAATCAATACGGGCGTCGGCTTTTTTGACCACATGCTGGAGGCCTTCGCCGTGCACGGCGGCTTGGGGCTTGAGGTGGCCGTTAAAGGCGACCTGGAGGTGGATTGCCACCACACGATTGAGGATGCGGGCATCGTGCTGGGCAGGGCCTTTTGTGAGGCGCTCGGTGATAAGAGCGGCATTGCGCGCTACGGCAGCTTTCTTCTGCCGATGGATGAAACGCTCGCCTCTGCGGCGGTGGACGTTAGCGGGCGGCCCTATCTGGTGTTCAACGCGGTATTCCCGGAGGAGCGCGTCGGCGGGTTCGACACCTGCATGTGCGGCGAATTCTTCCGCGCGTTTGCCATGAACGCCGGGGTCACGCTGCACCTGAACGTGCCCTACGGCGGCAATTCCCATCACCAGATCGAGGCGCTGTTTAAAGCGGCGGCACACGCGCTGCGCCAGGCGGTTACACAAACGGGGAAAGGGACGCTGTCCACCAAGGGGACGCTGGAATAGACAGACTTTAGAAATCGGATAACCAGCCGTCAGAACGGGATCAGGAACGTCTGATATCTGATGTTTGAACGCTGAAATCTATAAAAGGGGTTTTGTTATGCTGATTTTTCCCGCGATCGATATTAAAAACGGGACCTGCGTGCGGCTGTATCAGGGTGAAATGTCCACCGCTGAGCAGGTGGCAAACAGTGCGCTGGAAGCCGCAGGGGCTTTCAAGGCTGCGGGCGCTTCCTGGGTCCACATGGTTGATCTCGACGGCGCGGTAGAGGGTGTGCGCAAAAACACCGGGATCTTTCTGGAGGTCGTGCAGGAAAGCGGGCTGAAAGTGGAGGTTGGCGGGGGCATCCGCACCATGACGGATATCGCTTTTTATCTCGAAAACGGGATTTCCCGCGTGATCCTCGGCTCCATTGCCCTGCGGGACGCATTGCTTGTCCGCCAGGCCGTGGCGGAATTCGGCGGCCAGATTGCTGTGGGCATCGACGCGCGCGACGGCATGGTGGCCGCCGAGGGCTGGGTGGAAACGAGCGCGGTCAGCGATGTGGAGCTTGCAAAGCGCATGGAGGATGCAGGCGTGCAATGCCTGATCTGCACGGATATCGCGCGCGACGGGATGCTCTCCGGGCCGAATCTCGGGCAGCTTACCCGCATCCAGCGGGCGGTGAAATGCGATATCGTCGCAAGCGGCGGCGTGACAAATCTCAGCGATATTGCCGCCCTGCGGGATTGCGGGCTGTACGGCGCGATCTGCGGACGCTCGATTTATAAAGGAACGCTTTCCCTGCGCGAGGCGATTCAGATTGCAGATATCAGATGACAGCGTTTAGCTATTTGCCTGTCGTCTGATATCTGTTTCGGAAGGAGACATTTTTGTGGATTTATCAAAATATTTTGTAAAAGCGGAGCTCATTCCGGCAATCATCGTCGAAGAGGGCACGAATGAGGTGCTCATGCTCGCTTATATGAACTTGGAATCTCTTGCCAAAACGATGGAAACAGGGTATACTTGGTTTTACAGCCGTTCGCGCCAAAAGCTTTGGAACAAGGGCGAAACCTCCGGTCATACCCAGAAGGTTCTCTCCATCTGTTCGGACTGCGACGATGATACGCTGCTCATCACCGTGCGTCAGACGGGCCCCGCCTGCCACACGGGCAGCCACAGCTGTTTTTATCAAACCATATGGGAGGAAATCTAACCCATGCAGGATGTTTTTCAGGAATTATATAATGTGATCCTTGACCGCAGGGAAAACCCGCAGGAGGGCTCCTATACCTGCTATCTTTTTGAAAAGGGCACGGATAAAATTTTAAAAAAGGTGGCGGAGGAATCGGGCGAGACGATTATCGCAGCCAAAAACGGCGTGAAAGAAGATACCGTTGCAGAGATCGGCGACCTGCTCTTTCACCTGCTGGTGTTGATGGCAAACGAGGGCATTGATGTTTCCGATGTGACGGCAGAGCTTGCTCGCCGCCGTCAGAAATCCGGCAACCTCAAGCAGTTTCATCAGGTGGATAAAAACACCTAATTAGCCATCGTATCCAGATTGATTTATCCCTTGCTGCGAGGTGTGTTGCATGGCTCAGTCAAAGGGGATCTTCAAACCGCGCGAGTGGTACAGGCTCGATAATGCGGCCAAAATTTTTCCAGGGCAGAATACCCAAAAGTGGTCCAATATTTTTCGCCTCTCTGTCGTGCTGCGGGAGAAAGTGGACCCCGCAGTGTTGGAGCAGGCTGTTATTATGACGCTCCCGCGTTTTCCCTGTTTCAATGTCAGGATGCGCAGGGGCTTCTTTTGGCATTATCTAGAAAAAAATGATCGTCTGGCTCCACCGATCCAGCCGGATATCCAAAACCCCTGCCACCGTGTGAATTGGCGGGAGAATAACCGTTTTTTATTTCGCGTTTATTACCATGAAAAACGAATTTCCATCGATTTTTACCATGCGCTCAGCGATGCTTACGGCGCCTCCCGCCTGCTGAGCACGATTGCGGCTCAATATTTGCGGCTGATGGGGCATGAAATTCCGCCGGGTGAAGGGGTGCTTGATCTCAACGAGCGGCCCACGCAGGATGAGGTCAGCGATCCCTTTCAGCGCTTCGCCTCCTCAAAGGCCGCACCGCGCCACAAGGTGAATAAATTTGCCTACCACGCAAAGGGCACACGCATGCCTGCGCACATGGTCAATATCACCACCGGCTATATGCCCGTTGACGCATTGAAAAACAAGGCGAAGGAATATGGTGTGACGATTACGGAGTTTATAGCGGCGCTATTGTTAGATGTGCATTACCGCAAACAGCTCGAAGAGCACCGGGGGCGCGGAAAGCTGAAGGATGTAAGCGTCCAAATTCCTGTCAATTTGCGCAACTCCTTTCCCACAAAAACACTGCGCAATTTTTCGCTTTGCTATTCCGTACGCATTGATCCCAACATGGGAGAGTATACGTTTGCGGAAATCGTTCGGCAGGTTTCCCTCTACCTGCGCTATATCAACAATTCGAAAGAGCTTAACGCCATGATGTCGAGCAATCTCAAGCTCGAGTCGAATCCGTTTATGCGCTTTCTGCCGCTGCCCATTAAAGATTTTTTTATTGGCTTATCGTTTTTGATCACAGGCGAAAAAGCGACCAGCGTGCTGATTTCCAATCTCGGTATCGTGCGTGTGCCAAAGGAGATGGAGGCGTATATCGACCGTTTTGTGCTCATGACTGGGCCCGGCAGACGTAGCGGCTCGCGCTGCGCGGCGGTCAGCTTCCAAAATACGTTTGCGCTGACCTTTGCCAATATCTATCAGGAAAGTGATATTGAGCGGGAATTTTTCACTCGGCTTGTGAAAATGGGCATCCATGTGAAGATCGAAAGCAACCGGGAGCAGATGGAGTAATTTTCATTTTGGGCCGTTGTTATGCGGCATCTGGAGGTGCTTATGACTTGTCCTATTGTGTCAATTGCGGCGTGGAGCTAGACGACAGCGCGAAAAAATGCGCACTGTGCGGCGCGCCGGTGCTCAACCCTTATCTCGACGAGCCGGAAGAGGCTCTTCCCCCGCCGTATCCGGATCGGTTGGCACTCCCGGAAGGGACGAACCGGCGGTATATTGCCTTCCTCGTTTCTATGGTGCTGCTTATTCCAAACCTGATTTGTGGCGTGGCAAACCTGCTGATCCTTGACAGCGGCGTCTGGTCGGCCTACATCGTATCCTCCAGCCTTTTGTTTTGGGTGTTTTTCATTGTTCCATTTTTGATGGAAAAACCGCGGCCGCTCGTGTTGTGGCTGTTGGATACGCTTGCGGGCACGCTGTATACCTGGCTTTATTACGTGGTCGGCTGGGGGCCGCGGGGCTGGTTTTTGCATTTGGGGCTTCCGCTGATTTTGGGGCTTTCCGTCATCTCGCTTTTTATGATTTCATGGCTCGGGCGCAAACGGCGCGACTGGCCGCATGTTTCTATCGCTGTGCTGGCAGAGATTACGCTATACGCCGTTTATGCCGATGTGTTGTTTAGCCTGTATCAGCACACGGGCAGGCCGCTGCAATATTCGCTGGTGATTGCGGTGTGCTGCCTTGCACTGATGGCGTTTTTTATCGCCGTAGCGCGCAATAAGCGCCTTCGTGCCTGGCTTTCTCGAAAGTTTTTTTATTGATGGATCAAATAAAAATAAAGGATGGTTTTGCACATGAAAGCAAAAACAATAGCGGCCCTTGCGGCATTGACGGCAGGTGCGGGCGCAGCTGCCGGAGGCGCGTATTTGAAACGTAAGAATATTTGCCCGCTGTGTGTGGCAAAGAAGCTCATTGCGCAGACGCAATTGCATGTGACCGCGACGAAGCATTATGACAACGGCGTGGCGTTGACTCCGCCCATGGGCTGGTCAAGCTGGAACACCTTCCGGCAGAAGATCGACGAGCAGATCATTCGGGAGACGGCCGCTGCCATGAAGTCCTCCGGTCTGGTTGAAATGGGGTATCAGTATCTCAACCTGGACGACTGCTGGCAGTCCTCCATTCGAGATGAAGAGGGGAGGCTTCAGGGCGATCTCACAAATTTTCCGAGCGGAATCAAAAAGCTGGTGGAGGATGTAAATGCCCAGGGCATGAAGCTTGGGCTCTACACCTCCAACGGCACGCTGACTTGCGAGGATCTGCCCGCTTCGCTCGGCCATGAGGAGACGGACGCGCGCACGCTCGCGGAGTGGGGTGTGGAATATTTTAAATACGATTTCTGCCACAATGTGCAGATTCCTACGAAAGCGCCCTGCATTGATCAAATTTTCATCGGCAAGGCAGGCGAGCGGGATGCGTTTGCGCTCCAGGCGGAGGATGCGCTGCTGGAGGGCCGCGCCTGCGTGATTGAGGATAGCGCGCTCGACAGCGGCAAATACGTTGCCGGCCTGGATGCCAATCAAGGCGCAATCACCTTCCAGAATGTCACGGTGGATCAGGCGGGCGAATATGTGCTGACCATCGGCCTGCGCAAAAAGGATAATACCGCAAAATTCTGCATGGTTACAGTCAACGGGGTGGATCAATACCATGTGGATGTTCCTCCCACAAAATCCTGGAGTGCAACTGGGCGCATCCAGGTGCGTGTGCAGCTCAAGGCGGGTGGGAACACAGTGAAAATTCATAACCCCGTTGCTTCTCGCTTTGACAGTGCTGCCCTGCAATATCAGAACATGGGCGTTCAGCTCAAAAAGGCAACCAAAGAATATGCGAAACGCACCGGTCAGCCAGAAAAGCCAATCGTCTATTCCATTTGTGAATGGGGCTGGAATAAGCCCTATCAATGGGGCCGCGAAGCGGGCAACCTCTGGCGCACCACGCCGGATATCCAGGCCAATTGGGTTTCGATGCTGGGCATCTATGAGCGTAACGTCCGGCTCTATGCTCATGCGGGCCCCGGCGGATGGAATGATCCTGATATGCTAGAGGTCGGCAACGGGAGCCTGACCTTTGAGGAGAACAAGAGCCACTTTACCCTTTGGTGCATGATGGCCGCGCCGCTGATTCTCGGAAACGATATCCGCAAATTCATCAAAGCGGACGGCACTGTGGATGAGGAGAATAAAACGCTCTCCATCCTAAAAAACCGCGAGGTGATCGCCATTGATCAGGATCCGCTGGGCGTGCAGTGCCGCCGTGTGCGCAAGGATGGACTGGTGGATATTCTTGTAAAACCTTTGGAAAACCGTGAGCTGGCAGTCTGCTTCTTCAACAAGGGACCGTCGGAAAAGCAGGTAGAGGTGAGCTTGCGCGCGTTGGCAAACGAGGGCTTCGTCGACCTGCCGTATGCGGATGGTTATGAGGTGAAGGAGCTCTGGACAGGGCACGAGGCGCAGGTGCAGGATGCGCTGTCAGGTTATGTGCCGAAGCATGGGGTGAAGCTGTTCCGTGTGAAGGCGGCGGAGTAAAGCAAAAACTGATATCTGACAAAAAATCGGGCAGCCATCCTAAAATGGATCGACCTGCCCGATTTTTGTGCTAGTATTTCATTGTGGCGCTACCGGCAACGGCAGGCGGTTTACTCCGGCGGATTCACGACCGCCAGCCCCCAAAAGGGGGTGATGCTGATGATGCAGCATTTTGCATTGCAATACGTTACATATGAAAATCTTTTTGGTTTTTCGCTTGGAATGATTGGCGTGGCAGGGCTTGTTCTGGCGTTTTTCAGCCTAAAAAGAAAGCAGCCGCCCAACCCTTACAAAGTTAGCGGCTCTTTCTCAAACGCTTGTGGGATGGGGGCGAACCGTCTAAGCGGTAGCGCCGCCACATCCTTTATCCTTCCTGTTTCCATTTGTCAACAGAACCCCATAGACAAAAGGGGAGCCGCATTGCTGCGCGGCTCCCTGCTGCTTTTTACTGGATTTCAATTTTCTTAACTTCGGGTTTGATTTCCGGCGCTTTCGGCAGCTCCAAGGTCAGCACGCCGTTTTCATAGCCTGCCTTGATTGCGTCCACATCGATGCCGGATACGTCAAACCGGCGTTCATACGCGCCGTAGTAACGCTCTTGGCGGACAAAGGCTTTCTTTTCATCCTTGTTCTCTTTTTCCTCTTTGTGCTCGGCGCGGATGGTAAGGTAATTGTCGTCAAGGTCGATATGAATATCTTCTTTGGCAAAGCCCGGCAACTCGGCTTCCAGCACATAATGGTCGCCTTTATCCTGAATATCAGTACGGAAGCTCGCAAGTGAGCGGTTCATACCCTTTGAAGAACTCTTTTTTTCAAAATTGTCAAAGGAATCCAGCAAACTTCTTTCATAACCAAAAGGCATCAGATCAAACATAAAACATACCTCCTAAAAAATTTTCATTTGATTGTGCGTTTTGCTCAGAAGAGACTTAATTGTTTAGAACATGGCGACCGTCTTCCTTCGTTAGTTTTGTATTGTCTCTTGTTCCGCTTGGAACAGTTTTTATTGTACCCGGGGATTGTTAAAAAAGAATACATGAGGTGTGAACGAACTGTAAATATTAGCACTCTATTATTAAGAGTGCTAATTTTGCGCTTCGTTTGATCTATTTATGTAAAGCTGAATATGTAAACGATACGATTTTCAAGCCGCAAATATGATAGGTTCCGCGGTCAATTGAAAGCATACAATAGCGGCTCCTTTTTCCCCGACGTCCTTCCAAGCTTTTCTCTTGACAGAATTCCAAAATCCTCCTACTATTGATGGTAAGCAGAGAAAATTGATTGCCTATATATCGGCACAAGGAGAGGGCTCCATGATTGACTACGCTGATTTTTTTCCTTTTTGGAGGGATTTGGATGGCCCGCAGCGCGACACCCTGCGCAATGCGATTACCCTGCGCCATGTTTCCAAGGGGGCTGTCTTGCACAACGGCTCGGAGGATTGCGTGGGCCTATTTCTTGTGTTGAAGGGCCAGCTGCGCGCCTATATCGTCTCCGACGAAGGTCGGGAGATCACGCTTTACCGCCTGCTGGAGCGCGATATGTGCCTGTTTTCCGCCGCCTGCATGATGAACAGCATCCAGTTTGATATCACGATTTCCGCCGAACGGGAGAGCGAGGTGCTGCACATCCCCACAAAGGCGTATCAGGCGCTGATGCTGCAATCCGCCCCGGTGGCGAATTATACGAACGAATTGATGGCCTCGCGCTTTACCGATGTGATGTGGCTGCTCGACCAGATTCTCTATAAACGGTTGGACGCGCGTTTGGCTGCTTTCCTCCTGGAAGAGAGCGGGCTGGATGATACGAAGGAGCTTCGGCTCACGCATGAGGTGATCGCGCATCACCTCGGCAGCGCGCGGGAGGTTGTCACACGCATGCTCAAATATTTTCAGGCGGAAGGCGTGGTTGCACTCTCGCGCGGGGGCGTTGCGATCTTAGATGAGCGGAAGCTTGCTCATCTGGCGAAGGGGAGCTTGCGCTGACCAATTTGATCCAAACCCAAAGAATTGTGATATTATCACGGAAACTACAAGCATTTTGGCATATCCTATGAATGTAAACGGGCGAAGCAATATCGTCCGAGGCGAAAGGAGTTTTCAAAATGTCTGTTTTTACTGTTACACAGGATAATTTTGAGCGTGAGGTTCTCGCAGCCGAGAAGCCCGTGCTGGTTGATTTCTGGGCGCCCTGGTGCGGCCCGTGCCGCATGCTCTCGCCGGTCGTCGACGAGCTGGCCGAGGAACACAGCGGCGAAGTGTATGTCGGCAAGGTCAATATCGACGAGGAGCCGGAGCTTGCAACCCGCTTCGGCGTGATGAGCATCCCCACAGTTATGCTGTTTAAAGGCGGGGTTCCGGTTTCCACCTCTGTCGGGGTTAAGCCAAAGCATGCGCTGGAAGCTATGCTGAAATAAAGCGAGGGAAAGGGGCTGCTGATGCGGCCCCTTCTTGTTATCTTACTGGAACGGGAATCGAGAAAGAAGGGATTGTTAATGAAGGTAGTTATTATTGGCGGCGTCGCGGGCGGCGCGACGGCTGCGGCAAGGCTGCGCCGCCTAGATGAGCAGGCAGAAATCATTATACTGGAGCGCAGCGGCTACATCTCCTATGCCAACTGCGGCCTGCCCTACTACATTGGCGGGGAGATCACAGACAGGGAGGCGCTCACCCTGCAAACGCCCGCAAGCTTTTGGGCGCGCTTCCGCATTGAGGTACGGGTGCACAACGAAGTTACGGCGATCCACCCGGAGCGGAAAAACGTTACCGTGCGTCGCCTTGACGATGGCGTTGTGTATGAAGAAGCGTATGATAAGCTGATCCTCTCGCCGGGCGCAAAGCCTGTGCGCCCAGCGCTGCCCGGCATAAACGACAGCCGAATTTTTACGCTGCGCAATGTAGAGGATACCTTTGCTATTCACGCCTTTATCGAGCAGAACGCGCCGCGCCGCGCGGTTGTGGCGGGAGGCGGCTTTATTGGCCTTGAGATGGCGGAGAACCTGACCCAGCAGGGGATCGAGACGACTATCGTCGAGCGCATGGAGCAGGTGATGGCCCCGCTTGATTCTGATATGGCGTGTAGCGTTCATGCCTACCTGCGCGAGAAGGGCGTCAATCTTCGCTTGGGTGAGACAGTCGCTGGTTTTACCTCGAACGAAGCAGGACTGCGCGTCAGGCTGGAAAGCGGCGATTCCGTATCCGCCGATTTTGTGATCTTGGCGCTCGGCGTTGCGCCGGATACCGCTCTGGCGAGGGCGGCCGGGCTCGCGCTCGGCGTCAGGGGCTCCATTGCCGTCAACGACCGGATGCAGACCTCAGACCAGGATATTTACGCGGTGGGGGACGCGGTGGAAAGCGTGCACTTCGTCTCTGGGGAGAAAACGCTTGCCGCGCTTGCCGGGCCCGCCAATAAGCAGGGGCGTATCGCGGCAGATCAAATCTGCGGGCGAGAGAGCCGGTACCATGGCGTGCAGGGCTCTTCGGTTTTGAAGCTTTTCGATATGACTGTGGCGGCAACCGGCCTTAACGAGGCGGCAGCGCGCGCTGCGGGGATTGCGTTTGACAAAACGGTTACCTTTTCCGCCTCGCATGCAACGTATTATCCCGGCGCGACCAATATGACGGTGAAAACGCTCTTTTCCCCGGAAACGGGCAGGCTGTTCGGCGCGCAGATCGTGGGCTTTGAAGGGGTGGACAAGCGCATCGACGTGCTGGCCGCCGCCGTGCGGATGGGGATGACCGGCGAAGCGCTCACAGAGCTGGAGCTTTCCTATGCCCCGCCGTATTCCTCCGCGAAGGATCCGGTCAATATGGCTGGGTATGTGATCGAAAACGTCCGTTCCGGCCTTGTGCGGCAATACCATTGGCACGATGTTGAGGCCCTGCCGCGCGACGGCAGCGTCATCCTGCTCGATACGCGCACCCCGGCGGAGTACGGAAGAGGGCATATCGAGGGGGCGGTCAACCTCCCGCTGGATGAATTGCGCGAACGGCTGCCTGAGCTGGAACGCGGTAAACCAATCTATGTGAATTGCCACAGCGGGCTGCGCAGCTATCTTGCCTGCCGGATTCTCATGCAAAACGGCTTTGAATGCTACAACCTCTCCGGCGGCTACCGGTTCTACCAGATCGTCATACATGAGCGGGAGGACCATCGCCCGGCGTACCCTTGCGGCCTTCCCATAAAATAATAGACGATTATTGATTTTGTAACTTCGTCACGGCATTTTTTCCTGATGGCATATTCTTTAGACACAGCGGGAAATCAAAATAAAAGGTGGATCACGGTTTAAAAATAACGATCTCAAGCTGGAAATTTTGCCCCTGCTCATTTAAAGAACGAGAATTTGACGAAACCTGGGCAAAACGTTCCGCCTTGCAGAGACGGGAACGAAACACATAAGCGCCCCAAAAAGGGGCTGTTGCAAACGGTAGCTTTTCGCCGTTCGCAACAGCCCTGTTTTTCTTTCAAGCGCGCAGCGAGGTCAGTATGAGATCGCCCTGCATGACCTCCAGCATCATCTGGGCGTAGAGACGGAAGCCTTCGGAAAAATATTCGCAGCAGGAGTGCTCGCATAGCTTCTGGTTGGCCTGTGCAAAGGCTACAAACAATTCCTTTTCTTTTCCGTTGAGCGATTGCTCCAATTGCAGGGCGAAATCATAGTAAGCGGCCTGGTCTTTTTCGGTGTCCGAACCGGGGATGGGTGGTTTTTCACTGGGGCATAAGTTTCCGTAATAGAGCGCTTCCAGAATGCTTTGCATAATAATGATCTCCTTTCAATCGCCGCAATGCTTGAAAGGGTTTGCAGCATATGGTATGATGTGTATGCTGCAAAATGCCTTTGGCATTGGCGGTACTGGAAGTGGCTGTGTCTTTGACGGGATGTGAGCCGCTTCCTTTCATTTTTTTCAAGAGATAGATACTTGAAAAAGGAAAGCACGTCTTTATGTGCTTTCGTCTTTCGAGGCGACCGTACCGGGGGGAAGCGGCATATCCTTTTTGCTCTGGGTGCTGCTTCTCCATGCTCGATTATACGTCTTCCAACAGTTTCAAAATTGCGCGGCGGACTGCTTCTGCTTGATTGATATTGTGTTTTTTTACAGTATTGATCAAGTATTTTTTGTGTCGATATCGATTCGAGCAGTCACGCGGCTGATTTTGGGACTGTCGGTCGGACGCCCCATTTTGGCAGCCAATTTTTCACCTCCTACTTTTGGCTAACAAAATTACAACACTTATGTTAGCCAAAAGTTAAGCGCTTGAATCGTTTTTTTGAGCGGTGCGGCTGGGAGGTATGATTCAGAAGGAAGCAGAGTGCCTAGTTTCGCTGACGCGACTGCATTTTGAGGGTAGTTTTGAATCAAGGATGTGGAGGAATGCGCTCATGCCGCGCGGTATATATCCCTGCGCGGCCTGATCCCCATCCCTCTCCCAAGCTCAAAACGCGGGAAAGCATGTTTCGATTCCGAAAACGTTTGCGTTTTTTCTTGACACAAATGCGGCGGCCTCCTATACTGAAAGTATCGATTTCAAACGGGAGGCATCCATATGGCAGAACAGACCCCATTGACCCTGACGGTCGTTTCCGATATCCATTATTATTCCAAAAAGACCGGCACTTCCGGCAAAGCGTACGAGGCGGCCAACGCCAAAAGTCAGAAGCTGCTCGCGGAGTGCCCCGAGGTGCTGGAGGCCGCCTTTCGCCAGATCGCCAAGGATGACAGGAGCGACATTGTGCTCGTCTCCGGCGATACCACCAACAACGGCGAGGTGGAGAGCCATCGGGAATGCATTGCCCTGCTGAATACGCTGAAGGAGGCCGGCAAACGCGTCTATGTGATCACCGCGACGCACGATTATCAGGATTCCGGCGAGACGGACGGCTATGTGGGCGACGAAAAGGTCAAGGCGCCCGCCTTGCATAGGGAAGAGCTATGGGAGCTGTATCGCCCCTTTGGGCCGGACGAGGCGATCGCCGTGCACCGGGAGAGCATGAGCTACATTGTCCAACTGGCGGAGGGGTATCGGCTTTTTGCGCTGAATGACGATTCTAACGGAGCAGGGAAGAGCGGTTTCTCTGAGGAATGCTTCGCCTGGATTGCCGAGCAGGCGCGCAAGGCAAGGGAGGAGGGGCAGTTTATCATCGCCATGACGCATCACCCCATGCTGTCCCCTTCGCCGTTTTATTCAATCATCGGGGCGGGGGATATGATGGGCGGCCATGAAAAGCGCGTGCAGCAGTGCGCGGATCTTGGCATCCAGTTCATGCTGACCGGGCATTCGCATATTCAGGACGTCTCCTATGCCATCAGCGAGGCGGGAAATATTTTTTATGATCTGAGCACTCCCGCCCTCTGCGGGTATCCCGGCACGATCCGGATGCTCACGCTTGACCCGGCGGTAGGGGAGGTCCGGCTATCCTCCGACTTCATTACCGAACCCGTAGCGCTCAATTTTTTGGGGGGGGCGTACCTTACAGGAGCATTTTGAAACGCAGTTTATCGGCATGATCCGCGATGTGATTCTTGCCGCGGGATCGGATATCAATCGATTTGCCGATATGGCCACGGCCTTCAGCGTGAAAAAGAAGCTCAGCTACAGGATCGGATGGCTGATCAAAGGCCCGGCCAAGTTTCTCGCCAACCTGAAGATCGGTACGGTGGGGAACTGGACGCGGGCGGAAACAGGCCTCTCAAGGCGGATTACGCTTCGATCAAGGAGGAAAAGGCGCTTGATTTCATCATCTCTCTCGTGCTTGGCCTCTATGGCGGAGACGCCCCCTACACGCCCGATACGCCATACTATAAAATCACCTGCGGGATGCTGAATATCATTGATTCCATTCTCCGGGCGTTACATATCAACCTTGGCAAGCTGGTCAAGGGGGCGAACAGTGTGCGTTCCCTAGTGGAGCCGTTGCTTTATAACGCCGGCGTCTGCGACGAAAAAGCAGTGCCGCCCATCTATCCGGTTGCTGATGCAGGCGATCCGGAGGCGGTCGCGCTGCGGGAGGCGGCAAAAAGGCGCGCCCGCTTCCGCTGCCGGAGCAATATCCGGATACAATACGGCCGAGCCGCAAAGGGGTTCCAGCCGTGCTGCTTGCCGCGCTTTGCCTTGTGCTTTTACTTCCATTTTTGATCGTCTTGCTGCCGGCTGGCTTTTTAGTCAATCAGCTTCGGTTTGCCAAGAAAGCGAAGGAATAACTGCTTTGACCAGAAAGGCACTATGGGCGCATGGGAATTCAAGCATTTTTCGTAATGCCAGTGAATAGGGGGATAACGCCGCCAAAGGTTTCCAGGCGCACACTGACTGTGTTCTCGGGCTCAGCTTGCGCCGGCCTGTGGCCTTGTCATCCTGCAACGATAGCCCGTTAGTTGAAAACAGCTGCTGCTCCTGTCCACTAATTTATGGAGGGCAAATACCGCATTTTTAAAGAACCTGTTATAAAATGCTCTGCATTTTATAACAGGTTCTTTTTAGTCTTATTTAATGTAACGAATTATCACATAATTAGTTTTCAATTCGAAAATATGATGCAAGGTGAAACATCGCTTCTGTAAGGATTGACAAAAAAGATCGAGATCATATAAAGTATAAGAGGTATTTTCAACAATTTATGAGGGGGAATCAAGAAGGTATGAATATCAAAGACACAGCGATTGGCGCTGTGAAGGAGGTCACATCCCACTGGAGCAAGCCGGGCAAGGGAAATTTTGTATCCTATAAAGAGGTGCTTAACCTTGGCCTCGGCGGGATGGGCCAGCAGTTCGTCATGATTATGACCGGGTATCTGAGCCTGTCCGCGGGCAACACGCTGCTCGGCTCCACGCTCGGCCTGCGCCCGATGCACCTGCAATATATGGCGATGGTGCAAACGGTGCTGGGCATTTTTTTCTGCATTTTGCGCGGCAAAATTGTGGATAACACCCGCACCCGCTACGGGCGTTTCCGCCCCTATATCGCCCTGATGGGCTTCCCGATTGTGTTGCTCACCGCAATTTTTATCTTTTTGCCGTTTGAAACGATGGGGTATACCAGCAGGCTGATTGCTTCCTTTGCCTTTGCAATCACGGTCAGCATGGTCTTGCCCATGTTTACAGATACCTACAGTGAGCTGCAAACCGTGATCACACCGAATTCAGAAGAGCGCACAAAGGTGCTGGCGATCAACTCCTTGATCTATTCGTTTGCGCCCACGGTAGCGTATTTTATCATTCCCCTGCTCTCTCAGCTAACGGGTGGTTATACGGATATCCGGACGTATCGCTACATCATCGTCCCCATGGCGGTGCTGGGCGTCAGCCTGAATCTCTTTACCGCTTTTGGCTGCAAGGAGCGCGTCGTCACATCGCAGAGCTATGTGCAGAAGGTCGGCGTGCTCGAAGGCGTGAAGGAGATTTATAAGAACAAACACTGGTGGCTGCGCACCGTGGCCGGCTGGATCGGCTTTCTGGAGAGCGCCTGCGGCGTGATCTTTGGTTGGGTTTATATTTACGGTACGCAGGATATGACGACTTACGCATTTTTGACCACTGTGCTCGGCAGTGCCTCCGGTATTGCCATGGTCATCACACCGTTTCTGATGAAAAAAAACTCGGCAACCGGACGCTGCTTCTGGTACATAACGGATTGAATGTTTTATTTGTCACCATGATGACGTTCACCTTCCGGATTCCGTTGCTCTTTTTTTCATCTTTCTGTATTTAAATTCTCTTGTCAATGCCCTTTCTATTGTGTACAATCAGGCGATGCATTCTGAGGTGAAGGATTACCAGCAGTATATCAGCGGCAAACGCATGGATTTTATGTTTGGCGTCGCGGGCCTAATTGGCACGCCGGTTACAATGCTGACAGGCCTTGCGATTCCCTATGTTTATGAATGCATGGGGCTGACGACGAATTACGATATCCTTTATGATCCGAATGTGCGCAATACGATGTTTTACATCCTATGCCGCCTGCTCTCCATTGTTGGCGCGATCATGAATTTGATTCCCTTCTCGTTTTATAGCTTATCGCGTGAGAAACATCGCAATATCATCAAGGTGTTGCGCTACCGCGCCCTGTTTGATGATTATGAAAACGATTGCCTGAACGCGGAGGAGATTGTAATTGCGATTGACGGCATTCGGGAGGGCTATGATATTCTCAATGCGCCGGCGCCTGATTTGAAAGCGCTGAAGGCGAAGGTCAAAGAAGCCAAAGCACTGCCTGTGGAAAAGCCGGAGATAGCAACGGCCACACGCAAGGAGGCAAAGGCTGCGCGCAGGATGGCAAAAACAAAGCACAAGGAAGCCGTCCGGGCGGCGCGCGCAAGCGTGCAGGCGGGGAAAAAGCTGATGGAGCAGAAAAGAGCCGTGCCGATCTTGATCGATGAACTGACGAAGTTCCAAAAGCCGGAAAATATTCGCCGGGTAGAGCGCGCGAAGGATCTTGTTGCAATCGGCCTGACACAGTTGAGCGGAATTCATTCTACCGTCTTAGAGGAGGCCAAAATGCTGCCCGCCGCAACCAAAGAGGAAAAAACGATACGCACTTATGAAATGAAGCGCGCAAAGGCCATGCTGAAGATGGCGAAAAAAATCCGCAAAAATTATCCCAATGGTATCTGCGAGCCTAATCCGGCAACGTTGAATGCTGCACTTGATATGCCCTACACAACGAAGGAAGAGAGCCACGCCCGAGCCAAGGCTTTGAAGGCGGCGGAAAAAGAGCTCCAGCTCTTCCATACAACGGTGAAGCCCTATCAGGACGCGCAGAAGCTTGTGCGCGACGAGCGGGTGAGCCGCACGATCTATCCGGAGATTGAAAAGATGTATGACGGCGCGCGCGCCGAACTGGAGCAAATGGAACAAGAAGCGCAGAAGGAAACGGCGGTAGCCGGGAGGGGGAAATAACGATGAAGAAAACAGCGATTAGGGCTCTTTCTCTGCTATTTGCCGCCTCGCTGCTAACCGCAGGCCTGACGGGCTGCACGCAGGAGTTAGAGGGGGCCGAGCTTACGAAAGCCTACGAAACGGCGGTGCAAAACGCTCTGGCGGAAGATGTTTATTATTGGAAGGAAACAAAGCTGAAAGGGAAAAACACGGAATCCTGCCAGGTCAATGTGTTTGCTGGGCAGGGGAGCAATTATGAGCCTTTGCGGGATGAAAACGGCGCCTATTCGAATATAAAATTAACCTGCAACAGACTAGCAGTCAGCCCCAAAAGGCGGTTCGGATTTACTGCGGCCTCTCACAGGGCAAGGAGAAAAAGGATGAGGCGAAAAACTATCTTTTTACGCAAACCTTGGAGGAGGGGCAGATCGTCAGCTGCGTCAAGCAGCCGATGACAGCGGCGGAATATTATCAGAGCGAGGCATTTGCACCGTATCTCCTCTCTTCCCGTATCGCAGAGCTGAAAGAGCTGACAGTAGCGGATATGGATTTCAGCATTAAGGACGGGCAGGCAGAGCAAAAGGTAAATGTGACGGAGCTGATTTTTAAACCGACGGATGCATATCTTGCCCGTTATGAGCAAAAATACGGCAAAAAGTCGCTGTTCGAGGGGGCCAAAAAGGTATCCATCGAGATTGCCTATGACAGGATTGCACATATCATTGTTTATGCGGAGGAAAAAATTGGACAGCAATTTATCTGTGGAGATCGAACAGTATAAATTCGAAGTGGTTTATCTTGGACCAAAATTTGATGTTCCGGTTTATAATCAAAAGGTCAAGGACGACAGCACGAAAAAGGAATTCGACTGGGTAGATGCTGTATAATCGATGGAAGTTTGGAAGTTTAAATCGTATTAACGCGATGCGGGGGCGCTCTGCAACCAAGCAGGGCGCCCCCGCAATTGTCAGGAGGGATGTGGCCGCATTCACAGCGAAGGGTGTGCTGTTGCGGCGCGTTATTGTTAAAAACGCCTCCAGCAATCCCGCTGGAGGCGTGTCGTATTGATTCTTAATTTGTTTGGAAACGAGCTTAGCTTCCGCTCTTCGCAGTCGTACCGCCGCCTATGCTGCCAATGATATCGCCAATTCCATCCAAAATGTTACCCGCATCCTGTTTCGACTCGTTTTCCTTCGCGTCTACTAAGCCGGAGACGAGTTGGCCGATATTGATTCCCAACGCGTTTGTGTCAATTCCCTGCCCAAGCAGATAGTTGTTAATCTCGCCGAGGTTATCCATGGAAAGAGAGCCTGTAAATCCACCCAGGATTTGAGAAATATCTGCGCTGCTGGGCTTTTTGGTAGTGCCGGCGGGTTTGGTGGTTGAAGAGGAGCCGTAACCCGCGTTAGGGGGAAGCGGCGGTGGGCAACCGGTTTGCTGCCTGATATCCACCCAGATAGGAGTTTCCACTGCCTATGTAACTGCCGCCGGAGGAAGATTTCGTGGTTGCCTCCGCAGGCTCCGCCGTGGTGGAGGGAGCTGAAATGCCATCGAAGGTATACTGTTCTACACTTTGGCCTTCGTGCCAACTGTGGGCATATTGTCCTCTTTCTCCTTCTTGGAACAGCCGAAAAAGGAGGCGGCAAGCGCCAAGGCAAGGAGCAGGGGAATCACCTTCCATCCGTTCTTTTTCATCAAAATGACCATCCTTTCTTTTCACACTGCAATATCCGTCTGGGAGTTCAATCGAGCAGAATGCTGAAACAGCCCTATATCCTGTTCACATCCGCGCCCTGCTCTTCATATTTTTGAATCATCAATTTTGCCGCTTTATAAATATCCCCACAGCCAAGCGTGATGACCAAATCGCCTTTCTGTGCGTGATCAACCACGTATTGCGCAACCTCGTCGAAGGTGTTGAACCAGACGCTGCCGGGGATCTTTTCGGCTAGCTGGGCGGTATAAACGTTGTAGGTGTTGCGCTCGCGCGAGCCCATAATCTCCGTCATAACAACGTGATCCGCCATACTGAGGACCTGTGCAAAATCATCCATCAGCAGATAGGTGCGGGAATAAGTGAAAGGCTGGAACACAGCCCATACCGCATTATACCCCATTTTAAGCGCCGCTTCAAGGGTGACGCGCAGCTCCACAGGATGGTGCGCATAATCATCCGCAAGGGTTACGCCATTGCAGACGGCCAGCTTCTCAAACCGGCGGCCCGCGCCGTGAAAGCTTTCCAACCCGGTAATGCACTGCTCAATCGTTGCACCGGCCTGCACGGCGGCGGCAATCGCCGCAAGGGAATTGGGCACATTATGCATCCCAGGCACGTCGAGCCGGACATGGCCGACCATTTTTCCCCGGCAAAGGAGATCATATTCCGGATAAGCACCGCGGTGCACTTGGAGATTGGCCGCGCTGTAATCGTTACCGCCGCCAAGCCCGAAAGTAACCACCTCTTTTTGAGCCAGCAAATCCGCAACCGCTTGACGGGTATTCCTATCATCCCCGTTGATAATCAGCGTTTGGGCCATGGAGGCAAACTGGTGAAAGGAGCGGATAATAATATTGCCAAGCGTTTTAAAATAGTCAAGGTGATCTTCATCAATATTCAAAATCACAGCAACATCCGGTGAAAGGCTCAAGAAGGTATCTGCAAACTCGCAGGCTTCGCAAACCAACGTATCACTGTGGCCGACGCGGCCGTGGCTGTCGATCAGCGGCAGCCGGCCTCCGATTACGGCGGAGGGGTCGAGCTCCGCCATGATGAGAATTTGCGCGAGCATCGAGGTAACGGTGGTTTTGCCGTGCGTACCGCAAACGCCAATGCAGTTGGAATACATGCGCGTGACTGCGCCGAACAGTTTGGCACGCTCAAAAGTTGGCACGCCCAGCGTTTTTGCGGCACAAAGCTCCGGGTTATCATCGAGCAGGGCGGCGGTGTATACGACCATTTCGGCGTTTCCAATGTTTTCCGCACGGTGCCCCATGGATACCGGTACGCCCAGCGAACGGAGTTTGGTCAGGTTGTCGCTTTCATTGTTATCAGATCCGGTGAGCGTGTAACCCTCCTTCAGGAGAATTTCTGCGAGCGGGCACATCCCCGCTCCGCCGATGCCGATCATATGGATCCGTTTAACCTGTTTCAATAGCTCGTCAATTTCGTACAATGCTGCCACCTCAATTTTCTTTGTTAAAAATCGGCTCTTTACACCCGGCTTCGGGGAAAATACCGATGGATGGTACGCCCTGAAACGTATTTTATTATATTGCATCTTGGCGCGGAAATAAACACTTTTTTTCGATAGTATGCCATTTATTGTGTGTTGGGAAAAAACTTCTACCGAATCCGTTTTGAACTGTTTCACGCCGCCTTATGCGCAGCATAGCCAGCGGTACCTTTATTATACAATAGAATCCAGATGATTTGGATAGGAAAAATATTGAAATTAAAAAGGATTATAGAGCTAGAGCATGTGTCGTAGGTTATCCCTGTCATTTGTGCCGGGGCTACGCTTAACAATAGGGCAATGCCGTTTGATACACGATACGGCTCAGTGGCTGTCGCCGGTGATACAACGCTAGAAAGAAGTCCGAGGCATGGGAAGCCCCATGCCTCGATTTGCATTCATGGTGTGTCCGGCTGCCGGTTGAAAGCGAGCTTACTGACCGGGAAGGCCGTTTAGCGGCAATGCTTGTCGAAAGAGGGATTGCACGCATAGAAGTTCTTAGAGTTCATTTTATCGGTTGCAAGTCGAAGTCCCTCTCCAAATCTTTGATAATGGACAATCTCACGCTCACGCAGGAATTTAATCGGATCACGGACGTCCGGATCGTCGACCAGACGCAGAATGTTGTCGTAGGTGGTCCGGGCCTTTTGCTCTGCTACGATTTCTCAAAAGCAACGGGAGGTCTCGAAACCCTTGATTCTACTGGGTTTTTCGGCTATTTTGATTTTTTCTATGCTACGATTGCTTAACAGCAACTGAATGCCAGAAAACCTTGATATTACGGGATTTTTTGGTTGCACTAGCCTTTTCCTCAGCATTTCCTGCTTTGTCCGCTTTTTTCTCCAAAAAAGAACCCAAGTAAGCGACGTTTTTTAAAAATTCCAGTAGATATTGATAGGTCTTTGCCTTGTTTTTGGTATTCGCTGACCAACTTCGATATGGTCAATTAGAATATCGACCATCTCACGGGTCAGATGCTCTGCATCCGTGTACTGTCTGACAAGTGCACGGATATTATCCGATTGTTCTAACTTTTTTTGCAATACAGCAATTTGTTTTTGCGTATCCACTACCAACTTGGAAAGGTGTTCCTTGTCTGCGTGAAATCCATGAGAAAGTTCTACGAATTCGTCTTCTGTAATGATACTTTTGGTTTTATCTGCATATAAGGCTTTGACATGCCCCGAGCATTCGGAAATCTTTTTTTGATATTCTGCAATTTGTTTTTTGCATGCTTCAATTTGTTCTAATGTCCTGTGATTAAAATTCGCCTGTTCGCCGAGCCTTTCCTCGTCAAGATATTGTTCATTGAGCTTATGAAGCTCTTCTAAAAAGCCGCTTTTTCCAGCGTATTCACCGATACCATGCAACCCTGACATGCTTCCTGTGATGCGTAACGTGTTGGACAACGCAGATAATGCTCATTGTGGTGCTTGGAAGAACGCAAGGTATACCCACAATACATACAGATTGCCTTTTTAGCAAACAGACCAATTTCACCGCCTATGAAGGGCTTCGCTCTTTGCTGAATAAGCTCCTGCGTTCTGTCCCACAGGTCTTTGTCGATAATTGGTTCATGCGTACCTTCCACGCGTATCCATTTTTCTTTTGGAATAGGTTTGTTTTGCTTCGTTTTGTAGGAAACGCTGCCATATCGCCCTTGTACCATGTTGCCGATATAAATTTCATTCGTTAACATGTGTGAGGTAGAGAAATATTTCCAAAGGGTGTTACTCACTGACTTTGGTTGATAATATCGTAATCCTTTTTGCCTTTTGTATTCGGTAGGATTTGGAATTCCTCTTGCATTCAGGATACGGGCGATTTCCATTTTGCCATATCCCTGTGTAAAGAGGTTAAATACCTCTCGCACCACAGTGGCGGCTTCTTCATCAATAATCAAATGCCCTTTTTGGTTTGGGTCTTTCTGATACCCATACAAGGCAAATGCACCGATATGCTGGCCATTCTTTCGCTTGTTATCAAATACGCTTTTAATGTTTTCGGAAAGGTCTTCCAGATACCATTCATTGATAAGTCCGTTAATTTGCCTTGCTTTTTTATTTCCTTTAATCTCTGTGTCCGCATGGTCTACGATACTTACAAAGCGAATTCCCCATTGAGGGAAAAGTCCGTGTATATACTTTTCTACAAGCTCTAATTCTCTCGTAAATCTTGATTGCGTTTTGCAAAGCACAATATCAAACTTTCGCGCTTCCGCGTCCTTCAGCAGTCTGTTGAATTCCGGGCGGTTTCGGTCTGCTCCGCTCCAGTCCTCGTCACATTAAAAGTCGTAAATTTCCCAATCGTGTTCCAACGCATACTCAATCAACATGGATTTTTGGTTTTGGATACTTTCGCTTTCGTCATTTTCGTTTTTCTTATACCTGTCCTCCTCTGATAGTCTTGGATATATAGCTACTTTATTTTTCATCATTTATTCTGCTCCTCTTTGTTTTAGATTTGCAGAATGAAATGAATGACCGTCTGGTTCTATTATAGTACATTCTGGTGATATTTGTAAATCGGAAGTAACATTGTTTTCTGTTCTATTCTGTTCAAAATAGCAAATTATTTCCAACCATTTTAAATTGAAACACACTTTTCTTTCATTTTCATCTTTGTTTTTAAAAAAGCTGTTACAAATAATTAGTGTAGAATTGTTCATAGCATACACCTCCGTTTTATTTTATGAAAGAAAAGGCTTGACCTATGAGCTTTTATGCTTTCCCTCCGTGTGGAGATATACTCCGCAAGGGTGGTGTCATCATCCGCTAATTAGCACACAAAGCGAGCGGTGGCAAGTTTGTCAAGGGCGGACGAAGGTCCGTTCCATTTACCCTTGATAAACTTGACGACGTGAGCTACACTCCAAAAGCGAATGATGACCAAAACAAAAAAAGAATCTCCATATCCCAAACGCACAGTGTATGCAAACAGAATCGCCCGGTTCCTTTTCGTAACCGGGCGGTTCTGTTTGCAGATTTTATCTGCTAAAGGGATATAGTGGCACTATGGCTATTCTTCTTCGTCCCCGTCGTTTTCCTGCTCTTGTAAAGTTTCTAAGCGTCCAATTCTTTTTTGGCAAGCAAGGGGTGACTAGCTGTCATTCGCTCCACAAGTGCCATTTCTTCACCCAAAGACATTTTTTTTTTTTGAAGTAAGTATAAGCTTTCAATTAAATCTCCGCCATAGCCAATTTGATGGGCAAATTCGTCCGCCTGATACTCGTTGTTCCTGCTGTTTGCGGAAAGAATCACATTCCCAATAAACATAAACACGAAAAGAACGATATTGAATAGAAATCGAAAGAGAGAAATGAAGAGATAGGAAATGCCTTTTGTCTTTACTTCAAACGGTGTTTGTAATAAGTCCAAAATTGATAGAACGCATTTTGCTACAATCACGAACACAGAGAAAACTCCATTACCAATGACGTTTAAAATCAAGGCTGTTGTATGCCCGTAGAGGATGTGTCCAATTTCGTGCGATATAACAGCTTTGAGTTCGTCCTCTGAGAAGGTTTCCATAGCTCCCCGCGTCACCGCAATTGTGTGCCGGCCTATTGCAAAGGCATTGACCACAAGAGAATCAATCGTGTATATCTTGATTTCTGGCAAGTAAGAGTATTGCTCTTTGGCTTCGGTATAGACTTCCTCATATAGTGGCACTAGATAATCTATCTCCCGATTAGTTTCAAGCCTCCTTGCATGGCTCGTGAGCCGGAGAAACCATTCTCCGATGGGAGAAAGTGCGATAAGAAGGGCAACCGCATAAAAGAGCAGACAAAAGAAAAAACTTCGTTCGTCTGCACCGAGAATTGCCCACGCAATCGAGAAATAAACACCGAACCAAAGGATGTACAAGAAGTTGTTGCGAAGTAGCTGGATACTGGAATTCACGCAAAATCACTCCTTCAGAATGGTTTATTGATTTGTAACTTGCAATGAAAATGTTCATCGTGGCTACGAAAAAAAAAAGCTTCTCCTGTTCGCAAATCTTTTATCTCGTCCGGGTGATAAAGAAATTCTCTTATACGACGGGCAGAACCTAGCCCTGTTGTGCTTGTCGTTCTGCTTTGTTGTGCTATCTGGTAAGTAACTTCCATGCTTTGCCTTGTACCCAAAATATCCGCCCATGCCTCTGCATTCGTGGCACTATTTTGCCTCAGTACAATATAATTGTTTGTGTTCTCTATGACCTGCTCGCGAAATGAAGTGTCAACGCTATAATCCAAATCGGAAAGGCTTTGTGTTGCTAGGACACAAGTAATATTCGCACTCCTACTCTTGTTTACAAGGTCAATCAAAGGCGAAGAGGCATAACTGCTAATTTCGTCGAGAACGAAAAAAGCACGTTCAAGATTCGTATTAAAGCACTTACTAACCGCCTGCTTTGCGTCAACCAAAACCATACGCCCCATGAGTGGAGAAAGCTCCGGGTAAAGTAACGGATTTAAAACAAAGAGAATGACCGCATGTTCTCGTATTGCTGTGTAAATATCTATTCCGTCGTTGTCAAAGATTTGCCCTGCCTCACTTTCAGCTATGGTGCTAAAACGGGCGGCAGCACTCTCCGCGATTGTTCCTGCTACCTTACAGATTTCCACATTGAGCAGGTGTTCCTGCTTGGTGATAACCTCGTTCTTTGCCAAAGTGCTACTCAGCATTTGAAAATGCTCTGTTTTGATGTATTCCAGAATCGTTTTGAAAGATAGCTGAATATCCGCTTGCTTCATCAAAATGACAAGCCTTTGCAGATAACGTTCCGTATTAAGCTGATAATGTGGCTCTGTCCATTCCGTAAGGTTAATAAGCATATCTTTGCAGGCTGTGGGAGAAGCATTTCCGAATGGATTATATGTACAGGAATTCGCGGGGTCAGAGAGATTTACAACATATAATTTTCTATCATGCTCCTTGCAAAATCTTTTTTTGTAATTTCTAAAATAGAACCGGCTCCAATATCGCCCTTTCCGTCTACGAGTAAAAGCGGATAATTTTTCTGAATACCGTGCAGGATAAAATTGGAAAGGGCTATTGTTTTCCCCTGCCCCTGTGGTTCCACAAATAAAAACATGTTTCGCGTTGTCTGAATATCTACGTTTCTACGCCCGTTCAACCCAATGAATGTCGCTTGTTCACTTTTGCTATTAACCTGTTTTTTCTTTTGCTTTGCTGGTCTAATAATTGGTTTCACCGCCTTCCAAAAGTTAAAAATTTTGCGGAGCAAATAACTGCGTCTGCTCTCCCATAACACAACGACAAGAGCAATGAAAATAGCAGTAAGTAAAATCGCATTACCGTGTTGTTCTGCTCCGGCTCCAAACGAAAAGATATCAATTTATCCATGCTCAAATTCCTCCTTTATTTCGCTCAATTCTAAAATTCCAATCGTCGGATAGGCGATTCGGTTTTTTTCACAACAATTTGTGCGATTTTACTTTCTATGTCGGGGACTACCCAATATGTAAAATCATAATTAACAAAATCCTGCTTGATATTTTTTTCTAGTCTCTCTTTGTTTTTTAAAGATAGCTCAACTTCAACACACGTTGTTTTTCCGTCTTTAATATATATAAAATCCGGTCTGTGCCTTCGATTACTGAACCCGTCTATGCTGTGTAGTTGCTTTTCGGTGCGAATATCTTGAAAAGATATTCCCGTTATTTTGTGAAAATATATTGCTACATTTAAAACCGTGATATCATGGCTTATCTGTTCCAGCCTGATTTTTTTGCTGCCCTTTCCGATGCTCCTATCAGAGCTTTCGCTGTGCGTGTTAAACTGTATATACTCGGTATCCCGTATATGATTCTTTGCCTTGTTAAAAAACCGGCTTCTATGAGCTTCTTTAATCTTCTGTCGCAAGCTCGCTGACCGCTGAACCCTGCAAGGGTACATATCTGCTTGCCTGTTATGACACGCCAACGGGCGACTTCCTGAAAGATAATATAGTCTCTCTCGACGAAACGGAAACCAGATATATGTACCACCCCCAAAGCCTTGCTCCGAAGCCGCGTGCCAACAAACGAAATATATCCTTTATGCCAAATTAGAATTGGCACGCCAACAATTCCTTCAAAGAAACCGCTTCATGCTTCAGCGGTCGCTTCTTGCTCGCTTCAACGCTCCTGCTCCAAACTCTCTAAACTACTACTTACTAACCTACTAAACTACTTAAACTTAACTAACGAAACTTACTTACTATAACTAAAACTTACTAACTGTAACTACTAAACTAAAAACTACTGTGATTGATAATAAATATTAAATTGAAAATTTATTATTTATGCACGAAGAGAGGGGTGGGGTCTCGGAGGTGAAGGCTCCGGAGAGACCCCACCCTCTCTTCGTGCCAATCACAGTAGATACGCGGTTTTGCCTCTTGTTGCATCTTTCAATACATTCTATTCGGTGTCGTGTTTATCTAGAACACTTTTGTTACATCTTTTAGACAGAAAAAAAACCTTGTCCGACCTGTATGGACAAGGTTTTTCCCTGTAACGGTTTTCTATGTTAATCCTCTTTTTTTCTTCTTCTTCCTCTTTGGGGGTATTCTAACCTACCTTGATACCCAGCACTAAAAATAAACGGGTTTAATTCATTATTTAATAGGTCAACAATAGGGATACAAAAAGAAATCTGCAATACAACTTATAGATGCCTTATTTAAAAGCCCTTTTCCTTTTTTCTGCTCCCATATAGCTCTCACGCTTGATATGGGCAAGTTTTGCCATTTGCTCTTGGGTCAGATTATGTGCTTTCCGAATAGCAATTAGTTTTTCTGCCAGTATCTTGGGGTTTGTATGATACTCTGTCCAGAAATCTTTTTGGCTCTCTTTCTCTAACTTTTTATTAAAACGTGTTCAAATTCCTCAAATGTTTTATCTCGATAAAAGTATTTCCAATGAAGCCCACTAAAGCCCGCAACTCTATCAAATATAGAGCCATCTGCCCATATTTCACCGTTTTCAATTTTTTTTGATATTCTTCTAATTCCACACTAGCTATAATGGATGCTTGTTGTTCATTTAACTTTGTTAGTTCTCTCCACCGCTTTAGCTTTCTTACCATTTCTTTCCTATCTTCGTCTGTGTAGAGTGCCATGTATATTCCCGCCCCTTTCAGTGATACTAGAAAAGCAGGCGATATTCCGTATTCGTAGAGTTTCTACTCTACGAATTCTTTGGTTTCAGGAGAGCAGGGCATTTATACCCTGCCTCTTTTTTTTCGGCGTCAGGGTGTACATATCGGTTCAAAGTCGTTTTAATATCGGCGTGACCTAATATCTCAGAAAGGCTTTTTACATCGTGCGTTTTGTCATAGAAATCTGCTTGCGAAGGTATGGCGAAGGGAATACAGGTTCTTTCCGCTAATGTTTAACTCCTGCATGATTTTTTGTGAATTTATCTTCCATCAATCGAGGCTCTATAAATCGCCCGGTTTCCCCTGTGAGTAAGAATGCATCCGGAGGGCTTGCCTGATACAGATTCTGTCCTAATAACAGCAGGTCGTTTACCAGCGGAATGTCTCGTATTGCTTTATGCGATTTTGGCGTATCAATGATTATCTTTGTTTTCTGTTCTGTATGGTCAAGATTTTTGATTCTTTGCATCGTGAAACGCACCTTGAAAACAGCAGAATGAAAATCAATATGCCTGCACCTTGCCCCCCCCGATAGCTCACCCGGACGAATACCCGTATACATGGCTACTAAAATACCGTAGGTCAGATAATCCAAATGCGAAACACAGTAATCCCTCAATCGTTCCCACTCCGTTTTGGGAAAGATTACGATTTCCGGCGGATAAACAGCAGGTTTATATATTTCCAGCGGTATCCCGGAGCAAGATAATATTTCCGATAACAGCCCCAGAACGTCAGCGGTGGTTTTATCCGCAAGGCTGGTTTGCAAATGTGCGGTGAATTCCGCAACTGTCTTTTTCACTTATCTCTTCCTGTTGTCGAAAAAAGGGTAATATATAGCCTTCAAACTTTCTGCAATAGGTGGAAATGCTGCTCTGCTTTAGCTTGATTTTGGCTTTGTGGGAATGGATATATTTCTGGAACATGGCTTCAATCTCCATAATTTTTCGTATGGTTCCTCCTTTCTTTGATGGAAACTATTTACAATTCCTTTTCTTTCTTGTAAAATATCGACAGCACAAAAAAAAGCAGGCGGCTTTTTTTGCCCGCAGAGTAGAAACTCTACGAATTTTTTGAATTTTTTGTGTTGCTTATTTTTATTTCTTATTTTATAATATACAAAGTTTTTACATCTTATGTAGGAAATTTTTGGAAGGAGGCGAATTCTGTGTTCCTATCAAATTTAGAAATAGCTAGTTTGGTTAAGGGAACAGATTTAGATTATGGTTATGGGATAATATCAATATTTTTCTTTTTTCGGACGACGAAGAAAAAGCTTATACAGCACAGGATTAAAGTTACATAACGATATAGATTTAATAGACTATAATATGGAATTGAAGAAAGGCGGGTAATAAACCCTGCCTTTTCCTTTTCGAATGTCTTTTTCAAACGGACTGCATACACATAAAAATAGGGAATAAAAAATCTGTAGCCATACGAATATGGTTACAGATTTTCTATTTCTAATCTAATCTTGAAGTTTGCTACTTGAAGAGCCGGTTTGACCGCTATCTATTGCCCTAATGATATATAAATCGACAGAAAAAAGTCAATATATTTTTCCGCTTTTGATAGAATAAGCCTTGATTTAATTCTAATCAGGTAAAATATATTTGAAATGACCGTTGGTTTCTAGCTATTAGGGGTCAAAATTGGGGTCAAAAAGGCGTTGGAAAAAAGGATGTGACGCAATGCCGAAACGAGGAGAAAACATTCGCAAAAGAAAAAGACGGTCGATGGGAAGGTCGATATATTATCAGTTATAACCTCGAAGGGAAAGCAAGCTATCAATCCGTATACGGAAAGAGCTATGCGGAGGTTAAACAAAAGATGAAAGAGAAGCAGGGAATAACAGCAAAGCAGAAGCCGGTGACAGGCAACGTGGGTTTTGATGTGCTGTGTCTTGCATGGCTGAAAGAAGTCCGCGTGGAAGTCAAGGAATCCACCTATGCGGATTATTACGATAAAGTACACAATCACATTATTCCACCGCTGGGGAAGCTCAAAGCAAAAATGATGGGGGTTGACCTTATCAATCAGTTTGTCAGGGAAAAAGTGGAGCATGGCAGATTGGATGGGAAAGGCGGGCTATCCGCCAAGACGGTGCATGATATTGTCAGCGTCCTTGTCCAGATTATCCGCTATGGAGAGGGACAGCACAAAATACCGGCTTTTCAGGAGGAACGCCTTATCCTGCCTAAGATACAGGAAAAAGAGCTTCCCGTCTTGACGGAAGGGGAACAAAGGCAACTGGAAGCCTTCCTATCCGGCAAACCGACTCTGGAAACGCTGGGGCTTCTTCTGGTGCTGTATAGCGGGCTTCGTATTGGGGAACTATGTGCCTTGACATGGAGGGATATTGACACGGAAGAAGGGCTGCTGCATGTCAATAAAACCTTACAGAGAATCAAAAATGTGGACGGGAACAGCCCGTTTAAAACAAAGGTCATTATTGATATGCCGAAGAGCAAGAAGTCTGTCCGTACCATTCAATTATGAATAGCCTGCTTATCCAGTTAAAAAGGGAAAAAGCAAAGTATTTGCCGGACGCATTCTTTTTAACGGGGAAGGTCAGGAAGTTTATAGAACCGCGTGTCTATTCTGAGAAATTCAAGCGTTACCTGGAAGCGTCCCGCGTGGACGACATCAATTTTCATGCATTGAGGCATACGTTTGCCAACGAGGGCGGAGGAAAAGGAATTTGATATTAAGAGCCTTTCGGAGGTGTTAGGTCATTCGAGCGTAAAATTCACTTTGGAGCGATATGTCCACAGTTCCCAAGTGCTGAAAAAGCAAGGGATTGAAAAGCTCGCTTCGAGCTATTAGGGGTCAAAATAATGGTCAAAAAGAGAGGGGAAAGCTTGTAAGTACAAGGCTTCCCCTCCCTTTTTCTTCAAGTAGCAAACTTCAAGAGTCCGCATGAGACGTTTCCCTTACTATTGTTCTCACAAACCAAGAATTTATGCAAGGGGGGACAGGCTATCTGAAATTTACAAAAAATAGGAGGAAAACGGAAATGAAAAAATGTAAGAAGCTGCTTGCCTTTACGCTGTCGGTTCTGCTGGCGTTCGCGTGCTATGTTGTTCCGGCTTTTGCTTTGTCCAGTGCGAGCCAGTACGGGCTTGAAGCCACGCTTGTGACGGACAAAGAGAGCTACAAGGCAAATGAGGAAATCCCATGTGACCGTGACGGTCAAAAATACGAATGATTTCAAGGTGGAGGCTGTTTCCATTGAGAGCCTGCTCCCGGAAACGCTGACCTTGAAGGACGGGAGCAACAGCACAAAAACGGTAGATTTGGAGCCGGGCGAAACGCTGACGCTCTCTTTCACAGCGGTGAAGGAAAAAGAGGAAACCAGTGCGACGGAGCCGGAGAGCCAGAGCACGGAGCCGACGGAAACGGAACCTGTTCTCCCGTCCGAATCCGAAACGGTAAAGCCCTCTGAATCAGAAAGCGTGAAACCAACAATAGGGACAATAAATACAGCTATTGATGATTCAACCACTGTTTTTCCTAAAGAAGTTACAGAAATGAATAGTGCCACTATAATTCATAGCAACAATCCGAATACTGGTGATATTTCTTCTATTAAAACAGTAGTAATTGCCATTATCGCGGTACTTGCCCTTATTGCAATTATTCTCATTTTACTGCATAAGCACCAAAAACAAACCACAAAAAATTATATCACTGGTGATGTGCATTGCGGTTGCTACGACAGCAATAACAGGGGTAAGTTTTTTTTACTGCGAAGGGGACAGACGATGGGCGGAAGTCGTTCACGGTGGAAAAGGTGATTACAGTGGACGGTGAGGAAACGAATGTCAGTGCGGAAGTGAAGTATCAAGAACCAAAACAGACAGAAACCGAATTGGGGTTGGTAATTGACCAAAAAAGATTTTACAACGGTAGAAAGAGAACAACAACTAACAGGTAAGATTAATAATACCAATTCCATTTCAGATATTACATATTCAATTACTTACGATTGCGATGATATTGGCAATGTTAAGTCTACAGAGGCTGGAACAGAAACTATCGTTATCAAGAATAATTCTTGGAGCCTTTCAGGAATCAAGCTATTTCCAGGAAATAATTTAATTACATTTACAGCTCATACCACTGACGGAAAAAGTCAATCTAAAGAAATTAGTATATTTTTTTTTGATAGAGGAGAAGTCAATATAACCTAGATGAATCTCATATACAAAAAAATCGGATGGTATTTCTTATGTAGACAACATAATTCTTGTATTTTTTAAAAAAGATGTATCAGAAAAAAGAATAGAAGAAATATGCCAAAGCATAAATGGAACTATTGTTGGGCGTATAAATAGCGTGCATCAATATCAAATAAAAATTCCTCAGACCACTTTAGAAGGGCTTAAAGAAATTACCCAGAGATTAAATAAACTTGAAGAAGTAAAATTCGCAAATTATGATACAGTTACTTCTATTTCCGAGAATTCCTTATCTCAACAAAAAAGTAGAGCCTGTCATTCCTAACGACCCTTGGAAAGATAATATTCAAGGTATTACAGGTGTCGATTGGGATGAAGATAATCCCAATGGCTATAATTGGTGGCTTGAAAGCATTCAGGCTCCATCAGCATGGGCGTATAATAATCGGTTTTCAAAAGTTAAAGTTGGTATTGTAGATACCGGGTTTGATAGCACGCATGAAGACCTTAATCTTCATATTGTTAACGCTAGTGAAAATAGTGTGGATAATCATGGAACGTTGTGTGCTGGTATTATAGGTGCTATACCTAATAATAATAAAGGAATCACCGGTATTGTTTGGAATTCTGAATTGTTCGGAATTGACGTTCAGAAAAAAAGAAGAAAAATTTATTTCTGAAAATAGTGTATACAATGGAATTACACAACTTCTTGAAATGGGTGTAGATGTAATAAATATGTCTATTGGATATGAAGGTAAAGAAGAAATTGAAGTAGATAATACAGGCAAGATAGCATCTGCTTGGATAGCCATCTGGAGAGAATCCATTGATAATGATTTTATAATAGTACAATCAGCAGGTAATAAAGGTAGAGATGCTATTAAAAATGCGTGGTTTTGTAGTGTTACACAACAAAATGCTCAGATGATGATAGAGGAATATAAAGAAAAACTGGAAAGACCGATAGATGTATCAAATATTTTGAATAGCATTATTATTGTAGGGGCTGTAGAAAAAAATGGTGACGAATATAAATTATGTAGCTTTTCAAATTATGGTTCACAAATATCGGTGTCGGCTCCTGGTAAAAAGATTTTTAGCACACAAGTAATGGGCGGTATTGATGGTTCGTATGGAGCAGTAGACGGAACATCTGTGGCGGCTCCCATTGTCGCTGGAGTTGCTTCTTTAGTTTGGTCTATAGACCCGACATTTTCGGCAGAAGAAGTGAAAAATATTGTTTGTAATTGTACTAAAGATACCGCTAAAACCAATAAATTTCCGTCAGTAGAACAACGGACTTATAAAATAGTAAATGCAAAACTTGCAGTGGAAGAAGCAATCCGCAAAACTGATTCTGATGCAAAATTCGTAGGGGGGAGATGGTTCTGTCAACAATCCCTATCAAATTGCCAATGATGCACAACTTAACGCCGTTCGGAATTATCCAGAATCCAACTTTGTCTTGGTAAACGATATTGACCTATCCAAATATGAAAACTGGGTTCCAATTCCGAAATTCAGTGGTTCCTTAGATGGAAAAGGGCATACTATAAAGAACTTAAAAATAGATTATGTTATTGAAAACAAAGAGAACAAGTTGCCTGAAAGCTATGGCGTTGGTCTTTTTGACGGAATTAAAGATTCATCAAAAATCAAGAATATAAACTTAGAAGCGATTGATATTAACATTAAGAATAATGTAAAAAATCTGCTATTTGATTTTTCAGTAGGAGGAATTACAAGCACATGCGAGAATTCTTTGATTGATAACTGTACTGTAAGCGGAAAGATAAAAATTAATGATGAGAATACATATGTGAACTATTTTGTTGCAGGGATATCTGGAATAGCTACGGATTCCTCTATTATAAATAATTGTACCAATCAGGTAGATATTAATGTTTCTACATCAAGAGAAGGCTATGAAGATATGATGGACGACACCACTAGTGCAGGAGGAATTTGTGCCTATATATATGATTCTAGTATATCGAATTGTATCAATAATGGAAATATATATGCTATTGCAAATTGCAGGTATTTAGAGTGTGGGGGAATTGTTGGTAGCAATTTCAACCCAAAAGAAAGCGTTCATCTTATTCCAATTAGGAATTGCAAAAATTATGGTGATGTAAAAGCTTTAGGCGGGTACAGTGTAACGGTAGGCGGTATTATAGGTCGTGGTCACATGTCGATAGATTCAAATATTAATTATGGAGATATAAGCTCTTATGCTTACGGGTGGGCAACTTCAGGAGGAGTAACTGGAAACATGTATTCTTCTCCACATTTACAAGCTAGCATTAAAAGGTGCGTTAATTATGGCGATATCACGTCGGAACTCCTTACAAGTCCCGAAATATTGTCTTCTTCTTGTAGTATCTCAGGAGGAATCGTAGGTTCATTGCCTGACATGGATTCGTCTATATTTATTGAGCAGTGTTATAACGCCGGTTCAAAAATCGTTGCTAATAGCAAAGATTCCTCAAAGAGAAAATAATTTTTATCTTAATAGAATTTGTGGCGATTGTTTTATAAGTTCTAGAGGTGCCCCTATATTAAATTGTTATTCCCTTGATACCACCACTCTTAACGGTTCCATTCCCACCGAAGACATCGGCCCCGACCAGAAAAACGGTGGCTCCATGACCAAAGCAGAAATCGAAAAAGCCATTCAGGAACTTGGCTTTGAACTGCCCGGCGAGCTTCCCAACGCTTCCTAACGGGAACAGAACCCTTTCCAACAGAATATGATGATATACAACAGGGATGGCATATCTTTTTCCATGCTGTCCCTTTGTCTTCTTCAAAAGTAAAGCAACAAGAAAGAATCGAAATAAAATAAGTCGGCACAGGCAAAAAAACTCATTTTCCGCATACCTTCTATTGAGCTGTGTATGATGATTCTAAAATCTATCACAGTAGGGCAGACAAAAGTGATTATCCATGATGATTCGATTTTGCAGGACAAACAAAAAATAGAACAGAAAAAAAGAGGAACTAAATAAAATTGCTCTTGGAATATTGAAAAAGCGTACATAAAAAAAGCCCACGTAGGTACCCTTGAAAAAGCTTGTACCTACGTGGTTTTTTTGTTTTTTCATCTCCAACAACGCACGGGCCAACGAACTGGCGCACCTTGAAATGATCGGCGCCATTGTTCATCAGCTTACTCGTAATTTAAGTGAAGATGAAATTAAAAAGAGCGGTTTTGACACCTACTTTGTCGACCATACGGCTGGTGTTTATCCTGCTTCCGCTGCCGGCGTGCCGTATACAGCTGCCTATATGCAGAGTAAAGGCGACATGATTACAGATCTTCATGAAGACCTGGCTGCTGATGCTACGATATTGTAGGAGCAGGGATAGCCAAAAACCGCATAACTACGTTGTTTCAAGAATCCATTTATTTCCATAAATTCTTACCCTGCGATATCATAAGAGCAACGTAGGAGAAAGCTGTACAGGCCCTTTATAGGGGACGACGTTACCAAAAAGCAACCAATGCAGAATGAAGATGAATGACCGTAAAAATAAAATGGATGGGAGTGGAACAATCTGTATTTCAAAGCTGAAATAGAATATATATAAATAAGGAAAGGGGATATACCATGAAACTTGATTCGATAGGAAATTATTGCATGTATTTACGAAAATCCAGAAAGGATATAGAAGCAGAAAAACACGGGGAAGGAGAAACCTTAAAAAAAGGCATTTTGAAATGCTTATGTCACTAGCTAACCGCCTTAAAATCATAATTCGTGAGGACGCGATTTATAAAGAAATTGTCAGCGGGGATACGATTGCTTCCCGTCCTGTCATGCAACAGTTACTTGCAGATATTGAGACAGGGAAATGGGATGGTGTTCTCGTTGTAGAAGTGGAACGTTTGGCGCGTGGCGATACGATAGACCAGGGATTGTAGCCCAAACCTTCAAGTATAGCAACACAAAAAATCATTACCCCGATGAAAATCTATAACCCAAACGATAAAGAAGGCGATGAAGAATATTTTGAGTTTGGTCTCTTTATGGCAAGAAGGGAGTATAAAAAGATACGACAAAGAATGCAAAACGGTCGTGTTGCTTCCGTACAGGAAGGTAAATTTGTTGGCAATGTTGCCCCCTATGGCTTTAGTAGAAAAAAAAATAAAGGGGGACAAAGGATTTATTTTAGTGGAGAATCCGGAAGAAGCCGATACACTGAAACTCATTTTTGAACTGTATGCCAATCTAAATTATTCTTATAACCGAATTGCCGACCATTTAAATTCTTTGGGAATCAAACCACGTCATGCGAAAAAATTGGACTGTGGCAACCATTCGTGACATTCTTCACAACGAAACTTATAGAGGAATTTTGCATTGGGGAGCTAGAAAGAATGTAAAAGTCATCAAAAAGGGCATTGTGACAATGACGAGACCAAGAAATAAAGGTGACTATACAGTGTCACAAGGTTTACATACCCCATTAATTAGCCAAGAGCTATGGGAAAAGGTGTTGGAACGCCATCGTGTAACCGCCCCCAAATGCCCTCATAAAACCGCTTTGCAGAACCCCCTTTGCGGGCATTGTGATATGTGGTAAGTGCGGGGGAAAATGCAGAGAAGACCGTATAAAGACAGACAGCCATCATTAATTTGTACGAATCGAAAATGTGACAATATCAGTTCTGACTTAGAAATCATTGAACGCAAAATCATAGAAGCACTCAAGGAGTGGTTAGGAGATGTTGCAATCAATTTTGAAAAGGTCGAAGAAGAAAACGCAGTACAAGTCAAAGCTCTGGAAAGAGCATTGGCGAAAACGAAAGTAGAGCTTGAAAAGGCAGAACTCAAACTAAAACGTGTCTGTGAGTGCTATGAAGAAAAAAACGTATACGCGTGAAGTTTATTTACAACGTTCCCAAACGGTATCGGAAGAAATCAGGAAACTTAGAGAAGATGTGGTAAATCAAGAGAAGGAATTGGAGGAAACGCGTGTGAAATATAAAATCTGAAGAGGACTTTGTACCACAAGCCCAATATGTATTGGATACTTACTATATGACGAACGACCCCGAAGAACGAAACAGAATGTTGAAAAACATTTTGGAAAAAAGTTGTCTATACGAAAACCGAAAGGGCAATCCGCAAGGATAGCGACCCCACCAATTTTGTGATTGAGCTTTATCCTAAAATCAGCAAAATTGATTCTTAATTAGAATCAAAACGACAACCTCTAACATGCGTGGTACAGAAGGAGAAAAAAATCCTCCCAAAAATCAATCCCAATTAAAGATGATTTTTTCCACAGGGAATCGCGATTTTCCTTGTAGATAAAGGGATTATGAAGCATTCCATTATTTTACAATCGCTCGATTTCCAACAACGCACGGGCCAGTTCTTCTGTACCAATATCCGTCAGCAATCCTTTCAATTCCGCATATGGCATCGAATAGCGCTGTGACAGATAACGCAATGACGCACCAAGCTCACCGTCCCCTGTGCGGATTTTATTGCGCATCAGCTTGCAAAGGGAAGTGGAATCGAATAGAAAGTTTGGATTTTAAAAAGAAAAAATTTTACAGTATCAATGGTTTTCTGTATTAAAAAATGTTGTAAATGCTTCTATTTTTTTGTTGTAGAAAGCAAGCAATATTCTTATAAAAAAATATTGCTTGCAGTTTTTTTTTGACTTTATTTTAGAACAGTTCTATAATAACTACAAAGAATAGACTAATTAAATCCTAGAGATTGATTATGAATTGTCGATTTCATACATAGCGAAGGGGAAAAACACATGAGCTATATCGCGCAGGGACTCAACAACTATACGAAAACCTACTCTAATAAGCGGACAGGCTTTTCGGTGGGCTATTATACTGTTTCTCAGGTAAAGGCGCTCTATCCACAGGGGATTATCAACTGGCCGCCCAGATCGGCGCCGGCGTCAAAAAAAATGCGCCGGATACGCTGGCCTACAATGGAAAAACAGAACCGGCCGCTCCTTACAAGAAAAAATCCGCTGCATCGCACGGCTGGCTATATCAGTTGCGGCGAAAAGCAGTTTGTCGCGGTGAAGAAGAACATTGTTTGGCTATGGATTTTGCTGCTGGTTCTTTTGCTGGCGCTGATTTTTTGGCATACAGTATGCGGCGAATCATTGGGATGAGATGTTCCCGGATCAGCCTGCGGTTGCTTCTACAGATCCCAAAGGCCAAGTGGATCAAAATATCGTAGAAGGCGATATTACGCTGAGCACCAAGAAAAAAAATTGATACCAAGGGGAAAACCATCAAACTGCCGGGCATTACCTCAATGAAATTTAAGGCGGGGCAAACGGAGCAGGAGTTTGTGCTTCGCAATCCGGAAGGGAATCCCTGCTACTTTAAATTCCAGATTATTTTGGATAAAACGGGCGAAATTTTGTATGAATCGAATCTCGTTCCGCCAGGATATGCAATTGCAAAATTTCATTTAAGGCGCGCAATGGATGCAGGCAGCTATAAAGGCTACAGTGAAATATTTAACCTATTCATTCGATGCGGAGCAAAACCGGCTGAATAACGCGCAGGTAAAAACAACGATTACAGTGGAATAAACCTATGATTGGCAGGATCACAGGCCAAAAGGAGAAAATTTATGAACGGGGGTCGTTCGGAATGAAACAAAGGACGAAATATAGCAAACGTTGCCTTGCGGTTCTGCTTGCGATACTGATGCTGCTTGCGGCCGCGCAGCCGGTGTCGCTTGTGGCTGCGGCGGCAGGGGATGATCCGGACCCGCAATTTGGCGAGGGCGCGGCACGCGCACGCTATACCACGAGCGGTACGTTGGAGATTTCTTTTCCTGAGGCGCAGGCGATAGCAGGCGGGATTTCTTACTATGCGGATTTTTATGATTTGGATCGGGGCTATCCCCAGCGCGAAACGCCGATCGTCTCTGCGGTGGAATTGAGTGGGGCACGGACAATGGCCGGTGAAAGCGCGTTAATTTTCTCAGAACTTTCTGGCTGAGCAGATCAAAGCGTATGGTTTAAATATGTCTCATCGTATTAGCGTTGCAATTACGGCAGTGGATGCAGATGGATGGCGTTCGCAGCCGATCGAAGCCTTGGTCGGGGATTCATTGGATGTTCCGGCAGCGGGAGCGTCTCCAACCGGGTCAGATCGTTATACCTCTGTTTCCCGGTTTGAAGATGCCTATAACGCCGCCAGGGAAGATGGTGGCACCCATGATTCCGGCGCAAAATTTTGGGAGTATAATAACGGCAACGGTACCGCCGCAATGAATATTGACGGCGTGTATGACGGCAATAAGAATGCGTATCAGACGCCAGGCTTTGATAATAGTCAAGCTTTTCGTTTCTACATGAATGGCAATGAGCGTTCGGCAGACAGCTATGAGCGTTTCGATGTTATGTACAACCAAGATCATTATCAGTTTAAGAATGCAGAAGAACTGTGGATCTGGGTGGACACCTCTTATGTTTCGTTTGAAGAGTTTGCGCTTTCAGGTTCGGTATATGGATTATACTGGCACGCTTCGCATAGACAGCGGAGATTTTTCAGTAGAAAAGAATTGGATTACGCATGCGTATAGCAAGGATGTTTACAGCACAGTCGGCTATGCAAAGCAAAATCATGAAGCGGTTCCGGTTTATTACCAAAATGCAGACGGGCTATGGGATACGATGTATACCAATACGGATGGTTATTTGGAGGATTTCGGCCATTATCGTGGATTTCTTCGCGTTCCTATTGACAAACTATGGAATGAAGATGCGAGTAGTTCTTATAAACAGTTAACAACAGAGCACCCCTATTCTTATGAAATTTCCGTTTGGGAAGGATGGGGCGGTGTAGCTTTTGAGCATGAAGTTAAGCATATTGCTGCGGATATAGCTTGGTCGTCTCCAGATCGTTCCATCTCTTGGCAGGATAGAGACTTTGGCGGGACGAGTACGGTTTATTTTGAAAAAGCAAAATTTGAAAATACAACAGGATATCGAATTAGGGGTTACTCCGATTGAAGATATCGCCTCTGTTGGCTTTACATGGCGTGGTGCCTCTGAGGATAGTATGAACAAGCCGTTTTACATCGATCAGATCTGCTTCAGCGGCAAAAAATCTTGAAACAAATGACCCGGGCTCCAGCATTGCTCCCCCTACAAACGCTGGATACCTATCATATGGTGCCGAGCGATCAGGAGGCAGTAGAGAAGCTGGTGAATCAACATATCCCGGATGTGGAGGCTGTCAACGTTGCCGATGCAGGGATCATTGAGGATCTGGAGGCGATTTGCGCGGAGCTGAGCGCAACAGTCACCTTGCCGGAAAAGCTGAAACAGGCAAGAGAGCGTCTGAATCAGATTCTGAATGGGCAGGATCCGGTGCTGTATTTACATACGGAGCTGCAAAAAGCTGATGCCGATATTCCAGCGCTATTCGAGCTTTATCAAACCTTTACCTTGGGAGAGCTTCAGCGCTTTGGCCTGAAGGATGAAGCGGATTCTGATCCGCCGTTATAATGAAACCGGGCAGAGCGAATGGTATCCCAGCGCTTTGACACAGCTTTATTTCAAAGCCTTTAACGATGTGGAGCAGAACTATACGGTTGGCCAGACTGCCATCCATGAGTATGACGATTACCGCCTGGAACCGAATGGAAAATGGCATTATTTTGACCGTGCCCATCACCTGCTTTGGGAGAACGGGATTTATAAGGGCGCGTGGGAAAACAGCAAGAATCTTGTAGCTTACAGCCGCTCCTCTTATGATTCTGCGGAAACGGGAACGAATAGTACCGATCAGCGTTTCAGCTTGGCGTCCACATCCGTGGGGCAGAATGGTTTTGCAAGCTCCCGTTCCATTGATACAAGCTTCTATCGTGATTCCTTATCTAATGGCGAAACCTATCGCATCTCCCTGACGCATAACGGAGAAAATAAGGATAACTGGGATGCGCTCAGCGGCGTGAATATCGGCCAGGCGACAGATTTCATCTTCTACGCAGATTTTTCTGAAATGAATGATATCCGCAAGATGTGGGTTGCCTTGCGTACGGAAAATGGCAATATTTATTCCCATGATGAAGACGATGGTACACAGTGGGACTATCAAATTCTGGATATGGATGCGGCGATCCCTGCATGGAAAACTGTTCAAACAGATAACGATGGGAACGACGGCTGTATGACAGGCGCCTCGCTGAACGGGTTCCGTGGCTTTATTAAAATACCGCTTTCCCATTTTTGTGAGATTACAAGCAACGGCAATGCCGGCCCTGTGATTTCTGCCAATGCAGTTGTTAAGCAGATCAAGCTATTTTATACCGGCTCTCAGGGCGGCGAGAGTCCTGCGGGTACGACGATGTCGGTGGATATGTTCGGTTTTTCGAGCGGCACGCCAATAAGCGGCTTTGAGCAGCTCCATCCGGAGAGGGAATTGGAGGAGCCACAGCTTCAAAGCTCTGATGTGGAAAGTGCTGTAGCAGCAATTCTTGCCTTGTACCATGAAGATGTTACGTTGCTCAATGAAACAGAAGCAAAGACGGATTATCTCTTCAGCTATGGCAGAACGGAACAGTCCATCACAGCATATCGCGAGATGTTGGCTCTTTACCATACGCTGACGGTTACAGAAAAGGGAGAGGTGGAGCAAAAGCTCCCGGCCAACATAAAAAAATGGCGGATATGGAGGCCTTTGTACGCAATTATGATACCTTCGGCGGGGTACAGGGCAACCTGAAAAAATATGTTGATAGCGCCGTTGCACAGCGTGAAACGATTGAAAATGCTTTTCAAAAAACGGCGGTGTCCACTGGCCCTGTGGTTACGTTGCTGGAGGAATATAACGACTACCCGGCGAAATACCAGAATGCAGTTTTAACCTATTGGGCGGATCGCAATTTGCATGCGGTTTATCCCAATTTTGTCATAACGAGCCCCGCTTCGTCAATGGAGAATCCGGCGGCAACCATGCAGCTGGATGCGGATGGTCTCCATTATTCCGGGTTCGGTAACGCTCAACTATTATGCAGCTGTAGATGCGAAAAATCCGTTGAGCTTGCGCATCCCTTCCGGCGTGATTACATTCAGGGCGGAGGATGATCCCAGCAAGACAATTGAAGTGGGCGTAAGCGGAGGCATCGCCAACCCGGTCAATGGCAGCAATTCTATGACGTTTGCGTTATCCGTTCTTGCTGACAGCATTGATCACGCGGCAGCCTATGTAGGCTCTTTTGAGGTAGCCCTAGAATCGCCTGATCCGGATAGCAATAATGTTCAGGCGAGCAATTTGAATCCTGTATCAGCTGCGGAGCAATACCGCTCAAAGGATGCTTTTACGGTTTATGTGAAGCTGCTCTTTGACACCTCCTATACAATCATTATTCCTGCGGATCAACAAGTGGAATGGGCAACCCCATCTACCCAGACGGGAAGCTTACAGGTTGAAGATTTAAACATTCCAGCGTCAGCCCGCATCAATGTGAGCTGTGCATCGCAAAATGGCAGCAGCAAGCTGTCTAAGGTGATCGATGGCCAATCGTTTGAGCTGCCCTATCAATTGACGGCCAATGGGAGTCTGTTTAGCGGCTGGTCCTTCAGCATGAGTGAACAAAATCCGGTTCCATTAAACGTTGAGATTACGCCTACTGATTGGTCCAAGCCCCCGATCGCTGCTGGCTATCAGGATGTGTTGACGTTTAACGTTGAATATCAGGAGAAATAAACGATTATTGGGAGAAAGGAGCTTATGCCGTATGAAAAAAGCTGATTGCCTCGGTTTTATCCGGTGTATTATTGGCAATAGCATGCGCGGGCCTCGCAAACGCTGCGGTGTTGGATCGGGATACTCCCGCCGGGTCAGCGCTTGTGCGCACCTCCTGTGAGGTTGACTATTCGGTTGTGATTCCCGCTGATATGGAAATTCCATTTGGTTCACTTGATACGGAGATTGGCCGCGTATATGCAGATGTGATGAAGATCGAAAAGGGAAAGGCCGTTTATGTAGAGGTCGATTCTCAAAAAGGCATATAACCTGGTGAATACGGCTAACGCGGCCTATGGCATTGCTTATGCGCTTGCCGGAGCGGATGCGATCTGCTTCAACCGTGTGAATGATCCTACTCAGTTCCCGCTGAACGCTTTAATTGAGCAGAAAACGTGGGACGCCGCTTATGCAGGCGATTATGAGGATACCCTGCTGTTCACCATCACCTATCGTTAGGTAGCCAATCATCATTTGCTTATCAGCAGGGGAGTCCCCTGCAAATGATAAAATGAACATGAGAAGGAGAAAATCGTTATGAGAAAAGTACTTGCAATCCTTTTTGGTCCTGTGCATGGTTTGCACAATGAGTGTGGTTGCCTTTGCAGCCAATCCGATCACAAAAAGATACGGAGCAGATCGGTTCCACAATTGTAAAAACGATTGGTCAGGGGCCGACGGATCCTGATGTTCCTGGCGCTAACGAAGATTATACCGTTACCATCCCTGCGGAATTGATCGTACCGTCGGGATAACGTGAAGGGCGGTTCTGCGCAAGATGTTTATACGCTTGTAACCCATCTTGCAAAGGGCTCCACCGTTACGGTTACAGTTTCTCCATTTGGCGAGAAGGCGCTTGCTATGGTTTTAAAGGATGGCACAGAGACAATTCCTGCAACCATTTCCGGCGATGCGAGCCTTGTTGCATCCACAACAGGCACAATGACGGGTGACGTTGTCGCTTCGGTTGCTGCCGCTGATTTTGATGCGGCCTATGTGGGTGAATATTCTGCGAACCTCACCTTCACGGTTGTTTATGCGAACCAGATTTAAATGCAGTCTTATTGGTTGAATATTGTGTTATTTCGTCAGGGTTGGTTTCCTTCGTCTTTGCGTGACTCGCCCTGTGAGATAAAATTTCAGTAGAAGAGGAGAAAATTTTTATGAAAAAAAGTTATCGCTCTTGTTCTTGCCCTCTGCATGGTGTTTGCAATGAGCACAGCCGCTTTTTTGCTGTAACTGGCAAAAAATTCAGAAGTTGGACAGTCAGGATCCTTATGGGGCGCGCCATGAGGTTGCGCCAGAGGATGCCAAGACCATTATCAGAACAGAAGGCACGGAAGAGAACGACGAGTACTATGTTACCATTCCAGCTGATATTACGGTTCCGTGGAATGATACGAGCGAACAAGCGCTGAACGCGAACGTTTCTGCCTATCTTGCAAAGGGCTCTACTGTTGCACTCAGCGTTGAAGTGCCCGGCGCGATGGTCTGCACAGATACCACCATCCCCAACAAGCTTGGCCTTCAGGTAAGCGCTGCCTCTCAGACCAGTGTGACTGCTCAGTATGGTCAGATAGAGTGGCCGATGCAAACCTTGGTTCATGTAACCAACTTCAATGCACCGGTAGCAGAATATGTTGCTACAGCGGTTTATACGGTTGTTTATACGCCCGCTTCTGCCGCATAAATTTAGTTTCTTTTCAGTGAGGAGATGAGGGCCGACACATTTCATACGGCCCTTGCCATCAACAATACATTTTGCAGAAATGAGGAAACAACAATGAAAAAAAAAGCTCTTGCACTTGTTCTTGCGCTTTGCATGGTCTTTGCCATGGGTACTGTGGCGTTTGCCGTGGAAGACGGCAAGATCACGAAGGCCGATCCGGATGCGGAATCCTTTATTGTAAAGACAGTTGTGGACCCGGAGCAGGATTATGAGTCTTGGGAAGTCACCATCCCGGCGGATATTGAAATTCCGTGGGGTGATACGGCCGCACAATCCTCAGAATACACTGTTAATGCGCAGCTCAAAGCAGGCGCTAGCCTTACCATTACGGCGGCAGGCAGTGGCAAACTGGGCGACACAATTCCTTATACCCTTGCCGGCGACATCAATGTTACAACTGGCGCTGTGGAAACAAATCTGACGAAGGCGATTACAGCTCAGGTTGATGACTTTGCTGGCTATGCAATTGATGAGTATCAGGATACCGTTACTTTTACCGTTACGTATAACGCTGCCTGATTTTTGGCAATCGGTCAATCTGCCCGGGTACACAGTGCCCGGGCAGGGAATAACTGGGCAGTTCTTCTCGCTGCCTAACCTTTTTTGAGAGGTGATTCGTTGTGAAAAAAAAGCGCTGGCGCTCCTGCTCTGCCTGCTGTTGGCCTGCGGCTGCTGCCTACCGGCACTTGCTGCTGATGGGGCCGGGCAGTCGGGAATGACGCTCTCGACGGTCGTACCGGATACGCATACCGTGCAGGTCACTTATAACCGGGGCGGATACGTGATGGTGAACGGTGCATTGTGCGAAGACGGATGCACCCTGACAGTGCCGCGCCATTCCCAGTTGGAGTTGTCTCTCATTACACAAAAAGGGCTATCGGGTGGAAAGTGTGCTGGTCAACGGCGTTGATGTTACGGCAAGCGTCATGAACGGCTCGTATACGATCCCTTCCGTTTCGCGCGATATAGAGATCGCTGTCACATTCCGTGCGCGTTCTGCCGGTGAAGAGGTGTCGGCTGTGGACGTGGCCGGTAAGGTGTATCAGGAGGATGATCTCCTTCCCGGTGCGGAAGTAAACTTGGATTTTGGCACGGTGAAAGCGGTTTCCGGCCAAGATGGCAGCTATTTGCTGGAAAGCTTGGAGGATGGCCGCCATTATGTGGAAATCTTAGTAGACGGTAAAGTGGTTGGCCGCACGCAGTTTGTGCTGCAAGCGGCCGATGTGAACGAAACGGTAGTTGATACCCTGTCAGACGGTACGCAGCGTGTGCAGTATCCAAAGGGGACAGTGAAGGTGTATCTGGACTTTATCGTCAATGCGGATGGAAGTATCACCATTCGCCCGGGTGAAGAGCCCGCGTCACCGCCCGTTACTCCCCGGATGTACAGCCGGAGATTCCGGATTTGGGCGACTCGCTCCTGATCCTGTTTCTGCTTCTGATGGCGTTTGGGGCAGGCATGGTGGCCTTTGCCTCCCGCCGCAGACGTGAGTATATGTTCTGATCTCATGAAAAAGTTCATTTAGCAAAACCCCGCGGGAGGCAATGCGTTTCCCAGCGGGGTTTTGCGTGTTTTGCAGGGGCCAGTCATATTCCCCCTCCTCTTTCAATAGGTTAAGTATCGAAAGGGGGCGAGGGCTATGGCACGTAAACCAGATGAACATATGGCTCTTCCAGTAACAGAGCAATTTGCGCAGGATGGCGCTCGGTTCGATACGCTTTTGATGGATATGGCAAAGGTGCTCTTTACACAATGGCTGCACGCTGAGGAGCAAAGGAGGGGGACGCGATGAGGCGGAAAAACGGCATGGATCGGAAACATCGTGCCGGGCTGTATCTTCGCCTGTCGAAGGAGGATGAGAGCACAGGGGCAATCTGGCAGCATTTCAAATCAGCGGGCAATTTTGGAACGATATGCGCAGGATCAGGGCTGGGAGGTAGCCGGCTGTTATATTGATGATGGTTATTCCGGCCTCCATTTCGACCGGCCCGGCTTTCAGAGGCTGCTCAGCGATATATTGAGGCGGGCCTAGTGAACCTAGTGCTCACCAAGGATCTCTCCCGGCTCGGTAGAGATTATATTGATACCGGCTATTATTTGGAGCGGTATTTTCCCAGCAGGCAGGTGAGATATATTGCATTAGCGGATGGAATCGACACCTTCGCTTCTAGCTCTGCGCAGAATGATATGGGGCCCTTTAAATCGGTTATGAACGATTTATATGCAAAGGATATCTCTCAAAAAGTGCGTGCCGTTATGGATACCAAGCGGGAGGCCGGCCAATTTATCGGCGCCTTTGCACCTTATGGTTATCAAAAGGATCCGGAAAACAAAAATCGGCTGTTTGTAGATGGTCCGGCGGCCGAAGTGGTGCGGCGGATTTTTGAGGAATATCTGGCAGGGCAAAGTATGGCGGGGATCGCGCGTCGGCTCAATCAGGAGGGAGTGCTTCCTCCATCGCGTTATAAAGCGGAGATTCAACGGCTGCCCTATCACAATGCGAATGCAGTGCAGGGCGTTTGGCGGGCGGAAACGATCCGGACGATATTGGGTAACCCCACTTATGCGGGCGATCTTGCCCAGGGAAAAAACGAGAAATGGAGCTATAAGCTAAAGGCTTCCCATAAGGTGCCGCGCCAGGAATGGACGGTCGTGCCTGATACCCATGAGGCGATCATTGACAAAGAGGCGTTCCAGATCGTGCAGCAGCTGTTGGAGAGGCGAAGCGGCCACTGCAAAACGAAGGCCCATTCACATTTGCTCTCCGGCCTGGTGTTTTGCGGGGATTGCGGCAGGCCGATGACTTTTTGCAGAAGATCCTCTGGCAGGAGCTTTGTGCTGATCTGCTCTGGCTACTCCCGCTATGGGGGGAGTGCCAAAGGCATACCACGGATGAAGCGCAGCTGGAGCGCACCGTGTTGGAACGGCTAAATGGTTTTGCAAAGCAAGTTTTGCCTTCAGGCGTGGAAGAGGCCTTGTTGCAATCATGCAGTGGCAGGAATGAGGCGCTTTGGATGGCAGGAAAAACACATGCGCAGGAGCGGTTCAATCAGATCGGCTCTATTTTGCAGGCGCTCTATGAAGACCGTGCCGCACAGCGGTTGGAGGAGAGCGAATTTACTCAGCTGGCGGCAACCTACCGGGAGGAAAAGAGAAAGTTACAAAGCCTTCTGGAGGGTGGCCATTTGCGTGGGGAGGATCGTTTTCTCTTCCTGCGCGCCGCCCACAAACTGCTCTATTTTGAGCAGCCTGACCGTCGGCTGCTATGCCGGATGATCCGGCGCATTACCATTGGGCAGGGCGGGGCAGTATCCATCGACTACTCCTTTCAGGCGCCGGGGTTTCATAACGGGATATAAGGCGGGCATAGGCTCCGGTCCGCCGTATTGACTGATTATGATTTGTGCATATTTTGGGTTTGGGTTTGCAATCTTTACCGGGTATTGCAATTTTTTTTTGATAACTCCACATTTAGCAGCCCTCCCTCATGCTGTAGTCCCATGGCCATGGGTTACACGCAGCCATTCTGCGCCAGATCCGCATCTCGGCGAGAGCGGGCCGTATTTGCACTCGTATTCCTCAACGAGTGAGGAAACCATATTGGCGTATTGTTTGGCCATAGCGAGCGCCTGCATATCGTTTGGATGGGTATCCAGGTATAGGTGAAGCTCCCAGTGCGCAAACTGAGCGGAGCTCAGGCGCAGGAGCAGTTTTTCTCTTGGCGTCATATGCTGCGGCACCCCGCTTTCCCCAAAAACGGCTTGTCGAGCACCGGAAAGAGAGTGCCGCGCGCAAGCGCCTTTTCCGCATCATAGCTTTTTGCATCCTGTTGATAGGGGATATAGGCCATAGCAACGGCGTAATCCTCCGGGAAGGAGGGCAGCGGAAGAAGGGCGCAAATTCGGAACATTCGTTTGTATGATTGCAGCCGCAAGGGTCAGTATCTTCCATTAACTGACCGCATACTGCGAACGTGTCAAGCAGATCCTTCAATTCGATTTCTCCTTTTGATTGGATTGAGGTGATACCTCGTAGCGGGAACAGTCGGTCTCTTTCCCCCTCGTCATCAGAATATGGTGAAATTCCGAAAAAGGTGCAAAAAGGCGTTTGGAACCATTGCGTCCCGCATCGCATATACTGTTTGAGAGGAGCATGACGCCCGAATGGATTACCACACATCTGGAGAAGAGGAGCTGCGATATGAGGAGAAGGCCACTCTTTCATAAAAAGATGCATTTTGGAAGGCGCGGCGGGAGCGCAAGGCTTCTGCTGCGGATGATCGCGCTGCTCCTGCTTATCTTATCCGCCTTTTTTTTGATCGATAGCAGGATTCGCCCCGTTATTTGCTCCATTGCGGAAAGTCAGGCACGCAATATGGTAATGCAGGCGGTGAATGACGCGGTGCTGGAATCGCTCGGCCAGGAGGGGCTTCAGTATGGCGATCTGGTATCTATCCATAAAGAAGAAACAGGGCGGATCACTTCCATTGAAACGGATGTTGTAAAAGCGAACCGGCTTCAGGCACGCATTGGTAATGCAATCGCACAGCGCATTTCAGAGGCCAAAAGCTATGAGATTAGCATCCCAATCGGCTCTCTTTCTGGCAGTGAGCTGCTTTTAGGGCGTGGTCCTTGCCTGAAGCTGAAAATGACGCTGGAGGCCAGCACGGTTTTGCAGCTTCGCAATCAATTTGCTTCTGCCGGGGTCAACCAGACGCATCATCAGGTGATGCTCGATATTCAAACGCACGTGCTTTTCATTACGCCGGATAGCTATGAGCCGACCGAAGTGAATACGAGCATCTGCATTGCGGAAACGGTCATTGTCGGTGAAGTGCCGCAGGCTTATGCGGGGATCACTACGGGGGAAATTACACAGAAATAGCCTGGGAGAAAAAGCGCAAGCTTAATATATTTCGATTTGCCGCAACTCTATCCGCTTTCTCTTGCCTGCCGGATATGCTTTGTGATAGAATAGCTTCAAGCCAAGCTTGAAGCATTGCGGATTGTTTCAAAATAAAGTTTGACGCACTGTAGAGGGAAGTTTTTCGTGCATGGCAACATAAAAAAACAGCCATGATGATGTGTTGAGCTAAAACACTGTTGGTAGGGGCGGTCTTTAATTGCCCGTAGGTGAACTCGTAATAAAGAAGCTTTCGAATTCAGCAGGGAGGCGTTTGATTGGAAACAAATAGGACAATACTTCGCGTGACGGATTATGGGGCCGATCCGGCAGGAAAAGGGGATTCCGCGAAAGCGCTTCAGGCCGCGTTGGAGGCGGCTCGCAATACCCCGGGCCCGGTCACGCTTTTCTTTCCCAGGGGCGAATACCATTTCTATAAGGAGCATGCGCAGCGGCGCGTTTATCATACCTCCAATACGGATAGCTGCTCTCATCCCGAGAAGGCGATCGCGATCTTGATCGAGGATCAGGAGGATCTCATGCTGGATGGCGGCGGTTCACTTTTCCTGATGCATGGTAATATGATGGCGCTGGCGGTTGTGCGCTCTAAACAGATCACGCTGCGTGCGTTTGCCTGGGATTTTGCTGTGCCAACGGTCAGCGAGATGACAGTGGCCGGCTTTGGGCAGAAGGGTATTTCACAATATACAGATTTCTATATCCCAGCGGCGTTTCCGTTCCGGCTTTCCGGCCGCCGAAAGCTTTTGTGGACGGGTGGAGCAGGCATGGATGGCGCGCCGTATTGGACAGAGAAAAAACCATCACGCAGGCTGGTCTGTCGTTGGTTATGACCCGAGCGCGGGCGTTTCCCGCCGCTACAGCCTTTTGCAGGGCCCGTTTTCACATGTGTGGAAGCTCGAACAGCTTGCACCGAATCGGGTGCGCGTGTTTTATTTTGGCAAACGGCCGGGTGTGCAAAAAGCTGGGCATGGTCTATGAATTGTGCGCCTCCAAAACAAGGGAGACAGCCGGTGCGTTTCACTGGGAGAGCGAAGATCTCCTGATTGAACAGGTAAACGTGCACTACATGCATGGTTTTGGCTGGCTGACGCAGATGTGCCGGAATGTCACCTACCGAGATTGCCGCTTTATGCCGCGCCCCGGCACGGGCAAATTTACCACGAGCTTTGCGGATTTGATCCACGCCTCCGGCGTGGGAGGGCGCATGACAATTGAAAACTGTGTGTTCGGCCACGCGCATGACGACCCGATCAACCTCCACGGGACATTTACCCGTGTGGAGAGGAGGCTGGATGCACGCACGCTGACGCTCCGTTATATCCATAAGCAGCAGGGTGGGTTTCCACAGTTCCATACGGGCGACGAAGTGATTTTTTATGCGCGCGATACGCTTGCGCCCCTGTGTGGCAAAGAGGAACGATATCGCGTGGTAAAATCAATCGATCCCGGAGCAGGTGGGAATGATCTCAAAACGATGACCGTTACCTTCGACCGCGATTTGCCAAAAGGAAATCACAGCGCAAATCGGCCCGCAGCCAAAATATGTTGCGGAGAATGTGACATATACGGCGGAAGTCGTCATCCGCAATAACTTCTTTACCACCATCCCCACGCGCGGCATCCTCTGCACGCAGCGGCGCAAGGTGTTGATTGAAAACAATGTGTTTCAAAATATGGCGATGGCGTCTATTTTCCTCTCTAACGATTCCAACGAGTGGTATGAATCCGGCCCGATTCGTGATTTGACGATTCGCGGCAACACCTTTTTATGTCCGTCCGGCAGGGCAGACGGAGTGGAAGTATAAGCCTGCGGTGTATATTCACCCGGAGGTCAAGGGAGGCTCTTCCAAGCTCTCCGCGGATACGCCGGTGCATCGGAATATTACGATTGAAGAGAACACGTTTTACATGGGCCATGACAGTGTCGTGCGTGCAGAGGGTGTGGCTGGGCTCATCTTCCGCCGCAACCGCGTGCTGCGGGATGCACCGGGTATTCATCTGCACATTTCCCCGGAAACGTGCGCCTTAAAAGCAGGCGAGTGGGTTTCCCTGCAAACGCAGGCGGAGGGCAGACGCAATCAGGCCGAGGAAGATCTGCTCTTCTCCTTTGAAGCCTGCTCTCAAGTAACCCTTGCAGACAACACCTATGATAATGGTTTGAAGATGGGCGCTGCACTGATCCGCACGAGGCGAGAAGCAATCGAATGTGAGGACGCCTTGACCTTTGACGCGCAGTGCCCCGCTTCTGCACCTGTTGGGGCCATTACCTATCACAGCACGGAAGAATCGGTTGTCACAGTGGATAAAGGCACTTTGACGGCAAAAAGCACCAGGGGCTGCCTATGTGTATGCGCAGACACTGTGGAACGGGGTTGCGATCCAGTCCAATTGGATTCCGGTTTGTGTAGGCGAGGCGGAGCTTCCGCCTGAACGGGAGCCGGAGAGCGCTGTGTGCGATGCGCGCGTGACGATTCCGGCGCTCCTGTTTGATACGGCGGGTGCCTCAGAGCAAAGCATCGCAATCACAACCGCGCCGGATTGCGGATTGGAACGCATTGAAATCCAGCTTTCGGCGGATGAAACAGCCGGGGAAATCGCCTTGTGCACGGGGGATGAACGCGTTATTATCGCGCAGGCGCAGGGGCGGGAGCTCTCAGTGGGTGTTCCGTTAGCGCCGGGGCTCAATTCCTTTTATGCGCGCGTAACGGCTCATAATGGACAAGTAAGCTCCGAACGGGCAGTACATATCATTAAAATTTGAAAGAATCATTTATTTGATTTCAAAATAAGAAAGGATGCAAACTGATGGCAGTGTTTAGACCCTTTGCGGCAGTCAGACCTCTTCCGGATTATGCGGCGCAGGTGGCGGCGCTTCCCTATGATGTGATGAGCAGCGCGGAGGCGCGCGAGTTAGCGCAGGGGAATCCGAATCCCTTCCTGCACGTGGATAAAGCGGAGATTGATCTCGACCCTTCCATCGACCTTTACGACGCGCGCGTTTATGAAAAGGCGCGGGAAAATTTGGAGAAGCTTGTGTCGGACGGCATATGCGCGCAGGATCAAAAGCCTTGCTTCTATATCTATCGCCAGATTATGGAAGGGCGAGCGCAGACAGGCTTGGTCGGCTGTGCCTCTATTGATGATTACCGCAGCAACACGATCAAAAAGCATGAGTTTACCCGCGCAGATAAGGAGGCGGACCGCATTCGCCATGTGGACGCCTGCGACGCGAACACCGGGCCTATCTTTCTGGCCTGCCGCCCACAGGCCAAGCTCCACACAATATTGGAGGATTGGAAGGCGGCGCACGCGCCGGTTTATGACTTTGTGCAGGATGGCGTGCGGCAGACCGTTTGGATGGTGGATGATGATTCGGCGATTGTGCGGCTGACAGAGACCATTGCGAAAAAATTGAAGCCCTTTATATTGCGGATGGGCATCACCGCGCCGCCTCCGCCGTGCGTGTGGGCGAGATGCGCCGTGAGGCGACGCCCGGTTATACAGGGGAGGAGGAATTCAATTTTTTCCTTGCGGTTCTCTTTTCAAGCGACGAGCTGGCGATCATGGATTATAACCGTGTGGTGGTAAGGATCTCAACGGTTATACGCAGGCGGAGTTTTTACAAAAAAGATTGGGGAAAAAAATTCGAGGTTTCCGCCTATGAGGGGGAGGGGGCGTTCCACCCGGAGCAAAGCCATACCTTCGGCCTATATCTGGGCGGAAAATGGTATCGCCTGGCGGCAAAGGCAGGCACGTTCCCTGAAGGCGATCCGGTTGCGAGCCTCGATGTATCCATTTTGCAGGAGAACCTGCTTGGCCCTGTGCTCGGCATCGGTGACCCGCGCACGGATAAACGTATTGACTTTGTCGGCGGCATTCGCGGCCTTGGGGAGCTGGAAAAGCGCGCAAATAGCGATATGTTGCTCGCTTTCTCTATGTGTCCGACCACTTTGGAGGAATTGATGGCCATTGCCGATGCGGGCAAGGTGATGCCGCCGAAATCAACTTGGTTTGAGCCAAAGCTCTTAAGCGGCCTGTTTATCCATAAATTAAAGGAATAGCCCGCTTTCCGGGCGGTAGCAGTTGCATTGCGGCGGTTGTTTTTGCTATAATATCGTTTTGAATGGAAGTAACAATAAGGGAGATAGATATATGCATTGGTCGGAAGAGATCGCACAGAGAATCATCGAGCGCAAGCCCGATAAGGAGGAGTATGTTTGCGCCGCCGGGATCAGCCCGTCCGGCTCGATCCACATCGGCAATTTTCGTGATGTGGCGACGAGCTATTTTGTTGTAAAAGCGCTGCGCAAAATGGGTAAAAAGGCGAAGCTCCTCTTTTCATGGGATGAATTTGACCGGTTGCGCAAGGTGCCGGTGAACGTGCAGGCGGTTGCACCGGAGTTGGAGGCGTGCATCGGTATGCCGTATGTCGATGTGAAAAATCCGTTTCCGGATTCGCCGTGCAAGACCTATGCGGAGCATTTCGAGCAGGAATTCGAGCGCTCCATCGGCCGGTTCGGTATCAAAATGGATTATCGCCACCAGGCGGAGATGTACCGCTCCGGCAAATATGCGCAGCAGGTGCTCCATGCGCTCAAGCATCGGGCTGAAATTTTTTGAAATTCTTGACAGCCACCGTACGCAGGAGGCAACCGACGAGGAGCGTAAAAATTTTTATCCGGTGAGCATCTATTGCCCTGTATGCGGCAAGGATACCACGAAGATCACCTCCCTCTCAGAGGACTGCACGGTGGCGGAATATCGCTGCTCCTGTGGCCATGAAGGCCGGTTTGATTTCACGAAGGATTTTAACTGCAAGCTCTCATGGAAGGTCGATTGGGCGATGCGCTGGCTGTATGAGGGCGTCGATTTCGAGCCGGGCGGAAAGGATCACGCCAGCCCCAACGGCAGCTACGATACGAGCAAAGAGATCTCAAAGGCGATCTTTGGTTACGAAGCGCCGATCTTTCAGGGCTATGAGTTCATAGGCATCAAAGGGCACCACGGGCAAGATGTCCGGCTCTTCCGGCTTGAACCTCACCCCGGATACGCTTTTAAAAAGCTCTATCAACCGGAGATCATCCTCTGGCTTTATTCTAAAACTGAGCCTCTCAAGGCCTTTGATTTTTGCTTTGACGATGGCATCCTGCGGCAGTATTTCGAATTTGACCGGATGTATAACGAGGTGAAATCCGGCAAGGCGAACGATCTGACCAAAGCGATTTTATATAATGCGGAGATCGAGGGCCGCACGGTCGAAACCGTGCCGATGAACCTGCTTGTGCAGCTCGGCTCCGTGGTGGATTTCAAGGTGGACATGCTGGAGCTTGTTTTTCGCAAGATCGGCACGCCTTACACCTTCGATCAATTCTCCGACCGGCTGGACCGGGCGAAATTCTGGCTGGAGCAATGCTCGCCGGAGAGTGTCAACCGATTGCGTGCTACACGCAATTGGGAGGTGTATGATACGCTGTCGGAAACCCAGCGTGCGGAAGTCGCGCGGTTATATGCGTTCATCAGTGCGGGCGGATACACGCTCGATGAGCTGAATGCCGAGCTCTATGCTATCCCGAAGGAGTTTGCGCGCGCGGCGAATATGGAGGAAAAGGCGCTCAAAGGCGTCCAGGGCGCATTTTTCAAAAATGTTTATCAGCTGCTCATCGATAAGGAGCGCGGCCCGCGGCTCTATCTCTTCCTCTATGCGATCGATCCTGCGCAGTATGTGAATCTTCTCGATTTCTCCTCGCCGAAAACACAGGCGGAGAAGGAGGCAGAGGAAGCGGCGAAGCAGGCGCAAGAGCAGCCGAAGCCGGAGCGGGAGCAGGTGGCTTATGGCGACCCGGATCCGGTTGACCCGGTGAAGGCAGAGATTGCATATGATGATTTTGCGGCGATGGATATGCGCGTCTGCAAGGTGTTAAAGTGCCAGGAAATCCGCAAATCCCACAGCTGCTATAAGCTTACGCTCTCCGATGGGCTTGATAAACGCACAATCGTTTCGAGCATTAAGGCGTATTATACGCCGGAGGAGCTGGTTGGCAAAAAGATCATTGTGCTTGCAAATCTGAAGCCCACCCGGATCACGGGCGTGACGAGCGAGGGAATGCTTCTGGCAGCGACGAACAACGCCTGTGGGTGCAAGGTGATTTTTGTGGGATGACACGGTGCCGGAGGGAACCAAAATTCTTTAATCTACTGGCATCACACGGATAGAAAAAGGCAATGGGCTGCAATCCAGACGGATTGCAGCCCATTATTATACCCCAAATGCATTTTGCTCTGGCCATGCGGGAACAGCGGCTGTCCTTAACGGGAGGAGGAGCCGTATTTTCTTTATATTGAAGCTGGCTTTTCACTTCTGACACGCCGCACTCAAAACGGTTGAACATAAGGGTTGACAACCCTGGTTTTCTATCCTATAGTATAAAATCATCGATCTAGGCGAAATTTCATCAGTAAGGAGCAAATGCAGATGCCCCACATGACCGATCGGAGCTGCGTTGCAGCCCAATATGCAGACGATCGCAATTTGTCCATTCGCATGAAATTGCACGCCAAGCACAGCACTGCGCAAATTTCCATGAACGATTGGCTCTTTGCACAGTATGACCTCATGGGGCCATGCCGCATTCTTGAACTTGGCTGCGGTAACGCCGCGCAGTGGGAGGGGAGGCTCGATCAGCTTCCCAACGGTTCTCTTTTGGTGCTATCGGATTTTTCAGCGGGTATGGCGGAGATCGCTTGGAAAAAGTTTGAAAGCTTTTCAAACGTTCTCGTCCAACAAATCGATATTCAGGAGATCCCGTTTCCCGACGCATCCTTTGATAAAATCATTGCAAACCATATGCTGCATCATGTGCCCAATCTTCCCCAAGCGCTAAAGGAAGTACAACGGGTGCTGCGGCCGGATGGCGTTTTCTACGCAACTGTGATTGGGGAGGGAGGCTTACAGGCGTATCTCCACGCGGCGATGAAGGGCTTTAACCCAAATCTTGATATGTTTGGTCAGAATATCCCTTTTTCCATGCAGAATGGGGAGGAGAAACTGCGCCGTTTTTTTGGCGACGTGCGGCTCATTCCATACGAAGATTCTCTGGAAATTACAGAAACGCAGGATTTGGTGGATTGGATCTATTCCTCCATTGATGTGGCGGGTGTGTCCGTCAACGATCTGGACGGCGTTTATGATTACTTTGAAGCGATCCGTGTGCGCGAGGGCGCAATCCGCATTCCAAAGGAAATAGGGATGTTTTTTTCCAAAAAATAGAAAATAGCCGGGAGCCGCCTGTTACCGTGAGTAATGCGTATCTCTTTGTTCCGCGTGGTGATGGCAAGCCTTGTTTTGTTACTCCGCTTCGCTCCGTAATAAAAGGAAGCTGGTATGCTTCCCTTTTCCCAAAACAGGTTGTCGGGCTTGTTCCTAGCAGTATCGTTCTATCGTAATGTGCAGCCTGCCTTTTTTGCTCGTCCTGCCAACTTCTGCTAATCTGACCTTGCCTTTTGAGCGGAACACGATCCGGTCGCCCTCTTTTTACAGGGGCGGCCGTTTTTTCACAGGATAGCGCGTTTACGAACACTAGCCCCCTTCTGAATCGCCTGTGTCGCCGCCGAACGGCTGACGGAGAAAGCGGCGGAAACCACGTTATCCAGCCGCAGGGAGGCTACCACACAAGGGGTCATTTCCCGTTTTTCTTCTCCTTTTTGCAGCGCGGCAACCGGTACGAACGAGCCGCCAAGCTTGGCGCGTCCTGCTTGCGTGAGATTTTCCTGGAGATAAGGCGCTACACTTTTGAGCAGGATAATATCGCAGCCATCCTCCCGCACGAGCAGGTCGCCTACGGTTTCCCGCTTTACGCCGAGGCCCATAAGCGCGCCAAGGTAATCGCGGTGCGTGAGCGTGTGAAAGGGATCCTTCTGCACACGCAGGACGGTTAGGGGATTCTCTTCCTCATTTTCTGCAAGCCACGAAAGCCTGCCCTCTTCTGTAGGAAGGGTTAAGTAATCGGGTAGGAAAACGACAATAATGCGCTCTGCATCTTTATATCCACCGTAAAAAAGAGCCTGAAGGCCGTGGTGGTTTGCGCAATAGGCCCGTGCCAGCGCGCCCTGCCGTAGATCGAGGAAGTGGGAATGCGTGAGCATCCCGTAGCGCTCGCATTGGTCAATTTTATCCGCGATCCCTGCGAGGAGAAGATCGTCTTCTTTCATGATGTGGCCACCCCTTCCTGCACAAAGCAGTTGAAACGTTTTGTTTTTTTAGCCTATGAGTAGCTTACTTTAACAATTGCAAAAAATGGCGTTGCCGCCGCGCGGCAGGAGGCATTTCGTGCCGACAGGCATTTTCCAATACTCCAAGTTTCAAGGATTGAAGCTTAGGGCTATTGTACCGCATACGGGGAGGCTTCGCAAGCCTGTCTCTCGGTTAAAAATAGGAGGGAGAATTTCGCCGCTCTTTCTTGCTTCCTCTTTACTTTTAAGGTTTAGAGTGCTAAAATATAAAAAGCATTATTTTACTGCGAGGGAGGTTTCGTTTTGAATAACAAACTCAAGGATGATAACGTCGATTTTTTATTTCAGGCGATCTTGGCGCTCGAAACGATGGAGGAGTGCTATGATTTTTTTGAGGATCTTTGTACGGTAACGGAGCTCAAGGCGATTTCCCAGCGCATTGTGGTGGCTCACATGCTCAGCCAAAAGCGCGTATACAGTGATATTGTGCGCGAAACGGGCGCGAGCACCGCTACCATCAGCCGCGTAAACCGCTCGTTGAATTATGGCTGCGATGGATATGAAAAAATCTTTGCCCGGATCGACCAGGCGGTCACGGAAAAGGGCGCATCTGACAAATAAAACGCTTCAAGCTGCTTCGTGCGGGAAAGGATGGTCATGAGATGGGCGGCTATGCAGACTTCGCAGCCTTTTACGACCGGCTGACGGATGATGTTGGCTATCCGCAGCGGGCAGATTATATTGCCGAATTGCTGATGGAGCATGGCATGAAAAAAGGCATAGTGTTAGATCTCGCCTGCGGGACGGGGAGCCTGACATTGGAGCTTTCTAAACGCGGCTATGAAATGATCGGCGTGGACGCAAGCCCTGATATGCTCTGTGCAGCGCAGGAAAAATGCGCGAAGGCGGGGGCAGAGGTGCTTTTTCTCTGCCAGCCGATGGAGGCGCTCGATCTTTATGGCACAGTGAATGCCGCTGTTTGCACGCTAGACAGCCTCAATCATATCACTGATCCGGATACGCTGCGAGAGGTGCTCCGGCGCGTGTCTCTTTTTCTGGAGCCGGGCGGGTTGTTTGTTTTTGATGTCAATACGCCATATAAGCACCGGGAGGTGCTGGGGAACCATACCTTTGTGTATGATCTGGAGGGGCTTTACTGCGTTTGGCAGAATGCATATTGCGCAAAAGATACTTCCGTGGAGATCCTGCTCGATTTTTTTGAAGAGAAGGCCGACGGCTCCTATACCCGCTATGGGGAGCAGTTCGCAGAGCGTGCATACAGCCATGAAGAGCTTTGCGCTTTTGCGCAGGCGGCAGGGCTCACGCTTGCCGGCTATTATGAAGAGAGATGACACGCACACCGCCGCACGCGGATACAGAGCGTGCGATATATGTAATGAAAAAAGAAGGGGCTTTAAACTAGATGGGCAAACTGGTTCGTTGTATTTCAGAAGATGGAACCCTTACCGTAATGGCGCTCGACAGCACGGATATCGTGGCCGAGGCTGAGCGTATCCACCAAACCTCCGCTGTCACGTCGGCTGCATTAGGGCGCCTTTTGACGGCAGCCTCCATGATGGGCGATCAGCTCAAGGGGGCGGATCACAGCGTTACCCTGCGGTTAAACGGAGGCGGCCCTGCGGGAACGGTGCTCGCTGTGGCGGACAGTAGGGGCAACGCGCGTGGCTATGTGGGTGAGCCGATTGTTGAGCTTCCGCTCAATGCAAAGGGCAAATTGGATGTTGCGGGCGCGGTTGGGGTGGAAGGCACGCTGACGGTTGTGAAGGATTTGGGGATGAAGGAGCCCTATGTGGGGCAGATCCCGCTGGTATCCGGTGAGATCGCGCGGAGGATATCACGCAGTATTTTGCCGCCAGCGAGCAGATTCCAACCGTGTGTGCGCTGGGCGTGCTGGTTAACCCCAATCTTACCATCCGCAGGGCAGGAGGCTTCCTGATCCAGCTTTTACCCACGGCGGATGATGCAGTGATTGATGCGGTGGAGCGGTGTGTGGAGCAGGTGCCGCCGGTAACAAAGCTGTTGGAGGACGGTCTCACGCCGGAGGAAATCTGCCGGGCCGTGCTGCCGGAGTTTACACTGGAGGTGCTCGATGAGGAGCGGCCGGTTTACCGCTGCAATTGCAGCCACGAGCGCGTGTTGCGCGCGCTGGCGGCTACTGGGCGCGAATCGGTGAAGGAGCTTGCGCAGGATCCGATCACAGAGGTCTGCTGCCAGTTCTGCGATAAAAAATATCAGATCAAAAGCGAGGAGTTGCAATCATTACTGAAGGGGAGCGAGGTGTAATTGCACGTCTATCACAAGGGAGGCTGACAAATCGGCGGCCGCCATGGAGAATAAAACGGAAGCACGAAGTAGAAATCGCTGCATATCCTATAAGGAACACGAGATTTGGGCGGCAGATTTTTTTGGAAAAACTTTGCGCAAGGTGGTTGACATCCGATCTGATTTGTAGTATATTATAACACGTCGCCGCCGCACTCAAATGTGAACGGCACAGGGAATGGGAGCATAGCTCAGCTGGGTAGAGCACCTGCCTTACAAGCAGGGGGTCACAGGTTCGAGCCCTGTTGTTCCCACCAAAAAAATGGCCCGGTAGTTCAGCTGGTTAGAACGCTAGCCTGTCACGCTAGAGGTCGTCGGTTCGAGCCCCATCCGGGTCGCCATTTTTGCCTCTGTAGCTCAGTCGGTAGAGCAGAGGACTGAAAATCCTCGTGTCACTGGTTCGATTCCGGTCGGAGGCACCAGTTTTGCGGATGTAGCTCATCTGGTAGAGCGCCACCTTGCCAAGGTGGAGGTAGCGAGTTCGAGCCTCGTCATCCGCTCCAAGGACGCTTAAAAGGTAGAAATACGATTTAAGCGTCCTTTTTTTGCAAAGTGGCGTCATAGCCAAGTGGTAAGGCAAGGGTCTGCAAAACCCTGATTCCCCAGTTCAAATCTGGGTGGCGCCTCCAAAAAGAACCTGATTCTTTTGAAATCAGGTTCTTTTCTTTTTGCCGTCTGCTATGGTATAATAGCTTCAAACATTTTGTTTGAAGCATTGGAAAAATGCCTGTCGGCGTAAAACGCCTCCTGCCGCAGAGCGGCAACGCAATTGTTTGCAGCAGTTAGCATATGCACGCATGGTATACTGTATGCGGGTGATTTTGGAGAAGTCAAATATCATATAGGGCTAATAGTAGGGAGAAATCATGAACGAGCGATCAATAGCTTATTGCGGACTCATTTGCGATTTTTGCTATCCAAATGGCGGGTGCAGTTGTAAGTCTGATAATCATTGCGGGAAACGATTATCTCCGGATGGTTGTTATCAGTATAATTGCTGTACAGCAAAAGGATTAAAAGGATGCTGGGAGTGTCCGGATTCTCCCTGCGGAAAAGATATGCTCGCAAAGGATAAAATTAAAATGAGAGCGTTTGTAAGCTGCATCAAAGAAGATGGTATCCATAATTTTATTTCATACCTCGAAAGAAACTATAAAAGAGGCGTTGTTTATCATAGAAAAGGCATTTTCGGTGATTACGACTTGGCAACGGAAGAAGAAGTTTTGCAATTACTCAGAGGTGCAAAGTGAGCGGAACCCGGCAGCATCTATCGTATTGCCCTATTTCGGCCATACTATAATCACCGATGCGCTGTAATTCGATGCTGTCGTTGGTGATTATGTCTTTCTCACATATTTTTAGCTCACAGCCTGCGCTGCATGAAATCCTCTTTGATTTGTGCGGCGCAGGCTTTTTTTTTTTAATCGCTTTACTCCACTTGGATGGAATGCGATAAAAGTATTTCCAACCGTATTATTTGCTACACACTTGCAACCATCTCAACTTACAAACGCATGTAAAACCCCGCCAAGGAGGGCCTTGGCGGGGTTTTTATTGCTGCCTTTAGGGCTTAAAAAACCCCTGGTTGAACCAGGGGTAGATAAAAAAGCCTTGGCAAATAAAACCTCCATGCTACAATCAAGATGGTTTGGCAAGCGCATCACGAAAGAGCAAGGAGGTTTTACGCAAGTGAAAAATGAAGTAAAGCATACGGCGCACTCAAGCTACCGATGTGAATATCACCTGGTATTTGCGCCGAAGTACCGCCGGAAAGTAATCTATAAGGCGGTGCGCAGAGACATTATCGAAATCATTAAAAAGCTGTGCAAGGAGATGAAAGTGGAGATCATCGAGGGAGAGGCGGGCCCAGATCACATTCATCTGCTGGTGAGTATCCCGCCGTACATGAGTATAGCACAGTTCGTAGGGACGCTCAAGAGCAAAAGCGCGCTGATGATCTTCGACAGGCATGCAAACCTAAAGTACAAATACGGGAGCCGGAACTTCTGGTGCCGAGGATACTTTGTGGATACGGTAGGAAAGAATGCGAAGATGATCCAGGAGTATATCAAGAACCAGTTGGAGGAAGATTTGGCAAACGACCAGATCTCACTCAAGGAGTATATGGACCCGTTTACGGGTAGCAAGAGAAAGTAGGCAAAAGAAAACAGCCGCTTTCAGCGGCTGCCTGTAGTAGTGATGCGATGACAAACCCTCAGTACCCCTTCCAGGGGTCAGCAAGTACTGACCCCTCTGGGGGGTCTGAGCAAACCACTAGTTTACTAGCGGTTTTGATTCATGGTTCCATAACGGATTGCAGACGAGGAGAGTAATTTCCTAGTTTGATAAAAAACGATAAAAATATCAAAAATAATTCAATTTACGGCTTCTTTCCATTTGTCTTATGCCAAACGATTCCCAAACTACATATATACTTATAGTATCTATGACTAAAATGGGAGAATAGCAATGAGAAAATGCAGCAAGCCGGATGGCAACAAGAATTGGGTGGGAAAGCGGATTGCCGAATTGCGCAAAGACCGCGGCATGTCGCAAAACGATCTGGCAATTAAGCTTCAAAATTATGGTGTTGATATTGATAAGAATGCTGTGCAATTGCTGGAGCATGGACACCGCTATGTACGGGATATGGAGTTGTATGTAATCGCAAAGGTGTTTGGCGTTTCGATGGAGGACTTATTTGCGGGCACTCAGTTCGATATTGAATAACCTTAGTCTCCCTTCGGATTCGCTGAATTTCCCCTTTCTTGTCATGCCATACACCAATATTTTGTAATTTTGAGTGGTGTTTCCCAACTGCTTGAGACCTGTTTTTTGATCTCGTCATCGAAGAACGGGTCTCATTCTTTTTTTATCGTAGCAACCACGTAAACATGAATGAAAAGCAAAGCCCGCTCCTCGCAGTGGATGAACTGACCCCCAAAAGTTAGACAATATTTTGGATTAAAAATTGTTCAAGCAACCGAAAGGGCTTGTAGTCTGTGAATAGCAGGCGGCAAGCCCTTTAGCTTTGCCTTGATACGTCGGTTATTGTAGTAATCCAGATAGTCAATGAGTTCTTGTTTGAAGTGTTCCATAGAATGGAACTTTTGCAGGTAGAGCAGCTCACTTTTGAGCAAGCCAAAGAAGTTTTCTGCGACTGCATTGTCCAGGCAGTTTCCTTTTCGGCTCATACTTTGCCGGACACCTTTTTGCCTTGAGCATCTGCTGGTACTGCTTGTGCTGGTATTGCCAGCCTTGGTCAGAGTGGAGAATCAGTCCGGTACCATCCGGTATGGTTGCAAAAGCTTTGTCGAGCATGGTTGTTACCATGCTCAGCACCGGTCGGTCAGAGATGGCATAGCTGACCAAATACCCCTTGTGCAGATCCAAAATGGGCGAGAGATACATCTTCTGTCCAAACAGACTGAACTCCGTCACATCGGTGACCCACTTCTGGTTTGGCCTTTCTGCATGGAAGTCCCGGTTTAACAGGGATTCGGTGCGATCTTGCCCACTTCTCCTTTGTATGAGCGATATCTCTTTACTCTGACACGGCAAACCAGCCCTAACTACCTCATGAGCCGTTGTACCGTCTTGTGGTTCAGATGCATCCCACTGTTGTGCAGCGCTGCGGTAATACGCCGGTATCCATACCGCCCTTTATTTCTGTAGTAGATAGTAAGAATTTCTTCTTTTTTTGCTTGTGCGTATTTATCTGCCTTTTGCATCCGCTTGCAGTGGTAGTAGAAGGTCGCACGAGGCAGCTGAGCGATTTCAAGCAGAAGGGATAAAGGATATTTCTGCCTTAGTTTCTGGACTGCCTGCGTTTTCTGCGCTGGCGTCGCTCTTCCTCCAAAACCAAGGCTTGCAAATTTTTTTTAGGTATTCATTCTCCGCACGCAGCCGCTGAACCTCAGCAAGTAAATCCTCTTCCACTTTGCTTGGCAGTTTCTTTGGCCTTCCCGTACTTCTGCGCCCTCGCCGTTCTATCGCCAATCCTTCTGCCCCTTCTTCAAGATAGATCCGCTCCCAGCGTTCGATGATCTTATGGTCATTGATTCCAAATCTTCGCATTGCTTCTCGAACGCTCAAGTGTTCCTCTCTCATCGTCTCTACTACCATTTGCTTGAATTCCGGTGTGTAGCGTTTGTTCGGTATTCCTTTTGGCATAATAAAGCACCCCACTTGTTATCCAGTATACCATACTGTCTAACAATTGGGGTGCAGGTCATGGAGAGAGCGGGCTAATTTTGCTTTTATGTCCATTCATTGTCATACAGCCGCTGGTTACAATACATTTGATAATTCGGGACACCCTCCGGATAAGATGTAACAAATTTGAGAGAGTATAAATCGCAGGTGGTTTCTGCGTTCGTGCAGGGATCGGTCAAAATGAAAAAGCTTGATCCGACACTCTTCAAGACTCCTGTCACTGTACAGATATTGTTTGTCCCAACGAGACATTTGCAAACAACGAAGCGACCGACGACTTTGCTCAAATTTTCCTGAAGGCTACACGTATCGACTTGTGCCGATAAAATAGCGTCAGATAAAGCGAATTTGGGCATAATCACTTGCGCCACTCCTGAAGTAGATTTATCTGAAACATTAGGCATAAAATCAAAAGCTCCTTATCTTTAAAATGTGACCATGAATTGATCATCTATTGCATTGTATGCCGGCATGATTATTTGAGTGCAAATGAATCCGTGCAGCAATTGCTATTCCACAGCCAAAGAGAAGGCATCATTTGATTGACAGTAAGGCGCAACCTTGTGCCGGATGTGGCTCTTTCATTTTCGACCCAAAGCGTCGGACGCTGCTTACCGTTCCTCATAAATCTGCTGATCCCCATTAATGGCTTGCTCCAAATAGGCGTTGATCCACTGCGCCGCAGCCTGTTCATCGCGGGCGCAAAGGCGGCGATACAGCGTTTCCGTGTTGTGATGCAGAGCTTCAATGCCATAAAGCCGGCAAAAGCGCACCCAAAGCGTAATGACCGGCGCTTTAAATGAATAGTAGATGAGTGGGAGAATGCTGTTTCCGCCGGAAAGTGCCAGCTCATGCTGGAAGGTGAATGCAATTTCCGCAGCCTGTGTAGCGTTTGCCGCATCTTTTAACCGTGCCACAATTTCCCCCAGCTGCGAAAGCGCCTCATCGGATGCATAGCGGATCGCGCGCTCCGCTGCTAGATGCTCCAGTGCCCGGCGCACCTCCAGGATGGAGCGGATTTCATCCTTGCCCAGCACGCCGCCCTGATATTCCATGATTGCAATCAGCGTGCCGAGGTTGCCTTTGCGGCGGTAGTCGGCCACGCAGGTGCCCTGGCGTGGGCGCACCTCCAGAAAGCCCTGCTTGGCGAGCTCCGCTAGGCCGCCGTTCACTACCGCGCGGCTGACCTGCATTTGCCGTGCGAGTTCCCGTTCGGGTGGCAATTGCGCGCCCATGGGCAGCTCACCGGAGAGAATCATGCCCTGTAACTGCTGCACAAATAAATCTTTCAGGCTGGGGGCGGACAGCTTAGAAAATTCCATATAAATGACGCATCCTTTCCTGCGCATTGGCCGGTGTGGCCTTGTTGGAAAGGGCTCTGTTTTTGCATCAAACGCCCTTTCTTCTGGATGTGGCTATACCAAATACCACTAGAATATTTTATCATATATGATTCCCTTCTGCAAGCAAATTTATCAAAATAACGAGAATAAAAGGTTGTTTTGGCTCTTGACGATGCTATTTGAGAGTGTTAAGCTATTAACGAAGGCTGGTATAACCACAATACCTAAAAAGGAGTGAGAACGGTGGACGAGGTGAAAATCTTACAGATCAAGCAGAGCGTATTTGCCAACAATGATCAACAGGCGGAGCTTTTGCGCAGGGAGCTTAAGGAGAAGGGCGTTTTTTTGCTCAATTTGATGTCATCCCCCGGTTCTGGAAAAACGACCACGCTCATGCGCACCATTGAGGCGTTGAAAGCTGAGCTGACAATCGGCGTGATGGAAGCGGATATTGATTCGGACGTGGATGCCCGCGCGATCGCCTCGGCAGGCGTGAAGGCGATCCAACTGCACACGGGCGGTATGTGCCACCTGGATGCGGACATGACGCGCCAGGGGCTGGACGGATTGGAAACGGGCGGCGTGGAGCTTGCAATCCTGGAAAACGTGGGCAACCTGGTTTGCCCGGCGGAATTCGATACCGGCGCAGTGAAAAATGCGATGATCCTTTCTGTGCCGGAAGGGGATGATAAGCCGTTGAAATATCCGCTCATGTTTTCTATTTGTGATGTGGTGCTCATCAACAAGATCGATGTGCTGCCCTATTTTGATTTTGACCTTGACAAATGCCGGGAATACATCCGCCTGCGCAACCCAAAGGCGCAGGTAATTCCGATCTGTGCAAAAACAGGCGAGGGATCGACCAATGGGCGGCTTGGCTGCGCAATGAAGTGATGGCCTGGCGCGTGTGAGAAAGGAGAAGAAAATGGCTGAAAACAATCCGCAAAAAACCGAAGTACCCCGCGAGTTGATTTTGAAGCTCGGGCAGAAGATCACCGACCGTATCGGCCATAAGGTGACGGCGGACGACCCGGAATACTGGGGCCTCGCCTGCGTGGTGACGGATGAAATGGCCGAGGTAGCCCTCAAAATGAAGGTGCGCAAGCCGATGACGCTGGCGCAGCTCGTGAAGGCGACCGGCAAGGATGCAGAATCGTTGGAAAAACTGCTGTATGAGATGAGCGTGATCGGCATCCTCGAATACAACTGGGAAAACCCCGCGCACGAAAAGCAATATGTGCTGCCGATGTTTGTGCCGGGCAGCGCGGAGTTTACCAATATGAACCGCCAGCAGCTTCAAAAGCACCCGGAATTGGCGCGCTTTTTTGAGCGGATGTCCCGCTTGCCGCTGGAGAAGGTGACGCCCATGGTGCCGCCGGGCGGCGCGGGGATCGGCATGCACGTCATCCCCGTGGAAAAGGCGATTGAAATGGAGAATCAGTCTGTGAATGTAGAGCATATCTCCCACTGGCTGAAAAAATATGACGGCAAATATGCCGCCAGTCCCTGCTCATGCCGGATGTCCCGCTGTGTGTTAGGCGAGGGCTGCGCGGATGATCCGGAGGATTGGTGTATCGGCGTAGGCGACATGGCCGATTATCTGGTGGAAACCCACAAGGGCCATTATGTCGATTATGATGAAGTGATGCAGATCCTCAAACGTGCGGAGGATAACGGCTTTGTCCACCAGATTACGAATATTGACGGCGAGAATAAGATCTTTGCGATCTGCAACTGCAACGTGAACGTCTGCTATGCCCTGCGCACCTCGCAGCTGTTTAACACGCCGAACCTTTCCCGTTCGGCCTATGTGGCGCGCGTTAATCCGGAGGATTGCGTCGCCTGCGGCCGCTGTGTGGAATACTGCCCCGCCGGGGCGGTGAAGCTCGGCCAGAAGCTCTGCACGAAGGAGGGCCCTGTGATCTACCCGCAGCAGGAACTGCCGGATGCGGTAAAGTGGGGGCCGGAAAAGTGGGATGAGGATTACCGGGATAACAACCGCATCAACTGCTACGACGCCGGTACTGCGCCTTGCAAAACTGCCTGCCCTGCGCATATCGCTGTGCAGGGGTATTTAAAAATGGCTGCACAGGGGCGCTATCGTGACGCCCTTGCCCTGATTAAAAAGGAAAACCCATTCCCCGCCGTGTGCGGCCGCGTATGTAACCGCCGCTGTGAGGATGCCTGCACCCGCGGCACGATCGATCAGGCGGTTGCCATTGACGAGGTGAAAAAATTCATCGCCCAACAGGATTTGAATGCGGAGAACCGCTATATTCCTCCTATCGTTCAGCCCTCTAACCGTGGCCTGTTCACGGAAAAAATTGCGATTATCGGCGCGGGCCCGGCAGGATTGAGCTGCGCGTATTATCTGGCGGAAAAAGGCTACCAGCCCACCGTGTTTGAAAAGAATAAGCGCCCTGGCGGCATGCTGGTTTACGGCATCCCCTCCTATAAGCTGGAGAAGAATGTGGTGGATGCAGAAATTGAAGTTTTGCGCGAGATGGGCGTAGAAATCCGGTGCGGCGTTGAGGTTGGCAAGGATCTCACGATCGACGAGCTGCGCCGGCAGGGCTACAAGGCCTTCTACATAGCGATTGGCTGCCAAGGCGGCCGGATGGCCGGGATTCCGGGCGAAGAGGCCGACGGCGTGATGACCGCCGTAGATTTTCTGCGCAAGGTAGGCGAACAGGAGGCTTACCCCGTGCAGGGCAGGGCAGTCGTGATCGGCGGCGGCAATGTGGCTATCGACGTGGCGCGCACTGCTGGGCGCTGCGGGGCGGAGAGCGTATCCATGTATTGCCTGGAGCCACGCGATGCCATGCCCGCCTCTCAGGAAGAAATTTTTGAGGCAGAGGATGAGGGCGTTCAGATTCACTGTGGCTGGGGGCCGAAGGAAATCTGCACAGAGGACGGCAAGGTCACGGGTATCGTGCTGAAAAAATGCGTTTCCGTGTTTGACGCTGAGGGCAGTTTCTGCCCGGTTTATGACGAGGCGGATACCGTAACCGTGCCCTGTGAGCATGTGTTCCTCAGCATCGGCCAGAGTATCCTCTGGGGTGATTTGCTACAGGGCTCTAAGGTAGAGCTGGGCCGCGGCCAGGGCGCTGTGGCCGACCCGGTTACCTATCAAACGGCAGAGCCGGATCTCTTTGTGGGCGGAGATGTTTACACTGGCCCCAAATTCGCCATTGACGCGATTGCCGCCGGTAAGGAGGGCGCAATTTCGATCCATCGATTTGTGCAGCCGAACAGCAGCCTGACCATTGGCCGCAATCGCCGCCAGTTTATCGAGCTGGATAAAGGTAACTTGCAGGTAGAAACCTATGATAATTCCGCCCGCCAGATCGCCGGTATGGAGGAAAGCATCGACTACCGCAAATCTTTCCGCGATGCGCACAAAACGTTTACTGAGGAGCAGGTGAAGCTTGAAACCGCTCGCTGCCTTGGCTGCGGCGCATCCGTGGTGGATCCGAACAAGTGCATCGGCTGCGGCGTGTGCACCACAAAGTGCGAATTTGATGCGATTCACCTTTACCGCGAGCATCCGGAGTGCAGCAAGATGATGAAGGCGGAGGATAAGATGAAGGGCATCCTGCCTTATATGCTCAAGCGTGAATTTAAAATCCGATTTACGAAGAAGGAACAATAATCCTATGCATGAGCTTGGTATTGTGTTTCATATCATCAGCAGCCTGGAGCAGGTTGGGGCGCAGAATCATCTGCGCTCCATTTCCACGGTTACGCTGGAAATCGGGGAGGTTTCTTCCGTCATTAATTCTTATTTGGAGGATTGCTGGCGGTGGGCGGCAGACCGTTCTGAGCTGCTGCGCGGCGCTGCCCTGCGGATCGAAACGATTCCCGCGGTGACCCTCTGCGAGGGCTGCGGCAAAACATACGGCACCGTGGAGCATGGTAAAACCTGCCCATACTGTGCCGGTATCAACACGCATCTGCTCACTGGCAACGAAGTCAATATCAAGGAGATTGAAGCGTGCTGACGAGGGATTTTGCATGGCTTTTACATCCATCGAAATGGATGAAATTGGGAATAGGGAGGAAGCAATCGTGTTATTTCAAATTTATGGCGAAAACGCCGGCTATCAGCTGCTTGGCTGGCTGATGGTCTTTGTGGGGCTGATCGTGCTCAACGAGCTGTCCCGCCGGACGAAGAAGGGCGGCATCTTCTTCTTCCTAATCGTGCCCGCCGCACTGACGGTGTATTTCATCTCGATCTATGTAGGCGCGGCGATGGGAGCCGAGTGGGCGCTGAATAACCAGACTTACGTCCACATGAACAGCTGGTTCCACTATGCCAAGCTGTATGCCGCCACCGCGGGCTGCATCGGCTTTATGATGCTGAAATATAAGTGGAGCATCGGCAAAAAAGAATGGTTCAAGGTGTTCCCTTTTGCAATCGTTGCGATCAACATCCTGATCGCCGTGGCGAGCGATTTTGAATCCGGTATACGCGGTGCGATGGCGGCGGCGGAGACCGGCACCCGCTGGTGGCTCTCTTCCGAGAATGTGTGGCTGTATGGCGGCTGGTGGAACTGGGTCAACGGCATCGCCGGTATCGTCAACATCTTCTGCATGACCGGCTGGTGGGGCATTTACTCCTCCAAAAAGCACACCGATATGCTTTGGCCGGATATGACCTGGTGCTACATCCTGGCTTATGACCTGTGGAACTTTGAGTACACCTACAACAGCCTGCCCACCCACGCCTGGTATTGCGGCCTGGCGCTGCTGCTGGCCCCCACCTTTGCCAACGCCTTCTGGAACAAGGGCGGCTGGATCCAGAACCGTGCTAACACCCTGGCACTGTGGTGCATGTTTGCGCAGGTGTTCCCGCTGTTTCAGGATACAGGTGTGTTCGCGGTGTTGCCCGTGCTGTATACGGACGGCGTGATGAACCCGGCAGTGCGCCCCGGTGCAGCGGACCCAACCATGCAGGGTGTGATTGCCATTTTGGCGCTGGCGGCCAATGTCTGCGTATTAGCGGCGATTATCCGGCGCTCTGTCAAACAGAAGAAGAACCCCTACCGCAACGAGATTTTTACCGATCAGCGCGATTTCCAGCTTGCCATGGAGCGGGCGGAGGCGCAATGAGGCTGCCTGCCCTTTCAATGGATCAAAATGAAGCGGCATGCTTTTGGCATACTACCGCTGTCAATATGGGCGTGATGAAAGATGAATCAGCGCGAAGTGATTGCGTTTTTTAACCGCTGCGCGCCGGAGTGGGATGCAGCTAACATCCGGGACGATGGAAAAATAGGCTTCATTCTGGATGCGGCAGGGATTCGGCCCGGTTGCTCGGTGCTGGATGTGGCCTGTGGCACAGGCGTGCTCTTCCCGGACTATTTGGCCCGCGGTGTTTCCCGGGTGACAGGCGTGGATATCTCGCCTGAGATGGCCCGCATTGCGACAGCCAAGCTACATGACCCCCGCGTGGAGGTGCTCTGCGGCGATGTGGAAACGGTGGAACTGCCTGGCAGGTATGACTGCTGTGTGGTTTACAACGCTTTTCCGCATTTTGAGAACCCGGCCCGGCTGGTAGCGCGCCTAACGGAGCTTTTGGCCCCTGGCGGCCGCTTGACGGTTGCGCACAGCATGGGGCTGGAATCGCTTCACCGGCACCATGCGGGCGCGGCGCGCCATGTCAGCCGTCCAATGCTGCTGCCACAACAGCTTGCCGCCCTGATGGCGCCGGCGCTGACGGTGGATGTGGCTGTATCGGATAGGGAGAAATATGTAGTGTCGGGCTATTTGGCGGAAAGATCGCCTCACGGCGGGGATTGACCGCAGCAGGCTTCCACATGGCATCCGTATCAATACAGGAAAAAACGAGCGGTGTGAAACCAACTGTTTCACACCGCTTTTTTATTTCTGCTTCAGGCGCTTGGTTATTTATAGGCATACGCGCGGACATAATCCACCGTCATCTGGGCGGGAAGGTTGCCCTCTTTGTTATTTGCCATGTTGCCTGCCCAACTGTCGCCTGCAACGCCGCCGCTGCCGCCGACCTCACAGGAGATAATCATAAACTCCGGCACCATTGGTGTGCCCTGGAAGCTGGTGCGCGCCGCGACGCGGCCGTTTACGTAAAAGATATATTCCTCTTCATTCCACTCGAGGCCGTAGGTGTTAAATTCATCATATGGGCGGTTTGCAAGCGTGCTGCCCTGGCCCTCGCTTTTGAGGTCGCTGCCGTAGCCATCCACGTGCACGGCATGGGAAACGCTGTTGCGCACCTTCCAATCCTGATAATTGGCGGATTCGTAAATATCGATCTCCGCACCGTTGCGGCCGCCGTCCGTCACATCTGCCATGGAGTCGCACAACATCCAGAAGGCGGACCACATGCCCTCTGCCTTCGGCAGGATGCAGCGAATTTCGAAATAGCCGTGCGTCTGCTCAAACAGGCCTTTTGTGTTCAGCATACCGGTGTAGTAGCCGGGGCCGTATTTACCGTTTTCTTTATATTCTGTTGTGATTTTCAGAGTGCCGTCGCTCACTGTGATCTGCTCGGGGTCCCAGAAGCCGCCCTGGCGGATATAGTCATGGTCGTTGTTCCAATATTTTTTTGTGGTCCATTTGGTAGAATCGAGCTGTTCGCCGTCAAAAGTATCCTCAAACGTCAGCTCAAATTTGTCAAGATCAATTTTTGGGCCCCATGCAACGCCAACGCCATAGCAGATGGCAATGAAATTCCACACGCCCATAAACAGCGCGAGGAAAAGGGAAAATAGACGTTTCAACATTTTTATTACTCCTTTTTCTGCATCCGATTTGTTCCTATTGTATAAAATCGCTGGTAAAAAGTAAAGAGAATAATTTGAAATCCATTGGATAAAATGAAAAACGAGCCTTTCATTAGGCTTACGCGGGGCAGGATGGACAGGGAAAAGGGTGGTAAAAATTAAAAAAATGCTTGACAACCCCCGATGATATACTATAATGTCTCTTGCCGATGCGGAATTGTGTAATGGTAGCACGACAGTCTCTGACTCTGTTTGTCTGGGTTCGAATCCTAGTTCCGCAGCCAAAGTTCATAAAGAGAAGTGGACAAACTGTTGTAACACAAGGGTTTGTCCACTTTTTTTTTTATTTCAAGAATATGATAGAAAGTAGTCAAACCTTGTAGTAGGATCATTCCGGCGGGGCACTTTAATATGCAGGGCTTATAGCAAGCACAGGCGAATTACTGCGTAAGGAGCCAGAGCAGTAAGTAGAAATTTATTTAGAGGGAAATCGCCCGGAGCAGCTCATCCGAAAGGAGGCTGCTCCGAGCTTATTTGTTTATTAATGGTAAATAAGGACAAATTGCACTTATAGATAAAATAATATAATATTATAAATTATAGTTTACATATTATATATAAAGTGTTAGCATAAAAATGGGGGAGTGATACCAATGTTTTAATTAAGATGTACATAGAAAAATATTAAGGAGGAGAAAAAAATATGAAACTGAAAAAATTCTTATGCTTGTTTTTAGGCTTGTTAGTTGTGTCCGCATTAATCGTACCAGTTTCCGCAGGTTCCCTGGATGCGTATTTTTCCTCTGGCGGTGAAAAGGACTATCGATTTGTAAGCGGAAATGAAAATTAGTATAAGCGTGCGTGGGCACAGATGGGCGATTGTAAAAGGAGCTACTACCTGCGTGCTTATTTAGGAAATGAATTGGAAGATACGGGAAAAGTAGTGATTGTTGCACCTATTCCAACGAATTTTAGATTAAATACCAACTGGCATTTTACGGGAACTGGGCTTTCAGGTAATTTAGGCGCTTCCTTTTTACGCGCTTACGCGTTTTATGGTCTTGCTTAAGTAACATAATAGCCGCATGCGGGAGTCATAGTGAAAGCATTTCCGCGTGCGGCTTCCTAATTAGTACGAGCATATTTACATGAGGAGATGATAGGATGAGAATGTTGAAAAAAAGGGTTCACATCATTTCCCTGTTTTTGATCCTGTCGTTTTTGTTCCTGCCGGCCGCCTCGATTTTGATGATTCACCATATCACGGTCAGCGAGACGATCGTCGGCATGGACGCCGGTTTTTTGGGGACAAGCTCCAGCGCCTTTGCAATCCGGAAAGAATCCATAACCATGCGCGAAGCTGCAGCCGTTGCCGCGGCCTGCGGCAAAAATATTGCCGTATATCAGGATTACAAGGGCCCGGAGCAGGTGCGGGCCATCTATTTCAGCGGAACCTATGCGAATCTCCCCATGATGGAGGGCCGCTTTTTTCAGGAATCGGATTTTACGGCTGGCAACCGCTGCGCGGTGATCGGCAAAAACCGGCGTGGAGAGATCATCCGGCGTGAAGGAAAGGCCTATATCGAGCTGCAAGGCGTTCCCTTTGAGGTGTTGGGTGTCATGGGCCCGGAGGAGGAGACGGCGTTTGACTCCACCGTGCTGATCAATGGGCTGGCAGAACCGGAGTTGTTCCGGGATATCCTTTACCGGCTGGATTTTTTCCGGATTGACGGGGAGCAGCGGGCGGAGGCCTTTGCCGCCAAAATGCAGGCCGATTATGGGGCGGAGGCAGAGGAGATCGCGCAGTCCTCTGCCACTCTGTCGCGTTTGATCCCCAATGTGGTCTATGGCAGGTGGTTTTTGGTGATTCTCCTGTGCGATCTGCTCTGTGTTGCCCTGCTCTCTTTGGAGTGGAAAAACCGCAAGCAGAAGGAGGTTTGCATCAAGCGGCTGCTGGGCTGCCCCACGCGACGTGTCGGCTGGGAAATCTGCCTGGAATATGGTGCGATGGTGGTGGCCGCCGGGGCGGCGGGCGCATTGCTTTGTGCGGCTCTATTCCCGCAGTATCTCCGCTTTTTGGGGATCGGCTTTGCGTGCTATCTGCCGTGTGCGCTGGTATTCAGCCTGATTATGGTGTGCTCCCTGCTGGAAAAGCCCATCACGGAGGCGATGAAATGAAACGTTTTGTTTGGAACGCCGCCCAGTCCGGCCGGATCCTCAGACAGCACCGGATGCTGGCCCTATTTCTGATCCTCCAATGCGCGCTCTGCCTCGGCATGGCCGGAACAGTGGCGAATCAGGCGGTGCAGAGCGGCCGGAAGATCGAGGATTTTCAGACGCGGATCGGGGGAAAGCGATATTATACCGTATCGGAAAGCATGAGCGAAACGGATTTTTACCGCTTCCTGCATGAAGAAAATTTGTATTACCCGGAGCTTGCGCATTTTGTGCAGGAGATGATGGCGGAAAAACAGTTTTCCTACATTGTGGCCATGGGTCAGCCGATTGATATTATAGACTGCTCTATGCCGAAAGAACTGATTTATGGATATGAGGAGGGGCAGGCAGACAATGCCGTTCGAACGGATGAAAACGGCCGGCTGTATACGATGGTCAACAGCTACCAGGTGTCGGAGCCTTTTTTTCTCCGAATTTCAGCTCCGGGCGCAGGAGGGCAGGCTGCTGGAGGGAGCGGATTTTGCCGATGTGAAGGCGGAAACGCTGCCCGTCGTCGCGGGCAGCGGCTACCGGGCGGATTTTTCGCTGGGGGATACGCTGCTATGTAATTATCTGGGCCGCGAGCTGACGCTACAAATTGTGGGCTTTTTGGAAAAGGACGCTTCCTTCTCCAGAGGCGGCCTGCCGGAGTATTGCGACCGGTATCTGATCCTCCCCCAGTTGCATCCTCAGCCGGAAAAGCCGACAGAGTTTAATAAGAAGCGCCTTTCCCAACAGGCCTCCGGTTTTATCGTAACGGATCAATCTTTTGAAGCGGTTCAGGCGATCGTTTCGGCGCATCTGCAAGCGGCGGGGCTTCCGGATTTTATCCATTTGAATGATCCCACAGCCACGAGCTCGGAGCTTGCCGACCTTTCTGCGATGACGCAGGAGGTTTCCGATCAGTTCAACGCATTGCTGATGATCCTGACGGTTTTTGTAATTCTGTGCATTTCCATCACGGTCAATGGATTTATCCGCGAGAAGCATTATGAATATGGTGTTTTCCTGCTCAACGGCGCACGATGGAGCGATCTTGTGTGGGATGTTGCGGCGGTTGTAGGAGCCGTCGTGCTGGGTGGCGATATATTGGCAACTTTGTGCCTCTGGCTTTCGCATCAATCCTGGCAGGCGATTTTGTATATGCAGGGCCTTGCGCTTCTGATTGGGGCGGCGGCCTGTGTTGTGCCGCTTTCCCACGTCCACCGGATGGATATCAGCGATTTGATTGGAGGGAAGGAATAATGCAGATGCTTGCTTTAAAGGAAATCCACATGACGTATGGCAAGGGGGATGGGGTCGTTCATGCGCTGCGCGGCGTAGATATGGAGGTGGAGCGGGGAGAGCTTCTGGCTGTCACCGGAAAGAGCGGCTGTGGAAAATCGACGCTTTTGAATATTCTGGGCGGTGTGTGCAAGCCGACAGGTGGTTCCTATTTTTTCGAGGGGAAAGAGGTCTCCCAATTTTCTGCCCGTCAGCTCGCGGACTTCCGGACTCAAAAGATCGGCTTCGTGGTGCAGCACTTTGCGCTGATTCAGGATATGACAGTTTTTCAGAATATCGCGCTTCCGCTGCGCTACCGCGGCTATTCCAGAAAAAAGATCGAAGAGCGCGTCTATGAGCTGCTGGATCAGTTTGAATTGGGCGAAAAGGAAAACACCATCCCGCCCGAGCTCTCCGGCGGGCAGTGTCAGCGCACAGCGATTGCCCGCGCGATTGCCGGGCATCCGGAGCTGCTACTCGCGGACGAACCCACCGGCGCGCTCGACGAGGAAACAGGCGGAAAAATCCTGCGTATTTTTCAGGAGCTGAATCAGAAGGGGATGACAGTCCTCATTGTAACGCATGATGAAGAGATCGCAGCAGGCTGCCACAGAAGAATCCGTATGCGGGATGGCTTGATGGAGTGAAGCGCCTGGAGAGAGATACCATACAAAGTATACGATGATGAAACTGTTATTTCACTATTGTAAAACAAATGAAAAATGTTTATAATATGAAAGGAAAAAAGTAAGATGCCTGATTGATTCTCTTCCTAATCATTCGTTAGGCTGCTTGAAAGGGCCAAGCTGTTTGGTAAGCGCATTAGAACAGGCATGTTTCACCGTTCAGACAGGCCGTCTCTAAGAAAGACGGCCTTTTGTTTTATTTCCGTGATTTGACTGATCTTCATGCCCAAAGTGGGAAAAGCTAAATAAAAAGAAAAGAAGATCGGCATTTGAAAGGATCGTGGTTTTGTGTTTCAAAGAAGCGCGGGTGTTTTGATGAATCTTTCCTCCCTGCCGTCGCCGTTCGGCATCGGGGATTTTGGGCATGGAGGCTATCAGTTTGTCGATCTGCTGTGTGAAATGCGGATGAGATGGTGGCAGATCCTGCCGCTGTGCCCGATTGGAAAGGGGAATTCCCCCTATTCGAGCGTCAGCGCGTTTGCACTCAACCTCCTTTATCTTGATCCTTATGGGCTATTGAAAGATGGATATTTATCGCAGGCGGAGGTGGACGCGGCAGTTTACAGCGGCTCTCCTCATCAGGCTGATTACAAATGGGCCGCCTGTGTAAAAGCGGCGTTGATGCGCAAAGCTTATGAGAAAGCAGACGTTAGGTGCGCGGAGCTGAAGGCATTCCGGGAGGAGCAGGCCTTTTGGTTGATAGACTATGCGCGCTTTATGGCGGCTCGGGATGCCAACGGCGGGAAGCCATGGCGCGCATGGACGAAAAACGGGGCGCAGGAGGCCATCGACTATTATATTTTTGAGCAATTCATTTTGTTCCAGCAATGGAATCGGCTCAAGGCTTATGCCAACGCGCATGGGATTTCTATCTTAGGCGATATGCCGATCTATGTTTCTGATGAAAGCGCCGATTTCTGGGCGAACCGCACTCTGTTTGAAACCACGCCCGAGGGTGAGCCGAAGCGCGTTGCGGGCGTGCCGCCGGATTACTTTTCCGAGGATGGTCAGCTTTGGGGTAATCCTCTCTATGATTGGGTCAGAATGAAACAGGATGGCTATCGCTGGTGGCTTCAGCGCATCGGAAATAGCTTAAAGATTTATGACGCGGTACGCATCGATCACTTTCGAGGTTTTTATCGCTATTGGGCCGTGCCGGCGGATGCGAAAACAGCGAGGGTTGGCACCTGGGAGCCAGGGCCGGGGATGGAGCTGTTTCATGCGGTCAATGCGGTATTTTCAAATCCGCAGATCGTGGCGGAGGATCTCGGCTGTGAGGAGGAGGGGTTGGTGCAATTTCTTCTGGAGGCCGGTTATCCCGGCATGAAGGTGATGCAGTTTGCCTACTATGGGTGGGACAGCATCCATTTGCCCTATAAATACACGGAAAATTACGTTGCCTATACCGGCACGCACGATAATGATACGATGCTTGGCTGGCTCTGGTCGGCTAAGCCGGAGGAGCGCAGCCAACTGCTTGCTTATTGTCGCTTTACGGGCGATTGGGGCTCCGGTGGGCCGCAGAGCCCCGTGCTGCGCGCGATTTTTGAAACGCTTTGGCAAACGCCCGCACGCATGACGATTCTGCCGGTGCAGGATCTCTGCGGCTATGGAACAGATACGCGCATGAATTTGCCCGGCGAAGCGGAGGGAAACTGGTGCTTCCGCATGACGGAGGAAGCGCTCCGGCAGATTGATACCGCGTATTTCCGGCAGCTTAATGAGCGATATGGCCGTGCGTAGAGAGCGAAATTTCAGAATGATAAGTGAAAATAGGTGAAAGCGGGGCGAGGCAATTTTTTTGTCACGCCCCGCTTGATTGAATGACTAATCTGTAGGTTTTGTCCAATTTGCAAACAGAACGTATTGATTTTTCATTCACTCCATGCTAAACTATTTTCGAATCATTCCAAGCATCCGTGAGCAAGGGGAAACAACGCCGTTAAGGAGATACACAACCACACGCTGACTGCGTTCTCAGCCCAACCGGCGCCAGCAGGCCTTTATCCTGCGGTTGTTTCCCCGTGTCCACTCATGCAAGAGAGAGTTGGAGGCGATTTCATTGTCTGAGAAGAAAACGGTATTTTTAACTGGTGCATCCGGCAATATGGGGTTTGCCGGGTTCCAAGAGCTTTATCAGAGAAAAGATCAATTCAATCTGGTGCTGCTCAACCGCGGTAGCGACAAAAACAGGGAAAAATTCAAATTCTATGCCAACGATCCGAGCGTGAAGCTCGTCTGGGGCGATCTCACAAACTATGAGGATGTGCTCGCGTGCGTAACCGGTGCAGATTATATCCTTCATGTGGGCGGGATGGTCTCCCCCGCGGCGGATTACTTCCCAAAGCGCACGATGAAAACCAATATCGGCGCGATTGAGAATATCATTCGTGCGATCAAGGCACAGCCCGATCCGGATGCGGTCAAGCTCGTCTATATCGGCACCGTCGCCCAAACGGGTGACCGCAATCCGCCCATCCACTGGGGCCGCACGGGCGATCCGATCAAGATTAGTGTTTACGATCACTATGCAATCAGCAAAACGATCGCCGAGGCAAAGGTGGCTGAATCTGGCCTGAAGCACTGGGTTTCCCTGAGGCAGACGGGCATCCTCTATCCGGGGATTCTCAAAAATTTTGATCCGATCATGTATCATGTGCCGATCAACGGTGTGCTGGAATGGGCGACAATTGAGGATTCCGGCCTACTGCTTGCAAATGTATGTGGCGATGATGTGCCGGAAAGCTTTTGGAGAAGGTTTTACAACATCGGTAGCGGTGCGGAATACCGCATCACAAATTATGAGTTCGAAGTTTATCTCCTGCGGGCAATCGGCCTGGATTCTCCCAAAAAGATTTTTGAGCCAAATTGGTTTACACTGCGTAATTTCCACGGCCATTGGTTTACAGATTCCGATACGCTTGATGATTACCTGCACTTCCGTCACAATGTGCCCATCAAGGAATATTTTGCGCAGCTTTCTCAGCATGTGCCGGGCTACTATAAGCTGGCGAAGGTGATTCCGAGCGGACTGATTAAAAAGGCCGGCATGATCAAGATGGCTTATAAGGAAAAGTATGGAACGCAGACGTGGATTAAAAATAACATCACGCCCCGTGTGACCGCTTATTATGGCAGCCATGAGAACTGGAAAAAGATCGGCTCATGGAAGGAATTCAAGGTGGAAACGCCGAGTATGGAGCCCTCCTTTTTGGATCATGGATATGATGAGACAAAGCCGGAGGCAAGCCTCGACCTAGAGGATATGATTCGGGCGGCGGAGTTCCGCGGCGGGGAATGCCTGTCGAATACAATGGTCAAGGGCGATCTCTTCACACCGTTGAAATGGCGCTGTGCGTTGGGGCATGAGTTTGAGATGTCCCCCAATCTGGCATTGAAGGGTGGGCATTGGTGTCCGGACTGCCTGCCGTCTCCATGGAATTACGATGCGATAGCAAGGGTCAATCCGTTTTTTGCACAGGTATGGTACCCACTGCATGACCCCAGCGAAAATAACTACTATGACGATAGCATTTTTGACGGTATGGAAGATTGACCGCCGGAGGTGCACCGGGAGTAAGAAAAGAAACATGGGCTGTTGCAAAATGCTTTGCAACAGCCCATGTTTCTTTTTTTTAGCGCGGATTTAAAATCCTCTGGAGCCGCCGCCCCCGCCGAAGCTGCCACCCCCGCCGGAAAAACCGCCGCCTCCGCCAAATCCGCCCCCGCCGATTCCGCCGGAAAAACCGCCGCCGAAGGTGTCGTTTCCGCCGCCTCCGCGTGGCCCTCGCGGCCCGCCGAAGAACCAGAAGAACGGAAATCCTCGCCCGTGGGAAACGAGCCGCAGGATCAGCAGAAGGATCACAAGTGCAATCGGTGAAATCAAGGTTAACACAGTGGGAATATCCTGTCTGTTTCCAGTATTTTGGTTGTTGGAAGCCTCGTAACCAGAAAGCTCTGGGGCTTCAATCCCGTATTCCTGATAAATTTGGGACGCGACCGCCTTATAGCCCTCCAACATGCCTGTGGAATAGTCGTTTTGCCGCAGGGAGGGCGTCATGTATTCATCCATGATGCGCCCTGTTTTGCCATCCGGCAGGGCTCCTTCGAGCCCAAGCCCCACTTCCACGCGAAGCTTTCGTTCCTCCACGGCGATCAAGATGAGCACGCCATTGTCTTCCTCTGCCTGGCCAATGCCCCAGCTGTTTGCCAGGTCAATGGCATAATCCTCCACGCTTTGCCCGCCAAGGGAGGGCACCGTTACGGCAACGGCCTGCGCCCCCGTCTGCTGTTGCAGCGCCCTGCCGAGTTCCACGATCTCTTGCTCTGTCTGCGCTGAGAGCACATCCGCAAAATCATTCACAAAAAACTGCGCGGTGGGTTGATAAGCAACCTCCGCCGCAGCCGCCAGGCAGAGCGTCACAGCCAAAACAATCGCGGCGGTGCAGGCTAGGACTCTTCAAAATCCGCTGAACGTTGTTCACCCCGTACCTCCTTTATACATCGCCCACATAGCCCCACAATCAATCGAAATTGACGGACGGAACCTCCTGCGCGCCTTCGTTTGCCTGGAAATAATCAAATGCTTCGAAATTGAAAATTCCTGCAATCAAAGAGGTGGGGAAACGTTGAATCTTTGTATTATAGGTTTTTACCGCATCATTATAGGCGCGCCGCGCTTGGGTAATGCGGTTTTCCGTCCCTGAAAGCTCGTCTTGAAGCTGGATGAAGTTTGTATTTGCCTTCAGGTCCGGATAGTTTTCTGCGATTGCCAGCAGGCGATTCAGCGCAGAGGTCATCTGCTCGTTCGCAGCGAGCTGGTCGCCCGTGTTGTTTGCGCCTACGAGCGCTGCGCGTGCATCGCTGACTTCTTTCATGATGGATTCCTCATGCGACGCATAGCCCTTGACGGTGTTGACCAAATTGGGGATCAGGTCGGCACGGCGTTGCAAAGTGGTCTGGATATCCGATTCCTTCTGCGTGACCTCCTGCTTCAAAGTGACGAGGCCGTTGTAGCTTTTGACCGTGTAGCCAACGAGCGCCACTGCGAGCACCGCCACGACAATGAGGATGATATGCCAGGGTTTCAACCGTTTGTTCATAGCTCTGTCTTCCTTTCACAGCGGGCAAAGGCCGCTGCTTTCCACATATATTCTAGCTCTGCGAAGCCCGGCAGCCGGATGTTGCCGGTTTGCAGGCTATGAGATCATTATAATATAAGTATCCCCCGAATACAAGGAAAACCACGCGGCGTCATGCGATGCGCCTTGACAAGGTTTTCCTGGTTGGGTATGATGAAGAGGAAGAAAGGGGAGACGAAACGGATGCCGCTGAGAAAATACCTGAGCCTGGGGAAAAGATGGGTGCTGGAGCGCTGCAATTTGCTGCTGAAGGCGGTGTTCTCCCGGCTGCCCATTCAAAATCGTGTCTTTTTTTATTCCATCCGCGCTGATGGGAAGCTGTTGGAAAACAGCCAATGTGTTTATGATGCGCTGGGGAATGTGCAAAAGGTGGTGGTGGCCCGGATGCTTCCCCACCCGGTGCTGCTCAAGCCGAAAATTTATTATTATCTTTTGACCAGCCGTGTGATCGTCACAGATGATTATCTGCGCTATCTCCGCCATACCAAGCTGCGCGCGGGGCAGAAGGTGGTGCAGATCTGGCATGCCTGCGGCGCGTTCAAGCGCTTTGGGCTGGATGCGCCCTCTCTTTTAACGCCGCAGGAGGAGAGGCTGACTCACTGCCAATATACGGCCGTGTGCGTCAGCTCTGAGCAGGTGCGCCCTTTTTATGCGCAGGCGTTCGGGATTGATATTGCCCGGGTCCTGCCGCTCGGCACGCCTCGCACAGATGCACTGCTGCGGGATCAGACGCGCAGCGCCCTGCGTGAGGAGCTGCTTACTCGCCGCCCGGAGATGCGGGGAAAACGCATTTATCTTTACACCCCCACATTCCGGGAGCAGAATGGAAAGCCCTGTGCATATGATCCGCAGATCAACTGGGAGGCGTTAGATGATGCTCTGGCAGACGATGAGCTGTTCGTCATTCGCCGGCATCCGATTATGAAGGAGTCCTTCCTCGGCGGCCGGTCGTTCCGGCATATAGTGGATGCAACGCGCGAGCCGACGCAGGCCCTTTTAACAGTGGCCTCACTGGTTGTAACGGATTATTCCTCTGTGATTTATGACGCGCTTCTGTGCGGGCTGCCGCTGGTGTTTTACTGCCCGGACCTCAATGCCTATGAACGCGATTTTTACCTTTCCTATCCGCAGGATCTGCCCGGCCCAACCGTGCTCTGTGCAGAGAAACTGCTGGGTGTGCTGCGGGAGGCCTGCGCACATCCGCCGTTCGAACAGCTTGCCGTCTTTCGCGCCGCCCAGCTCGGCGCGTGTGACGGGCGCGCCTCTGAGCGTGTTGCACAATTGATATGCGGTTATCTGCAATGAGCAGAAGAGGGCTTGCAGTGGGAATGCGGATTTTGGGATATTGATATGGATGAGGCGGAAGCGCCTTGTAGGAAACGGGCGATTTAGCCAATTGCGTTTCCCGTGTTAAGTAGCCGTCCCCTGGCGGGGACGGTATTTTTTATTTGCAGCATTGCTCGCAGCCGCTGTGGCGGTTCATCGTCTGGCTGCATGGGCAAACTCCATAATAGGCCTGCCAGGCGGCAGAAATGGACCTACAGTCGTCGCGTGTGCAAGAACAGCCTGAGCGGGCAGCGCCTTGCCTGCCACAATTATTACAGTTGCACATTGCTCTCTCCCCAATATTTAGTTGCGCCCTGATAAAGGGCGTTTGGTTGGGTAAAATTACACCCCAATTCAGAATATGCGGTGGATAAAGCTTGCGTGCGCATTATCTGCCCGTATTGGGATGGGAATGGCCCTGCCCATTTTTTTGTTTTTCATTTTGCAAGCCATGCTGAGCAGCCTCCTCGTCACTCGAAAGCGGAATGTCATAGATCGCGCTGTAAGAGTCAATCTCCGGCTCTGACACCGGGGCCGCAGGGATTAGCCCCGTGCATTCTGTCATGGAGGAAACGCTCATCGAATCATTGAACAATTCTTCGCCATCCTGCGCATCGTAGGGGAGCGGTCGTTTTTTGGGTTCATCCATATAAAATCCTCTTTTCTCGTTGGAAGATTGAAATGGTGCACGCGCCGTGGCACGGCCCGTTTTCTGTTTTAGTGTGTCGTAAAACGGGCCGGCTATGCAGGTGGCACTGGCCGAATTGTTTGATTTTGCGGTGGGCTGTGCTATAATAATACGGTATGAAAACGGCTTAAAACCGTTTGCTGAATTTACAAAAGTTGAACCATGTCGTTCTGGAACTATCCTGAAGAGAAAGGATCATTATTAGTATGGAAAAAACAGTGGATCTAATTGTGCCGTGCTTCAATGAGGGCGAGGTGCTCGAGCTCTTTCACAGCGAGGTGAGCGCTGTGCTGGACGGGTGTGAAGGATATGCGTTTCATTTCATTTTTGTAAACGACGGCAGCAAGGATCAAACGCTTAATCTCCTGCGTCGTTTTGCAGCGGAGGATAAGCGGGTGCGCTACCTTTCGCTTTCACGCAATTTTGGCAAGGAATCCGCCATGCTCGCGGGCATGAAGTATTCTACGGGCGACTATGTTGGAATTCTGGATGCGGATTTGCAGCATTCGCCGGAGCTGATACCGGAGATGCTCAGCGCGCTGGAGGAGGGCTATGAGATCGCCGCGGCGCGCAGGGTAGACCGCTCCGGGGAGGGCAAGGTAAAAAGCGTGTTTTCTCGTGCGTTTTATAAGGTCATTAATCGCATGTCCGATGTGGATATTCAAGATGGCGCGCAGGATTTTCGCATCATGAAGCGGCAGGTCGTGGAGGCAATTCTCTCCATGCCGGAATACAATCGTTTTTCCAAGGGGATTTTTAGCTGGGTTGGCTTCCGCACTAAGTGGTTTGAGCATGAAAACCGCGAGCGGGCAGCGGGCTCAAGCAAGTGGTCGTTTGCAAAGCTTTTTCGCTATGCGCTGGATGGGATTATCGGCTTTTCCACTGCGCCTTTGAAGGTTTCCCTCTATATCGGCGTTGCATCGAGCGGGATTGGCGTGATCTATGCGCTGTATATTCTCATTCGCACGCTTATTCGTGGCTCCGATGTGCCGGGCTACCCCTCCATTATCTGCGCGATCTTCTTTTTTGTTGGGGGTTGATACTGTGCTCGCTTGGCGTGATTGGGGAGTATTTGGCGCGGATTTATCTAGAGGTCAAAAGGCGCCCCATTTTCCTGGTGGCGGAAACCAATATTATCCCGGGGCCCGCTGAAACAAGCGGCCCGTTGGAAGGGTGACCCGATTTGAATGAACAACTCAGACCACTGCGTGAAAAGGCAATGCGCCTGCCTCTTACGCCGGGCGTCTATATCATGAAGGATAAAAAGGGAAAAATTATTTATATCGGCAAGGCAAAGGCGTTGAAAAACCGTGTCAGCCAGTATTTCGGCTCACAGGAGCGCCACGCGGTTAAGGTGCGCCGGATGGTGGAGCACGTGGCGAATTTTGACTATATTCTGACGGATAGTGAATTTGAAGCGCTGGTGCTTGAATGCAGCCTCATTAAGCAGCACCAGCCAAAATATAATATTTTATTGAAGGATGACAAGGGGTATCATTACATCCGGGTCACCGCTGGGAACTGGCCCGTGATCAGCGCGGCGATGCAAAAGCTGGATGACGGTGCGCAGTATATCGGCCCGTTTACAAGCTCCTTTACCGTGAAGCAGTCGGTGGACGAGGCGTTGCGGATTTTTCGTCTGCCTCAGTGCGGCAAAGTGTTTCCACGTGATATCGGCCGGGGGAGGCCATGCCTAAATTATTTTATCAAGCAGTGTTCTGCGCCCTGTGCGGGCAAGCTCACGCAGCAAGAATATCAGGAGACGGTGGATGAGGCGCTCTCCTTTCTACGCGGCGGCAGCACAGAGGCGCTCAAAGAGATTCAGCGCCGGATGGAGGAGGCGGCCGAAAACCTAGAGTTTGAAAAAGCGGCCCGCCTGCGCGACCGGATGAACGCTATCCGCCGCATGCAGGATAAGCAGAAGGTGGTGTCGCTCTCTGTGAAAGAGCAGGATGTGTTTGCCGTTTCCAACAGCGCGCAGGCTGCCTGCCTAATGGTGCTACGGTTTGCACAGGGAAGGCTGTACGACAGCGAGTATTTTTTTATTGACAGCGTGGAGGATTTTCCCGCGGCGCGCGGGGAGCTGATCCAGGGCTATTATTCGATGCGCGATCATGTGCCGCCGCGCGTTACGGTTGATGGAGAGGTGGCGGACGAATCACTTTTATCCAGCTGGCTGAGCGAAAAGGCGGGCAGGCGTGTCCAGATCGCCGTGCCGCAGCGCGGGGAGCAGGCACAGCTGATGGAGATGTGTCGCTCCAATGCGGCGGAAAAGCTTGCGGAGCACCTCGGCCGAGCGGGAAAGCAGACGGCCGCGCTCGACGAGCTGGCCCGGCTGCTGGGCTTGGAGGCCCCGCCGGAATATATTGAAGCATATGATATTTCCCACACGGCCGGCAGCGATAATGTAGCGGGCATGGTCGTGTTTCGCGGCGGCGTACCCTATAAGCAAGCATATAAGCGGTTTTCGATTAAATCCTTTGAGGGGCAGGATGATTACGGCTCTATGAACGAGGTGCTCACGCGCCGCTTTACGCATTATGTGGAGGAAAAAGAGACTGGCGAGGGCTTTGGAAAGCTGCCGGATCTGATCCTGCTCGACGGCGGTCAGGGGCAGGTGAACGCGGTGCGCCCGGTGCTTCAGCAGTTCGGCCTGAAGGTGCCCTTATTTGGCATGGTGAAGGATGACCGCCATCGCACCCGCGCAATCGCGGCGGATGGCGGGGAGATTGCTATCAACTCTAAACGGCAGGCGTTTACGCTTGTCTCCTCCATTCAGGAAGAGGTGCACCGCTTTGCCATCGGCTATCATAAGCAAAAGCACAAAAAAAACACGCTGGTCAGCTCGCTGACCCAAATTGAAGGCATCGGCGAAACGCGCGCACGGGCGCTGCTGCGCTCCTTCCAGACGATCCGCGCCATTCGGGAGGCGACGGTTGAACAGCTGCTTACCGTGAAGGGAATGACGGAGCCCGCTGCCAAAGCAGTGTTTTTCCATTTTCATCCAGAGGAAAGTTAAAAGATTTTTTTCAACTTGTTTGTGCGGACAAGGCGGCCCATGCGCATGAAATTTATGCCAATTCATAAAAATTGGAATTATTTCTCTGCGAATGTTGACAAACACCGGCGCAAAATAGATAATAATTTAGATAAGATTTTAGGAAGAGAGTCCGTTTTCATTGATTGAGAGCGGCACGGGAGTTGTGCGTATGAGAGTCATCACCGGCTTTGCGAAAGGCCGTAAGCTGAGAACCCTATCCGGAGAGGATGTGCGGCCCACCACTGACCGCGTTAAGGAAGCGTTATTCAGCATTATTCAATTTGAAATTGAGGGCAGGCGTGTGCTTGATCTGTTTGCCGGTTCCGGCCAGTTGGGGATCGAGGCGCTCAGCCGCGGCGCGGCAAGCGCTGTTTTTGTGGATTCCTCCCGTGATTCCATTGAAGTGGTGCGGGAAAATTTGAATACAACGCAGCTCGCTCAGAGCGCGCAGGTGATACAGATGGATAGCCTCGCCTTTCTAGCCGGCCAGTGCGGGCCGTTTGACATTGCTTTGCTTGACCCGCCCTATGGCGCGGGGCTCGTGCAAAGGGCTCTACCCATGGCGGCGCGCCGCATGGCGCCTGGCGGCGTAATGATCTGCGAAGCCCCGGCAAAGGAGGATTTGCCCGAGCAGGCGGAGGATTTTTGCCTGCTGCGGCGGTATTCCTATGGGCGGATTTCGCTTGCGCTTTATCGCAGAGAGGGGGAGGGAGCATGAGAATCGCAGTCTGCCCGGGCAGCTTTGACCCGGTTACGCTGGGCCATCTCGATATCATCCGCCGCTCCTCTAAGCTGTTTGATAAGGTAATTGTTGTTGTTATGGTGAATTATCATAAGAAAGACAGCAGCTTTACGGCAGAGGAACGGGTGCAGCTGCTACACCGCTGCACCGGCGATATTGAGAATATTGAAATTGATACATATAATGGCCTGCTTGCCGATTATATGCGCGAAAAGGGCGCTGTTGCAATTGTAAAAGGCCTGCGTGCGGTATCAGATTATGAATATGAATTCCAGCAGGCGCTGACGAACAAGCGCCTCAATCCAGAAGTAGAAACGATTTTTATCACCACCAGCGCTGAAAATATGTTTTTAAGCTCCAGCGTCGTTAAGCAGGTCTGTATGTTCGGCGGAGATATTTCAACGTTTGTCCCCTCGGAAATTCGGGAAGATATCATTGACCGTTTAAAACAGGGTTGAACCTGTCTATGATTTGGAAGGGAAGGATGTGTCAGTATGAGCAGTGTCAACATTGCCGAATTGTTGGATCAGATGGATGAAGTAATTGAAAACGCAACTGCCTCCATGTTATCAAGCAAGCGGTATATCGACATTCCCGCGATGCAGGAGTTGATCGCACAGGCGCGGGAAAATTTGCCCACGGAGATTGAACAGGCCACGCAGATTGTGCGTGACCGGAGCGCGATTCTCAAGGATGCAAAGCAGGAGGCGCATGAAACGCAGGAGGCTGCCATCCGCAATGCGGATAATCTGCGCGAAAACGCTCGCCGCGAGGCGGAAGCGCTCACGAGCAAGGCCCGTTTGGAAGCGGATACGATGATGGAAAAAGCCCGCCGCGATTCCAAGGCGATGATGCAAAAGGCGCAGGATGCGTCGGATGACATGGTTGCCAAGGCGGAGGAGAAGGCCAAAGCACTTGTTTCTGAGGATCAGATTACCAAAACTGCAACCGCGAAGGCTAACGAAATGCTCACCAGCGCCCGCCATCAGTCACAGGAGATGCTGGAGAACGCACAGGCCAAGGCACGCGAGGCGACGGAAACCGCTCAGGCTCGAGCGACCGCCTTGCTGGAGGATGCGCAAACCAAATCAAAGGATATGGTGGAAACCGCACAGGCCAAGGCTGCTCTCTTAACTAAGACGGCAAACGAACAGGCGGAGGAGGCGATCTCTCAGGCACAAAAGTGGTCGCACGATATGCGCACGGGTGCGAGTGAATTCGTCGAGCGGATTATGCGCACGTCAGATGAGCAGCTCACCCAGTATGTCAATGAAATCCGCAGGGCGCGCCAAAGCCTACGCGCTTCTGGCAAAGTGGAGGAGGAGCCTCAACCCGAGCCAAAGCAGGACGCTCAAAAATAATCTGCTCTTTCAAACATATAATAAGACGGGCCGCAGCCGGGGGGAAGAAGCAATCACGGCTTGCGGCCCATTTTTTAAATGGGAGGAGTTCGTATCCGTCGTGTTACATTGCACATTTGGGGAAAAGCAAGCGGGCGCTTCCTATAGGACCAGGCCAGGCGCCTATTTGATTGCAGTGAGCGGCGCTCAAATCGCTTCAATCCGCACACCCAAAGGTTTCTTTCTGCCCGGCGGCGGTGTGGAGCCAGGTGAAACGCATGAGGCCTATATTCTGCGTGAATGTTTGGAGGAAACAGGCTTTCTGGTTCAGGTAGGGGGAATTGTTAGGCTCTGCGGAAAGCTATCTCATGCATGAAAAAATTGGAGCTTTTCATCCAGTGCAGCATTATTATGCGGGCGCCTTTTTGGAATTCGTTTGCGCTCCGGTGGAATTAGACCATACGCTGGTATGGCTGCCCTGCGAAAAAGCCGCCGAGCAGATGAACGTAGAGCAGCAGGCCTGGGCTGTCCGTAAAGCGTTGGAGAAGCTAGCATGGATGAAGGAGCATATTGAATGAAAATATTGGTTTTATTCACCGGCGGCACGATCGGCAGCACAGTTGACGGCGCAACCGTCCATACGGATCCGGCTGCGGCCAGCCGTTTGCTATCGCTGTATCGGGCGCGGTTTGGGGAGGATGTTTTGTTTGAAGTGCGCAGGCCGTGCAACTTGCTCAGCGAAAATGCCACGCCCGAGCTGTGGTCTCTTTTGGAGCGATCGGTGCGGGAGGAGGAGCTGGCCGTTTACGATGGAGTCATCATCACACATGGCTCGGATACGCTGCCCTATACCTGTGCCGCACTCGCTTTCCTGCTGCGGGATGTGCCGATTCCATTGGTGCTGGTCGCAAGCAATTATTCCCTTGGGGATAGCCGCAGCAACGGCCTTGCAAATTTCCGCAGCGCAGTCGAGCTGATCGCTTCCCGTCAAGTTCGGGGTGTGTTCACCGTGTTCCAGGATGAAAAAGGCGCCAATCGTGTGTATCTTGCCGCCCGCATTCAGGAGGCGGACACGGCCCGCGATCAGTTTACAAGCTATGGCGGCGTAGATTTTGGGGAAATCCGGGGCGGAAAATTTGTGTGGAACGAACATCCTGACAATCCTTCGCCAAGTGAGATCAATCAAATCCCTGCACGCCTGCTGCCCGCAAATTGGGTGTTTCAGGAGCCGGTGCCCGCGTTGCGGCCCTATCCGGGGCTTTCTTACCAATGGATTCGCTATGATCCTCAGCCGCGCGCTCTGCTGCACTATCTCTATCACGCTGCTACTGCCTGCACACAGGGGAAAGCTTATGATTTAACGCATTTTCTACAGGAATGCCAAAGCAAGGGGACGGATTGTTACCTCGCGCCTTTTAAAGCAGAAGGAGATGCGTTGTATGAAACGAGCCGGGCATTGCTGGCCACGGGGGCAATCCCGCTCTACCGGATTTCCTTTGAGGCGGCGTATGCCAAACTAACGATTGCGTATAATCAGGGGGAACACTCCTCAAAAAGGTTGATAGAGCAGTGCATCGCGTTTGAACGGCTTCCAGAGAGAGCGGTTTAAGATGCGAGATGTATAAAACAGCTTTATTGGCCGAAAGTGTCATTATACTTTCTCTGACCCTGATGCCCTGAAAAAGCACCATCAAAAGCCCCCAATTTGCCTTACAGAGGCAAACTGGGGGCTTTACGTGCCCGGCGCTACGGATTTTCTCATAACCAGTTTTCGCAATGAGCGTTTTTCAATGCATCCATTTTGGGGCTTCGCCGTTTCTTATTTTTTCTGCCGTTGGAGTTGATCATTCCAATCCAATTCATAGCTCGGGTTGCCATATTGAAACAGAATCTGGCTATTGATCCTGCGGATCAGATTTTTGGCAAGGGCAACGCGGTTTTCTGCATAGTTTACACCAAAAGCATCCAAGATGGGCTTGAACTGTTCCCACCGCGCCAGGAAGCTCTTGAAATCCCGTTTTTTTCCTTCGGTGACCAGGCTACCTCGCTGAGCGCTTGCATGCGCGGGAAGAGGAAAAAAGCTCGAGACGACGGACCGAAGGAATGAACTCCGTCCACATCTCCGCCTCCACACCCAGCACATTTTTTACGCTTTCCGGGTGGATGCCGCCCTGTACGGGTTCGAATTTGTATGTATTCTGTAAAGGCCGCTGCGCATAGGTCATGTCAAAGTAAAAGGCTTGGTGGCGGCTCATAATCATTTCGCCGCCCTCATTGATGTATTTTTCCGCAAATTTGTCGCGCTGCGGCGTCCAATACTGGCCGATGACGGATTTGTCGAGATTTTCGGCCTGGAGCGCTTCGTTCCATACGATTAGCCGTTTGTCCTTCTCCTTGAGATGAGCTGCAATACGGTTGTTGAATAACCCCTGTAACTCCTCCACATCCTTGAGGCCATGCGCTTTGATGGCCTTTTGGCAGTGCGGGCAGGTTTTCCACTCGTCCTTCGGCGCTTCATCGCCGCCAATGTGGAAATAGGGGGCGGGAAAGAGGGGCAGAATTTCATCCAAAACATCGAAGATGAATTCGTAGGTGCTCTCCTTGCCTGCGCAGGCGGGGCGGTTCCAATCCTTCCAGCCCAGCGTTTTTTCGGGATGGTGCTCCCGTAGAACCAATGCACCTCGCTTGGGATTTCACGGCAGGCGAGATAGGGGTAAGCGGCGATTGCGGCGGCAAAGTGTGCGGGCATATCGACTTCCGGCACAACCATGATAAATCGCTCGGCAGCATAGGCCACGATTTCACGGATCTGCTCCTGCGTGTAAAAGCCGGGTGCGTAGGGCTTTCCCTCCAGCCGTTTGCTTTTCCAGCCGTACAGCTGTGTATCCTTGCGTTTAGAGCCGATCTCCGTGAGCAGCGGATATTTTTTGATTTCAATGCGCCAACCCGCATCGTCCGTCAAATGCCAGTGAAAAACGTTGAGCTTGTGCATAGCCATAAAATCGAGATAGCGCTTCACATAGTCCACGCTCCAAAAGTAGCGGCTGGAATCCAGCATCATGCCGCGCCAACGGAAGCGAGGCGCATCTTCGATTTTGACACAGGCCATGGAGAGTGTTTCCGCGTTTTTGGAGACGTCTAGCTTCAAAAGTTGGCGTAGGGTTTGGACGGCGTAAAATGCGCCGGCGGGTGTGGAGGAGAAAACCGCGATGCCGCTTTGCGTGCAGTCGAGCTGATAGCCTTCTTCCGGGATACGAGTGTCATATAAGAAGCGGATGTCGGCCATTTCATTGCCCTTTTGGAGGGGAAAGCGGGCGGCTTTTTCAACGAGATCCTTAAAAAAATGGAATGTTTCTTGTAACTCCGGCGCAAAATAGCAGGAGGTATCCTGTGTGAGCCTGAATGTGCCGGTCAACTGGGATACTTTTTTGGGCAGGGGAATCAACTGGATCATAAGTCCTCCTCAAAACTACTGGATTGAATTTTATACTCAAAATTAGCGTTGTTGCTTTGCCACTGATTTTTTAACCTTAGCGTCGTCAATCAAATTATGCAGGCCTGCCCAGTGTAGGTGCCGGCGGTTAAACCAGAGGGAATAGCCCTTTGCGCGCAGGGCGCCCGGCATTGCCTGCTTGAGCGTTGCGGGGTGTTCCACGCCGTATACGGACAGCAGGCGGTAATAATCCTCAAGCTTTTGCTGAAAGTGCGCCCAGCTTCTGTTCTCCGGCGCTGTCCAGGCAATTTCTGCAATGGCGCCTAAACGTGGATATGTGCAGTAATCAGCCTTTTTCATATTAGGCACATATTCCGTCCAGAGCGGCGCTTCCAAGCCAAGCAAATTTTTGGCCGATGCTGCATCGATGTGGGGAATTTCCGGCGTGTTTTCATAGGTTGCTCGCAGGTTGAACCAGCCGTAAGGCAAATCAAGATAGTAGGGGAAAGATACGGAGTTTACCATGCGGCGGCCCGCTGTGATTTCTGCCTGGGTGTTTTTCGGCATGCCACACATCTGCCATATGATATCGCGGTCGAGCCACTGCGTGGCCTCCACAGAATCCCAGTTCCACATCATGGAAGCAACGCCTTTTTCTTTTTAAATACCGGCTGACGCGGCTCATGAAGAATTGCTTTGAAGCTCCTCCTCATCCTTCAATCCGGTCTTTTTCATGAAGGCTTGGCAGTGGGGGCAGAGCTGCCATCGCATTTTGACAACTTCGTCGCCTCCGAGATGGAAATACCCATCCGGGAACAGCGGAATTAACTCATCAAGCACGTCAAAAATAAATTGATAGGTGCTTTCCTTTCCAGCGCATAGAATATCATGCTTCACGCCCCAATGTGTTGCCACGGGCAGTGAGCGGTTAAAGCAACTCAGCTCCGGATAACAGGCGATGGCGGACTGCATGTGGCCGGGCATGTCAATCTCCGGGATCACCTTGATGTATTTGGAGTGCGCGTAGGCGACTACTTCGCGGATGTCCTCCTGTGTATAAAAACCGGAATGGGGGCGAAAGCCAAAATTCGTGTGGGAGCGTTTGGAGCCAAACTCCGTCAGGCGCGGATATTTTTTAATTTCCACGCGCCATCCTTGATCCTCTGTTAGATGCCAGTGAAAAATGTTGAGCTTATGTACCGCCATGAGATCTAGGAAGTGCTTTACCTCCTCAACCGGATAGAAATACCGGCCGACGTCGAGCATAAAGCCGCGGTAATGATAGAGGGGAGCGTCATTGATGCTGAGGCTTGGAATTTTGCAGCCATTGGTCAGCAAGATTTGCTTCAACGTTTGCAGCGCGTAAAAGAGACCGGCCTCCCCGGCGGAAGAGATGCAGATCTCCTGCTCGGAAACCTCTATCCGGTATGCCTCAGGATCCCCTTCTTCCATTCGGGCGAGCACAAGCCGTGTTGCTCCCTCGGACTGAGTCAATCCGAAATGAAAATTTTTCTTTAAAAAAGATTGGAAGTCTTCCAGCGCAGCTTGCGCAAGCACAGAATTGACCAGTGCGGTTTCGGCGGAAAATGGAAAGCAGCCTGCGCCTTGGTGGATCGTTATATCCTTTGGTTCAGGGATGATATGCATCATTCGTTAAGCCACCCTCAAAAACTTTATTTTATACCATTATAGCAATGATTTGTGGCAGGTGCAAGCGGCGGAGCGCGGAAAGCATTCGCCAGAAGAGATTTTTCAATTGCTTCCATTCATAAATTCCTCTGTTTTGCTCAAACTAGGAGTGGACATCAATCGGTGCATAGGCCGCAATTGCCAGCCTGCCCGTTGTCCATGAAGGGAGGTGAACGGAATGTCCCAGCAGAACCAGAACAACCAGAACAATCAGTTCAACAACCAGCAGAACCAGAACAATCAGTTTAACAACCAGAATAACCAGCAAAATCTGAAGAACAACAAGGCGAAGCAGCAGGCGAGCAACAGCCGCAACCAACAGAACCAGCAGAATCGCCAGAATCAGAACTTCCAGAACCAGCGGCAGGAAAATGAAAATCAGTTTTAACCATTGATTTTAACAGCCTCTGTTTCAAACGCAACCATACGCTAATCCGGGAAGAACCGGCCGGTGCACATGCAGCGGCGGGTTCTTCCAATTTTTATCCTGTTTTTTATTGCAACGTTAAAATCTGCATATTAGAACATTGACTTCTTTCAATTTGTTTGGTATTATAAAAATACAGCATATTGCATATGAATTATTAAGAATAATATATTTTATTGTGCTTAAATTTGGCGTTATCAAATAATAGAAATGGGGTTGAGAAAATGAAAAAACATGGGTTTCGATGGCTTTCCTTCTGCATGGCTATTTTCATGGTGCTCTCAATGGCAGCCTGTGGTGGCGGCGGGGAAACAGACACGTCATCCGGGGAGAGCGGTCAGCCTGTTGCCTCAGCGGCGGGCCAAGGCGAAACACTGGGCGAGGTGGAAAGCGGGTCGGCAGAGGAGAGCGCCTCTGTGTCCGATCCATCCACAGCTACTGTGCCTTCGGAGGAGGGCTCCGCAAAGCAGGAAGAGCGACCCGGCGCCTCTCAGGCGGAACCGACCGGGGCGCCGCAGGCTGAAAGGCTGCCGTCCACAAAAGCGGAAATTCTTGCGCTGTATACGACTGTGATGAACAAGGCTAAGGCGGGAAAACCCGGCTTTAAAAAGGTGGAGTATCAGGAAATCACCAAAAAAGAATTTGACAGTAATGCTGTTAACTGGGTTTTAGATCAAGCGGGGAATTATATGACAAGCCCCGAAAAGGCCAATGCCAATCCGGCAATCAATCAAAAGGGCGGGGATATGACATGGTTCCCGGTATATAATGGAAGTGCTGGTTGTTTGATCGCGCAGGGTGATGCAGATAAAGCGATTCAAAGCGCGAGTTGCACAAAGCTTGATAACGGCAACTATAAACTCGTTATTAAGCTGAGGCCGGAAACAAACCCTGAGCCTTTGGCAAGTTACCATGGGAAGATGTTCTCGCCGCTGTCGAAAAAAAAAAGATATTGATAATGAATTGGATAAATTATCAATTTTAATCCGGTGGATCATTACGCCGTGAAGTACCGCGATTGTACGGCAACCCTGATTTGCAACCCCAAGACAAATCAAATCGTATCGCTGGAGCAGATCATGTATTGTGACATTACGGCAAAAGGGCGTATCAAGGTTTTGTTTATGGATATTGACGGAGGAGCAACGCTGCGCAATACCCTGAAGATAACAAACTTCCGGTATTAGCCCATATTCATTGGAAAGCGCCCCGCCTGCGCGGGGCGCTTTTATACTATCTATCAATAGCGGATATTCCATTTCTTTATCCACGAAGGCGGCGTTTGTTTTGCCAATCATTTTCTGTTGACATCCAGAACATTTGCGCGTATACTAGCTGTGAACAAATGTTCTAATACGCTTTCAGGGATGTAATGACGATGGATCTTTTTGATAAACTGCGTATCCTTGCCGACTCCGCGAAATATGACGTCGCCTGCACGAGCAGCGGGGTAGATCGCTCCTCCTCCGAGGGGGGCGGCTTCCGTATCGGCAACGCGGCCTCCTGCGGGCTTTGCCACAGTTTCGCGGCGGATGGTCGGTGCATCTCTCTTTTGAAAGTGCTTATGAGCAATGCCTGCGTTTATGACTGCCAGTATTGCGTTAACCGTTGCTCCAATGATGTGCCTCGTGCAACCTTCACGCCCAAAGAACTTGCGGAGCTGACGATCCATTTTTATAAACGCAACTATATTGAGGGGCTGTTTTTGAGCTCCGGTGTGATCAAAAATCCGGATTACACCTGTGAGCGCATGATCGAAACGCTGCGCATCCTGCGGGAGGAATATGGCTTTGGCGGCTATATCCACGCCAAGGCGATCCCCGGTGCGGATGACGCGCTGCTCTCCCGCCTTGGCCAATTGGCGGACCGCATGAGCGTCAACATCGAGCTGCCCTCACAAAAAAGTTTAAAGCTGCTCGCACCCAACAAATCAAAAACAGATATTCTCCGCCCGATGGGCCTCATCAGCACGCGCATTGCGGAAAACACGACGGACCTCGTGCGCTACCGTCACGCGCCAAAATTTGCGCCCGCAGGGCAGAGCACGCAGATGATCGTGGGCGCGACGCCGGAAACGGATTATACAATCCTGAACCTTTCCGCCGCGCTCTACAAAAAATATGGCCTCAAGCGTGTGTTCTATTCCGCTTATATGCCGGTTTCCAGCAACCCGCTTTTGCCCGCGGTGGATACCAAGCCGCCGCTTCTGCGTGAGCACCGGCTTTATCAGGCAGATTGGTTGCTGCGGTTTTATGGCTTTTCGGCCGGGGAGCTGCTCGACGAAGCACATCCAAATTTTAACCCTTATATTGATCCCAAATGCAATTGGGCGCTCAACCACATGGCGCTTTTCCCGGTAGAGATTAACACCGCGCCGCAGGAAATGCTGCTGCGCGTGCCCGGCATCGGCGTCAAAAGCGCCAAGCGGATTGTTGCCGCCCGCCGCGTTGGCAGGCTCGATTTTGCGGGGCTGAAAAAGATCGGCGTTGTGTTAAAGCGCGCGCAGTTTTTTGTGACCTGCAATGGGCGCATGGCGGAGGGACTCAAAGTAACACCCGATCGGGTGCTGCAATCGATGCTGTCGGAGCGCTCCCGGCAAATGCTACCGACGCTTTCGGATGAGCCGGAGCAGTTGAGCCTGTTTCAACACGAGGTCACAAGGGAGGATGTGATGAAATGCCTGACCGGGCAAATGTAGCCTACTGCTATGATGGTTCCTTTGAAGGACTGCTGTGCTGCATTTTTGAGAGTTTCGAGAAAAAGGAACGCCCTGTTTCCATTCAACCGGAAGGTATGGGGCAATTAACACTCTACCCGCCGCGCGCGGTGCAGACAGAGCTTTCGAAGGCGCGTCGCGTGGAAGCGGGGCTTCGCCGGAAAGCCTCCGATGAATCCTACCGATTGGTGGAGCTCGGTTATTACTCCTGCCACGAGCAAAAGGAGCTTTTACTGCTTGATTTTACGCGCCTTGCGATGCGCTATGGAAGAAGAGCGCTCTCCATGCTCGCGGATGATACGGTAAACGAGCTGACCCGCGCTGTGCAGAAGCTGACGAACGAGGCGCACCAGTTCAAACAGTTTGTGCGCTTCTCGATTGGGGACAATGGCGCGATGTCCGCTGTGATTGAGCCGAAGAATTTCATCTTGCCGCTGATCGCGCCGCATTTTTGCGACCGGTATCCATGTGAATCCTTTTTGATTTTTGACGAAACGCACGGTGCTGCGTTGGTTTCTACGCAGGGGCGGTACGCAATTGTTCCGGTAGACGGTTATGAACAGCCGAAAGCGGGAGAGGAGGAACGCAGGTTCCGTGCGCTGTGGAAGCTATTTTACGATACGATTGCCATCGAAGGGCGATATAACCCGAAATGCCGGATGACCCATATGCAGAAGCGGTTCTGGAAGCATATGACGGAGCTCAATGGGGAGGGGGAGATTCCTATCATAAAAACGCTGCCGATGAAATAGGGAATCTATTTATCTGGCGGTTAATCTGCGATAGGGGCACAAAAAATAGCCGGCAGCCAGTAGCGCTGCATGGTTTGACATCCTCTTTAACCTGCATTATACTATATTCTTCAGAAATGATGGGGATGTGTAAACGCGTGAAACGAGAAGAAACCACACAGGAAAGATTTAACCGTATGACGCAGACACCGGTGAAAAAGCTCGTCTGCACGCTTGCGGTGCCTACGATCATCAGCATGTTGGTGACCTCTTTTTATAATATGGCGGATACCTTTTTCGTCGGCCGCATCGGCACGAGCGCCACGGGTGCGGTGGGCGTGGTGTTTTCCCTAATGGCGGTGATTCAGGCGATTGGCTTTACCTTCGGCCATGGGTCGGGCAACTATGTTTCACGCGCGTTGGGGCGGCAGGATATGGAAAACGCCTCGCGCATGGTATCCACCGGCTTTTTCTCAGCGCTGTTTTTTGGTGCGGGCGTGAGCGTGCTGGGGCTGATCTTCCTTGACCCGCTGGTGCGGATCTTGGGCGCCACTCCGACGATCTTGCCCTATGCACGTGGTTACGCGGCTTATATCCTTCTTGGCGCGCCTTATATGACAGCCACCTTTGTGCTCAATAACCAACTGCGTTTCCAAGGCAGTGCCATGTATGCGATGGTAGGGGTCATCAGCGGAGCGGTGCTTAATATTGCGCTGGATCCGTTATTCATCTTCACCTTCCGCCTCGGTGTGAGCGGCGCTGCAATTGCTACAATCATCAGCCAGTTTATCAGCTTTTGCATTCTGCTTTATGCTTCCTCAAGGCGCGGGAATATCCGCATCCGCTGGAGGGATTTTACACCGAAATGGGCCTTTTACCGGGAGATCCTGCGCGGCGGCCTGCCTTCTTTCTGGCGGCAGGGATTGGCGAGCGTGGCAACGATGTGCCTGAATTTGGCGGCGGGCCCGTTTGGCGATGCGGCGATTGCAGCGATGTCGATTGTGTCGCGCGTCGGGATGTTCGCAGGCTCCGCGTTGATTGGATTCGGGCAGGGCTTCCAGCCGGTGTGCGGCTTTAACTATGGCGCGCAGCTTTATGGGCGCGTTCGCAGAGCCTTTTGGTTTTGCATCCGTGTGGCGACTGCTGTGCTCCTTTTGATCGCCGGAATAGGCCTTGTTTATGCGCCGCAGATTATTGCGCTTTTTCGCGATGATCCTGCGGTGATCGAAATTGGCGCTGCGGCGCTTCGCTTTCAATGCTTGACCTTCCCGCTTAACGGTTGGATCATCCTTAATAATATGATGCTGCAAACGATTGGCAAGGCCGCGAAGGCTACAGTGCTCGCAATGGCGCGTCAAGGCCTTTTCATGCTGCCTGCTCTGCTGATTCTCACGCCGGTTTTCGGCCTGCGAGGAATTGAGTGCAGCCAGCCGGTCGCCGATATTGCCACTTTTCTGCTGGCCATACCGATGGGCCTGAGCGTCCTGCGGGAAATGCGTGTGCAGGAAAGCGCGATGAAGCTGGGAGAATAGAAAGGTTTGGCAGAGCGCTTTATAGGGGCTGCGCCACATAGTCATACCAAAAAACGCACCTTGAAGGGGCCTTTAAGGCTCCATTCGCAGGTGCGTTTTTCTATGTTTTGGGATAGTTCAGCAAGCCCTAAGCCGCATCTATTCCTTGCTGTGTTGGAACGCCGTTTCCCACTCGGCCGGCCGGAAGCCGGCGAGCACAAAATCTTTTCCTATTAGAATGGGGCGCTTGACGAGCATGCCATCCGCTGCAAGCAACTCCAGCTGCTCATCCTGCGCCATGTCCGGCAGCTTATCTTTCAAGGCGAGCGCCCTGTAGGCAAGTCCGCTCGTGTTGAAAAAGCGCTTGAGGGGAAGATTGCTTGTTTGCAACCATTCCCGTAGCTCGGCTTCCGTGGGATTTTGTAGCTTAATATCCCGCGTTTCATAGGGGATTTCGTGTTCGTCTAGCCACTGTTTTGCTTTTTGGCAGGTGGTGCATTTAGGGTACCAGAGAAAGAGCATAGAAGCAGCCTCCTTGTTGCAATCGTATGATTTTGTTAGAGAAGAGAAGGTTGCAGTCAGCTAATCTTCTCCAGCATAATATTCAAAATTTCCTCGTCCGTTTCGCGCATTCCATCGCGCCCAATCCGGCCAACGCCCCGGATGGTATCCTCCACATCTCCGCGGACAATTCCGTCTCCGGGCCGGAAGCTGCGGTTTTGCAGCGCCATGCAGTGGCCTAGGATCGCCGCATCCACTGCGGAGGCAATTTTGGCCGCGCAGGAGGGTTTCGCGCCGTCGCACACAATGCCGGAAACATTGGCGATCGTGTTGGTGATCGTATCGCAAACGGCCTCGTAGGAGCCGCCGTAGAGGTAGGTGATTGCTGCCCCGCTGCCCACTGCCGCGCTGACCGCCCCGCAGTAGGCGGAGAGGCGGCCGAGGCCCGTTTTTTGGTGAATGGCAATCAAGTTGCTTAGCACAAGCGCGCGGTAAAGCTGCTCCCGCGTTGCGCCGATGTGCTGGGCATATTTAATCACGGGCAGCGAGGCCGTCATGCCCTGATTGCCGCTGCCGGAATTGATCACCACCGGCAGTTCGCAGCCGCTCATGCGCGCGTCGCTCCCGGCGGCGGGGAAGGCGCGCGCCACATTTTTAATATCATCGCCGTAGCTTTTCAGCAGTGTCACACCCACGCTCGCACCGTAACAATGCGCAAGCCCCTCCTCAGCGATTTTGAGATTGTAAGTGATCTGGCGATCCAGGATTTCCTGGACTTCTTCGATTTGCACCGTGCATGCAAACGCATAAATATCCGCCACGTTGAGCGATTGATAGTCCGCACAGGGCTCGTCTTTCTGCTCATCGGGCTGTGCCGTATAGAGCGGCTCGCTGTCGCGCTCTACGCGGATGATGCGGGTGTGCTCATCCCGGATTTCAACCATCGCCGTGTGCGCTTCACTCTCCGCTGTGATACGGATATGCAGGCAGGAATCGCTGCGCAGCAATTCTGTTTTGCACATACCGCTTTCCAGCAGGCGGCGCGTCTGCTCCACATCCTCCGGCTGCACGCAGGAGAGCACCTCCAGTTCACGGTCCGCGCGGCCCGCAACCGCGCCCAGGATCGCGCTTGCCTCAATGCCGCGCAGGTCGCCGGTGGTGGGCACGATCACGCTCTTCACGTTTTTGATGATGTTGCTGCTGCAAGCGGCGATGATGCGCTTGGGCATTTCGCCCAGCACCCTGCGCGCCACGGCAGCGGCATAGGCGATTGCAATTGGCTCCGTGCAGCCCAATGCTGGCACGAGCTCCGCGCGCAAAATTTGCAGATAGGTTTCATAGTGGTTGCAGGTTTTGTTTTTACAGTCTCCGGGGTTCAAATCGTCACCTCATTGTTTTTCGTTTTCAGTTTCTCTTTTGGAACCGCTCTGGTTGCTTGTTTAGTTTATCGCAATTGTGTTGGGAATGCAAGCGTTCGCCGCCTAGGCTCAAATGGAAAAAGGGAGGATGGAAGGAAAATAGCATTGACAAAACAATCCAGTTTCATATACTATAATCATACATTATCATCAAATACAGGGTAAAAATCATATGGATTTGGGGAAAGAGATGGATTTCTAGGTAAATAAATATTTAAAAATAGAGAGATTGGGTTGGGAAGGCATAAAAAATGGTGGAAAGCAATTGCATGTGTCGGATGTTCGCTCCTTGTGCTCGCATCATCTCTGCTGGCGGCTTATGGCTTCGATGCAGAACGATGCTATGCGGTTTTAGCGGTGAAGGACGCGGAGCGGATAATGGTTGATTTCGGATATCCCCAAAATTTATTGCATACGATGAAGGATGCGCAGAAATTGGAGTTAGCCTCTAAAATCAAAACTTGCCCCGAATCGGTATCGCTCCAAACAGTTGTCAGCCCAATTGATGAATTGAGCATGATGGAATTGCTGGTAAATGCTACGGATGAGCAGTTGCGATGCGTCGGCTTCCGTGAAGAGGATATAATGATGAACCGGCAGATGATTACAAGCATGCGGGCTATGACAAATGAGGAACTGGCAGAATATTATGGAAAAAATGATGAAGAAATCAAGCTGTTGAGAATGGCGATGGAGCAGCAATCAGATTATCAAAGCCCGGAACAGGTGAAGCAGGAGGACCAAGTCACAACTTCAGCCTCCCTCATCAGCACTTCCACATTAAAATATGCCTGGGTAATCTACGATAACCGGGCGGAAACCAAAAAACCGGTTTCTTATTTTGTGCATATTGGTTTTCAATGGATGTCAGATCCCATTGTGTCCGTATTGAAAGATAAAATTGCGATCTCCTGGGGCTGCGATATGGATTCTATGAATGAAATGTGTGAAGTGGAATTGAGAGGGCCAAATCAAAGCTCCGTCCGGACCGCGCAGATGGAGGTTGTTCCAAACAAAGGGCTGGTCTTCACCTTTTGGCAAAGGGCGTCCCACGGCTTGTTTTTTGATCTGATTTCATCCGGCTACGCCGCCTGTACGGTTTTTCAAAATTCCAGAAGAGATCTCTCGGCCCGCATAGAATCAAAATATGGGCATGGCGTGTTTACGGTAACAGGCGGAGGCGTATCAATCGGAGTAGGGGAAGGCGGGGTAGGTATAGATTTTGGTTTCGGATTTCGTGAGTCAATCCAGCTTCAAGATGCTTTAAATGTGTAGATTATAAAGTGATTGAGGGGAGATAGGCGGCTGGTTTTCCATGACAAAACGTAGAAAATACATCATATCATCGGCCATTGCCGTGTTGTGCATGTTAGGCATCATTGCCATATTGGTTTTGATAATGCAGCATCAGAAAAATGCCCTATCCAATTTACCCGCTTCCTTTGAGCAGCAATGGGCGCTTCGGAATCACGGGCAGGCAATCGAAGGGATCAAGGGCCGCAGCGAAGTGGACCTCAATATTCTGAAAGCGTGGGAAATAACCAAAGGCTCGCCGGAAGTGCTCGTAGGCATTCTGGATACCGGGCTCCAGATTGAAAGCCCGGCGCTTTCAGCCAGCATTTATAAAAACCCCGTTGAAAAGCAAAATGGGCGCGACGACGACCAGAACGGTTATATCGACGACCTCCATGGCTGGGATTTCTTCGGCGGCAGCGCATCTGTTTTTGACAGCTATCTCCACGACCATCACGGCACCTATCTTGCGAGCATCATTGCGGCCTCCCACGCGGAGGGTTCCCCTATGGCCGGCATTGCGCCCGGCGTGACCATCGTGCCGCTGAAATTCATGAGCGGCTCTTCGGGCGACCTCAACGATGCGATCGCGGCAATCGAATACGCGCATGCGCTCGGCGTTCGGATCATCAATTGCAGTTGGGATTCAACGAACTACAATGCAAAATTGGAAGCGGTTATGAAACGATACGGCGATATCCTGTTTGTCTGTTCCGCCGGAAAATATGACGCTGATTTGGCGCGAACGCCCGTCTACCCGGCCTGTTTCCCTCTGGAGAATGTGCTGTGCGTTGCGGCGGCAGACAACCGGGGAAATATCTGTGAACTCTCAGGTTACGGGCGGGAGGCCGACGTCGCCGCGCCAGGCAAGGATATCTTTTGGGCTTAACGCCGGACGGCAGCGTTATCTACAGCGGCGGCTCCTCCGCTGCCGCCGCCTGTGTCACCGGGATTGCGGCCTTGGTGAAAAGCGCCAACCCCGCATTGAATGCGGCGGAGATCGCAACCGTGCTGAAAGCGGGTACGAAAAAGCTGAATGCACTACAAAATCAAGTGATGTCGGGAGGAATTATCGACGCGTATGAATGCGTTAAAAAAGCCGAGCGTTGGGAGGAGATTTCTAGATGGAAATGAATTATCTCAAAGAAAAACAAAAGATGTCGATCGCGCTGATCGTTTCCTGTGCCGCAGTAGTGCTGTCCCTGCTGGGGGTCGCGGGCGGATTGTTTCAGGAGACGGCGTTTTATCTGCATGAGTGTTTGGCAGTTATCGTGTGGATTGGCATGCTGATCATTCCCCTTGAGTTGTTTATCTGGCTGCGGCTGATCCGCCTGTGCAAAAAAGAAGGCTTGCAAGCGAAGTCGAAATTCTCCAAAGCGTTATCAGTATTTGTCGTATTTTCGCTCCTGTTTACGATTTTTTCTGGTTTTGTGTTTTCACAGAGCGTACATTCTAATATGGAATTTGTGAATGGTGTAAAAAAGCTTGAGACGAATGGAAAATATTATATTATTGCAGGTAGTCAAAAACAAAAGCTTAAGGTGACGGAAGAACAGTATAACCGGATCAAGGAAGGCGAGTTATATGTGATTGACTACAATTGGAATCGTTTCTTCACTGGCTGGTCGGATGTTCAATTTATTGAAGATAAAGAGGGCAATCAGTTTTAAGTGTTCTGCGGCAGGCTAAATGAGCGGCTATTTGATAGGCTTGTTGGGGATGGAGGAATGGTTTAGTGAACGAGGAAATGAATTATCTCAAGGAAAAACAAAAGATGTCGATCGCACTGATCGCTTCCTGCGCCGTGGAAGTACTCGCCCTGCTCGGCGTCGCTTTCGGCGTGTTTGAGGAAACCGCTTTTTACCTAACGGAAATCATTGCGGTGATAGCCAATCTTGGTCTTATCGTAATCCCGATCGAGGTGTTGCTCTGGATACGGCTGCTCTATTTATGCGGCATAAACGATATCAAACCAAAAGGTGCATTGAAGAAGGTGCTTTCTATCGGAACTGTGCTGGCCGTTTCGTTCACCTGCTTCTCTGTTTTTGCGTTTTCACAGGGGTTCCATTCTACGAAAGAGATTCCGGACGGATCACGAAAAATTGCAGAGGATGGGAAATATTATGTCATGGTCGGAGAGCAGAGGATTCGGTTAAGTGAAGACCGTTTTCAAAGAATGGAAAGTGGAAAAAGCTATTCGATTAATTATATGTGGAGCCGTTATTACAAGGAATGGACTTATGTTGTGTATATCGAAGATGAGACCGGAAATCGTTTTTAAAGCATAAAGTTCAACAAAGGCAAATGCCCGGCGCGGTTCACCATGAACCGCGCCGGGCATCGTTTGATGGTATTTTCTTCTGTGGCTTACAACCCCGCCGTCCTGCGGATATACTCCCTCGCCATCACGGCGTATTCAAACGGGTTCGCCTTTGCCGGGTCCTGCTCGGCCTCCACGACCACCCAGCCCTCGTATCCATTCTCCGCGAGGATGTCGAACACCGGCTGGAAGTCGAAATCGCCGTCGCCCGGCACCGTGAACGCGCCTGCGCGCACCGCGTCGAGGAAGGAGTAGCCCCCGGCTTTTGCCTTTGCCACCACGTCGTTGCGCACGCTCTTGAGGTGCACGTGCTTGACGCGCTTCGCATATTTCCGGAGCACCCGCAGCGCATCCTCGCCGGAGAAGGCGAGGTGGCCCGTGTCATAGAGCAGGTAGACCAAATTCGGATCGGTCAGCTCCATCAGCCGGTCGATCTCTTCTTCGGTCTGCACGCCCGTGCCCATGTGGTGGTGCACAGTGAATATCATATCCTTTTCCCGCGCGAGCCGGCCCATCTCGTTGAAGCCGCGCGCGACGAGCGCCCATTCCTCCTCGGAATAAACCGGCTTGTCGCCAAAGATGCTCACGGGCTTGCCCTGGATGCTGTTGCCCTGCTCAGAGGCTCCGATCACCTTTGCGCCCAGCGCGTGGAGAAAATCGCGGTGCTCGATGAAAGCTTTGATCGTCGCGTCATATCCCTCGGAGAGCAGGGTGGAGGAGAACCAGGCGTTGCAGATTTGCAGCCCGCGGATTGCAAGCTTCTGCTTGAGCGTTTCGACATCTTTTGGATATTTGTTGCCGATCTCGCTGCCGGTAAAACCGCTGAGCGCCATCTCGCTGATGCACTGCTCAAAGGTATTCTCCGCGCCGAGGTCGGGCAGGTCGTCGTTCGTCCACGCGATCGGCGCGATGGCCAGGCGGACTTTGTTTGCGTCCAGCATTGGTATACAACCCCTCTTTATTGTATGTTTAATATAACCGCGCTTTTTTGATGTTTTCCTGCATCGCGCCGTAGGCCTTTTGCACGGTTTCGCTTGCGGAAACCTCCGCCACGCCCACGCGCCACCATGCGTCGTACCCATGGCTCATGCTGCCGTGGACAACCTTGATGTCGATGAGCGTCGGCACGGTCTGCCGTTTTGCGTCCGCCAGCGCCGCGCGCAGCTCCTCCACATTTGTGGCCGTGTAGGTTTTGCAGCCGTAGCCCGCCGCGCACTTGGCAAAGTCAATGGGCACAACAGCCCCGTCGAGCAGGCCTGTTTCCGGGTTGCGGCGCGTAAAGCGCGTGCCAAAGGTTTCGGTGCCCTGCTCGTTTTGCAGGTTTTCGATGCAGCCCCAGCCCGTGTTGTCAAAGAGCAGAACGTTGATCTTCGCGCCCTCCTGCACGGCGGTGTAAAGCTCGCTGTGCAGCATCAGAAAGCTGCCGTCGCCCACCATGGCGTAAACCTCTTTTTCCGGTTCCGCGAGCTTCACGCCCAGCGCGCCGCAGATCTCGTAGCCCATGCAGGAGAAGCCGTATTCCAGATGGTAGGTGTGCTTTGCGCCCGGTCGCCACAGCCGCTGCAAACAGCCCGGCAGGCTGCCCGAAGAGCCGACGATGATGGAATCCTGCGCGATCGCCCGGTTGATTTCCCCAAGCGCGCGCGTCTGGGAAAGGCCCTCCGGCAGATCAACGGCATACTGGCGGTCGACCTCCGCAGTGAATGCATCCTTCACTTCCCGGATTCGCCCGCCCCACTGTGCCTGATAGCCCGTTTCCGCCAGGGCGGGGAGGAGGGCGGAGAGCGTTTCCTTCGCGTCCGCGATGACCGTTTGCGCATCCATCTTCAATGCGTCGAAAGCGCAGACGTTGACGCCGAGCAGCTTCACATCCGGGTGCTGAAAGCCCCATTTGGAGGCGGTGGTGAAATCCGTCAACCTGCTGCCCACTGCGATGACGAGATCGGCCTCCTTGGCGAGCGCGTTTGCCGCCGCGCCGCCCGTCACGCCGATGCCGCCTAGGTTGAGCGGGTGGTCCCACGGGAGCTGGCCCTTGCCCGCCTGCGTCTCCCCGATGGGGATGGAGAAGCGCTCGGCGAACGCGAGCAGCGCATCCTCCGCCTCGCTGTAGGTCACGCCGCCGCCCGCGATGAGCAGGGGACGCTTTGCGTTTGCGATCAGCTTTGCCGCCGCTTCGATTTCCCGGGCAACGGGGAGGCGGCGGTCCAGATACCACACGCGCTTTTGCAGGAAGTAATCGGGGTAGTCGAACGCTTCGCCCTCCACATCCTGCGGCATGGCAAGGCAGACTGCGCCCGTCTCGGCCGGGTCCGTGAGCACACGCATTGCGTTGATCGCCGCCGTCATGAGCTGCTCGGGGCGGGCGATGCGGTCCCAATATTTGCACACGGCGCGGAACGCGTCGTTGGCAGTGGTCTCATAGCAGCCCGTCTGCTCAATCTGCTGGAGCACAGGGTCCGGCTGGCGGCAGGCAAAGGTATCGCCCGGCAGGAGCAGCAGCGGGATACGGTTGGCCGTGGCCGTGCCGGCGGCGGTGACCATATTCAGCGCGCCGGGGCCGATGGAGGAGGTGCAGGCAATAATTTTGCGCCTGCGGTTCTGCTTTGCATAGGCCATGGCGGCGTGCGCCATGCCCTGCTCGTTGTGGCCCTGGTAATAGGTGAGGCTGTGGCCGCCCTGCTCGAGCGCCTGCCCGATGCCGACCACGCAGCCGTGGCCGAAAATGCCGAACACGCCGTTTACAAATTTCTCCTCCCGCCCGTCGAAGCAGACGTACTGGTTATCGAGAAATTTCACAAGGGCCTGCGCCATGGTTAGCTTCATGATAAGATCACCTCTGTTTTAAGTGAAGGGAAAGGGAAGCGAAGGGAATCGTCTCGAATCGTCTCGAATCGTCTCGGCGCTTTCCTTTTTGTCATTTTTCAGGGGGCCACATCTCCGCGCCCGGCTCTGTCACCCACAGGTGCTCCGGGAGGAAGGTCGGCGTGATATACGGGTCGTTCTCCAGGTGGCGGATCACCCATAGGTACCACATCGCGTAGCCCGGCGCGGTAGTCTGCGGATGCGTCTCTTTTTTGGTGATCAGCACTGTGCTATTGTTGTGCGTTTTGACCACGTCCTCCGAGAGCTCCGCGAAGCCGTAGCCATTTTCCGGCAGAAAGCGGTAAAAATAGATCTCCGGCTGCGGGTGCCAGTGCGGCGGGTAGCTCGACCACTTGCCGGGGAAGCCGATTACCTCGCCCACCACCAGGTTGGCATACGGCGTATTGGAATGATCGAACACCGTGCGCACAATCCGCGTGGAGGCCTCCCGCATTGTGCCCTTGCCGCGCTCCTCGCTGGCGCATTCCTCCGGGGTGTAGAGCTTCGCGTCAAACATGGTTTCGTTATCGGTGCGGTGAACGGTCAATTCGCTGTCCGCCCCCGCGGTGATGGTCACTTCCACGTCGTTTGGCACATGCAGCACCCAAGGGGAGAAATCAAAGCAGTTTTCGCGCAAGACCGTCTGCTTTTCGCCATCCCATTCGAGGGTGACCTCGCCGTGAATGAGCAAATAGGCGCGCTCCAGATGCTGCGCTTCGGTAAAACGCTGACCGGGCGCGAGGCGCAGCAGGCCAAAATCCATGCGCGTGTTCTGCTCCTGATCGCCCATTGTGGTAATTGGCGTATAGCCGAACGGATATTCTTTCGGGCCTTTGATATGCATAATAAAACCTCCGATTACAGATTGCAGAGATTAGATTTTAGATGATACAAACAGAGATTTTTGCAGGACATTATTCACCGTATACTTCGCACAGCTCCACCGGCCGGCCTTCCGCCACGCTCTTCTTCGCCGCGAGACCGACGAGGATGGATTGCAGCCCATCTTCCCCCGTTGTGGGCGTAGGCAGGTCGTAAAGCACCGCGTCCACAAACGCGATCATCTCATCGCGGAAGGATTGCATGTACCGCTCCAAGAAGAAATAGAGCGGTTTGTCGCCCATCACGCCATCCTGCGTGGCGAGCGTAACGGTGGTGGGCGTGTCGTTCTGCGCCTGCGCCGCGCCCTTGGAGCCGAATACCTCGATGCGCTGGTCGTAGCCGTAGGCCGCGCGGCGGCTGTTGTCGATCACGCCGAGCGCGCCGTTTTTGAATTTCAGGGTGATAACGGCGGAATCCACGTCGCCCGCCTCCCCGATGGCGGGATCCACGAGGCAGGCGGCCTGCACATAGAGCGATTCGATATCGCTGCCCGCCAGAAAGCGCGCCATATCGAAATCATGGATCGTCATATCGAGGAACATGCCGCCCGAGCTCGCCGCGTATTCCGCGGGTGGCGGCTCCGGGTCGCGGGAGGTGATCTTGACAAGCTCCAGTTTACCGATCTTCTCCTGATCGACCAGCTCGCGCAGACGCGCAAAGTTGTGGTCAAAGCGGCGGTTGAAGCCCACCTGCAATTTGACGCCCGCTTGTTCGACTGCTTTGAGCACGGCCTCCACCTTTTCGGGCGTGAGGTCCACGGGCTTTTCGCAAAAGATGTGCTTCCCCGCCTTGGCCGCCTGGATGGCAATATCCGCGTGCGTATCCGTGGAGGAGCAGACGAGCACCGCGTCGATTTGATCGTCCGCGAGCATGTCGTCTATGGATGCATAAATTTTTTCAATGCCGAACTTCTCTTTGAGCTCCGGTAGCCCATCTGTGCGGACGTCCGTGATGCCGTAAACGCGCGCAGCGGGCACGGCGTATGTAATGGACTGCGCGTGGAGCTTGCCGATCCGCCCGGCGCCGATGATGCCGATATTGAGCTGTTTCATAGGGTACCTCCTCTTTTATCGTAAACGTTTGCATGACTAAAATCATCATAGCATAACTTTACCGCCGGAACAAGCGGAAATTACAAAAAATTCCGCAAAATTCCGGCGGCAATGAACGAATTGATGGAAGCAGGCTGGTTTGAACGCGCCGATTCTACCGATACAGCGCGGGGGAAGCGTTTTTCCGCGCCCTGCGCGAAAGGAAGGGATAGAAAAGGATTCCGGCTAAGTCCGCGAGCAGCCATCCGATCGGAACGGAGACCCAGATCCCCGTCACGCCGATTGATGGGATGGCGGAGAGCGCATAGGCGAGCGCAACCCGCGTGCCGAGGGAGATCACCGTCAACACAACGGAAACGCCGGGCTTTTGGATCGCTCGGTAAAAACCATAGAGTAGGAATAAAAGGCCGATGCCGCAATAAAAGGACGCTTCGATCCGCAGATAGCGCATCCCGGCGGCGATAATCTGCGTCTCCGCGGGGGAGACAAACAGCCCCATCAGCGGGCGGGCCAGGAGGCAGACCGCTGCGCTGACTGCAAGGCAAAACACCATGGAGCAGGCCGCCGCGCTGCGGATTCCCTTTCGAATGCGCTCCTTTTCGCCTGCGCCGTAGTTTTGGGCAATGAAGGTGGAGAAGGCGTTCCCAAAATCCTGCACGGGCATATAGGCAAAGGAGTCGATTTTTACTGCGGCGGCGAAGGCTGCCATAATAACCGGGCCGAAGCTGTTGACCAGCCCCTGCACCATCAGAATACCGAAATTCATGATGGATTGCTGGACACAGGTCAGAAGCGATAGGCTCGCAATATCGCGCAGGATTACCCTATCCCATTTCAAATGGCGTTTTGATACACGCAGCTGGGGAAAGGCGGTCAGCGTGTAAACGGCAAGCCCCGCCCCGGAGAGCGCCTGCGCGATCACGGTAGCCGCCGCCGCGCCTCGAACGCCCCAGTGGAATTGAAGGACAAAGAGCAGATCAAGCGCGATGTTGAGGATGGCGGCTCCCCCTAGAAATAGGAGTGGGATCGTAGAATTTCCGATGGAACGCAGCAGGCAGGCGAAGAAGTTGTAGCAGAACGTGGCGCCGATCCCCCAGAAGATGATTTTCAGGTAGCCTTTCATCAGCCCCGTCACCTGCGCCGGCACCCGGAGCAGGCGGATAATCCCATTCAGCCCGCAAAGCGCCCCTGCGTTCAATAGAAAAGTGACGGCGGCAATTAAGAGAAAGGAAAGGGAAACGCTGTGTTTTAGCCGCTCTGTGTCATGCCTGCCAAACTGAATGGAGAAAACGGCGCCGCTGCCCATGCAGAGGCCCAGCAGGACCGACGTCAGAAAGGTCATCAGCGTATAGGAGGAGCCGACCGCGGCGAGCGCGTCCGCGCCCAGAAAACGGCCTACGATCAGGGTGTCCGCCACATTATAGAGCTGCTGGAGCAGATTGCCGAGCATCATCGGTAGCGCAAACTGTAAAAGCCTGCCGGTGATATTCCCTGTAGTCAGATCTTGCTGCATTCGCTTCACGTCCGTTATGAAATATACAGATTACATATTATTTATAATAATAGCATATATATTAACAAACGTCAAATTTGATATTTCTATTTGTGGTTAAAAGAGAACTGTGTTATACTATGTGATTAATCAATGAATCATTGACAAGAAAAGGGAGCGATGCGCATGTATCTGGATCAACTTGACAGGCTGGATCAGAAAATATTAACCCTGCTGATTGAAAACGCACGCTACAGCTATTCCGAGATCGGGGAAAGAATCGGCATATCGCGTGTTGCCGTGAAGGCCCGCATCGATGCGCTGGAAAAAAAGGGGATTATTGAAGAGTATACCACGATTATTAACCCGCAAAAAATCAGCGGAGCGGTTTCCTGCTATTTTGAAATCGAGGCGGAGCCCGCGCGTTTGCAGGAGATTGAAGAGCGGCTTTGCCGCAATGAGACCATTACGCAGATTTATCGCATGAGCGGGAACTGCTGCCTGCATGTGCATGCCGTTGCCGCATCGCAGGAGGAGTTGGAATCGCTTCTGCGCGAAATCGACGGCCTGCCCGGCGTTGTGCGCGTGAGCAGCCGGGTCATCCTCTCCCGGGTCAAGGATGTGAAGGGCCTTCGTTTGTAAAATCGGCGAAGAGAGCGCCGCAGGAGGGAAATTATTTAAAATCCTTGCTTGTCATCATGGCGGGCTTGTGCTATCATATTGGCGCAAACGTTTACATATCAGAAGGAGGTATTTTTCTATGGATAAAGTAAAAGTCGGCGTCGTGGGCTATGGCACCATTGGCCAGCGGCTTGCGGACGGAGTCGCTCTACAGGGTGATATGGAACTCGTCGGCGTGGCGGACGTGGCTCCCACCCTCGCCATCCGCGCGCTCAAGGAGAAGGGGATGCCCTATGCCCTCTATCTCTCTATGGAGGATCATCGCGCGGAATTCGACGCGCTCGGCATCCCGGTTTCCGGCACGATTACGGATCTCATTCAGCAGTGCGATGTGCTGCTCGACGCGACCAACGCAGGCGTGGGCGCGAAAAACCGCGCGCTCTATGAGCAGTATGGCAAAAAGGCCATCTTCCAGGGCGGCGAAAAAAACGACGTGGCCGACGTGTTTTTCCACGGCTACGCAAACTTTGAAAAGGGCGTGGAGAAGCAGTTTTTGAAGCTGACGAGCTGCAACACCACCGGCCTGATCCGCGCGGTGGATTGCCTGGACCGCGCCTATGGCATGGAGCGCGTGGCGATCACGATCGTGCGCCGCGTGGCGGACCCCGGCGATTATCACAGAGGGCTGACCAATGCCCTGCGCATCGATAAGGCGCCGAGCCATCAGGCCGTTGACCTCATGACCATCATGCCGCACGTGGCGGCCACGGGTATTCTCATCCACACGCCGGTGACGCACGGCCACATCATCACGGTCGTCGCGCACGGCAAGGAGAAGATTACAAAGGAAATGGCGCTCAAGGCGTTCAACGACCACCCGCGTATCCGCGTTGTATCCACGGACGAGGGCTTCCTCGGCAACGCGTCGCTCTTCAAATATGCGCGCGACCTCGGTAACCCGCGCGGCGATATGTATGAGATCGCCCTGTGGGAGGACAGCATCGTCGAAACCGGCGACGATATCATGTTTGCCATCAACATTCCGCAGGAGAGCGTGACTATCCCGGAAACGATGGATGGCGTGCGCGCCTGCATGGGGATGCAGACAAACCGCGAAGCCGGCACGGCTGAAACAAACCGTTATTTGGGGATTGGAAAATGGAAGTAAAAATGACGCCGCTGAACGGCATGGACGTAGCAGGCAAGCGGGTGCTGCTGCGCCTTGATATCAATTCGCCCATCGACCCGCAGACAAAACGGATCGTCAATGATAATCGCATAAAAAAGAGCCTGCCGACGCTGTGCTACCTGCTCGACGGCGGCGCGAAGGTGGCGATCATCGCCCATCAGGGCGATACGCTCGATTATCAAAATCTGATCCCGCTCAAAGAGCACGCGGAGAAGCTCACCATCCTCTCCGGGCGCGAGGTCAAATATATCGACGACGTGTGCGGCCCCGCCGCATGCGAAGCGGTCAACGCGCTGCGGGAGGGGGAGTGCATTCTGCTCGGCAACCTGCGCTATCTTTGCGAGGAGATCAGCGGCTTTGAAAAGGAAGTCAAGCTTCAGCCCTGTGAAATGCTCGATACCTGGCTTGTGCGCACGCTTGCGCCGCTGTTTGACCTCTATGTCAACGACGCGTTCTCTGCCGCGCATCGCAACTGCCCGAGCATGACCGCTTTTCAGCAGGTGCTGCCCACGGCGGCCGGCTTTCTGCTCTTTGATGAATACAAGGCGCTCTATAACGTTTTGCATGGGGCCCAAAAGCCCGCGGTTTTCGTGCTCGGCGGCGCGAAGATTTCCGACGCCTTTGGCATGATGGAGGCTGTGTGCGCCAACGGCACGGCGGATAAAATCCTTGCCTGCGGCGTGACTGGGCAGGTGATGCTGCTTGCACAGGGCGTAAAGCTTGGCAATACGACGGAGGAGTTCCTCAAGGCCCGCGACCTGTGGTGCTTCGTCGATCAGGCGAAGGGGCTGCTCAGCCGCTTCCCCGACGTGTTCGAGCTGCCGGTAGATCTCGCCTTCGAGCGGGACGGTAAGCGCGAAGAGATCAAGGTGGAAGCTCTGCCCGTGGAGATATCCTTCTGCGACCTTGGCGCAAAGACGATCGCGGCCTACAGTGCGGTCATCGCCCAAGCGGGCACGATTTTTGCCAACGGCCCGGCGGGCGTGTATGAAAACCCGCTGTTTGAAACGGGCACGCGCGCCATTTGGAACGCCGTGGCCAACGCGCCCGGCTATTCCGTCATCGGCGGGGGCGACACGGTCAGCTCTGCCACAAAGCTTGCGGATATTTCCAAAATTGATTACGTCTGTACGGCAGGCGGCGCGATGGTGCGTTTTATGTCCGGCAAAAAACTCGCGCTGGTGGCCGCGATGGAGGGCGCTTATGAGCGCGCGCAGAAGCATTCCTAAATCGGATGATTTTTGGAACGGGCGGGGCTTGTAAACCCCGCCTGTTTTGATTTAGAATGGAGACGTGTAAAAAGATCGTATAGAAATCAGAAAAGGGTGTTGTTCGGGGTGTTAAAACAGGAAAATACGCCGCGGCTGGAAACGGAGCGACTCATCCTGCGAAAATTTCAACACGATGACCTGGAGGATGTATTCCGGATTTACAGCGATTTGGAGGTCAACACTTTTCTGCCGTGGTTTCCGCTGCGCTCGATGGATGAGGCCAGGGCATATCTGGCGCACACTATCCTTCCGGAGTATGAAAAAAAGATCGCCTACCGTTATGCGATCGTAGAGAAAACGTCCCAAACGGTGATCGGTTATGTGTCGCTCAACGGCATCGACGAAGGAAAATGCTGCGCCGACCTCGGCTACGGCCTGCGCAAAGAGGCTTGGCGCAAGGGTTATATGAGCGAAGCATGCCGCGCCGTATTGCAGCGCGCAAAGGAGGCGGGGTTCCGTTTTCTCACCGCCACGCACGATGTGAACAACCCGGCGAGCGGCGAGGTCATGAAGGCGATCGGCATGACTTACCGATATTCCTACGACGAGCAGTGGCAGCCCAAGAATTTTAAGGTGACATTTAAGCTCTATCAAATTGATTTGATCTCGTCAGACGCTAACTGAAATGATACAGGAGGGCTTTTCCATGCTATTATCCTTTGGCTATGATAAAACAACCCTGCAATATAACCTGCCCGACGAAAACCTCCTCGGCGTGCTCTTGCCGAACGAAACGCCCGCTGCCCTCACCGGCGAGGCGGAGGTCAAGCGCGCGTTGCAAAACCCGATCGGCACGCCGCGGCTCAGCGAAATCGTACGCCCCGGTGAGAAAATTGCCATCGTCACGAGCGATATCACCCGCCCGATGCCGACCTACGCCGTGCTGCCGCATGTGGCAGAGGAGCTGGCGCTCGCCGGTGTGCGGGATGAGGATGTCACCATTGTTTTCGCCCTGGGCATCCATCGTGAAATGACACCGGAAGAGATGAGGAAGGCGGCGGGGGAGGAGATGTTCAGCCGCTTTGCCTGCCTTAATGCGAGCAAGGACTACACACACCTCGGCGTATCCCAAAACGGCACGCCGGTCGACATCTTTACCCCTGTCGCAAAGGCGGACCGGATTATTTGCCTGGGCAATATTGAATACCATTATTTCGCGGGCTACAGCGGCGGCTCCAAGGCCATTATGCCCGGCGTTTCCACGCACGATGCGATCCAGGCGAACCACAAGCGCATGGTGGATGAGCGCGCGCATGCGGGCAACCTGGATACGAACCCCGTGCGCATCGACATCGACGAGGTGGGCTCCTTTGTCCATATTGATTTCATCGTCAACGTCGTGCTTGACGAGCACAAAAAAATCCGCCACTGCGTGGCGGGCCACTATATTGAGGCGCACCGCGCGGGCTGTCGGCTCCTTGACAAACTGTATCAGGTGGCAATCTCCGCAAAGGCGGATATCGTCGTCACCTCGCCCGGCGGATTTCCGAAGGATCTGAACATTTACCAGGCACAGAAGGCGCTTGACAACGCTAAGCATGCCGTGCGAGACGGCGGCGTGATCGTCTGGCTCGCCGCAGCGGGCGAGGGCTTAGGGGAAGCCACGTTTGAAAAGTGGATGCTGGGCCATGAGAAAAGCCGCGACATGATCGACCACATCAACCGGGAATTTGAGCTCGGCGGCCATAAGGCGGCGGCGATTGCAATGGTGCTGGAAAAATGCCGCATTCTCTTTGTCAGTAGCCTCGATGCGGATTTTGTGCGCAAGATCCATTTGGAGCCCTTTGCAACGCTCGACGAGGCGATGGAAGAAGCCTTCCGCGCGATGGGGAAGGATGCAAAGGTGCTCGCCATGCCCTATGGCGGCTCGACGCTGCCGGTGCTGGCGAATCCTGTATGACTGGCTTTTCGTAAGCAGGAGTGAAAGGCATTGTGCGGATCGTTATATGATGAGCAGGCAATTCAAACGCGTTTGAATTGCCTGTTTTCTATTATAATGAAAACACGACAGGATTTCCTGCCGTGTTGTTATTTATAAGCAAGTATAGTAACAAAATCACTTTAATAATACAAATCCGATATTGATAAAGCAGCAGTATTTCTAAATAATAAAGCGCTTTTTCTTAACTATTTTTCTGCATAAAATAGTATAATTAAAATGAAATTTATATGGCTGTACACCGTAATTTGAAAAAGCGGAGGAACTTTGGTTTGGAAAAAAGTAAAATGTATTTTGAATAATAAATCTGTACTAGGCGAAGGTCCTGTATGGGATGAAAGCAGGAAAAAAACTGTTTTTTGTTGACATTATGGGTAAAAAAATCAATTCCTTTGACCCCATTACAAAAAAGAATTTGACTCTATTGAAACAGAAAATCCTGTTGGATGTATTGTGTTTCATAAGGACAACAATATCATTTCAGCTCAGCAAAATAAGCTTGTTAAAATCAATCTCGACACGAAAGAAAGCGTCAAAATTCTTGATTTTAATTTAGATGAATATTTGCGTTTCAATGACGGAAAATGTGATATTAACGGCAGGCTGTGGGTTGGCACAATGGCTACCGATCAAGCGCATCCAAAGGCAAGGGTCTGCGGTTCACTTTTTTGTGCAGACGAAAAAGGAAATATTAAAGAAGTGTTTGACAAAATGGCAATTTCAAACGGAATCGCTTTTAGTAGTGACAACAAATATATGTATCATATTGATACGCCTACTCAATGTATTTCAAGATATGATTTTGATGCAAAAACAGGTAAGCTGTCAAATAAAACAACTGCTGTAAAAGTGCCGGAAAATGAGGGAAGCCCCGACGGTATGACGATAGACTGCGAGGGTATGCTGTGGGTTGCCTTATGGGGCGGTTATGCCGTTGCAAGGTATAACCCCGAAACAGGCGAACAGCTTTTGAAAATTTCTGTTGACGCTGAAAATATATCTTGCTGCGCTTTCGGCGGAGAGAATATGGACGAACTTTTTATAACCTCTGCAATTAACGATAATGGCGAGGGTGGAGAACTGTTTTGGTATCAAACAAATACAAAGGGTATGTCCACATACAGATTCGGAGAGTGAAAAATGGAAAGAAAAGTTGCGCTGATTACAGGCGGAGCAAAGGGTATAGGCAGGCAAATTGCTTTAAGCCTTGCGGAAAACGGCCACGATATTGCCGTAAATTATCATTCCGATAAAAATTCTGCCGATGAAATTTGCAAAACTGCAAAAAGAAAACGGCGTTAATGCACTATCCTTTTTACGCCAATATGGGTAATGTTGATGAAATTAAAAAATATGGTTTTTCAGGTGGATCAGAAATTCGGCAAAATTGATGTGCTGATAAACAATGCAGGTATCAGCAGTGAGGTATATTTTTTAGATGCCACGGAGGAAATGTTTGACCAAATGACCGCAATAGACTGGAAAGGCGTTTATTTTTGTTCCCAATTTGTTGCAAAAAAGATGATTGAACATCAAACAAAGGGCGTTATCGTTAATCTTGCGTCAAATCAGGTGGACGGCTGCTGGCCCCGTGCAACAATTTATGCCCCCACAAAAGCGGCAGTTGCCAAGTTTACAAAAAATGCCGCAATGGAACTTATACCCTATAACATCCGTATGGTTGCCATTGCACCGGGGTATACGGATGTTGGTTGGCAAAAAAGGGCGATATTAGGCTTGAAGCGGCTAAAAATTACCCATGCGCCGTTTTGCAACAACGAAGGAAATTGCAGCAGGTGTGCTTTATCTTATATCCGATGAGGCGGCTTATATGACAGGCTCAATGCTCACCATTGACGGCGGTGCAACTTTGCCCGTTACTGCGGCAAATGATTTTGAATAGGTAAAAATATGGAATATTATAATTCACTTTTACAGGGCGATCAGGGTGCTTTAAAAAGAGCGCTGTATAAATCGATGGGATTTACTGACGAAGTCTTATCAAAGCCTTTGGTAGCAGTTGTTAATTCATACACAAACGCAACACCGGGGCATTTTAATTTGAATATTTTAAGTGAGCGGGTGCAAAAGGGCATTGAAGCTTCCGGCGGAACGGCAATGACCTTTTCAACCATTGCACCCTGCGACGGTATTGCCGAGGGACATATCGGTATGAGATACTGCCTGCCGTCAAGAGATGTTATTGCAGACTCGGTTGAATGTATGGTTATGGCTCATAAATTTGACGCAATGGTACTTATGGGATCATGCGATAAAATTGTACCGGGTATGCTTATGGCGGCTGCAAGGCTTAATATACCTGCAATTTTTCCTTAACGGCGGACCTATGTATCCTGCCGAGTACAAGGGTAAACATTATGACGGAAATATTGTTACCGAAGCGGTTGGCTGGAAAAAGCAGGGCAAGATTGACGAGCAGGAATTTAGGTATATTGAAAATATAGCCGAGCCCTGTGCAGGCTCCTGTGCAATGCTCGGCACGGCAAATACAATGGGCTGTATTGCCGAGGCTTTGGGAATGTCCCTTCCTGGCTGTGCAATGATACCTGCCGTGTCAGCCCAAAGAAGCAGAATTGCTTTTGATACAGGCAAAGCGATCATGAAGCTTGTTGATGAAAATATTACCCCGAGGGATATTATGACAAAGCCTGCCTTTGAAAACGCAATTCGTGTGCTTATGGCAATCGGCGGTTCAACAAATGCAATTCTTCATTTGCAGGCAATTTATCACGAGGCAGGGCTTGGCAATTTACCATTGTCCGAATTTGGCCGCTTGAGCAGTACAACACCGCAAATTGCATCCGTTTATCCTGCTTCAGAATATGATGTTGTGGATTTTTATGATGCAGGGGAGTTCCCGCTGTTATGCTTGAGCTTAAAAATATTTTAAATAATGATTGCATAACCGTAACAGGCAAAGCAATGGGCGAAAATCTAAAGGCCTTTTTAAAAGCATCAAGGCGAGAGGTTATTCGCAGTTTTGAAAAGCCTTTTGCAGATAACGGCGGTGTTGCTGTGCTTTACGGTAATTTAGCTCCTAGTGGTGCAATCGTTAAGCCTGCGGCTGTGCCTGATCATCTGATGACCTTTACGGGCAAGGCAAAAGTTTTTGTCAGCGAGGACGATGCGGTTGACGCAATTTTAAACGGTGATATCAAAGAAAATACGGTTTTGGTGCTTGCATATGAGGGCCCTAAAGGCGGTCCGGGTATGCCTGAAATGTACCGTCCTATGAAATCCTTGGAGGGTATGGGGCTGAGTGACAGTTGTGCTCTTATAACAGACGGTCGTTTTTCAGGTTCAAACAGAGGCTGCTTTGTAGGCCATATTTCACCTGAGGCAAGCGAGTTTGGAAGCATTGCAACAGTACAAAACGATGATGAAATTTTGATAGATATTCCGAATAAAAAAATATCTCTGCTTGTCAGTGACGAAGAAATGGAACAAAGAAACTCAGTTTTAAAACCGATTGAAAAAGGTGTGCCGAGCGGCGTTTTAAGCAGATATAAAAAATACAGCAAATCCGCCTCGGAGGGTGCGGTTATTGAATAGGAGAATAAATATGATTAGTTGGGCAAACGATGACGAACTATTTGAAATCATGAAAACCGAGCTTTATACCGCTGTTGTAGGAGACATACTTGATACAATGCATTATTATCATCAGCTTTTACCGCAGAAAATTCAGCAGCCGATGAGCGAAAATATGATTGTTGCAGGCAGGGCAATGCCCGTCGCAGAATGTGATATTGACAATCTGACTGATGAAATGAAAAACAGTCCTCTTTTCAATCAGCCCTTCGGTTTAATGCTTGACGCACTTGATGATTTAAAGAAAAATTGAGGTGTATATCTGCTCGGGTGCTTCGCCCGACTATGCGCTTGTTGGCGAGATTATGTGCACAAGAATGAAGCATCTTGGCTCGGCAGGAGCGGTAGTAAACGGCTTTCACAGAGATACAAAGGGCATTTTGGCTATTCATTTTCCCTGCTTTTCCTACGGCAGATATTCTCAGGACCAAGCGCCCAGAGGTAAGGTTGTTGCCTATAGAGTGCCTATTGAAATTGACGGCGTAAAGGTAAATCCCGGTGATATCGTTTTCGGTGACCTGGATGGAGCCGTGATTATTCCGCAGGAGGTTGAAAAAGAAGTTATTGAAAAAGCCTATGAAAAAGCGACAGGCGAAAAGACAGTAGGCAACGCAATCAGAGACGGCATGTCTGCAAAAAGAAGCCTTTACAAAATACGGAATCATGTAATTACAATTTTCAGGAGATAAATATGCCTAAATTTTTAACGAAAGAATACAGAGTCTCAAGCTTTATTGACAGCGGAAATATGCCCACACTTTCTGCCGATAGAGAGGAAAAAAGTTTTGCCTCCACCATAACAGATTATGAGGGACTTTACATCAATTATGGTTATAGAGAAACATCTTATCCCTACACTCAGCAGAATTTATATAGCGAGGAAAAGGAAACTGATGTCCGTGTTGCCGTTCTTGAAAATGCGTATTTATATGCGGAATTTCTTGTTGATTTTGGCGGTAGACTGTGGAAACTATATGATAAGAAAAAACAAAAGGATATTATTTACACAAATGATGTGATCAGATTTAGAAATCTTGCAATAAGAAATGCTTGGTTTTCCGGCGGTGTTGAATGGAACTGCGGGATCATCGGCCAATTCTCCCTTTACCTGTTCTGCCATGTACTGTGCAAAGGTAACAGGCAAAAGCGGCGAAGATGTTTTGCGCTTTTACGAATTTGAAAGGGTAAGAAGTTTTTCTATCAAATAGACTTTTTGGCTTGATAAAAACAGGCTGATGACCCAGGTCAGAATTACCAACCCGAACGATAAGGTTGTTCCTATGTACTGGTGGTCAAATATGGCAACACCCGAATACGAGGGCGGTCGCGTTATAGTAAATGCCCAAAGTGCCTATAATAACAGCGACGGCTTGGGTGTAAAAAAGTCAAGCATACCCAATGATAAAGGCGTTGATGTTTCCTATCCGCAGAATATCCCCTCAACTATTGATTATTTCTACCGTATACCCGATGAGTCAAATAAATTTATAGCGAATGTTGATAAAAACGGCTACGGGCTTTTGCAGTTTTCAAGCAACAGGCTTAAGGGCAGAAAAAACTTTTTTCCTGGGGACATTTGACGGGATCGGATAACTGGCAGAATTTACTGACTGACAAGGCAGGCTATTATGTTGAAATTCAGGCAGGACTTGGTAGAACACAGTATGAGTGTATTCCTATGCCGCCAAAGACCTCTTATTGCTTTTCGGAATGTTACACCCTTGCGGATCTTTCAGGTATGGATATTAACGCACCTTATGATGAAATGATAAACGCTGTGAACAATCAAATCAACAGTATTCATTCATCAAAGGAAATGGATGCTCTCACCGAGAAAAACGAGCAGGATATTTCACTTCTAAAGGGTAAGGTAATTTATAAGGGCAGCGGTTTTGGTTATCTGTATAATGCAATGACTTCAAACGCGCCTAAGCATTTGGAATTTTCCAACGAGGCTGACAGCCAGGGCTTTTTGAATTTATATGAAAACGGCTACATTTCAGGCAATATTTCCTTTGCTTTCGGTGATGAAATTGAAACACTTATTAATGATCATATAGATGAGCCCGATTGGCAGATTTGCTATCAAAAATCACTAATGCTTTATGACAAAAGAGATTTTGCAGATGCAAAGAAATATTGCGAAAAAAAGTTTTGTTTTTGATAATAACTTATATCAAAATCATCTGTATGCACATATCCTTTATCAGTTAAAGGACGGTAACTTTACATATTTTGCAAAAAAGGCTGTTGAAAAGGGCAAAGATAATTATTCTCTTTGCGAAAGCCTAATTATTCTCCTGTTAAATGCAGAAGAATACCAAACCGTTATAGACTGCTTTGGTTTGATGGATGAAAAAATAAAGTCTATGCCAAGGCTAAAAATGTATCTTTCAAAAGCGTATTTTGAAGTGGGTAACGCCTTTCAGGCAGAAGAAATATTGACGTCAAACGGCGGTTTAAAACTTCTTGATTTCAGAGAGGGCGACCGCTTTCTTGATCGTCTTTACAGAAAAAATAAGAACTGCTCTTTATGGCGAGAATTATAAAGATATAGTTGTACCAAAACAGTTTGATTTTATCGTTTCAGACTTTAAAACGGATTGATAAGTGCATTTTTATTAATTTTATTTAAAACTCTGGGTGGTACTTTGCTTACCGTTGATAAAGAACACCATATAAATATTGAAATAAAAAGATTTTTGAGTGTGGAAACAATGCAGCTGATTCCTCGTGTGGGGGGAAACACTCCTTAGCCCATTGCATGGCTGAGGGGTGTTTTTTATTGTCGAGTGGTTTTGATTTGCGAACATCTCAATCGCTCATTTGGCAAGAAATTGAACCGGCTTTTTGTTATGGAGTCTTCCAATTGTGATGAGAGACGGTTCTATTTTTTTGCTGCTTTACGCGGCAGGATTTGGATTTGACAACCAGATGCACGATGTGATATTATTCATAAAAAGATCTGCATTTTTGTTCAATTTATGTATAATTATATAACAGAAATGTAGCTCATTCTAACCAAAGGAGAGAATCGCATGAAACAGCACCGCACCAGATCAGATTCCTTCGGCCTGCGAGATAAAATCGGCTATATGATGGGAGATTTCGGCTGCAACATGTCATTCCAGCTCGTGAGCTCCTATGCCATGATTTATTTTACCCAGGGCATGGGCTTAACGCTTGGTTCCTGGGCTGTGATCGTTGTGCTGGCGAAAATCTTCGATGCGATCAACGATCCGATCATCGGCGCGTTGGTGGATCGACGCAAACCTTCGAAAAGTGGCAAATTTAGGCCGTGGATCTTTTATGGTTCCTTTGCTATCCTGCTCACCACAACGCTATTTTTCATTGATATCCGTGCGCTGTCCTATGGGTTGCGCTTTGCCTACTGCCTGACGATGTATTGCCTCTGGTCGATCGCCTATACGGCGACAAACGTTCCCTATGGCTCGCTCAACGCAGTTTTGACGGACGATATCGCGCAACGCGCGTCGCTTTCCTCTCTGCGCAGCATCGGCGCTGGGCTTGCAGTGCTGCCGATTATGATCCTCATGCCCAAGCTGATCTATGGCGAAAAGGATGCGGCCACCGGCATCTCGCCAATTTTGCCCGAACGGTTTGTATGGATTGCTCTGGGCGCTGGGTTGATTGGGCTGATAGGCTTTATGCTGCTCTATTTTTTTAACGCGCGAGCGCATTGCCTCTACTGAGAAGGCACAGGCCAAATATGAATTCAAAACGGCGCTCAAGGCGTTTATGAAAAATCGCCCTGCGATCGGCATGTGCCTTGCTTCCTTTGCCCAACTCGCCTGCTTTATGACAATTATGACAATGTTCCAATATGTGTTTCAAGTTTATTTCAAGAATACGGATATGATTATTCTGGGCAGCGTTATCACCTCGCTGCCGATGGTTTTGCTGATCCCCTTTGTTTCAAAGCTCACCAAGCGGTTTGGCAAAAAGGAGATGTCCGTCTGGCCGATGATCGGTGCAATCGTCATTTTGCTGGTGATGCTGTTCGTTGATTTTCCACGCAATGAAACGGGAGGCTGGATCTATTTGGCGCTCATGGGCCTTGCCAACGGCTGCACGGGGCTCTTTACGCTTGCTACATGGTCGTTCGTTGCGGATGCGGTGGATTATCAGGAGATGCAGACCGGCCGGCGCGAGGAGGGCACGGTTTATGCCATCTATTCTTTTTGTGCGCAAGGCAGCGCAGGCGGTTTGCCAGGGCATGATGGCCCTGTTGCTTGCGGCTGTCGGCTTTGATACGGAGAATGTGGTGGCCACAACCGATCAGGCGGCGCACAATGTGATGCGGCTGTCTATCTGGCTGCCGTTGGTGGGCGCTGTGCTCATGTTCCTCGCGTTGATGTTTGTTTATAATTTGGATAAAAAGAAAACCATTGAGATGTCGCAACGCCTCAAAGGTGTGCACCATGGCGAAATGGAAACGGGATCAATTGAAGAACTTCAATAAAACATCATTCCATCCGGCGCAATCATTTACGACAGAAGGAGAACCTTAATATGAGAAAAACGATATCGCTCAATCAGGGTTGGGATTTTCAAAAACAAGGCGAAACAGTGCGGGTGGATCTGCCGCACTGCTGGAATGCTGTGGATGGGCAGGAGGGTGCGGATTACTACCGCGGTGAATGCATTTATACGCGGCCGCTGCCGGAAACTTCAGGGATCACTTACCTGGAAATCGGCGCCGCCAATTCGGTAGCCTCTGTGTCGGTGAATGGCAAACTGGCCGGCACGCATAAAGGCGGCTATTCGCTCTTTCGTTTTGATTTGACCTCCTACATCAATGCGGGCGGGCCCAACAGCGTTACCATCGCCGTGGATAATAGCGATTTTGAGGATGTGTATCCTAGCAACGCGGATTTCACGTTTTATGGCGGGCTCTATCGCGGAGTGAATTTGATTACCGGGCTGGACCAGTGCCATTTTAGCCTGAAAGCAGGGCTTTGCGGCGTGTATGCGGACGCCTCCGTTCAGGGGAACACCGGTGTGCTGCGTATCGAGCCGCATATTGAGGGGGATAGAAGCGGCGTAACAGCCGCCTATACTGTATGGAATCGGGACGGCGAAGCCGTGGCGCAACGGAAAGCGGAAGCAGGTGAGGAGCTCACCATAGAGCTTGCGGACCCGATCTTGTGGAATGGGCTGGAAAACCCCTATCTCTACACTGTGCGTGCCGCGTTGGTGCGCGGCGGTGAGGAGATTGATGCGGTAGAAACCCGCGTTGGCTTCCGTACCATATCGTTTGACCATGAAAAGGGCTGTTTCCTGAACGGAAAGCACATAAAATTGAAGGGCGTTTCTCGGCATCAGGATCGCTATCACATGGGCAATGCGCTCACGGAAAAAGAGCACAGGGAGGATCTCGCCCTCATCCGTGAAGTCGGGGCAAATTCGATCCGCCTGGCGCATTACCAGCAGGATCAAAGATTCTACGATGCATGCGACGAAATGGGCCTCTTGGTTTGGGCGGAGGTGCCCGTTATCTCCCACTTTGTGGATGCCAAATTTGAAAACGCAAAGCAGCAGCTCACGGAGTTAATCACGCAGAATAAAAACCACCCCTGCATCTACTGCTGGGGTGTGCAGAATGAGATTACCATGAGCGGAAAAACCAAATCGCTGGAGCAGGGCATCCGCACGCTTAACGATCTGGCGCACCGGCTCGACCCAACCAGGCCCTCCACCTCTGCGCAGGTGATGATGTGCGGCATCTCCTCGCCAATGAACCGCATTACTGATTTGCAGGGCTATAACCTGTATTTCGGTTGGTATGTGCAAACCTATCATGCAATTGACCAATGGCTAGATCAGTTCCACAAAGCATATCCGGAGATCAAGCTTTGTCTCTCTGAATACGGTGCGGAGGGATTATAAAATACCAGGCTGAGCAGGGTGTGCAGGGGGATTACAGCGAATCTTATCAGGCCAGGTTCCATGAGCACTATGCCCGGGCAATCGCCGAACGGGAGTGGCTCTGGGGCAGCTATGTATGGAATATGTTCGATTTTGGCGCTGCCAACCGCGACGAGGGCGGCGTGAAGGGGCGCAATAATAAAGGGCTCGTTACGATTGACCGCAAAAACCGCAAGGATAGCTTCTATGTCTATAAGGCCTTTTGGTCAGACGAGCCGTTTGTACATATCGGCGGCGAGCGTTTTGTAGACCGCGTGATCGGCGAAACGACGGTTCCGGTTTATAGCAATTTGCCGGAGGTAACGCTGACGGTAAACGGCGAGCCTATCACGAAGCCTTGCGACAGGGTTGTGTATTTTGAAAAAATTCCTGTAACGGCAGGGGAGACGGTCCTTACCGCCGAAGCAGGAGGCTGTACGCACTCCATTCATATCCGCGGTGTGGAGGAGGAAAATCCGGCTTACAAAATGCAGGGGGATTCAGGATCTTTCGTCAAAAACTGGTTTGTGAATGCAGACGGCAAGCGAAACCCCTGATTATTTTTCGGTTGACGACAGGGTGGGCGCGTTGCTGAAAAGCAAGGATGTGCAGTCCTTGATCCGGATGGGCCTCGGCTCGCGGAAAGTGCCCTCTGTTTTGTTCACGATTGCCAAGCCATTCCGTGTGCGGACGTTGCTGAAACTCATCAAGCTGGATGACGGAATGAAAGAGATTGCAGATCAATATCTGCAAACGATTCATAAATAAAGCACATAGCTGTGCTCCTTGGATGAGGGCTCCGCAAAATGCTATGCATTTTGCGGAGCCCTTTTTTTATTCTGCATATTTGCCCGTTTCATTTGAATACTGTTTTGAAAAAACAAAAGGATTTGTTGTAACCCAATCGGCCAGCGCATAGATTTAAAACAGGATATTTCCAGAATCAGCGAATCTAGCCTGCGCGGCTGCGCATGTGGCAGTGATAGCCCGCAAAGCTGTGATTTCAGCACCCCACCGTAAGAAAGGAATGGTATCCAAATGAAAATGAGCCGAATGTTATCCCTAGCCACGGCTGCGGCGCTTTTGGCGTCTATGAGCCTTCCGGCGTTCGCCGCCGAAATACCAGTCGAAATTCCGCAGCGTGTGATCTCGGAAGAAGAAATCCTTGCGGCGGCGCAGCCGCAGGATGCCGTGCCGAAAGATCCGCAGATGGTCAAGGACGGCAACCTCCCTGTGTCAATTAACGCCAAGGCCGCCGTTTTGATGGATGCATCTACGAAAAAGGTGCTGATGGCCTACCATGAGCATGAAAAGCTACCGCCCGCGAGCGTGACGAAAATTATGACGCTTCTGCTTGTAATGGAAGCGCTGGATGCGGGTAAAATATCATTAACCGATAAGGTGACTGCCAGCGCCGCTGCGGCAGGCAAGGGCGGCTCTCAAATCTGGCTCAAGGAAGGGGAGGTCATGACGGTTGACGAGCTGTTGAAAGCCACCGCAGTCGGCTCTGCAAACGACGCCTGCGTTGCTTTGGCGGAGCTTTTGGCAGGCAGTGAGGAAGTGTTCGTCTCCATGTGCAATGAGCGCGCCGCTCAGCTTGGCATGAAGGATACGCATTTTGAAAATTGCACGGGCCTTGATGACTCCGCGCAGAATCATGTAACCTCTGCCTATGATATTGCGCTGATGAGCGCGGAGCTGCTCAAGCATGAGCAAATTCAAAATTATACGACAATCTGGATGGATAGCTTGCGCGGCGGGAAAACGGAGCTTGTGAACACCAACAAGATGGTTCGCTTTTTTAAGGGCACGACCGGGCTGAAAACCGGCACGACCAGCAAGGCGGGGCATTGCCTCTCCGCCACGGCCAAGCGCGATAGCACGCATTTGATCGCCGTCGTTCTCGGCAGTGATACAGGTGCGCTGCGTTTTGAGGCGGCAAAAGCCATGCTCAATTGGGGCTTCGCAAACTGGGCGGTCGTCACGCCGAAGGTGGATGCTTCCGCCATCGCGGATGTAACGATCCTGCACGGCCTGCAAAATACGGTGAAGCCTGTTGTGCCCGCCGCGCAGCCGGTGCTGATCCCGAAGGGAAAGGAGGCAGAGATCACGCAGAAGGTGGAGCTTGCCGCGAATGTAGAGGCGCCGGTTGAAAAAGGGCAGGTGCTCGGCAGCGTTACGCTGAAACTCGGCGAAGAAGAACTGGGTAAATTCAATTTGACCGCAGCTGAGGCGGTGGGCAGGCTCACTTTTGGGCAGGCATTTCTGCGCCTACTGCGCTCTTTGGCCGCTTAACGGCCAAGTGTGAAAAAAGGTGTGAATTTATTTTGAAAAATTTCGGATGGACTTGCAATCATACGGCCAATCATGTAGAATGATATCAAACAAAAATGTGAAAAGCACCACAAGATGTGGGGGCCAAAGGAAAGGGCAATCTGCAATGAGTATTCGTTTGGACGATTGTTACGCGCAGAATTTTGCGCAGCCGGGGGAACTGGCTGCAATGGCGGCCGAAGTGCAGGCCGCGCAGGAAAAGCTGCACAGTGCTACGGGAGCTGGAAGCGACTTTTTGGGTTGGCTGACGTTGCCAACCGATTATGATAAGGAGGAATTCGGGCGTATCCAGGCTGCTGCAAAGCGCATCCGGGAGAACAGCGATGTGCTGATTGTCATTGGCATCGGCGGCTCCTATCTCGGCGCGCGCGCCGTGCTGGAATTTATAAAGTCCCCGCATTATAATCTTTTGGCGAAAGATACGCCGCAGATCTATTTTACCGGCAACAGTATCAGCTCCACCGCGCTGAGCGAGCTGCTCGCGCTGTGTGAGGGCAAGGACGTCTCTGTTAACGTCATTTCCAAATCCGGCACAACCACGGAGCCGGCGGTGGCATTTCGTGTGTTCCGCGAGCTGCTGGAGAAAAAAAATATGGCAAGGAAGCTGCCGCAAAGCGCATCTACGCCACGACCGACCGCGCGCGCGGCACGCTCAAGGAATTTGCCGACCAGGCCGGCTATGAAACCTTTGTTGTGCCGGATGATGTGGGCGGTCGCTATTCTGTGCTCACAGCTGTGGGATTATTGCCGATTGCGGTCAGCGGCACGGATATCGAAGCGCTTATGGCAGGCGCGCAGGATGCCCAAAAAGCTTTGATGGAACCTGATCTGATGAAAAACGACTGCTACCGCTATGCCGCATGGCGCAACCTGCTTTATCGCCAGGGCAAAAAGATTGAGATGATGGTCAGCTACGAGCCGGCCTATCAAATGATGAACGAGTGGTTTAAGCAGCTGTTTGGCGAGAGCGAGGGTAAGGAGGGCAAGGGGATTTTCCCGGCCTCCGCGATCTTCTCAACCGATCTGCATTCGCTCGGCCAGTATATCCAGCAAGGGGAGCGCGAGCTGTTTGAAACGGTGGTCCGTTTTCAGAAACCGCGCGCTGAGCTCGTGATTGCAGAGGATGCGGAGAATGTGGACGGATTAAACTTCCTCGCGGGCAAAACGATGGATTTTGTCAACAGCAAGGCTTTTGAAGGCACGATCCTCGCCCATACGGACGGCGGCGTACCGAACCTTGTTTTGGAAGCAGAGGATATGAGCGAGCATACGCTCGGCTATCTGATTTATTTCCTAGAGAAGGCTTGCGCTGTTTCTGGCTATCTGCTCGGCGTTAACCCCTTCGATCAGCCAGGTGTGGAAAGCTATAAAAAGAATATGTTCGCCCTTCTGGGCAAGCCCGGCTATGAGGCGCAGCGCGCCGAGTTGGAGGCACGCCTGAAAAGCCACTGATATTTCGTTGATTGCCGCCATTGGCGGACATTAAATACACAGGAGGAGATTATAATGATATCTCTGATTATTGGGCATAAGGGTTCCGGAAAGACAAAGCATCTCATCCAGATGGTCAATGAGGCCGTCGAGAGCTCCAAGGGCAATGTGGTCTGCGTAGAGAAGGAAACCAAGCTCACTTATGATGTCAACTACCGTGCGCGGCTTGTTGCAACGGATTACTTCGGCGTAGAAGGCTTCGATGCGTTCTATGGCTTTTTGAGTGGTATTTGTGCGGGCGATCATGATATCACCCATATTATGATCGACGCGACGTTCCGCATCTGCGGGCGTGATTATTATGAGGCGCTGGCCGACTTTATGGAGAAGGTGAAAAAAACTTTCAGACCTAACGGAAGTAGAATTTGTCTTTACAATCTCCACTGATGAGTCGGATCTGCCGAAGCGTATCTTTGATGTTTGTCAGAAGGTATAATATTGATGATGAAGTGGAGCCGGTGACTAAACGAGGCCTACCGTGATTACACGGAATAAAGGAATGCGCACTGCTCATGGGAGCAGGCGGTTACTGGTTGCTTTGAATGCTGTTGGATAAATTGAGTCCGCCGCCGGCCGTTCTGACCGGCGGCGGTTTTCAGAATCATTGGAGGGCAGCGCCCGTGAACAAGGAAAAACAATGCCGCGAAAGGGCTCTAGATACATGCTGTCTACGTTCTTAGGTCCGGCTGGCGTCAGTTAGCCGAACCCTGTGGCCTTGCTACCCGGTTGGCCGTTGCACCATGTTTCCTGATGCTTTGAAAAAGCGCGAAAAAGCCCTGTTTTTCCCCTGATTTTGCCCGAATCAGGTCTTGACAAACGATTTACAGCGGGATATAATTATTCGTGCGCTATATTTGAGGTGGAGTATGTTAATTGAACTCGAAAACCTGTTTGAAAATGAAGGCGAAAGGCTGCTGATTGATCAATCCTTTGATTTTTCAGGTGAAGAGCTGAATGGCGTGCGCCCCTTCGTATCTCCCGTCAAGGTAAAAGGCGAGGTTCGCAACCGTGCAGGTATTGTTTCGCTGCATGCGCGCGCAGCTTTTGTATTCAGCGCGCCGTGCGACCGCTGTGCGGCGGAAACCCGGCGGGACATGCTGGTGCCTCTGGAGCATGTGCTGGTGACGCATCTTGATGAAGAGGATACTGGCGAATTCATTGTCGTAGAAGGCATGCGCTTGGATTTGACCGCCTTAGTGCGGGAGGATCTCTTACTCGCCCTGCCGGCGAAGTTTTTGTGCAGGGAGGATTGCAAGGGCCTTTGCCCGATATGCGGCAAGAATCTCAATGACGGCTCCTGCAGCTGCAAAAAGCCGATCGATCCACGTTTGGAGGCTTTGCGTCAGCTTTTGGATCAATAATCAGAACATGTTCTTTACAGCAAGCTTAAGGAGGTGCTGACATGGCGGTACCAAAGAGAAGAGTTTCCAAGGCAAGAAGGGATAAGCGCCGCTCCAACGTCTGGAAGATGGATGCTCCGGAGCTCGTGAAGTGCCCGAACTGCGGTGAGTATAAGCGGCCGCACCGGATTTGCCAGAGCTGCGGCTTCTACAAAGGCAAGGAAATCGTAAAGAAGGACGCTTAAGGGCCCTTTGAAGCGAGTTTGCACGCCACACGGGAAGAAAGGTAGAGGAGGGGTTTTCCTTCTCTGCTTTTTTCTTTTTTGCCTATCATTTGCGTTTTTTATGTTTATGAGCTTAAGGGGGTGCGGCAGATGGCCGTGACGATAGCTGCTGTGAAGCCGAAATCCATCTGTTTTCGCCATGGCGTGCGGGCTGGTGAGATGTTAATGCAGATCAACGGCCATGAGATTGTCGATATCCTCGATTATCAATTTTATGCCACCGAGCGAAGGCTGACCCTCACGCTGCGCAGCACGGGGGGAAAATACCGGGAGATCAGGATCAAAAAGGATGAATATGAGGATTTGGGCCTCACCTTTGACACCTATCTGATGGACAGGCAGCGCCACTGTGCGAATAAGTGCGTGTTCTGCTTTATCGATCAGCTCCCCAAAGGGATGCGGGAAAGCCTTTATTTTAAGGATGATGATTCGCGCCTTTCCTTCCTCTTTGGCAATTATGTAACGCTGACCAACCTCTCTGAACGGGAAGTGGAACGCATCATCCAGATGCATATCAGCCCTGTCAATATCTCGGTGCACACCATGAACCCGGATCTCCGTGTCAAAATGATGAAAAACCCGCGTGCCGGGGAGTCACTTCAAATCATAAAGCGGTTCGCGGATGCGGGGATCAAGATGAATACCCAGCTTGTGCTATGCCCTGGGTTAAACGATGGGGACGAGCTTTTATATAGCTTGACAGAGCTGGGCAAGCTATATCCGGCGGTGCAGAGCATTGCCGCCGTGCCTCTGGGCATGACGAAATACCGCGAGGGCTTAGCAGAACTCGCGCCGTATACGCGAGAAGGCGCCGCGGCGGTTGTGGATATCATTGATGATTTTGCCGCGCATTTTCTCTATTTTAAGGGGACACGCCTCGCCTTTGCGGCGGATGAGTTTTACCTCAAGGCCGGGCGGGAAATCCCATCACCTGAGGCCTATGAAGAGTTTGCACAGCTGGAAAACGGCGTCGGCCTTTGGGCGCTTTTAAAAGATGAATTTTATGCTGCGCTGCGCAGGATGGAGCCTGACGATTTCCCTAAGCAGCCGCGCCGGGTAGCGCTTGCAACGGGGCAAGCGGCTTTTCCGCTGCTTGCGGAGCTGGTGGCTGCTGCGCAGGAGCAATGCCCAGCGCTCATTGCGCAGGTGTATGCAGTGCGCAATGATTTCTTTGGGGAATCGATCACGGTGGCGGGTTTGCTCACCGGGCAGGATTTGATTGCCCAGCTAAAGGGGAAACCACTTGGGGAGAAGCTGTTGATTCCCGCTGTGATGCTGCGCCGGGAGGGCGACCTGTTTTTGGATGACTTATCGCCTGCGGATGCGGAAAAGGAGCTGGGCGTGCCGGTTACGCCCGTGCCGAACGATGGCGGAGAGCTGTTGGACGCTCTGCTGGGCCTCCCAAGCATAAGCGCCGGAACCGGCCCAATCAGAAAGGATTGATGATATGGCGAAACCTGTTGTTGCGATTGTGGGGAGGCCGAATGTTGGGAAATCCACCCTATTTAATAAGCTGGTGGGCAAGCGGCTCTCCATTGTTGACGATACGCCGGGCGTAACACGTGACCGGATTTATGGCGACTGTGAGTGGCTTGGTCACAACTTGTTGCTCGTCGACACGGGCGGCATTGAACCGCGCGCAGATGATGTGATTCTCTCCCAAATGCGCAGGCAGGCGCAGTTGGCGATTGAGAGCGCGGATGTGATCGTGTTGGTCACAGATTTGCGCTCCGGCGTTGTGGCGACGGATGCGGAGGTTGCCGCCATGCTGCAAAAAAGCGGCAAACCGGTGGTGCTCTGCGTGAACAAATGCGATTCCATCGGCGCGCCGCCGCTTGATTTTTATGAGTTTTATAACTTGGGGTTGGGCGACCCAATCGCTGTTTCCGCCGCGCATGGCCATGGCACGGGCGATTTGCTGGATGCCGTGCTTGCCCATCTCCCGTCCGAACGGGAAGAGGAGGAGGAAGACGACGCGATCAAGGTGGCTGTGATCGGCAAGCCAAATGTGGGGAAATCCTCGCTTGTCAACGCCATTGCGGGAGAAGAGCGCGTGATCGTATCCAATATCGCAGGCACCACGCGCGATGCAACGGATACGCTGATCGAAAACAGCCATGGTAAGTTCGTTTTTATTGATACGGCTGGCCTCAGGCGCAAAAGCCGCGTAGATGATACGATTGAAAAATACAGCGTCCTGCGTGCGCGCATGGCGGTGGAGCGCGCGAGCGTGTGCGTGATCATGATCGATGCGCAGGAGGGCTTCACGGAGCAGGATTCCAAGGTCGCCGGCATTGCGCATGAGCAGGGAAAAGCATGCATTATCGCAGTGAATAAATGGGATGCGGTTGAGAAAGATGGCCGCACAATGGACACCTTCCGCAAGAAGCTGATGCAGGATTTTTCCTTTATGTCTTATGCGCCGATCATCTTTATTTCCGCTAAAACGGGGCAGAGGATTGATCGGCTGTTTGAGCTGATCTGCTATGTGGATGGGCAGAACGCCATGCGTATTTCAACCGGCAAGCTCAACGACGTGCTTGCCGCCGCCACGGCCAGGGTGCAGCCGCCTACGGATAAGGGCAGGCGGCTGAAAATTTATTATATGACGCAAGCTTCCACTCGCCCGCCAACCTTCGTCTGCTTTGTCAATCGCAAGGATCTGTTCCACTATAGCTACCAGCGGTATCTTGACAACCAGATCCGCGAAGTATTTGGCCTGGAGGGCACGCCGACGCGCTTCGTCATCCGTGAGCGAGAGGAAAGGAAATAGCACTCCGCCGCGCCTCGCAATAGAAATCATTTGACCATGGGTTATAAAACGAGGGGCTGCTGCAAACTACCAAGTTGTTTGCAGCAGCCCCTCGTGCGGCTATCAATGGCCGAATGGAGTCAGCTATCTGTTTCCTGCTCCCGCTCCGCCTTTAGCATCCGGTATCCAACGCCGATATGCGTTTGGATGTACTGTGGGGAGGAAGGGTCGCTTTCGATTTTTTTGCGCAGCGTTGCCATGAAAACGCGCAGTGAGGCAACGTCATTGTCCCACGAGCTGCCCCAGATTTCCTTTGTGATAAAAGTATGTGTCAACACCTTGCCCACGTTTTTGGAGAGCAGACATAAAAGCTTATATTCAATCGGGGTTAGGTGTAGTTCACGGCCCTCCAAATAGACACAGCCAGCCGCATAATCGATTTTTAGGCCGCCATTGAGAAACACAGAAGGCTCTGCACCGGAACGGCTCTGCATAAAGCTCAGGCGCCGCAGCGTCACGCGCAGGCGGGCGAGCAGTTCTTCTACGGAAAATGGTTTGGTCAGGTAATCATCCGCCCCAGCGTCCAGCGCGTCGATCTTATCTGTATCTTCACTTCTAGCGCTGATAACGATGATCGGCATATTCGACCACGTCCGGATTTTATGGATTACCTCAATGCCGTCCAAATCCGGCAGGCCCAAATCAAGCAAAACGATATCAGGGTTGTGGGAAGAAGCCTCCACAATCGCGGCCTGACCGGTGGGCGCGATGTGGAATCGGTAATCATGTGTTTCGAGCGTTGTGGTAATCAGGTTTCGCACAGCGGTGTCGTCTTCCACAACTAAAATCAATGGTTTATGCATGAAGCGTGACCTCCTCGGCAGGTAGTGTAAAGCGGAAAATAGTACCGGATGGCTGATTGTCTGCAACCGAAATTTCTCCGCCGTGTGCGTTGATAATGGATTTGCATAGGGCAAGCCCTAACCCAAGGCTCCGGCGGCTGTCGGCGGAATGTGCGCCCGCCGTATAGAACATATCGAAGATTCGGGGCTTTGCGTCGTCCGGGATGCCTGGGCCGTCATCCGCGATTTCAACAGCGGCCCACTTGCCCTCTTTTCTGGTGGTAATTGTGATGGTTGAACCCTTTGGCGTGTATTTGACGGCATTGTCCACAATATTGATGATAACCTGCACAATGAGCCGTGCATCCATTTTGGCCAGCAAAAAGTCCTCCTGCTGCCTTATAATGATGTGGTGCTCCGCGCTTTGCCGGCTGATGTGGCGCACTGCTTCCGCAACGGCCTCATCCACCAGCTCCGCCGTCAATTTCAGCTGCATTGTACCGTCTTCAATCCGGGTGACGGAGAGCAGGTTTTCCACAAGGTTAATGAGCCAAAGGGAATCGTCGTAGATCGCGGTATAGAGCTGTTTGCATTTTTCCGTCCCCAGGCCTTCTCCGTTTGCCATCAGAACCCCGGCGTTGCCGGAAATGGAGGTCAGCGGCGTGCGCAGATCGTGGGAGATGGAGCGCAGGAGATTGGCGCGCAGTTGCTCGTTTTTTGCAAGAACAGCGGACTCCTCCCGTTCCCGTATGGCGCGTTCATTTTCAAGTGCGAGTGCGCATTCCCCGAGGATGGACAGGACAATGCTGTTTTCAAAGGAGTCGAGAGGCGCCTCGCCGGCCAGGCCGATGCCGACCACGCCATATACCATATCGCTCACCCGCACAGCAAGGTAAAGGCATTTTGCGCTGCCCAGCGTATCTGTTGTGGCTCCTGCGCGCTTGTTGTTTTTGTGCACCCAGGCGGCGACCGCTTGCTCGTTGGGCAGGATGTAATCCTCCGTTGTAGCGCCCGCATTCGCGGGAAAGAGAGCGGGCGGCAAAAGCTTGCCGTTTTCCGCTAGATAAAAAATAATATCCTTTTTCAGGAGCTTTACGAGCTGATTTGCCGTGATGGAGACAATTTCTTCCTTTCCATTGCCCTTTTGCATGAGCTGATTGGTGTCAAAGAGGATTTTGGTACGGAAGGCGGTTTCCGCCGATTGTCGCGCGTGCCGCTTGATCTTTGTGGCGAGCGAGCTTGTGAGAAACGCGGCGACAAACATGATGAAGAAGGTAACGGGATACCCGCTGTCATAGGCGTTGAAGGTAAAGCGCGGTGCGGTAAAGAAAAAGTTGAAAACAAGGACGCTCGCCAATGAAGAGGCAAGGGAGTAAACCCGTCCCGTGGTGGCCACGGCGGTGATCAGCACGCCCAGGATATAGATCATAATGATATTTGCCTCGCTGAAGCCAAGCAGCTCGAACAGGTAGCCGATAGCCGTACAGGCCGCCAGGATCAGAAGGGTTTTCAGCAGATCAGCCCAAGAAAAATGCAGCGGCTTCGCCTGCGTACGCTTGGGGCGGCGGTATGCGGTCGTGGCTTTATCCGGGATGATATAGATATCCAGATTGGGCGCGGCGTTGGTCAGCCGCTCCGTCAGGGACGGCTTGCCAAAAAATTTTCGCCTGACGCTCGCGCGCCCCATCACAATTTTGGAAACGCCCGAGAGCCGTGCAAATTCCGCGATCTGGAAGGCGATATCATCCCCATATACCGTTTCAATGGCCGCCCCCATCTGCTGCGCAAGGCGGATATTGCTGCGCAGCTGCTGCTTGTTTGCCTCGCTCATGGAGGCAAACTCCGGCGTTTCTACGAACAGCGCGGTTAAGCTGCCCTTGAACGCGTCCGCCATGCGGGCCGCCGTGCGAATGATTTTTGCATTGGTAGGGGAGGAGGATAGGCAGATCAGGATGTGCTCATCGGTGAAATAGCCGCTGCCGCGGGCGGATTTCACTTTCTCTGACATTTTGTTGATCCGATCCGCGCAGCGTCGCAGGGCGATCTCACGCAGTGCCGTCAGGTTTTCAATGCTAAAAAAATGCTCTAGCGCCCGATGTGCCTGCGCTTCCTGATAGATCTGCCCGGCATGAAGGCGGTCGATCAGCTCCTCCGGCTCAATATCCACCAGTTCTACCTGATCCGCATCGTCAAATAAATGGTCTGGCACACGCTCTCGCACGGTTACGCCTGTAATGGAGGCGACCATATCGTTTAAACTCTCGATGTGTTGAACGTTTACCGTTGTATATACGTCGATGCCGGCCCGCAGCAGCTCCTCCACATCCTGATAGCGCTTGCTGTGGCGGCAGCCCTCGGCGTTGGTGTGGGCAAGCTCGTCAACCAGGATGAGCTGCGGTGCGCGTTTGATCGCGCCATCCAGATCGAATTCATGCAGGGAGATGCCCTTATGGCTGACCGTGAGCGTAGGCAGCTGCTCTAGGCCGTCCAGTAGAGCCAGCGTCTGCGGGCGGGTGTGCGGCTCCACATAGCCGACGACGATATCCAATCCCCGGCGTTTTGCCGCGTGGGCAGCTTTGAGCATCGCGTAGGTTTTGCCGACGCCGGCGGCATAACCGAAAAAAATTTTTAGATGCCCGCGGCTTTCAATGTTGGATTCCTTTTTGATCCGGTGCAGAATCTCATCCGGATTGGCTCGTATTTCATCCATTGTTTTACCTCTTGCATAGATGCTTTTAAGATGGTTTGCGTCTATTCTACCATACGCAATAGGCTAACCTCAGCGAAAAATGGAGTTGCCGCTCTGCGGCAGGAGGCGTTTCGCGCCGACAACCATTTTTCCAACGCTTCAAGCTTTGTTTGAAGCTATTTTTACCATATACGCAATAGGATAACCTTAGCGAAAAATGGCGTTGCCGCTCTGCGGCAGGAGGCGTTTCGCGCCGACAGACATTTTTCCAATGCTTCAAACTTAATGTTTGAAGCTATTTTACCATAAAAAGTGGGTTGATTACTATGTGCAGAGCGCCACGGCTACGGAATGTCGTTTTAGCATGCTGTTCCGAAAACCAACTTGATTTCTATGCGCCGCGGCGAACAGTAGGTTGCTCAATGTGCTGCTTCCCGGGGCGGCTCACTCGGGAAGAGGAGCTTGAGAAAGAGCCGCTCCGCAGCGTTGCTGCTGTCGTAGCGATAGAGAAGCCTTGCGCCGTTCTGATCTATCACATGGAATCCGCCGTTTTCATATTGAATCGAAATTTTTGCCTGGCTCAGCGCCAGCCGCAGAGATAATTCCCACGAAAAGGCAGAGACGCGCCCCTCTTGCAACGCGTTGAAGGCATCTTCAAATTCAAGAGGACTAACCCCCTCCACAAGGAAGAGCAGCCACAATTCCTTTTGCAGAGGAATTGGAAGCGCATCAAGATAACTCCCGCCCTCCTCATTAAAGGGAAGGTAGCGGTAATGGGTGTCTGCGCTGTACTGTGGCGCATCGGCAAAGAGCTGCTCCGTCAGCTGTGTGCGAGCTATGGGCAGGTAAGCCTTGCGGTAATCCATGTGCTGAAGGATTTGGCCAAACGTTACCGCCTGTGTTTCGTCTGGAAAGGTAATTTTGGCGCATAAATCGGAAATCAGATCGAAATCACGCGCAGAAACATCCTGCTTGCATAATTGCAGGTTCTCTCCGGAAAAGCGGGCAGAGAGCCTGCCTCCCTCTAGGCCGTGTACATTTCCATAGATGGAAATCGGACTTCCCTGGGAAATAAGGGCCATAACCACGCCGTATTCTTCTAAGAAGGCCTCTGCTTCAAAACAGCTGTGTTCAAAATAGGCCCAGAGAACTTTGTCGCGCGTGGCATAGAGCTGTGGGTTCATGGAAACTTCAGCGCTTACCGCATAAAGCAGGCGTACCAGCTCCGCGGCCCGGTTGACACAAGGAATTTTTTCACCAAAGTAAATATCTCGTTGCCATGCGATACGTTTTTTTTGCATGCTTGCCCTCTCCATTCCATACGATAGGAAATAGCCTGCTGGAAATAAGGGAATCCAGACAGGCTATCCCCCAATAGGCCTTAAGATCGCATTATTTCAAGATGCCGTCCAGCCGTAAGTTGACCTCTAGGACGTTGACGGTTTTTTTTCTCCGAGCACACCGAGAAACCTGCCCTTTGTGCATTTTTCCACAATCGCATGCACCTCGTCCTCCGTCATGCCGTTTGCTTTCGCAAGGCGTGGCACCTGGTATTCAGCGGCGGCAGGGGAGATGTGCGGGTCCAGGCCGCTGCCGGAGCAGGTAACAAGGTCAACCGGGATGGGTTCATCGCCTTTTTCCGGATGAGCAGCACGGATTTTTTCTACCCGCTCTGCAATGGCCTGGGCATACTCTTCGCTGGCAGGCGTGAGGTTAGAAGGGGTTGCGTACATCAGCATTTTGCCATCTTTATCCTTGTAGGTGGAGACGTCAATGTTCATAACACGCCCCCACATGTGCGTTTCATCTGTGTATTGCTGGCCGAGCAGCGCGGAGCCGTATTTTTTGCCATCCACTTCGATGATGCTGCCGTTTGCCTGCTCAGGGAAGATCAGCTGTGCAATCCCGGTTACAACGCCGGTGTAAAGCACGCCGCAGAGGATTGTGAAAATTAGAAAGATGAGAGCTGCCCGCGGCAAAATTGATTTGAGTGTTTTCATGAAAGACTTACCTCCAGTTTATCATGGCAGTCCTGTTTGGCCTTATGCAAGGCCGAACAGGACGAGGATCATATCAATCAGCTTGATAAAGATGAACGGAGCGATCAGCCCGCCCAGGCCGTAGATCAGCAGGTTCCTGGAAAGAAGTTTGCCTGCGGATACCTCACGGTATTTCACCCCCTTGAGCGCCAACGGGATCAATGCGATAATAATCAGCGCGTTGTAGATAATCGCCGACAGAACCGCACTGAGCGGGGATTGAAGCCCCATGATATTCAGCGCAGACAGGCCGGGATACAGCCCCATGAACAGGGCGGGGATAATGGCGAAATATTTTGCCACATCGTTGGCAATAGAGAAAGTGGTGAGGCTGCCGCGCGTCATCAGAAGCTGCTTGCCAATGCGGACGATATCAATCAGCTTCGTCGGGGAGGAATCGAGGTCGACCATGTTGCCCGCCTCCTTGGCGGCCTGCGTGCCGCTGTTCATCGCCACGCCGACGTCGGCCTGCGCCAGTGCCGGGGCGTCGTTCGTGCCGTCGCCGGTCATTGCCACAAGGTGGCCCTTGCTCTGGAAGTCACGGATCATCTTCAGCTTACCCTCCGGGGTAGCCTCTGCAAGAAAGTCATCTACGCCGGCTTCGGCAGCGATGGCCGCTGCGGTCAAGGGGTTATCGCCCGTAATCATGATCGTCTTTATACCCATCTTGCGCAGATCGGCGAATTTTTCCTTTACGCCTCTTTTGATAATATCTTTGAGGTAAATCACGCCGAGGATTTTATGGTTTTTTGCTACGACTAGAGGCGTTCCGCCCTGATTGGAAATGGATTTGACCGTTCCATCGCATTCTGTGCTATAGGCGCCGCCATTCTGAAGGACATAATCGCGCATCGAGTCTGCCGCACCCTTACGGATCTCAACGCCGTCATAATCCACGCCGCTCATGCGGGTTTTCGCGCTAAAGGGGATAAAGCGCATGTTTTTATCCTCCAGCGTTCTTGCGCGGATACCGAATTTTTCCTTTGCAAGAATCACCACGCTGCGCCCCTCCGGCGTTTCATCCGCCAGAGAGGAGAGCTGGGCCGCGTCGGCCAGCTCCTCCGGCGTTGCGCCGTCCACCGGGATGAAGGCGTGTGCCTGACGGTTGCCAAGTGTGATCGTACCGGTTTTATCGAGCATCAGGATATCTACGTCGCCTGCCGCCTCGATCGCGCGGCCGCTCATGGCCAGCACGTTTGCCTGGTTGAGCCTGCTCATGCCCGCAATGCCGATTGCGGAGAGCAGCGCGCCGATCGTGGTGGGGGCAAGACATACGAGCAAGGCCACCAGAGTGGTGACGGAGGTCGGGTTTGCGATCCCGGCCTGCTTGGCGGAGAAGATGGAGTAGGTATACAGAGAGACCGTGACCAGAATAAAGATGATGGAGAGTGCCACGAGGAAGATTTGCAGCGCGATCTCATTCGGCGTTTTCTTGCGCGCCGCGCCTTCCACCATGGCGATCATCTGATCGAGGAAGCTTTCGCCCGCTTCGCTTGTAACCTCCACGACGATCCAATCCGACAGAACCGTTGTGCCGCCAGTGACTGCGCTGCGGTCGCCGCCGCTTTCGCGGATAACAGGCGCGGACTCGCCGGTGATGGCGCTCTCATCTACGGAAGCGGCGCCTTCGATTACTTCGCCGTCCGCAGGGATCTGCTCGCCGGCCTTCACGATGACGATGTCGCCCTTTTTCAAAGAAACGGAAGAGACAACGGTGATCTCGTCCTTTTGAGCTGCGCAGGGGATTTTATGCGCGTCAACATCCTTTTTTGCAGCGCGCAGGGCGTCCGCCTGCGCTTTGCCGCGTCCCTCCGCAATGGCCTCTGCGAAGTTTGCAAACAGCACGGTAAACCAGAGGATCACTGCGATGGCGAGCGTGTATCCGGAGGGAGCGTCCTTGATCCCGAACAAGGATACGATCCACAGTCCGGTGGTTAAAATGGCAGAGAGAAAGACGAGCAGCATCACAGGGTTTTTCACCTGTGTTTTGGGGTTCAGCTTGAGAATGGAATCCTTGAGCGCCCGTGCGACGATCTTTTTGTCGCGGAAGGCGCTTCTTGCTTTTGTAGCCATAAAAACACCTCCTTATGCAATGCTGCTGAAGAATTCAGCAATCGGCCCGAGTGCGAGCGCGGGGAAGAAGCTTAGCGCGCCAACCAGCAAAACGATGAAGATCAGCAGGAAAACAAACAGAGCGTTGGTCGTGGAAAGAGTGCCCGCCGTTGTGGCGATACGCTTCTTGCCGGCAAGGCTGCCCGCGATGGCAAGCGTGCCGATGACCGGCAGGAAGCGCACAAACAGCATGACAAAGCCAAGCGTTAGGTTCAGGAAAACGGTGTTGGCATTGAAGCCTGCAAATGCTGAACCGTTATTGCCGCCCGCTGAGGAGTAAGCATACAGAAGTTCGGAGAAGCCATGCGCACCTGGATTGTTCAAACTGTCCGCAACGCTTGGGACTACCGCGGCGATACCGCTGCCGACGAGAATCGCAATGGGAGTGGCCAGGCATACGAGAACGGCCCATTTCATCTCGTAGGGCTCAATTTTTTTTGCCCAAGAATTCAGGGGTGCGCCCGACCATGAGCCCTGCAATGAACACAGTGAGGATTGCAAAGGCCAGCATCCCATACAGGCCGCAGCCCGTACCGCCGAAGATCACTTCACCGAGCTGCATCAGCAGCATTGGCACCATGCCGCCCAGGGGCGTGTAGCTGTCGTGCATGGAGTTGACGGAGCCGTTGGAGGCCGCCGTTGTGAACGTGGCCCATGTGGCGGAGGTAGCAATGCCGAAGCGGGATTCCTTGCCCTCCATGTTGCCGCCAGCCTGATCCACGGTGGTCATATTCACACCGTCCTGCGCAAGCTGCGGGGTTGCGATCTGTTCGCTGGCCGCGACGCAGCCCAGCGCGATCACCAGGCAGATAAACATGGCCAGAAAGATTGCCACGCCCTGCTTCTTGTTCTTTACGCTGCGTCCAAAGGTGAAACACAGCGCAGCGGGGATTAGCAGCAGAGAAATCATTTCAAGGAGATTGGTAAAAGCGCTGGGGTTCTCCAGCGGATGGGCGGAGTTGACTCCCATGAAGCCGCCTCCGTTTGTGCCGGATTGTTTGATGGCGATTTGGCTTGCCGCCGGGCCCATGGGGACAAACTGATCTGTTACGATTTCCGCATCTGGGATGATTTTTCCGTCCACGGTAACCGTATTCTTTTCTTTTGATCAATTACGGCGTTCTCAATGACCTCGCCCTCCGCGCTGACGGCGATCGGCTCCACAAGGGAAACAGTTTCCGCAGGCTTCAGGTTCTGGATGACGCCGCCGCCAACCAGGCCCAGCGCAATGACGAGATTCAGGGGGATCAAAATGTGAATGATGATCCGCGTCATATCTACCCAAAAGCTGCCAAGGCCTGTGGATTTCACTTTGATAAAACCGCGTATCATCGCAAAGAGTACGGCGATGCCAGTTGCAGCGGAAACAAAGTTTTGTACGGTAAGGCCTAGCGCTTGCGACAGATAGCTTAAAGTGGATTCTCCGCTATAGGCCTGCCAATTGGTGTTGGTAACGAAGCTGACGGCTGTGTTAAAGGATAAATCCCATTTTACGCCCGGCAAATTTTGCGGATTACCGGGTAGAACGCCTTGCAGTAGCTGAAGCAGAAATAAAAAGATCAGCCCGATGCCTGAAAAGATGAGGACGGAGACGGCATACTTTTTCCAGCTCATCTCCTCCTCCTTTTTGATTCGCATTACCTTGTAAACCGCATTTTCACAGGGCGTCAGGATGCGGGAGAGGAATGTTTTTTCCCCATCCATCACTTTCTTTATGTATGCTCCGAGCGGGATTGCCAAAATTACAAGGATCGCTAGGTATAATCCATATTGCAAAATAGCGCTCATTGCTGCTCATCTCCCTTCATGAGAATCCAGAAGTAATAGGCGAGAAGCGCCATTGCTGTCAGCCCAATGACGGCTATGATGATTTGCATAGGGCCGTGACCTCCTTTTCTTTTCCTAAGTTGAAGTATAATGAATGCCACTTTAAAACGGCATTAGCATTGCGCGGCATAAGATTAAGATTCCATTAAGATCGGCTCATAGCCAGCCGAAAATCAGGGCGACTGGGAGCATGACTGCTGAAGTCAAAAAAAACACGGCAGTGAGAACCAGCACGGGCATGCCAAAAAAAATAATCGGATAGGCCATATGTGGGTAGCGCGAGATAAATCGATCCAAGCGTTCATCCAAACGCAATTCGAGGGTTTGCAGTGACCGAATGATTCCTGCCATAGCGGATAACCATCCTTTCCTAAGTGGAACAAAATATTCAGGGGAGAGCATAGCCTGCCAGCCCCTTTGTATTCATGCTAGCATGCACAGTGTTAAGATGGTGAAAGTGATTTGTCATTCATAGTTAAAAGATGATAAAGATTCCTTTTCTCACCGTAGAGAGATCAGATGATTTTCACCGCCTGATCTGCAAAAAAGGAAGTGGAAATCCAGCTTTTTATATTTTAGGAGCAAAGAATAGGAAAAGGGAGGAAATTAAAGAAATCGAGAGCTTTTGATAGCCCCATTTTCGTTCATCTGCACTTTCTTGCAGTTTCAGTAAAAAAAATGTTGACAATTGCAGGTTTTCGCACTATATTTGTTACGATTCCTATCATAGGCTGTAGGGGCGGAAAGGGGCTGCATAATTGGAAAATAATGTGATTATCGATTTAAAAAATATCTCCGTATCCTTTGACGGCGAGCCGATTTTGAAAAACCTGAATCTTTATATTCGCGACAAGGAGTTTATCACGCTGCTGGGCCCATCCGGCTGTGGAAAAACGACCACGCTGCGGATCATCGGCGGCTTTTTGGAGCCGGATGAGGGTACGGTCATTTTTGACGGAAAAAAAATTAATGGTGTGCCGCCTCATAAGAGGCAGGTCAACACCATTTTTCAGCGTTATGCGCTTTTTCCGCATCTGGATGTATACGAAAATATTGCCTTTGGCCTGCGGGTGAAAAAATGGCCGGAGAAAAAAATCCGCGATAAGGTCAATGAGATGCTGGCGCTTGTCAACCTGAAGGGCTTCAAACGGCGCAAGATCGCCTCCCTATCCGGCGGGCAGCAGCAGCGCGTCGCCATTGCGCGTGCGCTTGCCAACGAGCCGCGCGTGCTGCTTTTGGATGAGCCGCTCGGCGCGCTCGACCTCAAGCTGCGCAAGGATATGCAGGTGGAGCTGAAAAATATTCAGCAGCGCATGGGCATCACCTTCATCTATGTGACCCACGATCAGGAGGAGGCGCTCTCCATGTCCGACACGGTGGTGGTGATGGACAGCGGCGTGATCCAGCAGATCGGCACGCCGGAGGATATCTATAACGAGCCGAAGAACGCCTTTGTGGCGGATTTTATTGGCGAGAGCAATATCCTCGACGGCGTGATGCGGGCGGATTATCTCGCGGAGTTTTCTGGCCATCGGTTCCAGTGCCTTGATCAGGGCTTCCAAAAAAATGAACCGATAGACGCGGTCGTTCGCCCGGAGGATGTGGATGTCGTCCCCGCAGAAGAGGGGATGCTCTCCGGCACAGTGACGAGCGTGACCTTCAAGGGCGTGCATTTTGAGATTATTGTGGATATCGGCGGCTTTAAGTGGATGATCCAGTCCACCGACCATCAGGCTGTGGGTGATGTGATTGGCCTGAAAATTGATCCGGATGCGATCCATATCATGAAGAAATCGGCCTATTCGGGTGCGTTTGGCGACTATAGCTCCTTCAGCGACGAGCTGGAGCACCTTTCCGACCCTGAGGAAGAGGAGGCGTAGCATATGGAAAAGAAGCCTTCTCTTCTGCAAAAACTCGCTTCGGCGCAATATATCGTCTGGTCTGTGATCTTCATTATCGCGCCGTTGATTCTGGTGGTTTATTATGCGTTTACCGATGCGCAGGGCAATTTTACGGTTGCCAACATTCAACAGCTGGGCAGCTATGGCAACATCTTTCTTCGCTCAATCGGTTACGGCTTAGCGGCAACGGTGATTTGCCTGCTGCTCTCCTATCCGTTTGCCTATCTCCTATCCCAATCCGGGGCAAAGCGGCAGAGCACGATGATCTTGCTGGTTATGTTGCCCATGTGGATGAACTTCCTGCTGCGCACCTATTCCTGGATGACGATTTTGGAAGATACAGGCCTCATCAACACAGTGCTTGGATTCTTCGGCATTGGCCCGCTGCATATGATTAATACGGGCGGCGCGGTAGTTCTGGGCATGGTTTATAATTTCATTCCCTATATGATCCTCCCGCTGTATTCCGTGATGTCCAAGCTTGACAAGAGCATGGTGGAGGCGGCGCAGGATCTGGGCGCAAATCGGGTGGCTGTTGTTCGCAAGGTGATTTTTCCTTTGAGCATGCCCGGCGTCGTTTCCGGCGTCACTATGGTGTTCGTGCCGTGTGTAAGCACCTTTTATATTTCTCAAAAGCTCGGCGGCGGCACGTTTTCCCTCATTGGCGATATTATCGAGATGCAATTTCAAACGGCGTATAATTATAATTTGGGCGCGGCGCTATCGCTCGTGCTGATGGTGCTTATCCTCATCTGCATGGCGTTCATGAACCGGTTCGCCGATCAGGATTCCGGGGCAATGGTGATTTGAAAAAAGGCGCTCTGCTTTTTGCAATGCAGAGCGCTGCCTGACCGAACGCCACAGATTCCGAGTAAGGGGGGACCATTTGTATGAAACCTGTATCAAAAATTTATATGGCGCTGATCTTTCTGTTTTTGTATGCGCCGATTTTCGTGCTGATTTTTTTCTCGTTTAACGCATCCAACAGCACGAGCCTGTTCGCCGGCTTTTCTCTGCGGTGGTATGAGTCGCTCTTTCAGGATAAGGCAACGCTTCAGGCGTTGTATAACAGCCTGATTTTGGCGGTGGCCTCCTCACTGGCTGCTACTGTGCTTGGCACGGCAGCTGCGGTCGGCATCGATACCATGCGCAATAAGTGGCTTAAATCGAGCGTTTTATCCGTTACCAATATCCCAATGATGAATCCGGAGATCGTTACGGGTATCTCCATGATGCTGTTGTTCGTGTTTGCGGGTAAGCTGCTGGGCGCAAGGGACGTGCTGGGCTTCTGGACGCTGCTGTTTGCGCATATTACATTCAATTTGCCGTATGTGATCCTGTCGATCCTGCCAAAACTGAGGCAGATGGATCCGCATCTTTCCGAGGCAGCGCAAGATCTGGGCTGTACGCCGGCACGCTCCTTTTTTCAGGTTGTTTTACCCGGTATCATGCCCGGTATCGTCACTGGGCTGGTGATGTCCTTTACGATGTCGCTCGACGATTTTATCATCAGCTATTTTACAAACGGTCCGTCCTTTCAAACGCTGCCCGTGCGAATTTACTCGATGACAAAGCGCCGTGTCACGCCGGATATCTATGCATTGTTCACCCTGATTTTTGTCGCTATCCTCGTGCTGTTGATCCTGTATAATATTGCGCAGGCGCAGGGCGAGAAGCGCATAAATAAAAAAATGGCTGTAAAGGAGACTGAAAATTGAAAAAATTTGTGGCAATCCTGTTTGCCGTGGTTATGGTGTGCTCCACGGCGCTTCCCGCGGCGATTTCTGCTTCTGCGGTGGATACGTCCAGCCTAGCTGGGACGACAATCAACGTTTATAACTGGGGTGAATACATTTCTGATGGCTCTGAGGGCTCGATGGACGTAAATGCGGAGTTTACCAAGCGCACTGGTATCAAGGTCAACTATAACAATTACGATACCAATGAAAACATGTACGCAAAGCTTAAAAGCGACGGTGTGAGCTTCGATATCGTTATCCCGTCGGATTATATGATCGAGCGCCTGATTGCAGAGGGGATGCTGCAAAAGATTGATTTTTCAAATATCCCGAATTATAAGTATATCGACGCAAAATATAAGGGCCTGTATTTTGACCCTGAGGATGCGTATTCCGTGCCCTATAATGTGGGCATGGTCGGCCTAATTTATAACACCAAGCTGGTGAAGGAGGCTCCCACAAGCTGGAATGTGATGTGGGATGAGCAGTACAAAGGCAAAATCCTAATGTTCGACAACCCGCGCGACGCATTTGGCATTGCGCAAAAGCTGCTGGGCCAATCCTTTAACACGACCGATGAGGCCGAGTGGAAGGCGGCTGCAGAAAAGCTCAAGGAACAGAAGCCGGTTCTCCAGGGATATGTTATGGACGATATCTTCCGCAAAATGGAAAATGGCGAGGCGGCCATTGCGCCCTATTACGCGGGCGACTTCATCACAATGTATGACAATAACCCCGATCTTGCATTCGTTTACCCGCAGGAAGGCGTCAATGTTTTCGTCGATTCAATCTGTATTCCGAAAAACGCTAAAAACAAAGCGGCGGCAGAAGCTTATATCAACTTCCTGCTGGATCCGGATATTGCGGTGGAGAATGCGAATTACCTTGGCTATGCCACTCCAAATACGGCGGTGCTTGCCCGTGATGACTATGAGCTGAAGGGCAACGAGTATCTCTATCCGACGCAGGAGAAAATGCCAAAGACCGAGTATTTTTACAACCTGCCGCAGAACACTCTGACCTTGATGACCGACCTTTGGAGTGAGCTGAAAGCCAGCCAGAGCGGGGAAGCCGGCCAGGAGCAGAAAACGGATTATACCTGGCTGTATATCGGCATTGGCGCAGTGGCGGTCATCGCCGCCGGCGTGATCGCATATAAAGTAATCCAGAAGAAAAAGCGCGATTTTGCGGATGCAGAGGACTAAGCCGAACGATCGCGGGAACAAGGAGAGGGATACACAATGGCATCACAGCTTCGCAAACCGCAGGCGGGGGATATCACCGCTACAATGAAAACGACGATGGGGGAAATTCAGATTCTCCTCTTTCCGGACGCCGCTCCAAAGGCGGTCGAGAATTTTACGACGCACGCCAAAAACGGTTACTATGACGGCCTGATTTTTCATCGCGTCATCCCGGATTTTATGATTCAGGGCGGAGATCCGACGGGCACTGGCATGGGCGGGGAGAGCATCTGGGGAAAGCACTTTGAGGATGAATTCAGCCCGGATTACCATAACCTGCGCGGCGCGCTTTCCATGGCAAACGCGGGCCCCGGCACCAACGGCAGCCAGTTTTTCATCGTGCAGGCGCCCGCCGTCAGCGACGATCTTCTCGCACAGATGGAAACCCTCGGCGAGAGCGCTTTTCCAGCATGGGCCGTGTCAGCCTATCGCACCAAGGGGCGGCACTCCGTGGCTCGATTTTCGCCACACGGTATTTGGCCAGGTGTATGAGGGGATGGACGTGGTCGATGCGATTGCAAACGTCCCCTGCGGCCGGAACGATAAGCCGGCGGAGGATGTTGTAATCGAATCGATCACGATTGCACAGTTATAAGCAATGCAGAAGGGGCTGTTGCGAACGGCGGAAGGTACCGTTTGCAACAGCCCCGGCGAGTTGTTCGGGGGGATTTCCGAACAACGTTTCCCTTGCCGCTATGCATCCGGATGCATAGCGGCGATCGCCTTCTTCGTACGTTTCCTTGGGCGCTAAGCCGGCGTGGTTTCCGAGCCGTTTTCCCCAGCTTCCCACTCCGCCTGTAGTGTGATAGTGGCGCCGAAATCAAAACGCCGGATTTGGAATGGAAAGTGCTGCGGCATTGACAGTTCGCAGGAAGCCTTATCCAAACATAAATATTCTGTTTGCCGGTCAGCAGATCGTTCCATGCGACGGAATCATTTTTATCTGTAAAACCAATGAATCCAAATGTTTCCGGGTTGCTGATACCGTAATGTACCTGCACGTTGGGCAGGGGATTTCTTTCAGCATCAATCACTTGGAAGGTCAACTGCCTGGGGGCCTGCCGACATTGCGATTGGAATCACACAGTTTGCTTCCCGTCTGTTCCCGCCTTGTAAACTTTCTCCCAAGGCCTGTTTTGTCATTGACGGGGCCCGGCTTTTTTGTATGCCGGATCAGGGCTTGCTTTTTCTTTTCAGAGACGGTACGATAAAAGCAATTGGAAGAGGGAGGCGTGATCAATGCCAAACAGCTACGAGCGGATTTATGCCGTCGTCCGGCAGATTCCCTATGGCAGAGTTGCAACCTATGGCCAAATTGCCGCACTTGCGGGCAACCCCCGCTGGTCGCGCGTGGTGGGCTATGCGCTGCATGTGAATCCAGATCCGGCACATATCCCGTGCTTTCGTGTGGTAAACCGTTTCGGCGAGGTGTCAAGCGCGTTCGCCTTCGGCGGAGAAAATGAGCAGATTGCGCTGCTCCAGCGGGAGGGTGTGCGCTTCCTGCCGGATGGGCGAGTGGATCTTGCACATTTTTGTTGGGATGGCGGCACAGCGGCCGGTGATGAAATCAGTTGTGACGGGCTTGGCTTGTAAGAAAGGCGATTTCTTTTTTATTTATGAAGGGATGGATGATTAATATGAAAGACTTTTTTGACCTGATCGCACGGCGTGAGAGCTGCCGCAATTATGATCCGAACAAAAAGGTGGAAACGGAAAAGCTTGTCAAATGCATTGAGGCGGCGCGCCTTGCGCCCTCTGCTTGCAACAGCCAGCCTTGGAGCTTTGTTGTAGTGAACAGCCCGTCTGTATCCCCACAGGTTGCAAAATGTGTGCAGGGAATGGGGATGAATCGATTTACAGATAATTGCCCGGCATTCCTTATAGTAGTTGAGGAAAAAGCGACCTTGACGGCGAAAATCAGCGGTGCGTTCAAAGATCAGCAGTTTGCGCAGATCGATATCGGGCTGGCCACGTCGCAGATTTGCCTCGCCGCCGTGGACCAGGGCCTTTCTACCTGCATTATGGGATGGTTGGATGAGAAAAAGCTGAAGGAGCTGCTTCAAATCCCCAAATCAAAGCGGATCCGGCTGGTGCTGAGCGTCGGCTATGCCGCAGATGAACGCCTGCGGGAGAAAAAAGCGTAAGAACCTGGATGAAATCATGCGAATTGTTGATAAATGAGCGCATTTTCGCTGTTTGGAAGGGCTTACCATCCGGTTTTAACCGTTGCTTTGCTTGACGTGGTGTGTGTGCATTTGGTATAATAACCTCACGAATCTCGAGCTTCGGAGAACATTGGCTTTCGAACCGCGCTTACGCTTTCGGTTCTCTGCTAAATAACCTCACGAAACACGAGAGTCACCGATTTTTGCGTATTTTAGAAAACATTGAATCATTGATTTGGGCTGACGCCCTGCGGCTGCGCCGCCCATTGCACTTTGCGCAATGAAATCATGGTAATAGCATCAAACCGGTTGTAAAGTTTCAAAGTTTGAAACTGGGTTGCATTGGAAAAATGTCTGTCGTCGCAAAACGCTTCCTGCCGTGTGGCTGCAACGTCATTTTTTGCGGAGAAGAGTTTTGTGTGGAAATAATTCCACTTCGATTCGATTCGATGCGGCAAAAAGGCCGGGCCTTCTCCGGCATTACGTGAAAAGGAGAAAATCAATGGATAAGAAAAAAACCAAGATCATTGTGATCGTGGCGGCAGTATGTGTTGTGATTGCCATTGCCGTAGGCATTGCGTTTGCAGTGCGCGGCTCAAAGGAGCCGGAAATCACAGTTCCAGCGAACAGCATGGGAGCTGATACGCCCGCGCCAAGCGAATCTGTCGGCGAGGTATCAACAGATGAGCCCTCTTCCTCCGAAGAGAGCACGGAGCCTACGGTGCCGGAGGGGACGACGGCTGAGGCAAAGCCTACGGCGACGAAACCGCACGCAACCGCCCCAACAAAGAAACCGACGACGACGAAAGTTGCGCCCACGAAGGCGACCGGACCGGTTACCAACGGAGAAAATCCCTTTGTGGAGTTTGATGAAAACGGCAATCCAGTGCCGATTGGCGCAACGGATTTCCGCCGCAGCCTTGGCTATTGCGAGTTGTATGACAATATGGCGCCGTATGCCGCGATGGATTTCGATACGGTGCGTATTAAATTCCGCTATGACAACCTTGACTGGATGGTGCAGATGTGGAAAGGACAGTACGGCCCTTCCATCGGTTGCGAAATTGGCGTTTACCATAAGCCAACCACGCGTATGGTTGATTTTTATGATTGTGCTACGGATGAAAATTCATTGGTGATGGAAGCCTCCCTTTACCGGAAGGGGAAATTCGTTTTCCGTATGCCACGCCGCCTCTATTGGTGGGCCGCGGCGTTTGATCCCGGCATGCTGGATAACGTTTCGGACCGTTCGGAGCTGAATGTGGTTGCCCGCATCACGCTCAAGGATAAAGAGATGTGCAACGCCTTTGCAAATTCTCTCCAGAAGCAGAAGGATGCCCAGGGCCGCACCTTTCAGAATGTTGGAAGCAGTTACAATAAGAACCAGCCAACGGTGACCCCGGTGTTCCAGGTGGTCGGCAACGACGTTTACTTTACCTGGTGATAAAATTATGCCGTTATACAAATTGTAGTTGACTTTATACTATTTTAGTGGCATAATAACGAAGTAATACAGTGGCGCTTGCCGTTGTAAATAATACCAAAGAGAAGGGAATGTCAACCATGAAAAAAAAGTTCTCAGCGTAGCGCTTGCTCTGGTTCTCTGCCTTGCAATGTGCGTCCCGGCGTTTGCAGCCGACACGAAGGACCCGGTCGATCAGATCGCAGACGCTATCAGCGGTGCAGGCATTGATCTCGGTGCAATCACTGACATGCTGTCCGGCCTGGGCGATTTCGATATCAGCTCCATCACGGGCGGCGATTTCGATATCGGCGCGCTTACCGAGATGCTTGGCGGCCTGAGCGACATCGATATCTCCAGCCTTAAGGATACGCTCCTGGGCGCTCTTGGCGGAATTGGCGGCGGTGATTTTGACATCGCTGGTATCCTCAATGGCCTTCAGGACAACGAGCTTGCTCAGTTGATCGCGAAGCTCTACTCGATCGCTCCGGTGGAGAAAGAGACCGAGGCTCCCACCGAGGCGCCGACAGAAGCTCCGACCGAGACCGAGCCGGAAGAAATCCCCGAGACGGGCGATTCCTCCGTCGGCATCGCGGTGCTTGGCGTTATCTCTGTTGCGGCCGCTGCGGCGTTTGTCTGCACCCGCAAGAAGGAAGCGTAAGCAACCCTCTTTTTTAGCAAATAAAAACCCCTTCCGGGTAATGCCGGGAGGGGTTTTTGTGATGTAATGAGGCTGAGAAGACGGCAGACGAGGAAGAGAGCCTGTTTTGCGCGTGGATTTTGATGAAGCTTTGCATCAGTGTGTAGCGTACACATCGGTTTTTAGCACTGTGGCTGCGTTATCCTCCTTGCTTTCCGGCAAGGAAAGCTGCGTCGTCTGCCTGTCGCCAGTCGAGCCCGAGAACGCAGTCAGCATGCGTTTGGGCACGCCCTGACGGCGATGTTCCCCCTGTACACTGATGTTTCCGTTCGATTCCGGAACGGTTGGCGGCCTTCTGAATCAGCGCTGTTACGTTCCTACACAAATCTTCCGGTTAAAATTCTATTTACAGTGTTCCTTCCTCAAATGCTGTGCGAAACCATACGTTCTGCACGGTAAAGGTTTGCCCATCAAGATAGGCGAGGTGCTCAGAGTCCGTCTGAAAGTCGAATTGAAGCTTGTAAGAATAGAGGCATTGTTTTTTTATATCCGCCAAATTTTTTTATTTTGTGTGTTCACGCCATATTTCCCATCGCCCAGCAGGGGGCCCGATAAAGCAAAATGGGCGCGGATCTGATGCGTTCGGCCGGTTAGCAGCTCTACCTCAGCAAGCGTTAAACCGTTGCGATATCCGAGCGTCCGGTAGCGTGTGCGGATCGTTTTGGCGCCGGGGCAGGGCTGGCGGCGCACATAAACACGGTTTTTCTTTTCATCCTTAAACAGATAGCCTTCCAGTGTGCCCTTCGGCTCATCCAACGCGCCGATCAAAATGCAGAGGTAATATTTATGCAGCTCGCGGTCTTTCATTTTTGCATTCAATACGCGCAGTGTGGCGGCATTTTTTGCTGCGATGACGATTCCCCCTGTATTGCGGTCAATGCGGTTGACAAGCGCTGGAGTGAAAGATTGCTCGCTGGCAGGATCAAACGCCTCCTTTTCATAGAGATAACGTTTGACACGGGTGATGAGAGTGTCTACATATTCATGCTCATCCGGATGGCAAAGCAGGCCCACTTTTTTTATCGAGCAGCAACAGGTTTTCATCTTCATAGACGATATCGAGGCACGGGGAAGCGCCCATAAAATCATATCGCTTTTCCGGCTGAATCAGAAATTCATCGTTGATATAGAGGTCGATCGTATTGCCTTCCTCCAGCCGGGTTGCAATCTCTGCCCGCTTGCCGTTTACCTTGATGCGCTTTTTGCGGATATATTTGTAGAGCAAAGACTGCGGCAGGTTTGGGAGGGCTTTTGTCAGATATTTATCCAGGCGCTGGTTCGCATCGTTTTTATTTATGGTAAGCGTTTTCAATAATCGTCATCCTTCTATCAATAATGGTCTCCAATTCTTCCAAGTTTCAAAACTTGAAGCTTTGCGGCCTCGTTTGAAGCTATTTTGCCATATATGAATAGGCTAACCGCTGCGAAAAATGGCGTTGCCGCTTCTGCGGCAGGAGGCGTTTTGCGCCGACAGACATTTTTTCAATGCTTCAAACGACCCGTTTGAAGCTATTATATCATATCCCATGGCTTTTCAAAAGGCGGGAAATGCGCTATAATGGCCTCATTCAAATAAAGCGTTTTGTGCGCATTTTCGTAAATCAGGGCGGGAGAGGCTTCAGTGGGCTCTGCTTTGCGATGTATAAATAACGAAAATCCGGGAGGGCTTGCCCAATGAGCAAAAAAGCGTGGATTGCCGGCGTACAGATCATCGCACCGAGCTCACTTGCCTCATCGGCCGGAAAGGACGTGTCCGGAAATGGATAAAGGGATGCATGATGGCCATCGAAACCGGCTCAAGCGGCGTTTTTGGAAGAGGGAATGGAGCAGTTTGAGCCGCACAATGTGCTGGAGCTTTTGCTTTTTTATTCCATTCCACGGCAGGATACAAATGAAACGGCGCATCGCCTGATCGACACCTTTGGCTCCCTTTCTGCTGTGTTTGACGCCTCTGTGGAGGACTTGGTGAAGGTGGAAGGGGTCGGGATGAATACCGCTATATTAATTAAGCTCGTCCCAGCTGTCAACCGCCGCTATCTGGAGGACCGTGCGCTGCGTGGCATGCGTGCAGTCTCCTCTGAAGCGTGTGGGGAACTGCTTGTCTCTAAATTCAAATGGCGTAACGGTGGAGCGTGTTTTGCTCCTCTGCATGAATAATCAAGGGCGGGTGTTACACTGTGTATCTATTTCTGAAGGGACGCAGTCAATGGTGGATATCAACAACCGCCGGATTGTGGAAGCGGCGCTGCGCCATAATGCCTCCTGCGTAGTACTGGGGCATAACCATCCCAACGGCGTGGCGGTACCGTCTCGGACAGATGTGGAAACAACGTGCATGCTGGCGCGGCTGTTGCGCTCCATGGATATTTGGCTATATGATCACATTATCGTGGCGGATGGCGAATATTTTTCGATGGCAAGATGCAATAAATTTGAGGCAATTTTTTCTTAAAAATCCAAAAAGGGGCGACGAGGAGGATGCGCTGTGAAACATATCCCCTGCATACGCTGGGAACCTATCAGTTTGTTGTGATCATATCCGTCTATCGTGGAAAGCTTATGCTAAGCCGCCATAAAAATCGTTCCACATGGGAAACGCAGGGCGGCCATATTGAGGGTGGGGAATCCCTTATAGAAGCAGCCGGGCGGGAATTATATGAAGAATCAGGCGCTGTGAAATACCTGCTTTCTCCGGCCTTCGATTACAGGGCGGGTGATGAAAATCTGTGGGGAAACGGGGTTGTATTCATTGCCGAAATTGATGAGATCGGCGCATTGCCAGAGAGCGAAATGGAAGAAGTAGCTTTTTTCTATCAATTGCCGCCGAACCTTACCTACCCGGAGATCACGCCGGTTTTGCTGCAAAAGGCAAAGGAGGCAGGGCTGCTGTGATCGGGCAGTATGATCGGAGAAAATGGTAAAGTAAAATCCCCTCGCTTGCTTGTGAGGGGATTTTGTGTTGCAAGAAATTGTTTCCTGAAAAGCTCATCATAAAAGCAACCCCCAGCGCTTTGCGCAAGAGGCAAAAGCGGTCTGAAAGCGCTTCGAATCAAAGCGCTATAATTTAGAATACCCAAAGCTGTTCACCATAGCGTCAATCGGCCGGTGCGCTTTTGCAGTCCGGGCAGTCGCCTGTTGAAAAGGATGCATAATCCGGTAGATCCTTTGTGGAGAAGAGGGATTGAATTTCAATATCCTCTACCATTGGGATCGCGCTGAACACGGCCGCGATGCCGCAGGTGCGCCCGCCAAAATACCGGATACAATCCAGTGCGCGGCGGATGGTTTTGCCGGTGGATACAGTGGAAATCAGCAGCAAAACGCTTTTATCCGCAACCATGGGCTGAAGATTCTCGCGGAAAAACATTTGCCCGTTTGCATCGTATTCTGGCGAAATTACGAACAAGCTGCTTCCTTGATTGATGGAGCGCATGCCCGATTTGGTCAGCTCACGGGCTAAAAATGCGCCGAGGATTTCGCTGCCCTCCATGCAGACGATCGTGTCAATGATTTCAAACTGGAGGTAGGGCGCGGCAAGCTGGGCCGCAGCGTCACGAGCCATGGCATGCTCATGCTTGACTTGGGTAATATTCAGGCAATAATTGATGTGGGAAATGGTGGCTGGTGACAAAATGACCTGGAACCGCTTCAATCCGGATGCGTGGATTGGATTCGGATTTGATGACGAATGCTCTACTTTCCATATTGTCCATTTGCAATTCCTCCATCTCGTTTATTCTTACCATTTTCTGTTTTTATTATAAGCTTATTTACTGGATTTTGCAATAGATATTAGGATGAGTATGTATAAAATAGTCAATTCGGCTTAATTGAGAAAAAAGGTAACCCCTTTTTACAGTTTTCGATACCCTTGGCTGCATTGTCTAGGCTATCTTGTGGAAATTTTTGAAGCAGGGTTCCGAATTCACTAAGAGATAATTCTTTTCCGTTTAATATATAATCGAAAACAGATATCATTCCATCAATTCCAGTCAGGAACCCCTCGTGCCCGTTTTTATAAAGTGGAGGCGGGGAATAGCCCTTCAATTCCTGAACCATTTTATTGCAATCTTCCTTTTTCTTATCACAATAGGACAGCAACTCTTCCACCGTGGCTTTTTCGGCGATACTGAAAGCAGGCTTGTCCATCTGAAGTTCAAGTTGTTTGTAAATTCTGTAATTATACTGTTCAATTGACTATAATCCTTTTTTGATGGAAGCTATATAGGGGTTTCATCAAAAATATCGCTGTTTTGGATTTGATAGTTCTGTCCATCGAAATTCACAGTGATTGCAAGGCCCTGAAGATTATTTGCCACCTCGTTCGGCAGATTGGTTAGCACATACATCATGCGTTCGGCCAATGGCTCCACCTTATCATTATCTAACAGGCCCGTGCTATCATTATAGAATTTCGCTTTGTATTCTTGTTTTTTCTGATAAATAACATCGCATCCTCGATAGAGCGATCCCATTTTGATTGTTTTTTCTCCGGTGTTTTTTATTTTCCAAATTTGAAGCAAATAGCGGGAGTTATCCTTCTTATATCCCACCAGTCCCTCCAAATCAATTTCATCAGCTAGCAATACAGCTTCTAATGTGCAATCCGCTTTTGCATTGTTAAATTTGAATTTTTTCCCCAGATGTAATTGATGTGGCAACGTCCGTCTTACCACATCCGGCCAGGAAGATGCAAAGTAATAGGGATAATACAAATATTGGTCTTGTTTTTTTCATTTTTATCACCTCACTGGAAATATATCATATTCTCTACCCTGTATCAAGAAAATAAATGTCATAATTGTTCTGAAAATGTCGTTTGGAAAAAATAATTTAAAAGCCTAGATGCTTTACATGGCGGGAAAAAAAGGTATAATAGAGATACTAAAATAGGCGGCGTCTATGGATGTGAGCCTATCGTAGAATAAACCAGACAGGAGATTACACGATGAAGGAATGCAGGTTTCAGCTCACCTATATCGCCGACGGCCAATTGCACCGTACATGTGGAAAAGCGCAGGAGCAGCAGCCGTTTGAAACGGAGCATTTTTCCCTCATGACGCAATATGAAAAGGGGCGCGTGCGCGTCCGGATTCTTCCAAAGGAGCCCGTATCCTTTACGCAGTTTGAGATGGTTTTCCGTTATCCGTATCAGCCGGACAGCCGCGTGTTTGTTAACGGCTATCAATCCTGGACGGACAGCAAGGAATATTTTGTGACGGACCGCATGACCCACTTGAGCCCGCTGAGTAAGGCGTGGATTAAGGAGATGAGCCTGGATAAATCCGGCGACTACACCTTCCACGATTATCCGAAGACGAGCGGCGTGTTCCATGGATACTCCTATTCCTATGTGCGCAACGGAGAAACAGTTGATCTGTTCGGCTCCATGACGGAGCGCGGCGGTTATACGATATTCAATTTTGATTGCAACCGGAACCTTCTTATCGTGGAGAAGGATCTGGAGGGCGTGGTAATGGAGGAGCCGTATGAAGCGGTGGATATCGTCCATCTGCGCGGCGGCTTCGATCAGGTGTTCGATCGTTATTTCCAGCTCATGGAGATCCCCAAGCCCCGTGTGCAGCATAAGTGCGGCTACACCACTTGGTATAATTATTATCCCTCATATCAATGAAAAAATTGTGACGGATGATCTGGAAGCGTTAGCAAAGGTGCCGGAGCAGATTGATATTTTTCAGATTGACGACGGCTACCAGACGGCTGTGGGCGATTGGCTGAGCACCGATCCGGAAAAAATTCCCCAATGGTATGAAAGCGGTTGCCGATCAGATCCATAGCAAAGGAATGCTTGCCGGCTTGTGGCTTGCGCCCTTTGGTTGCGAATATCACTCGACCATCGCAGAGAAGCATCCGGAATGGCTTATCAAAAATGAAAAGGGCAAGCCTGTTGTCGCGGGCCTCAACTGGGGTGGCTTCTATGCCATTGATTTCAATCATCCGGAGGCGGCGCAGTATATTCGCAATTGCTTTGATGTGATCCTCAACGAGTGGGGTTACGACATGGTGAAGCTCGATTTCCTCTATGCCGCGTGCATTCTTCCGCAGTATAACAAATCCCGCGGCCAGCTGATGTGCGAAGCGATGGATTTCATCCGTGACTGTGTGGGCGATAAGCTCATTCTCGGCTGCGGCGTGCCGCTCGCGCCCTGCTATGGTAAGGTTGATTTTTGCCGCATCGGCGCGGATGTGTGCCTTGATTGGAAGCCCACCCTGCATGGCTACTTGACCCATCGTGAGGATGCGACAACGAAAAATGCCGTCAACAACACCATTTTCCGCCGCCAGCTCGATGGGCGCGCCTTCTGCAACGACCCTGACGTTTTTCTGCTGCGCGATTATAATATGCAGCTGAATATGACCCAACGGAAAATTATTGCGAAGGTTAATAAAATTTTTGGCAACCTGCTTTTCATCTCTGATAATGTAGATCGTTATGACGCGGAGCAGATGGCGGTGTTTCAGGATACGCTCAAGACAAGCGATACAAAAGTGCTGAGCGCAGAATATGTGAAAAAGGATGTTGTAGAAGTCCGCTTCCTGGAGGATGGTGTGGAAAAGCACCTGCGCTTTAACATCACGGATGGAGCGCTCCTGGAAGGCGAATTTTAAGCAGATAAGGGATGACGGTTCTGCATGCATTACCATACAGTGGTTTTTGATTTGGATGGGACGCTGCTCGACACGCTGGATGACCTGGCCGATGCAACCAATGCCGCCCTGCGGGCATGCGGGTATCCGCCGCGCTCTCGGGAGGAGGTGCGCCGCTTTGTTGGCAACGGCGTGCATTTGCTTATCGAGCGGGCCGCCCCCCATGGGGTGGAGGAAGCCGCGGTGGAACGCTGCTTTGCCCTCTTCAAGGAGCAATATGGCAAACGGATGTGCTGTAAAACAAGGCCTTACAGTGGCATTTTGCCGCTGCTGGAGGCCCTGCGGGAGGCCGGCGTCCAATATGCCGTCGTCTCCAACAAATACGATGGCGCGGTCAAACAGCTCTCTGATACACAGTTCGGAGGTTTGATGAAAGTCGCTATCGGGGAGCGGGTGGGCGTGCGCCGTAAGCCTGCACCGGACAGTGTGCTGGAAGCGCTGCGCCTGCTCGGCAGCGGGGTGGAAGGCGCGATTTATGCCGGAGATTCAGATGTGGATGTGCAAACAGCCCACAATGCCGGCCTGCCCTGCATTGGTGTTACTTGGGGCTTTCGCAGCAAAGGAGTATTGGAGGAGGCCGGTGCGGATTTTCTTGTGGATACTCCGGAGCAGCTTTTAGAGATTGTGATGGGGCAAAAGGGCGATTAACCGCCCTGGCTTACATATAAGGGAGGGCAAACAGTTTGAGAATCGGCTGTTTGTCTGTAAAAGAGGAGGTTTTTTGTAAAAATGAAGCTTTATTTGATGATTCGGCGTGTGGTTGCGCTTATCATTGCCTCAGTGCAGTTCCTTCTTGGGCTGTTTGGCGTGAGTGTCAACCCAATGAAGAATGTGATCGAGGAGCCGAATCTTGCGCCGCAGGCTGTTATTGCGGGGCAGAGCGGTTCCGCCATTGCGGATGCGCAATACCTGACGGACGGTAAGATCGAAACCTACTGGTCCTCTGGCCAGAAGGAAAACGCCTATGTGGAGCTACAGTTCCCGGAGGCGGTCACCTTCAATACGGTGGTGCTGCGCGAATTGACCGCCAGCGTGAAATCGTTTGCTTTGCAAACATATGAAAACGGTAAATGGGTCGATTTCTTCAAGAGCGATCGCATTGAAACCTATCGTTTCTGCACCTTTGACCCGGTTACCACACAACGGGTGCGCCTTGTTGTGCATGAGCAGGCGGGCACCTTCCGCTTGCAGGAGATGGAGATTTATAACATTGCGCCGAAAGAGCTCGACGAACCCTTGCGCATCGCGGCCTATAAACGCATTGATTTCAATAAGTCCTGGAAAATCACAGACAAGGTACATGAGATGAAGGCGGCCTATGGTGAAAACAGCGCGCAGTACAAGGAAGCCTATCAGGCGATGAAAACCTATTCCCGCTATTTTGAGGTGATTAATGAAGTCATCCTCTTCAACGGTGTGGATTGGACGACGGAAGGCGGCGTCCATAATCCGTGACGGCGCAGACGATTTCCGCCGGGAGATTGCGGCGCTGCATGAGATTTTCGATGTGCGCGATATCAAAACGGACGTGCGCATCACAGCCACGATCCTTTGCCCGGGCAATAATGAGGTAACAGCGCAGTCCCTCACGGATCATATGGATACGCTGGTTGAAAATATCGTAGCTTTTGTGAAGGAATATGGTTTGGACGGCGTGGATTTTGATTGGGAATACCCGGATCAGAGTGCACAATGGAGGGTTTACGGCCAATTCATTAAAAAGCTCGACCAGGCCTTTGACCGTGAATTCGGCGACAGCGTGACCATCGGCGTTGCCCTTGCCAGCTGGGGGTTGGCTTCAGCCGTAGCGCTATGCGCGCCATTGATGAGGTGCATGTGATGGCCTATGATCTGTTTGATGATGATGGCTGCCACTCTACCTTCATGACGGGCGCATACAACCCGATGCGCTATTTTAACGGTCTGCAATATCCCCGTGAGCAGTTCAACCTCGGTGTGCCGTATTATGGTCGCCCGGTCGACGGCGGCGCCTACTGGCCCTCCTGGAGCCAGGTGGCCAATGAGCCGGACGCCTATTGGAGCAATGCCTTCCCCGGCAATTATACGGATGAAAACGGTAACCCAGTAGTGCTTGACGATTATTACAACTGCCCCTCCATGGTGGCGGATAAAACGGCCTATGCCGTCAGCCTCGGCATCGGCGGCATGATGCTCTTCCATATGGATTGCGACCAGACGATGGACAATCCGAATTCCCCTGACGCTCGCAGTGGAGAAAACGTTGGAGCAGCGCGTGGCGAATTACCGCGCAGAGGCAAAATAAGTTTTTATCAGGAAAAGAGAAGATAAGAAGGGGCTGTTGCAAAATGCTTTGCATTTTGCAACAGCCCCTTTCATGATGCATCAATTTTTAAATTTTTCTTGACAATCTGATCAATCTTGTTTATTATGTGATTAGTTAATTAGTTGAGTAGTTAACTAATCATAAGAAAGGGAAGTGGGTGTATGCCAGGTGGATTTCAGGAAGACCGGCCGATCTTTTTTGCAGATCGCCGAGATGCTGGAGGATGCGATCCTCACCGGCGCCTTCCCGGAGGGAGAGCAGGTTCCCTCCACTACGGAAATATCCGTGCGTTATCAGATTAACCCTGCAACGGCGCTCAAGGGAGTGAATCAGCTTGTTGAAGCGGGCATTCTGCATAAAAGGCGCGGCGTTGGGATGTTTGTGAGCACAGGAGCGATCCAGCAACTGCGGAAAAAGCGCCGGGAGCAATTTTACCGCGCCCATGCGCTGCCGCTGGCTCAAGAGGCAGTCCGGCTGGGAATTAGCCGGGAGGAAACCAGTTCAATGATAGAAAGAGGGTTTATAGAATGCAGGCAATCGAAGTAAAAAAGTGTGACAAAGGCCTACGGTGAGGTGACCGCCCTGCGCGACGTTACCGTATCCTTTGGGGAAAACCGGATTTACGGCCTGCTTGGCCGCAACGGGGCGGGGAAATCAACGTTGCTGAAAATCATCGCTAATCGGATTTTTTCGGATCAAGGTGAGGTGACAGTTGATGGGCTTCCAGCCCGGGAAAACGACGGGGCACAGGCGAAGCTCTATCTGATGAGCGAAGAAAATCTCTATCCGGAGACGATGCGGGTGAGGGATGCATTCCGCTGGAGCAAAGCCTTCTATCCGAGCTTTCAGGAGGAGAAGGCCCTTGCGCTTGCACAGCAGTTCGGGTTGGATACTCGGAAGAAGGCCGTCACCCTTTCCACTGGATACAAATCGATTTTTAAAATCATCCTTGCGCTCTCGCTCGATGTGCCTTATCTGCTCTTTGACGAGCCGGTTCTGGGGCTCGATGCAAACCACAGGGAGTTATTTTATAAGTTGCTGTTGGAATCCTACGGAGAAAAGCCGAAAACGATTCTTATTGCCACACATCTCATTGAGGAGATCGCCCATGTGATTGAGCACATTGTCATCATCAAGCGGGGGTGAAATTCTGCGTGACGAGCCAGTGGAAACGCTTTTGGAATCCGGCTATACCGTAACAGGAGCGGCGGCAGTAGTGGATCAATTTCTCCAGGGCCGGCATCCAATCGGCTGCGATACGCTCGGCGGGCTAAAAACAGCCTATTTTTTTGGGTGTCAGGCCAGATCAGCTTCCGCATGGGTTGGAAATCACGCGGCTCGATCTTCAAAAGCTGTTTATCCAGCTCACGAACGCATAAAGGAGGGTTTTATAGATGAAACGAAAAGCGGCGGTGCGGTATTTGCTTCATAGCTATCGCAACCCACTTCTTATTTTTTATGGGATTATTTTGCTGGTTTCTCTTTTTGGTATGTACACTGATGGAGGTTCAAGTGGCAGGGGAGGGGAAAGTCAGTTCCGTCAATGGAGCTAGTGTGATTTTTTTATTCGTCTGCGGGCTGAACGCTTTTAAGGAGGATTTCTGTTTCTTCCTACAAAACGGCGTATCTAGGAAAACGCCAGTTTTCCGCAACTTGCATTGCGTTTTTGCCGGTTGCACTTCTAATGGCGGTTGTGGATTCTCTGATGACTGCCTTGTTCTCCACCCTTTTCTCCTACGAGGGAATCCTTGGCCTGATCTATGGCAGAGCGATGGAAACCGGCTTCACCGGCTTTCTGCTCCAAATTGGCTGGCTGTTTTGCCTGTATCTATTCGCCTTATTGTTGGGCTACCTGATCACTACGCTGTATTATCGGATGGACTCCAAGCGCAAGGTGCTGGTGTCGGTCAGTGTGCCGGTTCTGCTTGTCTTGGTGCTGCCGCTCATAGATACTGAGCTGTTTCAGGGGCGGATTTCCCAAGCTCTGTCGGAGGCGCTGAAAGCGGTATTCGGGCTGCAAAACGGGCCGAATCCAGCTTTTGGCATGCTGTTCCTGCTTATCTGCTGCGTGGCTTGTGGGTTATGCGCCGCGGTCTTGCAACGAAAAGCGGTATTGAAATAACACACGCCTTTTATGTGTAATAACAAGATAGGCCCGGCAGCGTGCTGCCGGGCCTGCTATTATCTATCTTCTTTTGGGCCATACATCAATTCATCAACGCTGACGTGAAAGATCTTTGCGAAAACATCCAGCTCAATGTCTTTGACCATCCGCTTGCCGCATTCAATGCGCTGTATGGCGTTTTTATTAATGTTAAGCCCTTCCAGCTGCATTTTGGCGGCCAGCTTTTCCTGTGAGGGTGAACCCGCGAGCAAATTTCTGAATTTCGCAACGTTTTTACCGCAGAGATTACGGCTTTCCATAGGTGACTTTTCCTGCGTCATAGCTGAAACACCTCATTTTTTCACAATATTATAAGAGATAGCATAAGTATATTATATAAATAGGTGTTTAGTGACACTTTTCATATGTCGATTTTAACGAAAGCATTTCTATTGATCTGCTTCTTTTTTTTACCGAGCAGCACATCTGAAGAAACGCCAAAAAAAAATCCGCAAAAGCCGCTAGTTCAATATCTGTAACAAAGCGGTCTCCATGCTCAATTCGTTGAATCGCGTTCTTATCCATGTCAATTCCTTTTTTCTTGCATCCGGTCGGCCAGAATTCTCTGTGAAGTTTTGTCGGGTAATTGCTTTCGAAGTTTCGCAATCTGTTCCCCACAACGATTACATTTTCCATCGATATGCTTGTTTTTAAACATGACATACTCACTCCATTCATTTTCTTTTTGACATTTATAACTTGCCAATGGAACAAGTATATGGTATAATTCAACTGAATTTGACATGTTGAGCGTGTCAATAATGGGAAAATTTCAACAAATTCGAAAACTCGATAATTTAATTCAGAAATACGTAGTAATTTTCAAAATTATGATTCTGATAAGGCGTTATGAGATCGATTTCGATCCATTTTTTCGCCGGTCAAGCAGCGATGTTGCCTGCACAGCGCTTTTCCTATTTTCCACCCCAATTCCGTCCGAAAAGTCATCAAATTACCGCAAATAAACGGTGGCAAACAAGGCAAATTAATAGGGCGGCAGTTTCAATTTTGCCGCGCTATGGAGGTGGATAATGCGAAAATTTTTCAAAGCATTGACCCTTCTGGGCTTTGTCTGTGCGGCAGTGATTTTTGGTATGCTTGGCTTTGCTGAGCGCACAGTGCCGGATGAATTATATGTCGCACAGGATCGTTCACCATGGGTTGGGGAATTATGCGTTGCCAGAGCGGAGGATGAGGCCTCTCAAGCACAGCTGCATTTGCAGAGCAACAATGTGGCCACTCAGGAGCAGGGCTATGATGTTGAGGTAAAGCTGCTGAATCTCTTTCCCGTCAAGAATTCTCATGTTACGGTAACGCAGCGCAGCTACGTGATTCCGGGTGGGACGCCATTTGGCCTGCGGCTTTACACCAACGGCGTTGTGATTGTTGGAATGGATTCCGTGGAAACCAAAGAGGGCAGTGTTAATCCGGCAAAAGAGGCCGGGTTGAAGGAAGGCGATGTGATCGTATCGATGGACGGCCAGCCTGTTAGCCGGAATGAAGATGTTTCCCGGATTTTCAAAGGCTGCGCAGGCCATGCGCTCAAATTGCACATCCGCCGGGGGGCACAGGAATTAGACGTGACGTTCCAACCGGCTTGTTCCATTTCGGATGGCAAGTTTCGCGCCGGGCTTTGGATTCGGGACAGCTCTGCCGGCGTTGGCACACTCACCTTTTATGAGCCGGAAAGTAGGGTGTTCGCCGGGCTTGGGCACGCTATTTGCGATGTGGATACAGGGGAAGAAATGCCTTTGCTCGCGGGTGACATCGTGGATGCGCATATTAACGGCTGCTATAAAGGCACAAAAGGCGCGGCCGGCGAATTATGCGGCGTGTTTGGCAACCGCGTGATGGGATCGCTTGCGGTCAATGGCAACACGGGCGTGTATGGTGTGATGAATGCGGGAAATGTTCTCTCCGGGAAGGCAATTCCAGTTGCGCTGCGTCAGGAGGTGAAAACCGGCCCGGCGCAAAATCATCTCCACTGTCGATGGAAAGGCGCCTCAGTATTATGATGTCGAAATTACAAAAATTTATTCCGGGCCTGACACACAGGTTAAGAATATGATTGTAGAAGTGACCGATTCAGCGCTGATCGAAAAAACAGGCGGTATCGTGCAAGGGATGAGCGGCAGCCCAATTATCCAGAATGGGATGCTCGTCGGCGCAGTCACACATGTGTTTGTCAACAATCCGCTGCAAGGCTATGGCATTTTTGCGGAAAGCATGCTGCATACCGCAGAAAACGTTGCGGCTACGCAGGAAAAGCAGGCTTCCTAACTCCTTTAAAACCGCAAAACATGCGGGCAATAAGTGTTTTCCATGTTTTACCAATTATTTTTGCGTTTTCTCTTGACTTTGGAATACAAACTTGTTAATATATGGTAGAAGTTGAAAGGAAGGTAGATAAAACATGGAAAAACCAATGAAAGTAATGCTCGCAGAAGAAGGAAGCGAATATGGACAGACCTGCGCTAATGTGCTGCGCTCCTATGGCTATGAGGTAACGCTTGTGCCGAAGGATGGCTCAGAAGTCATTTCACGGCTGCCGATTCACACGCCGGACGTGCTGCTGATGGATATGTTTATGCCTCACGTGGATGCACTCGGCGTGATGAAAGCGTTGCCAGAGCTCAAGCTAAGTAAACGCCCGCTCATTATGCTAACGTCGAGTGTGGATAATGTTCGGTTTGAGCAGGAAGTTTTGGCAGCCGGAGCAGATTACTATTTTCTTAAACCCTTTGATCTTGACATCTTGGCAGAACGGATTTCCCAGCTGACCGGCTGGAACACAGCCGGTCAGGAGAACATACGCAAGGTTTCAAGCGATGTGCAGGGAAACTTGGAAGTTGTGGTATCAGAAATTATGCACCAAATTGGCGTGCCTGCGCATATCAAGGGCTATCAATACCTGCGAGAGGCGATCATCCTTTCGATTAACGACAGTGAAATGATGAATTCTGTTACTAAGCTACTCTATCCTACTGTTGCCAAAACCTTTAAAACCACTCCTTCCCGCGTGGAACGTGCAATTCGCCATGCCATTGAGGTGGCATGGGATCGCGGCGATGTGGATGTACTGAGCTCTTACTTTGGCTATACCATTCAGAACTCGCGTGGCAAGCCTACAAACAGTGAATTTATCGCTATGATCAGCGATAAGCTCCGCCTTCGTATGAAGGTTTCCTAACATTTGATTTTTTTCTGTTCTCATCCTACTCCTTTTTTACAGGGGCCGCTGCTTTGCGATTGCTTTGGCAGCGGCTCCTGCTTTATTTTGATTGGGATTGCAGCTGATGTGGAAGTATGGTATGCTTTTTATCGTAAAGAATATTGCTAATCCAATGAGATTAGAGGAGGGGTTTTTATGGAGCATCCCGTTGTTCTTGCCCTGTTAGGCACGAGCTTTACCTTCTTGGCAACGGTTGCCGGAGCGGCAATGGTCTTTTTTGTGAAAAAAAGAGGCGTCTATCAACACGCATAAGGCGTTCCTCGGTTTTGCGGCCGGCGTGATGATTGCTGCGTCTGTCTGGTCGCTTTTAATACCAGCAATCGATATGGCGCGTGAGCAGGGAAAAAACGAATGGCTGCCCGCTGTAGCCGGATTTTTGGCCGGCGGCGTGTTCCTGTTTTTGCTTGACCGGTTGCTGCCCCATCTGCACTTGGGGGCGGAAAAGCCCGAGGGTATGAAAAGCTCGCTTAAGCGCACGACAATGCTTGTGCTGGCCGTTACGCTTCATAATATCCCGGAGGGTCTAGCAGTCGGCCTTTCCTTTGCCGCTGCGGCAGAGGGCGGGTATGCTACGCTGGCGGGCGCGATGGCGCTGAGCCTTGGCATGGCGCTGCAAAATGTGCCGGAAGGGGCGGCCATTTCTCTTCCGCTGCAAAAAGAGGGTGTGTCAAAGGGCAAAGCGTTCTTATACGGTGGGTTATCCGGCGTGGTGGAGCCCGTGGCAGGTGTGTTCGGCGCGCTGCTTGCTATCTTGATCGCCCCGATTATGCCGTTCACCCTGTCGTTTGCCGCCGGCGCGATGATCTATGTGGTGGTAGAGGAGCTGGTGCCGGAAATGCATATGGGAGAACACAGCCATGCCGGTACGGCGGGCGCGATGCTAGGCTTTGCAGTGATGATGGTGTTGGATATTGCGCTGGGATAGTGAAAACCTGCTGTTGCTTGAGCTCCCGGATCAGTTTAAAAATCAACCGGCCTGATTGGATGAGATAGAAGGCCCGATAACAGTCGTTTTGTTCGATTTTTCATTAGAAAGAGTGCGCCTTCCCCTTCACTTTTCTCTGATATCATGTTAAAATATGACGCATACCAACAAAGGGGTGGGAGGATTGAAAGAAACAATTGCCATTGTGGATTATGGAGCTGGCAACCTGCAAAGCGTGAAAAAGGCGCTGGATTTCATCGGCGCACCGTCGGTGATCACCAAGGACGCCGAGGCGATCCGCTCAGCGGATGCACGGTGATCCTGCCGGGCGTTGGTTCATTTGCAGATGCGATGGATTCCATGCGGGCCAGCGGCCTGACGGACACGGTGATAGAAGCGGCGCAGAGCGGCAAGCCTTTTTTGGGCATTTGTCTGGGGCTTCAGCTTCTGTTTGAGGCTTCTGAAGAGTCCCCCGGAGTGGCAGGGCTTGGCGTATTACAGGGCAAAATTTTACGCATTCCACAAAAGGATGGGCTGAAGGTGCCGCATATCGGCTGGAATTCTCTTTCCATCACCCAGCCGGAAGGGATTTTCCAAGGGATCTCGCAGGACGCTTACGTTTATTTTGTCCATTCCTATTATTTGCAGGCAGCGGATGCTTCCGAGGTAGCGGCGCGCACAGAATATGGCGCATTGATTGACGCGGCGGTTCAAAAGGGCGGCCTTTGCGCCACCCAGTTCCATCCGGAAAAGAGTGGTCGGGTTGGCCTGCAAATCCTGCGCAACTTTGCCGCTATGGCGGGAAAGGAGAGAAGGCTAATGTATGCGAAGCGGATTATTCCCTGTTTAGATGTAAAAAACGGGCGCGTTGTCAAAGGCGTGAGCTTCGTCAATCTTCGAGACGCAGGTGATCCGGTTGAATGCGCGATTGCCTACGATCAAAAAGGGCGCGGACGAGCTGGTGTTGCTCGATATCACGGCAACCCATGAGGGGAGAGGCACCATGGTGGAGATCGTCACACGCGTGGCAAATTCCATTTTCATCCCATTCACGGTTGGCGGCGGCATTTCGAGTGTGGAGGATTTCACGCAGCTTCTGCGTGCGGGTGCGGATAAAATCAGCGTCAATTCCGCGGCGGTTCGCAACCCGCAGCTCATCAGTGATGCGGCCTATAAATTTGGCAGCCAGTGCGTTGTGTGTGCGATTGATGCAAAACGGCGCGGTACGGGCGGCTGGGAGGTTTATCTCAATGGAGGCCGGATTCCGACGGGGATCGACGCAGTCGCATGGGCTATGGAGGCCGAGCAGCGCGGTGCGGGTGAAATTCTCCTGACCAGCATGGATTGTGACGGCCAAAAGCAGGGCTATGATCTTGCGCTGACGCGTGCGGTCTCAGAGCGGGTCGGCATCCCGGTGATCGCATCCGGCGGCGCGGGTGCAAAGGCGCATTTCTATGATGCGTTGACACAGGGGAAGGCTGATGCGGTGCTGGCCGCGTCGCTGTTTCACTTCAACGAAATTCCGATTAGGGAGCTGAAGGAATATTTGGGCGGGCGCGGTGTGCCAGTACGGATGGATTAAATAGAGAAACGGCCCGGCGGTCATAGACTGCCGGGCCGTTGGTATTTATTTTTAAAAAGAGGGAATATGTAGATTGATGATCTGAGCTGGCTGTGTGATACGTTTGAACAGGGGGAGCGTCTAAAAACCCATCGTGCAAATATCGCAGCCATATCAAAAATTAGGAGAGCAATTCATCAGGCGTTATCCGAAATATTTTTGATAATAGAACCGGATTTTTGATCGAAGGCCTAAAAATACCGCTCTCATGCTTCATGTAGGTATCTAAACCGATACCTGTTAGTTGGGCAACTTGCTTTTGAGATAGATTTTACTTTTTTCGGTATAATGATATTTTGTCCCCTAATCATGTGGTTTTCATGAAAATACTCTTTTCTATTCTTTTTTGTATCATTTTTATAACCGATCTTACCACTTCAATCGCGTAGAATCAATAAAAAGTGCAAAAAATGATACAAACGCTAGAATGGAGAGAACAATTATGCCAAAGCCGCGTGGACAATTGGGAGAGAAAAACTTAATTGGTTCCCGGCTAAAGGAGCTGAGAAAGAGGGAGCATCTATCTCAACGGGATTTGGCACAGATTGTACAATTAAAAGGGTTTGATATTGATAAAAACGTCATTACTCGTATTGAAACCAATAAACGTTTCGTAACAGATATTAGGTTGCGCGCCATTGCTGAAGTATTTCAAGTGACCTATGAATTTTTAATGGATGGGAAAGAAGATTTCCTAGGCTTATAAAAAAAAAAATAGCCGGTAGTTAACTGCTTACGTAAGAGATGCGTATCTCTGTGATTTATGTGGTGATGGCTGGTATTGCTTTGTTACTCGCTTCGCTTCGTAATAAAAAACCACGCCGCAAAATGCAAAAAAGCATTTTGCGGCGTGGTTGCCGTTTTATCCATTCAGGCGGCATCGTTTTTATTCCGCTTTTCTTGCTTGGATCAGCGTTGCACCGTCAAAGCAGGCCAATGCCTCCACCGCCTGAAACCCGGCCCGTTCGAGCAGCTCTGTTTCATGCTCCAATGTCAACGGCGTATCAAAGTGCACGAACAGCCCCTCAGGGATGCCTTCCCGCGCGCGTTTCTGCGCACAAACATCCATGAGCAGCCTTTCTTCCTGCGCACAGCAGGCAATATAGTCGCATTCTAGATATAGGCCGCCAGGCTTCAAGGCCTGATACAGCTTTCGGAACAGCCCTTCCTTCTTAGCGGGCTGAAAGTGATGCAGGCTTTCAAACGATATCGCAGTGTCGAAGGCCTCCATGCCAAGCTCCGCCTCGAAATAATCCTCACAGCGCAAAGTGAGCAACGCGCTCGGGTGTTTTTTTCCGGAGCACCGCGAGCATCGGTTCGCAAAGGTCGATGCCGGTTACGTGCAGGCCGGGAAAACGCTTCAAAATGGCATTTAGCTCCAGCCCTGTACCACATCCAAGATCAAGCAGGGAGCCGCAATTGTCTGGGATGCGCTCCGCCATGGATCGATAGGCCTCGTTCCAGCGCGCCATATGTTCCTCATAGGTGGATACCCGTTCCGTAAAAAAATTGCTCATCTCTTCTAGCGGATCATCCCGGGTTTCCGCAAGCCAGTGGTTTAAGTCCGCCAAATAGGCGGGGATATTTTGTCGTATTTCAAAGTGCATTGTTTTCTCCGTTCCCGATTCTTTTTATTCTACTCGCTCCTCGATCGTGCGGCGGATCGCATCCGTCAGGCAGAGGGGATTCCCATGCGGACGGTCTGCATTCAGCGGAAAGATCATCACGCCGCCCAGCCCCATCTGCAAGGCAAAGGCCGTTTTATCCGCCACCATGCCGGGGCAGTTATAGTAGGCGTCCATTTCAATGCCGTCAAAAGTGATTTGCGGGGCATAATTCTGCCAATAGCCCACCTGGGCGTCTTTCCAGAGGGGCCAATACTCCCCCTTGTAGGTCGGGCGGCCATAGTAGGGGAGGCCCAGGTTGATCTGCTCTCGGCGGAATCCACATTTCTCCGCATATTCCACCGCGCGCACTGCGGCGCGGCCGAAGGAGGCGTGATAGCCGTTTATATCGTTGATGTCGTATGCCATGTAAGAGAGCTGGTCGATCGCCCGCACTGCCTCGGGCGAGAGATGAACCCCCCAATCTGCCAATGCGACCGCCAGGATCCTACCGTCCTGCATGAGCCGCTGCTTTAAGTTCACAAGAAATTTGCTGAACAGCGCCCATTCCCTTTTGCCCTTGGGGAATTCCCAGTCGAATTCAATGCCGTCGAGCTTCGCCTCCCGCAGGAAAGCGGTAAGCGCTTCGATAAGCGGTTCCATATGGTTTTCTAGGGATTCTACAGTGTCCTTCCCGGGCTGGAAGAAGGAGGCGAGCACTTTCACCGGTCGGCCGCTCTTTTTCAATCACTTTGCGGGCTTCGGCGGCATGTTGAAACCAGGTCTGTTTGGCCTCCTCGTTTGTCTGCGAGGCGTCGCGGTAGTTAAACCATACGGCGCCGCTCTTCGACCATTTTAGCGTATCAAAAAGAATTACCTCGTTGACCGTTTCAAAATGCCGGGAGAATGCGTCGCGCTCCTTCTGTGTAAAAGCGAGGAATTCTTCTGTATCAAAGCGCATGTAGGCACTCACGCGGAAGGGTTGCTGCCGATGCTGTTTGGATAAATCGTAAAAAGAACACTCTGTCACCTTAGCGGCGCCCCAGGTTTTTAAAATGAGCAGGCGGTATTTTGTGGATTGCTGCTGCGCCGGGAAGGAGCAGTAGCGGTAGCGCTCTACCTTATCGCTCTCATAAAAGCGGAGCCATGCGCCGTCTTTCCAGCATTCCAAGGCGAAATGACGGATGTGGCTGCCTGCCTCCCGCAGCACAAGGGTATTGACGCGCGTTTTTTTTCGGGAAGGCAAACGTCATTTCAGAAACGCCTTTCCCAGCGCATCGCCATCCTCCCATACCCTTTGTGGCAAGAAAACCTTGCGCGGCCTCCAGATGAATGCTGGAAACGCAGGCGGCGGGGGTGCGTTTTTTGCTCTGGCGGCATTTCGCATCCCGCCGGGTGTAGGTGCATGGAGGAGTAGAAGGCGGCGATACCAAGCCTTGTTGCAAGGTGGGAGAGCAGGTAACGGGTGCTGTTTTTCATCAGGGGCGGCCTCCATTTCATGATAGGTAGAAAAAAAAGCCTGAAAACCATCCGGATGGCAGGCATCCGATCTGATTTTCAGGCAATGGGCATTCGATTAACGATCGGGAAAGCGCGATATAAGGCCTGCGCGCGCTGCCACGTTGCGGTAAGCTGGGCGAATAATTTTGCCGGCGTTGATGAGCTCCTCAATACGGTGGGCGCTCCAGCCCGCGATGCGGGAGATGGCAAAAATCGGCGTATAAAGTTCCATTGGCAGGTCGAGCATGCTGTAGACAAAGCCGCTGTAAAAATCAATATTCGCGCTGACGCCTTTATAGATTTTGCGTTCTTCAGCAATGATTTGCGGGGCAAGCTTTGCAACGGTGGAATAGAGCTCATATTCATCCGTGCGGCCCTTTTCCTCAGACAGCCGCTCTACAAAGCCTTTAAAGATATTGGCGCGCGGGTCGGAGAGAGAATAAACAGCGTGCCCCATTCCGTAAATCAAGCCGGCGCAGTCAAATGCCTCTTTGTGCAGGAGCTTTTTGAGGTAAACGGCAACCTCATCTTCATTCTTCCAGTTTGCAATGTTGCGCTTCATATCCTCAAACATCTGCACAACCTTGATGTTTGCGCCGCCGTGCTTCGGCCCCTTGAGCGAGCCGAGAGAAGCGGCAACGGTGGAATAGGTGTCCGTCCCGGAGGAAGAGACGACGTGCGTCGTAAAGGTGGAGTTGTTGCCGCCGCCGTGCTCCGCATGGAGCACAAGGGCAAGGTCGAGAATTTTGGCTTCCAGCTCCGTATAGCTACTGTCCGGGCGCAGGATGCGCAGAATATTTTCCGCTGTGGACAGCTCCGGCAACGGGTTATGGATAAAGAGGCTCTCGCCGTTGTGGTAATAATTGTAGGCGTGATAGCCGTAAACGGACAGAAGAGGGAAGGATGCGATCAATTGCAGGCATTGACGCAGCACGTTATCAATGCTGATATCGTTTGCATTGTTGTCGTAAGAATAAAGTGTCAGCACGCTGCGCGCCAGCGTATTCATCATATCAGAGCTCGGCGCTTTCAAAATCACATCACGCACAAAGCTTGGGGGCAGAGAGCGGTAGCGGGCGAGCAGTTGGGTGAATTCATCCAGCTGCTCCTTCGTCGGCAGGTCGCCGAACAGCAAGAGGTAAACGGTCTCTTCAAAGCCAAAGCGCTTTTCTTTCAAAAATCCGGCAACAATATCCTCAACATTCACGCCGCGGTAAAACAGCTTTCCTTCGCAGGAAACGGTCTGCCCGTCCACCTCCATGGAGGATTGAATTTCAGAAATTTCCGTAAGCCCTGTCAAAACGCCGTTGCCGTTCAAATCGCGCAGGCCGCGATTGACCTGATATTTTGTATAAAGCGTAGGGTCGATTGCGTTTTTTGCTGACACACCGCTGGGCAAGTTCGTGAATCTGCGGCGTGATCTCCGAAAAGTCGATGTTGTTGGAATTGATCATATTGCTGACCATCCTTTCCTTGGAGACTGATAGGTTTGAATAGATTCTGAGAATCCGGCCCCCGGAGACCCTTTCCGCCCGGAAGCGCAAAACCCTGCTCTCTTTTATTAAAAATATACGCCTCTATCATACCTTTTTTTTTGGCCGGGATGTCCAGCTTTTTATCCGCCAGGCAGGCGGAGGCGGCAGCGGATGGTCAGAATTTATGGCGCAAAACCTGCTGCGCATAGCATCGGAACAGGCAGAGCCATTGAATATATCGGATCGATGCGAGCGTCGTATCATGCGTCAGGCCGGCTTCTCCGAGTGCGCGGGAGAGCTGGCGGCGGGTAAATAGGCCGACGAGGCCGGTCTTCCCGTCATATGCTTTTGCAAGAAACGCCCGATAGGCTCGCGCTGAGGCGGCCGGCAAATCGGGGTGGGCCCGTTTGGCAATATGTAACATTACGATATCCACGGACGGCTTGGGATGAAAATCTTCGCGGCGGAAATGGTAGAGAATCTCCATTTTAAAAAAGGGCTTCAGGCTCAATGAACGCAGCGTTTCCCGCGGCTGTCCCATAAAGCGCTTGGCCGCCCCTTTTTCCAGGATCAGATATGCGTCCGTGGGAGGGGTACGGCATTCTGTGAGGCGGCGGATGATATCCGTTGTCCGGCTGAAGGGGATATTGGCAAACACCTTGTAGGGCCCCTTTGCCGGTAGAGAAAAACTGCAAAAATCAGCGTTTCGCAAGGTCAAGTTTGCTGCGCCTTTGAATTGCTCCGTCAGGCGGAGATAAAGCGCCCGGTCCAGCTCCACTGCGGTCACATGGCAGCAGCGTTCCAGAAGGGCGCGTGTGATATGGCCCTTGCCAGGGCCGATTTCAATCACATGGTCGTTTTTCGTCAGGTTTGTTCGTTGAATCAGGCGGTGGATGATCGCCCTGCTTGTCAGAAAGTTTTGCGACGCCCATAGCGGCGGCATAGCCGTTGATTTTTCATTACGAGGCAACGCGAGTAACAAAGTATTTTTATTTTTGGGCATGAAAAAAACACCTCTTTCAATTTGCATTCCAGATCAGCGAAAAGGGCACAGCAACGCAAACCCTGCCTTGGGCAGAGGAGATTTACTGTACCCGTTTCAGCGAATCCCGAATGCAAATTGCCATCAGGTGTTCTAAGCTCCTTCTGAAAGGTTTGGCTTCAGTCTAGCATGCTCCGCGCGCGGTGTCAACCCTCCTGGTTTTTGATTTGGCTGAGAGCTCCTTTTTCCAGCCGGGAAACCTGCGCCTGCGAAATGCCGATTTCCTCGGCAACCTCCATCTGCGTTTTTCCCTCCATGAAGCGCAGGTGGAGGATTTTTTTCTCCCTGGGGTTCAAATTGCTGATGGATTGACGCAGGAGAATTTCATCTACCCAGCTGTCGTCGCTGTTCTGATCGCCGATTTGATCCATGACGTAAATGGTGTCGCCGCCATCCGAATAGACCGGTTCATAGAGAGAAACCGGCTCCACAATTGACTCCATTGCAAGCACAACGGTCTCCTTGGGGAGATCTAGCTCCTTGGCGATCTCCTCAATGGTAGGATCGCGCTGTAATTCATTGATAAGGCGCTCTTTTGCCTGCATGGCGTGGTAGGCCGTGTCGCGCATGGAGCGGCTCACGCGCACGGAATTATTATCCCTCAGATAACGGCGAATTTCACCAATAATCATGGGGACGGCATAGGTGCTGAACCGTACTCCCTGATCCACATCAAAATTATCAATGGATTTAATCAGCCCAATGCACCCAACCTGGAACCGGTCGTCCAGGTTTTCCCCTCGGTTGACAAAGCGCTGTATTACGCTGAGCACCAGCCGTAGGTTGCCGCTGATAAGCTCGTCGCGCGCTTTCATATCGCCCTGTTTGATGCGGTGCAAAAAGCTCCATTTTCTCGGATTCCTTCAAAACCTTCAGCTTTGCGGTGTTCACCCCGCAGATTTCAACCTTGTTGAATTGCATGTTGTTTTCCCCCGCCGGATCTGGTTTGCTTCTGCAAAGAATGTGCAGCAAAAAACCGGCGCCCTGGCCCCGTTTGGCATGCCGTGTGGATGGCGGCTTTGCGGATGCCTGCCGGCGCTTCCTTAAAATTATTACCAGCGGCTTTTGATTTTCATGCGGGGGGTGTGCAGATTTTGTTCTATGACCCGTTTGTACATGCATATCTATGGTGCGAGGGGCTGAGAATGCCCTGCAATGGAAAAAGGAGGTATTCATCATGGCAGAAGAAAAAAAAGCGCCGGCCATGCCGCACAACCTGATTTTGGAGGATCGGCGGACGCTGACTGTTTCCGGCGTGTCGGATGTGGATAGTTTTGACGAACAGACAGTAGTGGTTTTCACGGATATGGGGGAGCTTACTGTGCGCGGCACGGATTTGCACATCAACCGCCTGAGCGTGGAGGTAGGCGAATTGCTGATGGAGGGGCATATCAGCTCCCTGACCTATACGGATGAGCCACAGAAGGGCGGCGGGTTCTTCAGTAAGGTGTTCCGCTGATATGTATATGCTGACAATTGCCGACCAAACGCGCCTGTTTCTCCTGGCGCTTGGGCTCGGTTTTCTGCTGGGTATCGTTTATGATCTGTTTCGCGTTGTCCGCATGGCGTTTACCATGCGGCGCGTGGGGGTCTTTATACAAGATGTGCTTTTTTTCCTCACCTGTGCCGCCGCCACCTTTCTTTTTTTGCTTGCCGTCAATCAGGGGGAGATCCGTGGGTTTATCATCGCTGGGGAGGGCCTGGGGTTTCTGATCTATTATTTTTCCTTCGGCCTTTTGGCCGTGCGTGTGAGCAGTTTTTTGGTGCATGCGATTCATCGGTTGTTTTTCGTTATTTCCGTGCCTTTTCGCGCTCTTTTTCGCCTCTTGAAAAAGCTTTTTGTAAAAATTGGGATATCTGCAAAGAAAACCTCAAAAAAAATTGCAAAGAAATCAAAATTTAACTTGAAACACCATAAAACTTTATTGTATAATCTTAGAAAGAACGCTGGAGCAAACCGGAAACAAAAAAAGAAGCAGAAGCGAGAGGAGGGCGAGGGTTCATCATGAAGAAAAAAAAGAAGCGCAGAAACAGTGTGATTCTCGTCCTGCTGCTTTTTGCGGTTGCAGGAACGTTTGCTGTGCGGTTGGTTCAATTGCAGATTGGGATTCGGGAGCAGCGGCAGGCGTTGGATAACTTGCAGGTTGCCTATGAGCAGCAGCAGGAGGATAACAACGTTTTGCGCAAGAAGCTGGACAACGCGGATGAAGCGCAGTATATTGAGCGGGTCGCGCGCGACAGCTTGGGCCTGATTAAGCCTGGCGAGAAGGTCTATGTGGATGCGTCTCCGGGCGACTGATCCGTTCCTTAGGTTGTGAAAGAGATGAAGGAGGCTTGTGTTTTTTTTATGCAAGTAGAGGTTGGAGCAATAGTTGAGGGAAAAGTGACAGGTTTGACGAATTTCGGCGCCTTTGTCAGCCTGCCGGATGGCAAAACGGGCATGGTGCATATTTCAGAGGTCGCGCCGACCTATGTGAAGGAAATTCGTGATTATCTGACGGAAAATCAAGAGGTCAAGGTCAAGGTTTTAAGCGTGGGCGACGATGGGCGCGTCAGCCTTTCGATCAAGCGCGCCATGGAGCCGGAGCAGCAGCGTCCCCCTCAGCGGCAGCAGCGGCCGGGTGGCGGGCATCAGCGCCGTTCTTCCCCGCCGGTGTGGCAGGGCTCTAAGCCTGTGCAGACGGAAAACCTCTCTTTTGAGGATATGATGGCGCGTTTTAAGCAGGTGAGCGATGAAAAGATCACCGATCTCAAGCGCTCGTCCGAGAGCAAGCATGGCGGCGGATTTTCCCGGCGCGGCAATGGGTCCAACCGGTAAGGCTCCGGCAGCGGACGCAGCTCGATCGGCCGGACAGGCTGATGGGCGAAGCGTGTGGCATGAGCAGATTTTTTAACAAAAAACGGGTGTGCAGCCGCACACCCGTTTTCTATCTTTTATGCTTGTTCGTCAGCGGCCTGTACACCGCTGAGAAGGCCTCACGCCACATTGGGCTATGAAGGCCCGATACCCCTTAATTTGATCAGGGAAGAGCCAGCGGAATCTTGCAAAACAGGTGTAGATATGCTAAAATAACCCAACAGAAGCGGTTCTCTTCTGGCTGTTCCAGCAGCTCGGATAGGGCTGCATTTGAGAACAATCAGATGAGAATCCAAAGGGGCGGGGCAGATCCGCCCCTTTGGATGTCTTTGAGGTTTTGCCTCCCATCTGATGACGAGAAAGGAAGTTTATTCCCTTTGGAGCAGATCGAACAGCGCAATAAAATGGCTGCGAAGCCTGTATTTCCCCTGCTGATGTCTATGGCCTTTCCACCGATGCTTTCCATGCTGGTGCAGTCGATGTACAATATTGTGGATAGCATGTTTGTAGCACGGTTCAGCCAAGATGCCCTGACGGCCGTATCCCTAGCCTTTCCGCTGCAAAACCTTGTGTTGGCAGTGGCGGTTGGCACGGGGGTGGGCGTGAATTCTTATATTTCGCGCAAGCTTGGCGCGCAGGATCAGGATGCGGCAAACGCAGCGGTGACCCACGGCTTTTTGCTATCCTTTGCCCATGCGGTTTTCTTTGTAATATTCGGCCTGGTTGCCATCAGGCCGTTTTTTCGGTTGTTTACGGATTCTGCCGAGATATTCAGCCTCGCGTGCGATTATAGCTATATCGTTGTGCTTGGTGCTTTCGCACAGTTGTTTCACATCATGGTGGAAAAGCTGCTTCAGGCGACGGGGCGGATGCTGGCCCCCATGTTGCTTCAGGCAATCGGCGCGATTGCCAATATCATTTTAGACCCGATCCTGATCTTTGGTTTGTTTGGCGCGCCGCGGATGGGCGTGCGCGGAGCAGCCGTCGCCACGGTGTTGGGGCAGGTGCTTTCGATGACGCTTTCGCTGTTGGTGTTTTTCTTGCGGGATCAGGATGTGCGTATGGATCTAAAAAAATTCAAACCAGATCTACATGCCGTCGCCCAGATTTATGCAGTGGGCGTGCCTACTATGCTGATGAATGCGCTTGGCTCTGTGCTGGTAACGCTGCTCAACTCGATCTTGATCCGTTTTTCAGAGTTGGCGGTGTCTGTGTTTGGCGTGTATTTCAAATTGCAGACCTTTGTGTTTATGCCGGTCAGCGGCCTGACGCAAGGCGCTTTGCCTATCATGGGCTACAATTATGGCGCACAGAACCAAAAGCGCCTGCTTGCAACCCTGCGCTGCGCCGTGCTGGTGGCGGTGGGGATTATGGCGGCAGGGAACCTGCTCTTTGCCCTGATGCCGGATAGGCTGCTCCTGCTCTTCGACGCTTCGCCGGACATGCTCGGCATTGGCGTGCCTGCGCTGCGCATCATCAGTTGCAGCTATGTTTTCGCTGCAATTGGGCTGATCCTTTCCAACCTCTTTCAGGCAGTCGGCAAAGGCGCCTACAGCTTGACTGTGTTTTTAATGCGGCAATTGATCGTCGTTGTGCCGCTGGCCTTTCTGCTCTCGCGGACAATGGGGCTAAACGGCATCTGGGTGGCCTTCCCCATTGCGGAGGCGGCAGGTGCGGTTGCAGCGGCACTCTTTTTCCTGATCTTTCGCCGGAAGGACGCTATTTTTCATCAAGCCGCCGTTCCTCAACCAGAGGCGGGGGACTAGATAAAATACTTTTGATCCCTGCTTCGCAAATTTACAGGTTTGCAGGAAAATATTTTTTAAACGGAGCCGGTGCACATTCCTGCCTTTTCGCACACATAATAGAAAAAAGTTTGAACGCTTTTCCTTTTGAACTAGATAAGAATAGAAAAGGAATTGGCCAAAAGGATGGATAGGCATGAACGAAAAGGAATATGCATTTGATGCAGTCATTCAAAAAGTGACGGATATTGACGGCGCGTATGTGCAAATTCCCTTTGATGTAAAAGCGGAATTCGGTAAAGGCCGTGTGAAGGTGCATGCCACCTTCGACGGCGTGGCATACGACGGCAGCCTAGTTCGCATGGACACGCCGGGCCATATCCTCGGTATGCGCAAGGAGATTCGGGCGAAGCTCGGTAAGGCGCCGGGCGACACCGTGCATGTTACGTTACGGGAGCGCTCATGACAATTGGCAGGAAGGTGTTTATATGGCCGGATTTGAAACGGTGCAGAAGCGGGTGCAAGAGCTGCGCAGTCTGCTCAATTATCATAGCAAACGCTATTATGAAGAGGATGCCCCCGAGATTGAGGATTATGAATACGATCAGATGCTGCGTGAGCTGGAGGAGCTGGAGCAGGAGCACCCGGAGCTCATCACGCCGGATTCGCCGACCCGGCGCGTTGGCGGTCGGGCAGATAGCCAGTTTACGCCTGTGACGCACACCGTGGTGATGGAGAGCTTGCAGGATGGCTTCAGTGAGGACGAGGTGCGAGATTTTGATCGCCGTGTGCGGGAATTGGTGGAGCATCCTCAATATGTGGTGGAGCCAAAAATTGATGGGTTATCTGTTTCGTTGGAATATGAAAACGGCCTGTTTGTGCGCGGCTCCACGCGGGGCGATGGACAGGTTGGCGAGGATATCACGGTCAACCTGCGCACGATCCGCGCGATTCCGTTGCGCCTCAAAGAGATACTGCCATATTTAGAGGTGCGCGGCGAGGTGTATATGCCGCGGGAATCCTTTTTGAAGCTGACGGAGCAACAGGAACTCAATGAAGAGAAGCCCTTTAAAAATCCCCGCAATGCGGCGGCGGGCTCCCTGAGGCAGAAGGATCCGCGTGTGACAGGCTCCCGCGGCCTCTCTATTTTTGTGTTCAACATTCAACAGATTGAGGGAAAAACGCTCTCCGGTCACCGGGAATCGCTCGATTATTTAAAGGCGCTCGGTTTCGAGACAGTCCCGTTCTATAGCCGATATGACGATATTGAGGCCGTGCTCGGTGAAATCCGGCGTATTGGTGAAATTCGTGGCACACTGCCGTTTGATATCGACGGCGCTGTCGTCAAGGTGGATCGTTTTGCCGAGCGCATCTCTCTTGGCAGTACCTCTAAATTCCCCAAATGGGCGTTGGCCTATAAATACCCTCCCGAGGAGAAACAGACAAAGCTGATCGATATTGAAATTAACGTTGGCCGCACCGGGGTGCTCACGCCCACAGCAGTGCTTGAGCCGGTGCTGCTGGCTGGGTCAACGGTCAGCCGCGCAACACTCCACAATGAGGATATGATCCGCGAAAAGGATATCCGATTGGGCGATACGGTGATCGTGCGCAAGGCGGGCGATATCATTCCAGAGGTGCTCTCTGTGGTGTCTCACCGGCCGGATGCCGCGCCTTATGAAATGCCGAAGGTATGCCCCTCCTGCGGCGCGCCTGTGCACCGGGAGGAAGGGGAATCCGCCCTGCGCTGCAACAATGCGGAATGCCCCGCGCAGTTGATGCGGATTCTAATCCATTTCTGTTCTCGTGATGCAATGGATATCGAGGGCCTTGGCCCTGCGGTGCTTGAGCTGCTTGTGGAGCAGGGCCTTGTCCGCACGCCTGCTGATCTTTACCGGCTGCGCGCTCAGGAGCTGGAGCCATTGGAGCGTATGGGCAAAAAATCAGCCGAAAACCTGATTGTGGCGATCGAGCGCTCCAAACAAAACGATCTTTCCCGCCTGATTTTTGCCTTAGGCATCCGCCACATCGGCCAGAAGGCGGCAAAGCTTTTGGCTTTGCGGTTTGGTGATATGGAAACGCTTTCAAAGGCCTCGGCGGAAGAGATGGAGGCAATCGATGGATTTGGCGCAATTATGGCCGAAAGTGCGGAGAGCTTCTTTGCCCTGCCGCAAACAAAGGCTCTGCTCGCAGAGCTGCGCGGCTATGGAGTTCATATGGAATCGCTCGAAAAGCCGCAGAGCGATACGCTGGCCGGAAAAACCTTTGTTTTGACCGGCACATTGCCCAGCCTGACCCGTGCGCAAGCCTCTGAGATGATTGAAAAAAGCGGGGGAAAGGTATCTTCCTCCGTATCGAAGAAAACCTCTTTTGTCCTTGCGGGCGAGGAGGCGGGTAGCAAGCTGAAAAAAGGCAAATGATCTGGGCATTCCGGTGATTGATGAGAATCAATTTATGGATATGGTGGGAGAAAAAAAGTTTAAAAAACAGAGAAACGGCAGTTGTTTTTCCTCCTATCTACTGTTATAATAAAAAGAGAAGAATGGTAACGGGAGGCACACGCCATGGGAGAGGAAGCCCAATTCCGCAATGCCGCATGGGGCGGTTTTAATAAAGAGGATGTTCTGCGCTATATTGAAATGATGAAGCAGTCAGCGCTGGAGACGAATATGAAGCTTGATCAGGCGACCCGGCAGCTTCAGGATGCACAGCGGCGCGTTCAGGTGCTGGAGGCGCAGCTCAAGCAAAAAACGGAGGAGGCCTCCCGCCTGGCGGCGGACGGCCAGGCTCATCAGGCGCGGTTGCAGCAGGCACAAGAGCAAGTGCGGCGCTTGGATGCCCGCCTTTCCAGCTATGATGCGGATAAATCTAAGCTGCAAGCAGTGGAAACGCAGATCGGTTCACTTATGGTCAGCGCGCATATGTATTCCAATCGGATCATCTCCCAAGCGAAACAGGAGGCAGAGCGCATCACGCAGCAGGCCTCCCTGGCGATCGACCAAGCCACGAACCATATTAATATTCTCTCAGTGGATGCCGAATCCGCACAGGGAAGGTATCAAAGCCTGTTCAACGAGGTGTCGGCCAAGATTCAGGCGCTTTCCTCTTCCCTACAGGAGGCGGGCGAGCAGCTGCAAGCGAACATTCGCCGCAATGTAGCGGAAGCGGAGCAGGCATTGCGAGCAGAAGCGCCGCCACCGGAAGACGCGCATGCCAGTGATCTGCCGGTGAGCGACCCTGTGCGGCCGGAAGGGGCCGTGGAGCCAGAGCTGGAAGAAATGCAGCAGCAGGCGGAAGCCGTGCCGCAGGAAAGTGCGCCGGAGCCTCACAGGGAGGACAAGCCTGTTCCCCCACAGCAGAGTCCGCGTGAGCCGGATAGCGGGATAGATTACAGCCGGTTTATCGATGTGATTTCCAATGAAAGTATGTTTTCGGAAGAATAAGAAAGATTGATACATAGAGGTGTCACAGCATGGCAGTCTATCATCTGGATTGTGCACAGCTGAAAGAGGCGGCGCCCAGCCTGCGCGCGGGCGATCGTGTTTTGCTTTCCGGCACGGCTTATACCGCAAGGGACGCGGCGCATAAACGGATTGCGCAGGCGCTTGAGGCGGGAGAACCATTGCCCTTTGCGCTTGAGGGGGCGGTGGTCTATTATGCTGGCCCCACACCCGCCCCGGCTCATTTGCCGATCGGGAGTTGTGGGCCGACGACCTCCGGCCGGATGGATGTTTATACTCCTGATTTATTGGATCATGGGATTGCCGCCATGATCGGCAAAGGGGAGCGCAGCCAGGCCGTGTGCGAAGCGATTTGCAAAAACGGGGCCGTATATCTCTGCGCGGTTGGCGGCGCTGGCGCGCTGGCGGCAAAGTGCATTGATTCCTGCGATGTGATCGCCTATGAGGATTTGGGCTGTGAATCGGTCAAAAAGCTGCATTTCAAAGAGTTTCCGCTGACGGTAGCGATTGACTGCACAGGTGGAAACCTGTTTGAGCGCTCATGATATCTCACAAAGGGCGCGTTGCATTATGCATGATATGTGCAGAATAGGGGGACTGTTGCAAAATATTTCACTTTGCAACAGTCCTTTTCTATGGGGAGGGCATTGTGATGGATCAGAAAATGAGGCTTTTCAAGGACTGGGTGCGGGAGAGCGGCAGCATTGTCTTTTTTGGCGGCGCGGGCGTATCCACTGAGAGCGGCATTCCGGATTTTCGTAGCACGAATGGGCTCTACCGCCAGCAATATGATTACCCACCGGAGGAGATTTTGAGCCATACCTTCTTTATGAAACGGCCGGAGGAATTTTTTCAGTTTTACCGCGCTAAAATGCTTTGCCTGACCGCGAAACCCAACGCGGCGCACCGCAAGCTTGCCCAGTGGGAGCGGGAGGGAAAGCTGAAGGCCGTTATCACCCAGAATATCGACGGGCTGCACCAGGCGGCGGGCAGCAAGCAGGTTTATGAGCTGCATGGAAGCGTTTTGCGCAACACCTGCATGCGCTGTGGCAAGTTTTATGAGGTGGAGGCAATTCAGGAAAGCGACGGCATTCCACGCTGCGTGTGCGGCGGGATCATTAAGCCGGACGTTGTGCTCTATGAAGAGGGGCTGGATCAGCGGACGATGGAAGGAGCTGCCCGTGCCATTGCCAATGCTGATCTTTTCATCGTGGGCGGAACTTCGCTCGCGGTTTATCCCGCTGCGGGACTGGTGCGTTACTATGCCGGAAACCGATTAGTGCTCATTAACCGGGATCAAACGCCGCTTGATGGGAGCGCCGATCTGGTGCTGCATGGGAGGATCGGTGAAATTTTAGGGCAGGTTTAACCGGCTGGCTCGTGGAAAGGATTGGACTGAAATCATGAAAAAAGACGAATGCAATCCGCTTGTTGGAGCAGGCGGGCATTGACTATGAGGCGCGCATGTATCCGGTGGATGAGAGCGACCTCTCCGGCACGCACGCTGCCGCGGTGTTGGGGCTACCGGCGGGTCAAGTGTTTAAAACCCTGGTGCTGCGCGGAGCTAAAACCGGCTATTTCGTTTGCTGCATCCCGGTGGATCAGGAAGTCGACTTGAAAAAGGCAGCGAAGGCGGTTGGGGATAAAAAGGCGGAGATGCTCCCCATGAAGGATTTGCTGCCTGTGACGGGCTATCTGCGCGGCGGCTGCTCGCCGGTGGGCATGAAGAAAAAGTTCCCGACCTTTTTCGACGCTTCTGCACAAAAATGGGAACGAATTTCTGTCAGCGCGGGCACACGCGGGGAAATGGTGCTCGTCGAACCGGAGCAGCTGCGGGAATTGACCAGTGCTGTCTATACAGAGCTGACGCTATAACGTGTGCAGTATGGCGGATCCATATGAATTCATAAAAAATAGCCGGTAGTCATGTGCACCCGTGAGCAGCGCGTATCTCTTTGTTCTATGTGGCTGCGGCAGGTCTTGCTTTATTACTCGCTGTGCTTCGTAATAAATATCTCCTTTCTGTTGGGATACAAACAGAAAGGAGATATTTTTGAGCCCTATATCATATGGGAATGTTTTTTTAGTTTGCTTTCTTTTTGCGGTGGATCAGGAAGCGATTGCAGGGGTAGGTCCATACAGTTGCAAGGAGAGCGGCGAACGGCTTTCCGATGATGTCACCGAAGGTGGCCATGCCGCGCTGTGTGAAAAATGTGATGACCGCGTTGCCGATCAAGGTGGTTGCGCAGATCGTAAACAAAACCATCAGGATGTAGAGAATGATGCTCAGCGTCGGGTTTGCATCCGCCTGGAAGGTCACTTTGCGGTTGAGCACAAAGGCGATGGCATAGCCGATAGAGGTGGAAACGATAAAAGCCCACATGTAACCCTTGCCCTCAAAGGGAAAAATCCAAAATTGAAACGGGCCGTCGTTGAGCGGCTGAAACACCCAGGCCTGCAAAATATAGTGGATGACCAGCTCAGCGATCGTAGACAGGCCGCCTGCAAAGGAAAACTTGATGAATTTCCACAGCTCTGCATGCTTTGAAGTAAAGCTGTGGCCATTTGCGTTTGTTTTGGAATCGCTCATATATAGTTCCTTTCTGCTGCAAGATAGCATTGATTTTTCATTCCGGTACTCCACGGAGGAACGATCTATGATAGAAGCTTTTTCAATAGGACGATGAAGGCTACTGAAGCGGTGACCACGCCCAGCGTTTTGAGAATCAACGGGACAGCTGCCTCTGGCGTCGTCGGGGAATGGACGTAGAAAAAGTCCTTAACAGGGTTTGAAACCTTTTTGCCGAACAGCTCTTCATAGCTGAGCGTATGGCTCTCATAGGCGTGCGGCTGGTTTTCATTCAGCTCGATCACACGCACCGCCCGTTCCACGCCGGGGCCGTAAACATTGAAGCCGCTGCCTGGTGTGTATACGAGATCGACGTTTTGATAGTGGCCGACAAAGCTGTTGATATGGTCATGCCCGACGAACATAGCCATCACGTCGCCTTTCTCCGCAATCGCGTCGAATTCCCCCGTGTTAATATCCGGAATCGCAGGGGATTCCCGCATGAAGCCGCCTGCATCCACCATGTCCGGATTCAAGATATAGGATTCATTTTTGTGCGTGCGGTAAGCACGCACCGCGCCGGGCGTTTTGTGCGGCACCTGTAAAAGCACGTTGTAATACTCTGGCACGGGGATGTGCTGGAATACAAGGGAGGGAACCGGCTCGCCGTTGTTTTCCTGCGTGAGGCGGTCACGCGTTGCGCGATACCATTCAATCTGCTTCGGATCAACCGGCGCATAGCCGCCACCCTTCGCGCTACCGTGTGAATCGATGAGATAAAGGTTAAAAAGAATTTTTTGCCCATCGTTGGAATAAATGGGCAGATCATAGGTGCCACAGCCGGGTAATGCCGGGTCGTCCATGCCAACGCATTGCTCATAACGCTGATAAATCTGCATTCTGCTCCTGGTTAGTGCAGCCCACCTGCCCGTCGTGATTACCAAAGAGCGGGGCAAAGGGAATATTACGTCTGACCACTGGCTCCAGCAGCCGGTGCAGGGTATCCTCCACCTTTTTTTCTTGCGGTCGCCGCCCCGGAAGGTGATGCCGTAGCCTTTGATCTGATCTCCTGTAAAGACGACAAGATCTGGCTTTTCCCGGTCAAGCGCAGCGTTCATGAGCTTGAGCGTATCAGGCGAAATGGCGGGAATCTCCTGCAAATCGGCAATTTGCATCACCTTGAAGCTTCCAGCCGACCGGACGCATAATTTTTTTTTTGTGATGCCATAGGCGAAACTATTCCTCCTTTTTTTAATCGTGATCTTGTCCATGTTAACGCGAAATGTGATCGATTTCAAGTATTCCCGCCATAATAAAAAAAGATTAAAGTTTTGTAAAAAGAAGGCGGAGTGCAACACCGTGGCGTTGCACTCCGTTCATTGATATTATTTGTGAAATATTGCCATTGAAATATGCTGTATGTAAATTCTTTATTTTTCCATAAACATAACCGTGGCGGTTTTAGGCCCACAGTGTGCGGAAATCGTACAGCCCGCTCGGATGATCTGTACCTCTTGAAAGGGTGCGCACCTCAAAATTTCCTTCTTCATGGCCTGTAATGTTTCCTCAGAAATTCCGCCGCCGGAATGAGAAAAACGCCCGGCTCAAATCGAGCTTGTCCGGATCGGAAAGCTGGTCTCGAATATACTGGCCGTAGACTGTTTCAATTTTCCCCGGTATTTTTTGCCGACCTCCAGCGCGCCGTCTACCATTTCAATGCTCGGCTTGATGCTCAGCAAATTGGCGCCAAAGGCTGTCACAGCAGAGCATCGGCCGCCCCGGCTCAGATAATCGAGTGTGTTGAGGATAAAGGTGGTATGCACCTTTTCACGCAGCAGGGCAATCTGTTCGGCAATCTCTTTGGCCGGGAGCCCGGCATCCCGCATTTCGCAGGCTTTGATGACGAGCAGCGCCATACCAGTGCAAAGGCTTTTGGTATCCACAGGGAAAACGCCTTCCAACTCGCCCGCTGCAAGCACTGCATTTTGGAAAGAGGAGGACAGCTTCGCCGTGAACCCTAGATGGACTACTTCATAGCCCTCTTTGGTATATTTCTCAAAGAGGGAGAGATAAGCGCTCGGCGGGACGGCAGCTGTTTTTGCCGTAGTGCCGGTGCGCTCATAATACGCGTAGATGTCATCCGGCGTGATGTCAATGCCGTCGTCATGCGCCTGCGCGCCGAGCAAGATGCTCAGGGGGATTTTTGTCACGTCGTATTGCCTGCACAGCTCCGGCGTCATATCGCAGGTGCTGTCGACTGTAATTTTTATCTTGTTTGCCATGGATCCAATCCTTTCGTTTTGCCTGATTCTTTCGTTGTGAGAGGAGTATACCACAGAACCGCTATTCCGTCAAAGTCAGTTCCTCTTGGCTGCGGATCACCTTGCAGGCGAGTAGTTCAAGCTGCTCCATGCTTTCCAGTGCGCCGATTTCACGGCGGTAGGCTGCCGCTCCGTGCAGGCCCTTCATATACCAAGCCGCATGTGTGCGTGCCTGTAGCATGCCGGTGCGCGTGCCTTTGTATTTGCACAATGTGTGAATGTGCTCGATCATAATGTGCATCCGCTCCGCCACCGGAGGATCGGGGAGAAGCACCCCTGTTTTTAGATATGCGCTTATTTGAGCAAAGATCCATGGCCTGCCCAATGCGCCGCGCCCGACCATAACGAGGTCGCAGCCTGTTTCCTCCAGCATCTGTGCTGCGCTTTTGGCATCGCAGACGTCGCCATTGCCGATGACGGGGATGGAAACAGCCTGCTTTACCTGCCGGATGATCTCCAGATCAACGGGCGGGGCATACATCTGCTCGCGGGTGCGGCCATGAACCGTAATCGCCGCAGCCCCAGCCGCCTCGCAACGCTTTGCAATCTCTACGGCGTTTTTCTCCTTTTCCTCCCAACCGGCACGGATTTTTACCGTTACCGGGATATCAACGGCCCGCACGGCTGCTTCTACGACCGCCTGAGCCGTTTCCGGGCGGCGCATAAGGGAAGAGCCGCCCCCGCTGCGCACGACTTTCGGCGCAGGGCAGCCCATGTTGATATCAATTGCCTGTGGGCGGTAGAAAAGCGCTTTTTGGGCGGCTTCTGCCATGATGGAAGGATCGTCGCCAAAGAGCTGGATCGCTGCGGGGCGTTCCGCCTCCGATAGGGAGAGGAGCTCGGCGCTCTTTCGGTCACCCATTGTAATGCCTTTGGCGCTCACCATTTCACCAACGACATAGGCCGCACCAAAACGGACACAGAGCTCGCGAAAGGCGCGGTCTGCCACCCCGGCCATCGGTGCGAGTGCAGCGGCAGATGCGAGTGTGATAGAACCAATTTTCAAGCGTATGACCATCCTTTCTCTGCGTGGCAGAAGTTCTTTGCAATGTTAATTTTCCGCTCTGCCTGACCGGAAAACAACAGAAAACTCCTGGGGAATAGCGCATCAGGCCCTTTTGAAAGCTTCACTTTTCCAATGATTAAAAATCAGGCCTTTCAAAACACTGGATGGAAGCTCTCAAAAATTACGGCAATTTTTTTGATGATATCAGATTTATTATTCTATATTTCGACAAATTTTTTAAACAAAAGGAGTATAATTGAGAGCGGGGAATAATATACCAATTTTTACAATCACTTACCGCCTATGAAGGGCGAAATTGTGAAAATGCGGAATAAATGTCTCTGATTTACCGTTACAAGAGGCTTATTGTTCCAGGAGTGTATCCGCTTTTCACAAGAACCGGGCATTTTGCACCATTGGTGTGAAATGCCCGGCAAAAATTTATCACAGAATTGAGAGGGGTGCATGCGGTTGTACGTTTTTACTGCGACGAAAAGGCCAATCGACGAAATGGGAAGGATCGCGCTGCCGCAAGAGCTGCGGGATCTTTTAAAATTGAAGCCGGGCGACCAACTGACTGTAAGAATCAACAATGCCGGCGAGATTGTGCTAACATCAGATTCGCCGCGCTGCGCATATTGCTATGGCACAGAGAACTTAAAACGGATCGGCAGGCGCTATATTTGCGCAAACTGTATGGAACGCATGCACTACACGAAAAATCCGTTTTGATAGCGAATGCTTTTTATCCATTATTTTAATTCGAGAATTTCCCGGATAGGGCCTTCAAATGGGGCGCCTGCCGGGATTTTTCGATTTGGGTCCTTGAGGAAGGCGGAGAATGTGTTGCTTTTCCAGGAAAAGCTTGCCTGGAATTTTGAAATCAGGGTAATTAGCTCTTGGCTCTGGTCGGCATTGCCACGCCGGACGATCTGCTTGAGCGTGAGATCCAGCCGGTCTGAGGGGCGCAAATCGGGAATCAGGAGGCAAAGCTCCCCGTTTTCCAATACAGGCTCACAATGGATCAAAGCGCCGTTGCGCTCAGCCTTTATTTCTCCGCAGCCGGAAAGATCAGCAAAGATCAGGCGCAGCTCCCGCTTGGTGGGCAGAAGCGACGGTTCCCCCTGGGCGGGCAGCACGGTGAAGAGCAGATCCCCTCCGCCCTCTTTCATCCGGAAGGTGGTTTTTGCATAGCATCCCTGTTCAAAATCGTTTGTTTCACCATCATCCTCATAGAGGGTGAAACTGTTGTTGCCCCGGAAAATCATCAGATCGAGCTTCGCTGGGTTCTTCCAGTCATTCTGTTCGCCCTGCGTGCTCATGGGAATGATTGCGCCCTCTTTGGCGAGGACGGGAATGCTTTCTACACCGCGGTACATGGTGATAAACCGCCCGCCCTCATAAATACGCTTTGTGAAAAGATCCGTCCAGCGGCCGCGCGGCAGCCAGACGCGCACGCCTGCAAGATTGGTTTTGGAATCTACCGGCTGGGTGATGGGCGCAACAATCAGCTCGCTGCCAAACAGGAATTCATTTGGCACGGTATATGCCTCCGCATGCTCCGGCCATTCGTAATACATTGGCTCGCACAGTGCGCGCCCCTCGCTGTGGGTGCGCCAATTCATGGTGTAGAGATAGGGGATTAGCCGATGGCGCAGGCGCAGATATTCCTTCGAGAGGGCGTATACATCCCAGCGGTAATTCCATGGCTCTTTGCCCATAAAGGGGTTGCTTGTGGAATGCAGCCGCATGATCGGGCTGAATACGCCAAGCTGCACCCACCTGAGATAAAGCTCGTCGTCTTTCTCGCCCTGATGATGGCCGCCGATATCGTGGCTCCACCAAGTATAACCCGCATTGGATGCATTGGCGGTAAAATATGGCTGGAAGTCGAGCACCTCCCAGCTGATTTTCGAATCGCCCGAAAAGCCAAGCGGATAGCGATGGCTGCCAATCTCCGCATAGCGGGAAAGGATCAGCGGACGCCGATTTCCGCGGCGGTTATCGAGATAGTGGTAGTGAGTCAGAGCCAAGAGCGGGTCAAGGCCCTTGATTTTGGATTGACTACCCTGCTGCCAGTCGATCCACCAGAAATCCACACCTTCCTGTTCATAGGGGTGGTGGAGGCACTGGAAATAGGCCTCAATGAATTTTGGATCTGTAATGTCAAATTCAACAGGATCGCCGGAAGCCGGGTCGATCCCCATTGCCTCGGCCATCGTTTTGTAACAATCCTCAAAGCTGCGCACGCCGCCTGCGGGATGGATGTTGAGCGTTGTGTGGAAATTTTGTTCCTTGAGCCAGCAAAGGAAGGCGCGATAATCTGGGAACAGCTCTGTATTCCAGCTGTAGCCCGTCCATCCGCCGTTGGACATGGCGTCAAACCAAGCATCCACTGGGGAAGAATGGGAGGAACGCCGCGCGGGTCCTTTGCCAAAACGGCGTTTCACATCTGTCCAATGCCAATCCATATCGATGGTTGCCACAGTGATCGGGATTTTTTCATCAATAAAGCGCTGCATTAGGGTGGTGTATTCCTCTTGGGAATACGCTTTATACCGGCTCCACCAGTTGCCCAGGCACCAGCGCGGAACGAGCGGAACCGGCCCCGTCAGGCGGAACAGGTCACGGATGCAGCCGCGGTAATCATGCCCATAGGCAAAGAAATAAAGATCGGAGCCGCCCTTTTGGCGCGGTGTGATCCGGCCATCCTCCAGCAGAAGGAGAGAGGCGCTGTCATCGAGCGTTGCAACGCCGTCTTTGGAAATAACGCCTTTGGTAAGCGGAACGGATCCGGTGGATTGATCGAGCGTGCGGGCCGTGCCGCGCAGGTTGCCGCTCTCAAAATCCGTTACCGTCCTGCCGCCCCGCAGGGTGATGCTCTCCATTCTCTTTCTGCGCAGGTTATAGTGGAAAATGGCCTGCTCCGTGCGCACGGTAAGCATCTGCCCTTCCTGCGAAGCATCAAACCGCGGTTGCTCGAAATCACGATACCAAACCTTCTGCGTCGGCTGATCGCAGAAAGCCTTGGCAGCATTCATTGTTTCCACCCGTAGTAGGCGCGGCTGGTCAAAACACTGATGCGCACGTCTCCAAAAAACCGCCGTCTGGCTCTCTTTTTCGTTTTGCTCTGCACATGCATCCCAAATTGCTCTTCAAAATAACCCATGTTCATTGCCTCCTTTATAGCGTTTCTTTCAGATAGGTTTCATAGATCAATTCTGCGCAGAGACTGTCCGCCCAGGAGAACCAAGGCCGAGTAAACTGGGAGGGATCGTCTGCATAGAAGCTCTCATGCATCCGGCCGCATCCGGCTGTTGTACCCAATAATAAACGGATAATCCGTTCCTTTTCCTCAAAACAGTTTGCCGTCAGCCCCTGCATCGCAAGGGCAATTGGCCACACATAGCCCGCCGCGGTATGCTCGCTGCCCACGCCGCAGGCAGCTTTCCCCTGGAAATAGCAAGGATTTTCCTCGCTGAGAAGCCATGCCCTCGTGTTTTGGTAAACGGGATCCTCCGGCGGGAGATAGCCAAGGTAGGGGAGGGAGAGAAGGCTTGGCACACATTGGCGTCGTCCATCAGGCGGAAATGGCCTAGCCCGTCCGCTTCATAGGCATATATCCTGCCAAAGCGTGGGTGGTGGACAATGCCGTATGCTTCGATCCCTTGCACGATTTCGCGCCGCACGCGCAGCGCTTCCAGCGCAAAAAAGCCTCATCCTGCCAGGCTTCCCGCGCAATTGCAGCAAGCTCGCCGAGGATCACTGCGGCGAAGCAGTTTGCGGGAATCAGGTAATGATATTCACATGCATCGTCCGACGGCCGAAAACCGGACCAAGTCATTCCGGTATATCCTATGGGCGTGCCAAGGCCGTTGTTTTGCAGCGTTTCCCGCGCATTGCCCTGTTCAACTGCCCATGGCCGGATGAATCGGTAAGGCGATTGCTCACGGTGGCTCTGCTCTGTGCGCAGTATGTCGAGAATTTTGTAGGCGGCCTCTCGCCATTGCGGCGTGAACACCTGTGTGCGGCCTGTTGCTTGCCAATAAGACCATGCGAGCCAAACCGGGTAGCACAGAGAATCCGTTTCATACTTCCTCTCCCAAGTCCACGGCGTGAGAACGGTTTCGTCCTCATCCCAGCGGCTGTTGTCCGGATTTTCATTAAAGGCGTTGGCATAGGGGTCGATACAGATATATTTCGCCTGCCGCGAAATGAGCCCTTCCAGCAGGGCTTGCAGCTGCGTATCCTCCCCCGCAAAGGGAAGATAGTGGCGCACTTGCGCGCTGGAGTCACGCAGCCACATGGCGGGGATGTCTCCCGTGAAAACAAATGCTTCCCCGCCGGCCAGCAGCTTTGCCGTTGTTTCACAGGTGCTTGCGAAGCAGGTGCGGTAGAGTTCATAAAGGCCTGGAAGATGCGTAAGGTGAGATTGCGCCTTTGTCAGATGGGAGGCGAGTGCGGGTGTTAATTCCATAGAAACACCTCCTTATAAAATAGTGAGATGAACCTTGCTTATTTGTTAAGAATCCCTGTGCAGCCATCCTCGGCAACCCCGGTGATCGTAACCTCCCGGACTGTGCCACAAAGCTCCTTTGGGGCGCATACGCGCACGGGCGTATAGTTTGGCGTGTAACCCTCCAGAAAGCCGTCCGGCGCGGTTGTTTCAAAAAGGACGGGAAAACGCTTGCCCATCTCGCCTGTCAGAAAGCGCCGCCGCATGTCGTCCGCCGCCTCCCGCATCCGGCGGGCGCGCTCTTCCTTCACCGCTTTGGATAATTGCGGTAAGGCAGCAGCTTTTGTGCCGGGACGGGAGGAGTAGGGGAATACATGAATTTTTTCAAATCCGATTTTATGCGCGAAGGCGAGCGAAGCATCAAATTCCGCTTCGCTTTCCCCGGGGAAACCGGTCATGATATCGGTCGTAATCGCGGCATGTGGGAAATAGCTTCGCAGGCTGCCGCAAAGCGCTTCATATTCCGCGCAGGTGTAATGCCGGTTCATGCGGCGGAGCGTTGCATCACAGCCGCTTTGGAGGGAGAGGTGGAATTGTGGGCAGAGCTTTTCACACTTCGAAAGCCGCGCCACTACCTCCGGCGTGAGATGATCCGGCTCCAGGGAGCCGAGGCGCACGCGCAGGATACCGTCTACCGTGCAGGCACGTTCCACCGCATCGCAGATGGAACGGGAGAAATCCTTCCCATAGGAGGAGAGATTGATTCCCACGAGCACAATCTCCAAAAAGCCCGAATCCCGAAGCCGGATAAGCTCTGCCTCCAGCTCGCCGAGCGGCTTTGAGCGTACTCTTCCGCGCGAAGTGGGGATGATGCAATAGGAACAGAAGCGGTCGCAGCCATCCTGAATTTTGACAAAGGCGCGCGTATGCCCCTGAAAGCCGGAGATGCTGCCGCCGTGGAAGGGTTCGCCCGTTTCATGGGGAGCCACCTGAAAAATACGCTTGCCAGTGAGCTGGTATTCATCGATCGCGTCAAGGATTTTTTCGCTATCGCGGTTGCCTGTGACAATATCCGCCTGGGCAAGGGTGTTGGCCTGATCCGGATAGGCCTGCGGCATGCACCCCGTCAGCACAACGATGCTCTGCGGATGCAGCCGTTTGAAACGGCGCACCGCCTGGCGCGATTTTTGATCGCCTGTGCCGGTTACTGTGCAGGAGTTGACAAGGTAAACGTCCGCCTCCTCCTCTGGGGGAACGATTTGAAACCCTTTTGCTCGAAACTGCTCGGATAGGGCCTGTGTTTCATATTGATTCACCTTGCAGCCAAGGGTGTAAAATGCGGCTTTCATAGAGGGCATTCTTCCATTTCCATTACAATTTTAATCAGATTCCAGTATAATCGAAACGAGCCGAAAAAACAAGCAAAGGGTAAGGATTTCCTCCCGCCTGGGAAAATAGAAGAAGCCGCGCACGACTGCTCGTGCACAGCTTCTCCAAAGGAATATTGAGTCGGCAAACAAAACGTTAAATATCCAACGCGCGGATATACGGGTTTTCCTGAAAGCAGGCAAGAATTTCGGTTACGGTTAGGGGACTGATCCACACGCACGGCAAGCTCAAGCGATACGGTATCATCCTTGTTCTTCTGCGTTTTTACTTCTAAAATCTGAACGTTGATGCTCTCCAGATTATCCCGCAGCATTTGAAAGGGCTCTAGCCCTCTTTCCATTGTGATCGAGATCTGTTCACTCTGCGGACCTTCCAAAAACAAAAGGCGCTTGTGCAGCAGCACCTGGAGCACGATAATCATCAGCGTTGCAAAAACGCCCACGATATACATCCCTGCGCCGATGGCAAGCCCCACGCCAGAGGTAGCCCAGATTCCGGCGGCGGTGGTCAGGCCGCTGATGGAACGATTGCGCACAAAGATGACCCCAGCGCCCAGGAAGCTTACGCCCGTGATGATGTTAGCGGCAATACGGGAGGCGTCCAGGCTGATGCCCTGCATTGTGACAACGTCGAAAAAGCCATATTTTGATACCAGCATCATCATGGTAGAGCCGAGCGCTACGATTAAATGGGTGCGCACACCGGCCTCTTTCATCCTGCTTTTGCGCTCATATCCGATTGCCGCCCCGCAGATTGCACCGATGAGGATGCGCAGCAGATATTCCCCTTGTTGCAGCAGAAAAGCAGCCATGCAACCTTCCACTCCCTCTCAACGTAAAAATAGCCGCAGCCTGCTTGCGGCCTAAAACCGGAGCCGTCTTTTTGAAATGGAAAGACGGTTTGACATGCGAACTTTTATAGGGTATGCGCTATCATGAAACGAACGGAAACATACCGAATGGATTGATTATAAAGATAATTTCTGATAAAATCAAATTATAAAGATTGATAATCATATAAATAAAATGAATAGTAGCGTTAGGAAAGAGGAAAATCCGCCATGATCGATACGAGATTGCACACCCTGCTGACGCTGATGGAGGCGGGCAGTTACACCAAGGCGGCGCGCGTGCTGTCACTGACACAGCCCGCCGTTAGCCATCATATCCTGCAGCTTGAGCAGGAATACGGCGCGCCGGTTTTTTACCGGAGCAAACGAAACAGCTTAAATTAACGCCGGAGGGCGGCATTCTTGTCAAATATGCACGCCGGATGCAGGCGTTGGAGAACAATGTGATTCAAAGCCTGGAGGATTATCGCAACGGCCTTTCTCGATTCACCGTGGGGATTACGCCTACCGCTGAGGAGAACCTGGTGCCGCGTGTCATGGCCACCTATTGTAACCTTCATCCAGATACCAGCATAACAATCGTTACAGATACGATAAAAAAATATTTATAATATGTTAAAGTCCTATGAAGTGGATATTGGTATTGTTGAAGGCAGCATTCCGGATGAAAATTTAACGCAGGTATTGCTCGACACGGATTACCTCTGCCTGATCGTCTCCCCGCAGCATCCCTTTGCCCGGCGGGGGGCGTGAGCCTGGAGGAGCTCAAAGGTCAAAGGCTGATTTTGCGCTCACGGCAGGCGGGCACGCGTAAGCTGTTTGAAAATTATCTCCTGAGCTGCTCGGAAAGTTTAAAGAGCTTTCAATGTGATCATGGAGATTGACAATGTTGCCACCATCAAGGAACTGGTTGCTTCCAACCTTGGCGTATCCGTCATCGCACACAGTGCCTGCATTGATGCAGAGCATACAGGCTCGCTCTCTGTGATTCCGATTGAAAATTTTAGGATGACTCGCTCTATTAATATGGTGCATCACAGGGATTTTACCCATACGGAGATTTTGGCGGAAATCCGGCAGATTTATGAGCAGATTAGATAATATCATATATTAGTGGATATTATATATATATAATCATAATTACTTTTGTGCAAAATACAGATTATTGATATAATGTAGAAAATAACCCTTTTTTGTAAAACTATAGATATTTTTTAGAGAATCGTGTAATATAAATGACAAAGGAGGGTTAAATATGGTAGATTTTAAAATTAGTAAACTGTTTAAAAAGGAGGAACCCATACTACACGAAAAAAGGGTTTACAATTGAGAAAGACGTATTATTTTATAGAGACTCTTTTATATTAATACGAAATATTTCTCAGGTGTCCGTAGGCCCGCTACCAACGCCGGAGTTTCCCAAAGTGGCAATATTAATGATTTTAATCGGCCTCGTACTATCAGTTGTTATCATTGGGCTTATACCTCTTATTTTGGGATGCATATTAATTTACAATTGGTATCAAGAAGTGCAATATAATAAAAGAAGTAAGTATTTAAATATTACGATGAATGCGGGAACGACGCTTTCTTTTGTAGGAAGTGATATACCATTTATGGATCGGGTAGTATCTATTATTCGGGACTGCGCCAATGGTAAATATAATGAGCAACCAATTATAGTAAATATGCAGGGAAGCCAGGTGTCAGGGTCCATATTTGGCCCTGTCACAAAAAAAATGGGGATGAATATCATGGAAATTGATCTGCATGGTAGCGTAATAACAGGATCAGTATTTGATAAAGTTATCAAGAATGGAAACGAAATACATATCACGGTATCTCCGTCTCCCAATAGCTTTTTGGGATAACCCTGACTGGAATCAGCTGGAAAAGGAGATTCAAGCCCTTCTTAAACAAATACATCCCGACGGTCAGGAGGCAAGAACCGTTAAAAAGTTTGCTGAAGCCTATAAAAAATAAAAAATGTCTCTAAGTTAATTGAGTTAATTAAGAATGGGGCTAAGGAACTTACGTCCAAGGTAATTGTGTCTTTGGCGGGGAATTATTTATCACAGTTTATTCAATCGGTGATTTCCGGAGGTTCTTAAAAAAAGCAGCACAAAAAGGGATACAAAGAGGCAGTTGCAAATTTTGTGTTTTGCAACTGCCTTTCTCTAATGCAAGATCTGGCGTAACCCGCATCCCAAAGAGCGATATACTGTTTATGAAAGAGGAAGGGTCACGGCTATCTTTTTTATTCAAATCAAAGCCTTCCTCAAGATATTTGCTGCAATCCACCTTCTTATTGATTGCCATCCAAGTCAGGCGCTCCACAGCCGTTGCCTGATAGTGGTTTTTTCCGTGCCCCGCCGTGGTCTGTCGTTATGAGAATCAGCCAATCCTCCTGCTCATAGGTATCGCGCGCATAAACGGCTTGGATCGCCTGCTCAATATAGGCGTTGGTGTTGACGACTGCGGCGGCATACTCCGGAATTTCGGGGAGAAGCCGATGCCGTGGCCGGTGTTATCCGGTTCGCAATAAAGGCCTGCCGTAACGTCTTTTTCGGCAATACTTTTTAAAATTTCCTTTTTGGAGCGCGGGGTCGTTCTCGGAGGAGCTTGCCGTCAAGGGATAGTGATTTTCTTTTGGCCCAGTCGATTTCGGCCTTATATTGCACGTTGATATGCGTCGGCCACTGCACGAGGAAGGAAACGGCCTTGCCCTGTTTCGCAAGCTCGCCCAGGCGAGTCAGCGGCTCCACTTCTTTTTTTTGCTCGTTATCCGTGATACCGTATTGATCCGCCCACTGGCCAGTCAGCATGGAGAAAAAAACCAGGCGCGGTATCGCTGCGGAAGGACTTTTGTGTGCCGCCCGCATAGGTCAGGTACAGGCCTCCGTCTTTCGCGGCGGTCATCACGCCCAGCCCGTAATCAGCGAATAGAGGCAACGCATCCGCACGGCATCCATCCATGAAGAGCAACAGCGCCTTCTTTGCGTTTTTTCCAGCGGGGAGGGGGGAGCTGAAGTGCTCTAATACAAGATCATGAACGGCCGTTTGCGGCATTGCGGTAGATACGTCGTTTGCAAACAAGCCGCTGCCCTCCACCGTAGCTTTATAGCTTTTTGTGGTGGTGCAGCCCGCTAGGGCGCAGGTGAGCAGCGAGCCCACGCAGGTGATCGCGAGGGCGGTTTTGATTGCTTTTTTCATGGATGAATCGTCCTTCCTTTCCACTTATCGTTTGATGAACATCATAGCGGTTCCTCTAAAATAGTCTGGCGGTTTCCAGCCGGTTATTTTTCCTCCACAGAGGAGTCAAAAACATAGGTGTCCAGCAGGATAATGATGTTTTTATCCGTGAGCCTGGCGCCCAGCGGTTATTTTTGGCCATGAGCTGCTGGAATTTTGTCGTGCGGATTTTTCCGGCAAGGCGGAGTGCTTCGAGCTCTTTGGCGAGCGTCTCCCCTGCTGGGCAGTGAGTTGTTCATACAGTATTTCCAGCTTTGCAAGCCGCTCTGCCGCTAATCCGGCATAGCCATTTTCCGCGGGGTGCAGATAGGGATCGGCAATCAAGGGGATGGATGATGCCTCTTCGTTGCGTATCGTATATCGTTCCATTTTGTATGGCGTCCCTCTCTATTAAAATCGTTCAAAAAAAAATAAGCCAATGTAGGCACCAGTGAACTGACCCCCAAAAGTTAGACAATATTTTGGATTAAAAATTGTTCAAGCAACCGAAAGGGCTTGTAGTCTGTGAATAGCAGGCGGCAAGCCCTTTAGCTTTGCCTTGATACGTCGGTTATTGTAGTAATCCAGATAGTCAATGAGTTCTTGTTTGAAGTGTTCCATAGAATGGAACTTTTGCAGGTAGAGCAGCTCACTTTTGAGCAAGCCAAAGAAGTTTTCTGCGACTGCATTGTCCAGGCAGTTTCCTTTTCGGCTCATACTTTGCCGGACACCTTTTGCCTTGAGCATCTGCTGGTACTGCTTGTGCTGGTATTGCCAGCCTTGGTCAGAGTGGAGAATCAGTCCGGTACCATCCGGTATGGTTGCAAAAGCTTTGTCGAGCATGGTTGTTACCATGCTCAGCACCGGTCGGTCAGAGATGGCATAGCTGACCAAATACCCATTGTGCAGATCCAGGATGGGAGAAAGATAGAGCTTCTGGCCAAACAGACTGAACTCCGTCACATCGGTGACCCACTTCTGGTTTGGCCTTTCTGCATGGAAGTCCCGGTTTAACAGGTTCGGTGCGATCTTGCCAACTTCTCCTTTGTAAGAGCGATATTTCTTGACCCTGACACGGCAAACCAGCCCCAGCTCCTTCATGAGCCGTTGCACCGTCTTGTGGTTCAGATGCATCCCACTATTGTGTAACGCTGCGGTAATACGCCGGTATCCATACCGCCCTTTATTTCTGTAGTAGATAGTAAGAATTTCTTCTTGCTTCTGCGTATTTATCTGCCTTTTGCATCCGTTTCAGGTGGTAGTAAAAGGTGGCACGAGGCAGTTGAGCGATTTCAAGCAGAAGGGATAAAGGATATTTCTGCCTTAGTTTCTGGACTGCCTGCGTTTTCTGCGCTGGCGTCGCTCTTCCTCCAAAACCAAGGCTTGCAAATTTTTTAGGTATTCATTCTCCGCACGCAGCCGCTGAACCTCAGCAAGTAAATCCTCCTCCACTTTGCTTGGCAGTTTCTTTGGCCTTCCCGTACTTCTGCGCCCTCGCCGTTCTATCGCCAATCCTTCTGCCCCTTCTTCAAGATAGATCCGCTCCCAGCGTTCGATGATCTTATGGTCATTGATTCCAAATCTTCGCATTGCTTCTCGAACGCTCAAGTGTTCCTCTCTCATCGTCTCTACTACCATTTGCTTGAATTCCGGTGTGTAGCGTTTGTTCGGTATTCCTTTTGGCATAATAAAGCACCCCACTTGTTATCCAGTATACCATACTGTCTAACAAATGGGGTGCAGGTCACAGCTTGCCGGAGCGGTAGTATTCTTTTATTTCGCTTTTTGTCATCCATTTTGCATCTGCCACCTCGTCGGTCGTTGCGTTTTCCAGCAAAATCTCCCCGTCGTAAGGGAAGAGCCAAACGTCTTTAATATCATTGAATACTGTGCCGTTTACAATTTTTCGCACCTCAGAATCCACCAAAATCCCGGCCGCAGGAGATAAATCAATACCGACCTCTTCCTTGACCTCCCGCACAGCGCCGTCCACACTGGATTCTCCTCGCAACACGGAGCCGCCGACACATTCCCACATCAGCGGGTAGGAGGGCCTGCTTGCGGCGCGCTGCGAAATCAGATATTCTCCTTTCGCATTCACAATCCATACATGCACCACCAGATGAAAGCGATTTTTTGGGAGCGCTGTTCCGCGAAGATGCGTTTCTCCTGTTTTAATCCGGCCTTCCGTGTAAAGATCCCAAACTTCCATTTTGCACTTCCTTTGCCCATCCATCGGTTGAAAAATGGTATCATACCACGAAACAAGGGTATGATACCACATTTTTTTTGATTGCAGTCGATTTTATTTTGTGACGGGCAGCCGCAGCACGGTTTTTAAGCGCTCCGGCGCTGTCCGCCGCGGGTCGGACAGATAGATTTCATGGTGCCGGTGTGTCTCGTCGTTTAAAAGTGAACAGCCGTTTTCACGCAGGAATGTATGCATTTTCTCAAGAGACGCAGGCTCTTCGGAATAAGGCCCCACATGCATTATCTGGACGCACAGCCCCTCTCGCAGCGTTTCAAAACGCACGCCGGATACATCGACTTCAGGCTTTTTGCTCCCGCATTCCGCGACGGCCCAGTGGAATACCTCTTCTGTGACGAATTCCGGCTGGCGGAAGAAGAGAAGGCGCTTTTAACATTCCATTTGTGCGGAGCACCGACTCGTAAATAGGTTCTCCCAGTTACAAACGGATTTTATCTGCAATCCGTGGCGCTTTGTTTCCGATGAGAAACCTTCTTCTTGAAAAAGGATAGCATAGAAAATATGACGTCTACCTGTCAGCTTTCAAGGAATGGCTCCTCCAAAACTTTGGAGGAGCCATTTGTGAAGGTGGAGATTTTGCGCCGGGATTGTCCTAGCCGTAGCCCTCATTTCAATCCACTCCGCCCGTGTGGGCGGAGACTGTCTCTGCGGTGCGGGGCATCGACACCGCAAGCTGATTTCAATCCACTCCGCCCGTGTGGGCGGAGACTTTTCCAAGCGTTTTATATACCCCTCATAAGACCTATTTCAATCCACTCCGCCCGTGTGGGCGGAGACGATCGCAGATGTGCAAATCATGCTTTGGCAAATGATTTCAATCCACTCCACCCGTGTGGGCGGAGACCACGCCCTTAGCAAAGAGCTGTAGATCCAATTTATTTCAATCCACTCCGCCCGTGTGGGCGGAGACTCAGGGAGCCAGTGATTGCGTTCAGGCCTTGGTTATTTCAATCCACTCCGCCCGTGTGGGCGGAGACGTATTTGGCGCATGAATACCAGGTAAAAAAGCAGATTTCAATCCACTCCGCCCGTGTGGGCGGAGACGGAATAGAAGCGTCCATTCCGCACAGGCACACCGATTTCAATCCACTCCGCCCGTGTGGGCGGAGACGCCCCGGCCAGTGTTGGCGAAATCCTGATTGATATTTCAATCCACTCCGCCCGTGTGGGCGGAGACGTCCCGGCTTGTCTGCGGACAGCAGAAACGTAAGTATTTCAATCCACTCCGCCCGTGTGGGCGGAGACGAGGCGTGTGTCTATTATTAGGAGGGTTAAACTGATTTCAATCCACTCCGCCCGTGTGGGCGGAGACCTGTTGAAAGGGCTCCGACTTACCGTAACGGGCATTTCAATCCACTCCGCCCGTGTGGGCGGAGACTGTTACAAAGATTAAGGCCAGAGCCGCTAAAACCATTTTCAATCCACTCCGCCCGTGTGGGCGGAGACGTTACCTAAATAACAAAGATACTTACGTTTATGAATTTCAATCCACTCCGCCCGTGTGGGCGGAGACAGGAAGTTGGTATGGTAAACGCCCAGCGCAAAGCCCATTTTCAATCCACTCCGCCCGTGTGGGCGGAGACAGCAAAAAGAAACCATTTTTTCGTCTCTTAAGCATCTCTATTACAACATATTTTACAGAAAAAAAGCAAGAGAACTCGATGTAAATTCTCTCATTTGGGATATTTATTCCAATATTCCCTTTTGATTTTGGTGCGAACCTCCCTATATGTTGATGTTTGATTCCGATTCGCACTGAGCAAATTTAGAAAACGGACGTATGCATTTTGAGATTCATTTGCATACGTCCATTTTTTCATATTCTATTGTTTTATTTCTCAGGCTTTCTGCTCTTCCCTCGCCGCCAATACACCGTCTAGCCACTTCATGATATCGTTATAAATCTTTTCGTGGTCATTTTCGTTGAGAATTTCGTGCCGGTCGTTCGGGTAGAGGATCACCGTCGGCTCATTGCCTGCAAGCTCCAGATTATCCGACACAGCCAAAACGCCTCTGCCGTTGAAGCCAACGGAATCTTTCGCGCCGGAGATCAGCATAATGGGCAGATCCTGAGGCACCTTCTGCGCCCAATCCTTGCGGCTGACCTCCATTAAAATACGCACTACATCGCGTGTGCCGCCGAGCTTGAAGTTAAATCCACAGAGCGGATCATCGAGATAGCGGTCGAGATTTTCCTCGCTTGTGCTGATCCAGTCAACATTGGTGCGTGGGTTTTTAAACTGCGCATTGAACACGCCGTTGCCAATTTTGAAGAGCAGATCCGCATTGGCATGCGGGCCAATTTTATCTACCACCTTGTCGAAGGCAGATACCACACCCTCCAGGGAGGCGGGAAGCTCGCGCGTACCACAGAAGATTGCACCTGCCAGCTCCTTGCCGAAGTGTGCGGCGTAGGAGCGGGAAAGGAAGGAACCCATGCTGTGGCCAAAGAGAAAATAGGGTAGGTCAGGGTAGCGCTTGTGCATGATGTGATGCAGGATATGCATATCATCAACCATGCGGATATGGCCGTTTTTATCGTCCATATACCCGAGATCATCCAAGGAGTTGACAGATTTTCCGTGCCCCAGGTGGTCATTGCCGCACACGATAAAGCCATGCCCAGCGAGGAAACAGGCAAAATCGTCGTATCGCTCAATATGCTCAGACATACCATGCGCAATTTGAAATAGCGCGATGGGCTTCACCGCATCGTCTTGCCAGATCATGCAGTGGATTTTATTTTTACCGGTGGAAGAGTTGAAATATGCTTCTTTGCGAATGATCGCCATTCGAATCGACTCCCTCTGCTCAAAATATAGATATTTGTATTATACACGAAACTGATAAAAAAGTCATCGTCTTTTCTCAATAAACCGGAAATTTCGCCCCTTTTTATGCCGTTGCCTATCCAATTGCGTGGTCGCCGGGAAGGTTTGCACCTGACCAGGCTTTTTCCCAAGTTGTGGGCTGTTCTGCATCCGTCCAGAAGGCGTCATCCGGCGAAAGGCCGAGCGGGAGAAAGATGGTAGAGCAAAGATAAAGGCTGCCGGTGTTGATATAAGATTCCGCCAGCCCCGGCTGGAGGCCGGAAAGCCCCTTTTGCAGAAAGCCGCTTGGATCGAATAATTCCTGAGAAAAAACATTTTTCGTAGCGCGAGGCTGAGAGCTCGGCGCACCTGCCCGGGCGGGAGAGAAGGGGCAGGTGCCCGCTCAGCGCCGCGTGGGCGAGCGCGTGGAATGCCCCCCCGTACGGTAAACGATGGAACGGCCCATGCAGGGATAGGAGCCGTCCGGTGAAATCATTCGCTCAAGCAATTCACAATAGCGCATCAGGCTTTTTACAAACTGCGCACGGTAGCGCTTATCCGCAATGAGCGGCTCTGCGGTGCGGGAAACCTCCTCGAGCATCGGCTGAATGACAAAGCTGTTGTAATAATCCCAGTGGAATGCGTCCCCATCGCCATAAGCACCGTCCCCTTTATACCATTCAAAATGCTTGCTTAGCGCGTATTCAATGCGCATACCGTCGCCGATTCCAGTGAAGCGATAGCGCATCGACTCAATCGTCGCGGCAAAGAGCAGCCAGTTATTGCGCACGGGGCGCATTAGGCGTGCCTGTTCAAAGGCGGCGAGCAGCTTCCCGCGTACCTCCGGCGGTTGGATCGTAAACAGTTGAGTGGGCGCTTTCAGCAGGGCGCTTGCTAGAAACGCTGCATCGACGAGCGGCTGGTCAGGCGAGAGAAGGGCGCCGGTTTGATTCCATACGCAGTAATCCGTTGCGCAAGGATTACAGATGTTGGCGAGCGCTTTGCGGGCGAAAGCCCGGTATTGCTTCTGCAAAGCGCGCTCTTCCTCTGATGTGCTGCGAGGGAGGGAGAGCTCCAGCCAGGGCGCAATGCCAATCATCGTCCGGCCCACGGCTTCCAGATAGGCCACGCCGCGCTGTTTCTCCTTCCTATCCAGCGGGAGGGTATCATGCAGGCGGTTTTCCGCTACTGCTGAAAGCACAGGAAACGCAATTTTGTGCATCGCCCGCAGCCATTCAGCACGGGCGCTTTCCGCTTGTTTCATAAAAAAGGCTGAGCCTCCTTTCCTATCAGGAGTTTGTTTCAATGTAGCACCTTTTCCGGGCGGTGTCAATTGCGCTTTGGGAAAACATAATCCGCCCAGTATGCGCATATAGATTGAGGGAAATAGAAAGGCAGGTTTCACTTTAACGGAAAACGGAGGGGCTCATCTTGAAAGGTATCGTGGAAGAAAGAGCCGTAGAACTCGGCGAATATATCATTGCGCACAAGGCGACGGTACGGGCGGCGGCAAAGGAGTTCGGAATCAGTAAATCTACCGTACATATGGATGTGTCAGAACGCCTGCGCCGGGTGAATCCGCAGCTCTATCAGGAGGTGCGGGAGGTGCTCGATGTTAACAAAGCTCAGCGCCATATCCGGGGAGGGATCGCCACGCAGAAAAAATACCGTGCGATGCATCCATAGATGTTATAAAAATAGTAAGGAGCCGCCTGTTCTCGTAGGCAATGTGTATCTCTATGATCTATGTGGTTACGGCAGGCCCTGTTTTGTTACTCGCTTTGCTTCGTAATAAAAAATAGCCGGTAGTTGCGCGCTCTCATAGGCGTCGTGCATCTCTTAGATCCCCGCAATGAAGGCAGGCCCTGTTTTGTTACTCGCTGCGCTTCGTAATAAAAAATAGCCGGTAGCTGCGCGCTCTCATAGGCGTCGTGCATCTCTTAGATCCCCGCAATGAAGGCAGGCCCTGTTTTGTTACTCGCTGCGCTTCGTAATAAAAAAATAGCCGCCGGCCAAGTGTGTGCGGCAAGCTGGTTACATCTCTTTGATCCTATGGGACCGATTGGCTTTGCTTCGTAATAAAAAATAAAATGGCACCCGCCGGCATGCTTGAGCCGGCGGGTACTTTTTTCCATAGCGTTGGTTTGATTTGCGCCTGGCGTCGTATACTAAGTTCATACCGCGTTGGATACGAAAGGGCGTGTACAATGAAAACATTTCTTTTAGTGACCTCGCCACCCGCCAGCGGAAAAACCTTTATTGCCAAGCAGTTAGCCAGTATGCTGCAAAACTGTGTTTACCTTGATAAGGATAGCGTCATTGTTTTATCCCGCCGGATTTTTCAGGCCGCTGGCGAGCCGTTTGATCGCAGCTCTGCCTTTTTTGAGCAGAATATACGCAATTATGAATATGACGCAATCCTCCAGATCGCCTTTGAGGCGCTGGAATTCAACCACTGCGTGCTCGTTAATGCGCCCTTTACCCGTGAGGTGCGCAATCCTGTATGGCTGGAGGAGATGCGTCGAAGGCTGGCGGAGATGGGCGCCCGGCTTCAGGTGGTTTGGGTGCATACGGATCTGGAGGTTTGCCGAAAACGGATGCAGATGCGCGCCTCCGAGCGGGATACTTGGAAACTGGCACATTGGGAGGACTATGTCGGCAGCCGGAATTTTAACCCTCCGGAGAGCATACCAGAGCTTATCGTGATTGATAATTCTGGATCGGAGACTTACTTGGAGCCGACGCAAGCTTTGGCGCACCAAATTGAGGCTGAGCGAAAAGAAGCCTTGCAGCCTGATTAAAAAAGGGAACAGGGCGTCCCGCAGAAGAAGTTTCAGCTACCGCATGGCGGTGAAACACAGGGCGTACAGAGGGGTTAAAGGGCGATCATGTTCCAGAGAAGGCCAACTGGGAGATGATGTACAGTCACGCTCCCTGCCCGGTGCGTTTCATCTGAATTGCATAGCTCATATTTTTGCAGGGTAGCGAGCAGCCGCTCCGCGGCGATATCGTCCATTTCACAGAGAGGCAGGCGACATCTACCAACCGGGATTCCCATATAGCAGAGTGCCTGTTTCACGGGGATAGGGTTTACATCGCTGAAGAGGCGCTCGATTAGCTCCAAATACTTTAGCTGCATGGAATCGCTCAGTGCGGCGTTGCCGTCGAAGAAGGCTTGGCAGAGGCTGTGAACCTCTCCCGGCACAAGATTTGCAAGCACTGAAATAACGCCCTTCGCGCCCAATGCGAGCGCCGATGTAATCTGATCGTCGTTGCCGGAATAGATTGCGAGACTGTCGCCACAGACGGAGGCAATTTTGGCCATTTGTGAAAAATTTCCGCTAGCTTCTTTCGTGGCAACGATGTTGTCGAGCTGCGCTAGCTTTTCATAGGTTTCAGGTAGAATATTGACACCTGTTCGTGAAGGGACGTTATATAGGATGATCGGGAGCGTTGTTGCAGCAGCGCAGGCAGAAAAATGTGCGATCAGCCCGCGTTGAGAAGTTTTATTGTAATATGGAGTAACATGCAACAACGCGCATCCGCTCCCGCTTTTTCCGCCGCTTTGGTGAGCAGGAGGGCGTGGGCTGTGCTATTGCTGCCCGCACCCGCGATGACCGGAACGCGGCCCTTGGCAGCCTTGACGGCAAATCGGATCAGCTCAATATGCTCTTCATCCGTAAGAGTTGCACTTTCACCAGTGGTTCCGGCAACGACAAGCGCATCCGTGCCGTGGCGTATTTGCTCCTGAATCAGCGTGCCGAACAGGTCAAAATCAATAGACAGATCTTCTTTCATGGGAGTGACAAGAGCGGTGGCCGAGCCGGCAAAAACCGTTTTTTTTTTCATCGCAAGTCAAAGCTCCTTTCTGAATAAGACTTAGGGGGAAGAAGGGAAAAGGCAAAGTATCCGGGTGGACATCCATCCGATTCTATGATCGTTTTGCTAGAGTGTATTTTACCTTGCCGGAGCATTGCCAGCAGAAGTCCGCAACTGTCGGATAACCCATAAACGGCATAAATTCGCCCTGCGTAATGGGTGCTAACGTATTGTGTGATATCATGCAGTGCTTTGGCATATTGGGTTTGCATCTGGTATGTATCGTTTAGAGAGGGAAGAAGAATATGATATTGTTCCTCAAGTGCGTGAATCAGAGAATTCCATCCTTCATTTTTAGGCTCCTTTTTACATAGGAGCAAAATAGTGGGATGATTTTCAGAACCGTATTCCTTCATTTTCATACTGGATAACCTCTTTGTGGTTTGAATCAGTTTTGTTTTTGAATGGAATGTTTTGCTGGAGGAGTTTACTACACGGCGATCCCTACTTTCCTTACTTTTGCATTATGATAGCATATTTCGCATTAAGAAGTAGTTAAGAAGGCCTCCGCTCCGTGAAATTCGTATAAAGAAGCCTCGCTTTATAGAGCGTCGTTTCCGGCGAGAAAGATTTTGTAGATGCTCTTGCGTGTAGGGGGTTCTTAGACTATAATATCCCCATAGATGATTCATAAATTGTGTATCTGATATGCCTTGTTTTGACCGTTTGTGGAAGATACCACGGAATGACAGCTATTATTTGTAAAAAATCGGTGTCCAACAGCCTGGAAAGTTGCCCAACACAGCAAAGGATTCATATAGAAGGCCAAGCGTGCATCCCGTTACAATGCATGCTGAAAATGTGTTTTTTGTATGATTCGCGCTGTTGCAATATTATTTGGAATGAAAAAGAGGATGTAAAGGGGTCTTACAATGATGGATGTTTCAAAAAACGCAGAGCGCTTTATGGGCTATGCGGATGTCTACCACATGGCGCGACCGCGCGGCCCACGCTTTGTCGTGGACTGCCTGATTAACTATTTGGGGTATTTTCCGCAAACGGTCGTAGACCTGGGCTGTGGAACGGGGCTTTCCACCCGCCTGTGGGGAACCGCCGCGGCTGAGGTAATCGGCGTGGAACCAAGCCCGGATATGATTGCTTATGCGCAGGAGCATCGTGTGCCGAAGCAAAATATCCGCTTTGTCAATGCCTTTGCCCATGAAACGGGGCTTGCGCCGGAATGCGCTGATTTGGTGACCTGCTCCCAGTCTTTTCACTGGATGGAGCCGGAGGAAACGTTGCAGGAGGTAAATCGCATTTTAAAGCCCGGCGGTATTTTTGCCACCTACGACTGCGACTGGCCGCCTGTGTGCGACCGCAGGGCAGAGGAAGCTTATAACGACCTGCAACGCAGGATTCAGGAGCTTGCGAGCGCTACCAAGGATTATGCAGATAGCTTTTTACGTTGGGAGAAAAGCGAGCATTTATCCCGTATTCAAGAAAGCGGATTTTTTGGCTACACCCGTGAGATTGTTTTTTCGAATACGGAGGAGTGTGACGCACGCCGTTTCATCAACCTTGCGCTCAGCCAGGGGAGCCTGCAAACCATGCTGCGCATGGAGCCGGAGATCGTCAAGCTTTGCGTGTCCCGTTTTGAGAAAAAAGTGCATGAGATTTTTGAGGATGAAATTTTCCGCATGGATTTCTGCTACCGAATGCGCATCGGGATGAAAGATGACAGGGCAGAGGAAGAGCAGAATTCTGTCATTGACTAAAATGATTTAAAAATAAAAAGGCGCTGTTGCAAAGCATTGTGCAACAGCGCCCTTTTATTTTTATCCTGCATAAAGCTGCTATCTTTTCGATGGTATAGAGCATCTAGGTGGATCGCTTAAAAGGCCTTGAGAACCCCTTCCTCTTCTGCAATTGCCAGTTCGGATAGATACCGCTGCAAAGCATCCTTCCAATGTGGCAGTCTCGGAAAACCTGCTTCATCCAGGCTCTCTTTAGAAAGGCGCGAATTTAGCGGACGGGCAGCCGGGCTGGGATAATCCGCCGTGGCAACTGGGTGGATTTTTGCAGGCAGGTGCCCCAGACGCATAATTTCTCTTGCAAATTCATACCAGCTGCAATAGCCCTCGTTGGTGGCGTGATAGGTGCCGAAGCGCTCTGTCATCGCCATATCGCACAGCAGGGGGCAAGGTCTGGGCCGTGTAGGTGGGGGAGCCTATCTGATCGCTTACCACGGAAATCTCTTCTTTTTTCCCGGCCAAGCCGAAGCATCGTTTTTACAAAGTTAGAGCCGTTGATGCCGAATACCCATGAGGTGCGCACGATAAAAGAGCGTGGGCATAGGATTCGCGTGCTGTTTTCGCCGCTCAATTTTGTTTCCCCATAGGTGTTCAGTGGATTTTTGGCTTCATAGATGCCGAGCGGCTGCTCTCCGGAGGCGCCAAACACATAATCCGTGCTGATATAAATAAGCTTTGCGCCCGTTTTATTGGCCGCCGCGGCAATGTTTGCGCTGCCTCGGTAATTGATATCCATGCAAAGCGTCTGCTCCGTTTCAGCACGGTTGACGTTGGTATAGGCCGCGCAGTGGATCACAGCGTCTGGCTGGTAGGTTTCGACCCAATGCATGACCTGCGGCATATTCGTGATATCGCACTCCTCTCGATCAATCCCGCGGCAGGGGATTTTACGCCGGTGGAGTTCTTTGAGCACGTCGTAACCTAACTGGCCGTTGGAACCGGTTACCAAAATCTTCATAGAAAATAGTCCTTCCTATTGTTTAAAATATGTCGATTAGGAACCTGTGCCCGCAGGGCGGCAGCCGCCTTGCGGTCCATTCCGGTTTTTCCCGCGCCTTCTGGGTGGTGCGCGGGGAAAAAAACAACAAAAAGCAAATCGCAATTCTAGCATTTTACGGGCTTTTGTTGCCCATTTTTAATAGCATTTATTCAAAAAATGACAATTTAACCCATCCAAAAAGGAGAAAAGGAGCGGCGAAAACGCTGCTCCATCGCATGCATTCTGTTTGAAAAAGGGCTTTACAGTGGATAAATAAAACGCACATCACTCTCGGCCAGCAAAGGAGCGTTTTGATCTTTGGCAGATAGTATCGGATGTTGCAGCCCCCAAAGGACGCCGAGCGCCGGATCGTCAAAGCGGATGCTCCGGTCATTTTCCGGCGCGTAATACTCATCCACCTTGTATTCCACCTCTACATCATCGGTCAAGGTCAAAAAGCCGTGCAGACAGCCTTTTGGGATAAAAATTTGCTTTTTATTTTCCTCTGTCAGTTCGACGCCGATCCACTTCAGGTAGGAAGGGGAGCCGTGTCGAATATCAACGGCAACATCCAGCAGCGCGCCGCGCGTACACGTTAGCAGTTTGCTCTGCGCTTTTGGGTTTGTCTGACAGTGCAGCCCGCGGATGGTGCCCTTGTGCTGAGTGCGGGAACGGTTGTCCTGCACAAAACGAACCTGAATGCCGCAGGCAGCGTATTTTTCATAGGAATAGGATTCCATAAACCAACCCCGATTGTCTCCGAATACGTCGGGCTCAATCAAAAAAGCGCCTTCAATTTTGGTTTGTATGACGTTCATACATAGCCCCGTCTTTCATAAAAATACTTCGCTGAAAATAAACGATGGCTCAATCAAGAGCATGAATCATCGGGTCGTCGTCATCTGAGCCCCAGCGGCGCGCACGTTTGCCCGGCGCATTTTCATACAGGATTTTGCCCTCCGCCACTCGGCGCAGGTGCTGCCCATAGGTTGATTTTCCATATTTCTCAGCAGATGAGATCAGCGCCTTTTTGGTGATCCATCGTTTGTTATAGGCGATCTCCTCTGGGGAACAAATTTTGATCCCTTGCAGCTTTTCAACCGTGCGGATGAAGTGGGCGGCATCCATCAGGGCGTCCACCGTGCCTGTATCCAGCCAGGCAAAGCCGCGGCCAAGGAAGCGGACGTCAAGGTCGCCCAGCTCCAGGTATTTGCGATTAATATCCGTAATCTCATATTCTCCGCGGGCGCTGGGCTGAAGCGCCTTTGCAAATTCCACAACGCGGTTATCATAAAAAAAGTAAAGCCCGGTCACAGCATAGTTTGATTTTGGCTCCTTCGGTTTTTCCTCAATAGAGGTCGGCTCGCCTTTTGCGTTAAATTCCACCACGCCGAAAGCGCTTGGATCATCCACATAGTAGCCGAAAATCGTGGCACGCCCCGGATTGATGGCCGCTTGGCGAAGCAAATGGCCTAGACCGTTGCCATAAAAAATATTATCTCCAAGGATCATGGCAACGCTGTCGTCTCCAATAAAATCTTCTCCGATGACAAAAAGCCTGCGCAAGGCCGTTCGGCTTGTCCTGCACAGCGTAGGAAAGCTTAAGGCCGAATTGCTTCCCCGTGCCCATAAGCGCTTCAAATTTCGGCGTATCCTCAGGTGTAGAAATAATCAGAATTTCCCGAATACCAGCGAGCATCAGGATCGACAGCGGATAATAAATCATTGGCTTATCATAGACCGGAAGCAGCTGCTTACTGGTGACCATTGTCAAAGGGTAAAGCCGGGTGCCGGATCCTCCAGCTAAAATGATTCCCTTCAAGGCGCACACTCCTCATCTCTGATGAAAACAAACAAATTGCACAAAAACAGCAATCCATAAACACAATCTAACGTTCATATAATAATACGAAATCGTATTTCCGTCAACCGCGTTTTCAAAAGCGGAACCTGTAAACGCAGATTAGAACACACTTTTCAACGCATTTTTGCAGATTGTCCAATTATTAGAACCTTTTTATTTTGCTCCAGAGTATAAAATAAATTGACAAAGAGGGTTCCGCTATATTATAATTTAGCCGTGGCTAACAATTTCGAAATCAGGTTTCCTCTGTAGGGAGGCGGGCCTTTTTGAATGAGGAGCAGCAGTTTGCCCTTTCACGCCTTATGGCGCTGTAAACAGGCAAAATATCCAAATGAGTGTGAAGGGATCGGTGTTTGATGCTGAAAACAGTTGACCGGCTTCGCCCTGGGGAAAAAGGCGTTGTGACAGGGCTTGGCAGCACGGGTGCGGTGCGCCGCCACATTATTGATATGGGGATCACGCCCGGCGCGGTGATCGTCATGCGGAAAACAGCCCCGATGGGGGATCCAATTGAAATTAATGTGAGAGGGTATGAGTTGAGCATCCGCAAGTCGGAAGCGCAAAATATCCGGGTTGAGGTTTCAGAGTGATTTTGCAAAAAGGATGGTTTGAAGGATGAGCTATCGCTATGCGCTCGCGGGGAATCCCAACTGCGGGAAAACGACGCTTTTTAATGCGGTGACAGGCAGCAATCAATATGTCGGCAATTGGCCCGGTGTTACGGTTGAAAAAAAGGAGGGCAAGGTCATTGGCAGCGAAGCGGACGCCTCGATTGTTGACCTCCCCGGGATTTATTCCCTCTCCCCCTATTCCATGGAGGAGATTGTCACCCGGAATTATCTGATTGATGAGAAACCGGATTTGATTATTGATATTGTAGACGCGACGAATCTGGAGCGCAACCTCTACCTTTCCCTTCAGATCGCGGAGCTTGGCCGCCCGATGGTGATCGCGTTAAATATGGTGGATATGCTGGAGAAGCGCGGCGACACGATCGACTACCCTTTGCTGAGCGCGCTGCTGGGCATTACGGTCGTGCCGATTTCCGCCAGCCGGGGCACCGGGGTACATAAGCTGATTCATACGGCGGAGCACGAAGTAATTCACGCAACGAGCAATACGCATCTGGACCGCCACTGCAATTTAGGCCAGCCGCCCGATCTCTATACCGGCGCGGTGCGCCAGGCGGTGCAGCTGATTGAAGATTTGATTCGGGAGAATTGTAAAAAGCACGATCTTCCCCTGCGCTGGTCAGCCGTGAAGCTCATTGAAGGGGATGCGCCCACGCTCGAAAAGCTGGATTTGAGCGATACACAGCTCAGCTGCTTGGAATCAATCGTGCGTGAGCTGGAAACGGATCATATCGACCGTGAGATGGTGATTGCGGATCAAAAATATAAGTTTATCTGCTCCGTTACCCAGAAGGCCGTCAAAAAAGGCCATGAGGATGGGCACTTGACAGTATCTGACCGGGTGGATAAAATTGTCACCAATAAATACCTTGCGATCCCGCTGTTCTTCGCGATCATGGGGGCTGTGTTCTATATCACCTTTGGCGCGCTCGGCCCTCGGCTGAGCGATCTCGTCGGCGATTTGATTAATGGAACACTGGCGCAGGCAGTGCGCGGCCTGCTCACCGGAATTGGCGCTGCGGATTGGGCCACGGGCCTTGTCTGTGACGGCGTCATCGCGGGCCTGGGTGCGGTGCTTGCCTTTTTGCCGCAGATATTGCTGCTGTTTTTCTTCCTCTCCATTTTGGAGGATAGCGGCTATATGGCGCGCGCGGCCTTTATTATGGATCGTGCGCTGCATGTGATCGGCCTTTCCGGCAAATCATTTGTTCCAATGCTGATGGGGTTTGGGTGCTCCGTGCCCGCTGTGATGAGCTCGCGCACGCTGGAGAATGAAAAGGACCGCCGCCTGACGATCATGCTCATTCCTTTTATGTCGTGTAGTGCCAAAATGCCGATCTATTCGTTATTTATTGCGGCGTTTTTCAGCGCGTCGAGCGGGCTTGCCGTATGCTCGATCTATTTGCTCGGCCTGGTGGTGGCGATTTTGTGTGCATTCCTTCTGCAAAAAACCGTTCTCAAAGGTGGGCACGCCCCTTTTGTAATGGAACTGCCGCCTTACCGGTTGCCCACCGCCAAAACGCTCACCATGCATGTGTGGGAAAAGCTTAAGGATTTTTTGACAAAGGCGGGCACTGTGCTGCTTGGCGCGAGCGTTGTTGTGTGGGCGCTGCAATATTTTGATTTCTCTTTTCACCATGTGCAGGATAGTTCGCAAAGCATCCTCGGCGTGATCGGCACGGCAATTGCGCCTGTGTTTCAGCCGCTGGGCTTTGGGGATTGGCGCTCCAGCGTCTCCCTTTTAAGCGGCCTGATCGCGCGCGAGCAGGTGGTAAGCTCCCTCGGCATCCTTTACGGGGCGAGCGGAGCCGGGTTGACGGCTGCTTTGCAGGCGGTTTATTCCCCGGCGGGCGCATATGCGTTTATGACCTTTGCGCTTCTGTTCATCCCCTGCATCGCCGCTGTGACGACAATCCGCCGCGAGATGAATTCCGGCAAGTGGACAGTGTTTGCCTTGGGTTTTCAAGCGGTGGTCGCCTATCTGGTCACGTTTGTGGTGTATCAGCTTGGCCGGCTGTTGATGCTGGTATTTTAAAAAGGTGAGGGTGTGTTCCGATTGGGATGGATCGCCGATGTGCTGATTGCGGTGTTGGCCGCCTGCGCTGTGGGCGTGATGCTATATCAAAAAGTGCGCCAGGCACGTGGAAAGGGCGGCTGCGGCTGTTCTGGGTGCTCCGGCTGCACAGGCTGTTCTGGAGCCGGTTGCGCTTGCTGCGGAGAGTGCCCGCAGGAGTGTGGAAAGGAGCACGGCAATGGATGATATTTCTGCCTCGTTGGAAGATTATCTTGAGATGATTTTCATTCTGCACCGAAAGGGCGGCGAGGTGCGCGTGACGGATATTGCATCGTCGCTGAAGGTATCTAAGCCCAGCGTCAACCGCGCGGTCGGCGCGCTCAAAGAGGCTGGGCTGCTGGAGCATGAATTCTATGGCACGATCGCCCTCACACCGGAGGGCGAAACGCGGGCCGCGCAGGTGCTGCGCAGGCACAGAATGATCCGCCATTTCCTCCATCACACGCTAGGCGTGCCGGAGGAAATTGCGGAGGAGGATGCCTGCCGGATGGAGCACGTTGTGAGCGCGCAGACAATCCAGCATCTATATGACTATCTCTCCAGGCAGGAGGATGGGTATGAAGAGTAAAACACCGGAGCTCTGCGTCATCGGCGGGGGAGCGGCAGGCCTTGCAGCTGCTGTGGAGGCGGCGCGGGCTTTCCGGCAGGCCGGTATTCCCGGGGGGGTAACGGTTTTGGAGCAGCTTCCCCGCGTGGGGAAAAAGCTGCTTGCAACGGGCAACGGCCGCTGCAACTTGACCAACCGGCGCGCTTCTCCAGCCGATTATTTTGAGGCGGTGGATTTTGTGCGCCCTGCGATGGAGCGTTTCTCCGTTGACGATACGCTGGCTTTTTTCGCCTCGATGGGCCTTTTGTGTGAGGAAGAGGAGGAGGGGCGTATCTATCCCATGAGCCGCCAGGCGGCGAGCGTGCTCGACGCGCTGCGCCTGGAGGCGGAGCGGTTGGGTGTGATTGTGCAATGTGATACGCAGGCGGAGGACCTCCAAAGCACTGCCCCAAAAGGGGCAGGGCCTTTCTTTCGCATCAATGGGGCGCTCCCGGCGGATGCGGTGATCCTCGCCTGCGGCGGCAAGGCGTCGCCCCAGCACGGCTCCGACGGCTCCGGCTACGGCTTGCTGCGCGCCCTCCATATCCCTGTGACAGAAGTGTTCCCGTCGCTCGTGCAGATCACCACGGAGCCTAAGCGGGTGAAGGCGCTCAAGGGGATGCGCGTGCATGCGGAAATCTCCCTTTCCGCGGGGCGGGAAACGCTCGCGTCCCAGCGCGGTGAAATCCAATTCACAGAGTTTGGCCTCTCGGGTATTGCGGCTATGCAGCTTTCCCGGTTTGTTTCCCTGGAAAAAGGGAGGCGGATGGAGGCGGTGCTCGATCTGCTGCCAGCTTTTTCGCACGGCCAGGCGGCGGATTACCTCGCAGGCCGCATTCGGCACAACCCGGAGCTTGCGGCGGAGCATCTGCTCACAGGGCTTCTCCCGAAGAGGGTAGGGCAGGTTTTGTTGAAGCAGGCGGGGATTGACCTGCTCTCTCGGCCGATTGGATCTTTGCAAAAGGCGGAGATTGGGGCTGTTGCAGGGTTGCTGAAGGGATGGCGTTTTCCCGCCACCGGCACACGCGGCTTTTCTGCGGCACAAGTAACGATTGGCGGCGCCCAGCGCGCTGCCTTCCAGCCTGAAACGATGGAGGCGCTGTCCCAGCCGGGCTTTTACGCGGCGGGCGAGGTGCTGGATGTGGATGCAGGCTGCGGCGGCTTTAATCTCCAATGGGCCTGGTCGTCCGGCAGGCTTGCCGGGCGGAGCGCGGCACAAAAGCTGATTAAAGGGCAGGCTGCTGGATGATCGGTAGAACAAGGATGTTGCATAATGATTCGAATCAATGAAATCAAATTACCGCTGGACGCGGCGGCTGAGCAGTCGCTCTATCCGGCGGCAGCAAAAGCTTTAAAAATAGACCGGAAGCGGATTCAATCGCTGGAGGTCGTGCGGAAATCCATTGACTCCCGCAAAAAGGAGGAGGGCGTTTTCTTCGTCTATTCTGTCGACGTATCGCTCGACCGCGGCGAAGAGGAGCTGCTTGCCCGCCAGAAGGGGCCGCGCGTACAGCCCTCGGAGCCTTACCGGTATGAACCGCCCCGGGCAGCGCGCAATTCCCAGCTGCGCCCCGTTGTGGTCGGCCTCGGCCCAGCGGGCCTTTTTGCAGCGCTCACGCTCGCACGCGCCGGGTATCGTCCCCTCGTGCTGGAGCGCGGGCGAGATGTGGATACCCGCACGCAGGATGTAAAGGATTTCTGGCGCACGCGCACGCTTGATGAAAGCTCCAACGTCCAGTTCGGTGAGGGCGGTGCGGGCACGTTTTCCGATGGCAAGCTCACCACCGGTATCAAGGATGTGCGCTGCCGCAAGGTGTTTCTGGAATTCGTTTCCCACGGCGCCCCGCAGGCGATTCTATATGACGCCAAACCCCACATCGGCACAGACCGTCTCGGCGCGGTTGTCAAATCCATGCGGGAGGAAATTGTGTCGCTGGGCGGAACCGTTCTGTTTTCCAGCAGGCTTCTCCGCGTGATCGCCGCTAACGGCGCGGTGCATGGCATTACTTACCGTGATGCGCAGGGCAGTGAGGTCGATTTCGAAACCGATGCGGTGATCCTCGCCATCGGCCATTCCGCGCGGGATACGGTGGAAGCGCTCTATAGGCAAGGGATTCAGATGATGCAAAAGCCCTTTTCTATCGGCGCGCGCATTGAGCATCCACAGGAGCTGATCGACCGTGCGCAGTATGGGCGGTTTGCAGGCCACCCGGCGCTCGGTGCGGCGGATTATAAGCTTGCCTGCCATCCGCCGCATGGCAGGGGGATGTATACCTTCTGCATGTGCCCGGGGGGCACGGTTGTGTGCGCGGCGAGCGAACAGGGCGGCGTGGTAGTCAACGGGATGAGCGAATGGGCGCGAGATGGGGAAAATGCGAATTCCGCGATCCTTGTCGGCATTGAACCGGCGTATTTTTCAAGCGATCATCCTCTGGCCGGCATGCACGACCAGCGAAAGATTGAGCAGGCGGCTTTTCGGCTTGGCGGCGGGGATTATACGGCGCCGGCTCAGCTCGTCGGCGATTTTTTGGCGGACAGGCCCTCCCATGAGCTCGGCGCGGTGCGCCCGACCTGCCCCACCGGCGTTTTGCTGGGCGATATTGCCCAGGTGCTGCCCGCGCGCGTGATTGAGGTGATGCGTGCCGCGCTCGTGCAGATGGATCAAAAGCTCAAGGGCTTCGCCCTGCCGGATGCGGTGCTTACCGCGCCGGAAACGCGCTCTTCCTCGCCGGTGCGCATTCTGCGTGATGAATTTTTGCAGTCGAACCTGCGCGGGCTTTACCCCTGCGGAGAAGGCGCTGGGTATGCGGGCGGCATTGTGTCGGCGGCGGTGGATGGTATCCGCTGCGCGGAGATGGTGCTGCGGGATGAGCAATAGGAATTAGGATGTTGCAGCGGTTCCGATCCTTCGGAACCGTTTTTTCTTTTTTTGCTTGCCTTTTTCCCTTCGGTGGATTACAATGGGGCAGAACATAAGTTCGGATAATTGGAGGTGTTTGCAATGGCGCAGAGCAAGGAAGAGATCATCCGCTATGTCAACGAGTGGGTCGCCCAAATGAAACAGAAAAAGCATGCAAACACCGGCCAGGACTTTGCCGAAATTACGGTGGAAGAGGACCACACGGCCCCAGTGCAGGAGCCCCCCGCTCCCCAGACGCTCCGCCTGCCCGATCCGCAGGAGAGGGAAATCCGCCGCCGCTTTTTAAAAATGCGCCGCCTCTCGCGCAGCATCTGGTTTTCTAAAAGCCAATATAGCAGGATGCAGGCAGAGTTGTTTTACAGGCAGGCAAAGTTGATGGCGGATTTTGAGGATGATTATAGGGAGGAAGAGCCCTTCTCTATGTATTTTCCCGATTACCAATCCATGGGCTATGAACAGCTGCGTACCTATTTTACCTGGCGTACCAATGTCCGCAAGGGGGTTATCCGGAAAACATCCTTTTCCTATGTGTTTGTCTATCTTTATGAGCTGCTGAATAACGTTGGCGTAGCGGATTGCCGGGACGGGCTCTCTAAGCTTCTGGCGCTTTGGGAGGCCTATCGGGCGTTTGAGCCGAAGCTTGACCGCTATCTGGCGGAATGGGTGAAGGATTATTTTATTGTCAATGCTTTTTCCTGTTCCTTTGCTGCTCTCGTGCGGGAGCATCCGCTTTTGCAGGACTTTTATCAGCCGGAGGAAGCAACCGGTTATTTTGAGCGCTATGCGCCGTTTTCGGCCTATCCGTTTCAAAAATCCATCTTCTGGTCGGCGGAAACGGAGCCTGTTCTCCGCTCCTGCTTCCAGCAGGTGATGGAAGCGGTGGAATCGCTGATGCAGGCCTTTGGCCTTACATTTGCCGAGCTTGTTTTTGCCGGGCGGAAGGGGAATTTGTGGAAGCCTTACCGCAAGGCTTTATACCACCCCGATTTTGCGGGGATAGAGCCGGGCAAAACCGTGCGCATTTCCGACACAGAGCTTTACTGTTTTCACGGTGAATGCTGGACAGCCTCAAAAAATCGGGTGTGCCGGGAAAACGGCAGGCAGATGATCGGCTATATGCTCAAGCGGATTGAGCAGTTTTATCGGAAGGCTACCGACTTTCGGTATCAGATCAAGGCTGATCAGGGCAAAATAGATCTCTCGGAGCTGACACGCTTGCCAGATGGCGGGGCGAGCTTTTTTCACTGCATCGATGAAGCGATACGGGCGCACTATCAAGCCTCGAAGCGCAAAACGGTCACCGTGGATCCGCAGAAGCTCGCGCAGATTCGGGAGCGGGCCCAGATCACGCAGGAAAAACTGCTGGTGAACCCGGAAGCTGAGCAGAAAGCGCAGGCGGTAGGCGATAACTCGCGGCCAGACGAAAACGCTTTGTTAAAAGAAGGAGAGGCCGATCCTTCTCCTGCCGCCGAACCCGGTTCACAGGAGCTTCACACTAGCCTGCCCATGCAAGCGGAAGGCAGCGCGTGGGATCATTTTGCCGCCTCATTGGATGCAGCCGAGAGGGAGGCGCTTTGCAGGGCCCTGCGCGGCGCATCTGTGGCCGAGCTTTCCGCATATGCGAAAAGCCGCCGAATCATGCTGGAGGTGCTGGTAGACGGCATCAATGAAAAGGCTGTTGACACGGTGGAGGATACGATAATAGACTGCACAGATGTTTTGGAAGTATTTGAGGAATATAAAGACGAATTGGAGAGAGTGATGTTCAGTGAAACAGACGAATCCGCCCAAGCGGATCACCAGCACGGTTCTCAACGCGCTTAAGGGCGGCGTTGTGCCGCGGGTGGGGCTCGAATATATCACAGTGGGCCGCGACCGGGAAATCGACGCGCTGCTTCGGGATATCGATATCATAGCGGATGGCGGCGCGGCCTTTCGCTTTATCGTCGGCAAATACGGCAGTGGTAAAAGCTTCCTGCTGCAAACCATCCGCAATTATGCCACGGAGCGAGGCTTTGTGGTGGTGGATGCCGACCTGTCGCCTGAGCGGCGCTTCGTCGGCGCCAAGGGGCAAGGGCTTGCCACCTTCAAAGAATTAATGAAAAATATGTCCACCAAAACCAAGCCGGATGGCGGCGCGCTGCCGCTGATTCTGGAGCGCTGGATTTCCGGCATCCAATCCGCAGTTGCCGCTGAAGATGGTGTTTTGCCCGGCGACCCCGCTTTTGACCGGCTGGTCGAACAGAAAGTTTATCAGGTAACCGGCAATCTGCAAGGCATGGTTAACGGTTTTGAAT